>Ga0207828_100006_pt1 | contig 609091 bp, 510 predicted proteins | sample TtaePargueraPR_11_FD_187276 | JGI IMG/M metagenome (GOLD analysis project Ga0207828, IMG submission 187276) | Aerobic enrichment media microbial communities from Bioluminiscent Bay, La Parguera, Puerto Rico - Tt and P2 (3) (SPAdes) | ecosystem: Environmental > Aquatic > Marine > Unclassified ...
TGCGATCCAGCGATAAACCAACCACCGACGCACAGTTGTCGTAACTGCCGTTGTTGATATCCGCCGTGGTAATGCTTCCATTGCCACTCGCATCCAAAACCAAGGTGTAGTTTTGGCATAGCGCAACGGGTGGTGTACCATCAGTTACCGTTACAGTATAACTCATCTGAGAAGTGTTTCCGCTCGGATCTTCCGCTTCAAAAGTTAAAGTGGTGGTTCCTACCGGGAATACACTGCCGCTGGCCGGACCGCCGATTTGGGTGACCGATACTTGAGAACAGTTATCCGTAGCCATAGGGAAACCAAATGAATACGGCTCGCCGCAATCCGATCCGGAAGAGGCAATAGCTACATCCGTAACCGGAGTGATCACTGGTGAAATCGTATCCTCGACAGTTACAGTTACATCAATCGCAGATGAATTTCCCGAAGTATCTGTAACTGTTAATTGAACCGTATTGGGCCCAACATTAGAGCAAAAGAATGAAGTTGGTGTGGCCGTAACGGATACAGGTGAACACAAGTCATAACTTCCTCCATCTATATCCATAGCTGTAATGCTTGCATCTCCTGAATTGTCCAAATAAACCGTAACATTTTGACCGATGGCAACAGGTGATGCGGTATCTAAAACAGTTACCATGAAAGAGTCGGTCGTGCTATTACCCGAAGAATCGGTAACGGTAATCGTTTCGGTGTAAACCCCTATGCCAAATTCATAACCTGGGCCATAGGTATACGTCGTATCTGCCAGTCCTGCCGTTGAAGTAATTGACCCGGAGGAAGGAGTGAATGATAAGTTTTCCAACAAGACCGTTGATGCTCCGCAGCATCCATCGGTAGAGTTAATACCAAAGAACACCTCTTCACCTGCCTGAACTGTAAGTTGAAGTGTTCCTTGTGCAGCCCTAGCGCTACCTGAGACCTCATACGTTGTATCTCCATCTACTGCGTAAATAAAAGGATCATAGGATGCGTCATCGTCGAAAGTCACGTAATCGTAATCTAAAGTCAAAATACCATCGCAGGAAATCGTAGTTATAACACCGGTAATTGCCTCCCAGAAGGAATCATCATCATATCCCGTTACGCGAACAGAATCGAGGTAGATAGAAACACTACCATCGCCCGTATCTGGAATAATTACTTGTGAGAAAGAAGACCAATCTGAAATAGGATTGATACAACCTGCATCGCAGTTATCTGACGTTGTGAAAGAATAGTTTAATACTTTACTGCAACTATCTGCGGAGGTATAGAGTACTGTATCATTCGGGATTGTTAGTGAAGGAGATATCGTATCGCTAACCGTGATATTGAAGCTGCACGTATCCGAGTTACCACTTGCATCGGTTACAACGTAAGTATTGGTCGTCGTTCCGATTGGGAAAGCACTACCCGAAGGCAGGCCTGTAATTTGCTGAAGAGGTGAAGATGGCGCGGCATTAGAATCCCAATGCAAATCATCAATCAATAAGGTAATAGGTGCTTCGACTGCCGTCCATTCAATACTGAACTGAACATTGGTTCCGGCATACTGAGAGAGGTCAAAACATAATGTCCCATCGAACAAAGCTCCTTGTGCATCAAACAATTCCTCTAGCAATGCATTTGTCTGAGGATCACGAATAACAATTTTTAATTCATCTCCACCCAAGGTATTACTTGGGGCAATTAGGTTATCAGGTTGTCCTCCACCAAAACCCGCTTGATATGCCAATTGAATACATAAATCGGTACAGCCCGTGTTTACTGCAAAAGTTTTGGACATTGAATTATTCGTTGAAGGCCCTGAGGATAAAAACAATGCGGCATGGCTGCCTTCTGGAGCAGGAATACTTGCAAAAGATGGTATTGCTGCAAACGTTGAATAGTTTTCCCAACGATTATCGAAGTAATCAAAGATAGTATCTCCAAGCGCTACTGGAACCCCTGTGGTTATAATACCAAAAGTTGTGGATGAAAATACAGCATTCATACCAATCTGACTATTCGGCTGTGAAACAGGTCCTAGTGATAACGTATCTGAATTTAAAGTCCATCCCGAATAATCTCCAGCTTCAAATCCGCCATTGATAATCTCACTGCATGATCCACCCAGAGGCAAACTATCAGGTAAGCAATTGTCCGTAATCAATGGAAGATCAAAACTAACTACTGCACTACAGGAGGCTGAATCTACAGGAACGTTAATATCCGATACACAAGTAAGTAGAGGGGCTACATTGTCCACAATGGTAATAGTCGTGAAGCATGTATCGCTCAACCCCGTTACGCTATCGGTAACTACAAATCGAATACCGTGTTGACCAACATCTGAACAATCAAAAGTAAGCGAACCGCCGCTTAGACGCTCTGCCGAAAATACTGCAGTTCCATAAGGCACTGTTGATAAACTATCAAATTGATTGGGTTGAACCGTAACCAAGTTATTCGTTCCAAGGTCAACAATAAGCGGTTTACACTGCGCTTCAGGCGTATTGGCTCTTACCAATACTGTTGAAGAACAAACACTTGAATTTCCATGAATATCTGTAGCTAACAACTGAACCGTATATACTCCTGTGTCATTCAGCGTATAAGGTCCTGTATAATTCAGAAGTGACAAAGAATTAATACCGCACGCATCACTTACATTCCCTAAAATGGAGTCAATAGTCAGTATACCTTCAAAACCACCTGAACCGTCTGGCATTAACAGAACAGTATTGTCTACACAAGAAAGGGTTGGTGAAATCGTATCTACAACAGTCACATTTGAGGTGCACGTACCAATATTAAAACTCCCATCCATAAGCGTAAGCGTTACTGCATTTGCCCCAATAGAGGATGAGCAATCAAAAGAGGAGCGGCTTAAAGTAGTATCTATAATTTCACAATTATCGATAGACGACCCCGTAGAATTCCACACAAATGCAACATAGTCATTGCTTACTGACCAATCTTGTGAATTTCTTCCAGGTACAGTTACTGCAGCTGTACCATCTATATTCTCAATTCCCATCGTATGACCACCTCCATCAGACGGCATATCCGTGGAATGAATTTCAATCAAATTGGACCCTTCATGGAGATGAACTTGAACGTTAATAAAGTTTCCTCCAGGGTAATGCGAAACTTCGTAAAATTCAACAATTAATGTTCGGTTAGGTGCGCTTCCAATAGTTGAATACTGAACCAAATTGGAATCGGGTTGTCCCCCGTTCCCCGGGTCGATATCTTCCCATGCAAATGCAATTAAATTATTTGGATTAGATGCATCGGGTAGCGACTGCCCGGAACAGCATCCACTTCCTGCTCCTGGACTAAACGTAATAAACCCATTCGATGAAATATAAAAACTACTGTATGAATTACCGTAAAAATCAAAATTGAACCCGATGGGAAGTGCCCCTGAAACAACATCATCTCCCAAGGAAACAGCTGTACCTGAAATTGGACTAGGGATTGGAGCAAAAGTACCTGATTGGTCAAGTGTGTAATTTGAAAAACTACCTGAACCTAGCACATCCGAAGGAGTGATATCTACTTCTCCGTTGGCATCCAAATACACGGTTATATCTTGACACACTGCAAAAGGCGCAACAGAGTCCACAACAGTTACAATAGACGAACAGGTGCTTGAATTTCCTTGACTATCTGTGACCGTAAGTGTAACGGGATTTCCACCAAGATCTGTACAAGTAAAGGTATTTGGACTTAAAGAAAAACTCGCAATTCCACAGTTATCTGAACTACTATTATCTACTTGACTAGGTGAAACAACAGCATTCCCCGCTGAGTTCAAATAAACCGTAATACTCTTACAACTCGCTACTGGTGATGTTGTATCGCTAACCGTTACAATTGCCGTACATGTCCTCGAGTTGCTGCTCCCATCCGTCACGGTCAATGATACCGCATTGGGACCAATATCTGCGCAGGTAAAGCTGGTTTGGCTCGCGCTCAATGACACAGAACCACAATTATCCGAACTCCCGTTATCAATATCAGCTGCCGTTATACTCGCATTGCCCGAGCCATCTAGATAGACTGTTATATTTTGGCAACTGGCTGTTGGGGAAACCGAATCGACCACCGTAACTGTTGCCGTGCAGGTATTCGAGTTGTTTGAGGCATCCGTAACCGTTAGCGTAACCGGATTGGGCCCAATATCCGCACAGGTAAAACTACTTGTGTTGATCGACAGGCTTGCAATTCCGCAATTATCAATACTTCCGCCATCGACATCTCCTGCAGTTATACTCGCATTACCTGCACCATCCAAAAAGACGGTGATATTTTGACATACTGCAGCGGGTGAAAGAGTATCTACAACGGTAACCGTTGCTGTGCACGTACTCGAGTTGTTACTCCCGTCCGTCACGGTCAATGTTACCGTATTTGGACCAACATCCGCACAGGTAAAACTACTTGTGTTGATCGACAGGCTTGAAATTCCGCAATTGTCAACACTTCCGCCATCGACATCACCTGCAGTTATACTCGCATTTCCAGCGACATTTAAATAAACCGTTACATTCTGACAAACTGCAACAGGTGAAACAGTATCTACTACAGTAACCGTTGCTGTACATGTACTCGAGTTGCTACTCCCATCCGTAACAGTCAATGTTACCGTATTTGGACCTATATCTGCACAGGTAAAACTGGTTTGACTCGCACTAAACGAAACAGAACTGCAATCATCTGAACTTCCTCCATCGATGTCAGCTGCGGTAATACTTGCATTGCCTGCGCCATCTAGATATACCGTAATATTTTGACAAACAGCTGTAGGTGGTAAGATGTCCCCCACGGTAATGGTTGTAGATGCTGTATCTGTACACCCAAATATGGTGTCAGTAACAGTTAAAAGAACATCGAAAGTACCCGAAGAGGTATACGTGTGAATTGGATTTTGAGCCGTCGAAGAGTTTCCATCTCCAAATAGCCATAACCACGTATCGGGTAATGTGGATTGGTCTGTAAAGAAAACAGTATGCGGAACAGAACATCCTAACTCGGGATTCGCATTAAAATCAGCTACCAGTGAAGAATACGTAACTCCAACTGTTGCTGAAGCTGTTGTTGTACAGTTATTATTATCCGTAATCGTTACCGAGTATGAACCGGGTGTTAAACCCGAAATACTTGCCGGGGTCTCCCCTGTACTCCATAGAAAAGAGTACGGCGATGCACCACCAATTGGATTTGCTGTTAACCCACCATCAGCTTCGCCTGGACAACTTACATCCGAATCCAAAGTGATACTTGAGGTTAACTCTGAGGGTGCTGTTCCAATGTTATTATCTGTAAAGGTACACGAACTCGAGTCAGAAAAAGATGCTGTTAAGCTGATCGCTCCTCCGTCCGCAGGCATCTGCACCCCTGTAAATACGTGACTCGTAGGACCATCTAGGGAACCAACTGCCACACTAGCACTACCGTCTCCCGAAAGATCTAGAGTACCCGTTACTGCTGGATTCTGAAACGTTACAGTTACATCTGCAGTATACGTATTGACTGACGGTGTACACGCAGAGATATTCGAAACTGCAATTGCACTTATTCCACATGGTGTCGATGTGACATTACTACACCATTGAAAGTCATCTAGAGCCACATAATCACCGTTTGCCGTGGTAGAAAATATGATTTCGTCTACCTCTACAGTTGAATAATCTGAGGCGCCCTCTGTCGCAAAGTCAACAAAAGAAAAAGTTGTACCATCAAAGCTTTTTGAAAATGTATATTCTGAAACTCCATTTCTAAGTCCTTCGATTGTTAATGTTGAAGGAGTAGCGGTGAGAGAGCTATTGGTAACCCAAAAATAGAGGCTTTTCACTTCTATATCGGCTCCATCAGTAGTCTCAATCGAAAATGATGCTCCGTTGTTATCATTGGAACCACCAACGGCAAAACCCTCATTATCGATATATCTACTTCCACTAATACCTCCGTTTAAAAAAGTTCCAACATCATAATTAACACCTACTTCATTAGAAACTATCGTAAAAGACTGACCATTATTCGTAAATGAAGAACTAGCCAAGGCTACAGATTCAAAAACTTCCGTGCTAGAAGTACAACCTCCTGAAGGAGGAGCTGCTCCCCCAACACACCACTGAAATGCGTCTACCGCTAAGTATTCCGCATTTCCCGAGCTTTGAATACGCAAACTATCAATACCCAGAACCGAAAAATCCGAAGAACCCTCGGTTGCAAAATCTATATACGTAAAACCATTACTTGGTGTCGCTGTAGCTGTATTAGAAAAACCACTTGACTTAGTAAAGGTATAAACCTGTTGTCCTCCAGAAAAACCTGTAAAAGTTACCGTCTCACCAGTCGAATTACTCAAATCACGTCGGGATCTAAAAATGTAGAGGTCAATAACGGAAAAAGTAGAATTATCATTGGTTGCGATTATCAATGAAGCACCATTTCCATTGGTAACCACGGGTCCAGAATTATCTATAAAATTATCATCAGCTGCGGAACCGTTCCATCCGGCACCAGCTACTGTCTCTATATCAAACGGATCTCCAGTAAGAGACGATATATCAAACTGAACTCCATTACTGGTAAAAGATGTAGCACCAGTTGTGGCAGATTCGAAATCTTCCAATGCGCAACTAGACTGCCATACAAAATTATCAAACCCAGAACCTACAATTTCCGAACAACTAACTGTAATGCTATCAACGTCAATAAAGTTCCCGTTGGATGCAAGGTCAATAGTATTGACACCTGTAGGAGTTGTTCCACTGACCGTGGCCCCAGAAACAGAAGCGCCATCCTTATACCCTGTTACTGTGTAAGTAAAACTAAAATTACCACCAACAGGACAAGAATAATCGTTTATAAAATCAAAACTAAGAAGGTCAACCTCACTGCCATCGTCCGTACTGAATGAAAGTGTAGTTCCCGTAGATGCAGTCCCTGTCGACAAAAACCACCCTCCAGCGACACCACATGAACCGCCCGTAAGTCGATATTGAAACCCAGCTGAAGAAGCGTTCAAGCCAAAAACAAAATTCTTTCCATTACTCGGAACGACATGGTTATTTGGCAAGTCCTGGAGATTTGTATATCCCTGATCATCAAGCGTTATTGTGGTTTGCGCAATAACGTTAGAGAAACTCATAAGAGAAAACAATACCAAACAAAATAATACAGATTTTTTCATAGGGGTGTTGGATTGGGTTAATAAAGGCAGTAAAATCAATTATTTCACACCTCAGTATAGCTGAATACGGCCATTTGACTTTTGGAGTAGCGCTATTTTTTGGCGAGCAATAACGAAAATTCTATACGCGTAATCTCTAAATTATAAATCGTTTCATTCCTTATTAGTCAATTTAAGAAATAAAGAAACCGCGAATAGGTTTTGGTTATTGATTATTTCTCTAAATTACTCTAAACCAGTGAGTAAAAAAAGAAAATTTACATATAGAATTATATATTTTTCAGCTTATATCGGAGAATATTCTAATTAATAGTATTTAATGTCTATACATGCTATGATTTATTCACGTATAGACAGCAACTAATTCACGTCATATTGCAAAAAGGTAAGGCAAATAAAAACAAAGCCCATATAAGTCGATACCTTGAGAATAAAAAAAGCCCCACTTTGCAGCGGGGCTTTTTTATTCATGAAAAGTCTCTAATTATTGTACTACAACTCGGCGATTCACCACGTGGTCGTCTCCAATAATATTTACAAAGTAGATTCCTTTGCTGTAGTTCGACAAATCAACTTGACGTACAAAGCGATCTCCCGCTTTAACATTCACATCGAATTGCTCTACTACTTTTCCAACCGCATCCGTGATGGTCACTTCCATGTCGCTATCGACAAAGTTGCTAATCGCAATCTGGAAGTTACCTTGGTTCGGGTTCGGATAAACATCTACTCCAAACGTAGCTGTCGGATCATCCAAACTTGTAAAGTCTACGATGAAGATATCCGAAATACTGCTACATCCATTGGCATCTGTGATTTGTACGTAGAAGAATCCGTTAATAAATACGTCGTACGTACTGTTCGTTGCTCCTGGAATAGCATTTCCTTGACCATCCAACCACTGATAAGTAACACCAGATACGTTGGTATTCGCTGTCAATGTATTTCCGCTCTGCGTGATGTACGGCTGAGCTGGAGTTGGAAGTACCGTAATGGTAGAAGTCGCAGTCTCCGAACATCCGTTCGCTCCAACAAAGGTGTAAGAGATAACGTGTGTACCCGCAGAAACTGCTCCTGGGGTGAACTCACCGTTAGTCACTCCTGGTCCACTATATGTTCCACCAGCTGGAGTACCACCTGTAAGAGTAATTGCACCCTCGTTGCGGCACACATCAGCAAAAGAACCAAGCGATACCGTAGGACTAGCCAATACCGTGATAGTTTGTGTATCCGAATTTACACAACCGTAAGGGTTGGTGTACGTGTAAGTAATCGTATGTGTACCAACACCTGCAGCAGATGGATCGAACATTCCGTTCGATACGCCTGTACCTGTGTACGTTCCTCCACCTGGCTGACCAGCTAATAGTTGGAACGGTGCATCGTTTTCACAAACATCCGCTATTGGATCAAATACAACATTCGTTTCAGGATTAACAGTTACACTAAAGTTCGAACTGTTTGTACATCCATTACCATCTGAATAGGTATACGTCAATACATGCGTTCCAGCACCAGCTGCAACTGGATTAAATGTAGATCCTGTAACACCCGGCCCGCTGTAGGTACCTCCTGCAGGAATTCCACCTGTAAGTGCAACGTTTCCGTTGTTGATACATACTGCTCCTACTGGAGTAACATTAACAACTGGAAGTGGATCTACCGTCATCGCTGTTGAAGCCGTGGCTACACAACCGTTTCCGTCCACATAAGTGTACGTGATTGTTGTCGTTCCTGCTCCTACCGCACTTGGATAGAACACACCTGCAACAACACCTTGACCTGTGTACGTACCTCCAGCTGGAGAACCACCTGAAAGTGTAACTGGTCCGTTGTTCACACAAACATTGCTCAATGAAGCAAGTGAAACAGTTGGTGCGGCATTCACATTGAATGTTGTTGTTGCTGTATTCGAACATCCGTTGTTATTCGTATACGTATACGTTACGGTATGGCTTCCAACACCGGCAACCGAAGGATAGAAAATTCCTCCTACGACTCCTGGTCCTGAATACGATCCTCCGCTAGGCGAACCACCTGTAAGGTTAATCGCTCCACTATTCACACAACGGTCCATAATTGGCGCCATCGCTACACTTGGAAGTGGATTAACTGTGATGTTCTTCGTAACGGTATTGGTACAACCGTATGAGTTGGTGTACGTGTACGTAATGGCATGTGTACCTACACCTGCAACTGAAGGATCAAACATACCACCTGACACACCAGTTCCAGAATAAGTTCCACCCATTGGGCTTCCTCCAGTTAGCATCATGGCATTACCCGACTCACAAACTGGTGAGAAGTTGGCCAATGAAACACCTGGCAGACCAATAACCTGAACTGAAGTACTCACGGTACTTGTACATCCATTGGCATTGGTAAACGCATAGCTAATCGTGTGGAATCCAGGTCCAGCGGCTGCTGGGTCAAACATTCCGTTCGAAACGCCATTCCCCGAGTACGTTCCACCCATAGGTGAGCCAGCCGAAAGCATCATCGATCCAGCGTCAACACATACGGTTCCCAGTGCTGAAATTGAAACGCTAGGTAATGCGAATACAGTAATCGAAGCTTGTGCTTGCGCATCGCATCCGTTGTTATCCGTGTACGTATATGTGATGGTATGAGTACCAGCTCCAGCAGCAGATGGGTTGAACATTCCTCCGCCTACACCTGGTCCGCTGTAACTTCCTCCTGCAGGTGAACCACCTGTCAAGTTGAATGCCATTGCATCCAAACATACACTACCCAAAGAAGCAAGTGTTACGTTCGGTTCAGCATTAACGGTTACCATACGTGTAGCTGTATTCTCGCAACCATTCGCATCGGTATATGTATAAGAAATCATGTGATTTCCTACACCAGCTACTGAAGGATCAAACATACCGTTCGATACTCCTGTACCGCTGTATACACCACCTGCTGGGAATCCTTGAGTCAGCATCATCGGTGCAGCGTCAACACATATTTCGCTGATTGCTCCGATACTTACTTGAGGTGCAGGCAATACATTTACCGTTACAGTCTCTGTTCGGAAGTTAAATCCATCGTACAATGTCAATGTATACGTTGTCGTCTGCATTGGTGAAGCCAATGTTGTAGAATCCGTCGACGTAGCCAAGTTAGTACTTGGTGTCCAGTAGTAAGAATATACTTCTGAACCACCCTGAGGCATAGCTACAAGCAATGTAGACTCACCTTGACAGATTGTTACATCTGCAATCGTATCCAAGAACAAAGGACCACCTACAACATCTACAAATACAGTATCCGTAGCTGTACATCCTGTTTGTTGATCCGTCACTGTTACAACAAACTCATTGTCCAATGAAAGATTGATTGTATTTGGATTAGCTGCCGAAGGATTTACCAATGAATCCGCAGGTGACCAACTGTAAGCGTACAATCCAGATCCACCTGTAACGGTCGTTTGAATTTGAGTATTTGTTCCGAAGTTAATAGTCAAATCAGGACCAGCATTTACAACTGGAACTTGATTCACTACAATCTGACGTGAAGCTGTACTTGAACAACCAGGACCTTCGCTGTATTCATAAGTGATGGTATGTGTACCAACACCTGCGATGGACGGATCAAATACGCCATTTACCACTCCCGTACCCGAGTACGTTCCACCCATTGGCATTCCGCCTGTTAGGGTTGCTGGAGCATCATTTGGTCCACAGAACGATGGCTGAGCAGCCAATGTAACCGTTGGAAGTGGCGTAACGTTAACAAGAGCCGAAGCTGAGTTCACACAACCGTTTCCGTCCGTATAAGTATACGTTAAGGTATGCTGACCCAATCCAGCCAATGAAGGATCAAACTGCGTTCCTCCAACGACACCCGGACCGCTGTAAACGCCGCCCGCAGGAATACCATTGGTCAATGCATATGGTGTAACTCCGATACAAACACTACCAAATGGAACTACGGTTACTACCGGTAGTGGATTCACTGTAATCGTTGTAGAAGCCGGCACCGGACATGCATCGGTATTCGGGAACGTGTATGTAATGGTATGTGTACCTACGCCCGCAACTGCAGGGTCAAATACTCCGTTCACTACACCAGGACCAGAATATGTTCCGCCCATCGGCATACCACCATTCAATGTGTAGCTTGATGCATCTACACAGAACTCAGGATACGTTACATTTAGTTCAGGACAATCTGTAGCAAACGCGAATGGACCTTCAACAATGGAAGTCATTCCCATTCCACAATCCGTAGTCACATATACTTCATAATTGGTTCCAAGCATCAAATTGCTCAAAGTGGTCGACAGACCTGAAACCATCATTGTATCTCCGGTACCTGGAGTAAACCCTGCAGGACCGTACTCAACGATGTAGTTGGCTCCTTCTCCACTCCAAGAGATATCAGCTGAATAGAAATCCGTAGCATCCAGTGTAATCAAGTAGGGCGACTGACAAGCTGTGCGGTCAATCGTTACATCATCGATATACATGGCAAACTGATTGGCATCAGAAATACCGTGCCATACCACAGCGTATTCACCATTCGCTTCAGGACGGAATGTCGCTGTTACAGTCTGATAGTTTGTGTTTGTCAAGTTGGTCTCTGACCAGATTACTTCTACCAAACTATCCGGATGTTGGTCGGTAGCAAAGTTCAACTCTGCTTTCTCAACAAACATATCCGAACGCGTGCGGTAGCTAAATGTAACATCTACTTGTTCGTAAGCATCCAAATCAATCATTGGCGAGAACAACATATCGTTCATCGCACTGTTGCGGTTCCACTCAATTGCTGCCGAAGAAGGATTCGACTGAGCCAACGCCGGACGGTTTTCAACCTCCCACTGGATGTTGTCCCCATTTCCATCGGCAAAATCCCATCCACAAGGAACTTGTGTCACAGTAGTTGTATCAAACGCTTCCGTATACGGGAAGGCCGAGATCAATACCGGAGGACAGAATCCTGTAGTGAAAGCTACTGGGCCAGTCCATGGACTAAAGCCGTCGCCTGCACTTGTACAATTAGTTCGAACATAGACTTCGTAATCTGTATTCAAATCCAAACCAGTTATTTGATATGGAGCACTGGCAGTTGTGATCAAATTATCAGCAGCCGTTAAATTATCCGGGTCAAAACCGGTTGGACCATAAGCCACATCCCAACTCGAGCCAAACCCAGTCGAGAATGACACCATTGCCTGCGTATCAAAAATATCACTAACTGAAACACTTGTAGGTGCAAAACACGGTGGCGCATCGTTGATATATAAACTATCGACTCCCATATTCGGATTGCCAATACCCCAGTTTGAAGTGGCTACGAAGCGAATTTGTACAGTTTGATTCTCATAACCAAATAGTGCCACTGTATTAGGTGCCCATGCATCCGTAACGTCTGTACCTGTTGAATGACTGAAAAGCGTCGTCCATGTACTGCCGTTATCATTAGAAATCTCAAGGTCAAGTGGAGTAGAACTTCCAGAAGAACCGATCCAGTAGTAATAACCAAACTCTTGGGCATCAACCGGTAAAACAAACTCTCCCAATTCCAAGAAAATAGGATTATTGGAAGTAGTTGTACTATAGACATTTTGACGTGCAAAATAAGTACCATCAGCCGCAGAAGATGCACCACGAGTATCCGATGTTACCACATCCCAAACTGCGGAACCTGAACTACCTGTTGTATAACAACCGCTCAAACTTCCACTTTCGAACGACTCGGACCATGGGAACATGCTTACAGGGTCACATAATGTACCGAAAGAAATCGGACTAACTGATTGTGGACAAGGAGAATTGGCATTACAAACACTCTGAACATACACATCATATTGGGTATTAGACATAAGGCCGCTCAGTGTGATTGTGTTTACTCCAGTAGCAGTAACGATAGTTCCCGAACCGGGAGTAAAACCACTTGTACCATACTCAATTTGAATATCACTTCCTCCAGACCAACTTACTTGGGCTGAGTCTCTTCCTACGTTCTGAACAATAACGGAACTAGGCTCATCGCACACAAACAGTCCAAAGATTTGTTCATATTCTAAATCATCTACAGGTGGGTTCCCATTTACACTGATTACAGCGTCAGCCAAATAAACTTCACCACCGGATGAAATTTGGAATGAACCTCCATTCCAACCATCTCCCCAAGTATCCCAACCTTGGAACACATAGCATTCCGTTGTATCAAGACACGCATTGAAAGTATACGTACTGCTGCTTGCAAAGTCACCCGCAAAAGAACGAACTATTGTATCTGTAAGATCAGAACTCAATAGCATGAAGTATACCTCACTACCATAACTTACAGTGTTTATCTCAATTGTCACATCTTTATCACTTGGACCACAATTCGTAAACACATTAAGTGGCCCTACCCAATTCGTAGAGTCGCCAATTGTACAGATTTCTCTTAAGTAGAAATCATATCCCGTACCTGACATTAAACCGGAAACAAAGTTTCCTGTTGTTTGCGAACCAGTTCCCAATGCGAATCCCGTTGGACCGTATTCAATGATTGAACTTGTTGAATTCAAACCAGAGTTCCAAGTAAGTGACGCATAATCTGCTGCAACACTATCTACAGTAAAAGCAGTTGGGTCTGGACAACTTGGAATAACAATTTCAAAGTCGTCTACGCCAAACCCTGCACCAGTAATGGATCCATCTGAATTGAAAACGAATCTAAACTGAACCGCACTATTTCCGACTAACCCATTAATTAAAAACTCCGTTGATGTCCATGACAATGAGTCTCCATTCCACCAGTTACTGGATGTGTTAGTGTAGCCATTCAATTGAGCATTTGTTGCTTTGGTCCAAGTTTGACCTCCATTAGTAGAATACTCAAACCAACCTTCATCGCAACAACTTTCAGTCTCATATATTAAGTTGAAACGAACAATAGGATCAGAACCTAGTGAAGACATGTCAAAACTTGGTGAAGTCAGATATGACGACTCACTATTATTGTAGTCCCCAGATAGATTTGTAACCCAAGCATTTGTTCCGCTCGCAGAGGTCGTAATGACCGTATCTGTTGGTACTCCATATTGCCATGAAGCATTGGTTCCAGACACTAACCAATTACCATTATCGGCCTCAAAGTCATTCATATATGGGAAGGAAGTGATTGTGGGAAATGGAATGAAAACATTCGACAAACCACTCCAAGTTGAAGAATCTCCGGGTGCACATATTTCTCTTACATAAAAATCATACGAAGACCCTGATGTTAATCCCGAAATATTTGCAAATGTATCAGTTACCATCACTGTTGTGCCGCTACCTTGTACAAAACCAGCTAGGCCATACTCAACTTCCCATTCTGTTCCTCCACTAGTTGAGTTCCAATTTACTCGTACAAAATTATCCGATATTGAATCAGCATTCAATCCTGTTACAGCAAAACAACTCGGTGGCGGAGTGATAAACATTTGAACCTGTGGTAAGTCTGCATTTGTCCAATAATTGGACGACGGCGGGCTTACAGGGTCCGGATTAGTCCCATCCGAATAATACAAAATACTTCTATTCTGACCTGGACTATAAGCTAACCAAGTGGCTGTACATGACCAACTCGGAGAGTTTTCGTCAACAGCAATAACCAAATTGTCGGTACCATTGTAACTAAATGGAACGTCTAATGTGATTTCAATCCAAGTTCCCGCAGCTCCGGCGTTGCTGATTTGCCCATCAAAGACTTGTGTTAAATCAGAAAAAGGAACCCAATCTGAACTACTGGTGAATGATGTTTTCGAGGTATGCCCCATGTAAATCACCCAATCATCCCAGTTTGAAGTTGTTGTACCACCTGAATTATAGTAGAATCGAACTTTTTCGATCAACCCACTAAATCCGATTTCTGTTTGGTAGTAGATTTGTTGAGAATAATTATATCCATAACATGAATAAATCGGGTAGCGTGATGAAGTGCTCGTTCCACTTCCAATTTGGAAGTCACAAGGCGGTCCTGTACAAGGAGTAGTTATTTGAATAGGTCCGAACCAAGCGGTAAAATCGCCACCGCATACGCCACGGAAATAAAGGTCAAAAGTAGTTTGACTAGCCAATCCCGAAACAGAAACAGCAGTAGAAGTAACCGAAACGGCTGTACCAGTTGATGGCGCAGCACCGGCAGCAACAGCTACATATTGATATGAGTTGGGAGCTTGAAAGCCATCCGTTATTGTAAAGTTTGCATTGGAACCCGAAAACCCATCATAGGTTACATTTGCCAAATCAAAACAATTTGGTATTTCTCCAATGGTGACTTCGTCTATAGCCATATCCGTTTCATATTGCGGCCCTGTCATACCAACATATCTGATTTGTACGGTTTTATTCGCATATCCGGAAAGATCTACGAAATCTTGAAACCATTGATCTCCTTGGTCTCCAGATTTACTCCACAATACAGTCCAATCCGTATCAGCATCCCGAACTTGTACTTCAAGGGTCCCCATATCACCTCCGTACATATGGTAAGAAAATGAAAGCGAAGGTGTTGAAAGGGATGATAAGTCAATACATTCAGACTCCAAAATACCTGTATTATTAAAACAAGAGGTTCCTTCGAGGTAAAGATAGTTTCCACCTCCCGAAATATCATCCGATGGTCCTGTACCTGATGAACCTGTTCCGTTGGCATCTGCAGTCCAATCTACATCATCACCTGAAATGTTGGACCATATGACAGAAGACAACGTTTGCGAACTAGAGCATGAAGTTCCTCCTTGAGCTTCAGCGTCCCAGTTTTCACTCGACGGGAATGTCGTAATAGGCGTTCCACAATTTAATGGTGGGAATACTTCCACAGAAACTGGACCTGCATATGTACTTGTCCCACTTCCCAAATTCGAACAGTCTCCTGCTACGTAAACATCGTATTGTCCTGTAGCTAAACCAGTCAAAGTATAGGACGTTCCGGCAATACCCGTAATGATTTGATATCCTGGATCAAAAGAACCCAATGGCATTGGATTGGCCAAACCAGCATTCGTGAATACCGTATCGTAAGCATTCGGACCACTGTATGTCCAGTCTGAAACTGTAAATACACCAGATGCTGAGATCGTATTTCTGTAGGCATATCCATCCATATATTCCCATGGCTCACCGTTTCCATCTACATTGATATCACCATAAACATCGATAACACTGCCGTTGTAAAATAATTCAACCGCGTCATCTCCATTGATAGCCATAGAACCGTCCGTATAATCAGGTGCAAAACCAAAGAAGTTTGTAAAGTCAGTCGACTCAGTTGCGATATAAATGTAGTCTCCGGCAGAAGCAGAAACAGCGGGGAAGGTAAACTCTTCACCATCCGATCCGCCACCGTTATTGGCAGAACCAACTCCGTAATCGCTTAAGTCGGCTATATCACCTAAAACATACAACTCAATACCCTTTGGCACTCCACCTGGAAGCGAACCGTCATAAACGGCTGAGATCACCATTTTCGATGTCGCAGCTGGGCTGAATCCTGGAGGGCCAACAGCTAAAACAAATTGATTCGCGATAACACTTGACCAACTCAGGTCAAAGTTCCCTGAATAAGATGAATCAACTGTCAATCCTGAAGGAATATCACAATCTAACGTAGAAGCAGCGACAGAAGCCATCGGCATCTGCGTTCCCGCTGCACAGTTGGTATATACATAAAACTCATAATCCGTTCCCGAGTTTAATCCCGTAACGGTGATGCTGTTGGTGTTTGCCGTAACGGTGGTTCCGGATCCAAGCGTAAATCCAGGTGCTCCATATTCAACCGTAAACGAAGCCTGACCGTTAGCTCCCCACGAAAGGGAAATTTCGTCGAAATTTTCTTGATCTACTTGAACCAAAAGCGCGGGCGGACAAACATCGTTAGCGATTTGAACCAAATCGATAGCCATGTCTCCCGTTGCTGCCTCGCCAACTTCTCCACGGAACTTGATACGCACCGTTTCACCAGCATAAGACGATAAATCAATTTCAGCACGATTCCACATGTCTCCTTGGTCATCGCGAAGCGCCCAAAGGTGCTCCCACTCTCCTGGAGATGACACGCGCTCAATTTCCACATCCAACGCTCCCATCGTATTACCAAACATGTGGTAATAAAAATGAAGATCCGATGAAGATCCTAACGTAATGGAGTCGGTGATCAAATTAGCGTAGTCACCACGGTTTTGACCGCTAGCTTCGAGGTAAATATAATTGCCTCCAAACAAAAACACGTCTTCCGACGGTCCAGTATTGGCAGTTCCAGTTGTACCTGAATTCAAAGTCCAGTCCATCACATCAGTAGTATCCTGAAACCACGCTGAAGGTACTCCAGCGTCGAAATCCTCAGAATAAGGCGTAGTTGATTGAGACTGTACTCGGGGTGAAAAAGCTGTTAAAAAGGTAAGTAAAATTAAAAATGTCCAGACACGATTTGCGCCCGTACAAACAGCATACGAGTTTCTCATAATTGTTGGTTTAGATTAGCTTAATCTCTATTCTCATACCCGACAAAGACTCCTCTTTATTCGGATTCTCAAATCTTGGAAATCCACACTCGGAACACAAGACTTGCGTGCTAAAGTTATAAACAAAAAATGAGAAACTGTTAATAAAACTGTTGAAAAGTTGTTAAAACTCGAGGAGCTCCTTCATTTTTACATGCAGTTTGTTCGATGCAAGAAACTGTTTTTCAAGGGCTGAAGCAAATGGAACCGGCGTATCCAAGCTCCCCAATCGCATAACAGGCGCATCCAGATGAATAAAGCAGTTTTCTTGAATTCGCGTAACAATCTCGCCCCCTATTCCACCAAACTCTGTGTCCTCATGCAAAACCAAGACTTTTCCGGTCTTGCGCACACTTTTGTAAATGGTCTCCTCATCCAGCGGCACCAGCGTTCGCAGGTCAATAATTTCAATATCCCACTCCGTGAACTCGCCCATGGCATCCAATGCCCAATGAACTCCCATTCCGTAGGTGACAATCGTCAAGTCTTCGCCCGAGCGAACGACTCCGGCTTTTCCGAACGGCAAATTGAAGTATCCCTTACTGACCATTCCGCGGACACTTCGGTACAGAGCTTTATGCTCGAAGAACAACACTGGATTTGGGTCTTCAATAGAAGAAATCAACAAACCTTTGGCGTCTTGAGGAAATGCAGGATAAACAACTTTCAAACCGGCAACATGGGTAAACCATGCTTCATTACTCTGGGAATGGTACGGCCCTGCTCCTACTCCTGCTCCGGTAGGCATGCGAACCACGACATCCGAATTCTGTCCCCAGCGATAATGAGATTTCGCCAAGTTATTGACAACATTATTGAAACCCGACGATACGAAATCGGCAAACTGCATTTCAATTACCGATTTCATTCCTTTTACCGACAAGCCAAGGCCCGCAGCGAGAATTCCCGATTCGCAAATGGGCGTATTGCGAACGCGATCTTTGCCAAATTCCTCGACAAATCCCTCGGTAATTTTAAACACGCCGCCGTATTCGGCAATGTCCTGCCCCATTATAACGAGGTTATCATATTTGCGCATCGACTCGCGTAATCCATCCTGAACGGCGTCAACCAATCGCATCTCCTCTTGATCTTCCGATGGCTGAACACCCTTCTGTTCAAAAGCCATGAATACGTCCGATAATTCTCTTTGCAAGTCAGCCTCAATAGCGGGTTGGTCAAATGCGAAGTTAAGTCCGGCTTCAATTTCAGCTTTGATTTCAGTACGCCAATGATCTACTTCCTCCTCGGTGATAATCCCCTCATTGAGCAGCCATCGCTCGTAATTCTCTACCGGATCCTTGGCTTCCCATTCGGCCATCAAATCGTCCGGTACATATTTTGTTCCGCTCGCTTCCTCATGGCCTCGACGACGAAACGTCATACACTCGAGTAGTACGGGTTTAGGATTATCGCGCAATTCCGCTGCCAATTCACTTACTGTGCGAAATACTTCCTGCACATTATTTCCATCAATCGTATAGCCTTTCATGCCATATCCTTTCGCGCGATCGCTTAGCTTTTCGGCTCGGAACTGCTCGTAATACGGCGTAGAAAGTCCGTAATAATTACTCTCGATCACAAAAATCACGGGCAAGTCCCAAACACTGGCCACATTTAAAGCTTCGTGAAAATCACCTTCACTTGTTCCTCCATCACCAGAAAATACGGCCGTTACTTTTCCTTCTCCTTTAAGCTTCGAAGCCAATGCAATTCCATCAGCTACGGCCAACTGCGGACCCAAATGAGAAATCATGCCTACAATATGATGCGCATTGGATCCGAAATGAAAAGACCGGTCCCTTCCCTTTGTGAATCCCGCCTCTTTTCCTTGGAACTGGCTGAAAAGTTGTCCCAAATCGACATGTCGGTTAGTAAATACGCCCAAGTTACGGTGCATTGGTAAAATGTATTCATCCGTCTGAAGTGCTTGTGTTACTCCAGCCGCTATGGCTTCTTGACCTATTCCAGAAAACCATTTACTGATTCTTCCCTGGCGCAAAAGAATCAACATTTTTTCCTCGATCATACGAGGTTTCAACATACCTATATATAAGTTGCGCATTTCATCGCGCGATATGCCTTTCGAATTGTAGGTGATATGATTCATATCCGATTTTTTAGACCGATCAAAAGTAGCTATTATTGGGGTACAAATATTTGCAAATGGCGAAGAAGAACAAAAAGAAAAAAAAGATTGATACGTCGGGAGAAGGAGGTTTTGTGTTCAGCACAAACAACGACTTCATCGAAGATATTCAGAATCACGAGGATGAGAGCGATGAATCGGTGGATAAGTCTACCTTGAATATAAAAGTTTGGCTTGAAAAAAAAGGAAGAGCAGGCAAAACGGCGACGATGATTCGGGGTTTGGAAGAACACGGTGCATTGGCCTTTCAGTATGCCTCTGATCTAAAAAGCCATTGCTCATGCGGCGGTTCACTCAAACTAGGCGAGATCATATTACAAGGAGATGTGCGGGATAAGGTCGTGGAATTTTTTAAAAAAGAGGGAATTCGCGCCGTCAAAGCCGGCGGCTGATCAATATTTACTGCGCTGAGCCCGCGCGATGGAGCGCTTGGCTTCTTTCTTTTTAAGTGATTCACGTTTATCGTAGTTTTTCTTTCCCTTCGCGATGGCAATCTCCATTTTGGCAAATCCGCTTTCGTTGATGTACAGACGAACCGCAATAAGCGTGTTTCCTTGCTCTTTCAGTTTCTTCTCAATTTTTCGCAATTCGCTTCGGTGCAACAGCAACTTGCGCATGCGCCTGGGCTCGTGTACAAACGCGGATCCATGCGAATATTCGCCGATGTGCATGTTGCGGATATACAACTCCCCTTTTTTGAAAAAACCAAAAGCTTCCGTAAGGTTCACTCGTCCTTCGCGGATAGCCTTGATTTCAGAACCCATAAGCGAAATTCCCGCCTCGTAGGTGTCCAAAAAAAAGTAATCGTGACTCGCACGTCGATTGACAATATTTATTTTGGGTGTGCTCATATTTGATGCAAAGCTACATATTTTAAAAGGTTTCAACGCCCTTTTGTTTACGCCTTCGTACTGTTTCAAAAACATAACGACCATCGCAAAACAAGTTTTGTATTCAACCCATATTCTTTGGGGTGAATTGATTCTTTCTTACGCTGGTATTTATCAGAAACTGTGGCTATTTTTGCCCAAACCATCGCATTCATGTACAAAACAGTCCTTCGCCCCCTTCTTTTTTCTCTTGCTCCTGAAAAAGCGCATAATCTGACGTTTGGCTTAATCAAATTCATTCATCAGATTCCAGGAGTTTCGGCCCTAACCAAATCAATGTATCGCTATTCAGACAAAAGATTAGAGCGCACCGTATTCGGTATTAACTTCCCAAATCCCGTCGGGTTAGCCGCGGGATTTGATAAAGACGCTGTACTCTTTGACGAATTGGGGCATTACGGTTTTGGATTTATTGAGGTGGGAACGCTGACACCTGTAGGTCAACCTGGAAATGAGAAACCCAGAATGTTTCGCCTTCCGGCAGATCGTGGCTTGATCAACCGTATGGGCTTCAACAACGGCGGTGTAGAACCTGCGTTAAAGCGCATTCAAAAACGCAAAACGAACATTATTTTGGGCGGTAATATTGGTAAAAACAAAATCACACCGAATGAAGAAGCCGTAAACGACTACATTACCTCCTTTGTCAAACTCTATAATTTTGTCGACTATTTTGTTGTGAACGTGAGCAGTCCAAATACGCCCAACCTCCGGGCACTACAAGACCGCGAACCACTGGAGAACCTGCTCAACCGACTGATACAAGAACGTCAAACACGAGCTATTCGCAAACCTATATTGCTAAAAATTGCGCCGGACTTGAACGAGTCCCAGCTTAATGATATCGTCGAAATCACGAAATCAACTGGAATAGACGGACTCATCGCTACCAACACGACCATATCCCGCGAAGGATTAAAGACCGATTCATCCAAAGTAGCAGAAATGGGTGCTGGTGGATTAAGTGGGGCACCCCTTCGAGAACGTTCTACTGAGGTTTTACGTTATCTTTCAACGCATCTTCCCGAAAACTTTCCAATCATTTCGGTCGGAGGAATTTTTACCGCCGAAGATGCCATCGAAAAACTGGAAGCTGGAGCCACATTACTTCAAGTGTACACCGGTTTTATTTATGAAGGACCTGCTATGGTGAAGAAAATCAACCGTGGCATAGCGGATTATTACCGTCGTAAAAAAGCATAAGATATGGAGCAAATGAAAATAATCGAATGTCCCAGAGATGCCATGCAAGGCATTAAAAACTATATTCCCGCTGATCAAAAAACAGCATTGATCAACGCTATTTTAAAAGTGGGATTTGATACCGTGGACTTCGGAAGCTTTGTTTCACCCAAGGCCATTCCTCAGATGCACGATACAGCCGAAGTGCTCAATCAACTTGACCTCGATAATACAACCAGTAAATTGTTGGCGATCGTAGCCAATGTCCGAGGGGCAAACGATGCGGCTTCGTTTGATGAGATCAGTTATTTGGGATACCCTTTCAGCGTCAGCGAAGAGTTTCAAAAACGAAACACCAACAGCACCATTGCCGAATCGCTGAAGTACGTCGAATCTATCCAAGATATAGCGATTCGTCACAATAAAGAGTTGGTCGTGTATTTGTCCATGGGCTTTGGAAATCCCTATGGCGAACCGTATACTCCAGAAATAGCCATTAAGTGGAGTCGAGTACTGGCCGACATGGGGATCAAAACTCTTGCCCTATCGGATACCATTGGTGTCTCGAAGCCCGACATCATCCATGATTTATTTTCAAGTCTAATTCCCGAGCTTCCCGAGGTCGAATTTGGGGCTCATCTACATACCACACCCGATACATGGCATGAAAAAGTAGAGACTGCCTGGAATGCGGGTTGCCGACGTTTCGATGGAGCGATCAAAGGTTATGGCGGATGTCCAATGGCCAAGGACGATTTAACAGGAAATATGCCCACCGAAAAGTTATTGACCTTTGCGCAAGAAAAACGCGCATCGGAAGCCATCAATATGCTTGCCTTTGAATCGGCTTACAATCAAGCAGTGCAAGTTTTGGGGTAATCCAGCAAGACTATTCTTTATCCTTTAGCATGGGGACAAAGCGGAAGTCTCCGTGATCTTCGATGTCGATTTCTCCCTCGGGATGATTTAGTATTCGAACCATTTTCTGATCCTCTTCTCCCACCGGAACAACCATAATTCCATCAGGCGTCAATTGGTCCAAAAGCGCTTCCGGTATCTCAGGAGCACCAGCCGTAATGATAATTCGATCGAATGGACCATAGGTTGGCAAGCCCTTATACCCATCGCCATAAAACAACTTGGGGTTGTACTTCAGGGTACGAAACAATCGCTTTGCCTTTTCGAATAACTCCTTCTGACGTTCAATACTGTATACACGAGCACCCATTTCCATTAAAATACTCGCTTGATAACCACTTCCCGTGCCCACTTCCAGTACTTTCATCCCGCGTTTCACTTCCAAAATTTGACTTTGATAAGCCACGGTGTAGGGCTGAGAAATGGTTTGGCCGGCTCCGATTGGAAAAGCTTTATCCTCGTATGCATGTTCCAAAAAACCCGAATCAAAAAACCAATGACGTGGTACATTCATCAAGGCATCCAAAACCGCCTTGTCACTAATTCCTTTTTGGGTCAGTTGCGCAATCAACTGTCTTCGCATTCCCTGATGTCGCGTAGAGTCTTTCATCGATTACAAATGTAAAATGCTTTGGTGAGAATTGGCTACCAATTTTGTTGATTTATCAACATATTTCCGCGCTAAAAACCGATTGTCCACATCCCAAATCTAAAATTCACGTCCTTTTAACTTTATATTGTTGGAAAGTGCCCGACGTTTGCTATCGGATTCAGTTCAAAACTGTTACTTTTGTGAGCAAAATAAGAGATGCTATGTTGAAAGCAGGTGTTTTAGGCGCAGGACATTTAGGAAAAATTCATATCAAGTTGTTAGCTCAAAGCGAGAAATACGAGCTAGTCGGTTTTTACGACCCCAATGAGGACAATCAAAAAGCAGTAGCAGAAGAATACGGTATCAAAGCATTTGCTTCGATTGAAGATTTAATTGCATCGGTAGATATGGTGGATATCGTAACGCCTACTTTAAGCCACTACGACTGTGCCGAAAAAGCGCTGAAAAGCAGAAAGCATGTCTTTATCGAAAAGCCCGTGACCAATACCTTAGAAGAAGCGCACAGCTTAATTCAATTGGCCCATGAGGCCGAAGTAAAAGTACAGGTAGGACACGTCGAGCGTTTCAATCCGGCGTTTACCGCAGCCGAACCGTTTATCGATAAACCCATGTTCATCGAAACCCACCGATTGGCCATGTTCAATCCACGTGGAACGGACGTACCCGTAGTTTTGGATTTGATGATTCACGATTTGGATATCGTTTTAAAAATTGTCAATTCGAATGTCAAGAAAATCAGTGCGAGTGGTGTCGCCGTCGTGAGCGAAACACCAGATATTGCGAATGCACGTGTGGAGTTTGACAACGGTTGTGTGGCCAACCTAACAACCAGCCGCATCAGCATGAAAAACATGCGCAAAACCCGCATATTCCAGCGCGACGCCTATATTTCGGTGGACTTTTTAGAAAAAGAAACGGAAATCGTGCGTCTCAAAGACTTTAGCGGTGAAGAGGATCCTTATTCGATGATTCTCGACTTACAAAACGGAGCGAAAAAAGAGATCTATTTCGAAAAACCCGAGGTAAAGCCGAACAATGCCATTTTGGACGAATTGGAAACTTTTGCCGACGCAATCAATACCAACAGCGAAGTTCGCGTTACATTAGAGGACGGTGTCCGAGCACTCGAACTTGCTCACCAAATACTCGACCGCTTCCAATTGAATGTTGACGTGACGAAATAACAACTATGCGAATTCAGCTACTTTCCGTACTTGTCCTAACGGGCTTTCTTTTCATGGGGTGCGACTCCGAGGAGCCCATTCCGGCCTACGTACACATTGATGACATCGAATTTGAAGTTCGACCCGGTGAGGGATCCTCATCCAATAAAATAACCGATGCATGGTTTTACACCGGAGGTGCTAATGGCGGGTTACAAGGAGCGTACGAATTGCCGGCGAGTTTCCCCGTACTGGAGACGGGCGAGAAACAAATCCTGGTACGTGGAGGAATTTTTATAAGCGGACTCTCATCCTACCGAGCAGTATATCCCTTTTATAATTTTTATATCGATACGGTTCAGTTCGAGCCGAATGGAGATATTTTCTTAGAACCAAAAGTTCAATATTTCGAAGGCCTCACCTTTGCTTGGATGGATGATTTCGAGGATCCAGGAGTCACCTTGGAAGAGACGCAATCAAGCGACACGATTCTGTATCGCGTCACAGGAAGTGATGCGTTTGAAGGCAACGGAGCAATGGCTTTTTACCTCGACACCAATCGGTTCTTTTTCGAATGCCAAAGCAGTGAGTCTTATCAGCTTCCGCGCGGCCAAGAGCGCTATTCATTCTTGGAATTGGATTATCGTTGCAACAATCGTTTTGTGGTAGGTCTAATTGCCGAAACTCCCTCCGAATTTGTGCAAATTGAAAGTGTTTATGTATTGCCTAGTGAGGACTGGAATAAAATCTACATCAACCTTTCAAATCAAGTAAACGAATTTCAAAACGCCTTGAATTATCGCGTTTTCATCGGTGCTATTTTAGAGCCCGGAGTGGAAAATGCCGAAGTTTACATCGATAATATAAAACTGATTTATTGAGCAACGGAAGTATGAATAAGCGGGTACAAACCATTTATTACATTGCCACCGACGCCATAGCAGCTGCCGCTTCGTATACGTTGCTTTTTGCTTTCCGTAAACTGTTTATTGAAAGTGAAGTTTTTGGAATTAAAATCCCCGTTCGGTTCGACAACTACTTTTACCAGAGCCTAATCGGATACATCGTTTTTTGGCTGCTTTTGTACTGGAGTGTGGGATACTACAAAGATGTATTTCGCAAGTCACGACTCAAGGAGTTTATTCAAACCATTGTACAAGTCAGCACGGGATCGATCATTATCTTTTTCGCCTTTATCCTCGATGACACGATCGTGGATTATACGTCGTATTATCAGAGTTTTATCACGCTTATCCTGACGCATTTTACCCTAACTTATTTTCCTAGGTTGGTACTGACTTCACGCACCACGCGCAAGATTCACAACCGAGAATGGGGATTTAACACGGTGATAATCGGGAGTAACGAAAAAGCCGTAGAAATTCTTGACGAACTCAATGCTCTAAAGCGGTCATCGGGCAATCGATTTGTTGGGTTTGTAAGCGTAGACAACAATATTGAGTACTTGGCCAAAAAGATGCTTTCCCATCTCGGTAGCTATAATCGAATTAAGGAGATCATTGACGAAAATCAGATTGAGGAAGTCATTATCGCAATCGAAACGACCGAACACAACAAGCTCGGCGCCATTCTCAATTTGCTTGAAGAAACAGATGTTATCATCAAAGTTATTCCGGACACCTACGATATTATTTCCGGAAAAGTGCGTATGAACAGCATTTTCGGAGTTCCGTTAATCGAGATCACACACGAATTGATGCCGGCATGGCAATTTACACTGAAGCGACTTTTCGATATCGTTGCTTCATCTATTGCACTGCTCATTTTATCGCCATTGCTCCTGTTTATTGCAATTATGGTCCGACTTTCGTCCAAAGGTCCCATCTTTTACAAGCAAGCGAGGGTTGGGTTGCATCGGAAGGAGTTCCACATTATAAAATTTCGGAGCATGTATACCGATGCGGAAAGCAAAGGACCACAGCTCTCCAGTAAAAATGACTCGCGAATTACGCCTTGGGGAAGAATTATGCGCAAGTTTCGTCTCGATGAGTTACCACAGTTTTGGAACGTTTTACGCGGTGATATGAGCATCGTAGGACCTCGACCAGAACGTCAACATTTTATCGATCTGATCGAACAAAAAGCACCGCATTACCGTCATCTTCACAAGGTGCGTCCAGGAATCACTTCGTGGGGAATGGTCAAGTATGGATATGCCGAAAACGTAGAAGAAATGATTCAGCGCATGAAGTACGATATCCTGTATATCGAAAACATGTCGCTTTTTATCGATTTAAAAATTTTAATCTACACGGTTCTGATTGTTGTTCAGGGACGTGGAAAGTAAAACCATAAAACACACGCTATGAAAAATGTAACGGTTATCGGAGCAGGTACCATGGGAAATGGAATTGCCCATGTTTTTGCCCAAAACGATTACAACGTAAACTTGGTTGACATCAGTGAGCAAGCGCTAGAAAAAGCCATCGCGACCATCGGAAAAAACCTCGATCGCCAAATCGCTAAAGGTGTGATTGCCGAGGACGATAAGAAGCGCACGTTAAACAACTTGACTACCATTACAGACCTCAAGACGGGTGTTCAAAATGCCGAGCTCGTAGTTGAAGCAGCAACAGAAAACATCGATCTAAAACTGAAGATCTTTCGTGATCTGGAGTCGTTTTGTGATGAGAATACCATTCTGGCAACCAATACCTCATCCATTTCCATTACCAAAATAGCATCGGTAACGAATCGCGCCGACAAGGTAATCGGGATGCATTTTATGAATCCAGTTCCAGTCATGAAACTCGTCGAAGTAATTCGCGGATATGCTACCTCGGACGAGGTGACAAATCAAATCATGGAGATGTCGAAAGGATTGGGTAAGGTTCCCGTAGAGGTCAATGATTACCCGGGTTTCATCGCCAATCGCATTTTGATGCCCATGATCAACGAAGCCATCTACAGTCTTTATGAAAGTGTTGCTGGAGTTGAAGAAATTGACACCGTAATGAAACTGGGAATGGCTCATCCAATGGGACCACTCCAACTTGCTGACTTCATCGGCTTGGATGTGTGTTTGAGTATCTTGAATGTTTTGCACGATGGATTCGGTAACCCGAAATACGCACCTTGTCCATTGCTTGTGAATATGGTCACGGCTGGAAAGCTAGGAGCCAAGTCAGGTGAAGGTTTTTATGATTACAGCAACGGGCCCAAAAATGCCGTTGTAAGCGCTCAGTTCAAATAATCTTGATTCGATCAATAATAAAAAAGCCGGTGAATATTCTTCACCGGCTTTTTTATACGTTCACTTCGGCTGAAACACCGGTTACCCGTTGATAAACCTCCAGGTACATCGGAAGCACATTGTGAATATTGAATCGCTGGGCTTGTTGATATGCTTTTTCCTTGTAGTGGTTCAAGGTGTCGATATCCGCAAGAATTTTGATCGCGTATTCTGACATTTCTTCCACATTTCCAACATCGGACAAAAATCCGGTTTCACCGTGAATATTCACTTCTGGAAGACCGCCCGTATTGCTCGATACAACCGGAACATGACAAGCCATAGCTTCTAGGGCCGCCAGACCGAAACTCTCTGTCTCAGAAGGAAGTAAAAACAAATCTGTAATGCAAAGTATAGGAGATATCTCTGTGCTCTTCCCAATAAACTTCACGTAATCGCCAACGCCCATATCATAAGCCAACTGCTCCGTATTATCACGCTCTGGCCCATCACCTACCATGATCAACCTTGCGGGCAATTGCTCGCGGATCCCTGCAAATATGCGAATCACATCTCCCGTTCGTTTTACACGTCTGAAGTTGGAAATGTGCGTGATCAACCGCTCGCCATTGGGCGCCCATTTCTTTTTTATACATGGAATATGGGGCTGGTACATGTCAAAGTCGATGAAGTTGGGAATCACTTGAATATCACGCTCGATATCAAAATGTTCCATGGTATCCCTGCGCAAACTCTCCGAAACCGAGGTAACCGCATCACTCGCATTGATGCTAAACTGAACCGCTGGGCGATAATTTGGATTTCGTCCTACCAAGGTGATATCCGTTCCGTGTAGTGTGGTAACAATCGGTATTAAAACACCCTCCGCCGCCAATATTTGCTTGGCCATGTACGCTGCAAAAGCATGCGGAATGGCATAATGCACATGAAGTAAATCCAGTTTTTCGCGCTTGACCACATCCACCATTCTACTCGCCAAGGCCGTCTCATACGGCGGATACTGAAAAAGTGGGTAATTCGGGACATTTACCTCGTGGTACATGATGTTGTCCGACATCATATCCAATCGAACGGGTTGGCTGTACGTGATGAAATGGACTTGATGCCCCATTCCGGCCAACGCCTTGCCCAGCTCGGTCGCTACTACTCCACTCCCTCCAAACGTCGGGTACAATACAATTCCAATTTTCATTTAGATGTTTTTATTTCTACTCTATTAGTGAGTTGACACAGGATACTTAGGGTTATTTCACCTCGCCATCTACATACTTCACGGTTTCAATTTTCTTTCCTGCCTCGTCGTACGAAACCCATTTTCCATGCTTCTTTCCGTTCTTATAGGTTCCCTCCAACTTGAGCGAACCATCTGGATAAAACTCGCGATATTCGCCATTGAGCTCGTTGTTTTCAAAATTACCAATCGATTTCACGCCGCCTTCTTTGTAATAGGTCGTCATTCGCCCCTCAATACTTCCTTTGACGTAATTGTATTCAACGGATATCTCTCCATTGTCAAAAAACCACCGTGAAATTCCGTCTTTCTGCCCGTTCACATACGTGCTTTCCTCTTGTTTGTTACCATTCATGTAATAGCGGCTGTAAGTTCCATTGAGGCTTCCATTCGAATAGTTGGCTTCACTCTCTTTCCTTCCCGCCTGTTGATACACGGTCTTCGTACCATCGAGCGTATCGTTTTTATACGACTCAAGTGATTTAATATAACCTCTACTATCCACGGAGATGACCACGTCTTGTACCATTCCATTTTGATAGTATGTCATGCTTTTAATCATTCCATTGCTGTGGTATTCCTTCCAAATGCCCTCTTTTAAGTCATCGACATAACGCCCTTCGCTTTCGAGCGAATTATCTCCGTAATACGTTTTCCAAAGTCCTTGTTTAAGACCATTTGCGTCGGTAACATTAAAGTCCTGAGCCCAAGAAAGTGCGCTGAGCATGCAAACCGATAAAAATGTTAGAAATGTTCTTTTCATGGGTTGGAATATTTGAATTGATAACTGTTTAATGAATTATAAATAACTTCTTGTATTCTTGTTCGAACGTCCGTTGAAATTAACTTTCGGTTTTCGGCATCCGGATGTATTCTGTTAGACAAAAATATATAAACTATTTCTTGTTCGGGGTCGACCCATGCAAGTGTTCCCGTAAAGCCACTGTGTCCGAAACTCACCAGAGAAACGCAATTGCAAGTAGGCCCACCACGTCCATCGACAACCGGTTTATCAAATCCAATTCCTCGTCGGTTATCCGACTCACAAAATTGACAGCGAGTAAACTCAGCTACAATGGACGAATCAATAAACTGCTGGCCTCCATAATAGCCATACTGCAAGTACATCTGCATCAATTTCGCCAAATCGTTGCTGTTGCTAAACAATCCGGCATGACCCGCAACTCCACCTAACATAGCCGCACCCTGATCGTGCACGTAACCGTGAATGAGTTGCTTTCGAAAAATCAAATCGTTTTCCGTGGGTGTTATCCGTTCGGGTGGAAAGCGCTTTAGAGGCCGGTATCCCAATGTTGTTGCTCCCAACGGGGCATAAAAATTTTGATAAGCAACGGAATCCAGCGTGGTCTGAAAATACGATTCAATGATCGATTGAAGTAAATAATATCCCAAGTCGCTGTATCGGTACTGCTTTCGAGCTAACAAGTCGCTCCCCAAAATCCGATTCATGATCGAATCCGAAACCTCGCTATTCATGTACACCCCATTGGCCACTTCATTGGATAAAGCACTCGGCTCTGTGTAGATCCAATCGGTTTGCCATTGATTCCCTTCGCCCAAAAAATCACGGTAAAAAGGAATCCAAGGATAGAGCTGAGCCTGGTGCGCCAATATTTCGCGGATGACTAAATTCTCCTTGTTTGAGCCCATTGCTTGTGGCAGATAGTCTCCAAGGGTACGGTCCAGATTTAGGAATCCGTTTTCGTACATTTTCATCAGGGATGGCACACTTGCCGCCACTTTGGTAATGGAAGCTAGATCATATAAATCCCCCGTGTGAACAGGATTTTTTTTTTGATACGTATGGTATCCAAACGCCTTGTTGTAGATTACGTTTCCGTTCTTGGCAATCAACACCTGGCAGCCGGGAGTAGCCCCATCTGCAATCGCTTGCAGCGCAATCTCGTCGATTCCCGCGAGCATTTGGTTATCGATATTTTCATCCTCAGGTAAGCCGTATTTCAATCGCCCTAATTCAGCCCATCCCATCGAAGTTCCCGCCTTGAATTCGGCATCTATTGAAACGGGAAGCACTCCTTTGGGTTCAATCGCACCAAAAACCACTTGTGCCGCATAATCGTGCGATAATTGACTGTTTTGATAACTCAACAACACCGCGTCATGGTTAACAAAACCAGGATACGAACGCAAGGCATAGGGATTTGCAAAAAGATTCAATACAGTTTTTTGACGTGCCGCCAATTGATTCAATATCTCCTTTGTCCGAGTGCTGATTTTATATGACTTCCATGGACTTGCATTGGACTTGTGCACACTTAAAATCAAAACATCCGCCGCAGCCGCCTTTTTGAGAATGGCTTCGATTTGCGCCGTTGTCGTTTGATCGTTGATCAGCATAGACGTAACCTTGGTATATCGGTTGAGCATCTCCGCATAGTGGTCCGACTCTCCTTCCTCAAATCGAATGTGCATGATATGAACTTCATCCAGACTTTTGATGGGAAGAACATGCTCGTTTTTAATCACGGTTTGAGCCTCGCGTATCATATCCCGATAAATTTTTTCGCTGCGCACAGTATTCAAATCTTCGTAAATCCCTTTGATCTGAACAGGTTTCCAATCGCTCAATCCCAATTCGTACTTAGCGCGCAATACTTTACGCACCGAGTGGTCGATTCGTTCCACGGTGAGCAATCCTTTGTTTACGGCAAGAACCACAGCATCAATGGTAGCCTGTACATCAGCGGGTAGCAGAAGTACATCATTACCGGCTCGTAGAGCTTCAACTTCCAATTGTCCGGGACCATAATGCTGACTTACAGCCTTCATGTTCAGGCCATCCGTGAAAATCAACCCCTCAAAACCCATTTGCTCTTGCAGCAAATCGGTTACTACAGCGGGTGTTAACGACGAAGCTCTCGTATCGCTTGTTCCGTAGGCCGGTATATTCAAATGAGCGATCATTACAGAACCCACTCCATTTGCGATCAATTGGCGGAAGGGATACAATTCGATGCTATCCATTGCAGCCTTGGTTTTGGGAATGGTCGGTAACGTCTTGTGCGAGTCCTTGTCTGTATCCCCATGCCCTGGGAAATGCTTTGCACAAGCCAAAACTCCATTGTCCTGCATTCCCTTCATGTACATGATCGATTTCCGAGCGACCACTTCTCGATCTTCACCGAAGGACCGCGTATTAATGATCGGGTTATTTGGGTTGCTATTCACATCGGCATCGGGAGCGAAATTCACGTTTACACCAATTCTACGGCAATGCGCCGCAAGCTCAGCCCCAAATGCATAGGTCAGCGAATCGTTCTGAACCGCACCTTGGGTCATCATCCACGGAAAAGAAAATGTACTATCCAACCGCATCGAAAGTCCCCATTCCGCATCGAGTGCGATGAGCATGGGCACCTGTGAAATCGACTGAAAATGATTGGTCAATTGGGCTTGAACAACGGGGCCTCCTTGTTTGAACATAATTCCTCCAATCCCATACTTCTCAATTATCGCGCTGATTTCTTCTCGATGTTCCGGTCCTCGATTGCTATAGGCCTCAATCATGATAAGTTGGGCGATTTTTTGCTCCAACTTCATTGCACTCAATTGTTGCTCAACCCATTCCTCCTGGGTAGGAGAGTTGATCTGTGAATTGAGGTTTACACCTTGATCGGACACCGGGTTGACCGTAGCATAGACAGCCGTAATGCAAGCTGTAATAAAAACTAAAATGGATATTTTGCGCATATTGTATGGGTGCCTTACGTTGAATAGTGGGCTAAAATACTAAATCATCAACGGATTTTCAGCTTTGAAATTCTATCTTTGAACAAAACACAAAAACCATGCAAATGATTCGCCTATTCGTGGTATCCCTTGCGCTTTCGATCATTGGATGCGACAATACACCTCAATCCGACAGCAATGCGTTTCATATTTCAGGAACTATAGCTGGTGCCGAAGATCAAGCCATTGAGTTGTACACTTATGTCGATCAAAAGTTAAAAAAGGTTGATAGCACAGTGGCCGAAGGCGGCTCATTCGCCTTTGATGGCGAGACGGATCAAGCGCGATTATACATGGTCAAAGTGGGCTCGTCCAAACCTTTTGAATTGTTTGTCTTGCCCGGTACGATTGAACTTAATGGGGACATCAATAATTTGGATGAGATACAAGTAAATGGTTCGTCAGAACATCAGAAATACCAGGCATATCGCGATACGATGGCCACATTCGATCTACGGCTAGAAACGAAATATCCCGAGTGGCTCAATGCTCAAAAAAACAATGATAGCGCGGCAATGCAAGCCATCGAAGCGGAATACCGATCTATCTATGAGGAGCAGCAGGATTATTTGATGGAGTTCATCTCATCTGAACCCGCAAGCCATGTCAGCGCATATTTGGCTTACCGCATGCTGTACGATTCGGGATTCGAGACCCTAGATTCCATTTTTCAATTGTTCTCTCCTGAAGTACAAAACGGCATTTACGGTCAAATGATTGCTGATCGCGTTGCCATCTTACAAAAAGTGGCTGTCGGGCAATCTCTCCCCGAATTTGAGCAAACCGATACGGCGGGTAAAATATTTCATTCTCGAGAGTTGAGCGGGAAATATGTGCTTATCGACTTTTGGGCCAGTTGGTGTTCGCCATGCCGAGCCGAGAATCCGAACATTGTTTCGGCTTATGAAAAATACAACCCGATGGGCTTCGAAGTACTGGGTATTTCCCTCGACCAGGATCGAGTGAAATGGCTTAAAGCAATAGAAGATGACGGGTTGAACTGGACGCAGTTGAGCGACTTGAAAGGGTGGAATAACGAAGTCAGTCAGATGTTCGGAATTCGTGCAATCCCTCACTCCATATTGATCAATCCAGAAGGTGAGATAATAGCAAAAGATCTTCGCGGAGATGCACTGCATGATAAATTGGCGGAAATATTTGAGCCAGCTCCCGCCAGCTAATCGTATATCATTCTATTAGAGGTTTATGGATATTCGCAGAATCACATCACTGACGCTTGGTCCCTTGTTGTTTCTGCTCATGGCGCTTTTTTCCACATCCCAACAGATCTGGATGATCGGTGTCTTAATTTGGATGCTTCTTTGGTGGATGACGCAGGTGGTGCCAATTGGAGTTACCTCCCTGTTGCCCATGATTCTTTTTCCCCTAATCGGGATTCAGCCCCTATCCGAGGTGGCGGCAAACTATGCGAATCCTATTATTTATTTATTTTTTGGCGGTTTTGTTTTGGGTATTGCCATCGAAAAATGGAATCTTCACCGTCGTGTCGCATTGAATATTCTGCGAAAAAGCGGGTCTAAAACCGGGCATGTCGTTCTTGGTGCGATGCTCGCTACCGCTCTTTTATCTACACTTATCTCGAATACGGCCACTTCAATCATGATGCTTCCCATCGGAATGAGCATAATAGCCTTGCTCAGCGAAAAAAATGAAGCCGATGCCCAGAAACTGGCCCTGCCCTTGCTCTTGGGCATTGCGATTGCCGCAAATATTGGAGGAATGACTACGCTTATTGGCACTCCACCCAACTTGGTTCTAGCCGGACTGATCGATGAAGCCGGATTAGCTGAAATCAGTTTTCTAGACTGGTTGGTATTCGCCTTTCCACTGGTGACACTACTCTTTACACTTTCGTTTTTTCTATTGAAAATGCTTTACTTCCGACAAAAAGGGTCGCGCATTGTTGGTATGACGGAATTGATACGAACTCAGTTGGAGTTAATCGGTGCGATGAAAACTGCCGAAAAACGCGTTGCTGCAATGGTCGCTTTTGCTGCTGGGGCATGGATTTTTCGACGCCCTTTGAATTCCATTCCGGGCTTGGAAAGTCTTACCGATACCGGAATTGCTCTAATTGTCGCATTAACTCTGTTTATCATTCCATCCAAAGACCACCCCAAAGAAGCATTGATGGAATGGAAGGACATGGATCGCTTACCATGGGGGATTCTCTTGCTTTTTGGAGGTGGTATTTCCATTGCAAATGGTATGGAAGCGACTCATGTTGTTCAAACGGCAGGTAACTGGATCAGCTCCGGCAATTGGGGGTCTGCACTCGGAATCGTTCTTGTTATTACCCTATTTGCCGTGTTCTTGACCGAGGCCATGAGCAACGTAGCGCTTGTATCGGTTTTCATTCCCGTTTCTTTTGTCGTTGCCTCGCAAACCGGTTTACCCGAACTCACATTAGCTGTACCGCTTACATTAGGAGCGAGTTGTGCTTTCATGTTTCCCATCTCTACCCCACCCAACGCAGTGGTATTTAGCTCGGGAAAAATTCCCATGAAAACCATGGCCAAAACTGGATTCCTACTCAACATAATCGCTGTCATCATTATCGCATTGTACAGCTATTTCTTTGGTTTTTGAATCCCCTTGAACTCAAAACGCTATCTTTGCGTTTTCATAGTGATGTTGCACTACACTACATATATGACAAACCCTGAAGCACCATGGGTTACTTTCGTTCACGGAGCGGGAGGAAGCAGTTCTATATGGTACAAGCAAATCAAAGATTTTCGAAAAGAATTCAATGTCCTACTCATCGACTTAAGAGGGCACGGTAAGTCAAAAAAACTCAAACCATTTCCCCTTGCGCGATACTCATTCGAAATGCTTGGAAATGAGGTGATTGAAGTTTTGGATTTTTTGAAGATTGAAAAATCGCATTTCGTTGGGATATCCTTGGGTACCATCATCATTCGCGAATTAGCTGAACGTTTTCCAGACCGGATCAGCAGCATGATTATGGGCGGTGCTGTTATGAAACTGAACGTGCGTGGACAAGTATTGATGCGCGTGGGTGATTTGCTCAAAGGAGTACTCCCCTATCTCATATTGTACCGTTTTTTCGCATGGGTGATTATGCCGCGTAAAACGCACCGTGAAAGCCGAAACCTGTTCATTGACGAAGCGAAAAAACTCTACCAGAAAGAGTTTAAAAAATGGTTTGCGCTTACAGCACAGGTTAATCCGCTCCTGAAATGGTTTCGAATTAAAGAAAGTGCGGTTCCAGCACTCTACATCATGGGAGAAGAGGATCACATGTTTCTACCTTCCATCAGCAAGCTCGTTAAAGACCATAAAAATGCATGGTTACATATCATTCCAAGCTGTGGGCATGTCGTTAATGTAGAGCAGCCCAAGGTATTTAACCGCGAGGCTATTTCCTTTATTCAACGAACTGAGCGTACGTATTAATCGGCGATTTTTCTATTCCTTCTTGGACAAAACCTGACTTTCATCATTTGGGATTTAGCGCGAATTTGTTTTCTTCGTATACAAATAGATGAACATGGACCGTAAGATAAAATCTTTAAAAGATTTAACAAAAACACTCGATCGAGGAATGGGCTATGAGGCCGTTTCCAAAATCGTAAGTGATATCGAAATTCCCTTTGAAGACATTGAGCCATATTGCACATGGAGCGATGAACGCTACACACGAACCCAACTGCACAAAACGGAAGTTTATGAACTGGTTTTGATCTGTTGCGAACCCGGTCAGTCGTCATTTATCCACAATTATGACGCGCAAGAGGGCTGGGCCAAAATCGTAAAAGGAGAGTTGACCCTTGAACAGTATTACATCTCGGCGATTAATGGACATATTCATCCCGTTTCGAAAGAAGTATTGCAGAAAGGTGCCACGGCTTATCAAAACGATTACATCGGTTTTCACAAAATGTATAACAGCGGAAAAGAACGTTCGGTTAGTTTGCATGTGTATTCTGGACCGGTCGAAAAATGGCATATTTGGGACGAAGACAAGGGAAAGGCCATTGAAATTGACCCGTGGTTTGATCAAAAATTCGACTTATGAACAATTTTTGTTAAAAAGTTCATATCTTCGTAGACAAAGTTTTACACTTGAAAGTGCCTTTCTCCACCAAAAGACACTTGAATTAAAGCCACTTACAATTCGTTGTAGTGGCTTTTTTTATTTCCGGCATTTTAATCAAAACTATGTTTAACCGAAGAACAAGGGAAAAAGAATAAAAAGTCTGCGGTTGTAAAATGAAATGCGCAACAAACCCAATCATGTTTTGCTGAATGGTGTAATTCGAGTATTTTAGACCGGTTGTTCCAGCTTGATAATATTGTAGCCACTATGAAAAACACAAAGAATAAAATTCTTAAAACTGCACAACGATTATACAATCAAAAAGGACTTGAAAGTGTCTCTATTCGAGGAATAGCAGCCGAAATGGGAATCAGCCATGGGAATCTGATGTATCATTATGAAAACAAAGAAGTTCTAACCAAAGCGCTATTGAAAAATAACCATGCCGATTTTACAGAGGTCATAGCGAAAAACAACGATCCCTCCTTTTCTGACTTTCTAGAATTCTGTATTAAGCATCGATGGATATGGTGCGGAAAAAGGGAGTTGAAGCATATGGAAATGCATGAAGAGCTGATTCATTTTGAAAACAGCGAACGTCAGTTTTGGGAAGATGCTAGACCTCAAATCAACTCCACGATTCTACTATGGCTCACCGAGGCGTGGCTCATGCAAATTCCACTGAATCAGAAAAGTGGATTCGAAAACTACATGGACTCCTTTCGGAACATTTTGTCAGAGCTGGAGTCTGGAAAAGCAAAACCTAGCAAGACAAAGAAACCTTCTCCCGTTAAAAAACCTAAAAAGTCTGAACCAGACTCTGCAGCTCAGGGAAGCTTATTCTGACTTCCGTGACAAATACCACAATTCAACTCACCAAAGCGAACGACTTTTGTAATGCGCTAAATCAGAAAACAAAACGTCATGGAAAAAAATACGATTACAGCAGATGAGGCATTGGAATTATTGATGGAAGGCAACAAACGCTTTGTGAATGATGAATTGGAACACCCCCATTTGGATTCAGCTCGAAGAAAAATGCTTTCGGAAGGTCAAGCTCCTCATACAGTTGTCTTAGCTTGCTCGGATAGTCGTATGGTACCCGAAGTGATTTTCGATCAAGGGTTGGGCGATTTATTTGTGATTCGTGTAGCGGGAAACGTAGCCAAGGACAAAGTACTCGGCAGTATCGAATACGCTATTGAGCATTTGGGTAGTAAACTAATTTTCGTTTTGAGCCATGAAAGTTGTGGGGCAGTAACCGCGGCACTTAGTTCAGAAGAAGTACCGGGGCATATCGGAAGTATTTTGGAAGAAATAAAACCGGCCGTATATATCGCCCGTCAGCAAACGGGTGACCTACTTGAAAATGCCATTAAAAACAATGCACTGATTACGCGAGAACGAATTCAAGACTCTCAGCCGATCATCCATAAGGCGATAATCGAAAATGGCGTTAAAGTGGTGAGTGGCTATTATCATCTCTCAGATGGTAAAGTAGAGATTTGTAAATATAACCATGGCAATTCTCCCGCTGCTTGTTAATACAGAGCACCTTTCATTTTCTTTTTTTGTATCTTCGCTAACATGAAGAAAGTATTTTCTTTACTGTTGGCCAGCTATTTTTTGCTGAGTTCGGTGGGCTTAAATGCGTCTGCGCATTATTGCATGGGCAATATCGCGGAGCTTGCATTTGGCTTTGCCGTTGAAGCTGATGGCTGCGGTATGGAAGAAGATACGGAGTGTGAGAGTGACATCGACACCGGAATTTCTCCATACAACTGTTGTGATGACAAACAACAACAACTACTCGTAGAAAACGACTTTTCGGGATCTGTGGCTTACGATTTTGAGATTCCCAATATTATCTTCGTCGAACTTTCTCCAATTTTCGCTGGGCGTTCAATTCCAACCATCACTACCGATTATCGAATTCCACCCAACAACCCTCCACCCAATTATCCTTCATTCCAGATTCTTTTCTGCTCGTATTTGATTTGAGTTGAATTCAATTCGAACAACCCCGGTCTGCAACAGATTCGGGAGAATTGATTTGTATTCAACACAACTTTCAATATACGATGAGACGCATTATTGATTTTTTTATCGACCATCGACTGGTCACTTTTCTCGTTACCCTTTTATTGATTATTTGGGGATTGGTTCATGCTCCTTTTAATTGGGACATTCCACTTATACCCTCTGACCCTGTTTCGGTTGATGCCATTCCCGACTTGGGCGAAAACCAACAAATTGTTTTTACGGAATGGCCCGGCCGCTCACCGCGCGACGTAGAAGATCAAATTACGTATCCACTAACGACTGTTTTGATGGGTGTTCCGGGTGTAAAATCGGTTCGCTCCAATTCCATGTTTGGATTCAGCAGCATCTATGTCATTTTTGAGGAAGATGTTGAATTTTATTGGTCGCGCTCGCGCATTCTCGAAAAACTGAATTCCATTCCAGCTAATACACTTCCCGAAGGCGTTTCCCCATCCCTTGGCCCCGACGCCACAGCGCTTGGCCAGGTTTTTTGGTACACCTTGCAGGGCGTGGACTCCATCGGTAACCCTATAGGTGGATGGAACCTCGATGAGCTTAGAAGTATTCAAGATTACTATGTAAAATACGCGCTTACTTCGGTCGAAGGTGTTTCAGAAGTCGCTTCAGTGGGAGGTTTTGTGAAAGAATACCAAATCGACTTGGATCCCGCTAAAATGGAACGGTATGGGGTAACCCTGAAAAACGTTCTCAACTCGGTGAGAAATACCAATCGAGATGCAGGGGCTCAAACACTTGAAATCAATCAAGTGGAGTATTTTGTTCGGGGGATTGGATACTTGAAAAGCTTGAATGATCTGCGCAGTACCGTAGTGAAGTACCAAAACGGCGTAGGTATAACCCTCGAACAAGTTGCACATATCCACACAGGACCCGCTCAAAGACGAGGAATTCTGGACCTGAATGGATACGAGGCTGTGGGCGGGGTGGTCGTAGCTCGATATGGAGCAAATCCCATGGAAGTGATCCAAAAGACCAAAGACAAAATCAAGGAGATTTCTTCAGGTCTACCCGAGAAAACACTTGAAAATGGAAGCACGAGCAAAGTTTCCATCGTTCCCTTTTACGATCGTTCCGAGTTAATAGAAGAAACCGTCCATACGCTCGAAGAAGCATTAACCCTGGAGGTTTTCATTACCGTGATCGTCGTGGTTCTACTCGTATTGAACCTACGCGCTGCCATCTTGATCGCCTCCCTCCTCCCCATTTCGATTTTGATGGTTTTCATCGCTATGAAATACAGCGGTGTAGAGGCCAATATCGTGGCGTTAAGCGGCATTGCTATCGCTATAGGAACGATGGTAGATCTCGGAATAATTTTGACCGAAAACATCATCGCTCATCGAGCCGAACAACCGGATCAGCCCATCGTAGAAACGGTGAAAAACGCAACCCATGAAGTAAGTGGAGCCATCATCACGGCTGTATTGACCACGATTGTCAGTTTCATCCCGGTGTTTACACTTCAAGCCGCAGAGGGGAAGCTCTTTGGTCCGTTGGCCTTTACCAAAACTGCCGCATTAGTTGCCGCCCTTATCGTATCCATTGTCTTGCTTCCCGCATTTGCAGCAGTCATTTTTAAAAAACACAAAAAGAGGCAATACTATAAAGCTGCGATACCGTTGTGTTTACTATTGATTGGAGTCATTGCCACCGCTAAGGGGATTTTTCTCGGAAGTATATTGGTGCTTTATGCAATGTCTCTTTTGGCCAGAAATCGTTTTCCAAAAAAAACCTACCTCCAAAAGTCACCTTTGTACATTATTGCTTTGGGATCAGCTGTGGCACTTGCGCTTTACTGGCTGCCACTTGGCCCCGGCACGGCCAAAGTCGGACAAGTCGCATTTGTCATCTTCACGCTCGGACTCATTCTCGGTGTCTTTTATATCGTCAAAAAATACTACGCCCATGTATTGAACTTCTTTTTGAACCATAAAAAAACGTTTCTAGCTGTACCATGCTTTGCAATTCTATTGGCCTGTACAGTTTGGCTCGGATTTGCTCGAATAGCCCAGCCCCTCCAAAATTTAGCCCATCAATTGAATTGGGACATTCAGGATACCTGGGTTTGGACCCAAATGGATCAGACCTTTCCGGGTATCGGTTCTGAATTTATGCCTTCACTTGACGAAGGAAGCTTTTTATTGATGCCTACTTCCCTACCGCATTCTGGTGTAGAATTCAATCGAAAAGCATTGGCCGAACTCGATTTGCGCGTAAATGCAATTCCCGAAATAGAGCGCGTAGTGGGAAAAGCAGGAAGAGTGGAATCCGCATTGGATCCGGCGCCATTGAGCATGTTCGAGAATGTGATTTTGTACTATCCAGAATACGCTGAAGACGATGATGGAAATCGAATTCGGTTTGCCTCGGACCAAGATGGACGATTGATCACCAAATCCAACGATACCATTTCGGCGGATCGAGTACGCGAGAGAAAACACCTTTGGAAAGAGTTGAAACGAGATGAAGATGGCGTGTTCTTTCGCCACTGGAGACCACATATCAAAACTCGGGACGACATTTGGAATGAGATTGCTGCTGCAACTCAAATCCCGGGTGTTACAGCAGCTCCTAAGCTTCAACCCATCGAAACGCGTTTGGTAATGCTCCAAACCGGAATGCGAGCTCCGATGGGAATCAAAGTGTTTGGTGACGATATCAACACGTTAGAAGATTTTGGACAGGACCTCGCACAAATACTCCAATCGACTTCTGGAATAAAAACGAGCGCGGTGTACGCCGAGCGAACGGTTGGCAAACCGTACTTGGAATTGAAAATCGATCGGCAAAAAATAGTTGAGTACGGTTTGTCCATTGAAGATGTTCAGCAGGTAATCGAAACCGCAATTGGAGGAAAAACGGTTACCCAAACCGTCGAGAAAAGAGAACGGTATGCGGTGCGAATTCGGTACCCAATCGAGTTGAGGAATCATCCGGAGGAAATTCAAAATATCCGAGTTGACATATCGAATGGCCGAACTATTCCTTTGAGTGAAGTGGTGGATATTCAATTCCAAAACGGTCCACAGTCGCTGAAAAGTGAAAATACTTTTCCGGTAAGCTATGTCTTGTTTGATAAAACAGATGATGTATCTGCAGGAGCCGCAGTGAACCTGGCAAAAAATGAGATTTCGAAAGCGACTCAGGAGGGAGACCTCGTAGTTCCAGCGGGCGTTAGTTTTGAGTTTTCTGGAAACTATGAAAACCAAATACGAGCAGAAAAGCGATTATCGATTGTTATCCCTATCGTACTCGTTATCGTGTTTTTAATTCTCTACTTACAATTCAAAAGCGTGAGCACATCCCTGATGATTTTCACGGGAATTGCCGTGGCGTTTAGTGGGGCGTTTCTATGGATATGGCTGTACAACCAAAATGGATTTCTAGATTTCTCCATTGCCGGAGAATCACTTCGGGAAGTATTTCAGATTTCTCAAATAAACACTTCCGTAGCCGTATGGGTGGGGTTTATTGCTCTTTTTGGGATTGCCACCGATGACGGAGTTCTTATGAGTGCCTACTTGGTACAAAGCTTTAAAAGAAACAAGCCAAAGAGTATTGAGGAAATACGAAATGCAGTGATCACTGGAAGTCAACGCAGAATTCGGCCTGCTGTAATGACCTCAGCTACCACCTTGATCGCATTACTCCCCATCATGACATCTACAGGGAAAGGTTCAGACATTATGATCCCGATGGCCATTCCTGCTTTTGGAGGAATGCTCTTCTCCATTATATCCTATTTCGTCGTTCCTGTTCTCTACAGCTGGCGTGAAGAATTCAATTACCGAAAAAATATAAAATCATGAAAGCAATCATCACACTTTTGACCCTGTTGTGGTCGGTTCTGGCTTTTTCACAGAGTCTCGACGAGTTGTATCTCATGGCCGCAAAAAACCGTCCCGAAATTCAAGCTGCCTATGCTGATTTCGAAGCCGAAGTTGAACGCGTGTCTGTGGTCACGGGTTTCCCCAATCCGAATTTGTCCATGGGATATTTCATTTCCCCAATTGAAACGCGAGTCGGCCCTCAGCTATTCCGGGCCTCCCTATCCCAACGGATTCCCTGGTGGGGCGAAATTCGGTCCTCCGAAAACGCCCAGAAAGCCAAGGCGGAAGTCGCATTTCAAAAATATATTGTGGCATTGAACGATTTGTACATCGAAGTCTCCGAGGCTTATGCAACCTACTTCGAGTGGGAGAATAAATACAGTAATGCACGAATCGAAAAAGAGCTTCGTATTCAATCTTTAGAACTCAAAAAACAGCAATACGCCCAAGGAAATGCAACGCTCAGTGAAATAGCGCGTGCCGAAATGGCTTTGGATGATATCATACGGATTACCCAGCAGTACGAGCAACAACTCGATGAAGTTCAAGCCCTACTTTCAACGGTTATTCCTCATATCAGCGAAATGCCAAAACAGTTGGAGATCTATATTCCGGATAGCCTACCAATTACACTCGATACGACCGAAAACCCTTTTACCATCGTTTACGATAAAAAGGCCAATGTACTCGACAAGCAAAAGTCGGTGATTCAGAAAAAGAGAACTCCAAAACTGAGCGTCGGACTGGATTATATGATGATCGGAAACTCTAACCTCGCCGGTTCCGATGCCGGACGAGATGCTTTCATGCCAATGATCGGCATTTCGCTGCCCATTTTTAACAGTAACATTGCTGGTGATCTCAACGCTTTAGAAAAAGAAAAAGAAGCGCTTCTTTTGCGAAAAAATGAGGCTTTGATTCAGTCGCGATTGGATCGAATTGAGGTGGCCACGGCATTCAATAACCGACTGATCGACATTGCGTTTTTTGAAAAACAAATACAAAAAACAGACCTGTTGCTCGAGCTTGTGACCAACGAATACAAGGTGGGAAAAGCCACCTATTCTGAAGTGATCGAACTCCAGCAACAGCGGTTGCGCTATTCAGACGCACTTATACAATCTCGCGCAAGCGCTTTTCGTCTATGGGCTCAATTCCGTGTTTTATCGGGCCAACTAGAGGTTGCAAAATTGGACTCGCCTCAATCGAAATAATTACACACAAAATGAAACGTACTACAATGAAAAAAATACTTCAACATCCGATCTTTATTCTAGTTGTGGCCCTGACTTTGGGCATACTCATTGGTCGCAATTGGACAGGAGAAAGCAGTACTGAACCACACAGCCACCATGCTGAACAGTCTGCGACCTATACCTGTAGCATGCACCCTAGCATACAACAAGATGAACCGGGAGATTGTCCGATTTGCGGTATGGACTTGGTTCCGATGAGTAAAGTCGATTCAGATAACGATTCTGCGGTTTTCTTCGATTCACACATGACCAATCAGGCGCAAATCGAAATTATGACCGTGGGATCCCGTGAACTTGACAGTGAGGATTTGGTGCTCAATGGCGAAATACGTTACAATGCCGGAGAACGAAGAAATCAAACGGCTCATTTTAGCGGGCGACTGGAGCGCGTGTATTTCAACTCCGAAGGAGAATACATTCGTAAGGGAGATAAAATCGCAGAGATGTACAGCCCTGAACTCAGTGAGGTTCATCGCGAAATTCTGGAGATTAAAAAAAGATATGGAATCGATTCAGAGCTCATGGCTGCCTCCAAGGAACGATTGATCAATCTCAAATTACCCGAAGAACAAATCCGCGCCATGATCGGTGCTGAAACGGCTTGGAATACTTTTGCGGTTTATTCGGATTACACCGGTTTTATCGAGAAAGTAAACGCCAATGAAGGCATGCACCTGAATTCTGGTGAAACGTTTTTCTTCATCAATGAATTCTCAAGTGTTTGGGCAGTTTTTGATGTTTTTGAAAAAGACCTCACACATCTTAAACCTGGTCATCCGATTGAAATATCGCTTACCAATCAAAAAAATCAACGATTTGAATCGCGCATAGATTTCATTTCCACCCAAATCAACCCGAATACGCGAACGGCTGAAGTGCGTGCAACCCTTTCAAATCCGGAACAAAAGCTAAAACCAAACAGTTTGATTAACGGAGTGCTATCTACATCACCATCAAAGAATCAGGAGCTTTTAATTCCGGAAAGCGCCGTTTTGTGGACTGGAAAAAGAAGCATCGTTTACGTGGCTGAATCAAGTGAAAAAGGTGGATACCATTTTACCCTTCGAGAAGTAACCACAGGTAAACCCAATGGAGGATACTACCCCGTTTATTCGGGACTTAGCAAGGGCGAAATGATTGCGGTTTCTGGTGCATTCGTCATCGATGCCACTGCCGAACTCAACGATCGCCCGAGTATGATGAGCTCAACAACAAGTGAACAAGTATCGCTGTCCGATTCCGACTCGATCGCACTCACAAAATGGGTGGAAAAGTATATCAAACTCAAAGACGTATTGGTTGAAAGCGATTATGACAAGGCAATCCAGATTGCCCGAGAAATGAAAAAACTTCAGGTTCCAGAATACGAACAAAGTCATGAGCTTACCCGGTCGCTGGAAAAACTGTATGAAAGTTCTGACCTCGAAACCTTTCGCAAGCATTTCATCACATTTTCAGAAGAACTGATTCAACTCTCTAGGGCTATTCATTGGAACAAAACCCTTGTGGTACAATACTGCCCCATGGCAGACAACAACAATGGAGCAAAATGGCTCAGCCAATCAACCGAAATCCGGAATCCGTATTACGGCGATGCCATGTTGATGTGCGGTGAAGTGGTTCGAAAATTAAAATAACCGTTCCTGCTATTTTCGTACAACTCGGAAAACGGTACGTCGATTTTGGGCTCTCCCTCGGGCGGTGGAATTATCGGCTATCGGCTGGCTTTGGCCAAAGCCCTTGTGCGAAAGTCGGCGTGAAGATATCCCCAAATCGATCAGATACTGGTAGACAGCTTCTGCGCGTTGCTTACTCAACGTCAGGTTTTCGCCGGGGTCGCCCACATTGTCGGTATGTCCTTCGATACTTACAACCAAGGATGGATTTTCTCTCATAAATGCAGCGAACTCCTCGACAACAACTTTTCCTTGGCTTGTCAGACTATAGCTATTGGTAGCAAACTGAATATTATTCAGTGGTGCTTCCACCCCAACCTCGATGGGCTTCACCTGCAAGTCTGCCTCCACCACGGATGCCGTATCGTCTGCTGCAACATATTGCGATGCGAACGTATGACCTTCTTTTTTCACCGTGATAAAATGATCATCATCCTGTGACTTATCGACGATAACGGCGTAATCTCCGGTGTATTCATCCACATCGTAAATATCGATTTCTTTGGTTTTCAAATTTTTCACTTCTACCCGTGCATCGGTTACGGGTTGCCCATCATCATCTACTAGCGTACCCGTTACCAGCGATACTTTTTCAGGTTTTGCTTTCTCGGGCAATTCAAAATAAAAAACATCCCATCCGCCCATTCCACGAACTTCGTTGCTCGAAAAGTAAGCTCTTGTTCCGTCTAAGCTGACAAACATGCCCACTTCATCCTTTTGGGTATTGATCGGATAACCCAAGTTCTTTACTTCACCCCAGCCTTCATCCGTTTCTTTAACGAAGAATAAATCGTAACCACCAAAACCCAACTGACCGCTTGAAGAGAAATACAGTGTACGACTATCCGAATGGATAAATGGCGACTTTTCGTCCCCCTCTGTATTCACCGTCGGACCCAGATTCTCTGGTTCACTCCATGTTCCATCCCCTTGGCGTTTTGAACGCCAAATGTCCAATCCACCTTCGCCACCTTTTCGACTCGACGTAAAATACAACACTTTCCCATCCGCACTAATACTGGGCTGACTATCCCATGCCTCGGGATGATTAACCACATCACTAAGCGGTTGAATGTCGCCCCAGAACTCGCCCTGCTGTACGGTATACCATATGTCACAATTGATTTTTCCCGTCGCCTCGTTGGGCTGACAAATGGTGAAAAAGAGTTCGTGATTGTTTGCCGTAACGGTTGGTCCACCTTCATTGAGGTTTTGGTTGAAGGGATAAGACATCGCTTCCCCTGCCATCCATTCGCCATTCCGATGAAAACTTTGAAAAAATTCTTCCACGTTTTGTCCTGTGAGCATATTGCGCTCTTTTTTATAGTAACGCTTGGTATAAAAACACAAACTTCCATCGGGACTAATGATGGCTAGATACTCGTCTTCCGTCGTACTTACGCCGCGGAGAGGTTTGGGATTATAAGCCACCGGATTGGCTTTCAAATCGGCTAGAATACGGCAGTCATCACGCATTGAGCGCGTACTCTCCTCATTCAGAAATTCGTCCAATCCCAATTTTAAGGCACGGTCGAAATGATCTGCCGCAGCAGCGTAATTCGATTGCGTTACGGCAATAATTCCAAGCATTCGATGGATTTCTCCATTGTAATCATCGCACCATTCCATCACCAAGTTAAAATGCTTTTCCGCTGCAGTATATTTGCCTTCGTGGAAAGAAATGTATCCCAAAAAATATCTGGCATGGACATGGTTTTCATCTTTTCCGAGCGCCTCAAGAAAGAGGTTTGTCGCTGCTTTGGGATGATTTACCTTCAGTTCAGACAACCCTTTTTCGTAAAGCTTATCGGCTTTACTTGAAAAATCCATTTCACAAATTCCAGGCTCTTGGGCATGGGTGGTTTGTGCAAAAAATAGTATGAATAGGCCCGCAAAAAAGCAGAGTCCTTTATTTTTGAACTTCATCATGTAGTTTTCCTTCACTCGATGCAATCAACGTAGAAACGGTAGCATCACCCGTCACATTAATAACGGTTCGACACATATCTAAAATACGGTCAACCGGGAAAATTATTGCAATCCAAGCCGGGTTTAAACCGACGGATTCCAGAACAATGATCAACATGACCAAACCCGCACTAGGTACAGCGGCCGAACCAATGGAGGCCAGTGTTGCCGTAAGAATAATCGTGAGTTGCTGTGCCAACGTGAGATCGACCATGTGCATTTGTGCCAAAAAAATAACAGCTACGGCTTGGTACAAACTCGTTCCATCCATATTCACTGTGGCTCCAATCGGAAGTACAAAAGAGCTGATCTTTTCATCTACCCCCATGTTTTCATTGACACACTCCATGGTAACGGGTAGTGTAGCGGCACTGGAGGAGGTGGAAAAAGCGAGCATTTGAGCAGCTCCCATATTTCGGAAAAACCCTCCGTAGCTGATTCGTTTTACAGCCAGAACAATAACTCCTGGGTAAATGACAAAAAGTACTAAACCGAGTCCAGCGACAACCGTCAAACTATACCAAAATAATCCTTTGAATATCTCCACCACCGAATTCAAATCATCTCCCGCCATATCAGAAATGGTTCCTGCCAAAAGGGCAAATACAAAGAAAGGCGCACCTTTCATCACCATATCCACCATCTTTAGGAATACTTCGTTGATGCTGTTGACCAATGAAATGGTCGGAGCTGCTGCTTCTGCGGGAATGAACAATAGCGCTAATCCAAAGAAAATAGCGAAAAAGATCACCTGAAGCATCAGGCTATTGTCGTTCAGCGAGATAAAAATATTAGACGGCACCATATCCACAAGAAAACTAAGTGGTCCCTGCTCTTTTTTCTGAGCTGCCGTTTCTTTGCGTTTCTGAACCGCTTCATCGGATTCCATTCTTTCCAAATCTGCTTTGATACTCGCAAGTTCCTCCTCCGATAAGTTTTCGAGCATATTACGATCATCCAACAGGTCAACCCCTTCCTTTTCGGCTACCCACACCTCATAGCTTATGCGGTTTTTACGACGCGTTTCATCATCAATTAACTCTCCCGGTTTAATGATATTTACCAGTGATAAACCTACGGTAATCGCAATAACCGTGGTCATCAAATATGCTCCAAGAGTCTTGGCGCCCATTCGACCAAGACGAGAAATGTCGGTTAAACCCGAAACTCCGCTAATAATGGAAAACAGAACGAGAGGAACTGCTATTAGTTTTAAAAGATTGATGAAAATATCTCCCCATGGCGCCACATAATCCAGCGTAAACTGCGTCCAGCCCAATGAGCTCGAAGCAACGGCCCAAATAATACCCGCTATTAATCCAATGATGATTTGCCAATGCAGTGCAAGTTTCTTCATGTGTGTTGTCTCGATTTTTGTATAAGGTGAAAGTCTGCTAACACCAATTTCGTCATGGCTTCAACGATAGGCACAGCACGTGGCACCACACATGGATCGTGTCGTCCCGTATTGGTGTGCTCAACTACATTTCCATCCTTATCGATGGTTTGTTGGGGTTTCATTATGGTCGAAACGGGCTTAAAAGCGACCCGAAATACGATATCCATTCCATTGGAAATCCCACCGATTACTCCACCCGATCGGTTAGATGTTAATTGACCGTCCGAGTTGTATGTATCATTGTTTTCAGACCCACGTAAAAGCGAAGCCTGAAATCCATTTCCGATTTCAAAGCCCTTGGTAGCATTGATGCTCATCATGGCCGATGCCAATCGCGCGGATAATTTGTCATACACGGGCTCTCCCAATCCAGGGGCCACTCCTCGTACAACGCATGTGATTACTCCCCCAACAGAATCTCCTGTCTCTTTGAGCTCCGTAATCAAAGACGCCATTCGTTCTGCATCCATGGCACTGGCCGTGCGAACTTCGTTTTCGTCAATTTCGGTTGGGTTGACATTCTCGTATTTCACTGTAGAATGAATGGGTCCAACTGAAGATACATACGCGTAAACCTGAATATCGGGAATAATCATTCCCGCAACGGTTCCAGCAGCTACACGCACCGCTGTTTCACGAGCCGAGCTGCGACCTCCGCCTCGATAGTCGCGAAAACCGTATTTCTGATCATAAACCCAATCCGCGTGTCCAGGGCGATAGATATCCTTTATCGACGAATAATCACGGCTTCGTTGATCTTTATTCTTTATCAAAAAGGCAAGTGGTGTGCCGGTTGTCACTCCATCGAAAATTCCACTCAACCATTCGATTTCATCCGATTCATTTCGCGATGTGGTCAAACGAGATTGTCCAGGACGACGGCGATTCATTTGTCGATTCACCTCATCAAAGTCGATGCGAATACCCGATGGTAATCCATCCAATACTCCTCCAATCGCTACGCCGTGCGATTCTCCAAAGCTGGTTAGTTGCAGTAGTTTTCCGGTTGTATTTCCCGCCATAAGCGACAAATATAGCGTTTTCCCGATACCAACCCGAGAAGATCAAGGCCGATAATAAATCGAAAAAATGTACAATTGAAAAAGAAAAAAGATTACTGAATTTTATCGTGTGCCCACGATAAAGCGACTTTCAGTTGTTCTTCAGGAGTGAGTTCAGAATTATCGAGCAAGAGTGCATCCTCGGCTTGCTCCAGCGGACTATCCGCTCGAGTTGAGTCTTTGTGATCCCTAGTTTTCAGATCCTCGTAGACCTCATCAAAGGCAACGTCTTTACCCTGCGACTTCCACTCGTCAAATCTGCGCTGAGCCCGGACCTCTGGTCGTGCGGTAAGGAATATTTTAAGTTCAGCATTGGGAAAAACAACGGTACCAATATCCCGACCTTCCATAACTATGCCACCGCGTTCGCCCCAAGATCGCTGCAATTGTACCATGTTCTTGCGGATTTCGGATATCGCACTTACCGCACTCACCGAAGCAGTTACTTCTGGGGTTCGAATCTCTTTCTCTCGATTCTCGCCGTTGATGAACAATTCGGATTTACCCGCCGACTCAACAAAACGAAACTCAATGGACAAGCTTTGTAGCTCATCGATCAATTCGTCTTTTTTTACTTCATCCCCGTAAACCAAACCATGCTGCATTCCATACCATGTAACTGCACGATACATCGCCCCGGTATCGATATAATTGTACTTCAACTCGGCTGCAAGGGCTCGCGCTAGCGTTCCTTTTCCAGTTGACGAATATCCATCTATTGCAATGGTAATTGACTTGGACATCAGTAGTTAAAAAGTTCGTTGAGATCTGTAGTAATACTAAAATGATGGCTCGCTCCGGCGAAGTGATAGGCCGTTCGAGCGTAATCAAATCGAATCTTCTTCACACGAAAACCCACACCGAAGCTAAAGCCCGACCCGCTGCGAATTTCTTCCAAACCGAGTTCAGCTTGACGTCGAAAGTTGTATCCCGCTCGTAAGTTGAAGTTTTTCTCTGTAAACAACTCAGCACCGAATGAAATGTGTCGAAGTACTTTTCCTCCGAAACCGATACTGTTATCGATAGGATCGCCCGTTAGTGGATCCGTAGTTGGAAGGTTCGGATCCTCGTAGGTCAAATCAAATCGCTGCAGGTTTTCCCAAGTAAAATGCCAACGCAGTGGCATGTATTTCAATTTTCCGCTAATACTATAATCCAGTCGAAAAGGTAAGTTTTCTCTTTCATCGCCAAAGGGTGTCAGCTGAAAACCAATATTCTTAGCAATAAGTGACATGGTTAAACGCTCTTCTTCATTGTGATAGGTCGCCGCAAAATCGGATGCAAGCCCTACCGAACTATACTGTTCATAAGAAGAATACAAGAACTTTAACGAAGCTCCGAATCGAAAGTTTTCGTTGAGTTGGTATCCGTATCCACCCTGAAGCATGTAATCGGCAGCTGTGAATTCACCAATTTGATTACCGTTCTCATCGGCTCGGATAAAGGTTCCGTATCCAACATATTTGAATCCGAGACCTATGGCCGATTTTTCGTTTAAACTGAAACCGTAAGCAAAGTTGGTATAATTGATATCGCTCAAGTAATTGACATAATTTACTGCCAAGTGATTGTGCGTCGTACTGTCCAACAACGCCGGATTCCACATCCCCACATTGATATCACCTGATGGATCCGAAGTCCACGAGCCCCCAAGCGCTGCAATGCGACCAGAGTAAACCAGGTCTAAAAAGCGATAAGCGCCATTCCCTCCTACTTGTGCATAGAGCGAAGTGGCGCTTAACGTAAATATAATCAATGCAAAAAGTTGCTTCATGTAGCTGTTTTGAAAACAATCCATTTCATTAATGGTCTTTCAAAAATAGAAATCCCATTGGCTAAACGGATACGATATTCGAATTATTTCGAAGCAACGGCTTTTTGACTCTCTTTCTTCCATTCGTCAATATTCTTCGCATTCTTGACTTTGGTTTTCAAAAGAGCGATTTCAAGTACTTCCATCATGGTCTCAACATAGTGGAAGGTAAGCCCTTTCAAATAGCGTTCATTGATTTCCTCAATGTCCTTTTTATTGTCTGCACAAAGGATGATTTCCTTGATATCCGCGCGCTTTGCCGCCAAAATTTTCTCTTTAATTCCACCAACCGGTAGCACCTTACCCCGAAGTGTAATTTCACCAGTCATTGCTAATTTCGACTTGACCTTACGCTGCGTAAATAGCGACGCAAGAGAAGTCAACATGGTAATTCCTGCGCTTGGGCCATCCTTTGGAACAGCTCCTTCCGGAACGTGAATATGCACATTCCAGTGATCAAACGTCCGGTAATCCATTCCCAATTCAGAAGCATGAGATTTCAGGTATTCCATGGCTATCCGCGCCGACTCTTTCATCACATTACCCAAGTTACCTGTGAGGTTTAACGCCCCTTTTCCACGGCTGAGACTGCTTTCGATAAACAAAATGTCTCCACCAACCGGCGTCCATGCCAATCCGGTTACTACTCCCGCAAAATCATTGTTTTGATAACGTTCTTTCACAATTTTCACGGGTCCTAAAATCTCACGAATCGTTTCGGCATCTAATTTAGGTGTGTAGTCCTCATTTTTGGCTCGTTTTACCGCAGCATAACGCACCAATTTAGCGATTACCTTGTCCAAGCCGCGAACGCCGCTTTCACGGGTATATCCCTCAATTACTTTTTCAATGTTCTTGCGATCCAGCTTGATGTCATCACTCGTTAAACCATGATTCTTCAATTGTTTTGGAAGTAAGTGACGCTTGGCTATTTCTACCTTTTCCTCAACGGTATAACCGCTGATATCAATCACCTCCATTCGGTCGCGAAGAGCGGGATGGATGGAGCCGAGGTTATTGGCTGTAGCAATAAACATCACACGGCTCAAATCGTATCCCACCTCGAGATAGTTATCATGAAAGTCGGCATTTTGCTCAGGATCGAGCACTTCCAGCATGGCCGAACTTGGATCTCCGTGAAGGTCCTGCGATAGTTTATCAATTTCGTCCAGAACAAACACCGGATTCGATGAATTGGCTTTTTTCAAGTTTTGTATAATCCGTCCGGGCATCGCTCCGATATACGTTTTGCGGTGTCCGCGAATCTCAGCTTCATCGCGCAATCCTCCCAAACTCATGCGAACGTACTCCCGATTCAACGCTTCGGCAACACTTTTCCCCAAGCTGGTCTTACCGACACCGGGAGGACCGTAAAGACAAAGGATTGGTGCTTTCATATCCCCTTTGATCTTCAAAACGGCAAGGTGCTCAACGATACGTTCTTTGACTTTTTCCAAGCCAAAGTGATCGCGATCCAAAATCTTTTCAGCTCGATTGAGATCAAAGTTGTCCTCTGTATACTCGCCCCACGGCAATTCAAGAAGAAGTTCTAAGTAGTTTCTTTGTACGGTAAAGTCAGGAGCTTGTGGATTCATTCGTTTGAGCTTGCTCAACTCTTTATTAAACGTCTCTCCTACCTTTTTCGGCCATTTTTTGCTCTTGGCCTGTTCGCGCATTTCGTCAATCTCGGCATCGTAACTCTTTTCTCCGAGCTCCTCTTGGATGGTCTTCATCTGTTGATAGAGGAAATACTCGCGCTGCTGCTTATCGATATCGCTTTTTACCTTCGATTGAATCTCATTCTTCATCTCCAGCATTTGCAATTCTTCCGTCAAATGACGCAAGACTTTGGAAGCTCGCTTTTTAAAGTCATTCTCTTCCAGCAACTCCTGCTTTTGATCCACTTCCAGATTCATATTGGAAGCGATAAAATTGATTAAGAAAGTCGAACTCTCAATATTCTTAATGGCAAATTGAGCTTCGGATGGGATGTTCGGCGAAACCTCGATAATCTTTAATGCGAGATCTTTGATTGTCGAAACGATGGCTTCAAATTCTTCATCCATCTCAAACTCGAGATCTCGAAACGATTCAACTCGTGCCTTAAAATACGGCTCATTCTGCGTGAATTCGATGGTTTTAAAACGCTTTTTCCCTTGAATGATCACCGTCGTATTTCCATCCGGCATTCGGAAAACCCGCATGATTTGAGCCATCGTACCAATCGGAAAAAGATCTTCACTTGTTGGCTCTTCGTTGGTCTTGTCTTTTTGGGCAACCACTCCGATAACACGTTTACCGCTTTGGGCATCTTTAACCAATTTGATGGATTTATCTCTACCCACTGTGATCGGAATCACTACACCGGGAAAAAGGACGGTATTTCGAATCGGAAGAATGGGTAAGTCCCCTGGCATTTCCTCCTTATTCATTTCCTCTTCATCCTCATTGGTCATCAATGGAATGAATTCTGTATCCTCTTCTATAATTTGATCGAGCTGTAAGCTGTCGAATATGTTCATTGTGTTTCTTTTCAAGCGTCATTGTGTCAGTACTCTATTCAAAAATACGAATATCTTATCCCACAAACCGATTCTAAACGCTTATTATCAATACGTTGTTTCTGCACAGACAGATATAAAACAATACCTGTGCCATGCTCATGACGCATACAAAATGTCAGCAATAACTGGATGAAAGGCTGGTTACTTTCGGCGGTAAACCTTCGATTCTTCGAAAATATGTCTCAGGATATCCTTCTCGACCGTATCGAGTACTTTCCCTCTTCGGTCCATAACCCGCTCGGCTACTTCAAAGGCTTTTTCTGTTTTATAAGTCGACATTCCAGCGGCCCCGCCCCATGAAAAACTGGGTACAAAATTGCGTGGAAATCCGCTTCCAAAAATATTGGCACTCACTCCGACCACCGTTCCCGTGTTAAACATGGTGTTGATTCCGCATTTGCTGTGGTCTCCCATAATCAGTCCACAAAACTGCAAACCGGTAGGAACGAAACGCTCGGTTTCATAGCTCCAAATTCGAACATCAGCATAGTTGTTTTTCAAATTGGAGTTGTTCGAGTCCGCTCCAATATTACACCATTCGCCAATAACCGAATTACCTAAAAATCCATCGTGGGCTTTGTTGGCGTATCCCAAGAACACGCTATTATTCACTTCACCTCCCACCTTGCAGTGCGGACCAATGGTTGTAGCACCATAGATTTTGGCGCCCATTTTAAGCGTCGAATGATCACACAGAGCAAATGGTCCACGCACCATACTTCCCTCCATAATCTCAGCATCCGCACCGATATATATTGGTCCCGACTGTGCGTTCAGCGTAGCACATTCTACCGTTGCGCCTTCTTCAACAAAAATATCCTGACCCAAAACTCGATTCGTATCCGATAGCGGAGCGCTTTCTCGGCCTTCGGTTAACAAATCAAAATCCGATCTGAGCTGTTCGTCGTTCAATGAGAAAATCTCCCAGGGATAGCGAATCATTTTAATAAACTCTTTGATCCGAACTTCGCGCAATTGAGCCGGCTCAATCTCCTCCATCGCGTCAGCCTCCATGCAACAGGCAATGATTTCATCTTTAATAAAAATGGCTTCCGTAGGCTTGAGGTTTTTTATGGCTTCAACCAGTGTTGGAGTGGGCAAAACAGATCCATTGACCAAATAATTCAGTTCCTCTTCAACAGCTGGATACTTTATACTTAAGTATTCTTCGGTCAGATACGAAGGTGTTCCTCCCCACAGTTTTTGCCATTTTTCAGCAATCGTCAAAATTCCTACTCGAAGCTCTGCAACTGGTCGTGTATAAGTTAACGGAAGTAGCTTATTTCTCTCCGGACCATCGAATAAAATCAAGTTCATGTCGTGTTGTTTTATGTGGCCAATTTACCAATTAATCGAAGTAAATCAGCGTCAATAATTGATGCGATTAAACCAAAAAAGCCATTCAATCCGCAGACTAAATGGCTCTTCATAAAAGTATAGACGTTCTTTTACTTGTTCTTTTTGAACTTGGCGTATTTGTTGTTAAACTTATCAATACGTCCAGCGGTGTCAACCAATTTCATCTTACCGGTGTAGTACGGGTGCGATGAGTTAGAGATTTCCAATTTAACCAATGGATACTCTACGCCATCGATAACTTCTGTGTCTCTCGTCTCTGCGCATGAACGGGTAATTACTGTTTCGCCGTTTGAAGTATCGCGAAACGCTACCATTCTGTAATTGTCCGGATGTATTTCCTTTTTCATCTTAACTCGCCTTTTGTAAATGGAGCGCAAAAATATGAACTTTATTTTAACTGCACAATATTGCGTGGATAGAATTTTCGCATAAATCTTTCGTTGTCCTAATGTTGAAGTATATTTGTGCGCTATGAAATACCTTTGGATTGTTTTGATACCCGTATTGGCGTGGACATCTTGTCGAAAAGATATTCCCGTAACCACGGATCTAGGAGCGAAATTAAGCTTTTCGGAGGACACCATGTTCTTTGATACCGTTTTCACCACCCTCGGCTCAAGTACTCGACGTTTAAAGATTTTCAATCCAAACAACGATGCAATTGAGATCGCTCAAGTTCGAATCGCAGGAGGCGAAAGCTCTTCCTTCCGAATGAACTTCAACGGAAACACGGGCGACTCGCACGAAAACATTCTAATCGAATCCAACGATAGCGCTTATTTGTTTGCTGAAGTTACCATTGACCCAAACAGTGCAAACACTCCGCTCATTGTTGAGGACTCCATTATTTTTATCACCAATGGCAACCGACAAGTAATCAAGCTCGTTGCGTGGGGCCAAGATGCTTACTTTTACTATCCGACCAATGCCCTTCAGATTGGAGATATTACGATTCCCTACTCGGTTGTGAATTGCAATACGACGTGGACTTCGGATAAACCCCACGTGATCTATGGATACCTCATTGTGGATGATGGTTGTGAACTGGCCATGGATCCGGGCACAAATGTCCATTTGCATGACGAGGCCAGCATTTGGGTTGTGGACGGAGGAAGTTTAAAAATACGTGGGGATTTGGGAAATGAAGTGCTTATTCAGGGAGATCGTCTCGAACCTTCATTTGAAGAAATTCCTGGTCAATGGGGACAAATTTGGCTGAGTGCGGGATCTGTGGACAATGAAATTGACTATGCCATTATAAAAAATGGAACCGTCGGAGTGCGTGCCGATACGCTCGGACATCCGACAAACCCAACACTACGGATTTCAAACACCGTGATTCGCAATATGGAAAGTGTGGGTTTATTGGGGCAGGGTAGTAATATCGTTGGTGAGAATTTGAGTATTACCAATTGCGGGCAACACTGCTTGGTGCTCAATATAGGAGGAACCTATCGTTTTGAGCATTGTACGTTTGGCAATTATTGGTCTTCACCTACACGTCAAACGGCGACAGTACTACTCAACAATTACTACGAAGACATCGACAACAACATTATTCCGAGAGATTTGGATGAAGCTTATTTCGGAAACTGCATCATTTGGGGAAACAACAACAATGAAGTAACCTGGGACCGAAATAATGGCGCAAATTTCGAATGGCTATTTGATCACACGATTTACAAAGTTGTTCAAGCCGATTGGCCCAATATCAATTTCAGTGATCCAGACCGTTTTAAAGACTCGTATGTCAACATGGATCCTCTTTTTACCGATCCACTCATACGAGGCTACGAACTCGATACACTTTCGCCTGCACAGGACGCTGGCGACAACCTCATCGGTACAAACGTACCATTCGACCTACTGGGCAATTCGAGATTGAGCGATGCCGCTCCGGATTTAGGGGCCTATGAGCGCCAAGATTAAATTTTGATCATCTTTTTTAATTCGGCCTAAATTTCCAATTCATCGTATTCCATTTTGGCGAGGAAAATCTACTTTTGCCCGCCAAAACGATCTGTGATGAGGAATTTATTTCTTGCGCTATTCACGCTACTGAACCTTTCCATTTTTGCCCAATCCGACTCCACCCTTTTGCGCGAGGTTGTACTCATTTCTTCAAAAACTACATTGAAGAATCCTTTTTTAGTGAATGATTTACCAATCATTGTATACCCCGAAAACGAAAAGGAGTCATTTATTTCCATTCAAGAAGGACTCGAAAACATCTCGCTGATCGATTTACAACAGCGTGGACCCATTGATATTCAGTCCGACCTGAGTATTCGCGGAGGTACATTCAACCAAAGTCTGATCTTGATCGATGGTGTTCCATATTCCGATCCCCAAACAGGGCACCACAACATGAATTTGCCTTTTGCACTCAACGATATTGAAATGATTGAAGTTTCTACAGGTAATTCGCGACTGCTAGGTCCACAAGCTTTTTCGGGTGCCGTCAACTTCTCCATTGCTACAGATACTGGGTTTTATCATCAGATACAATTTTTCGGCGGGAGATATGGCTTACTAGGTATGTATGCGAAATCTGGCTTTCAACTAAAAAAGCATCAGTTTCAGATTTCATTGAATGGAAGCCGAAGCGATGGTTACATGAGAAACACCGATTTCACTCAAGGTGGAGCAATGCTCAATTGGTCGCATCCCATCGATCACGGTGAAATAAAGGTCTTTGCTGCCACTCTTGGAAAAGCTTTTGGTGCACAAAACTTTTATTCGACCAATTATCCGACGCAATTCGAAAACACCAGAGGCTGGATGGGCCATGTTGCCTTTAATCAACGGAGAAAAAGCTTTATTCATCGCGGTTTCCTGAGCTTTAGAAATCACCGCGATCGTTTTGAGCTGTTTCGAGAATCTACCAATTACTACCAATGGAATGGGGATGATCTCATAATGAACACCGATACGGCACCCGATTGGTATGCTGGTCCCAACTTCCACCGCAGCCGAGTTGTCACAGGGGAATATTCCATGGAATACAACTGGAGTAATCGTCAGAAGACAACCGCTGCAATCCAAGCTCGAGGTGAAAATGTCGTGAGCAATGTATTGGGCGACTCCATCCCTACACCGATTGAAACCTCCGATGGTGGAACCTACACGAAAGGCCGACGAAGAACCAATACTTCGCTTACTCTCAATCATCATATCGAATATGGACGCTGGAGAGTATCCGGGGGTGTTCTGGTCAATGTGAATTCCGATTACAGCCCTCAGGTCAATCCCGGTGTTCATTTCGGATATTTTATCAATGAGCATTGGAAGTGGGTTTACGCCATTAACCGCAGTTTTCGAATCCCAACCTTTACTGAGCTCTATTACAACGTAGGCGGCGCATTGGGCAGTAAAAACCTATCGCCTGAGAATGCGTGGGTTCAGAACGTTGGAACAGAAATCCACTTGAAAAACACCCGTTGGTACGCCGCTATCCACCATCGATTCACGCAAAACGGTATCGATTGGCTCGAAAATGAAAACACGATTGAAGCATCCAATATCAACACGATTCATTTCTATGGCTTGGACTTTAACGCATCCCTAAAATGGAAGAGTTCGTGGATTGAGCAATTGCAAGTGGGCTACTCCTATTTGCAGGGCAGCCATGACCGGGAAGAACGTTCGATTTACGCCCTTCGCTATCTTCGCCACAATGCCGTATTGCACGGTGTTCACCAATTAGGAGAGTCCATTCGGCTCCATTGGACAGGAAGACTTCAAGACCGCTACGCATCGAATTCCGATGAAGAGCAATCTCCTTTTTTCACGCTATCCCTTTCACTCAATTACAAAACGCGAAACAACTGGAGTGCCCAAATAAGCGTTCAAAACGCAACCAACACACATTTTTCGGATCGATTTGGAATACCACAGCCCGGGATTTGGCCGATGGTACGAATAGGAAAGGAATTTTAGTATTTTCGTTATCAAACTCGATGATTTGAAACTCCACCTGACCTTTTTAGCTATTCTCACCTTTTTGGGCACTGCACTTTCAGCTCAAAATGGGTGTACCGATCCACAAGCTTTGAATTTCAACCCGCAAGCCACTGTGGACGATGGTTCTTGTCAGTACCCCCCTACTTCCTACACCATCCCCAATCGATTTGCCCTGAATGCCAGTTTGGAAGAAACATCTGGTTTAACCTTTTTTGATGGAGCCCTATGGACGATAAACGATAGCGGAAATCTTCCCCTATTGTTTAAACTCAATCCGAACGACGGTGCTATTCTTGAAACGTGGTACTTGGACGCGACATTGAACTACGACTGGGAAGCCATCGCACATAGTGCAGATGAGGTTTTCATAGCTGACTTTGGAAACAATGGCGGCAACCGCCAAAACCTTCACATTTTGCGTATCCAACGAGACGATCTCGCTCAGAGCGATACCCTTACTGCGTCCACTATTCATTTTTCATTTTCAGAACAAACGGACTTTTCCAATCAATACCAACAGACCAACTTCGATGTTGAAGCCTTTTTTCATCATGATGATTCCCTGTTTATTTTTACCAAAAACTGGGGAAATGAAAAAACCTATTTATACGCCTTACCCGTCGAAAATGACACCTTTTCGTTGTCGGTTCGAGACAGCATGCACACCGGTGGACTCGTAACCGGGGCCAGCTATTCAGAGCCATTACAAACGGCTGTTCTAACGGGGTATGAGCATATCGGTAGTGGACTCTACCAAAGTTTTTGTTGGATCCTTAAAGACTTCCAAGGAAACAAGTTTTTATCCGGTAATCGCCGGCGAATTGACTTGGGACTGGCCATAGGTGTGGGACAAAATGAGGGCGTCTATTTATTTCCGGATGGCAGTGGATACATTTCTGCCGAACGCATTGCTCCTTTTCTTTCATCCGCCTTTCTCAACTACTTTGATTTCTCAGGTTATCTAAGCGATTCGCTTGATTTACAGGAATCGGAAATGGCCGATCTAAAAATATATCCCAATCCAGCCACTACAGAAATTCACATTGATCTGCCACACATCGTTGTGAATTCAACGCTAGAAATTTACAATTCAGAAAATCAATTGATGTTCAGTAAGGAAGTCCGTCAAGCCAAGCAGTCCATCTCAGTAGAAAACTGGCCTGTGGGAACCTATATCGTTTACTTACCGTCCGTTCATCGGTATTCAAGTTTTGTCATTCTGCGATAGAAAAAGAAAGAAAGGCAAAAGGTCCCCACTCAAATATGCGTAGGCTTCGCCAATCTTGAGAATAAATAATAGATTTGCTGAACAGGAAATAGAAAAGTATGAAAGAAACACCGGCGATACGGATACAAAACCTCATGGAGTCGCAAACCCTCGCCATGGCTCGAAAGAGTCGGGAATTGAAAGCAGAGGGAAAAAACGTCATTAGCTTAAGCTTGGGGGAGCCTGATTTTGCTACTCCAGAATTCATCAAAGAAGCGGCTATCCAAGCCATTCATGATGACTTTTCGCACTACACTGCAGTACCAGGTGACGCTTCACTGCTGCAGGCGATTTCGAAAAAGTTCAAGCGAGATAACGATCTCGACTACGCCCCGAATCAAATTGTTGCTTCCACGGGAGCAAAGCAATCCATCATCAATGTGATGTTGAGCGTTGTGAATCCAGGAGATGAAGTTTTACTGCCCGCACCGTATTGGGTTTCGTACAAGGCGATGGTTCAGGTTGCTGAAGGCGTACCGGTCGAAGTATTGGCGGGTGTAGACAACGATTTTAAAATCACACCCGAACAACTTCGCGAATCACTGAGCGAAAAAACACGCGTAATGCTCTTCAGTTCGCCTTGCAATCCTACGGGAAGTGTATACGAACGCGAGGAGTTGGAGGCATTGGCAGAAGTATTGCGTGATTATCCCGAGGTGATTATTCTTTCTGACGAGATTTACGAATTGATTAATTTTGGTGAAAAGCACTACAGTTTTGCGAATATCCCTGGAATGTACAACCGCACCGTTACGATCAACGGGGTGTCCAAAGGTTTTGCCATGACGGGATGGCGCTTGGGTTACATCGGTGCTCCCAAGTGGATTGCAGATGCGTGCAACAAGATTCAAGGACAGTTCACCTCTGCTCCTTCCTCTATTTCACAAAAAGCAGCCGAAGCTGCAGTACTGGCAGACCCGAGTTCTGTTGACTTCATGAAAGAGGCCTTTTTACATCGCCGGGACTTGGTGAGTGAGTTGTTGTCGGATGTCCCTGGCTTTGTCACCAATATGCCCAGGGGAGCGTTTTACTTCTTTCCAAAGGTGAGTGATTTGTTTGGCAAACGTGCTGGAGATTACACCATCAATGATGCGAATGATTTTTGCATGTACATTTTAAACGAAGTGCATGTTGCGCTAGTTCCGGGAGAGGCGTTTGGTGCTCCGAATTACGTTCGGTTGTCCTATGCCACGAGTGAAGAAGAGTTGAAAGAGGCCATAGATCGGATAAAGAAAGCGGTCGAAAAACTTCAGTAAGTATGGACAATCCCGAAATCAAACAGCTTTTCGAAGATTTCAATCAGCTTACGGTATTGGTTGTTGGCGACAGCATGCTGGATGCCTATATGTGGGGTACCATTACACGCCATTCGCCTGAAGCGCCCGTACCCATCGTGGATATTTCACGTCGGGAGAATCGCCTGGGAGGTGCAGCCAATGTAGCGCTCAACATCAAGAGCTTAGGAGGACGACCCATTTTGTGTTCCGTTATTGGAAAAGACAATTACGGGGATGAGTTTATCCGTGAAATGGATCGATGTGAGTTGGAAACAGCGGGAATGATTTCTATTTCGGACCGAAAAACAACAGTAAAAACACGGGTGATCGCCGATGACAAACACGTCGTGCGTGTCGATGAAGAACAAACCGACGATATTACCCAACCCCATCGGATTACTAACCATGTAATTGATCAGGTGATTGCATACAAACCTCAAGCAATTATTTTTGAGGACTACAACAAGGGCATGTTGACAACCGAAGTGATTGAAGAGATCACGGACTATGCGCGATTGCATCACATTCCAACCATTGTTGATCCAAAAAAGAAAAACTTTTTGGCTTATCGCAACGTCTCCTTATTCAAACCGAACCTACGTGAAATTAGCGAAGGTTTGGGCCGCAGTGTCGACCCGGAGAACGAAGAAAAGCTCAAGTCGGACCTAGAAGAACTGCGCATCAAACTGAATGGAGCAGCTATTTTATTGACCATGAGCGAACATGGAATGGCATTTTGGGACGGAAAATCGTTCATTCATACTCCTGCACAACCTCGCAAAATCACAGATGTCTCTGGAGCCGGAGACACATCCGTTGCTGTTGCGGCAATGGCCTTGGCAGCCAAAGCCAATCCACTTTTGATTACCCATTTGGCCAATACCGCTGGAGGCTTGGTCTGTGAATACCCGGGAGTCGTACCCATCGACAGTGCCCAATTGAAAAACGAAGGAGCAAAACGAATTATTCTCAAAGAATGAATCTGCAATCGATACGTGAACGAATCAATATTTTTCTTTACGACAGCCGCGATAGAGCGGAAATCGTATTGAATTATGGAAGTTTGATCGTATCTATTGTAGCCATTGGTTTTTTGGTTTACTACCACGGTTTTGATTTAGAGCCACAAGCCGAAAAACTCGCAACCAACGTCATCCGATTCAGTTTTGCGTACTACATTTTCAAATATATCGCTGGGTTTGTATACAGCTTTCAACCGCTGGAATACCTTCAAAAATCTTGGTTTGAGGGAACACTCATGTTACTCGTCGCGGTGAATTTTATCTCCTATGTCGGTTTTGATTTTCCCCTGGTCAAACAGATAGGCGAATCCATCGGTATTGCCAACTTAGCCGCTTTCTATACCCTATTTATACAGGTCTACTTCCTTTTCATCATCGGAATTGAATTGGGACGAATTTCAGGCCTACTCGGTAAGATAAGCCTAACTCCACCGATGCTACTTTTGGTCTCGTTCCTATTGCTGATTAGCATCGGGACTGGACTGTTATCGTTACCCGAGATGAGCGCAAGTGGCCAGAGTATACCTTTACTAACAGCTCTCTTCACAAGCATTTCTGCCTCTTGTGTCACCGGGCTTATTGTTGTAGATACCGCCACGTTTTTCTCTGTAAAAGGCCAGCTCATCATCATGTTTCTCATTCAAATGGGCGGATTGAATATCATTTCATTTGCTACGCTAATCGCCATGTTTTCGAGAAAAGGGATCGGAATAAAACATCAATCAATCATTCAGGAAAACCTGAGCACCGACTCTCTGCTGAGCAGCCGAGGGCTTTTGAGACAAATATTTCTTTTCAGCTTTGGAATAGAGCTCATTGGAACAATTATTCTCTATTTCTTGTGGAGTCCACAAATCGATTTTGCCAATACGGGTGAACAGATATTCTTCAGTCTTTTTCACAGTATTTCAGCTTTTAACAATGCGGGTTTTTCCCTTTTCACGAATGGTTTGTACGAAGAGTTCGTCAACAATGCCTACCTCTTGCAAATCGTTATTGCTGCGCTTATTTTCTTTGGAGGACTGGGCTTTCCCGCCATGCGTGAAGTTTTTGGTTTATCCCAGATGCGAGCCCGGGCGAATATGCCATGGAAAACCTATTCCATCAATACAAAAATCGCCTTGTACGTCAGTATCATTTTGGTGTTGGTCGCTGCGGTTTTCTTCTTCTTACTCGAGCGCAACTACATTCTGAGCGATCAAAATATCGGTGAAAGCATCATTACCAGTATTTTCCAAAGTGTCACGGCCCGTACCGCTGGTTTTAACACCGTGGATATTGGCATGCTTCGTGAATCGACCTTGATTCTTTTCATTTTCTTCATGTTTATCGGTGCGTCATCGGGTTCTACTGGAGGCGGAATAAAAACCTCTACTTTTGCACTCATATTCTCAAGCGCTTGGAGCACCATACGTGGAAAAAAGCATGTAGAAATGTTCAAGCACACAGTTTCTTCCGAAACACTGAACCGCGCCTACTCCATCTTTTTATTCAGTGCTACGTTCATCTTTGGCAGCACCCTTTTGCTTTCGATTACAGAAAACCAACCCGTTTTGAGCTTGGTTTTCGAAGAAGTAAGTGCTTTTGCCACGGTGGGTTTGAGTACGGGAATAACGGGAGATTTGAGTAATGCGGGAAAAATTATCATCATGATAAATATGTTTGTAGGCCGCATCGGTACGCTTACCTTGGCTTTTGCATTGAGCAAGTCGCGACACAGCACCGATTACAAATATCCCAAAGCGAGCTTTTTGGTTGGATAATTCCGTGAACAATCTTCCCTTGAGTTTACTTACCTTTGCAAACTAAATTTCAGGACATTGGCCGAACACGTAAAACCATACAAATCATCCGACCTGAGTAAAAAAGAACAGGTCGCCCAAATGTTTGATCGCATATCGGGTCGATACGACTTTTTGAATCATTTTCTTTCCCTTGGAATTGACAAAGGATGGAGAAAAAAGGTCGTAGCCATTGCCCAGCGACAAAATCCTGAAACCATTCTAGATATCGCCACGGGAACAGGCGACCAAGCCATTGCTCTCAGCGCCTTGAAGCCGAAAAAAGTGACGGGTTTGGATATCAGTTCAGGCATGTTGGATGTAGGGCGGATGAAAATCGCCAAACTGGGACTTTCCGAGTTGATTGATATGAAGTTGGGCGATAGTGAGGACATCCCTTTTGAAGACAATAGTTTTGATGTAATCACGGTGTCATTTGGTGTTCGGAACTTTGAAAACCTGAAAAAGGGGTTATCTGAAATGTACCGGGTACTAAAGCCAGGTGGGAAAGCCATCATTCTGGAATTCTCCCAGCCACAGAAATTCCCGATGAAACAGATGTACGGATTGTATTCAAAGCGAATCCTTCCGTTTGTAGGCGGTGCCATCTCAAAAGACAAGAGCGCTTATACCTATCTACCCGAAAGTGTTGAAGCATTTCCTTATGGCGTAAATTTCACTAATCTTTTAGAAGAAATTGGATACAAATCAACGAAGGATACACCTGTTACTTTTGGAATCGCTTCCATCTACGAAGCCACAAAATAAGCACTGCTTTTGACCGTTAGCAATGACATGAGTAAACGATTTCTTCACATATTCATTCTATTACTGATTTCGGGCGGTGTTTCTGCGCAAATCCTCAACATTCAAAAGCGGAATCCGAAATACGACTATCGTATGATCCATTTCGGATTTGAGATTGGGATGAATTTCATCGACTTTAAAGTCGACCCAATTGCAGACCTTCGTCAGGTCCCCAATCTATACTCGATAGAAACGCAAGCTCGGCCGGGAATTACGCTTTTACTCATCAGCGATCTGCGCTTGGGAAATCACTTGAACCTACGTTTTACTCCGGGAATCGCGTATACGCAGCGAGATGTGTTTTATACCATTTACGAACCTACAGAAGATATATTCTTTGAGACCCTCAAACAGGTGGAATCAACGTTCATTGAGTTTCCCATTCTCATGAAATTCAAATCAGTTCGGGTGGATAATATGCGGGTATACGTCATCGGAGGAATAAAGTACATGGTGGACATGGCATCGCAAGAACGAGTGGATGATCCTAGACTACTCCGGATTCAGCGCAATGATTACAGTTTTGAAGTGGGTGCAGGTATGGATTTTTATTTTGATTATTTTAAATTCTCACCTCAAATCAAAGCCACCTACGGTGTAAACAATGTACTCGTTCCTGACGGCACAATCTTTACACAGGGAATTCAAGGGCTTCAAACGCGAGCGATTTTGATTAGTTTTTGTTTCGAATGATGCGATACGTATCCATACTGCTTCTTTTCCTTTCGCTATCCAGTGTTGCGCAAGAGACTTGGGAAACGGAAGAACCCACAGAGCCTGTTCGCCACGAAGGTATACTGTTTAGTTTAGGCTTGGGCTATACTTTTCCATCTGCCGGACCAGCCGCTTACTACAATGGTGCGGGAGTTTACAATAATTTGTACAACCGAATCTACGAACAGCCCCTGATTTATAATCAGATTAAGGAGTCCTACAACAACTACGATTGGGAGATTGCGCAATATCCTCAAGATATGTTTTATCGCAATTCGATGTTCTGGACGTTGAATGCTTATTATTACTTCAAAAGTGGTTGGGGTTTTTACGGAACCTTTTCAAGCGCTCGATTGGAGGCCAATGGAATTTTCACCAATCGCGTATTGCGATTCAATGGAGGGCAAACGGAGCCTATTTTAGAGACCGAACCCATCCGCGGCACCGAACAGCGCTTGCGCTTTGGTGCGGGAGTAGCCAAAATATTCTATAACGATTCGCCTTTCAACCTTTTCATGGAAGCGGGTTTTGAGTTCAATTGGCAAAATGCGTTGGATAACGAGGTGCAAATTAACGGGCGCACTTACAGTATCTTTTTTAATCAACAGAACATCGGTGGAAATGTCATTTTTCAGAACAGTTACGGCGGAGGGCTTGCCCTAAAAACAGGAGTCAACACGGCACTCGGCAATAAATCCATCGTTGATTTAGGAGTCGGACTGTATGCTGCCGACTACAATTTAAGCCACTCTGGAATGGCCGATCCCGGCTTGGTATACGATGCCGAAGTGTTTCTTCGGTTCTCATTAGGTTTGTTTTAAGTGCAACTATCTCGCGGAGTAAAATACATGCTCTTAAGCACGTTTGCTTTTTCACTCATGCAATTGTGCGTCAAGTTTTTATCTCACTTGCCCGCTTTGGAACTCGTCCTGTTCCGCTCGAGTATTTCGCTGGTTCTATCGCTTGTTTTTCTGCGGCGCATCGGAGTAAACCCGTTCGGAAACAACAAGAAGTTCTTGATTTTACGTGGGGTCTTCGGGGTAACTGCTCTGAGCATGTTTTTTATTACACTTCAGAATATTCCTCTGGCTACAGCCGTAACCCTACAATACTTATCCCCTGTTTTCACCGCAATTTTTGCCATTTGGATGCTCGGAGAACGGATGAAACCCATCCAATGGCTGTTCTTCGCCATTGCTTTTTCAGGAGTAGCATTGATTAAAGGATTCGAAAGCGAAGTCGAATTGCTGTATTTCGCATTGGGGCTAGGTTCCGCCGTATTCGCCGGTTTGGCCTATAATTGCGTGCGAATTTTACGTAATTCAGAGCATCCAGTAGTCATCGTGTTTTACTTTCCACTCATCGCCACTCCACTAATGGCCATCGCCAGTTTTTTCATTTGGGTTACTCCCGTGGGATGGGATTGGTTGCTCATTTTATTTCTCGGACTTTTCACCCAAGTAGGACAAGTTTATATGACAAAAGCACTGCAAGCCGAAACAGCCAATAAGGTAACCAGTCTGAAGTATCTTGGAACGCTTTACGCTTTGCTTTATGGCCTGTTTATTTTTGGAGAAACGTACTCCCTGTGGTCCATTGTCGGAATTTCACTCGTTTTATTCGGTGTGATCTTAAATATTCGCACAAAGTCAGCCGTTTAGGCTCACCCTTTAGACAGCGCGAACATCGCTATACTTCCCGCTATTCCCACATTCAATGAGTCGATGGAACTATCCTTGACCACTTTGTCTATGCGTACACGATGGGTTGCAAGTTCTAGCGTATTTGATTGTAAACCATTGGCTTCATTACCCAATAGAATCCCCCATTTTTCCGCAGCTTCAACACGATCCAGATCCGTTCCGTTCATCTCCATGGCGTAAATGGAGAAGCCATTTGCAATCATTCGATCGATTTCAGAATGCAAATCCACAGACAACACAGGCACTCTAAAGAGTGAACCTTTGGCGGCTTGAACAGCTTTTGGGCTAAAAGGATCCGTCGTATTTTCAGATATTAAAACGGCATCTACCCCAAACCAATCTGCCGATCTGAGCAACGTTCCCAAATTCCCTGGGTCGTTGATTTCCTCGAGTAACAGAACTTTGCGAAACTGATCTGAAAACGAAGGCCTAGGAATATGCGCTACAGCAGCGATGCCATCCGGTGATTTCAAATAGCTAAATCGTGAAAAATCATTGGTACTGCACGACCAAACATCATTACTCAGTTGATCAGGAATACTGTCCCAGTCTGCATTTTGCTCGGACAAATAAATGGAATGAATACGCAGCTTGCTCTTCAGTAAATCAGAAACATTTTTTCTCCCTTCCACAAGAAATAAACCTTCATTTTGTCGGTTTTTCTTTTGATGAAGACGCTTTAGGTATTGTATTTGCTTTTTGGAAAGCATGCTGAAACGATTCAAAAAATTACTTTTGTCACTACATATGATTGCATCGCGCAAATTACATAAAAATATACGCCTCGTTGCATGGGCCATCTTCGCTCTGAGTTTATTCAGTTGTAGCGCTACGCGTGAATTTGAAGAAGGCCAATATTTGGTGCGCAAGAATACCGTATACGTAGACGGAGAAAAAATCAACTCGGGGAAGGAATACAGTTATATCAAGCAGCGCCCCAACAAAAGGGCACTCGGCATACCGTTCTACGCCAATCTGTACATTTGGGGTGATCCCGACCAAGAAAAAGGCTTTAAAAAGTGGCTCACCAAAATTGGCGAAAAACCCGTTGTTCTCGACACGAGTCAGGCCTATAAATCGGCCCAACAACTGTATTTGTATTACTTTAACCACGGCTATTTCGAGGCCAACACCTACTACGAGGTGAAATACAAAAAGAAAAGAAAACACGCATACATCGAGTATCACATCGAACCCGGAGAACCTTATCTCATTCGCAATATCGAGTACACCATGCAATCTCCTTTTCTCGAGTGGCATTTAAAAAAAGAATTGGACAACATGCTCTTCGAAAGCGGGGATATCTACGACTCTGAAATCCTGGACAAAGAGCGCTCCCGATTGACACAAGTATTTCGCAATAAAGGATTTTACGATTTCAACAAGGAGTACATCTACTTTGAAGTCGACAGCTTTGTCGATGGACGTTTTGTCGATATTACCATGGGAATCGAAAACAAACTCGTGCAACAAGGCGATAGTACCGTTTATAAACCTCATGTTCCTTACACGATCGATAACATTTACGTCATTCAAGATTTTAACCGAAAGCGCGGTGCTCAGAACTATCCCGATACCACGCATTACAACGGGTATACTTTTTTGCACGATGGAGAAATGGAATATCGGCCCCGTTTATTTTCAGATGCAATCGAGTTGGACACCAATCAGTGGTATTTGGAAACGGATGTCGATCGAACGTACAATCACTTTATCACCTACCGGGTTTTTCGCAATACCGATATTCGATTCGTCCCCAAAGAAAACGAATCCGATAGCATTCCCGTAGAACAACAAAACCAACTAGACGCCTATATTTTCTTAAAACCCTTTGATAAAATGTCAGCCGGTTTTGAATTTGAAGGCACCAATGCGAGTGGTAACCTAGGCGTTTCAGGTAGCTTCTTTTTCAAAAATCAAAACCTTTTTGGGGGTGGAGAAATTTTAGATGTACGCATTAGAGGATCAGTCGAAGCTCAGGCAGCTTCGGGAAGCTCGTCGATATTCAACACACGAGAAATTGGTTTGGAAGGAAGCATCAATTTTCCATATTTTCTTTTGCCATTCGATACCGAGGGTTTTATGCCAAAGCGCTACATTCCTACTTCTCGAATTTCGGCCGGTTTTCGCAAACAAAGCCGGATTGATTTTACCCGTGACCTTTTTCGTTTTAGTTTGTCGTATGCTTTTAACGAAAACCGATTTGAAACCCACCAATTGGATTTGCTCGACTTGAGTTATGTTCATTTGAGCAATGTGCAAGATTCTACATTTTTGAATAGCCAGCGAATTCGCACGGGATTTGAAAACACGTTTATTCCGGCCTTGGGATACACCTACATCTTCAACGACCAACAGCTTTCAAAAATCAAGACCAATACCTTTTTCCGAGGAAAAGTGGAGTTTGCTGGAAACCTGAGTACCAGTCTGGCCAATGCCTTCAATGCCCCGCTCAACAGCGAAGGCCAGGTCACGTTATTCGACAACCCGTTTGCGCAGTATTTTAAATACGAATTGGATTACCGCAAGTACTTTCAAACCCTAAAAACTCGGAAAACAGCCATACGCCTGTATGTCGGTAGTGCATTTCCTTACGGAAACAGCGAAAACATCCCGTTTGAAAAGCAGTTTTTCGGAGGTGGATCCAACGACAACCGCGCCTGGGTCGCCTACTCAATGGATCCGGGCTCGAGCGACAACCCCGAAACCACGGTGAGTACAGGAGACATTAAGATCATGGCCAATGTGGAATACCGTTTCAATATTTTAGGTGGAATGGACGGTGCCTTATTTGTGGATGCCGGTAACATTTGGCTGATCAATCCCGACGAAAATTTCGTTGGCGGAGAATTCGAATTCGATCGTTTTTGGAAAGAGTTTGCCGTGGGAACAGGATTGGGAATTCGGTACGACTTCGACTTTTTTATCATTCGATTGGATGCGGGATTCAAGGTAAGGAGACCTTCACTCCCCGAGGGTGAACGATGGACTGCAGCTGAACTTCGCCCTAGAAACGCTATTCTCAACTTCGGATTGGGATATCCTTTTTAATGCCTCCGTTTATAAAATCACCAACATATCGGCACCCAATTCCGCAGGAATTAATTTTTCTTTTGCCCAATGCCCCGCGAAAGTGTATTTTTGTCGCCCAAAGAATCGAAAATTAGCAGACATGACTACGGATCGCCTTGCAGAATTACTGGGAGATCAGGCGGATAGCCTTCTCAACCACAAAAGTGAAACCATCTCAAAAGACATGCTTCACCTGCCGGGTGAAGATTTTATAGATCGTGTTTTCAGCCCATCCAACCGTTCTTTGCAAACGCTCAGAAGTATTAGTGATTTGTACAGTCACGGGCGTCTTGGCGGTACCGGATACATGAGTATTCTACCCGTAGATCAAGGAATAGAGCACTCTGCAGGAGCATCATTTGCACCCAACCCCATTTATTTTGACCCAGAGAACATCGTTAAACTGGCTATTGAGGGTGGATGCAATGCGGTTGCCTCAACATTTGGGGTACTGGCAAGTGTAAGTCGAAAATACGCTCACAAAATTCCTTTTATCGTAAAGTTGAATCACAACGAGCTATTGACGTATCCAAACACCTTCAGTCAGATTCCTTTTGGATCAGTAGATGAAGCGTGGAACTTGGGTGCGCGTGCGGTTGGCGCGACCATTTATTTTGGTTCGGAGGATAGCAACCGACAAATCATCGAAGTAGCCGAAGCATTTGAACGCGCACATGAATTGGGAATGGCTACGATACTTTGGTGCTACTTGCGCAACAGCGATTTCAAAAAAGATGGTGTAGATTATCATACCGCTACGGATATTACGGCTCAAGCCAATCACTTAGGTGTAACCATTCAAGCCGATATCATCAAACAAAAACTCCCGACCAACAACGGAGGCTATACCGCCATCAACTTCGGAAAAACGAGTCCCATCGTTTACGATAAATTAACGACCGATCATCCGATTGACCTTTGCCGTTATCAAGTGGCCAACTGTTACATGGGAAGAAACGGTTTGATCAATTCAGGCGGTGCATCCAGCGGGGCTTCCGATTTGGCCGAGGCTGTTACAACGGCGGTGGTGAACAAAAGAGCCGGTGGACAAGGCCTAATTTCAGGCCGCAAAGCATTCCAACGTCCCATGAACGAAGGAGTCGAATTGCTCAACGCTATTCAAGATGTTTATCTGAATGATGAAGTGACGATCGCGTAATATTTTATACATTCGTTTTAACGAATCGTGAAAAAATCGAATTATGTCCTGGTTTAAGAGAAAGGAAAAAGGAATCAATACGCCGACGGAGCTGAAAAAAGACACACCGAAAGGATTGTGGTACAAAACGCCCAGTGGGATTATTATTGATACCGACGAGCTCAAGGCAAACAATTATGTGAGCAATATTGACGGACATCACGTTCGAATCGGAAGCAAGGAATACTTCGAAGTGCTTTTTGACGACGCGAAATACAAGGTACTTGACGCCAAGTTGAAATCTGCCGACCCACTAAAATTCGAAGACACGAAGAAATACACCGATCGCCTTACGGCTACTCAGAAAAAAACGGGATTAAACGATGCTGCAGCTACGGCATTCGGCAAGGTAGACGGCCATGATTTGGTCATTTGCTGCATGGACTTTTCCTTCATCGGTGGTTCAATGGGATCTGTTGTGGGAGAAAAAATTGCAAGAGGTATCGATCACGCGATCAAAAACAATTGTGGATTCATGATGATCAGCAAAAGTGGTGGGGCCCGAATGATGGAGGCCGCATTTTCACTAATGCAAATGGCCAAAACATCTGCTAAACTCAATTTACTCTCAGAAGCAAAGCTACCTTATATATCGCTGTTGACGGATCCAACAACAGGAGGAGTAACCGCTTCATTTGCTATGTTGGGCGACATCAACATCGCCGAACCAGGTGCGCTAATTGGTTTTGCCGGACCTCGCGTTGTTCGAGAAACCATCGGAAAAGATCTTCCAGAAGGGTTCCAAACTGCTGAGTTTGTCAAAGAACACGGCTTTTTGGATTTTATCGTCAACCGGAATGAGCTCAAAGCGAAAATCAGCCAGTTTTTACGTTTGTTAAAAAACTGATTTATTTTTCTGCACTCCACACCAAGTGGCTTCTCTTTTCGTTGATGTTGGGAGTTTGCATCCTATACATATGAAAAAAACACTATTGCTATTTCTCGTTCTTTGTGCTGGTCTCATTACCCAGGCGCAAAATATAACCATGAATGGTTACATTCGAGATAAAGCTACAGGGGAAGCGCTGATTGGTGCAAGCATTTATGTCCCCGGAAAGGGAATCGGCACTACCTCGAATGTCTATGGTTTTTACAGCTTGACATTACCTCCCGGAAATTACATCGTCGCTGCTTCCTACGTCGGTTTTCGTGAAATCCGAGATACACTTTCTTTCGACAAAAACTTTCGTCGCGATTTTAATTTGGCAACCGAAGTCTTGCAGGAAGTAGAACTCGTAGAGAAGCGAACCCAAGATATTCGCGAGAGCACCCAAATGAGCAAAGTGGATATACCGCTGGAGAAAATCGACGAGATTCCCGTTTTTATGGGTGAGCAGGATATATTGAAAATCGCCCAACTCATGCCCGGAATCCAATCCGGAACCGAAGGAACAAGCGGATTATTTGTCCGAGGAGGAAGCCCGGACCAAAACCTTATTTTATTGGATGGTGTTCCCGTGTACAATGCCAACCATTTGTTTGGTTTCTTTTCTGTTTTCAACCCAGACGCGATTCAGAGCGTGGATATTTACAAAGGAGGATTCCCGGCGCGTTATGGCGGACGTCTTTCCAGTGTGATCGACGTGCGCATGAAGGAAGGAAATGAAAACGAATTCAATGGAAAATTCTCTATTGGAAATGTGGCCAGTAAGCTCAATCTAGAAGGGCCCATCATAAAAGGAAAAAGCTCCTTCAATATCTCTGCGCGCAGAACGTATATCGACTTTCTTTCCAGACCTATTGTTCGGGCAGCTACTGGAGGCGACGAAACCGCTGGGTATTACTTCCAAGACCTCAATGCCAAATTCAACTACCGCTTAAACGACAAACATCGGGTTTATTTGAGCATGTATTATGGCGATGACAAGGCATTTACACGTCTTCAATTCGATGACTTTGGAAGTGAAGAAAATGCCGAAACCGAATTGACTTGGGGAAACATTACGGGATCAGCGCGATGGAACTGGGAGGTTGGACCAAAATTATTCTCCAATCTGACTTTCAACTTGAGCAACTACGATATGCTCACGGGTTATAACAGTGAATACACCGAGGCAGGCGAAACGTACACATCATTCTTTGAATACACCTCCGGCATTCGGGACGTATCGGTAAAGCACGATTTCGACTTTATTCCTTCACCGCAACACTACATTCGTACGGGCTATCATGTAATCTATCACACCTTTAATCCGGGAATCAATCAGTTCAGCAGCGATATTGATGGAGATATTTTCGAATCGAAGTTTGGAAATGAAAAACAGTACGCCACCGAACTCGCACTCTTTGTCGAGGACGATTGGCGGATAGGAGACCGTTGGAAAGTGAATATCGGTGGACATTTCAGCGCGTTTAATGCGGAGGGAGAATGGTTTACCAGCTTCCAACCGCGCATTAGCGGTCGGTACTTGATCAACGATGAATGGAGTGCGAAAGCATCGTACTCTACCATGGCGCAGTTTATTCACCTATTGGCCAACTCGGGCATTGGATTACCGACCGACCTGTGGCTACCTGCCACACCGCGTGTTCGTCCCATGTCATCGAACCAGACAGCAGTTGGATTGGTGTATAAACCCAACAAAACGTACGAGTTCAGCTTAGAAGGATACTACAAACACATGCAAAATGTCATCGAATACCGGAATGGAGCATCTTTCTTTTCCTCCGATGATTGGCAAAATCTCGTAGCAAGTGGTATGGGTTGGGCTTACGGACTTGAATTCTTGGCGCGAAAAGATATCGGAAAATTTACCGGTTGGATTGGTTACACGCTCGCTTGGAGCTGGCGCAAATTCGATGAGTTGAACGATGGAAAAGCATTTCCTTTCCGATACGACAGAAGACACGACATCAGTGTAACAGGAGTTTATCGCATCAACGAAAAAATAAGCTTAGGACTCGTTTGGGTGTACGGAACAGGAAATGCCGTTTCAATTCCGGTAGCTACTTATCCAGCCATCGAAAACGCCCCAGAACCGGGTTGGCCTGGATACAGTTTTAATAATTTGGAATACTATGAAAGTCGGAACGGCTATCGAATGCCGGACTACCACCGTCTCGACCTTTCCTACAATCACACCAAAACCACCAAGCGCGGAAACAAACGAATGCTCAGTCTAGGGCTCTACAATGCCTATAGCCGAATCAACCCATTCTTTTTGTACTTCGACGATCAAAATGGCGATGGACAAAACGAACTCTATAAAATCGGTTTGTTTCCGATTATTCCTTACATCACCTATAAATTGCATTTTTAATGAAAAAGATTGTTGGTATCCTATTTTCGTTGGTTGTAGTCTGGGGTTGTGAACAGGAAATCCCCTTTAACGGTTCCACCGGTAAATCACATATTGTAATCAATGGGATTTCACAGGTCGGAGAGCCTGTTGAAGTATTGTTATACCGCTCGGTTCCCATTACGCTGAACTATTATGGTGATGCGCTAAAGCTAACCGAAGCACAAGCCCTTCTATCAGTCGATGACGGAAGTGAAGAGCTATTAATCGCAGATGAAAACAAGTACACCAGTTCCATTTTGCCGGAGGAGGGTAAAACGTATACCCTTGAAGTATCCCATCCCGATTTTGAAGGCAGTGCGATTGGAGAGTTCACCGTTCCCTTTTCGCCAGAATTGATCTCCGCCGAATTGAACGAATTTCAAAGCAATAATGGCGAAGGCTACCGAAGAGTCCGTTTTCAAATCAAAAATCCTAGAGAAGTAGACAATTACTACACGCTTCAATTTATCGGTATTACCCAAGCTGGAGCAGATTATCGGTTGGACTTTAGCTCTTTTGACCCCAAATTGCAATACAGCAGCTATGAGGAGGATAATGGTCGCAAATACTTCTACGGCGAAGCGCTCATTAGTGATATAGGATTCGAAAATGTCGATATGGAATTTGACCTGGACGTTTTTTCTCCACTTACTGTATTGGACTCGATCTATATGATTGTTTCATCCATTCCCCGCGACCTGTATCTGTACAGACTCTCGATTCGTGAACAAGAGGCTACGAGTTGGGATCCGTTTGCTGAACCGGGCATTGTATCGAATGAAATTGAAAACGGGATCGGACTTTTCACGGTGAAATCCCCTACTACACATGCTTGGGTAATTGACTGATGGTAAGATTTTTATTCAATCGTGCGGTTAATGAATAAGAAATTGTATCTTTGCCGTCCGATAATCGGATGATCAATAGAAGAGTTACAAAATTATTTGGACAATGGCATTAACTGCTGAAGAGAAAAAAGAAATGTTCGTAAAATTCGGTGGAGCTGAAACCAACACCGGATCTACAGAAGCGCAAATTGCAATGTTTACTGAGCGCATCGCTCGCTTGACTGCGCACCTTAAGAATAACCGCAAAGACTTTAACACACAGCGTTCGCTGATCGTTCTAGTCGGAAAGCGCAGAAGCTTACTCAATTATCTCAAGAATAACGATATTGAGAAGTACAGAACACTGATTAAAGAATTGGGTATTCGTAAGTAATCCCAACACAAAAAACACGAAAAGGCAATTTTTTAATTGCCTTTTCGCGTATATATACACTTCGTATTTATATTTACATACACACTTATACATTTACACACAAACGATTAAGATTAGATGATTCCAGAAGCAATTAAAGAAGAAATTGTATTGGCCGACGGAAGGGTAATCACCCTTGAAACCGGAGTTTTGGCTAAGCAAGCACACGGATCAGTAGTAGTTCGCATGGGCGACACCATGTTACTCGCTACCGCTGTTTCGAATTACGAAAGCAAAGACGTTCCTTTCCTTCCCCTTACCGTAGATTACCGCGAGAAATTCGCAGCAGGAGGTAAAATCCCAGGAGGATTTCTCAAGCGCGAAGCTCGTCCTTCAGATACCGAAATATTGACCATGCGATTGGTCGACCGCGTTTTGCGTCCACTATTCCCAAAAGATTATCACTCTGAGACACAAGTCATGTTGCAATTGGCGTCTCATGATCCAAGTGTAGAACCTGATGCATTAGCTGGCCTAGCGGCTTCAGCAGCACTCAGTCTTTCAGATATTCCTTTTGCTGGCCCTATCAGTGAAGTTCGCGTAGGTAAAGTAAATGGAGAACTCATCATCAACCCATCCAAAGATCAGTTGGCGGAAAGCGAATTGGACATGGTTATCGGAGCTACGCTCGAAAGCGTTGTGATGGTTGAAGGTGAAATGCACGAAATTTCAGAACGCGAAATGATCGAGGCCATTGAGTTTGCTCATGAAGCCATTAAAGATCAATGCAAAGCACAATTGGCCCTTGCTGAAAAAGTCGGAAAAAAAGAGGTTCGCGAATATGAACCAGAAGAAACCGACGAAGAGCTAGAGCAAAAAGTAAACGATGCGACGTACAGCAAAATTTACGATATCGCTAAACAAGGTTTGGATAAAAAATCGAGAAGCGAAGCGTTTAACGCAGTTCGTGAAGAGTTTGAGTCTGGATTTAGCGAAGAGGAACTCGAAGAAAAAGGAAAGCTCATCGGAAAATACTTCCACGCTACCGAAAAGAAAGCGATTCGCGATGTAGTGCTCAACGAAGGCATTCGCCTAGATGGACGCAAGACTGACGAAGTTCGTCCGATCTGGTGCGCCATCGATTATTTACCAGGAGCTCACGGTTCAGCGGTATTTACACGTGGTGAAACTCAATCTTTGACCACCGTAACCTTGGGTACCAAATTGGATGAAAACCGAATCGACGGAGTAACTTTCGAAGGTTCAGAGCGTTTTTATCTGCACTACAACTTCCCTCCATTCTCAACAGGTGAGGCCTATCCTATTCGCGGAACCAGTCGTCGAGAAATCGGACATGGAAACTTGGCGCAACGCGCATTGAAAAACATGATTCCTGACGAAAATCCATACGTTACACGTGTTGTTTCGGACATCTTGGAATCCAATGGTTCTTCGTCTATGGCAACTGTTTGTGCCGGTTCATTGGCATTGATGGATGCGGGTATTAAAATGAAGAAACCTGTTTCAGGTATTGCAATGGGACTTATCTCGGATGCGGAATCTGGAAAATTTGCCGTTCTCTCGGATATCCTCGGAGATGAGGATCACTTGGGTGACATGGACTTTAAAGTAACCGGAACCGAAGATGGTATTACCGCTTGTCAAATGGACATCAAGATCAAAGGTTTGAGCTATGAAGTTCTTGAGCAAGCCCTAATGCAAGCTAAAGCAGGTCGCGACCACATCCGTGGAATCATGAATGAAGTGATTGCCGAACCGCGCGAACAATTGAAACCCAACGCTCCAAAAATCGAAATCATCGAAATCGACAAATCGTTTATCGGTGGAATCATTGGACCTGGTGGATCAGTTATTCAAAAGATGCAGGCCGAAACCGGTACGACCATTACCATCGAAGAAGTGGGTGAAAAGGGAATCATCGAAATTCTCGGAACCGACTACGACGGAATGGAGCAAGCCAAACAACGCATTGCCGACCTTACTTTCAAGCCGGTTGTAGGTGAAGAATACATGGGTAAGGTTGTGAGCATCCAGTCGTACGGGGCATTTATCGAAATCGGACCGAAGACGCAAGGACTACTTCACATCAGTGAAATCGATTGGAAACGAATCGAAAATGTAGAAGATGTATTGAAGGAAGGAGATCCGATTCGCGTGAAACTACTCGATATGGATCGTCAAGGTAAAATGAAACTTTCGCGTAAAGTGCTCATGCCACGTCCCGAGCGTAAAAAAGAAGATTGATTCTTCGATCTCAAATAAGAAAAAAGCCCCGACTCATCTCGGGGCTTTTTTTATTTGGAGTACAGCGGTCGTTTTACAAAAAGATTTTTTCTCAAAAAGTGAAACATATTCATTGATGCTCTCGTACATAGTAGTACGTAACGCAAAATTATTTTATGAGACAGTTAAAAATCACAAAACAGGTAACGAACCGAGAAACGGCTTCACTGGACAAGTATTTACAAGAAATTGGAAAGGTGGATTTGATCACCGCCGAGGAAGAAGTAGAATTGGCCAGGAGAATCAAGCAAGGTGACCAAGTCGCTTTGGAGAAATTGACGAAAGCCAACTTGCGTTTTGTGGTTTCTGTAGCAAAACAATACCAAAATCAAGGGTTGACCCTTCCGGATTTGATCAACGAAGGAAACCTGGGTTTGATCAAAGCCGCGCAACGTTTTGACGAAACACGTGGTTTCAAGTTTATCTCGTATGCAGTTTGGTGGATTCGCCAATCGATCTTACAAGCATTGGCTGAGCAATCGCGTATTGTGCGTTTGCCACTGAACAAAATTGGGTCGATCAACAAAATCAACAAGGCTTTTTCTGAGCTTGAGCAAGAGCACGAAAGAGCACCTTCAGCAGAAGAAATCGGCGACAAAACCGGAATGACGGAAACCGATGTAAAAGAAAGCATGCGCAACAGCGGTCGTCACATCAGTATGGATGCTCCACTTGTAGAAGGTGAAGACAGCAACTTGTACGACGTCTTGCGCAGTAGCGAGAGTCCGAACCCCGATAACGACCTATTGAATGAATCGTTGCGCACTGAAATTGAGCGTGCACTCGCTACACTGACTCCTCGCGAAGCAGATGTCATCCGTCTGTACTTCGGTTTGAGCGGTCAGCACCCGATGACCTTGGAAGAAATCGGTGAAACTTTTGACCTGACCCGTGAACGCGTTCGTCAGATTAAAGAAAAAGCGATTCGCCGCTTGAAGCACACATCACGCAGCAAGATTTTAAAAACTTATCTCGGATAATTATTTGTTTGACGAAAAAGACCTCGCAATTTGCGGGGTCTTTTTATTTTTGCCCAAAACAAACATTATGGCTCATCTCATCGCTCCTTCCCTCCTTTCAGCTGATTTCGGCAACCTCCAACGCGACTGCGAAATGGTGAATGCATCGCGTGCAGATTGGTTTCATATCGATGTGATGGACGGCGTATTCGTTCCCAACATCTCGTTCGGAATGCCCGTAATCAAAGCCATTACCCAGCACGCTAATAAGCCTATGGACGTGCACTTGATGATTGTAGAGCCCGATAAGTACATCAAGGATTTTAAACGCGTAGGGGCCGATCACCTGACTGTACATTACGAAGCTTGTCCGCATTTGCACAGAACGCTACAAGCCATTCACGCTGAAGACATGAAGGCCGGGGTAGCCATAAATCCCCATACGCCCGTTCACCTATTGGAAGACATCATTAACGATATCGATATCGTTTGTATGATGTCGGTTAATCCGGGTTTCGGAGGACAGAAGTTTATCGAGCGAACGTATCAAAAAGTTCGCGATTTGAAAGAAATCATTCTCCGCAACAACGCCCAAACGCTCATCGAAATAGACGGAGGTGTGAACGGAGACAATGCGAAACCGCTAGTAGAAGCGGGAGCCGATGTATTGGTTGCTGGAAGCTATGTATTTGGTGCGGACAACCCAACGGAAACTATTGCCTCCCTATCGGAATTAAAATAATCCGTTTCTAAAATGGATAAATAAGACTCCGTAAATCGATTCGACTTCGAAGGTAGCCGTATACTCTTTTCAATCGAATCCATCGTATTCACGCTCAAATTGCGATATTTGTTGCCCTAAAACAAGAATCATGGCGATCGGACAAACGCTGAATGAATTTATCATCGAAAGACAAAATGATCATCCTGGTGCAACAGGTGAATTCTCGCGCTTGCTCGGAGATATAACCCTTGCCGCAAAGATTGTCAACCGAGAGGTCAACAAAGCTGGATTGGTCGATATCACCGGGGCGGTAGGATCTGAAAACGTTCAGGGCGAAGCCCAACAGAAACTCGATGTGTACGCCAATCAGGTGTTTGCCGAAGTGTTGAAAAATGGAGGAGAATGCAAAGCCGTTGCCAGCGAAGAGGAAGAGGATATCATGATTCTCGACGGTCCCAATAATCATTCGAAATACCTCGTTGCCATCGATCCATTGGATGGTTCGAGCAACATTGATGTCAATGTCAGTATTGGAACCATCTTTTCCATTTTCAAAAGAGAAGATGAAACTGCAGCCGTAACCTCCGACGAATTTCTTAAACCCGGAACCCAGCAAGTTGCAGCGGGTTATGTGGTTTACGGCAGCTCTACTATGCTGGTTTATTCGGCGGGGAAAGGCGTTAATGGCTTTACATTGGATCCGTCGATTGGCGAGTTCTGCCTTTCGCATCCCGATATGAAAATCCCATCGAATGGAAAGATTTACAGCATCAACGATGGTAATATCCTCATCAGCAATTCCGGCCTAAATGCGTACATCGAAGAATGCCGATCGAAACAGCTTTCGGCTCGATATATCGGTTCTTTGGTCGCTGATTTTCATCGAAACTTGCTCAAAGGTGGTATATACATCTATCCCGCAACGAACAAAGCGCCAGCTGGCAAGTTAAGACTACTTTACGAATGCAGTCCGTTGGCTTTCTTGATCGAGCAAGCTGGAGGAAAAGCATCGGACGGCACAAACCGAATACTCGATATCGTTCCCGACCAACTCCACATGCGTGTTCCGTTTTATATCGGATCTGCTGAAATGGTCAATCGAGCGCTGTCGTTATTGGAAAAAGAAGAATGACTTACGGAGAGTTTTCAGAGTTATATACGAACGATTCACAAGTAGCCGAAGTTACCGAGTGGCTAGCCAACCGTGATTCGGGGAAGGCGATATGGAAAAACATTAGCGGTTCATTGCGGAGTTTGCTTGGATATGGCGTTTTTCAAAATACCGACGCCAACCATCTCTTCATACTAAACGAAAAAGAAGAAGCGGCCTATTTCCTCAATGACCTTGAGAATTTACTCGGCGAAAAACATGTATTCTTTTTTCCGGGAAGTTATCGTCGTCCCTACCAAATTGAGGAAACCGACAACGCCAACGTCTTACTGCGGGCAGAGGTTCTCAATCAGCTCAATGGTCGAAAAAAACCAGCCATAATTGTCACCTATCCCGATGGACTCTTTGAAAAAGTTATTACGCGGAAAGAACTGGTGAAGAACACCCTTCGGCTAAAGGTCGGAGAAAAAGTCAATCTTGACTTCGTAACCGAAACACTTTTTGAATACCATTTCGAACACGTCGATTTTGTGGTCGAACCGGGGCAATTTAGCACCCGAGGAGGTATCATTGATGTGTTTTCATTCAGCAATGACCTTCCCTATCGGATTGAATTTTTTGACGATGAAGTAGAGAGTATCCGAACATTTGATGTGGAAACACAGATGAGCGAGAAGATGCTCAAACAACTGACCATAATTCCCAATGTCGCCGACAAAATCCATCTCGAAACGCGAGAGTCTTTCTTGGATTACCTGCCCAACAACACCATCATTTGGCACCGCGATGAAAAACAGGTAGCCCATCATCTGGACAAGCAATACACGAAAGCAACAGAAATCTACAAGGAGCTCGGCTCTGAGACAACGCGTAGTGAACCCGAAAAAATGTTTCTGAGTGGAGAGCAATGGATTTCGAGTATTGAAAAATTTCGAACCATCGCTTTTGGTCCTACTTCCAATGATGATTTTGATATCGAGTGGGAAAGAGATTCGCTTCCGCAGCCCAGTTTCAATAAGCATTTCCCTCTTTTGGTGGAAAACTTGCAAGCCAATACGGCCGACAAATTCACCAACCTGATTCTCTGCTCTGTTCCCAAACAAGTGGAGCGCTTTTACGCCATCTTCGAAGATATTGGTGCGAATGTTGAATTTACGCCTATTGTTTCCACCCTGCATGAGGGTTTTATCGATCGTAATCGAAAAATTGTCGCCTATACCGACCACCAAATTTTCGAACGGTACCAGAAATTCAGACTAAAAACAGGCTTTGCCAAAAAGCAGGCCATCACGCTAAAAGAACTCACTGGTCTTCAAGTTGGAGACTTTGTGACCCATATCGACCACGGGATTGGAAAGTTTGGTGGACTGCAGAAAATCGATGTAAACGGTAAGCAGCAGGAGGCGATCAAGATCATTTATAAAGATGGCGACATCCTGTATGTGAGTATTCACTCGCTACACAAAGTATCGAAGTACAATGGCAAGGAAGGTACCGAGCCCAAAATACACAAATTGGGCAGCGGAGCTTGGAACAAGGTAAAAGCCAAAACAAAGGCGCGCGTAAAGTCCATTGCCTACGATTTAATCAAACTATACGCCGAACGAAAAGCAAAAAATGGGTTCGCTTTTTCACCCGACACGTATCTTCAGCACGAGTTGGAAGCTTCGTTTATTTATGAAGATACTCCCGACCAACTCAAGGCCACGCAGGATGTAAAACAAGACATGGAAAAAGACTTTCCGATGGATCGTTTGGTTTGCGGTGATGTGGGATTCGGCAAAACGGAAGTCGCTATACGGGCAGCATTCAAAGCCGCTGTTGATGGAAAGCAAGTGGCGGTGTTGGTGCCCACGACCATTTTGGCTTTTCAACACTATAAAACCTTTAGCGAGCGGCTGAGTGAGTTTCCGGTGGAAGTCGATTACTTGAATCGTTTTAAACCGAAAAAAGAACAAACCAAAACCCTGAAAAAACTAGCTGAGGGAAAAGTAGATATCGTAATCGGCACACATCGATTGGTCGGAAAGGATGTCAAATTCAAGGACTTGGGCCTTCTTGTTATCGATGAGGAACAAAAATTTGGTGTCGCCGTAAAGGACAAGTTAAAGACCATAAAAGTAAACGTGGATACGCTGACGTTGAGCGCCACACCTATCCCTCGGACACTGCAGTTTTCACTCATGGGAGCACGTGACTTGTCCGTTATCAACACCCCTCCACCCAATCGCTACCCTGTACATACCGAAGTTCGCGGCTTTAATGAAGAGCTGATCCGCGATGCGATTGTCTACGAAGTTAGCCGCGGTGGCCAAGTTTTCTTTGTGCACAACCGTATTGAAAACATCAAAGAAATCGCCGGAATGATCAACCGGTTATGTCCTGATGTAAAAGTCGGAATCGGCCATGGACAGATGGAAGGCGAAAAACTCGAAAAATTGATGCTCGGATTTATGAATAATGAATTCGATGTATTGATCAGTACAACCATCATCGAAAGTGGTTTGGATATCTCGAATGCCAATACGATTATTATCAATCACGCCCAATTGTTTGGATTAAGTGACTTGCACCAAATGCGCGGACGCGTCGGACGGAGCAATAAAAAGGCCTTTTGCTACTTACTGGCTCCACCCTATATTTCCATGACCGAAGATGCGCGAAAACGACTCAAGGCATTGGAACAATTTACCGATCTCGGGAGTGGATTCAACATTTCGATGCGCGACCTTGAAATACGCGGAGCGGGCGACTTATTGGGTGCCGAGCAGTCAGGTTTTATTGGGGACATTGGATTCGATATGTATCAGAAAATTCTCAATGAAGCCATCGAAGAGCTCAAGGAGAAAGAATTTGCGGACTTGTACAAGGAAGAAAGCGAAAAGAAAATGCGGGAACGCGGTTTTGTGCGCGATTCACAAATCGATACTGACCTGGAAATTCTGATTCCGGATGACTACGTCAACAACATTGCCGAGCGGCTGGATTTGTATCGAAGATTGGACAATATCAACGAACCGAACGAACTCAATCAATTCGAAAAAGAGTTGATTGATCGGTTTGGCGAACTGCCCTCCAATGTCGCTGATTTGCTAGACCTAGTGCGCTTGAGGTGGCTGGCACAACGCCTTGGGTTCGAAAAAGTGGTATTGAAAAATGAAAAAATGGTGGGATACTTCATCAGCGACCAGAACTCACCATTCTTCCAGTCCGAATCCTTTACTCGAATCCTAAACTTCTTGAAAGACCATTTCCGCGAAGTACAGATGAAAGAAAAGAACAACCGATTGATGATGTCTTTTCCGAGAATAACTTCGGTCAAAAAAGCGTTACACATACTAGAAAAAATCTTGTCTTGAAATCCATTTTAATTGGAATCATATTCTTTGCCCTCTCCGCATCAGTGTGGAGTCAACAGTTGCCGGGATTGGCGGTGGATTCGCTCTACGCCAAGGTGAAGAATCCAAATAGCGCTTTTTTTTACGACAGTTTGTTTGCCCGATATAGTAGAGGGGATCGTGGACTTAGCGATCGAGATTTCCACTACCTGTATTACGGCTTTATCTTTCACGACGGTTACGACCCGGAAGGTGACCGCTCCAATGAAGAATCCTTCTTTCAGCAAATCGACAATAAAAACTATGCCAGTGCCTACCAAACGGGTATTGAACTGCTGCGGCAAGATCCTTTTCACCCCGAATATCTCTTCGCCATGCAAATCACCGTTCCGGGTGAAAAGCGCGCCGTTTGGAAATGGCGGTACGAACAAATTGTCAAGACCATCTACCAGCTCAACAACGGTAACACACCGGAAAATGCAATGATAATCACCGATTCACGACATGCAACAGCCATGACTCAAGCATTGGGGTTGCGAATCGTCAACATGTCGGTAAATGATGGAATTTTGGCCATTGATGTGGTTCAACCCAATGAACACAACCTAGCAACGGTATACTTTAACGTTATTCTTCCGCAGAGTTTTTTGGAATATTTCAAGGAGTTAGAAAAGCAGAATAAATAATCGGTTCGTCCAATTTTACGGTAAGATTTCGTCGTTTGAGAAGCTAGATCTTTTTTAGGATTTATTGGATATTTCAAAATGCGTTCTAGCCTCATTCAGTGATAAACCTACACTCCTAGAGTATCGGTTTACGAGGCCGATAAGCAGGAAAAGGTGAACAGTTTTGAAAAGTAAAAATAATGGTCCACGGGTAACGGGTCTACGGGTCTACGGGTCTACGGATAAAAGCTTTCACCCCCACTCCCCACAAAATGGAATTGCCCACAACGAAATCGTCTTAGAATTTGTACTTTGTTTCCACGTAAATTCGATTCATGAAGCGGTTTGTTCACAGTTTACGCAATGCTTGGCGAGGAATAGTCGTCGGCTTCATCACCGAAAAGCATGTGCGAATTCATGCGCTATTCACGGTTTTGGTCATCCTTTTAGGCGTATTTTTCGGAATACATGCATTTGAATGGGCCATGTTGGCTTTATCGATAGGCTTGGTCTGGACAGCCGAATTGATGAATACCGCTATTGAGCGAATCGGAAACCGAATTACAGAAAAAAGTGACTTTCTCATTCGCGATGCGAAAGATATTGCCGCGGGTGCTGTTTTATTTGCTGTTTTTTCGGCCATCGCCGTGGGACTTATTATTTTTGTGCCGAAAGCACTTGAAAAATTTGGTTTATGGTAATTCGAACAAACATTTTGTTCGTCAAATTGTCATTCACCCAAACCGATAGAATATGGAAACGATGAGTAAAATGAGTTTTGCAGAAGCGATTCAAATGGGAATTCCCAAGGAACTTCCCGATCCAAAGCCCCATGATCCCGAAATTAATCATGCGCCCAAGCGCAAGGAAATATTGACCCGGGAAGAGAAGAAACTCGCTCTCAAGAACGCTCTTCGCTACTTTCCAGAAAGATTCCATGCCACGCTCGGCCCTGAGTTTATGGAAGAATTAGAAAAATACGGTCGCATTTACATGTATCGTTTTCGTCCCGACTACGACATGTATGCGCGCCCAATCGATGAATACCCGGCCAAAAGCAGGCAAGCGGCTTCGATTATGCTCATGATTCAGAACAACCTGGATCCTGCAGTTGCTCAACATCCGCACGAATTAATCACCTATGGTGGAAACGGGGCTGTTTTTCAAAACTGGGCTCAGTACTTATTGACCATGAAGTATCTATCGGAAATGACCGATGGACAAACACTTCACATGTACAGTGGTCACCCCATGGGACTTTTTCCTTCGCATCCCGAAGCTCCGCGTGTAGTTGTAACCAATGGGATGATGATTCCGAACTACTCGAAGCCCGATGATTGGGAAAAATTTAACGCATTGGGAGTAACCCAATACGGGCAAATGACTGCGGGATCTTATATGTATATCGGACCTCAAGGGATTGTACACGGTACAACAATCACCGTGATGAATGCGGCACGCATGATTACCAAACCCGGTGAGTCGCTCGATGGCAAGCTATTTATTACGGCCGGACTCGGTGGAATGAGCGGGGCGCAACCCAAGGCGGGAAATATAGCCGGAGTGGTAAGCATCACAGCCGAAGTGAATCCAAAAGCCGCGTATAAGCGACACGAGCAAGGTTGGGTGGACGAAGTCATTGAAGATGTGGATCAAACCATTGATCGCGCATTGGAATTTGTGGAAAAGAAAGAACCACATAGCATCGCCTTTCTGGGAAATATCGTATCGCTTTGGGAGCGGTTGGTCGAAAGAAATATCAAAGTTGATCTGGGAAGTGATCAAACGTCGCTTCACAACCCTTGGGCTGGTGGGTACTACCCGCTCGGCCTGACTTACGAGGAATCCAATGAAATGATGGCCGAAAATCCAGATCAGTTCAAAAAAGAAGTTCAAGCTACACTTCGTCGACATATCGCAGCGGTCAATACCTTGAGCGAGCGCGGCATGTATTTCTTTGATTACGGAAATGCATTCCTATTGGAGAGCAGTCGAGCTGGTGCCGATGTCATGTCGGAAGATGGATTGCGATTCAAGTATCCAAGCTACGTACAAGACATTCTCGGACCGATGTGTTTCGATTATGGATTCGGGCCATTCCGTTGGGTATGCAGCAGCGGAAACCCCGCAGACCTTGAAAAAACGGATAAAATTGCCGCTGATGTTATGCGTGAAATCAAAGCGCGTTCTCCAAAAGAGATTCAGCAGCAAATGGCCGATAACATCAAGTGGATCGAAGAAGCAGGAAAAAACAAAATGGTTGTGGGCTCACAAGCTCGCATTTTATATGCCGATGCCGAAGGAAGAATTGCCATTGCTCGTGCTTTTAACGAAGCAATAGCAAAAGGAGAAATCGGACCCGTTGTCTTGGGCCGTGATCATCACGATGTATCGGGCACCGATAGTCCATATCGCGAAACCAGTAATATTTACGACGGATCACAATTTACAGCAGATATGGCTATTCATAACGTGATTGGAGATGGTTTTCGCGGTGCAACCTGGGTGAGCATACACAATGGTGGCGGCGTTGGATGGGGCGAAGTCATCAACGGTGGTTTCGGAATGCTACTCGATGGCACAAAAGAAGCCGACACGCGGTTAGAGCGGATGCTGTTTTACGATGTAAATAACGGAATCGCACGCAGAAGTTGGGCGCGTAACGATGAGGCGCTTTTTGCTATTCAGCGTGAAATGGAACGCACGCCTAATCTCAAGGTTACACTTCCGAATATTGCTAGTGACGATTTTATAGATGGTTTGGTATAAACCTAGAGCTTCCTACTTCTTTACGAGCCCCTGAATTGGGGCTTTTTTTTAGTCCAAGCGCTCGATCATTCGCTGAACAACCAAATAGGCTGCGGGACAGATTCTCGTATTTTTCGCCGTTAATTTCGTGATCTTATGAAATGTTTTGTGATCGGTGTGCGGGTAAGTGCGACAGGCTTTCGGCCGATCTTCGTATACAGAACAGTAATTATCTTCTCCTAAAAACGGACAAGGGACGGATTGCAAAACGTAGTCCCCTTCTTCATCCATACGAAGGTATTGTTCAATAAATTCGCCGGGGCGAATTCGAAATCGCTTGGCCAATCGCTCTATGTCTTTTTGTAAAAACAATGGGCCAGTCGTTCGGCAACAATTTCCACACTTCAGACAATCTATCTCCTCAAACACCTCGTCATGCAATTCGGCAGCCATGGCATTGACAACGTTTGGCTTCGCATTTGTTATGCGTTTCATGGTTTTCCCTACCTCCTTTCGCCGCGCTTTAGCCTCGCTAATTATTTTTTTATAGTCGTTTATCATCCCATTAGATATCGATTACCGAAGGTAAGGAAACCCTAGAAATGATTTTAAAAAGATGAAGTACAAGAGCTGTTCTATGCATGCGAATTGTGTACATTACCACATCGAAATTAAAACAAATATGAACGAGGTACACTACGAAGAAAACGGATCAAAAGGCCGTTATTACATGAAAAGTAATGAATCAACTGCCGCTGAACTGACCATCAGCATTGCGGACTCAAAACTTTGGATCATTGACCATACATCGGTGAGCGATGATTTTCGAAATAGGGGTTTCGGTGAAAAGCTGGTCGAGAAAGTTGTTTTAGACGCTATGGAGAAAGGAGCGAAAATTCTCCCACTTTGTCCTTTCGCGAAAAGTGTGTTCGACAAACGACCCGATTGGAATTCCATTCGAAAATAGCCAAATCGTGCATTCGGTTTGAATATTTCGTACTTTTTACCTCGAAAAACCAAAACTATGGCCAATAAAGTAATCGATTACCAAAAAGGAGAACTAACCGTACATTGGGAACCCGCAACGTGTATTCACAGCGAAAAGTGCTGGCGTGGATTACCGGACGTTTTTAAACCGAAAGACAAACCTTGGGTTCAAGTGGAAAATGCAACGGCCCAGACCATAATGGATCAAGTAGATCAATGTCCGAGCGGAGCCTTGAGCTACACGTATAAAGGAAAAGAAAACCAAAATCAAGGCGAAAGAACAGAAATAGAAGTTGCTTCTGGTGGACCTTATTTAGTTAAGTCAGAAGTAGAGATTATCCATCCCGATGGAAAGCGTGAGTCGAGGGACAAAGTCACAGCGCTTTGCCGCTGTGGAGCGAGTAAAAACAAACCCTACTGCGATGGAACTCATCGTACAATAGGGTTTAGCGATTAGACGTACTTACAAAGTTCTCACTCCTTCCAGGCCATCTCCAATTCGGCTGGTGCACTCTGATATTCCACTGGAATTTCTCCAGTTAGCGACGTTAAAAAAGCAACAACTTTTTGGATTTCCTCTTGAGTCATTTCCTTATTGAGCTGGGTGATCGCCATGATTTCAACTGCATCCGATAACTCCTTTACGCTTCCGTCATGAAAGTAGGGATACGTCTCTGCCACGTTGCGCAGGGAAGGTACTTTGAATACGAACAGGTCTCCGGGAGCTCCCGTAACGGTGAACTTCCCTGAGTCGATGCGCTCGCTTTCGGTGTAATCCCAGTAATCATGCTGAAGTCCAAATTTCATGTACATACTTCCACCCAAATTATTTCCAATATGACACATGGTGCAATTGGCATCCATAAAAATTTGCAATCCTTCCTTTTGCTCCGCTGATAGAGCGGAATGATCTCCCTTCAAATACTCGTCCCAAGGCGAAGGGGTCAGTAATTGGCGTTCAAAACTCCCGATGGCCTTGGTCATGTTTTCATACGTAATGGGTGCGTCTTCTTCGGGAAAAGCTGCGGCAAACATTTCAGTATAGAATTCATTCGCCTTTAGGCGCTCGACAACGGCTTCTTCGCTGGCCATCTGCATTTCCACTGGATTGAGAACCGGCATTCCAGCTTGTTCTTCCACATCTTTTGCACGTCCATCCCAGAACTGGGCGATATGCAATGCGGCATTCAAAACGGTTGGAGAATTCCGTTCTCCTAAGCTTCCATCGTCCCCTTCAGAAACGGGTTTGCGGTCTACTCCAAAGGTCGCCAAGTCATGGCAGCTATTGCAGCTTATATTCCCTTGATTTGAAAGGTTGGGATCAAAATATAGTACATGTCCCAACTTCACTTTTTCTGGAGTTGACGGATTATATTCCACATCGGCGTTGTCGGGCAAGGGTTGAAAAAAACGCTGCGCTTTCGTCATCAGTTCACGGTCTTCAACCGATACCGTTGAAACTTCTTTCTCTTCTTTCGCTGCTTCTGAACCACAGGCGTAAAAAAGAACAAATGCAAGGGTGCTTAGGGCAAGATGCTTGACTTTTCTCATGGTGTACTTAATCCAGTATTATTCGGACGAAATTGGTGGTTTGAAACGATAAATACCGTGACCAAAATCACGCGTAACAAACAAATCACATTTCATAGAAATCAGTTTTTTAATCAAATTTCGGTTGGTTTAAAAACATCTTCTTTTCTTTGTAATCAGAAAGCATAATCATTGGACAAGCATAAAATCATTGAATTGTTTTGGATGAAGTTCAAGTACGGACTATCATCATCGGTTGCTACAGCAGTAGATTATGGGCTTTACCTGTACCTTGTAGGCTCATTTTTCGCACCGACTACCAGCCACTTGATTAGTGCGGGAACCGGGATGATTATCAACTTCATCATCCAGAAGCGCTTTATCTTTGATTTAAATCGAAAATTGCATCACACGTTTTTATTATCATTGGCGGTGTCGATTGTGGGAATTGGCTTGGGAACATTGTTTATTTATTTGCTCAATTTGATTCCGTTCTTCCACGAACATCAATTTATAACCAAAGCCATCGTTACAGGGGTTATCTTTTTTTACAATTTCTATCTAAAGCGATTCGCTTTTGAGAAAAAGTTCGTTTGACATGAGTTGGAGTCGTCCTTTTCGTATTGAAACCAAATTCTTTTCGATTCCCGGAACCGTTGTTTTGGCTCTATCCTTTGCGCTAATCGTCTTTGCGCTATTTTTCCGTATCGATCGCGTCGCAGTTGAAATCTGGGATGAGTCGCTGTTTGCCAACCGCGCCTTACACATGTATTACACGGGAGAGTACATGCCCAATTTTAATGAATTTGAAGGATTGCCCGATCATCGAAACACCAAATTGCCTTTCACAACTTTTTTTCAAGTTCTTTCTTTTCACTTGTTTGGCATTTCCAATTGGGCGCTTCGTTTACCCATCGGGCTAATATTCATCGGAACCATTTTCCTATTGATACGATACACCCATCGAAATGGTATTTCGCCGATTGTGGCTTTGCTAACCGGTGTTTTATTGACAACGTCGACTGGATTTTTGGGAAAACACATGTTGCGTACCGGCGACCAAGACGCTCCTTTTGCTTGTTACACGCTTCTGGCCCTGCTCTACTTTTATGAGTACATCGAAAAGAAACGCGTTGCTTCTATTGTCGCCTTTACATTTTTCACCATAGCGGCTTTTCTAACGAAAAACTTACTTGCGGGATTGATTTTACCGGGTATGGTGCTGTATGTTATTCTTCGCGGTCAACTCCTTCCTCTTTTACGAGATGTGAAGATTTACCTATCCCTGTTAGCCATTGTTGCCGCATATGCCGGGACGGTGGGTTATCTGGAACTTCAGTATCCCGGATTTATCGACCGAATGTGGAATTACGAACTAATGGGACGCTATTCGGAGACTATAGAAGGTCACGCTGGTGGTGTGTTCTTTTACTTTAAAAAATTGTTTAACCATCATTTCACTCCGATAGCTTATTTGGTCATTCCAGCGAGCTTTTGGTTACTCAAATTCGGAAGCGATCAGAAACGCTCACTTACATTGTTTTTGCTGCTTTCATTTCTGGGCTATATGGCCGTTATTTCGTTTTCGGGTACCAAGACGGGCTGGTACCACGCACCTGTATTCCCGATGGTCGCTTTAATCATTGCTTTGGGACTTCATGACATTTGGACAAATGGGCGGTTATACATGCGGAAATTCGCATATGGAATAGCCATGGGAATATCCTCCCTTTTAATTGTTGGCGCATACATTGGAGCCGTAAAAAAAGAAGCCTTTCGCACTCCGGGATATGGGTTAGAAGGGTACAATACTTTTTACACTAAAATCATCGATAACCAAAACCTCAATAATCCCATCTGGTTATTTGATAATCAGTTTGGTACAGACACTTATTTCTACAGCCATGTACTTTCGGAACGCATTCCGGAACACGAAGTTCGATTTGAAGGTTCGACTGAAGGGATAAGTGTGGGACAGCAAGTTATGGTCTGTAAAGGATTCGCAGAAAAAGAAATTCGCGACAACTTTGAAGTAAAAGTTATCGCGAATTCGCATAATTGTTGGGTTTTGGAAATACTTTCCAAAAAGTAAATCAAGCCATGGTGTGATACACGTTTTGCACGTCATCATCTTCTTCCATTTTCTCGAGCAATTTTTCTACTTCTGCCTGTTCTTCCTCATTCAATGATTTCGTAGTAGTAGGGATATACTCAGAGCCCGACTCTTCAATTTCGATTCCCATTTCCTCCAATCCTTTACTGATATTTCCGAACTCCTCGAAAGGACCATAAATCATGTAGAAGTCTTCATCATCCAGTTTAAAAATCTCCTCACCTCCGAAGTCAATCATTTCCAATTCAAACTCTTCCAGATCAATATCTCCTACTGGAATTTTGAAAAAACTCTTGTGCTCGAATAAAAACTCAACCGATCCACTGGTTCCCAAGCTTCCGTTGTATTTATTGAAGTATGAGCGGACGTTGGCAACGGTTCGGGTCGTATTATCGGTGGCCGTAACAACAAGTACAGCGATACCGTGTGGGGCGTAACCTTCGTAATTTACAGTCTTGTAATCGCTTTGATCCTTTGAGGTTGCTTTTTTAATCGCTCGCTCTACATTATCCTTCGGCATATTCGCCGACTTTGCATTCTGAATCGCCAGTTTCAAACGATAGTTGGTATCGGGATTCGGACCCCCTTCCTTCACCGCCATAATAATCTCCTTGGATATACGAGTAAACTGCTTACTCATACTCGCCCAACGTTTGAACTTCCGTTCTTTTCTAAACTCAAATGCTCTTCCCATGATAAATATTTGTTTGACACTGCAAATTTAATACATCTCCAGTATCGTTGGTTCTTTCCATTTTATTCGTTGCCGTCCACCCAATCTTGCAAGTAGGAAAACGAAGGCATCAAAGCCCCTGTGTTATCCGTTTCAGTAGCCCTTAGAATAACCTCATCCTTGTCCTCACCCAGTAGATGGGGAAGGATGTTTTGGAGCAACTCGGCTCCAAAATCTTCGGAGGCATCTTTTGGCAATTCACACGGCAAGTTGTCTACTGCCATAACTCCAATGGCGTTTGGAGCCATAAAATCCACCTCACCCTCCAAATACGGATCATAACCATACAGCGGATCAGCGATTGTACTCGGACGAAGCGTTGAAGCTACTGGACCATCTATATCACAACTGATATCGGCGACAATACGAATCCCAAAACGCGGGTCGCGCGCATCCTCTCGGGTAAAGATAAACGGTGCTTTACTATCCCAATAGTGGCATGCGATGTACATATCGGTATCTTCCGCATACTTCATAAAGTTGCTTTCAAACCGTTCGGGGTGATTGTAAAACTCCGACTTCTCAAAACTCGAACCGTCTTGTTTCCGATTGTATTCATCCACACCCAACTGAGCGTATACCGCACCATCGTATTTCGTCTCAATGAAATCGCTGGGATCCACCTTTTCGATTCCTACATCATCCAAGATTTCCATCGCTCCACCGGCTACTCTTCCCTTTCCGGTTAGTACAATGCGAAAACCTTTTGGAAGTGACACCTTCTTGAGTTCCTCATTCACCTCATTTCGATCCGCGCATTGATTGGCGGGTTTGAGTGTATATCGATTCGATTTCAACCCATAAGCCAGCAGCGCGTTGTAGGCTCCCACAACACCTGCATATCGCCCAAAGCCGATAAGACGTCGACCTTTGGGGTCGGTCAGAAGCTCGTAATCGATTAATCGGATCTTTTTATCCAAAAGAGCACGCAGCAACTTGCGGTTGTAGGGCTGTTTTTTAAAAGTATGCGAAAAAAACAAGTAAGTCTTATTTGGAATGAGCTGGTCCAAAGGCACCTCCTTCACTCCCATAAGCACGTCACATTCGGCCATATTGTCATCCACACGAATGCCTCTTTTCTCGTACTCCGAGTCCTCGAAGCAGCGGATGGGACTAGGCTGCACTGTGATATCAACATCGGGATACTGGTTCTTCAGCGCTCTGCATTGATCCGGTGAGAGCGGTACGCGTTCGTCCGGAGGAGTTTTACCTTCGCGAATAATTCCGATGTGTATCTTCTTCATTGGTACGGGATTTGATGCGTTATAGTCGCAAAGGAGCATTTATTTACTTAACTTTGCAAGTCCAATTTTAGAAAAAATTGGAAGTTCTTTGAAAACGGGGCCGATTTTGGTTTCGACAGCGAGATGGATGATATTGTAAGCATGCCGAGCATTGGGTTTTTGGCTCGGAAATATCAAGGCTCAACCCTTTTTAATTGGCGAGACTAACTACGCCATGGCTGCCTGATAAAGGATTTATCAAGTAGCTTTTGTTCTCGTGCAACAAGGTCCGCATAACACCTTGGCACGCGAGCACCGATAAAAAGTTGTGTCGACTGCAACGCTGGGCCTCAGCGCTGTAGTTTGTATAGGAGGCTAAGGAGTATGTTGGTTGTTCGTTTCCGGCATCCTCCCGACAATAAAAACGGAATAAGCATGTAGAAAGCAATGTGATTCCTCGTATGGACGCGGGTTCGACTCCCGCCGGCTCCACAAAACAGTTTTGAGCAAGAGCATACAGCAAGAGTTCTATTTACTTGAACCTTTTATGCTCTTGCGAAAAAATGTTTTGTCCCTCGATACTCACACTCTAACTCACACTCCCCTATGTTTGACTTCGAGAAACTCACCGTTTACAATCGCGCTAAGACGTTCAACAAAAAAGTAAATGCTTTTCTAGAGAACAACAATTTAGATCGAACTACAAATGATCAATTGAGAAGAGCATCTTTTAGCATCATGCTTAATATTGCCGAAGGTTCTGGAAGGTTCACACAAGCCGATAAGCGAAACTTTTATGTTATCGCTCGCGGATCAGCTTTCGAGTGTGTCGCTATTTTTGATTTTCTATGTGATCTTCAAAAAATCAATCAAGATGAATTTTCTTCCTTTTACAGCGAAATAGAAGAAATTTCCAAATCGCTTTATGCATTAATCAAAAACTTGTCTTAACCTTTCCCTTCATTCCTTCGTTTATTATTCTGCAACCTTTAAAACCATTCATAAGCGCTACGAAAATGAAAAAAGGATAAACAGCAAGTTCCATGAAAATTCTCCTGTGTTCTATTGTACTTTTCTTTTCCGTTCTTTCCAACGCCCAAAAAGATCCAAGATGGGTGCGGCAGGCTGACGAGTTGCTTGAACCCGAGAGTCTTTTTTTCGGAGTAGAAATGATACCAACGGACTCTGTTTTCTGGAATATCTTACCCTATGACTTTTTCCGCAAGGCTGGTATTGGCGAAATTTCTGGATATGCAATAGCATTTCGGGACGATGCTGTACAAGTACTCGTTCTCGACACCAAACCCCAAAATGAACTCGGGTTTACTTCAAAATACCCAGGGTTTAATATTTTCTTTCAAAATAACGAGGTCATCCTTGTTCGCAAAGCCTACAATAACAATTCGCGTATGGGTAGTTGCGGAGATATATTTATCGCACAACACGCTTACTTTAAAAACAATCGAATCCAATACACCAAAACCATTGAAACTCCATTTGAATGTTATAACGACCGGATAGATACGGCCTCGATGCAGTATATGGCGGATGTTTTTCTACAAATAAAAGAGGTTATCCCCTTTCGTCAATTTCAGATGGAAATGGAGCGCTATCGAGAAGAGATTGGCTGGACCGATCAATCGTACTCCACCGAAATTTTTGACCCCAACAATTATGAATTGAAGTGGGTTGTTCCTTTTGATCAAGAGCCCGTTCGCCCTGAAGAAACCGTTGTAGATTTCATTACCATATTCCCCTATCAAAAGATCGGTGATCGGTATCTCATCATGAGGGTATCGGATAGTGAGCCGACCGGTATTGTGCGTTACACATTATATTACTTTGAAAAAAAGCAGGAATGAACTAAGCGATATGTTCACGATACCAAGCGATGGTTTCTCGCATGGCATTATTCAAGTCGGTCTTCGGGATATATCCAAGCACTTTTTGAGCTTTGCTAACATCAGCCAATGAATGCAAAATATCTCCCTTCCGCAGTGGACCGTGAATGGGCTCTAGATTACACTCCGTAATTTCTGCAATCAAACTCCATAATTCATTTAAGTTCGTCGTTTGCCCACAAGCTACATTCAGCGGATGATGAAAAGCTCCTTCAAATGAATTCAACAAGGCGTTGGTATTGATTTGAACGACGTTTTCCACCGGTGTAAAATCGCGAGTAATCGTCCCATCGCCATTGATCGTGGGGCGTTCGTCTTTTAAAGCTGCTTTGATGAAAAGTGGAATAACCGCTGCATAAGGTCCGTCGGGATCTTGTTTTGGTCCAAAAACATTGAAATATCGAAAGCCGAACAACTGCATTTGGTACGAGCGGCTGTAGGCTTCGGCATACAATTCATTGGTCATTTTACTCGCTGCATACGGACTCAAAACGTTCCCCGTTCGATCCTCAACCTTAGGCGACTCGGTCAGGTCCCCGTAAACCGAAGAACTCGAAGCATACACAAATCGCACAATGTTCTCTGCACGCGCAGCTTCCAGCATGTTTATAAATCCATTGACATTGTGATCATGTGTTTGATCTGGATGAGCAATACTTCGCGGAACACTGCCCAGTGCAGCTTGATGCGAAATTGCATCGATGTCTTTGCAAGCAGATAAACAAGTTTCGGGATTTCGAATATCACCTTCGACAAACTCGAATCGATTATCAGGAAGAAACTCTCGGATATTGTCCATTCGCCCGTTGCTCAAATTATCAAGTATCCGTACGAGTTTGACCTCGGGATGGTCAAGTAAATGTTTGGCCAAATTACTTCCGATAAACCCAGCTCCGCCTGTAATTAGAATTTTCATGAATTGAATTGTTTTCGAACCTTACTCAAATGCCATTTTGCATCATATCGAATTGAGGAGGTCGCATTCATTTTTAAGTTGAGTTGATATAGGCGAAGTTAAGATTTTGAACCAATTTTCCCGCGCTGAACGGGGATTAAAAAAGCCCGATAGAACGATCTACCGGGCTTATAAATGAAATCGAAATAGCTTACATTTTAAAGTTGCTATCCGAAATATTGGTATTCAATTCAAGTTCGATCACTTCGGCTTTCATCGACTGTGGTCCTAGTGGTAGCATTACCGTATGCGGGAATAAAACACCATTCACTTCGCGATAGTCAGCGTAAGAGGTCGACTGCGCCATTTCCCCTTGCGGGGTTTCAGCCATCGTTACTTCTCGAATGCGAAGTCCCGTTTCCGTGTCGTAATAATAATACTCCACACTACCATTATCTTTTTCCAAGGTAACTTCATAGGCTTTCGATCCGTCGTCCATGCGCTTTACGGCTGTGAGCATGATATTGGCTGAATCGACAATCCAGTGGTACTCGTCAATGATCACTGCACCGTCAATCATTTCATTGATCTCATTTTCGCCTAGAGGAACTTCACTTCCCTGCTGGTATACTTTAGCCGTTTCTCCATTTGAAATAGCCGTATACAATGTCATATTTCCCATCTTCATGTTTTGGAAACTCTTGCCCGGTAGCTTAATCATCATTTCCATCTCGATGGTCTGACCCTGTACACTCATTCCGTACTTCACTTTCATATCCTTTAAGGCCGCAACCTTTTCCATTCCTCCAATGGCCTTGACGTAATTTTGAACTACGTCTTGTGCAGTCAAATCTTCGGGCAATGGAATAACCGGCTCTTCGGTAGGCTCTCCCCACTTCGAGTAATACTCAACGTCTCCGAATTGATCCAACTTCCCAGAAAGGTCGGTGTACTTTCCAACAAGCGTAACGGTCGCATTTTCGGGAAGAATGTATTTCTGAGCCGTAGCTTGTACATCTTCAATCGTAACCGAACTCAAACGCTGAAGATACGTCTGATAGTAGTCTTCAGGTAAGTTGTAACGCGCCGTGTTGATAGCGAATGTAGCTACGGTGTTGGCATTCTCAAGCGAACGAGCGAATGAACCAATCAAGTAATTGATCGCTGCATCGAGCTCTTCTTGAGAAACGGGCTCGGTACGGATGCGCTCAAACTCGTAGAAAAATTGCGCAATTGCACTATCCGTCACCGCGTTTCGGACACTTGCAGAAGCGGAGAAAGATCCGATTAACTTATCCGAATTGTAATCCGAATAGGCTCCGTAGGTGTACGCTTTATCTTCGCGTAGGTTTCGAAACAGACGTGCAGATGAACCTCCACCGAGAATTTGATTCGTCACACTCAATTTTACTACATCTGGATCACCCGGTTCGAGATTGATTAGGTTTGAAATGGAAATTACTGATTGTACCGACTCATCGCGATTGACCATAGCAATACGAGTAGAGTTGGCGTTTTCCGGTTTTTCATAACTGTACGTAGCCACCTCAATCGATTCCCAATCACCGAAGTATTTCTTCACCAATTTCTTGGCTTTCCCCTTTTTGATATCTCCTACGATTGCCAAGTACGTGATATTTGGACTGAAGAACTCATTGTAGTAATTCTTGCAGTCTTCCAACGTAATGTTCTCGATGGTCTCACGCGTCATCATTTCACCATAAGGATGACTCAACCCATAAAGCACAGCACCTTCTACTCGATTAGAAATCGCATTGGGGTCATTTTCTGAAACCTCCAATCCGCTCAACGTCTCTGTTTTGATTTTATCGAACTCTTCTTGTGGAAAAGCAGGATTCAACACAACATCAGACATGATCGCCATGAGATCTTCCGTGTACTTTGAAATACACGAGCCATAGACTGCAGTGCTGCTAGTACCCAGAGAAGCACCGATAAAATCTATGGCTTCATCGAGTTCTTTCTTGGTACGATTGGTTGTTCCGCGGCGAAGTAATTCACCAAAAATTCCCGTCATCCCTGCTTTATCGCCTTCCACCAATGGGTCGCGATCGACAATCAAACGGAAGTTTACAGTTGGTGTTTCGTCGTTCTGTACAACGAACACCTTCATTCCGTTCTTTAACGTAAAAATATAGTAATCGCCAATATTAATCTCGGGAGCTGGTCCCGCTTCCGGCATTTTAGATCGATCGAGCTGAGCCATCGAGGATAGCCCTACGAGCAATGCCGCTGTTAGTGCAAATAATTTCTTCATTGTCCTATCTGTTTTATTGTGCATTCGAATTTTGTGATTGTGCAGGCAAATAACGCAAGACTACACGATTGGTATCGTTGAGATATTTCTTGGCCACGCGCATCAAATCTTCGCGCGTAACACTACGATAGCGTTCCAATTCATTGTTGATCAGATCCGCATCACCATAGTAAACATGGTAATTGGCCAATGCTTCCGCTTTGCCCGCTACGCTCGAATACCCGGAGATAAAATCACTTTCAATTTGATTCATCACTTTTTGAAATTCGCGCTCGCTAACTAATTCGTTTTTTACGCGGTCAATTTCAGCTTGCATCCCTTCCTCCAGTTGAGCGAGATCTTTATCCATCTGCGGGAGTCCCAACACGATAAACAATCCCTCATCTTCTAAGGTATACGGAAATGAGAATACCTGTAAGGCCAATTGTTGATCATCCACGAGCGAGGTGCTCATTCGTGAACTCGCTCCACCAGATAGTAGCGTTGTCAACACTTCTAGGGCATAGGCATCCTGGTCGGTCTGTTTGGGAATACGGTATCCCCAAAATGTAGCCGGTAGTTGAATATTGTCGTAGATGGTATCCACAATTGGTCCAGCCAACGCTGGCTCTTCAACATCCGGACGTGGAATTTCGTGTGTTCCAGCCGGAATATCCCCGAAATACTTTTCAATCATCGCACGAGTTTCTTTCACATCAATATCTCCCGCAATACTCAACGTGGCATTGTTGGGAACATAAAATGTTTTGTAAAACTGTATGAACTCATCAAGCTGTGCTGCATTGAGATCGTCCAAGGAACCAATCGGCACCCAGTTATACGGATGGACTGTAAACGCCCGCTTAAACATTTCCATCGTAAATGTGGCATACGGTTGATTGTCGATGCGCTGACGTTTCTCTTCTTTGACTACCTCTCGCTGTGTATCCACCCCTACTTGGTCAATTTTGGCGTGAAGCATGCGCTCGCTTTCCATCCAAAGTCCAAGCTCCAATTGATTGGAGGGCAATATTTCATAGTAAAAAGTACGATCTGCCGAAGTGTTTGCATTCAATGCACCTCCATTGGATTGAATAATCTCCATGTACTCTCCACGACCAATATGCTCGGTTCCTTCGAACAACAAGTGTTCAAAAAAGTGAGCAAATCCCGTGCGTTCTGGATCCTCATTTTTAGAACCTACGTGATACAATACCGAAATAGCCACAATAGGCGTAGAATGATCTTCGTGAAGAATGACGTGCAGCCCGTTATCCAAAGTAAATTCGGTAAACTCGATATCACTTTGAGCCATCGCTCCGAGCGATAACACACCGGCCGCCATTCCAATAGCGAATGTCTTTAGTGTATTCATTGTTTATTCGTTTTGATTTAAGAATCACAAATCTAAGGTATATTTGCCTTAGCTACAATGACAGAGGATCGATTCCTCGTGGGACGATCAAACGGTAAAACCCTGACAATGTCTTTTCTAGGGAATTGTTGCCGGAATAAATAGATTTTGTACATTTGCAGTCCCGAAAAATTTAGGGATAAATTTAAATCACGAACATATGTACGCAATTGTAGAGATAGCAGGGCATCAGTACAAAGTACAAAAAGACCAGCGCTTGGTTGTACATCGTTTGGACGCTGAAGAGGGAGGCAAAGTTTCTTTCGACAACGTTTTATTGATCGATGACAACGGTAAAGTAAATGTTGGCGCCCCAGCTATAAGCGGAGCTTCGGTTTCTGCTAAGGTTCTTCAACACGTGAAAGGAGACAAAGTACTCGTTTTCAAAAAGAAGAGAAGAAAAGGTTACCAAAAAATGAACGGTCACCGTCAGTACTTGACGGAGATTGAAATTTCTGGTATCAGCGCGAGTGGCGCGAAGAAAAAGGCCGCTCCTAAAAAAGAAGAAAAAGCTGAATCAGCTGAATAATCTAAAAAATCTGAGAAAGCATGGCACACAAGAAAGGAGTTGGTAGCTCGAAAAACGGTCGCGAGTCGGAAAGTAAACGACTTGGAGTCAAAATTTTCGGTGGACAAGGCGCTCTAGCCGGAAACATCATCGTTCGTCAACGCGGTACACAACATTACCCTGGGGATAACGTAGGTATGGGAAAAGACCATACATTGTTTGCTTTGAAAGATGGAGTTGTTGAATTCCGTCGTCGTAAAGGAAATAAATCTTACGTGAGCATTCGCCCTGTAGAATTGAACGAAGACGTAAACTAAGGTTTACGAAATCAGCATACACAAGCCGCTTGTCATTTTGATGAGCGGCTTTTTTATTGGAAAAGAACTTTTCGAAAAGACAGTTCTCCACCTGAGCCTTCCAGCGATAAAAAATACACCCCCGCCGGCCACGAAACTTCCCTTTGAATCTCAAAAGTATTCGATGGACTAGAAACCTTATACTGACCGACTACTTCACCGGAAACGTTATACAAGGTAATTATTTCAAGTTCCTTTTCATCGGACCATCGTATAGTGAGCTGTTCGGATGCCGGGTTTGGAAAAATTTCTATCTCGGGACTACTAAAATCACTGGTGCTTAAATCCGTACCGAAATAAAACGTCGTATCACTATAGCATCCCGTATAAAAATCGAAGTAATAGATGAATACCGAATCTGCTGGGATACCAGTGGGTTGAAAAAGAGGAGTTTGAATTCCAAATGTTGTATCCACAGGAATCACCGAATGGATCCCGGAGATATAAATGCCCGGCATATACGGATTAAACACCCAGTAATACGGCGTAACATTGACCAACGAAAAAATAAAGCTCCCTTGATTAGTCCCAGAGGGATCGGGAGGTTGAAATCCCGTTATTAAAATGTATCCGTCACAATTATCGCAATCATCCGGTTGAAACACAATCTCATCTTCTCTTAAAACGGAGACCGTATCTTGACCGTCCGACATGGAATATCTCACGTCGTAGTTTTGGCGAACTGCGTATTCGTGTTTGACAAACTGAACCAAATACTGATACCGCGCATTGCTCAAAGTGCTCTGGGTACCTTTTCGGGAAATACTTCGGCTATTACCGTCTCCAAAGTCGATTGTAAACTCCATAACATCCGAAGTATCCACTCCTATCGCATATCCGAAGCATGTAAATCGAGGAATAATTGAAGAACAGTACGCCGAATCAACATCAATGTCGAGGATAAAAGCATCATCCAGTAAATCGCGACCTGATGAGATCATGAAGTCCTGGGTTTTATTTCCCACCTGAATGGTAATCGGAATCACTTGGACACAACCGCTCGCATCTGTCAACGTAAGCGTGTAAGTTCCCACCCCTACACCTACGAGCACGTCGTTGGTATCGCCTGTACTCCACAGATAGTCAATCGGGTATAGATAATCGTGCGTGGGTACGGCGGTGGCCATCGCATCGCTTGAATTCGCACTCGAAGCGTCGGTCTGAAGGACGTGATAACTGCACTGTGCGTTGGACAACTGTATTTGAGCAAGACTCAAAAACAAGATGATATAAAAGGTACGTCTCATGGTCATGGTGTGCGGGTTGTTGTTTATGCTCAATAAATATTAACGTCAGAAAGAGCAAATGGGTTGAAAATGAAATCGTACGCGATAATCGGCGATTAATTGCTGGGGTTCTATTAAATTTGTGCGTTCATAAAAGAAAAGACTATGTTGGTATTACAGCGCCTGCGCGAGGATAAGGATCAGGTCATTGCCGGATTGGCAAAACGAGGAATTGATGCGGCTCAAGATGTTGAAAATGCAATCGCATTGGACGAAAAACGTCGTTCGACCCAAGGTCAATTGGATCAAACTTTAGCCGAAGCGAATCAGCTCAATAAGAAAATCGGAGAGCTCTTTCGGTCGGGTAAAAAAGAAGAAGCCAACGAAATGCGTGAAAAGAGCACGCAACTGAAGGAGCTCGGAAAGCAATTGCAATCCGAAATGGAAGCTGTAGAAAGTGAATTGCACCAGTTGCTTACAACCCTTCCCAACGTTCCACACCAAAGTGTGCCCGCGGGGAAGTCAGCCGAAGAAAATGAAGAGGTAAAACGCGTTGGAGATATTCCAGAAATGGAGGAAGATGCGCTGCCGCATTGGGAAATCGCCGCCAAATACGACTTGATCGATTTTGAGTTGGGTGTGAAAATTACCGGAGCTGGATTTCCCGTGTACAAAGGAAAAGGAGCCCGACTGCAAAGAGCACTGGTCAATTTCTTCTTGGATGAAAACATGAAAGCGGGTTACAACGAATACCAACCGCCACTGGTAGTCAATGAAGCCTCGGGATTCGGCACGGGGCAGTTACCCGACAAAGAAGGGCAGATGTACCACGTGACCGAAGATGATTTGTACCTTATTCCGACGGCGGAAGTACCAGTAACGAATTTCTTTCGCGACGAAATTGTCAATGAACTACCGATCAAATGTACTGCATACACGCCATGCTTTCGTCGAGAAGCAGGATCGTACGGAAAAGATGTTCGCGGCTTGAATCGCCTACATCAATTCGACAAAGTTGAAATTGTTCAAGTTGTACATCCAGAAAACAGTTACGACACCCTTGACGAGATGGTCAGTCACGTAGCATCACTTTTGGACAAACTCGAACTCCCCTATCGCATTCTTCGGCTCTGCGGTGGCGACATGGGATTCACCAGTGCTTTGACGTATGACTTTGAAATATATTCGGCCGCTCAAAAACGCTGGTTGGAGGTGAGTTCTGTATCCAATTTTGAAACCTTTCAAGCCAATCGTTTGAAATTGCGCTATCGCGATGAAGATCGAAAAACACAGCTGTGCCACACGCTCAACGGCAGTGCATTGGCACTTCCGAGAATTTTGGCCGGACTTTTGGAGAACCATCAAGACGAGTCAGGTGTTCGTATTCCTGCAGCACTTCAATCCTACACGGGTTTTGACCGAATTTAAAGTGAGTAAAAACATGAAACACATCATCAGAAGTTTTACGCTTTTCGCTTCTATCGCCATGCTCGCGGCCTGTTCTTCGCCAGACCGTACCGAAGAGTTAGCAACGGTAGATTCGCTACAATCCATAGCATCGAATTATGCGGACAGCATGAAGATGCCGATTTTTGACAGTGTAAAAGTTATTGCCGAAGAATCGAAAAATAAAAGCGATTTCTTGTTGGACACTTACCGAGACAGTACAGATCGTGAGTTTTGGGTGGAGAATTTTGGGGATTATGCACGTTTGCACAAAAAATCGGATGAATACAATGAAAACCTCGCCGAACTCCGCGAGGCGTGGGAGCTTTCCGTGACTCAATTGGACGATTTAAAAGTTGACATCTCCAACAATGCAATAGACTTCGAAACGGCTGCTCTTTACATTCAAAAAGAAGCTGAAGCCATTGAGGTTCAAAAACACGAGTACCGTACGATGAAAGGAAGTGCCGAAAGTTTTCTTTCCATTTATCACCGAACTAAAAATGTAATAGAGGATCGCCTTCAACGTTTGAATGGTGAACAAGAAGAATCTGACATATGATGTATCGCCTATTGGTTGTTTTATTTGCCCTGTATTCCCTCAACGTTTTCGCTCAAGGTGGAGACGCTGAAAAGGAATCGCTTGCTAAGCAATACTACAACCTCGGAGATTTTGAAAAAGCCAATCAACTCTACGGTGAACTCTATGATGCTTATCAGGGAAATAACTATTACAAATTTTACCGGACCACTCTTTTAGAGCTCGGTTACTACGACGAGGCCGAGAAATTATCCAAAAAGCATTTCAAACGCTATAATCAAGGCAGCACCTTGGTCGAATTGGGCGAGGTATATCAACTGCAAGGTGACCTGAAAAAATCCGAAGAGGCTTTTGATCAAGCTATCGATGTAATCCGTGATTTTCCAAATCAAGTTTACCAAATAGCTACAGCTTTCACGAAAGCTGGAGAAATCCAACGCGCATTAGACGCTTACTTACTCGCGCGAAAGTTAAATTCCAGAAACAATTACAGTTTTCAAGTAGCCGACATTTACTCGCAACTCGGACGCATGGAAGATATGTTCCGCGAGTACATTTCACTTTTGGACGTCAATCCCAATTACTTGCAATCGGTAAAAAATATTCTTTCGCGTTCGATTTCGGATGATCCAGAAAATGAAAACAACCTCCTTCTTAAGCGATTGGTATTATCAGAGGTCCAAGGTGGTGGGCCCGAAATTTATACCGACTTATTGATTTGGCTGTATGTTCAGGAAAAGAGCTACAGTTCGGCGTTGCGACAGGTTAAAGCACTGGATAAAAGAAGTAATGGAGATCAAAGCCGTGTGTACGAGCTGGCCAATACATGCAAGAATAATCAGGCCTTCGACATCGCCATAGAAGCCTACGACTACATTATCGAAGTAGGTGACGATTCGCCATACTATCTAGATGCGCGAATTGGTAAGCTCCGCGTTTTTCAAGATCGAATAATAGGGAAAAACCAATATACCGAAGAAGATCTCCATCGATTAGAAAACGAATACAACGCCACTCTCGGCGAATTCGGTTACAATGAGTTCACCGTTTTACTCATGCGCGATCTCGCTCATTTGCAAGCTTTTTACATGGCGAAACCCGATACAGCGATGGGATTGCTCGATCGAGCTATTGCAATAGGGACAGCAGACCGAAAAGATATAGCGCGTTGTAAGCTTGAGTTGGCGGATATTTTGCTTCTTGAAGATTATGTTTGGGATGCCATACTTCTGTACGGCCAGGTAGAGAAAGAGTTTAGCGAAGATGTACTCGGACAAGAAGCTAAATTCAGAAGAGCCCGAGTGAGTTATTTTCAGGGCGATTTCAATTGGGCAAAAGCACAACTCGATGTACTCAAATCTTCCACTTCGAAGTTGATTTCGAATGATGCGATGAAGCTCTCCCTGCTTATTTCCGACAATACTGCACTCGACACAACGGAGGCCGCCATGCTGGAATACGCACGCGCTGATTTCTTGAGTTATCAAAATCAATACGAGTCCGCATTGGAAATATTGGAAGGAATGGAATTTGTGTATTCTGGACACTCCCTAATCGACGAGGTGCTTTTCAAACAGGGTGAAATACACAGCAACCTGCGAAATTTTGAACGAGCCGCGGAGAAATACGCACAGGTATTGACCAATTATAGCTTTGACTTATTGGCCGATGATGCGGCATTTCAGTTGGGTTGGTTGTACGAAAACCATTTAAACGATAAGGAGAAAGCCTCGGAATACTACGAAAAAATTATTGTGGACTATCCCTCTAGTGTATATATTGTCGAAGCGCGTAAACGCTATCGCTCGATTCGAGGCGACCGAACCGATACAAAAGAAGAATTATGATTATTTATAACGTGACCGTAAACATCGAGGACGATGTGCGCGAAGAATGGGTAAAGTGGATGAAAGACGTACACATTCCCGATGTTATGAACACCGGAAAGTTTGTGGAACATCGTTTTTGCAAAGTTTTGGTACAAGAGGAATCGGGATCAACGTACAGCATTCAATACCTCTGCGAATCGATGGATGCACTAAAAGAGTATCAGGATCAACATGCAGCCGAACTTCAGCGCGAACACACTGAAAAATTTCGGAATAAATTCGTTGCGTTCAGAACGCTTCTTGAAATGGTTTGATTCAGAATTATCGCAAAATCTGCATGCGATAAGCGTCCAGTTTCACAAATACGAAATACAATAGGGTAAAGCCCCACAACGAACTCCCGCCGTAGCTGAAAAACGGCAACGGGATTCCAATCACGGGTCCCAGTCCGATGGTCATGGAAATATTCACCGTGAAATGGACAAAGAATATTCCGGCTACACAATAACCGTAGACTGTACTAAATGCACTTCGCTGTCGCTCTGCTGTAGTGACAATTCGCGTGATCAAAAAGACAAATAACCCCACAACCAAAATACTACCCAAAAAGCCCCACTCCTCGCCTACGGTACAGAATATAAAGTCGGTACTTTGCTCGGGAACGAAATTGAACTTAGTCTGCGTTCCTTGCAAATAGCCCTTACCACTAAAGCCGCCGCTGCCTATGGCGATTAGACTTTGGTTGGTATTGTAGCCCACTCCATGCGGATCTTCTAGTTTACCAAGCATAATATTGATTCGATTGCGATGGCGATCTTCTAAAACCGTATCAAAGACAAATTGTACCGCGAGCGTAGATAAAAGAGCCATTACCATAAAAACTCCGGAACGAATCATTTTTCTTTTGGACTTTCGCTGAAGAACAATCGCCAGTGCGCCCAGAGCTCCAATGCCAATCAAAACCGGAATCTGCCCGAGACCAATGGTCAGTAAGAATATGGCCAAAAATCCGAAACCGAGGTACAAATACACCGATGATAATCCAAAACGGAACATGACTAATATGAAGACCAAATAAACGAGAAAAGAACCGGGGTCGGGCTGTGGTAAAATAATCAGTGCCGGGGTAAATACTATAACCAATGCAATAATCTGATCTTTGAGCTTCTTCAAATTCGTATCCCGATGAGATAAAAACTTTGCCAGAGCCAAAGACGTAGTAAACTTCACAAATTCACTGGGCTGCAAAGAGAAAGATCCGAGGGAATACCAAGATCTCGCTCCATTAATCTCTTTCCCGAAAACCAGCACTCCCGCAACGCTAAGTAAACCCACGATATAAATGGGATAAGCGAGAGATTCGTATACCCTTCCATCGAGAATAATAATTGCCAATATGACCACCATGGCCAACATGATCCACAGGAATTGCTTGCCGTATTGCTGGGTTAAATCAAAAATACTTTGAAATTCCTCGTTGTAGACCGCTGCATAGATATTGAACCAGCCGAGAATGACGAGCACAAAGTACATCAGCACCAATACCCAATCGATATTCGAAAAAATCCCTTTTTGCTGTCTCATTGAAGTTGGGCTTTTCGTTGTTGCTGTTGCAAGTATTCATCCATAATACTGCCTTCGAGCATGCGCTTTTCGATGGCCGGACGAGTAATACTATCGGTCAAATATTTTTCAATTAAAAGACTCGAAATAGGCGCTGCCCATCGGCTTCCCCAATATCCGTTTTCAACAATCACAGCAATAGCAATTTGAGGGTCTTCAACCGGTGCGAAGCAAATAAAAATACTGTGATCTTGCCCATGCGGATTCTCCGCCGTACCTGTTTTTCCACCGATTGTAATTCCAGGAATCCGCGAGTAATACGCCGTTCCATCCGGACTTTCGAATACATCGACCATACCGCGAATTACCGGGTCAAAATGTCGAGCATCGATTGTCGTGTATTTCGGAACCACAAAGTTACTGTCCGAGATGGCCTCTCCATCGGTTTCTCGCACAATATGAGGAGTGTAGTAATGTCCTCGATTCGCAATCGCCGCAGTCATATTGGCCAATTGAATAGGTGTGACCAGTAATTCACCTTGACCGATTCCATTGGAAATTGTCGTAACCGCGCGCCAATAATTTCCATTGTAAACACGGTTGTAGTACGAAGCGTCGGGAACAAACCCCTTTCGTCCCGTATAAAGATCATTGTTGAGATATCCACCCAATCCAAAACTCTTGACATGCTCACTCCAAGCATTCATTCCCTCCTGCGCATTGGGGTATTTCTCGATAATGTCTTTGTACACTTGACAGAAATAGCCATTACAGCTTTCCATTACCGCGTTGTGCAGATTGTAATAACCCGAAGGGCTATGACAAGCAACGTGCAAGTTTCCGTAATGAAACCCGTGATTGCAGTATACTGTAGTATTTTGTGATATCACCCCCTCTTGCAAGGCAATCAACCCGTTGATCACCTTAAAAGGAGATCCTGGAGGATACTCGGCCAGCAGACTGCGATCAAACAGCGGCATATTAAACGTATCGTTGTACAGGGTGTTGTAATTCTTGTTCCGCTCTCGACCGACCATCAAGTTTGGATCGTACGTCGGACTGGAAATCAAAGCCAATATCTCGCCTGTTTTCGGTTCAATCGCTACGATACTTCCCCGTTTATTTGCCATCAACTGTTCACCGTACATCTGCAAGTCAATGTCCAGGGTGCTGGTTACAGCAACTCCAGGAATCGGCATGGTATCGTACAATCCATCCTCGAATGAACCGTGTTCTCGGTTGTACACATCTACCACTCGATAGGCTACACCTCGTTTGCCCCGAAGTACATCTTCATAACTCTTTTCAATGCCATTGGCCCCGACGAAGTCTCCTGAGCGATAGCTTTTGTTCTCGTTAACCAGTGCGTCACTCGCCTCCCGAATGTAGCCCAAAACATTGGCGGCTGAGGCGAAGGGATAATGCCTCAGCGTTCGTTTCTGAACGTAAAACCCCGTGTATTCAAAACTGCGCTCTTGGAACGATGCGATCTGTTCGCGAGACATTTGTGCCAGCAGCAAGTTGGGTTTGTAATACGAATAGCCCGTCCTTCTTTTCATCCGTTCCCAATACTGCTGAAACTCTTCCTTTGTCAATCCTAAATCACTGAGCAGCATGTTGGTATCCAAATCCTTCACCTCGCGCGGGGTAACCATCACATCGTACGCGGGTTGGTTCGAAACCAGGAGTTTCCCGTTTCGATCATAAATATATCCGCGGTCGGGATATAGCGTTACGCGGCGAACGGCATTATCTTGGGCGGAAAGTTTGTATCGATCGTCGAGTACTTGAATAGAGAAAAGACGCCAAGTAAAAACCAAGCCAACGACTATAGCGATGGCGTAGAAGAAAAATTTTCTATTTTCAAAATCCTGAATCCTTGTCATTTACTTACCCTTCCCGTGATCAAAACGATGAGTGTTAAACTGATCAACGTAAAGATACTACTCCCGATTGTCCGCAACAAGACGAAGTGGAAATCTGTCAACTTAAAGCTCTCCAAAAAGAAAACAGTGAAGTGATGAATCAATACAACTACAGCAGCATACGTGGTAAACTTACCCACCCCCATGGCACGGAGCGAGAGGGTTTCAATTTCATTAAATCCTTTGCCCGTAAATAACCGTAGAACAAATGGTCGAACAAATCCCAAAAGCGTCATGGCCGCTGTGTGAATTCCGTGTGCACCTGAAAAAAAATCGTACACCAAACCCGTCATAAAAGCAATCATGAGCAGCCAAAATCGAGAAAGATTTGGAGGCAACATAATGATAAACAAGACGTAAACCCAAGCGCGCAAGAAACCACTCAACTGCATCTGATCGACAATAAATAGTTGAAGGACCATTACCGCGAGAAAACGAATGATATGACTCATAGCTCCTCTCATGGCGCGTTGTTTAAAAGCGTGTCGACTTCATTTCGATAAAGATTCCGAACGCTATAAACCGTTCCCAACCGCTTGAAGTCCACAGCGGGTTCCAATTTTATTTCCCAATAATTGGTTCCGGGAATTCTCTCAGCCTCGGTTACAAATCCGATGGGAATATCGGGTGGAAAAAGTTGAGAATAACTATTGGTGACAATGGTGTCGCCAACCTTCACATCCACATGGAAAGGAATATCTTTCAATTGAATCTCATCTCGATTCACACCGTCCCAGTTCACCACTCCGGAATAACCAGAGCTCAACAATTTGGCGTTGACTTTCAGCTTCACGTTGAGCAAACTCAATCCAATCGCATGGTGCTGACTCGCATCTCGAATTACACCCACTACGCCATTTTGATTGATCAAGCCGACGTAGGAGTCTACACCATCCAATCGTCCTCGATCGATCAACAAGGTATTGGCCCTTGAGGTGGTCGTGTTATAAATGATATTGGCCGGCACCAAGGAATATCGGTTTCGTTGCGCTGAGTCGGGAAGGACGTATGTTTCGCGATGCCGTTCCATGTTCAAAATTTGCTTCCGCAAACGCGCATTCTCAGCTTTCAGCACTTCGTTTTCGTCTCGTAAGTGAAAATAATAGTTGAATCCGCTGCGCCATTGATGAAAACCACCAGCAATACCGATAGCTTTTTCGCGAATGGCACTCCGTTGGTAACTCTCACTTCGATAGATCAATGATAAGGCGAAAAATTCCAATCCCAGGAATAACAAAAAAATGCGGTATGTGTATAGGAATCGAAGTAAGTTCCGCATATCAGTGAAAAGGGCTTATCGCATCAAGAAACTAAATTTATCTACATTTTTCAGGGCTATACCGGTCCCGCGTACCACCGCTCTCAATGGATCTTCTGCGATGAAAACAGGCAAGTCCGTCTTTCGAGAAATCCGCTTATCCAAACCACGTAGCATACTTCCACCTCCGGCCAGGTAGATTCCGGTGTTGTAAATATCGGCGGCCAATTCGGGCGGAGTAATGGATAATGCCTCCATAATCGCATCCTCGATACGTGAAATGGATTTATCTAGTGCACGAGCAATTTCTTTGTAGTTTACAACGACTTCTTTTGGCTTTCCAGTTAGGAGGTCGCGTCCTTGTACGGCATATTCTTCCGGTGGATTTTCAATATCGTCGGTAGCGGCACCCACTTCGATTTTAATTCGCTCACCTGTACGCTCACCAACCGATAAGTTGTGGTGCGCTCGCATGTAATACACGATATCCGAAGTGAAAACATCTCCGGCAACCTTTATCGACTTGTCGCAAACGATACCACCCAATGCCAATACGGCAATCTCTGTGGTACCTCCTCCTATATCGATGATCATGTTTCCTTTGGGCTCCTGAACATCGATTCCGATACCGATAGCAGCAGCCATGGGCTCATGAATCAAATACACTTCCTTGGCTCCCGCATGCTCTGCTGAATCGCGTACTGCTCGTTTTTCAACTTCTGTAATTCCACTTGGAATACAGATTACCATCCGCAACGAAGGAGTAAAAAAGCGGTTTTTCAATTGAGGAATGCTGCGAATCATTTCGCGAATCATGTACTCGGACGCGTTAAAGTCAGCAATTACACCGTCTTTCAGCGGACGCGTCGTTTTAATTCCCTCGTGAGACTTTCCGTGCATCATCATCGCTTCACGACCCACAGCAATTACCTTACCGCTGCGCGAATCCATCGCCACGATAGATGGCGCATCCACTACAATCTTGTCGTTGTGAATGATCAACGTGTTCGCCGTACCAAGGTCGATGGCTATGTCTTGTGTTATAAAATCAAAAAGTCCCATTCGCAGTATTCAAATAAATAATCAATAAAAACCTTTAAAAATAATAAAGGAAAACGGTAAAATGCTGCTTAATGCTTAAAATGACGAGTTCCAGTAAACACCATAGCCATTTCGTGCGCGTCGCAGTAGTCGATCGAGTCTTGATCTTTGATGGATCCACCCGGTTGAATAACGGCATTTATTCCCTCTTGGTCTGCAATTTCCACACAATCTGGGAAAGGGAAGAACGCATCCGAAGCCATTACAGCTCCATTGAGATCAAAACCGAAGGACTTGGCTTTGACAATGGCTTGGCGAAGTGCATCAACACGGGAAGTTTGTCCCGTTCCACTGGCTAGCAATTGACCATCCTTGGCCAAAACGATGGTATTACTTTTCGTTTGTTTGCAGATTTTAGATGCAAACAATAGGTCATCAATTTGCTTCTCAGTAGGTGAAACCTTTGTAACAACCGATAGATCCGAGCGACGATCTGTCACGTGATCTTTATGCTGCTCGAGAAAACCGTTGAGCGCAGTACGAACAGTCGTTGCCGCCAGCGTCGTTGGTTTTTGAACCAATATGATTCGATTCTTCTTACTCTTTAAGATTTCTAGTGCATCGTCCGAATAGCTCGGTGCAATGACCACCTCGCAGAAAATCTTGTTGATTTCCTCAGCTGCCGCAGCATCGACCTCAGCATTTCCGATGATGATTCCACCAAAAGCGGAAACGGGGTCACCTGCAAGAGCGTCTTTAAACGCATCTACCGCCTTTTTGCGACTCGCTACACCGCAGGCGTTGTTGTGTTTGAGAATGGCAAACGTCAAATCGTCAAACTCTGCGATTAAATTCACAGCAGCATCTACATCCAATAGATTGTTGTACGAGAGCGCTTTGCCATGCAATTGATCAAACATGGCGTCCAAATCGCCGTGGAAATATCCTTTTTGATGAGGATTTTCTCCATAGCGCAAAACGCGAGATGTGTTTTCGACTACATTCAACCCTTCTGGGTTGAAGTAGCGCTGAATCGCTGAGTCGTATTTCGCAGTAACGGCAAAAGCGCGTGCGGCGAGTTCTCGACGTTTTTCGATGGTCGTACTTCCATTGCCTTCCGCTAGTGCTTCTTGCAAAACACGGTAGTCGCTTGGCGTAGAACAAATGGCTACATCCTTGAAGTTCTTTGCCGCGGCGCGAATCAACGAAACGCCACCGATGTCAATTTTTTCGATGATATCGGCCTCTGAGGCACCCGAAGCAACCGTTTCTTCAAATGGATAAAGATTCACAACAACGATATCCATCTCTGGAATATCGTACTCCGCCAATTGATCCAAATCGGATTGTTCCTCCCGTCGCGCAAGGATTCCGCCAAATACTTTGGGGTGTAATGTTTTTACACGGCCACCCAATATCGAGGGATAACCCGTTTGATCTTCTACCCGATGAACCGGTATTCCCAATTCTTCGATGAACTTCTGTGTTCCTCCTGTAGAGTAAATTTCGATTCCATCGTTGTGCATTTGTCGAATCAAGGGCTCGAGATGATCCTTGTAAAACACACTAACTAAGGCACTTTTGGCTTTTTTCGTACTTGTCATGACATCCCCTTTAAAGGGTTGCAAGTTTAACAAATTGAGCGCTTTAACGAAAGAATATTTGTACGTAAATTCGTAATCTGTTATTTTGTATCACATATCAGACACTAAACGGACATGCGCATCTATCTTCGATTGATTTATGAGAGTGTTGCTTTTGCTTTCAACGCCCTTGTAGTCAACAAACTTCGGACCTTCTTATCCCTACTCGGCGTAACCATCGGGATCTTTGCGATTATCGCCGTATTTACCGTGGTAGATTCGTTGGAAAACAATATCCGAACCAGTGTTCAATCCTTGGGCGACAACGTCGTCTATGTACAAAAATGGCCGTGGGGTGGCGGTGGCGGTGAATACCCGTGGTGGAAGTATTTTCAACGGCCCGAAGCCTCTTACGACGAAATGGTGATGGTGAGGGAACGCAGTCATTTGGCCGGTTCCGTTGTTTTTGCGGGTAGTCGATCGACCACGGCAAAATACTTGAACAATAGCATTGAAAATGTGGGGATATTTGGGGTAAGCCATGACTATTACGATGTGTGGAACATCAAGATTATTGAAGGGAGATATTTTACCGAACAAGAGTCCATGTCGGGAAGAAACTTTGCTATTCTTGGTGCAGATATAGCCGCTGGTTTATTTCCCAATGAGTCGGCTGTAGGAAAGGAAATAAAGGCCATGGGACGAAAATTGGTCGTCATTGGCGTATTGGAAAAAGAAGGACAGAGTATCGTCGGAAACTCAAACGATGAACTGATCATCGTTCCCGTTCTATTCATGGATAAAATTCTCGATATCAATGGCGGACAATTCAATCCGATGATTATGGTCAAGGCCAAGGAGGGCGTTCCCGTTGAGCAAATGACCGAGGAGTTACGTGGAATTATGCGTTCGTTGCGACGACTTCCTCCTCGAGCTGAAGATAATTTCGCATTGAACGAAATTAGCGTGTTGAGCCAAGGGCTTACCCAAATGTTCGGCATTATCGATATTGCGGGTTGGATTATCGGCGGATTTTCGATTTTGGTCGGAGGTTTTGGAATAGCGAATATCATGTTCGTATCCGTCAAGGAGCGAACGAACTTGATCGGGATCCAAAAAAGTCTGGGAGCGAAGAATTTCTTCGTTCTACTCCAGTTCCTTTTCGAAAGCATTACCCTTTGTGTAATCGGCGGTGCCGTCGGGCTTCTATTGGTAGGAATCTTGAGCTATTTTGCGAGCAATGCCACCGATTTCAACCTCTTCCTATCGGTCAAGAATATCATCATGGGATTATCCATCTCGGTGGTCATCGGGATTATTTCAGGATTAGCTCCTGCCCTTTCCGCCTCGCGATTAGATCCCGTCGAAGCGATTCGATCTGGAATTTAATGCACGACCTGAATCGGATGCGTTTCCGAATGTCCGCCCTCACTTTGGATTTGGATGAAGTACTTACCGGAAGGATAGTACGAAGCATCCCAGAAAACTTTGCCTTTCGGCGCAAGGGTTCCATTGTGAAGTATCTCCATGATTTTTCCTTCCGAATTCAAAACTGCAACCGTCATCCGACTTGAAACAGCATTAGATAGCGGAATACACGTGATTGCCGAAGCGGGATTGGGGAAAATGGATTGCGACAACAACGACTCTTCTTCCAAGCCAATTCCGTACATAATCTCAAAAGCAAAATGACCTCCTTGATCCGCTGTCAATGGTCGAGTCAACTGTTTTCCAGAAACCGCTTGGGCATCGATATAGTATTGAATCGTCTTTGTAATTGCTGGATTTGCCTGAATGGATAAGACGGTTTCGTATTGATCGTTTCCGATGCTATTCATGGGTACACTTTGATAGGTTGATCCAGAATCTTCGGAAAAGTAGAGCGTTGCAGACTGAATTCCCGAGCGGTGCTTAATGGTTGCCACGAGGCTGAAGCTATTATTGCCCGATCCGGTCGGAAAAACAACGGTATCGCGTTGCGCCTTGTGTTGGATGAGCAATGGATCTCCAACTCCGATCGTATGGGTTATGCAATGAATCGCTCCCGAGAGCGGAATGATACTCGAACAGTTAATCGGCACAATATTGTAACCGGGCAATAACTCTTGATAGCGCGCGATTCCTTGAGCATCCAAAGCTTGCCCATAAATGGGCAATAAAACGGTTTTATTAATAAAAATCGAGTTGGTATACGTTCGATAATGTGCGTTGGGAGGATAATTCCCAGAAGCACTCGGAGGCATTGGAATGCGTTCGATTTTGAAATCTCTGCCGTACTCTGTTTGAAAGTTATTGAGAACGTATTGAATATTGGCTTCGAGCTGAGGCCCATCCGATTGTCCGGTTGGAAATTCACCGACCAACAAACGCTCCTCATCCAATAATTTCATGTGCATATCAATATGGCTGATGACATCAAAAGGCAACTGGGTCATCTTGATGTATGGATCGACATTCAGATAGTCGTTCATAACTTGATCAACTTGGGCCGGCGTGCGAATGGTTTGGTTAAAACTACCGCCCGCTCCATTCTCTTCATCGACTAAATCGGAAGAAAACGCATTGCCCATTCCATCGCTCATGTAATTCCCGCCTGTATTGACCAAGTCGTTGGGCGCTTGCGTCATGGTAAACATAAAATACCCCAATAAATTCGCTACGGAACCCGGTAACTGGTCGTCCTGTGGCCGGGGACGGTTGTAAATCCAGTCCACGAGGTACAAGGAATCGACATCGTCTTTGTAAACCGTATTGGCAAAATAATCGCGTATCCATATCGAATTGAAAGGAGTGATATTGTAAATAATATTGTGCAAACCCACACCTTGGCTTTGCAAATAGCTCTTGACTTGATTGCTATCCGAACAATTGATAATCACCGTACTCTCCTCCTGTGCAGCATCAACAATCTGTGCTTGAATATTGGGAAAAGAAGTCCATGCGATGACCGTGTATTCAACTTCCTCCCACTCCGCCATATTCCGAACCGGAAAAGAAGGCGGTGGCGTAGCGTTTTCGGGCTGCGGTGGAACGTAATTCGCCATTTCGGCCCGTTCATCAGCCGTCATATACCTCGGTAGTGTTTCTTGTGCTTTAGCCGATACACAACCAATTGCTATAAGGAGGAAAATCACTTTTTTCATATGCTATTGAATTTCTTTGCCAATCTACCAATTTAAACGCTATTTGAAGGGTTCCAGTTGGTCGGTTTTACCTAAAGTCAATGTAGTTACATCTGATGTTTTTACATATCTTTGCACGGTATTTAATACGGAAGGAATGAAAATCGAAGAGGAAATCAAACAGATCAAATGGCGGAGCGAAAAGCAAAAAGCCGTTATCAATATTATATTCACTGCCAACTGGATCAATCAACAGCAGTCTAAGCTTCTAAAGCGGTTTGGACTCACCAGCCAGCAATACAACGTTTTACGCATCTTGCGCGGACAAAAAGGGAATCCGATCACGGTAAAGTCGATCAATGAACGCATGCTAGATCGCATGAGCAACGTAAGCCGACTGGTGGATAAATTGGTCAATAAAAAACTGGTCGATCGCCAGTATTGCAAAGACGATCGCCGCCGAGTGGATATTGTGATCACTAAAACTGGGCTGGCCTTTTTGGACGAAATCGACCCGCTGATTGAACAGTTGAGTGTAACTCTGGATGGTATGACCGAAGAGAATGCGGCTGAGTTGAACGATTTGTTGAACCGTGTGCGAGAGACCGAAATTTAATTTATGTCTTTACTTAACTCGATTGAAAACCGATACAGTCCTAGAAAATTCACTGATAAGAAAATTTCCGAAGCGCAGCTAAAGAACTTATTCGATGCGGCGCGCCGAGTGGCCAGTGCTTTTAACGAACAGCCTTGGGCTTTTGTGTATGCCCACAAAGACGATACGGCGCAATTCGAAAAACTCACCGATGTACTTTTTGACGGAAACGCGTGGGCCAAAGAAGCAGCGGTCATTGTACTCACTTTTGCCAAAAAGCATTTCGATCGAAATGGGCGCGAAAACCGACATGCTTTTCACGACACCGGACAAGCTGTTGCTCAATTGACTCTACAAGCAGTTGAAGAAGGAATTTACGTTCATCAAATGGCCGGTTTTGATCGCGAAAAGGCCATGGAAGTAGCTCGTGTTCCGGAAGGTTACGAAGCCGTGACGGCTATCGCCCTAGGCTATCCCGATCCAAGTGAAATGGAAGCGAAAAGAAACTCCGATTTAAAAAGAAAGCGTGTAGACGAATTTGCCTTCAAAGGCACTTGGAAAGCATAAAAAAGGAGCCGCTTGGGCTCCTTTATTTTTACATCACTTCCGCTAACCGCTTACATATCGATTGCAAAAGACGCTCGTCTCGAATATTAAAGGCGTTTTTTCGGTGACTGTCGATATCCAACTGCCCTAAAAACCTTCCTTCGAACATAATGGGCACGACCAATTCAGATTGCGTATCCAGGCTACACGCTAAGTAATTCTCGGCGTTTTGCACATCTTCAACGTTCATGGTGTTGTGATTCAACGCTACTTGTCCGCAAATTCCCGTACCGTAAGGAATCTTTTTATGATTGGTATCCGCTCCCTCGAAAGGCCCGAGTACGAGTTGTTGATTGGCATCGTCCGCTATGTAAAATCCCACCCAATCGTAATGGGGAACGTCCGAATGCAAAAGAGCGACTAATTTCTTCATCATCCCCTTTACCGTCTGTTCCGAATCAATCACTTCGATGGATTTATTCAACAGCGTTTGATGCATGTTTTCATTCATCATAATAACTCGATTTTGGACGGGCAAAGGTAAGGGATAAATTGATAAACCCACATTCCAACCCATGAAGGTTGGTTGTACTATGATTCCGAATTCGTTGTTGAACTGGATTCTGGAACGAAGAAGGTTTGCGCTACAACGATGATGGCAGTGAAGCCCCAAACCAAGACGGAGGCCTTATCCGTATCTAAAAAGTTATTGAGGAATCCATGGGTCCAATAAGTAACTAAGCCCAGTGTTACGCAGAGCACAATCACTTTGAGCTGGCCTTCGGGAAGACGGTAATACGTGTAAACCCCAGAAGCAATGCTGGCAATCACAATGGCCAAAACGAGCAAGGAGCCCAATAAGCCCTGCTCACTCAACGGACCGAAATATTCGCTATGCGCATTTCCCATATCCGCATTATTGGTCGAAATAATGGTCTTCTCATTGGGATGTTGATACGGTGCATACTGAAACTGGTACGTCCCTGGACCAAACCCGACAATGGGTTTATCCGCAAACATTCGGAATGCGGCGCTCCACCGGTTCAGACGCTCCAGGTTAGAAGCATCCGTGGAGATATTGGTCATGGACTGAACGTGCTCGGTAAAATCGCCTGAACTGTCTTGGTTGTTTTTCTCCAGTTTCATGATGATTTGATCCTGAAAAGCAAACAGCAATCCAAAGACTGTCAATGCGACGGACAGTATCACCTTGTAATTTATCCGTAAGTAAATCGCCAAATAAACTCCTCCGGCAGCAATGAGCGACAACCATGCCGCACGTGTATAGGACAATATGATTCCCACTAAAAAAATCAACACCAATACAACCTGAAGGTACTTCAATTGTGCACTTCCGCGATTGACGATGGTCATTCCCAAAAGCACCGGAAACAACATGGATAAAATAGCTCCGTACGAAGTGTGGTCTTTAAAAAACGGCGACATTACCCAGTGGGCAGGTTGCTCTTCAAAGTTGTGAAGGTAATGCCGTACAACCGTATAAATGATCACCGCTGTCATTCCAAAAATGGCCAACCAAAGAAATGAGCGGATATTTTTCTCAGATTTAAATAACTCCACGCCTAAGAAATAGAAACTGGTCAGAAACCAAAGTCGAGCAACCAAGAACTTAAAACTCACCATGGGCATCGTACTGGTAACGGAAGTAAAAAGAATCCAAGCCAGTTGCAACAAAATGAGCAAGGTGATGGGATGTCGGAATAGGCGCAGGTCCATTCCACCTTCGAATAAGTTTTTGATGACAAAAAGTGCGAGCACCAATATCATTAATGGCTCGGTGGGCAAAAACAAGGCAAAACCCAGTTTCGGGATTTCCACATTGACCGATAATGGAGCTAAAAAAGCAATGGAAAGCAACAGTTTATCCAATCGAAAGAGAGCGAGGTAAATGAACAATCCGACGAAAGGGATGAGCAAGAACCAATACATCTCCTTCACGGTCATGATGACGCTACCGATGACAAACAGCAAACCCAGTGCTGTAGCTACACGCGTATCTTTTGCCGTTATGAGACTCACTTAATATTCGCTTTCAATAACGTATCTCGAGTAATAATCAACAACAAAGTCATGATAAAAGCGCCCAAGGTCGAAACAGCGACAATCAACCAGCGGATGGGATACTTTTTCTTTTCTGCCACAAACGCTCGGTCAACTATAAAGGTATGAGGTAGCGAGGTTTCGGCATCTGTCCTCGCCTGTTCGTATCGGGTTTTCATCTTGGCGAGTTCTTCGTAGTAGAACTTCAATTGATCCCGTATACTCATGTAGGCTCCTCCATAACGAGCCAACGTATCAATCTGCGTTTTGATTTCTTTGGCCGCGCTACTTTTACCTTCGATTAACGCCACAGCGTATTGCTCGTTCAATACAGAAATCTGCGCCTCATAATCTTGAACCCCTTTGGTACGCAAATACTCCAATGAGTCTTCTAGGGCCGTAATGTCTTTCTGAAGGTCGTTGTATTTATTTCTTACAATCTTGAATCCAGCAAAAGCTCTTTCCTGCTGAATACGCGTCTTGACCGTATCCACCAACATTCCAATTTCATTGGCAATATCCGCCGCCATTTTTGGGTCTTCATCTAGGACTTCAATCACCACGGACATGTACTGTGTACGTCGAAAGCTGATGTTATCTCCGTATTGTTCGTACAGCTTGGTGCGGGCAAATTTCTCGCTGGAGTCGATGTCGTAATGCTCCATCAAATTGTATCGTTCGATGATCTTGGTTCGAATTTCATCCGAATTTAAGATTTGAAGCATTTGCTCTGCTTCCTCCTCTTTACCAAATTCCAAAACATCCGATGAGTTACTGGTTTTTTCAACCAATAGTGCCTGAGAAACCGAGTTGGTTGTCGATGGGAACAATACCACGGTAGATTCGTATTTCGGCTTGATAAACGTAGGTCCTGAAAAGACTGCTGAAGCCACAGCAGCGATAAAAGAAACTATAATCAATGGCTTGCGCCATTTGTAGATGTAAACAATCAGGTTGGTGGAATTCATTTCCATAGCACGGGGTTTAACCAATGTTCTAAATCTCTATCGATAAGTTGGGCAGTTGTTCGAATATCATCAGCGTAATAATCGGCCAAATATTGCCCGTCCGCTTCATTTAGCGTCGGCAAATTTACATTTGTATAATAGATTTTCTTAATCCGATCCCGAAAAGGTTTCGGAATTATTTGTCCCATTCTTTTTTTTAGGTTGTTTGCAGTAAGCCATTGATTGACTTTAGGATAACGAGAAACCCCTGCTACATTGGACTTTTCCGTTTTCTCGGGCTGAAAATAATCGACTTCTAAAAAGGCGCACAGCTCTTGATAGAAATAGGGGTTCGAAAGGTCTTCCGTCAGCCGAATAAATACTTGTTCGAGCGGAAAAAAGTCCAAATAACGCTGTATTTGCTCGGCGTATTCTCCCAATTCCAAAAACAATTCGCTTTTTCCCCAGCCCTTTTCTTCTTTTTGCTGATCCTGCATAATGGCATCTCTGAAATCGAGGGTGGTGAAGCCGTACTTTAACGCCATTAAATAATGCGAAAAAGCCCTAGTCACTGGATTTCGAAGTACGATAATAATGCGTGCGTCGGGGTTGTACCTATAGATTTCTTCTGCTGCATTCTCCGAGTACAGATACGAAGTACTGCAGTCTGCTCTACGGGTATAATCTTCACCTTTGGCAAATAAACGCTGGTAGTTTTTACGATTCCGAACCCATGCCACTTGACGCGGTTCGAATTGACCTTGCTGAAAATAGGTCTCTTCGTCCAAATGGGTGTTGGCCCGAAACGCTTTGGAAAATTCTTCAACCCGGATATCTGATCCAAAGTGATTCGGCTCCTTTACGGGAGAAACGAATATTTCCGGATGCATAGCCAAATAATCTGCAACGGAAGTGGTTCCGCTTTTGGCTGCCCCAACTACAAATGTGTTCACTTTAGTCATCGATCTTGGTAAAGTAACCTATCACTGGAAAAGTCATAGCTCGGTAATACTTCCAAACCAGATAAATACCCGCTCCATTCCACACCAGCGTACTCACTATGGTGGCAACAGAAGCACCTGCGTAACCGTAGTTCGGAATCAAAATAAAATTTAAAACAATATTCAAAACAGATGCCGTGGTAATCACCGTGCGCACCTTTCGTTCCTTTCCGGTCATATTCAGCACGTTGAGAACCGGACCACTCCAAACATTGAGCAACTGCGAAACGGCCAATAACCGGAGAATATTTACCCCTTCATTGATCTCATCGCCCATCAGTCCCAATATGAAATTCGGGAAAATAACTACGAACAAGAACAATGGAGTAGAAATTCCCAAATTAATCAAACCGACCTGGCGTAAAACACTACGAAAACTCTTAAAGTCTCCAGTGGCATTAAACTGGCCGATCATCGGACCGATCATCGAGTTAATCGCGAATTGACTGATGGTGAGAAATCCGGCTGTCTTGAAAAGTACGCGGTACAATCCCACTTCGCTCATGTCTCGAAAATATCCCAACATCAGCGTGTCTGTCCAATTCATAAAAAGTGACATAGCGCTGGAAATGAGCATGGGATAGGCTACGCTCATGATTTCACCAAACGGTTTTTCATAGGTATCTCCAGCTACCGGCGATACTTTTAACCGATTTTTGAAATAAATGGCAATGCCCAAAACCACGAAAATAGCTCCGAGGTAAGAGAGCACAATCTTCACTTCGGGAGATATCGGAGTGAGGTTGAGCAGCAGAAGAATAAAAATACCGGGGGTAGTGTAAAACGTTGGCTGCATTAGCCCGACGGCCAGCATGTTCTTTTTACCGCGGAAGTAGGAGGCGTAGATTTTAACTAACGTATAGGGAATAACCATCAGTCCTGCTATGCGAAATGGCATGATCAATTCCGGCTCATTAAAAAACTCGGCCGTGTAGGGTGCACCCACGAACAATAAACCGCCGATAATTAATGCAGCTATTCCGCCACGACGCAGTGATTTCTGCATCATTTGCCTCAAGGCAAAGAACTGTTTATTTACGTCGAATTCTACCGTAAATCGCGTAACCGCACCTTCCATTCCTTGAAGTGCGATCATCGCCGCAATCAACATGATGGTAATGCCTGTTTCGTAGATTCCGTAAACGTCCTTTCCAAAGACTCTTACGACATAAATCATGAAGATATATCCACCCAGCGCAGAAGCCAGTTTAACCAGGCCCAAGACACCGCTTCCCTTCACCAGGTCCATTAAATTGCGGTCGCCCATTACGCGACCTGCTTTGCTTTTTATCTTCTCAATCATCGCTGCAAAGGTAAACGTTCCATTGATACGATTTATTTCTACTTTTGAAGCATGAAAATTGCAGTCAACACACGGCTTTTACAATATGGAAAACTCGAGGGAATCGGTCGGTTTACCCACGAAATAATGAGCCGTTTGGCTTTGCAACATCCCGAGGTTGAGTTTACATTTTTATTCGATCGGCCTTACCACAAGTCGTTTATCTACGCTACCAATGTAAAGCCCGTTGTCATAGGCCCACCTACGCGGCATCCGATTCTTTGGAAATGGTGGTTCGAGAAATCGCTGCCCAAGTTCTTTCGAAAAAATCCGCACGACCTATTTATCAGTCCCGATGGATACGCTTCGCTCAAAGCTGCCATTCCAACGTTGGATGTAATTCACGATATCAATTTTGAGCATCATCCCGAATACTTGAGCCCTCGAGCCCGGAAGTACTTTCTCAAAAATTTTCGCCGATTTGCGCACCGAGCCGATCGCGTTGGAACCGTTTCGGAATACTCCAAACGAGATATTGAACAGACCTACGGAGTACCCGGACACAAAATAGATGTGATCTACAACGGTGTTGACGATCGTTTTCAGCCCGCCTCCGAGGCTGAGAAGCGAGCTATTCGAGATCAACTCACCGCAGGGGTTCCCTATTTTGCCTATATAGGAGCGTTTAACCCGAGGAAAAATATCACGGGAATTATCCGAGCCTTCGAACAGTTCAAGGACAGTTCGGGAAGCGATCACAAATTGGTTTTAGGTGGAAATAAAATGTATTTGAATGACGAAATGCAGCGGGCTTTCCACAACTCGAAATGGACCGATGATATCGTTTTCACGGGTTACATACCGGACGAAAAAATATCGGGAATTATGGCGAGTGCCGAAGCGCTTTTGTTGGTCTCTCATTTCGAAGGTTTTGGCATCCCGATTATCGAAGCCATGAAGTCGGGTACAGCCGTAATTGCGGGAAACAACAGTTCGATGACGGAAATTGCCGGAGATGCTGCTCTTCTCGCCAATAGTAACGATATCGATCAGATCAGCGGCGCTATGCAACTCATTGCGACGGATCACAACGTAAGAAGAGAGCTCATTGAGAAAGGACTAGAAAGAGCGCAGAAGTTCACTTGGGACCGCTCCGCAAATGCACTTTGGGAGTCGGTTCTGAAAACGATCAATCCATGATTCAACGCCACCCACAAAGTAAAAAATTGCATGTGGCAGGTTGTGACGAAGCCGGAAGAGGTTGTTTGGCCGGACCCGTGGTAGCAGGAGCAGTAATCCTTCCCAAGGGCAAGTCGTTTTCTGAGCTCAACGATAGCAAAAAGATTACGGAGGCCAAACGAGAACAACTCTTTGAAGAAGTCAAAAAGGTAGCCGTTGCTTGGGGAATTGGCATAGTATCACCCGGTGAAATTGACGAAATGAATATTTTGAATGCTTCCTTCGAAGCCATGCACCGCGCCATAAAACAGCTCAGTCTACCTCCCGAGTTACTCATTATCGACGGAAATCGTTTTAATCCGTTTGGTGAAGTTCCGTTTGAATGTGTAGTAAAGGGAGATGGCAAATATCAAGAAATCGCTGCCGCGAGTATATTGGCCAAGGTCGAAAGAGACCGGATCATGAAAGATTTGCATCAAAAGGTACCTCGCTATGGCTGGGATCGAAACAAGGGTTATCCCACTAAAATTCATCGCGACGGAATCAGAAAACACGGCCCTTCGGAATACCATCGCATGAGTTTTCAGCTATTGCCCTCACAGATTGTAATTCCGTTTGATCAGCAGTAACTAGGATTCTTATAAATTTGCCAAAAATAAACCGGACCATGCGTCGACTTTTTGTATTCGTTTTTTCTATCACTCTGCTTAGCGCTTGCCTTACCGAGCACCGCAATGTAGAGTCCGTACAAGCCATTCCTACCGATGCCATTGCCATAGTCCGAGTCAATGATATGACGGATTTCGAGAACGGACTACAATCTTCAAAACTGTGGCAAAAAATCGACAGTTCACAAACCGTATTGAATTGGAAGAATGACATTGCGTTTTATCGCGCCAATATTCTAAATGGTGAGGCGGTAGATTTCCCATTTTTTATCTCTGCCCACCGATCTGGGGCTGGGTCTTACGACCTTTTGCTCACGGCAACCGAAGATGACTTGACGGCATTGTTTGCGAACAACACTTTTTTACAAAACCTCCCCACTCCTACTGTTCGAACGTATGACGGAGTAGACATTTCCACTTTCGACGTAGAAGGAACTTCATTCACTACAGCTCAGGTCCAAAACGTCTTTTTGCTGAGCTCTTCCAATTTATTGGTCGAAAAATCTGTTCGTCAGATTAAGTCTGAAATCTCGCTACTCAGCAACCCTGTTTTTGAAGATGTCTACGCCAGTGCAAATCGAAAAGACCCGCTCAACATGTGGGTGCAATACAGCCATACCGACGAGTACCTGGAGGGGCGAATGGACGAAATAAAAGTGGATTGGAGCGAGCACCTCGCGCTATGGACCGAACTGGACATTACCACGCGTGAAAAAGGACTCTTGTTTTCCGGGATCACGAGTTATTCGGATAGTGTACCTAGCCTGCTGGGAATGCTCAATAAAAATCCGGCTCAGGAAATTGAACTTATGGATTACATGCCCGCAAATACGGCGGCTTTTGTGGCGCTCGGGTTCGAGAATCACGCTACGTTTCAGCGCGAATACAAAAATTATCTGACGTTTTACAACCTAGAAAACAACCTCGAGAAAGCAGAACAAAACAAAGACCTCACGGATGGTTTTTACGGTTGGATCGACAATCAAATGGCTGTTTTTGTTACTGAATCTCCCGATGGAAATCCCGAGGAACAAACCTACGCCATTATCAAAAGCAGAGATTCTGATTTGGCAGCAGAACGGTTGAGAAAAGTCTCGGATATCACTGCAGAAGAGACCTACGAAGGATACACCATTTCTCAAATCAGCGCCAACGCCATGAGCGTTTACTACGGCGAGTTGTTTCATTACTTGCGTAAACCGTATTATACCTTTATCCGAAATTACGCCGTTTTTGCCCAGAGCAAAACGGCACTTCGCGTATTGATCAACGACTTTGAGTTTGGGCGTACGCTCAGCACCCGATCGCATTACCAAGAACTATCAAGCTCGCTGAACGATCGATCCAATGCGCTGATTTATTTTGATTTATCGAAATCCATCACTTCTTTTGACCGGATTATCGGAGATGCTCTCCAAAACGAAATTCAAAATGCCGAAGAATTGCTCAACGGGTTGGGATACCTGATGATTCAAGTAGAAACCAAAGACAACTTCGCCTACACCAATGCCATTCTTCAGACGGTTGAAGAAAAGTCAGCCGATGCGACAACGTATTGGACGGTTCAATTGGATACTTCCTATTCTTTTGGTCCAGTTCCCGTGATGAATCACATTACGCAGCAAAAAGAAATTCTGGTTCAGAATGTGAATAACCAACTTTACCTGATTTCGACCGACGGAAGAATCCTTTGGAAAAAAGCAATTGATGGTCCTATTCAAGGACAAGTTCATCAAATTGACGGCTATCGAAATGACAAGTTACAATACGTTTTCAATACCGTTAACAAGGTCTATTTCGTAGACCGCAACGGAGATGACGTCGCCGCTTTCCCGATTGACCTCCCTTCGCCTTCTACGGCTCCTATGGCCGTTTTGGATTACGACAACAACCGAAATTATCGCTTGCTTGTGCCCTGTGGTAGTCAGCTCTACAACTACGACATCGATGGTGTTGAAGTGAGCGGATGGGAATACAAACGTGAAACCGGAAACATCGTTGCGCAGCCTCAACTCTTTCAGGTGGGCAACATGGATTTCATCTTTATTCGACACGACGAAAATCGCGTTCGCGCCTTGAACAGAAAAGGACAAAACCGCCTGACGTTTGATCCGGCAGATGCATTGAGCTCCAACCGCTTTTATTTAATCCGGGGCAGTAATGTTCAAAGCTCGAGGGTTGTCACTACTTCTGAGGACGGCAAGTTGATGAGTTTCTTTTTGGGAGAAACCATGGATGTAACGCCTTTTGAAAATCTGACAAATAACCATCAATTCGGATATTACGACGAGCATTTCGTTATCGCAGATAACGGGTATTTTGCCGTTAAGGGACCGAAATACACCTATGTGGTCGAAGAGTTGGAAAATCCTACTTCACCCAAAGACTTCCAGTTCTCGGATGACTTGCGATTTGGCGTTTCCGAACTCAATGAGAACAAATTTATTCTATTCGAACCCTCTGGAACCGTTTCACCGGGATTCCCTGTGCGCGGTGACCGTCCAGCGTTTATAACTGATTTGGAACGCAACGGACATTTGAAAATCATCACAGGAGAGTCCGAAGGGTATGTGCACGTTTACTCCTTGGATTGGTAAGTATTACCGTTTCTTAACGCTCCAAATAAACTCGAAGCTCGCCACCGTATCTCCTTGTTCATCCACGCCTTCCGATTGCATTCGGATCTCCGCAGATTCGCCAGTGGACAGTGTCTGTTCCATTGCGTTGGCCACGGCAATACCGTCGTTGCAGGTGAATCGAATGGTTCCGACGGCCTTTTTATGAAAAGAAGAATTCATTTTGACCACGAGCATACTCACACTTTGACCGCTTTTTACAATTTCGTTCATCACGAGAACACCTGTGGACAATTCAGCGGTCATGGCCAGGCAAGCAAAGTAAATTGATCGGAATGGATTTTTTGTCCAATACTTATATCGGATGGTCGCCACAGATTTTTCATCATCAAATTCATGCAAACGAATTCCTGCAATCCAAGCCGTGGGGAGCTTTGTAAAAGTAAAAAAGCTAAACTTCCAACTGGACTGAAGTACACGTCTGAACTTATCAGGATTCATAAAAAAGACTTTTGTTTGCTTCCGAATGTACGGTTTTATAGTGAGATTGAACTGTTCGGGGCTCTTGATAACTCAACGATGTACTCCTATTTCAGTCAACAGTGAACCATGATCGGTATTTGTGCATCAAAAAGCTCACTCCCCTATTCTCAAGTAGCGAACCACGGATTACGGATTTCGGATTTCGAAAAAACGACTGTTGTTTTGTAGCTAAAAATCTTCAACAGCTAGAAATTTAGCATTCCGATAGACCAAATTTTAACACAAATAATTCAACGCAGTAATCAATGAGATCGTTACTACAGTAAATTTGTGCTATGAAAAAATGGATAATAGTCGCTTTATGTGCGGTCGGATTGAGTCAACTCGGATGGACCCAGTCTCTGGTGTATGTCAAGCCTGAGTTGGGCTACACGCACTTTTTAGAACACGCCGTACAGATTGAGGCGGGTCCGAATTGGCAGGGTTATTATATAGAGTATCAGAATGCTTTTACAGCAAATATTGCTGGTGGTGTTCGTTTGGGAAGTCATTTTACAGCAGGAATTGGCTTGGGCTATCAAAACTTCGAAGGTCAGCATGGAGTTTCCATATATGCTGATTTAGAATTCTATCCTACTCGACTAAAGTATTACGAAGGAACGGAAGAAGTTCCAGTCGTTTCAAGGATAAAACCAACCGTTCGCCCCTTCGTGTACATTCGAACTGGTTTCAACCAATTGTGGAACCAATACGAAGGCGGTACACAATCTGCCGTGGGTGAAGCCGGGTTGGGCTTCGAGTACAATTTTCAATCGGGAAATTGCATTTATTTAAAAGGAGGACTCTCGGTAATGCAGCAGTCGTTTTTGCTACCCCTCGGGTTAGGGATGCGGTTTTAGGTTATTCGCCTTTTCGTCAATTTCTCTTCCGCTTCCACCGCAAATTCAAAACCTCTCCTACCTCGGGCTGCTCTCCGGGGTTCATGCGATTCAGTTTGTACAGCCGATGCAATTTCAATCCGTACCGTTGGGAAATACTGTACATGTCCTCCCCCACTTGTACGCGATGCTTTTTAATTTTAGCTCGATCGCGCTTTTTGCGCAGGTACAAAATCTGGTCTTTCGTCAATACATCGTCGTACCGCAATTCATTCCATCGTTGAATTTTTCGCACTGACTTTCCGGTGAGCTCCTCTACTTCCTGCCAAGAGGTTTCTTCGGCCACAACAATGTATTCCAAGTTATTATCCGACACAAAAATCTGAGCGGGATTGATTTCTGTATCGCTCGCTTCTTGTGCCAAGTCAATGAGATCATATTGATGCAAATGGTTTTCTTCAATCAACCGAATTAATAAATCATCGTACTTCGGGTTTGTGGCATATCCTGCTTTTTTTAAGCCTTTTGCCCAGGATTTGTAATCGGTGGGTTCCAATTCAAACAAAAAAGCATAGCGCTGACCGCTGCGCAAGAATACGCTGTGATCGCGATAACTTTCTAATGGCGAGTCGTACTTGCGAAAACACTCACCTTTTCGATCATCGTCGTGGTATACCTTTTTACCCGTCCAGTCGCCGCGACACTTGATACCAAAGTGATTATTTGCCTTTTGCGCTAACTCACTATTGCCATCTCCACTTTCCAATATTCCCTGCGCTAGTGTAATACTGGCCGGAATGCCAAATTCATTCATTTCCTGAATGGCAATGTCCTTGTACTTTGCGATGTATTCGGAACGTGTTATTCGCTCTGCTTGTACGCACAGTATGCTGAGAAACATTAAAAAAGTCGTTATCCACTTCATCCTATCGTTGTCTTTCCCGCGTTTTGACGCATTTCATTAAACCCCTCGACCCCTTGCAACCCTCCACTGTGAATCAATAACGCTTTGCTTTGGGAAGAATTGCTGTTCGCCATTTCCAGTTGCAATCCCCATGCCGCTTTTGCTGTATAAATCGGGTCCAGAGGTGTATTCTTGGTTTTCATCACATCATTGATCCACTCGACCAACTGATCGGTCACTTTTCCGTATCCGCCAAAATGATACGAATCCAACAACTTTACTTTTTTCATCTTTTCAGCTACCACTTCTTCGTCCCAATAGAGCTGCATCAACAACCGCTTCATTTCATCCAGAATAAATGCTCCTCCTTTCAGAACGGGAAAAACCCATAACTCGACATGGTCCGGCAGTGCAGCGGCTAAACCCGAGGCCATCGTTCCTGTTCCGGCAGCGCACGCGACAACATCGTACTGTTCCACTCGCTCATCAATCATTTCCATACAGCCGTTGACACCCAAATAATGCGCACCACCCTCGGGTACGAGATAAAAATATCCATGACGCTCGGCGAGTTCGGCGTGAAAATCCTGATCCAATCGCCGCTGGTAATCTTCGCGCGATACAAAATCCAGTTTCATACCCAACGAAACGGCCTTGCGCAGGGTTGGATTGCTCTGGGCCGAGAGTTCGTCACCTCGAATAACTCCAACCGTAGAAATACCCTTACGCGCTCCCATGGCGGCTGTGGCTACGATGTGATTGCTAAAGGCCCCGCCAAAGGTCAATACTTGACGCGCCCCTACATCCGCAACCTTATCCATCACATACTTCAGCTTGTACCATTTATTTCCACTGATCACTTCATCCACCAAATCCGAACGCTGGATATCAATACGGTAATCTGCATGTTCAAAAAGTGAAGAAATCGGTGGAGTGAATTTCATGATATGCCTTAACTTTGCGTCTGTTAAAGAAGGATAATTCGATTGCGATGGATGGTTTTGATCAATTCAGGAATCTCGATCCTGAAGATTATTACAAAAGTAAGGAAGGATACATCATTTTTACCGAAAAATATCACTTGAAGCGGGGGTATTGTTGTAAAAATGGCTGCAAGCACTGTCCGTACGGATTCCGAAGAAAAAAATACTAAAAAACCCCGCTGGTATGCGGGGTTAATATTTGTTGCGTGTCGAATTATTTCGCGCGCTCCATGTACTTTCCATCTGCCGTACTCACCTTGATGACTTCCCCTTGGTCGATAAATAGTGGAACTTGAATCTCTGCACCCGTTTCAAGCGTTGCTGCTTTGGTCGAATTGGTTGCGGTATCTCCTTTAACTCCGGGCTCCGTATAGGTAATTTGCAACTCAACAGCCGCTGGAAGATCACACGTGAGCGGAGTTTCATCTTCGGCATTGAACAAGATATCAACCATGAATCCCTCTTTTAGAAATTCTGGTGCATTGATCAATTCTTTCTGAAGAAAAATCTGGTTGTAATCATCCATATTCATGAAGTGATAACCCGTTTCATCGTTGTAGAGGTATTGATAGGTGCGATTTTCAACACGTACCGGTTCAATTTTAGAACCCGCCGGAAAGGTATTTTCCAACACCTTACCATTGGTCAAATTCTTAATCTTTGTGCGTACAAATGCCGCTCCTTTTCCGGGTTTTACGTGCTGAAACTGCACGATCTGCCAAAGGTCGTTATTGAACTTGATGCACAATCCGTTTTTGATATCTGAAGTTGATGCCATAGGTTTATTATTTTGAACAAAAATAACATCTTATTTCAGAACCCACTAATTCAGTTTTCAACATTGTTTCCGGTGACCCGTAATCCGTAATCCGTAATCCGTAAACCGTTTACCGTAAACCAGGATCCGACGTGGTGATGGCTAACCTTGGTGGCTGACCTGCCGAAGCCCCAGTCCACTTGTCAACTAGTCCACCAGTCACCCAGTCTACCAGTCTACTAGTCTACAAGTCTACAAGTCTACAAGTCTACTAGTCTACCAATCCACCGATTTAAAATTCTCCATTCGAATTTCGTCCTGACAGAAGAAAAACTCTCCTTCTACGTCGTTACTGCATACCACAACCAATCGGTCGGTGGTGTAACGGCGTACCTGCTCTTGGTACCATTCGCTCCCCCTTTGGTCGAGATTGGATAACGGCTCATCCAAAAACAAAAAAGGTGTAGCGGTAAAAAAAGCCAACCCCAGTTTGAGTCGCTGTTTCATACCGGATGAAAAATATCGAACTTCCGTTTGCAAAGCATCGTGAAGATACATTTCCTCCGCCCATTCAGCGACCGATTTATCCGCCTGCATGGGGCGTAATTTGACCCAATAGGTTAATAACTCTCGGAGTGTCAACTCTTCGACAAGCTCTTGATACGGAGCTGCCAGCGAAACGTTTTCGAATACTTTCTCTTGTGGTATCGGTTCGGGAGTGCGGTAGGAGATTTGGCCAACAGTAGCCGTCATAGCTCCCGACAGCATGCGCAGCAACGTGGATTTACCTGAACCATTCCCGCCTTTGATCACGGTGGATTGATCGCTGCGAAACGTATGATTGAAGTCCCGAAAGATGATCTTTCGTTCAAACTTCTTTCCCAGATTTTCGCATTGAATTTCGATCATTCACGAGGGCGTATTCCGCGCATAATTCCGCGCTTGGAGTTGCGAATAAAGGATAGAATATCATCGCGCTCGGGAGTTGCCGGAAATTCAGCCTCGATGTACTCCACCGCTTGCGTTACATTTTTATTGCTTTGATATATCACGCGATAGATGTTTTGAATCTCGCGGATTTTTTCGGCATCATAACCTCTTCTTCTCAAACCAATGCTATTGATACCCACATAACAAATGGGCTCTTTCGCCGCTTTGGTAAACGGAGGTACATCTTTGGTAATCCGAAGTACACCACCAATCATCGAATGAGCACCGACGCTGGTAAACTGATGCACCGCACTCAATCCGCCAATGATCGCATATTCGCCAACGTAACAATGGCCTCCTACAGCAACGTTATTGACCAATATCGCGTGATCCCCCACTATGCAGTCATGAGCAACATGGGATCCAACCATCATAAATACGTTTTTGCCTACTTCCGTTTTACCCAAGGAATGGGTTCCGCGGTGAATGGTACAATGCTCACGAATGATGGTCCCTTCACCGACAAAGCAAAGCGTATCGCCACCATCAAATTTGATGTCTTGAGGAGGTGCACTGATGACCGAACCGGGATAAATCTTTACGTTCTTCCCAATTCGGGCTCCTTCCATGATGGTTACATTCGTGCCAATCCAGGTTCCCTCTTCAATAACTACGTTTTTATGGATCGTAGTAAACGGCTCGATCACAACGTTGGATGCTACTTTAGCTCCCGGATCGACATAGGCTAATGGTTGATTCATTCGATTATTCCTTCACTTTAGTTATTTGTGCCATCATCACGGCCTCGACAACAAGTTGGTTACCAACGTAACCTCTACCTTTCATATTGCAAATCCCACGACGAATTGGAGCAAGAAGTTCGAGTTTAAAGATAATGGTATCTCCCGGTTTCACCATCTTTTTGAATCGCACTTCGTCGATTTTCAAAAAATACGTCAGGTAATTCTCGGGATCCGGGACGGTATTCAATACCAAAATCCCACCTGTCTGAGCCATCGCCTCGACCTGCAAGACTCCCGGCATTACAGGAGCTCCTGGGAAATGTCCGTTGAAAAACGTCTCATTCATCGTGACGTTCTTGATACCTATGACCATCGATTCATCGATATGGATGATCTTATCGATCAATAAAAATGGCGGGCGGTGTGGTAAAATATTCATGATGCCCTCGATATCATAAACCGGAGCAACATTTGGATCGTAGACAGGAGCGTCATTCTTCTCCTGTTCTTTGATCGCTTTTTTCAATAAAACAGCAAATTCCGTGTTGGCTTTGTGACCGGGACGCGTAGCGATGATTCTACCCTTAATGGGACGACCGCACAGCTGTAAATCACCTACCACGTCAAGTAGTTTGTGGCGAGCAGCTTCGTTCGGATGCTGGAGTGATAGGTTATTCAGGATCCCTTTTTTCGTCACTTCCAAATCTTCCTTGCCAAACGCCTTTTTCAATGCATCCAAGTCGCCATCCGATACGGCCTGATCGACATAGACGATGGCGTTTTTCAAGTCCCCTCCTTTGATCAATCCATTATCCAGCAAGGCGCGTAGTTCGTGCAAAAACGAAAAAGTACGCGCATGCGCAAATTCTTCGCTAAAGGCATCGATATTGTCCATCGAAGCAAACTGATTTCGGAGGACTTCCGAATCGTAATCCACCATAACCGTGACTTCGAATTTATCGGCCGGCATGGCTATAATTTCGGTATTGCGCTCGGCATCAACGTATCGGATATTCTCGGTGATCTCGAAATAATTCCGCTCGGCATCTTGTTGCTCAACACCCACTTCTTGTATCGCATCCACAAAGGGTCCAGCGCTACCGTCCAAAATCGGAATCTCCTCAGCGTCCATCTCGATCAGCACATTGTCGATACTCAAACCACCTAATGCAGCAAGCACGTGCTCAACGGTCAGAATTCGGATACCGTTTTTATCAAGCGTCGTACCGCGGTCGGTTCCCATCACATAATTGACATCTGCGGGAATTTCAGGTTGATCCTGGAGATCCATTCGCTTGAATACGATGCCGTGATTCGCTTCGGCAGGTTTGATGACCACATTGGTTTTCACACCGGTGTGCAATCCCACACCCGAAATCGAAACTTCCGATTTGATGGTACTTTGAAACTGGTTCATATTTTAATCATCCTTTTTATCGCGTTCCAACCGCTCGATTCGCTCAATCACGTCGGGCAGTTTGCGGAAGTAGATGTATGATTTTTTAAAGTCTTTGATATTCATCGCTGGCGAGCCCTGAACGATATCTTCTTCGCGAATACTCGCCGATATCCCACTCTGCGCAGCTATTTTTACATTGTCGGCAATTTCGATATGTCCAACAATTCCCACCTGTCCGCCAATCATACAATTCGCACCGATTTTGGTACTTCCCGCAATTCCCGTTTGGGCAGCGATAACGGTATTCTCACCGATAACGACATTGTGGGCAATTTGGATTAAGTTGTCGAGCTTGACGCCCTTGCGCAAGATCGTGGAACCGATGGTCGCGCGATCGACCGTGGTATTTGCACCGACTTCTACATTGTCTTCGATAACGACATTCCCCATATGGAAAACCTTGTCGTAGCTATCGTTGCCGTTGGGTTTAAAACCAAATCCATCACCACCTATGGCCGCTCCGGCTTGAATGGTGCAGTTGGCTCCCACAATGCATTGATCATAAATCTTGCACCCGGGATATAAAATGGTATTGTCGCCAATTACGGCTTCGTCCCCGACATAAACGTTCGGGTAGATTTTAACGTTTTTTCCAATCTTGGCCTTGTATCCAATATGAGCAAACGCCCCCACAAAACAGTCGGCTCCTAATTCCGCCGTTTCATCGATATGCGATTGGGCGTGTATTCCGACTTTATTGTACTTCAATCCATTGGCAAACTCCAACAATTTGGCGATGCCTTTGTAAGCGTCATCTACAACGATTAGCGTAGGTGAAACGTCTTTCTCTGCCGTAAACTCTTTATCCACCAAAACCACAGATGCTTTGGTTTCATAAATGAAATGCGTGTATTTTGGATTGGAAAGAAAAGTGATGGAGTTGGGCTCACCCTCTTCTATTTTGGAAAAACGCGAGACTTCAACATCGGGATTACCCACTGTTTTACCGTCGAGCGCTTCCGCTATTTGACGTGCAGAAAATTTCATTCGCCAAAAATAACAATTTTATACATCTACATGGTTTATTCCCCTTTCAATTCCTTCGGGTAACACAGGAAGTACTTTTCCACCGCATGCGCCATACTCGAAATATTGAGTGTATCCGCCGCTTTGGCTATATCCTTTACCGTTCCATCGCGGTACAAAAGCTGGATGTTATCGATATGGGTATTGTAGGCCGAATTTTCCACTTTACCCGTGTACACATAATACCTCGATTCCTCAAATGAAATGTTCATCGATTTAGCCACGCGCTCGCGAAGTTCAGCAATCCGCTCTTCTGAAAACGTCGTATCGCTGATCTCAATAGCGCTCAAGCGCCGATCGATCAATGACCGGCAAAGACCTGAGAGAATGGGATCCGTTGTTTTGCACCACACCTTGATCGAAGCCAGTATGTCGGAATCGTCCAGGCGAGTAAAGTATTCCAGCCATTCGGGCTGACTCATGAAATCTTCTCGGGTAACGGTCTGGTTTAAAAATTGCTCGAGCACCGGTGTGGCCCAAAGCTTTCGCTCGCTGCTCAGTTCTTTGGCTCTTTTGAGGATTTGAACCAAGGTATTTTCAGCAACCAACACCGTTTTGTGCAAATACACCTGCCAATACATCAACCGACGAGCAATCAAAAACTTCTCGACCGAATAAATCCCCTTAGAGTCCACGACCAATTTATCGTTGTGCACATTGAGCATGTACAACAATCGGCTGGTATTGACCTGCCCTTCGGAAACACCGGTATAAAAGCTATCTCTGCGCAAGTAATCCAGACGATCCATATCGAGCTGACTGCTGATGAGCTGGTGTAAAAATCGCTTGGGATAAATGTCTCGAAAAAGATCAATCGCCAAAGATAATTTCCCATCCATCTCATCGTTCAAGTTACGCATGAGCATGAGTGAAATATCCTCGTGTTGAATGCCCGTCACCAGCGAGTTTTCCAATGCATGCGAAAACGGACCGTGCCCCACATCGTGCAACAAGATAGCCGAAAGTACGGCTTGGCGTTCTTTGTCGGTAATATCCACGTCCTTGTCGCGAAGAATTTTGATCGCTTCGTCCATCAAATGCATCGCACCGAGTGCGTGATGAAAGCGCGTGTGATATGCCCCGGGATACACCATGTAGGTCATGCCCAATTGGGTAATCCGCCGAAGACGCTGAAAGTAAGGATGTTCGATTAAATCGTATAAGGTTTCATCCGGAATGCGAATAAAACCGTATACCGGATCGTTTAATATCTTGCGTTTGTTTGTTGGAGATGGTTTCAAGTTGCTAATTTTAACCCCGAAAATACGAAACAATATTATGGAAAAAATAAAGATTCTATGGGCCGATGACGAAATCGATTTGCTCAAACCCCACGTGATGTTTCTCGAGCAAAAAGGTTTTGAAGTCGACACCGTCACCAATGGCGACGACGCCCTGGAACACGTGCAAGATCAGAATTACGATATTATTTTCTTGGACGAGAATATGCCGGGACTTACCGGATTGGAAACCCTGACACAGATCAAGAATAAAAAGCCGAACACCCCTGTGGTGATGATTACCAAAAGCGAAGAGGAAAGCATCATGGAAGATGCCATTGGCTCGAAGATCTCGGACTACTTGATCAAACCGGTTAATCCGAATCAAATCCTACTGACCATCAAGAAAAACCTCGATACGCGTCGTTTGGTAAGCGAAAAAACCACGATCAATTACCAGCAGGAGTTCCGCAAAATCGGTATGGAACTCGGAGCGATCAACTCGTGGGAAGAATGGGTAGAAATGTATCAGCGTCTGGTGTATTGGGAGCTCGAATTGGAAAGTTTAGAAGATCCGGGAATGCACGAGATACTGAAGATGCAGAAGGACGAAGCCAATAATCTCTTTACGCGTTTTATTGAAAATAACTATCAGGATTGGTTGCACGGAGCGGAAGACAAACCGACCATGTCGCACACCGTTTTCAAAAACTGGATCGCGCCGCATTTGAAGCCGGGCAAACCCGTTTTCCTTTTCATGATCGACAATTTGCGCCATGACCAATGGAAAGTGGTCGAAAAGGCGATTTCTCCGATGTACCGCACCGAGTCGGAAAAAATGTACATGAGTATCCTGCCCACGGCAACCCAGTTTGCCCGCAATGCCTTTTTTGCCGGACTGATGCCGTTGGAAATCGAGAAAAGACATCCCGACCTTTGGGTCAACGACACCGAAGAAGGTTCGAAAAACGCTTCGGAAGACGTGTTCTTGAAGGACCAACTCAAGCGATTGGGACTGGACATCAAAATGAGCTACCACAAGGTGATCAAACAGGATTTTGCCAAGAAATTGGCCTCCAACATGAAAAACCTCGCTCAAAACGATCTGAATGTGATCGTTTACAACTTCGTCGATATGCTGAGCCATTCCAAAACGGATATGGAAGTGATTCGCGAACTGGCCGAGGACGACAAGGCCTATCGATCGTTGACAGAAAGTTGGTTCAACAACTCCCCTCTACTGGACATGATCCGCAGTGCACACGAGATGGGAGCCGATGTTATTATTACGACCGATCACGGAACCATCAATGTGGATAATCCCGTGAAAGTGGTAGGTGATCGAAATACGAATACCAATCTCCGTTACAAGCAGGGAAAATCGCTCAACTACGACGCTAAAGAAGTATTCTTCACCACGCGTCCCAAGGATTTCTTTTTGCCGGCCCCGAACGTGAGCACATCGTACATATTCGCCAAGAGCAACGATTTTTTTGCCTATCCGAATAACTACAATTACTACGTGAGTTATTACCGCAATACGTTTCAGCATGGCGGCGTGTCGTTGGAAGAAATGATCATTCCTATGGCCATTTTGAAAGCGAAATGACAAAACGAGTTTGTTCCATAACCGAACTTCCCGGAGTAGCCCGAGAGTTGCTGCAATCGACCGAGAATCGTATCTTAGCTTTTTATGGCGAAATGGGTGCGGGAAAAACCACGTTGATCAAGGCATTGTGCCGTGAGCTTGGGGTAATGGACGAAGTGCAAAGCCCGACCTTTTCGTTGGTCAATGAGTATCAAGCCCGTGACGGGCAAGGCGTTTATCACTTTGATTTTTACCGAATCGAAGACGAAAGCGAATTGTACGACATGGGCGTGGAGGATTACCTCTATAGTGGAAGGTATTGCTTTATCGAATGGCCCAGTTTGGGGTCATCGGTATTGCCCCCCGAAACACGGGAAGTACGCATTGATCTTGAAGACGATTGCAGACTAATCTCGTGGTAATATGGCCGGGCAACCTCAGTTTCTAACCTACACCGAAAAAACGCTGCTTCCGCAGGAAGAGCGTTTGGAAATAGGCAAAAAAAAATCAGACCTTTTCATCGGGCTTCCCCGCGAAACGGCGTTTCAAGAACGGCGCATTTCCTTGGCTCCAGATGCCGTGTCTGTGCTGGTCAACAACGGACATCGGGTATTGGTCGAGTCCAAAGCGGGCGAGCATGCTTCGTTTAGCGATACGGAATACAGCGAGGCTGGTGCCGAAATCGTGTACGATACCGAAAAAGTTTACCAGGCCGACATTATTATCAAGGTGCACCCTCCTACCCTAGAGGAAATCGCCATGATGAAAAACAAGCAAACGCTCATTTCGGCCCTTCAGCTCAAAATCCAAACCGTGGATTACTTCAAAGCGCTGATGAAAAAGCAAATCAGTGCCGTGGCGTGGGATTACATGCAGGACGAAGACGGCACAGTGCCCATCGTGCGCAGCATGAGTGAAATCGCCGGCAACACGTCCATCTTGATCGCCGCGGAAATCATGAGCAACATCAACAACGGAAAAGGACTAATGCTCGGCGGGATAAGCGGAGTCAGCCCCGCCAATGTTGTGATTCTCGGAGCGGGTACAGTGGGCGAATTCGCGGCTCGAGCTTCCATGGGGCTGGGCGCTCATGTGATGGTTTTTGACAAATCCACGAGCAAACTACGCCGCTTACAGAACGACCTGAATTGCCGCATTCCCACCAGTATTATTCAGCCGAAAGTATTGGAGAAATGGCTCATGCGTGCCGACGTAGTTATCGGAGCCATTCGCGCGCTCGAAGGCCGCACACCGTGCCTGGTGACCGATGAAATGGTGCAAAAAATGAAGCCGGGATCGGTGGTTGTGGATGTGAGCATTGATCAAGGCGGTTGCTTCGAAACTTCGGAAATCACGACGCATGAAAGTCCGACCTTTTTGAAATACGACGTGATCCATTACGGCGTGCCGAATATTCCATCCAGAGTGGCCCGTACGGCTTCGTTTTCGGTGAGCAACATCTTCTTGCCCACCATGATGGAAATGGGCGAGCACGGCGGTATCGAAAAATTGATCCGTTCGCACCGCGGCATGCGATCGGGATTGTACATGTATCACGGAAACCTGACAAACCGCGGGATTGGCGACTGGTTCAAACTGCCTTACAAAGACATAGATTTAATTATTTCAGCATGGTAAAAAGATTGGGATACTACCTCATTGGTGTCGTATTGGGAACGATGGTAGTCATGGGAATTTTTGGCGGACGAGACATCGGATGCAACTACGCACCCAACGCAAGGGTGATCGACAACCTCAGCAAAAAACAACTCACTCTGAGCGCATTGGCGCAGTGCCAATTCGAATGCCTCGAAAGCGATTCGAGTTATATTCTGAACGCTTTTGAATCGGGCGATGTAGATTTCGATCGAAGCATTACGGACTCCGAAAAGTGCAACACCTATTTCGTTTCGATCGATGAACCGCAAAAAACCACACTCGTTTTCGAAAACTGCGATTCCACGGCTACGCTATTGAGAATGGAAGGCGGTTGGGATTGCGGGTGTGAGCCGTAGGTTTCGTTGAACCGTTGACCCGTTACCCGTTACCCGTTACTCGTTACCTGGGAAACGTGAAATGCGATCGGTTTTATAGTGGTTAGAGGTTTGGGAAATTGTTTGCGAGTTAGAGCTTTTGAGTTAGGATAACGAATCACAGAATATGAATAAAGAGCGAATGAAGCGGTTGGTTCTATTTTGCGCAATCGTCCTGTTGTTTACCATGTGTGACAAAAAGGAAAGCGAGTACGAAACCTGGGCTCAGGTTTTGCTCATCGATGATCTGAAAGGGACACTGAATCAAAAACAGAAGGCTTTGATTACGTATTTGAACGAAAAAGACTCTGCGGTGATACAGGAGGTTGACATACCTGTCTTCGAGCCTATAACCGTTCCTTCCGATTGTGTGAAAATTGCAATTACGAATGATAAAGTAGAAGTTATCGCTCGAAAATAATCTGATTATTCCGTCGAGAATAGATACTTTTTCTCGCGACGGCCTGAAGCTACGCGTGAATTACTTTTCGATAACGGAATACTAACGATAACTGATTATGATTCAAACTTTGAATTCGAATCGATGGACTTTTATAATTATCGAGAAATACGAGACTCGATTGTCGTTTATGGGTTGGGAAACCCCAACGAATCAATGGGCGCATTGGGTGGAAGTCTTCAAGGAGATACGATCAAGTTGGAATATGAGATTTATGTGAAAGGCTCGTTATATAGGTAGCGTAAAAAATTCGATAATGGTTAGAAAATCGATAGGCAAATGAAAAAGAATGACAACATTACTGGTACGGTTGTCTATATCTTTTTGCTATTTGGCACCGTCGTACTTTATTCACCCAATATTTGCGGTCAGTTGTATATTGAGCCAACGACAGGTGCTACTATAAATTTAGTTCTGATAGCTTTCGCTTGCCATTATTTCATTCCAGCAAACTTTGATCGGTCGAATAAGAAATTATGGCTACTCTTAACAATCCAGTTTCTGTGCGGTGTTCTATTGAATTTACAAGCGTTTCTAGGCTTTGGATTTTTAGTATTGCTCAATTTTATGAATTTATTTTCTGTCAAATGGTTCGGGCGAAAAATGAACTTAGTATCTACACAAACTATTCAGGGACAATACAGGAAAAGAAATGAACCAACTCTAACGAAGTTTGAATTTTTACAGATTCCACTTCTCATCATATCAATTTATTTTAACTTATTAATTGAGCTGGATTCGATTGAGATATTCACGCTTACAGTACCCCTTTTACAATAATCAAATAAGAATATCAAAAACGCAATGAAACTTTTGAAATTGGGCTTCGGGATATTGTTTGATGTACTGGCATTGATAAATCATACTCGAAATAAAAGATTCAACGCTCGAAATAAAAAAACGACTAATCAAGGTCCGTATGAAAAAATAAATGGAAGAGTAAAAATTGAGGACCCTACGTGGATACTAATTATAATGTCAATTCTGGCTTTTATGATTCGTTTAGCGAGGAGTGAAACTCTCTGCTGATATCCATAACATTGCAAAATGACTAAATCTTTAGCGCCTTAAACACTCCTTCTGGAGTCATACAGATAGAACTGGGCCCAATATTTAATGCACCAAAAGAACTATGAAACATCTATTTATCATCCTCAGTTTTTTATCGCTTTTTATCTGTTGTAGTGGTCAGGATCCAGTGCACTCACAAGATGAGGCATTACTGATGGATGATGTTCGAGGGCTGGAATCCTACCATAATGGTGAAGCCGTCTCGCGAAACCTTGACAGGTTAATCAAGCTTTTGCAAGTTAATGAGGTCAACAAAGCATTTTTGGACAGCTTGGAAAATAGCCCTTTGTGTTCAGCTTTCGTTTATGCAAATAGCAACTATTCTTACGAAGAATTTTCAAAGTGTTAAGATTATCAAATTAGATGGAATGAAATTATTGAAAATGAATAAATCCTACTCTGGATTCTTGCTAGCTTTTTTTTTTGATTTTGACTTTTGACACTTTTAGATACATATTTACACTTTACAAGTATAATCAAGAAGAAGAAAGCACGAAAATATTTATACAATATGAAATTGAAACAGCCTGGGCGATAATACTCAAATGGATTATCTTTATTTTTTTATCGCTCAATATGAATATGCGATTAAAAACAATTATATTTTCTGTATTATTTATATACTTAAATATTTTATTCAAATGGCTAGATGGTTGGTATCCGTTACATTCATTTTTATTTATGTTATTGTTTGATGTTTATGCTATTTGGTTAGGTTATAAAACCATTACGAAGAAAACCGCTTGATGCACGTACGAGACCAGAACTACATGAGCAGCTACATCTACGACCACACCGGTGAGCGCGTGTGGAAGATGGCCGGTGAGGCGCAGCAGATGAGTATCAACGGGCAGTATTTTATCGACCAAGTCGTGTTCAACGAAAAAACGCCGTACACCAGCCCGTACATGATTGTCACCGAGGCAGAACACACCAAGCTAGGCGGAGGCTTCAAACCCGCTCCGATCAACCCAATAACGGATCACGTGCAGTATCCGGTGGGCAAAGAAATCTAAATAAAAACTCAGGCATTTCACTTCGGACATAACCTTGAAAACACACTTACATTCAGAAAATTAAATCATGACTATTAAAATCAAGTTTATTCACGCATTCCTTGCTCAAGCGTTTGTTTCAACGTTAATAGTCTGGTTAAGTGCAATAGTGCAGGATGAAGTTTATAAGGATCAATTCAAAATCTTTTTTTATCTTTTTTACCTGAATTTAATTCCTTGGGGGATTGGCTATCTAATAATCTTAGTACTGCGAAGGTATGCTCGTTGGAATTTAAAATGGATAAGCCGATTACTCTCCGTTATAATTATTTCTTTTATTTGGTTTGATTTTAATTTAACTCCAATGGAATTATTGTTCTTGGTTATCTCAAACCTGTTAATTTTTGAGGTTGCTCTATTTCGCTGGAGAATTAAAGGGATTAGTTGAATGAAAAGGTATTATTCTTTTGCCATCAACTTTCTTTTAGGAATCAACGGTATACGCTTTACGTTTAGTGGGAAAGAAATAGATAGTGAACCGAGCGTAGCGAGCTCGCGAACACCTTTGAAAATAAACATGAATAGTGAGCAAACGAACCTCAGTTATTTTGGAGCTAGGTATTGCATCAGCGATTTGGGGGTTTGGTTGAGTGTGGATTCGTTGGCGTTCAAAAGCCCCAATGAAACGCGGTATCACTATTGCAGTAATAATCCCATAATGCGGGTTGACTTGGATGAACTGCATGATTACACTATTGACTCCGACGGGAACATCACCTTAGTACGGGAAACAGACGATGGATTTGACATGCTTTATACTGCCGAGAATCATGCCAACGAATGTTCGTCAGAAATTTGGGAACTATGTCTGGTTCAACACTAAATGGAAATAGTTTTCCAATCTATTTCAAAGGCTATGTTAAAATTCTTTATCAATGATAATAAACAAGGCAAGATTTATTTACCTAATGTGCATTCTGCTCTTGAGCTCCTGTTTGGGTGAAGAGAGTTTTTATGAAAAAGTTTCTCGTGAAACGAGTTGGAAGTTTCCTGACTGTTTAAAAGAAGCGCAAATTGTCGATTTTAAAAACTATAGTTCAGTTACCGATTATGGCTATAAATACATAGTTCAATTGGATAATGGATGCTTAGATATTATAATCGAACTAAATGATTTAACCTCAATCGATTCTAGCACATATTCTTATACAAAAGAATCCGTCAATAGACCTCTTGAAAGTCTCCATGTGAACCTTCTTAAAAATCAGTTAGAAATAATCTTCTTTGAAGAGTAAAGGACTTTTTATCTTTATCACTTTGCAGTTACTTTAGGACCAGACCGTTTGGAACTATTCAAATAAGTTGCAAATTGAAAGATTTTAATCAGATTCTTTAATGCAAAAACGTTAGACCAAAGCCCAAAATCAGACAACTTTTTTTTAGAACCTACCTCGGATCACGGGTATCGGGTCACCGTTCACTTCCCTGTTCACTGTTCACTGTTCACCGTTCACTGAAAAATCATTTCACATTCGGGCCTAAATTCCCGGTAGCCAAAACCAACTTACGGCGCTTGCGCTCTTTCATCAGCAAACTCAGCTCGCGACCGGTTTGCCCCTCGATACTGGTGTTCTCCTCTGCTCGTCGGAACAGGTAAGGCATCACATCTTCTACCGGACCGTACGGCAGATACTTCACCACGTTGTAGCCCGCATTCGCAATGTTGAACGAAATATGATCGCTCATTCCGTAGAGCTGAGAAAAGTAGATGCGCGGATCGTCTTTGGCGATGCCGAGCTCTTCCATGTAATCGACGAGCAATTGCGAACTCAACTCGTTATGCGTTCCCGCACACAAGGCAAACACGTCGATATTCTCCACGATGATTCGCATCGCCAGATTGTAATCCTTATCCGTCGCTTTTTTATTCTCGTGAATCGGGTCGATGTAATTCATTTCCCGCGCACGGTCGCGTTCTTTTTCCATGTAGGCTCCGCGCACGATTTTCAGGCCGATCTTAAAATTCTCACGTCGTGCAATGGCCAACAGCTCCATCAAATACGGAATTCGCTCTCGGCGATACATCTGAAGGGTGTTGTATACAATTTGTGTCTCCTTGTTGTATTTGCGCATCATTTCGAGCACGAGATTATCCACAGCAGTTTGAATCCAGGTTTCCTCCGCATCGATCATCACGGGAAGGTTGTGCTCGTGGGCCAACGCACAAATCTGATCGTAACGCGCTACCACGCGATCCCATTCGGCCTGCTCTTTGTCATTGAGCACTTCGCCGGCATTTACTTTCTCGTACAATTTAAAACGCCCCATTCCGGTTGGCTTAAAAACCGTAAACGGAATCGCTGGATTGTTCTTGGCGTAAACGATGGTTTTTAGTGCCACCTCCATAGCGTGGTCAAAGTCTTTCTCGCTCTCCTTCCCTTCCACTCCGTAGTCCAAAATGGTAAAAACGCTGTACTCGTGCAACTCGTCCATCCGACGTTCGCATTCCTCGATGGTCTCTCCCCCACAAAAGTGATTAAAAGCGGTTTTTTTGATCAACCCCTTGACGGGCAGGCGCAAGGCGAAAGCTAGCTTGACCAAGGCTTTCCCCACATTCACCATCCACGGATGCTCGATCATCTTGAACAGAAAATACGCTCTGTCCAGGTCGACATCCGGCTTGTATCGAAACGATACTTCTGTATTATCAAAGTTCACCATTTGGCGTTCAATTATTCGACAAATATATATCTTACAACCATATAAACACTGATCAAAATCAGGGGTCAATTGCATTTTATTGGGACTAGGTGACTAGGTGACTAGGTGACTAGGTGACTAGGTGACTAGGTGACTAGGTGACTAGGTGACTAGGTGACTAGGTGACTAGGTGACTAGGTGACTAGGTGAAAGTTAGGTTTCTTCCCGCATGCTCCAAACTCTTACTGATTTTTTTTGGTAGATCAGTAGACTGGTAGACTAGTAAACTGGTTTTTCTTTTTAACCCGCTTCCGGTTTCGAACTTTCTACCTTGTATGCTCCTCACTCTTGCTCTTGCTGTTTTCTGGTAAACTAGTAAACTGTAAGACTGGTTTTTCTGTTCACTGATTAAGGTATACAAAAAACCGGCCCTTGAAGGTTTTTGCTTACAATTCCGTAGACCCGAAACCCGGTACCCGGTACCCGTATTTTTCCGGTCACTGGTGACTGGTCACTGTTCACCGAATTTTCTTCACCATAGAATTGCACGAATCAAAATCATGGTGTTTAAATCGAAACCTCTACTTTTACAACCTTAGAAAACTGCACATGTTCGAAACAGCACATCATCCCGTTTTTCACGGCGCCAACGCCTACGAAAAGTTTTCGAGATACCTGCGAGCACGGGACTACGACCGTATTTTCCTGTTGACCGATTCCAATTGCCGCGAGTTGTGCCTGCCGATGTTCGAACAAAAACTAGGTGGTGATTTCGAAACGGTTGTCCTGGAAATTCCCGCTGGGGAAGTTTACAAGACGCTCGACACGTGCAATCACCTGTGGAACGCCCTGTTGGAACATCGCGCCAGTCGCAAGTCGGTATTGATCAACCTCGGCGGAGGAGTCGTTACGGACCTCGGTGGATTTGTCGCGGCCACGTTCAAAAGGGGAATGGATTTTATTCATGTTCCAACGACATTGCTCGGTCAGGTCGATGCAGCTATCGGTGGAAAAACAGGCGTGGATTTTCAGAATTACAAAAACATACTGGGCAGTTTTACCCAGCCACAAGCGGTAGTTGTCGACACCGACTTTTTGCGTTCGCTCAACAAGCGTCAGTTCATTTCGGGTTTGGCCGAAGTAATCAAATACGCGTTGATTGCGGATCGCGAATTGTGGGGCGAACTGCAAAACATCCCCTTGCATGAGTTGGACCAACTCGAGCCAATTATCGAGCGATGCATTCGAATAAAAGTGAATTTTGCAGACAATGATTTTGAAGAAAAAGGGCTCCGAAAAGCGCTGAACTTTGGGCATACTTTTGGGCACGCCATCGAAACACTCTTCCTTCGCGACGAAGATCGCACTACTCATTTGCACGGCGAGGCGGTAGCTGTAGGTATGATTTGCGAATTGGATTTCAATGTTCGAATGGGCAAAATAGATCCCGAGGAAGCACAGCGTGTTTCAGATTTTCTCCTGAGTATTTTTCCGGTGATTCAACTGCATGAAGAGGATTTCCCGACCATTGCCGATTTGATGCAAAACGACAAAAAAAGCAGTCAAAACACGGTTTACGTGGGCATGCTCAACGGCATTGGCCAGTACACCGGCGAACAATCGATTGACGCTGCAGTCATACACGATATTTTACATCGCTACACGCAGCGAGTTCAAGAGCAAAGTGCATCATGATTCTCTCCCCACGCGATATTCAACAGCATTTTTCAACCGAATGGAAGCTTCCGTTTTCCAAGAGTGTTTCAAACCGACTGGCTGTCATTCAGCGTTTGGCGGGCGAGCAAGCACAAGAGTTCGGTCCCGATCAACCGGATGATATGCATCGGATGGCAAACTTGCTTCATTCCGAGTCCGATATTATCGATGTGCAGCACGCAGGAACAGCAGCTCGTTTTGGAATGGCTTATCTCGCACTGACCACTCAAAAACGGATTGTACTCAACGGAAGTCCATCCCTGCAATCGCGACCCATGGGCGAATTGATTGCTGCACTGCGCAAACTCGGAGCGGATGTTGTTGAAATTGGAAAACCAGGAGCGCTACCGGTCCAAATACAGCCAGCTGCACTTGTGGGAGGTTCGATTTCTATGGATGGCCGTGTGTCCAGCCAATTCGTTTCAGCCCTCTGCCTTATCGGGCCACATCTTCATCAGGGTTTGTCGATTCAATTGGTCAACGGCGTTTCCAGCCGCCCCTATTTGGATATGACCTTGGAGATCATGCGCCGCTGCGGAGCCGAAGTGAAGCAGCCCTCACCTCATCGAATTGAAATAAAAAACGGAAGGTACCGCGTGGATCACTCGCTTTGGGAATTGGACTTTTCGGCTGCTCATTACGCTTGGGCATGGTCGCAATTGATTCAAAAACCCATTCTGCTCCCGAACCTTAGTATGGATTCGCTCCAAGGCGATTCGCGTTTTCAAATTGCACAGCCGATGTGGGCCACCGTGAATGGAGGATTGCAAACTGTGGTTCATTCGTCAAAAGACTTTCCACCGACCATCGATTTTGAATCGAATCCAGACCTCGCTCCGACCTACATTTGCATGTATGCCGCGTTGGGATTGCAAGGTCGATTTACGGGCTTACATACTTTGAACCAAAAGGAATCCAGACGACTGGATGTGTTGGCCTCTCAACTGAAAAAAGCTGGATTTGACATTTCATCCAACGGTCGCGATCAATTGGAGCTTCACGGCGGGAAATACCATCCGCACAGCTTTCCGACTTTCGACGATCATCGCATGGCAATGTCCTTTGCGCTCTTTGGAGCTATGGATCGAGTTGAAATCGAAAACCCTGAAGTGGTGAGTAAATCGTTCCCGAAGTATTGGGAGGTTTTCAGTTACTAGTTACTGGTTACTAGTATACTAGTCTACCAGTTTACATACCTGTATGCTCCATACTCAAACTCTTGCTGTTTTCCGTGACCCGTAGACCCGTAGACCCGTAGACCCGTAGACCCGTAAAGGTTAGAATTTGCGATTCTATGAAAAAATGAGAGAAAAGTATTTGTAATCAAAAACGGGCAACCGTTCACTGTCCTCGTAAGCCGAAGCTAGAAGAGCGAAGGCCTATCACTGTCTTCGCAAGCCGAAACTCGCTTCCGTTTTTCCCAAATGGCAAGTTGACGGCTAGAGTGAAGGCTTGTCACTGAATCTTCCCCCTCAATTCGGCAAAAACCTTCTCAATACCGCTTGGATTCTTCCCTCCTGCTGTAGCAAAGAATGGCTGTCCACCACCTCCTCCACCTATCTCGCGCGATAGTTCGCGGATCCAATTTCCAGCGTGGAATCCTTTTTCTGCCACCAATTCATCTGAGCAACCAATCGAAAGGACGACTTTCGGACCATTCACCGATGCCAAGGCAATCACAATCGGCGCTTGTTCTGCGCGGAGTTGGAATATCAAATCTTTCATAGCTCCTCCGTCCAGATCGACTTCTTGCATGATGCACTTCACACCGTTCACTTCTTGTATCGCTTCGATGAGCTCCTTTTTAATGCCTTTAGCTTTCTCTTTCTCGGCTGCTTCTAGTGCTTTCTTCATTTGAGCAACCTCCTCCTGTAATTGAACTATACTGCGGATGGGATCTTTCGGACTTTTCAGGATGTTTTTCACCTCATCCAATACCGAAATTTGTTGGCGCAAATAAGATTCGGCAGCTTCTCCTGTCAATGCCTCCACACGGCGAATACCCGCAGCAACCGCTCCTTCGGACGTCAGTACAAAGGGGCCAATTTCGCCTGTAGCGCCTACGTGCGTTCCACCGCATAACTCCACACTTTCGCCAAACTTGATGACGCGCACCAGGTCTCCATACTTCTCTCCGAACAACGCCATGGCGCCCATTTCCTGAGCTTCCGCCATGGGTACAGCTCGTTTTTCTTCCAACGTAAAATTCTCGCGAACACGTCGGTTGACCAATTTTTCGATATGCTCCAGCTCCTCTTGCGTCACTTTCGCAAAATGTGAAAAATCAAATCGCAGGTAATCCGGATGCACCAGTGACCCCTTCTGTTCCACGTGAGTTCCGAGCACTTCCCTCAGTGCTTGATGCAAAAGATGCGTTGCACTGTGATTGAGCGCTGTGCGCTTGCGGCGATCCGCATCGACTTGTGCATCGAATTCATCTTCTGGGTTTTTGGGCAGGGTATCGGTAAAATGCACGATGACATTGTTCTCCCGTTTGGTATTGGTTATGGTGTATTTCGCTCCGTTTGATTCGATATATCCCGTATCCCCGACCTGACCTCCACCTTCAGCATAGAATGGGGTAAGGTTAAAAATCAATTGATAGTACGATTTCTTCGCTGTTTTGACCTCGCGATATCGCGTAATTTTCACTTTAGCTTGCGTGTGATCGTAACCAATAAATTCTTCTCGATCGTCGGTGCGCAATTCCACCCAATCTCCGCTTTCCGAAGCGGTAGCTGCTCTAGAACGGCTTTTTTGCTTTTCGAGCTCGGTTTCAAAACCGGCCAAATCCACGCCATAGCCACGCTCATGTGCGATTAAGTTGGTGAGGTCCACCGGAAACCCGAAGGTGTCGTACAATAAAAATGCATCTTCACCACTCAATCGATTTTGGCTTGAAGCTTCGAGCAGTTCATCGAGTTTGCGCAATCCCTGATCCAAGGTTCGGAGAAAAGAAGCCTCTTCTTCGGCGATCACTTTCTCCACCAAACCCGCTTGCTTTTTCAACTCTGGGAAAAACTCACCGAGTTGTTGAGCCAATACTCCGACCAATTCATGGATAAACGGTTCTTTGAGTTCCAAATACGTAAATGCATAGCGAATGGCACGGCGCAAAATACGACGGATGACATACCCCGCTCCCGTATTCGAAGGCAACTGTCCATCGGCAATGGCAAAACTCACCGCTCGAACGTGATCGGAAATCACGCGCATAGCGATATCCACTTCTCGATCATCCCCGTATTGAAGATTTGCCTTTTTGGATATGGTTTGAATCAACGGCTGAAAAACATCCGTATCGTAGTTGGAACGAACGCCTTGCAACACCATGCACAAACGCTCAAAACCCATTCCCGTATCCACGTGACGGGCAGGTAGGCGCACCAGTTTTCCATTGGCCATTCGGTTGAATTCCATGAAAACCAAGTTCCAAATCTCAATCACTTCGGGATGGTCCTGATTGACCAGAGAAGCGCCGTCTACTTTGGCTCTTTCCTCATCGGGACGAATATCCACATGAATTTCGGAACAAGGACCGCACGGTCCCGTATCGCCCATTTCCCAAAAATTGTCTTTTTTATTTCCGTTCAGAATACGCTCGGCGGGAACGTATTTTTCCCAAATGTTTTTTGCCTCTTCATCCAGTGGAAGACCATCTTTATCATCACCCTCAAAAACCGTCACATACAAGCGATCGGGATCCATCTTGTACACATCCACAAGCAACTCCCAGGCCCAAGTAATGGCCTCCTTTTTGAAATAATCGCCAAATGACCAATTGCCCAGCATTTCGAACATGGTATGGTGGTAGGTATCGTGTCCTACTTCTTCCAAATCATTGTGCTTCCCGCTTACGCGCAAACACTTTTGCGTATCGGCCGCACGCGTGAATTTAGGCGACGTGTTCCCAAGAAAAATATCCTTGAACTGATTCATTCCGGCATTGGTAAACATCAAAGTGGGATCATCCTTGATGACCATTGGGGCGCTCGGAACTATTTCGTGTGATTTTTCTTTAAAAAAATCCAAAAAGATGCGACGTATCTCGTTTGACTTCATACCGACTTAACCAACATTTTTATGTTTATAAACCCGTTTCGGTACATTTCGAAAGGGCAAATATTTTCGCTATTTTTGACTTTGTGACAATTCGGCCAATCTTTTGGCGTTTTGTACGCGACAAATTTAGAATTATTCCAACGTACATGGCGAAAGTTAAGTATTATTACGACCCAAAGACCCTGTCTTATAAAAAGATCCAAAAGAGCAACAAGGATCGGGTACGCAGTATTCTTACCTTCATGGCGTCTTCGGCCTTGTTCGCTGTCATCATCGTTTTCCTTTTATTCTCGTTTTTTCCATCGCCCAAAGAAAAGCAGCTCAAGCGCGAATTGGATCAGATGGTACTGCAGTACGAGGTTCTCAACGACCGTTTGGCTCATATGGAAGTGGTGATGGATGAAATTCAAGAACGAGACGATGATATATACCGCGTAATTTTTGAAGCCGAACCCATTCCCAATTCTATCCGCAAAGCTGGATTTGGAGGAGTCAATCGATACGAGAATTTAGAGTCGCTGAAAAATGCAGAGATTGTAATCGAAACTTCGCAAAAACTCGATCAGTTGGCCAAGCAAATGGTCATTCAGAGTAAGAGTTTTGATGATGTGGTAGAAATGGCGCGAAAAAAAGAGGAGATGCTCGCAAGTATTCCCGCCATACAGCCCGTATCGAATGCCGATTTACGTCGTATGGCGTCCGGATATGGTTTTCGGGTAGACCCGGTATATAAAACGACCAAGTTTCATGCGGGGATGGACTTCTCGGCTCCGATAGGCACACCCATTTATGCAACAGGCGACGGTGTGATCGAACGCGCAGACAACCGATCGCGTGGTTATGGAAATCATGTCCGAATCAACCACGGATACGGTTATCTCACATTGTACGCTCACATGAGTGAAATTGCGGTGCGCAAAGGACAAAAGATAAAGCGTGGAGACATCATTGGCTATGTGGGCAATACGGGAAAAAGTGTTGGTCCGCATTTGCATTACGAAGTTCACAAAGACGGCGAACCGGTAAACCCCATTAATTTCTTCTACAACGACCTCACTCCAGAGGAATACGAGATGTTGATTGAAATGTCCCAAGCACCTACGCAATCGCTGGATTGATATGAAAAGCTCTGTGGAACACACCGAAAAACTGTACTACACCATCGGTGAAATCGCCGATCGCTTCGAGGTGAATTCCAGTGCGATTCGGTTTTGGGAAAAAGAGTTTACCGAACTCAAACCAAAGAAAAACAAAAAGGGCAACCGCCTTTACACACAAAAAGATATCGAAGTTATCCAGCGTATCGTTTACCTGACCAAGGATTGCGGATACACGATAGAAGGCGCACGTGCTCGAATGAAAAATACAGAAACCGAAGAACTGGATGTAAGGTCTGAGGTTTTGAATCGTCTTAAGAAGGTGAGAAAAGAACTCACAGAATTAAAAAACAACATCAAACGAACATAAAAAATGAAAAAATTCATTTGGATTGGATTACTGGGAATTATTGTAATCTGGGCTTTTACAGGCTATAACGGCTTGGTTTCTGCAGAAGAAAAGGTCAATGGCCAATGGGCTAATGTCGAGACGGCTTATCAACGTAGAGCTGACCTCATTCCCAACTTGGTCGAAACGGTAAAAGGATATGCCGACTTCGAGCGCGGTGTATTGGTCGATGTGGTCGAAGCTCGCTCGAAAGCAACCAGCATTCAATTGGACGCGGATAACCTAACCCCCGAGCAGTTGCAACAATTTGAAGCAGCGCAAGGGCAATTGAGCGGAGCGTTATCGCGCTTGCTCGTAACCATCGAACGCTATCCCGATTTGAAAGCCAATCAAAATTTCCTCGCACTCCAGTCGCAGCTCGAAGGAACGGAAAATCGCATTCAAACCGAACGCAATCGTTTCAACGAAATGGCACGCAAATACAATACGTCCATTCGCAAAGCACCTCGTAATATTTTGGCCAACCTATTTGGGTTTGAGCGCAAAGCATATTTCGAAAGCACCGAAGGAGCCGATGTTGCACCCGATGTAAGCTTTGATTGATGAGTAAAAAAGATACCGAACATTTTTTAAGCCCGGACGACGAACAAAAAGTCGTCCAGGCTATTCAATCTGCCGAGAAAAACACCTCGGGCGAGATCCGCGTACATATCGAAGGACGTTGCCCGAAAAAAGACGCGTATAAGCGAGCCACCGCCGTTTTCCATGAATTGGGAATGGATGCGACCGAATTGCGCAATGGTGTGCTCATCTATCTCGCTGTCGAGGATCACCTCTTTGCTATCATTGGCGATAAAGGCATCAACGATGTTGTTCCCGATGGTTTTTGGAACAATGTGAAAGACATCATGCAAGATCATTTCAAGCGACGGGAATTTGCTCGAGGGCTGGAATTGGGAATTGAACAAGCCGGTCACGAACTCAAAGTGCATTTCCCTTATCAACAAGACGACGAAAACGAACTATCGGATGAGATTTCAAAAGGTTAAACCCCTATTTACATATTGCCTCGCAGCACTATTGCTCCTAGCATCCCATAGTTTTGCGCAAGATTACCCGAAACCCCAACGCGGGAAAATCGTGAATGATTTTGCTGGCGTTATTTCGCAACAAGACGAAGCACGACTTGAGCGCAAGCTGGTGGCGTTAAACGATACCACAAGCATCCAACTATCGGTTGTAACCATCGAGTCGACCGACGGAATGGATATCGCGCAATACAATACCGAGCTTGCACATGAATGGGGTGTTGGACAAGCCGATAAAGACAATGGCGTTCAAATCTTGGTAGCAGTCAATGATCGCAAGGTCAATATCACCACAGGGTATGGAAGTCAAGAATTCCTCACCGATATTCTGAGTAAGCAAATCATCGAAAACTATATGATTCCGCGATTCCGCGATGGCGATTACCACGGCGGAATTGATGCGGCAGTCGATGTAATAACCGGCTTGATGAGTGGGCAGTTTACCGCCGACGATATTAAAAAAGGTAAAGGGAATGGCAATACCGCATTTCCCATCTTCTTTATTATCGGTTTTCTCATTTTATTCCTCATCATCCGTTCGCGCGGCGGACGCGGTGGTGGTGGCGATGGATTGGCTACGGCATTTTTCCTCAGCAGCATGGGCCGCGGAGGCTTCGGCGGTGGAGGTGGCGGCTTCGGTGGCGGTGGCGGCGGATTTGGCGGCTTCGGCGGTGGTGGCTTCGGTGGCGGAGGTGCTAGCGGGGGCTGGTAAAAAAACGCTTATACTTCGCTGATTATGCTTTCACCAATCGTTTACCCTTAACCGATTTATCAATTTTCCCATCGGAATACACGTGATGTCCATTGACAAAAGTATCCGTTACGCGACTGTGAAAAGTGGTTCCTTCCAGGGGTGACCAACCGCACTTGTACAGGATGTTTTCACTGGAAACGGTCCATTCGGCATCCATGTCGACCAACACCAAGTCGGCGTAGTATCCCTCGCGAATAAATCCACGTCGATCGATGGAGTAAAACTCAGCCGGTTTGTGCGCCATTTTCTCGACAATTTTCTCGAGTGAAATTTTTCCATCGCGATAAAACTCGAGCATGCAATTCAACGCATGTTGTACCATAGGTGCTCCAGACATGGATTTGAAATAGGTCTGTTCCTTCTCCTCGATGGCATGTGGTGCGTGGTCGGTGGTTATAAAATCAATGCGATCATCGAGTAGCGCCTCCAAAAGTCCCTCTCGATCCTTTTCTGTCTTGATTGCCGGATTCCACTTTATCCGAGGACCCAATCGCTCGTAATCCTTATCGCAAAACCACAAGTGATGCACAGAAACCTCGGTGGTAATATTTTTCTCTTTCAGTGGAATATCATTTCTGAACAGTGAAGTTTCAGCCGCTGTGCTCAAATGCAGGATATGCAACCGAGCGTTGTGCTTATTCGCCAGAGCAATAGCTCGTTCGGTTGCTTCATAGCAAGCCTTTTCACTGCGAATCAACGGGTGGCAATGAAATGGTACTTCTTCTCCATACTTCTCGCGATAAATCGCTTCATTCTGTTCGATTATCTCCTCTTTTTCCGAATGGATTGCTACAATTGCGTCGGTATTGGCAAATAGCTTTTCGAGCATTTCGGGGTTATCTGCCAGAATATTTCCCTTTTGCGTGAAGTATAGCCCATCATCGGTAATGGCGAGCAGGTTGGATGTATCCCATTGGATGGCTTGATCCATGTTTTCACTATTGACTCCGGGTAGAAAACCATAGTTGGCTACCGACTTCTTCTCGGCAATCCGATACTTCTCTTCCAACAAATCCAGCGAAAGCACATTCGGCTTGGTATTCGGCATTTCGATAAACGACGTAGTTCCTCCCGCAACGGCTGCGATACTTTCAGATTCAAGATCCGCTTTATGGGTCAGCCCGGGATCGCGAAAGTGAACTTGCCCATCAATAACCCCCGGAAGTAAATAACGGCCTTCCGCATTCACCACTTCTTCTCCTTCAAGCGGCGTAAGATCACCGATAGCAGAAATCAACTCGCCCGATATGCGAATATCCGTACGAGAAATTATTCCTTCATTTACAATCTTAGCTCCGCGAATGAGAATGGACTTGGACATAATAAATAGCTTTCCGATTTGCATGCAAAAGTAAAAAGAATAGCCGCATTATTCATCTGTTACTATAAACTCAGCTACCAAAATACAAGAACAGTTCGGATAAATATTGACAATTAATCAAAAGAGGCTCGCGGGTATTATGAAGATTTCAAAAACAATATTTTATTTATGAATATGGATTTCTGATTCTTCAAATAAACCTACTTTGGTCCAAATTCAACACTATTGATCAAAGCGGTGTGCAAACGTTAGATAAACCGTACGGTATTGCAAACCATCAAATGGTTTCTCTCCAGGTATAGGATTCAGCATACCAAGATTGACATCAAATGAAACTTGATAACTACCAAAGTAAGTTCCAAATCCAAAAGTAGATCCCATATCAAAACGGCGATGAAGATGGCGGTCGGGATCGTTTCCCAAAGGTACAATGACCTCCTTTTGAAAGACAGGATGCCCTAGAATACCGGGATAACCAATCTCATTTGTCGCATTAGTAAAAAGGCTACCATAAATACCAAAGTTGAAAAAAAAGCCACGCTCTTCGTTTTTCTCTAAAAAAACGCGACTATACAATGGAATATCTAAAGCAGTGGATCGAGTTCGGTATAATCCAGAGGCATTCGCATGCCGAGTACCCTTTAAAGCCAATCGTAGTCCAATAACCATTTCTGTAAAATCTCCCATTGGCAGTCGAATGGCACTTGTAATACCATAGGACCCAGTCCAAAGTGATTCTTGAACGGATGAACTGTTTCCATAGTAACCCAAAATGGTTGAACCTCCTAAACTTCCGGAGATCTCATACCCGACCTGTCCAGAAACACCGCTCGACAAGCCCAAGCCAAGTGCTAAAATTAAAATGATCCGATTCATGATAATATATGTTTTAAGTTGTGATACTATTAATTTATGTAACTATTTTTAGTTATTAAAATAATTCGGGAGAAAAATTTCCATTTATGAGGTGTCGTGGAATTATGGTTTGAACGAACATTCTACCTCTCCTTCGTTTTTACTACCTTTGCAGCCCGAAAAATCAGAGATGGAATGTCCGCTATAAATCACCGTGAATTTTTAACTTATCCCGTCTTCACCACTCTTTCGCAAGCCGCCGAAGAGATTGGTGTAAAAGCCTATGTGGTGGGAGGATTTGTACGCGATTGCCTATTGGATCGCGGAACACCGGTGGATATTGATGTAGTGGCCGTCGGAAGCGGTATTGAAATGGCCAATGCCACGGCTCGCCTTTTGGAGGGGACACCGGAAGTTCGCGTATTTAAAAATTTCGGTACGGCGATGTTGAAACACGGCGAATGGGAAATTGAGTTTGTAGGTGCACGTAAAGAATCCTACCGCAGAGATTCGCGCAAACCCATCGTTGAGGAGGGTACGCTGGAAGATGATCAGAACCGCCGCGACTTCACGATCAACGCCCTTGCCCTATCGCTTAATGCCGACTCCTTTGGCGACTTATTGGATAGTTTTGACGGCATCAGCGATTTGGAAAATGGCATTTTGCGAACTCCGAGAGATCCGGATATCACCTATTCGGATGATCCACTGCGCATGATGCGCGCAGTGCGTTTTGCGACCCAATTGAATTTTGATATTGAACCGGCGAGTCTCAACGCGATTGCTAAAAATGCCAAAAGACTTTCGATCATCTCCCGTGAACGCATCATGGTCGAGTTCAACAAAATCATGCTCGCACCAAAACCGTCGGTGGGTTTAAAACTCCTGTATGTCAATGGATTGCTTAAAGAGTTTTTCCCCGAACTCATCGAACTGCAAGGTGTGGATGAAATCGAAGGACAAACCCACAAGGACAACTTTTACCACACCCTTCAGGTAGTGGATAACACGGCTGTAAGAACGGAAGACCTTTGGTTGCGCTGGGCAGCCTTGCTGCACGATATCGGAAAACCGCAAACCAAGCGCTTTGACGAAAAAGTCGGCTGGACCTTTCACGGACATGAATTCCTCGGCGCAAAAATGATTCCCCGAATCTTTCGGCGATTGAAGCTTCCGCTCAACGAAAAGATGAAATACGTGCAGAAACTCGTCAAGCTGAGCTCTCGCCCAGTGGTACTCTCGCAAGATGAAGTAACGGATTCAGCAGTTCGTCGTCTGTTATTTGATGCCGGAGAGGATATCGAAGATTTGATGTTGCTTTGCGAAGCGGATATTACCACCAAGAATCCCCGCCGAATGAAACGGTACTTGAACAATTACAAAATTGTTCGTCGAAAGCTCGTTGAGATTGAAGAAAAAGACCGCATTAAAAATATGCAACCGCCCGTCGACGGAAAATTAATCATGGACACCTTTGGTATCGGCCCTTCGCGAGAAATCGGAATAATCAAAGATCGAATTAAAGATGCCATATTGGACGGTGAAATCCCCAATGAATATGAACCCGCTTACCGGATGATGCTGGAGTTAGGGAGCGAGTTGGGGTTAAGTGTCCGATCAAAAAACTAATCGTATGATTTACAAGTTTCGCGTTATACTGGATAGTGAACAGGAGGATGTTTTTCGGGACATTATGATTCCTGAAGAAGCGAGTTTTGAAGATTTACATACGGCCATAGTCAACGCCTTTGTGTTGGACGGTCAGCAAATGGCTTCGTTCTATCAAAGTGATGACGATTGGAACCAGGGAGAGGAAATCAGTCTATTTGATGTGAGCTACAAAGACGATAAGGCACTGGTAATGGGTGAAGTTATGCTCAATGAAAAATTCACTGCTCCACACCAACGCTTTCTTTACGTTTACGATTTTTTGGATATGTGGACGTTTTTTGTGGAACTCTTCGGTATCGAAGATGAAGAAACCGGCGTGATTTATCCATACGTCAGCGACAGCATCGGAAAACTCCCCCCAAAAGCACCGGATAAAGATTGGGACGTTCCAACGGAAAACCCCGAAGGAGGAAAAGGCTTCGATATTTTCGACGGCGACGATTCGTTCAGTCAGTTCGGAAATGACGAGGAGGATGATTATTGACCCGTAGACCCGTAGACCCGTAGACCCGTAGACCCGTAGACCCGTAGACCCGTAGACCCGTAGACCCGTAGACCCGTAGACCCGTATAGGTTAAAAAAATGGCGGTTTTGTAAAAAACAAGGGAATAAACTTTTAAAAAGAACTCAACGGGTCACCCGTTCAGAATAAGAACGAAGAATGATGTAGGGTCGAATTGCAATTCGACCGCAGGACCAAACTCACAAAGCATTTCAAAAACATACACCCCAGATAGAGGCGCAAGATATTGCGTCTGTACACAGGGTATACGAATTTACCAAACAAAGGCGCTATTCGATTGCTACTGCTGCAATACTATTCTCCCAGTCTCCCAGTCTCCCAGTCTCCCAGTCTCCCAGTCTCCCAGTCTCCCAGTCACCCAGTCACCTAGTATGTAACAAAATCCTATCTTGTCCGTCTAATATCAAAACACAGGACATTGAACGTACTTACAACTCGAGGATTAACCAAACGTTTTGGGAAAATCACAGCGGTGAATGATCTATCGCTGGAAATTCCGAAAGGTTCAGTTTACGGTATTTTAGGCCCCAATGGCAGCGGAAAAACAACGACCTTGGGAATGATATTGGGAATTATTGCGCCATCGTACGGGAGTTACGATTGGTTCGGTCGCACGGATGGAGAAGTGATGCGCCAAAAAGTTGGGGCTATTCTAGAAAACCCAAACTTCTATCCCTACCTCAATGGAAGGGACAACCTGAAAATTGTGGCAGACATAAAAAAAGTCAGCTATGATAAGATTGATCCCACGCTTGAACGCGTCGGGCTGCTTCATCGCTCTGGCGATAAATTCCGCACCTACAGTTTGGGTATGAAACAGCGACTGGCTATCGGAGCAGCGCTCTTGTGCGACCCCGAAGTTCTCATTCTCGATGAACCTACTAACGGACTCGACCCAGCGGGTATCGCTCAAATTCGTCAATTGATAACAGAAGTCGCCCAGTCGGGAGTGACGATATTGCTCGCTTCGCACCTACTCGACGAGGTGGAAAAAGTCTGTACCCATGTAGCGGTTTTAAAAACGGGAAATATGTTGTACTCCGGTCCCGTAAGCAGTGCTTTCAACTCATTGGGTACCATCGAGGTATCGGCCGACAATCTTACCAATCTAAGACAACGCCTTGAACAGCACTCCCACATAGGCTCCATTCAGCAACAGGGGGAATTGCTGCACTGCGAAATCACATCTGAAATCAATCTTGCCGACCTCAATCGAGAACTCGTGCAGGAACAGGTTGTACCCTCCCACCTTCGCCACGTCAAGCCGCGCCTTGAAGACTACTTCTTAGAAATCACCAAATAAGCTCGAATAGATGAAACGATTATTGCGAATAGAGTTTAGAAAAATGCTCAAAAGCAGAGCCTTCCTTTTACTTTTTGGTGGGTATTTGTTGATGATTTTTGGCATGGCCATTTTCATAGGTAGTTTTAAAATCAATATCACAGCCAATGGAGCGGAGTATCCTTTCCATTTTGGAAAACTCGGCGTGTTGGACTTTCCCTACATCTGGCACAACGTGACCTACGTGGTCGGTTTTATGAAATATATTTTAGCGATTTTAATTGTCATATTCATCACCAATGAATTCAGTTTCCGAACGGTACGGCAAAATGTAATCGACGGAATGTCGCGGACGGAGTACATCAACAGCAAACTGATCTCGACGCTACTTTTCGGAATCGCGAGCACTGTTTTTGTTTTTCTTATAACGCTCATCCTAGGGTTTGTTCGCAGCAATGGAACGGCTTCCGATGTCATTTTCATGCGAAGTTCCTTTTTGGTCGGCTATTTCATTGAGTTGATGTCGATTTTAACCTTCGCCTTTTTCATTGGACTACTGATAAAACGCGCTGGTTTTGCAATCATCGCGGTTATGGTTTACGCTTTTGTAATCGAACCATTGATTGGATATAAAATCCCGGAACCCTACGATGCATTTCTTCCCATTTCCTCATCAAGAGAAATTATCGACATCCCGTTCAAGCGATATACACAAGGCTTAGTGGACATGGAATTCAACGAAACGCCATCTGTTTTATACAGTGCGATTAGTTTGGGATACATCGCGTTATGGTCGGGATTGTCGCATTGGTTATTTGCCAAACGAGATTTATAAGATCGCGTTGTTTTTTCGCACCTTTGTTCCATGAGCAAACCGCTATTAGTTGTCATTGCGGGCCCGACGGCCTCTGGAAAAACAAACCTTTCGATTGAAATGGCCGAACGGTTTGGCTGTCCAATCCTTTCTCTGGATTCGCGACAGATATTTCGTGAGCTCTCGATCGGGACAGCGGTTCCCACACCTGAAGAACAAGCCAGAGCAAAACATTACTTCATTCACTCGCACAGTATTCACGATGAATACAGCGCTGGAAAATATGAGGTGGAGGCATTGGCCGTTTTAAGTGAAATATACAAGAAGCATCGCATTGCCATTGCCGTAGGAGGAAGTACGTTGTATATGAAGGCCATCTTGGATGGGTTTGACGAGTTTCCTGATATCCGCCCAAGCGCAGCGCAAACTGTTCAAGAATGGCATCACAAAGGTGGTCTATCGTTTTGGTTGGAAAAGTTAAAAATCCTAGACCCCGAATACTACGAAATTGTAGATCGAGAAAACCCGCGAAGGGTGCAACGCGCATTGGAGGTCTGTGTATCGTCTGGCAAAAGCTACAGCAGTTTCCGTACCACAGAACCCAAGGAGCGGGACTTTCGCGCTATCGTTTTTGCTCCCGAATTGAATCGCGAAGTTTTGTATCGTCGCATCAATCAACGGGTAGATCATATGATTGCGGATGGACTCATCGACGAGGCGAAAGAAGTTTTTGACTATCGCGATAAAAAATCCCTCCAAACCGTCGGATATCGCGAATTATTCCGTTATTTCGATGGAGAGATGGATTTAGAAACGGCCATTTCTGAAATCAAGAAAAACACGCGGCGTTACGCAAAGCGACAGCTGACCTGGCTCAGGGGTGACGAGCGAGTGGTTTGGGTGGATTTCAAAAATAAAGAACAGATCATTGAGCGCATTGAAGAGATTTTGGATCATCAATAGTATTGTTTTATTAAGTGCTTTAGCACATGGACAAACTTCGGTTGGATTGGTTGGAGGATTCGGTGGTTCACAGGTTTACTTCTCACCCAATCGACTACAAAACTTTTATCCAGGATACTTTGCGGGGGTTCGCTATCAATTCGCCAACGAAAAAGGTGCGGGAGTTTCGGTAGAACTCTTGCAAACGAGAAAAGGCTGGAGTCTTCGCGCCGAAGACACGTCCTACACACGTTTTACGAATTATATTGAGTTGCCTTTTCTATCCCATTTTCAAGTCGGTGGTCTAGATGTTCAGTTTGTTATTGAATTGGGACCGTCGTTGAGTTACGCGGTTTATTCTGAAGAAAACATCGATAATACAGGATATAATGAATACAATTTTTCGAAAGAAACCGACTACCGTTTCAATCTCGGGCTGCAAGGCTTAATCGGCGTGCAGTACATCCAAAGAAGACTCATCTACTCTGTCCGTATCCGTTACCAACAAGACCTCACCAACATGTATCGCGATCCCAACTTGATCTACAGTTTAAATCAGACTATTTACGTTGGCGCAGGAATACAGTACGTTTTGAAAAAACGTGACCCGTGACAAGCCTTCACTCTTAACTTCAACTTGCTTATTGGAAATTATAAAAATGAGTTTCGGCTTGCGAAGCCCGTGACCCGTGACCCGTGACCCGTATTTCGGAACCGAGTTTCCGAGTCTCCCAGTCTCCCAGTCTCCTAGTAACCAAAAACTACTCTGATTGATGAAAGCGAACTAACCCCGCCGTGGGATTCTTATGGCACTGCGACACAGAAAAACCGTTCGCTTCAGCTACTTCTCGAAACTCTTTTTCAAACACAACCGAAACACTTCCTACCGCACTGATCGCCTCAGCACCTTCCATCCCGGCATAGCGCGACAATTGCATTTCAAAAAAATCAGAAAAAGAAGCTTTTACCGTTTTATCGATGATCTCAGCAGTTGAATTCAAAGCGATAAAACGCGTCCATTTGGCCACTTCGCGGTTCATGTAAGGCGCATCGAACAATCTGCTGTGGTAAGTGTCTGGATGCATTTGCATCTCTTCACGAGCCGCTTCGGCAATATCATTATCGAGCAAACCGTAATAAAACAGCCTCAAAAAACGCCGTCCTATATCCGCACCGCTTCCTTCATCCCCTAGAGCAAAACCCAAGGATTTGACGTTTTTTACAATTTCTTTTCCATCATAAAACGCACTGTTACTACCGGTTCCCATAATCGCTACTACTCCTTTTTCACGCAGAAGGGCTCCTCGGGCGGCAGCCAATAAATCGTGTCTCACTTCAATGTGTGATTTCGACCAAATCTTTTGTAGTGCTTGTTCAACGCGTTGGGTACGGTCAGGGATACTGCATCCCGCACCGTAAAAATACAATCGGTCGAACGCAGTTTGTTGAAACTCGGTAGGAACTTCATTGCGAAGCATGACTGTGATTTCTTGGGCATCCACATAAAACGGATTTATTCCTCGGGTGGCAAATCGAAATTGCTCCTGATTGTCATCCAATCCAATCCAGATGGTTTTGGTCGATCCACTGTCGGCGATTAGTTTTTTCATGGAAAATGAATATTTAATCCGTCCTGTGCCAAGACGGTATTCGGAAATACGGACTTTGCTTCTTTTAAAAGCGCCTCTTTTTGATCGTATCGCGTACTGAGGTGTCCGATGATCAATCGTTGAACGCCAGCCAAACGGGCCATTTCTGCCGCTTGATGCGTGGTACTGTGTTTTGTCTTTGACGCCAATTCGGTTTTATCCGCTGCAAAAGTCGATTCGTGATACAAGGTATGCACATCGGATAAAAGCTGTGCATTCTCAGGTACAAAAGCAGTATCCGAAAAGAACGCATAGCTGTAACTTGGACTTGGCGCTGTGGTGATCTGCTCGTTGGGAATAACTTCTCCCGTCTCGAGTTCAATATCGTCACCACGCTTTATGCCATCGATCGCATACCACGGAATATCATATTTTTCAATGGCAGATTTGAGCATATGTCTGGGCTTCGGCTTTTCCCGAAAAATATACCCCACTGTTGGAATGCTGTGTTTCAATGGTACAGATTGTACCGAGAGGACCTCATCGTCATAAATAATTTCGGGCTGATCAAATCGAACCGGACGAAACTCCAACGGATAGACCAACCGAGATCCCTGTGCTTTCATCAGGCCCATTACAATGGCTTGAAGTTCGGCTGGACCATACACCACTAAGGGCTTTCTGCGATCGAACAAGTGAAGCGATGACAAAAATCCGGGGAGCCCAAAAAAGTGATCGCCGTGCAAATGAGAAATAAAAATGGCCTGTATCTTTTGAAAAGAAATTTTAGATCTGCGCATTTGCATCTGCGCTCCCTCTCCGCAGTCAATTAAAAAAAACCGCTCACGCATTTTTAATACTTGAGCGGTGGGAAATTGATTTGCGGTAGGAGTTGCGGAACTACAACCTAATATGTATAATTCCGTATCCGGGCTCATTCCACGATCATTCGCTGAATAGAACGGGTATTGTTTTGTTCAACCACAACGGTATACACCCCGTTATTCAAATCATCGAGACTCAAATCCTGTGCGTTCTCCAGTGCGCCTTGATACACGGTACGGCCTGCCATATCGAGAATTTCTACTTCTGCTACTCCTTCTTGAGCGAGCTCAATTCTAAAATTACCATTCGATGGATTTGGATAGAGGGAAAAGCTCACCTCTTCCTCTTCCAGTCCGACACCAAAATCGATCGGCACCCAGAACATATCCAAGGTTTCCACCTGATTTACCGGAACGCCAAAAAGCTGAACGTAGCCATCAATGACGACATCAATATTGAAAGAACCTTGCATCGTTGGAGTTCCATAAATCGTAATGCAACCGTTCGAACCTCCAGGCCATGTGCAGTTGGAGTTATCACAAACATAATTCAAGCCGTTGGGCAAGTTGTTGACGTTAACCAACACAAAACTGTCGATTGTAGCAGAAAACTGTGTACCCAGGGTATCAATAACGGTATCGGTAGGCACAACGATCTGAATCGTCTGTTCGTAAAAAGCGTTTACATTTCCCGTGGGCAAATAGATGTCATCCCCTTGCGTATAACTTCCGGGTGGAGGATAAATTCCCGCTTGCGTATATGAAGCGTCAGGAATACAAGGAGTTTGAGCAAGTGCTATTCCACTTACCATTACCATCAAAACAGCGTACAATTTTTTCATAAAGTCCTTTATTAAGTTTTCATTCCATGCGGTCAAAAAAGGACTCTATCGTAATCAACGCCCTTTTAATCGCGCATCGCTTCTTCGTCCTCCAAGGTGATCAAAGCGTCCTCCATTGTCAGTGTAAATGGGGTATCGTCTTCCAACCGTTCTTGGATTTCGAAGTCGTGATAAACAAATATACATGATTTATCTCGATCATACCGCTCGCCCCAAATTTCTTCGAGTGCGGCTAACGATTCGTCTTCAATGTCGAAACAACGGCGTAAATCGACAATTAGGTTTTCGTCGGCATGAGTTTGATCTAAAGATTTGAACTCACCCAATCGCTTTGCGTCAAAAACTCCTTTTTCGGCTGTAAGGAGGAGGTAATTGTCGCGTTTTTCAATTTTGAAATACATGATGATAACTAACGTTGAATTTTAGCTGCTAGAAGGTATAAAACGGCCATACGCGTAGCGACTCCATTTTCTACTTGTGGTAGGATGATGCTGTGGTCGCTATCGGCAATGTCGCTAGTAATTTCAACACCGCGGTTAATGGGGCCGGGGTGCATAATGGGAATTTCTTTATTCAGTCGCTCGAGGCGTTCCATTGAAAGTCCGTACTGCATACTGTACTCGCGTAGCGATGGAAAATATTGGTGATCCTGACGTTCCAACTGTATGCGAAGCATATTCGCAACATCGCACCATTCCAACGCTCGGTCCAAGTCATGCATCACTTCTACTCCCAGGGATCGAATGTATTTTGGCATCAGCGTGGACGGCCCGCATACTCGAACTTCTGCACCCAATTTCTGCAAACAAAAAATATTCGAAAGGGCCACGCGCGAATGCAAGATATCTCCAACAATCAAAACCTTAACTCCCGCAACACGACCTAATTTTTCGCGAATGGAATACGCATCGAGCAGAGCTTGTGTCGGATGTTCGTGTGCTCCATCGCCGGCATTGACAATACGGCTATTCACATTTTGCGATAAGAATACGGCAGCTCCAGGGTTGGGATGCCGCATCACGACCATGTCTACTTTCATGGCCAAAATATTATTTACTGTATCGATCAAGGTTTCTCCTTTGCTTACTGAAGATCCAGAAGCCGAAAAATTCACAACATCTGCCGAAAGACGTTTCTCTGCCAGCTCAAAGGAAAGCTTTGTTCGAGTCGAGTTTTCAAAAAATAAGTTCGCGATGGTAATGTCTCGTAGGGAAGGAACTTTTTTAATCGGACGATTGATGACTTCTTTGAAGTTATCTGCTGTTTCGAAAATCAACTCGATATCTTCGGGTTGAAGATATTTAATACCGAGAAGATGATCTACACTTAAATCGCTCATCGCACTTCGCTTAATAGTTCTACGTTATCCGATCCGTTTTCTTCCTTCCAATTGACCACTACCCTTTCGCTTGCCACCGAATCAACTATCCGACCGATATAATTGGGTTGAATAGGCAAATGCCGACTTAATCGGCGGTCGACCAACACCAACAATTCCACCTTTGATGGACGACCAAAGGAGTTTATCGCATCCAATGCGGCGCGAACACTTCGACCGGTAAACAACACATCATCGATAAAAATGACGTTTTGATTTTCAACCACGAATGGAATGTTGGTTTTATTAGCCGAGATGGGTTCATCCCTGCGGCGAAAATCATCGCGAAAGAAAGTGATATCCAATGATCCGCTGCGCACCTGATCTACACCTGCCTTTTTCAGCATTTCGGAAAGACGTTCTGTAAGTCGAATACCGCGAGGCTGTAGACCAATAAGAATGCTGTTCGAGAAATCGCCGTGATTCTCAATCAACTGGTGGGTTAGCCGATGAAGGGCCAAATCCACTTCTCTCTCATTCAGAAGAATACGTTCACTCATTGGAGCACAAATATATCAATTGTTTGTTGCAGCCGCACAAGTGCAATGCGATTTTAAAAGAAAAACGCCGAAACGAGGTCTTCGAATCGGCGTGTGTTTCATTTTTTTCATTCGAATAATCAGAAACGATATCCCATACTCACGATCAATTGCGAGGTACGGCTGTCAAAATTGAACTGATTTCCGTTGATTGTAATCGATTCCGTTACATTGCCAAAACCGCTTTCATATTTAAAATCGAGTAAAAACCTCCAAATATCAAATCCAATACCCGCTTGGTAGCCCCAGGTCGTCTCTTGAAATTGAATTTCGTTGTTTTGGCTTGTAGAGTTGATTACGCGACTGGCAATTGGTCCGCCTTGCAAGCGAACCGGACCCATTTTCAGCCCCGCCATCAGCGGGAAGTCCAATCGAGTAATATTTAATGTTTCGGTTTCTGATCCTTCACCGGGCTCGCTCCCCTGCCATTTTCCCACTTCAATCTGTGTTTTTAATGACGTGATTAAAACCTCAGGCTGAATGTACAGTCCGAGAATTTTAACCCGGGCATAAAGTCCTACGTGATATCCCAAATCTTCTTCTCCTCCAGTAATCTTTGCAATACTATCTCCATTGAACTGATACAATTCATTGGCCTCGATATCCGCAAGGTTGGCACCGAAACGAGCACCAATCTGAAAGACATCTTGAGCCCATACTGAAGTAGTCAGGCAAAGTCCGAATAGGAAGGCAACTAAAGTCTTCATAATCCTTTGTTTTTAACGTGTTAAATACTCCGCAACATTGCGTTTCACACGTTCTTGTATATGCGCTATGGGCGCCGGGTTGAATTTCGAACCCGTAACTTTCTCATACAACTCAATATAGCGATTACTCACTCGCTCTACAAATTCGTTCGGAATCTCGGGCATCTTCTGCCCTTCAAGTCCACGAAAATTGTTTTCCATCAACCATTCTCTAACGAACTCTTTGGATAGTTGTTTTTGACGCTCTCCTTTTTTTAGGCGATCTTCATAACCATCTGCGTAAAAATACCGCGAAGAATCCGGTGTGTGGATTTCATCAATCAGCGTAATCTCTCCTTTGGCGTTGTACCCAAATTCGTATTTGGTATCCACAAGGATCAAACCTCGCTCGCGCGCCATTTCGGTACCTCGCTGAAACAATGCTCGCGTGAATTCCTCGAGTTGTATGTAATCTTTTTCAATTACTATGCCACGTTTGATAATATCCTCGCGAGAAATATCTTCGTCGTGCCCTTCTTCGGCTTTAGTCGCCGGAGTGATAATCGGTTCTGGAAATGGTTGATTTTCGACCATACCATCGGGCATTTTCACACCACACAATTCTCGTTTTCCGCTTTTATATTCGCGCCAGGCGTGCCCAACGAGGTATCCGCGGATCACCATTTCTATTTTGATGGTCTCGCAGGCTTGCCCCACCGACACATTCGGGTCGGGTGTGTCCTCGAGCCAGTTGGGAACGATGTCCGAAGTCGCTCTTAAAAAATGCGCAGCCAACTGATTCAGAACTTGACCTTTGTACGGAATACCGGCTGGCAGAACATGATCAAAGGCACTGATCCGGTCCGAAACGACCATCAGAACACGTTGATCATTCAACGTAAATACATCGCGTACCTTACCGCGGTAGTGATGTGTAATCTGTGGAAAATCTAGTTCCAGTTTTGTAAGTGTTGTCGACATATCAAGGGTTTTCGTCGTAAGCGCGTATGATTTTCTTGACTAGATGATGGCGAATCACATCGGATTCGTCCAAGTAAACAAATCCAATTCCATCGATTGGACGAAGCAATTTCTCAGCTTCCAAAAGCCCGCTTCGCTGATTCTTCGGCAAGTCGACCTGACTGATATCGCCGGTAACAATAAACTTCGCTCGTTGCCCCATTCGCGTCAAAAACATCTTCATCTGAGCATGAGTAGTGTTCTGGGCTTCATCCAAAATCACAAAGGCGTTATCCAAGGTTCTTCCTCGCATAAAGGCCAATGGAGCAATTTGTACTACTCCGTTTTCTAGGAAATACTCCAACTTTTCGCCCGGAATCATATCTCGAAGTGCGTCGTAGAGCGGTTGTAAATACGGATCGAGTTTTTCTTTCAGATCACCGGGTAAAAAACCCAAGTTCTCCCCTGCCTCCACGGCCGGACGCGTAAGGATGATCCGTCGAACCTCTTTGTTTTTCAATGCTCGAACCGCCAGTGCAACGGCAGTATATGTTTTCCCAGTACCTGCTGGTCCAAGGGCAAACAACACATCCTTTTGCATGATCTCCGCAACCATTTTGCGCTGATTTTCGGTTCGCGCTTTAATCGGTCGACCGCCTTGACCGTGCAAAATCACATCGGTATAACCGGGAGTCTGAAGTTCATTGCTCTCCTGCTGCAACAGGCGTTCAATTTCATTCTCAGGTAACCGTTGATACTGTGTAAAGTGCTTGAGCAAAAGTTCCATCTTCTGTTCAAAATGCTCCACCGCATCATCCGGCCCTATTGCTTTCAACTCATTTCCTCGGTTGACAATCTTCAAGGTGGGGAAATACGCCTTAATCAAATTCAGTTTTCGATTGTGCGCTCCGATGATTTCCACCGGATCCATGTTCTCAATAGCTATAATCTTTTCGCCCAAACGGTACTTGTATTTTAAAATTCACATTCAACGACACGCCCCATGGGCAGTAGTTATAATTGCTTACTTTAGCACACGCAAAATAACAACATTTTAGGGAGTTAACAGGAGTTTTCAAGACGGATATGGCGATTATTACGCTTACAACAGATTTTGGCACAAAGGATTACTTCACAGCTGCGCTGAAAGGAGCTATTCTCAAAGAGTATTCCGAGGCCACTCTCGTTGATATTTCGCACGAAGTGGGAGCTTATGATATCGAAGAAGCGGCATATCTTTTGGGCAATGCTTACCCATCTTTCCCAAAATCTACCATTCACATCATCGGAGTGAACGCCACCATCATGCCGCAGGATCGGTTTTTGGTTGTCGAAGCACGCAATCAATTTTTCATCGCGGCGGACAATGGTATTTTTTCTATCCTCTTTCACAATATCCGGGTAGATGCGATTCACGAGATTGAAATTCCTCCGATTGAAGATAAGCCCACCTTCCCCGAACACGATTTATTCGTACGCGCAGCGGCTCATTTGGCACGCGGCGGTAAACCTGGATTACTCGGACGGGCCATTGATCAATACCACACGGTTGGAACAGAGCGCCCGAGTTATCAAAATAACGTATTAAAAGGACGAGTGATCTACATCGATCGCTTTGGTAATGTCGTTACCAATATTACGCGGAAAATTTTCGATGAAGTTCGGGATGACCGGAACTTTACCATTGTGGTGAATCAAATTGGCCGAATAGAAATAAAGAAGATATCGCCCGTTTACATCGAAAGCAAGAAGAACGCTTCAGCGGGAAAAGAGGTCGCCATTTTCAATTCATCCGGTCATCTTGAAATCGCTATGCTATTTGGTGGGCTCGACTCCGGAGGTGGGGCAGCATCACTACTCGGCTTAAAAAAGAACATGGACATAACAATCCAATTTGAATGATACGAATTGTAAAAATGACCTTCAAAAAGAGTGAGGTTCAGAATTTTTTAAACATCTTTGAGGCATCTAAACAAAAGATACGCCATTTCGAGGGTTGTGAATACCTCGAATTATTGCATGATCGCCAAGACGAACGCGTTTTTTTCACCTACAGTTTTTGGCGAGACCAGAGTTATCTGGACGCGTATCGACAGTCAGAACTCTTCCAAGAGGTCTGGACCCAAACCAAAGCGCTCTTTGATGCCAAACCCGAGGCCTGGAGTACAGATCGTAAACACGAATTGAAATGATTAGTCTACTGCGAAAGGAATTACGAAGTTTCTTATCCTCGATTATTGGGTATTTAGTTATCGTGGTTTTCCTGTTGATCAACAGTTTGTTTTTGTGGCTATTTGACGGCGACTTCAATCTGTTGAATGCAGGATACGCCGGAATGGACAGCTTGTTTGTACTGGCTCCGTGGGTATTTATGTTTTTAATCCCGGCCATTACGATGCGCATGTTCTCTGACGAGAAAAAAGGAGGAACCATGGAGCTATTGTTGACTCGTCCACTTACCGATACTCAAATCATCCTCGCCAAATTCATTGCGGGCTTCATCTTGGTGCTTTTTGCACTGATTCCCACCTTGGTCTACTTCTACTCCATCTATCAACTGGGAGCACCCGTTGGCAATATGGACATTGGTGGAACGATTGGAAGTTATATCGGATTACTCCTCTTAGGCGGAAGCTATGTTGCGATTGGGTTATTCGCCAGTAGTATAACGGACAATCAAATTGTCGCTTTTATAGTCGCGCTTTTCATCAGTTTCTTTTTATTTATGGGGATCGATTCTTTGACCAGTTTTTCGTGGTTGGGCAGTGCCGAATACGCGGTAAAGCAAATTGGAATAACCGCGCATTACAATTCCCTTAGTCGCGGGGTAATTGACAGCAGAGATGTTGTTTATTTTGGAAGTCTCATGGCCTTGTTTATCGGCATGACCCGAGTAGTAATTCAAAGCAGAAAATGGTAATGAAAAGAAAGACGCAAGATCTCGTTCGACTGATCATTTTCGCCGCTATACTCGTGGTGATGAACATCATATCGCACTTCGAGTTTTTCCGAATTGACCTCACCCAAGAAAAGCGCTATACGCTGAGTTCTTCGACAGTTTCCGTATTGGAAAACATCGATGAGCCCGTACTCTTCAAAGTTTATCTCGAAGGAGAGTTTCCAGCTGGATTCAGACGCCTGCGCGACGAAACCGTTCAAATGCTCGAGGAGTTTCAAGCCTATTCGGATTACATCGAATTCGAATTCATCGACCCCTCTGCTTCCGAAGATGAAGAAACGAGGTATAGCATTTACCGCCAATTGCAAGAGAAAGGAATCGAACCGACCAATCTTCAGGTGCAGGAAGGCGGTGGAAGAACCGAAAAAGTCATTTTTCCAGGTGCTCTGGTTTATTACAAAGGGCGAGAAACCACCGTTATGCTGCTAAAAAGCCAAATCGGGGCCTCTTCTCAAACCCAGCTCAACAACTCCATTCAATCGCTCGAATTTGACTTAGCTCACGCGATACAGCGCATGAGCAATGTTCGCAAAAAAGAAATTGCATTTATCGAAGGGCACGGCGAGTTAGATGAAAAACGCACCGAGTCCATTGCTGTGGACTTGAGCGAAACGTACAATTTGAATCGTTTCAACCTGCGAAATTTTGAACTGGATGAAAGCGGCAATCCTGATATCGCGGCCCAAATTCGCCGCATGCGTACATTTGATTGTATTGTCATTGCCAAACCGACCAAATCCTTTACCGACCTCGATAAGTATTTGATTGATCAATACATTATGGGCGGCGGCAAGGCGATATGGCTCTTGGATGGTGTGGACATTGAGATGGATAGCCTTTCGAACAAAGCGCAAACCATCGCGGGCGCATTGGATTTGAACATCAAAGAACTCCTATTTAAGTACGGGGCACGCGTAAATCACGACTTGGTCAAGGATATGCAAGCCGCGGCCATTCCCATTGTGACCCGAATGGTTGGCAATACGCCGCAGTATGAATTCTACCCCTGGCCATACTTTCCATTGGTTGTTCCGGGAACAATAAAACACCCGATTACCAACAATCTGAATGCGGTAAAAACGGAGTTCATCAGCAGTGTTGATACGATCTCCTCCGCACCGGTCCGAAAACAGTTTATTCTCCAGACCTCGCAATTTGGTGAAATCGATAATTCACCTGCCATTGTGAGTTTATCATCGGTGAATACACCTCCAGTTCAGAGCAATTTCTCGGACGCTTATGTGAAACTCGGTGTGTTATTGGAAGGCGAGTTTGAATCCGCCTTTAAAAATCGAATCATCCCCAATTCTCCCACAGGAGAAAAACTTCCGATGGTTGAAAAGAGCAAACCTACCGCACAAATTGTCATTGCAGATGGCGATATCATAAAGAATCAGATCCAGGCTGGAAACCCTCTTCCTGTAGGCTACGACAAATACACACAAAACATGTTTGGCAACCGCGACTTCTTGCTGAACTGTTTTGATTATCTACTGGATGATTCTGGTCTGATTTCGGTTCGTTCGCGCGAAGTGAAGATGCGTTTACTCAACAAAACCGAAATTGAAACCCACAAATCATTTTGGAAAATCCTCAACACCGCTGTTCCTATAGGAATTGTTATTGCATTTGGCTTTTTCATGAACCGGTGGAGAAAATTTAAATACGCGAGAAAAAAATGAAGAAACCCCTATTCTACCTCTTGATCTTGGTCGGGTTAATAGCCGTGGCCTATTACCTGATCAACCGTGATGAAAGCCGCACAGAAGTGCGTGCCGAAAATTACGATTTTGCCGTTACCGACACATCGTCTGTGGACCGCATTGTGATGAAAAGTAAAAAGCCCGAAGAAGTAACACTCGAGCGCAAAGGCGACCGATGGATTGTGAACGGCAAGTACACAGCTCGCGGATCGGCTATTCAAACCTTGTTGGCTACACTGCACGATCAAGAAATGAAGAATTATATTCCTGAAGCGCAGAAAAACAAAGTGTATAAAGATCTATCTGCAACAGGAACCGAGGTAATGATTTACAACGGAGAAGAATTGGTTCGTCACTTCTATGTAGGTGGAAATGCTCCGGACATGTTGGGAACGTACATGATGAATTACGGCGCTTCCGATGCGTATGTCGTTCATAAACCGGGACATAACGGTTTTTTGAACACGCGCTACTTCACCGAAGAGCACCTCTGGCGGTCCAAGGCATTTATTCAGTTGAAAAAAGATGAAATTGCATCGATCAGCATGCGTTACAACGACAATTCGGAGCAGTCGTTTCGCATTGAAAACACGGCAGAGGGATACCGCTTGATCGGTCTCGCTGACAACCGTGATTTGGCCGTTAATTCGGATGCAGCCGATGGATTTTTCGAGGCGTTTGGTCAGGTGTTGTACGAAGGTATCGTTCAGGAAACTGATCGCGTTTGGCCAAAGGTGGATTCCATTGTCAACAGTATGCCCGCTTTTGAGCTGCGAATCGAAACGGTATCGGATAGCGTGATAAAAGTGGATGGTTTTCATAAAATTGCTCAAGAGGGCGAAACGGACAATCAGGGCAATCTATTGGCCTACGACCGAGATCGAAAATATGCAGTTATTCCAAGTGGTGAGTTTGTATTGATTCAAAATTATGCCTGGAACGATATTTTCCGACCGAAAGACTATTTCAAAGCAGAATAATTGTTCAAAATCTGTTTATTTCTTTTCGAGGGCAAACCGGTCAAAACTCTATATTTGTACATCTCTGAACAGGAGTAAAATAAAGGTGAAATTTGAGCTTTTTCGATAGCGGAAATCGAAAAACACGATAAAAAAAGGATATTATGAAGTTTATTGTTTCCAGTACAGCACTACTCAAGCAATTGCAAACCATAAGTGGAGTCATCAACTCGAACAATACCTTACCGATTCTGGATAATTTTTTGTTTGACTTGAGTCAAAATCAATTGCGCATTACCGCCAGTGATTTGGAAACGGTTATTTCGGCTACACTTGAAGTAGACTCCAGTGATACAGGCGTTGCCGCTATTCCGGCTCGCATGCTATTGGATACGCTAAAGGCTTTTCCAGAGCAGCCGCTTACTTTTATTCTGGACCACGACTCGCACAATGTCGAAATCAGTTCGGACTACGGTAAATACTCCTTGTCATTTTTGGACGGTGAAGAGTTTCCCCGTACACAAGAATTGGAAGATCCGACAGCAACAGATGTTCCAGCCGAGGTGTTGGCAACTGCTATTGCGAAAACGATATTCGCTTCCGGAAACGACGACTTGCGCCCCGTCATGAGTGGGGTGTTTTTTCAGTTTTCCGAAGATCACTTGCGTTTTGTCGCGACCGATGCGCATAAGCTCGTTCGCTACACACGCAACGACGCCAAAAGCGATCGCCCTGCGGAGTTTATCATGCCGAAAAAACCGCTCAATTTGCTCAAAAGTAATCTGGCCAATGCAGCAGGTGATGTCCGCGTAGAATTCAATGAAGCGAATTGTCATTTTTCATTTGAAAACATTGAAATGACCTGCCGCTTAATCGATGGAAAATACCCGAATTACGAAGCAGTAATTCCGAAAGAAAATCCGAACGTGTTGACCTTAAATCGATCTGAATTTTTGAGTTCCATCCGTCGTGTTTCGATTTTCTCCAATAAATCAACACACCAGATTCGTCTGAAAATTACGGGAAATGAAATTCACATTTCGGCCGAAGACATCGACTTCAGCAATAAAGCAGAAGAGCGTTTGTCGTGTAACTACAGCGGTCAAGACATGGAAATTGGATTCAACTCTCGTTTTTTGAGTGACATGCTGAATAATTTGGAAAGCGAAAATGTCAATCTCGAACTTTCAGAGCCAAACCGTGCTGGGCTTATCATCCCCTCAGACGGTTTGGAGGATGGCGAAGACGTGCTGATGCTCGTCATGCCTGTGATGTTGAATAATTAATCCCGTTTCCGACATATCGGAAATCCAATGCAATGCTATGAAAGTCCTCGCCATAGGTGATGTTCACGGCTGTTACTACACTTTTCGTGAGTTGGTAGAAAAGTATTGGAATCCCGAGAAAGAAATTCTCGTTCAACTCGGCGACTTGGTCAACCGTGGAAATCACTCGTTGAAATGCTTGGCTTACGCCAAAAAATTAAAAGCAAATCACCCCGACCGCGTGGTTTTTCTAAAGGGAAACCACGAATACGACCTCTTGCAATATTTGAAGGGAAAGCCCAACTTAAAATGGCTGCGTGGTGGCGGAGAAGAGCTGATTCAAAAAATCTTCGAATCCGGCACAGCATATCGCGATATTGCCGACTGGGTTGATCACCTGCCCCACTCCTGGGAAAACGATGTCGTTTTTCTATCGCATGCCGGAAAAAGCAAAGGATATCGCACAGATCTCGAAGAAAATTCTCCCGTTGGATTGTTGTACAACCGACAAGCACTCATCCCCATCGGTAAAATGCAAGTTATAGGTCATGTCCCGTGCAAGAAGGGTACGCCGGAATACAACAAGTCATCCAATAGTTGGAGAATCGACACCGCGGCGTATACGGGCAAAGCGCTAACGGGATTGAAAATATCGAAAAAGGGAAATATCAAGCAAATTTGCCAAGTGCAAACCGACGAGCGAGATTTTAAGCGACAGTAAAAGAAAACAGGATTGTACGTAATCATCGACATCGAAACTACTGGAGGTAGAAAGCAAAGCGAAAAAATCACGGAAATCGCCATGTATAAACATGACGGTATTCGGCTCGTGGATGAATACCAAACCTTGATCAATCCCGAAAAGAAAATCCCCTACAACATTACGCAGATTACGGGAATTACAGACGAAATGGTCATGCATGCGCCGAAGTTTTATGAAGTAGCGCGAAAGATTGTGGAGTTTACCGAAGGCTGCATTTTTGTTGCCCACAATTCCAACTTCGACTACGGTTTTGTTCGACAAGAGTTCCGTAGTTTGGGGTTCGACTACCAGCGCGAAACGCTTTGTACGGTCAAATTGAGCAGAAAGCTCTTACCGGGACACCCATCGTACAGCTTGGGAAAGCTCTGTAAAACATTGGGAATTCCAATAACCGCCCGACATCGGGCTGCAGGAGACGCCCTGGCAACGGTTAAGGTTTTCGAGTTGCTATTGGAACGAAACAATGGAGAAATTCCTCGGGACTGGAAACAATTGCAAAAGCAGTACAACACCCCACTACCGCTCCAAAAAATCGAAAAAATTCCATCTGCTACCGGAGTATATTATTTTCATGATGCCGATGGCAATGTGGTCTACATCGGCAAGAGCGTCAACCTCCAACAACGCCTTCGTTCGCATCTGAATAATTACGGCACGGAAAAAGGAGTCGAAATGATGCAACAGATCCATGATGTGAGTACAGAAGTTACAGGTTCAGATTTGATTGCCCAACTTCTGGAATCGGAAGAGATCAAAAAAAACACGCCCGTTTTCAATTCGGCATTGCGCAAGAAAGAATTCGGTTATGGCATTTACTTGGTTCAGGAGGACGAATTTACGCGACTGGAAGTTCGGAAAAGAAGTACAACTCCAAGTGAACCCCTACTCAAATACACCAGCAAGGAAGCGGCAAAAGGTCGCCTTGAAGCCGCAGCGGAAGAATTCGGTTTGTGCAGGGGAATTATTGGTTTGGAGAAATGTCGAAAGGGTTGCATGCACGTCGGAATGGAAAATTGCAGTGGCGCCGCCATTGGATTGGAGTCTCCGGAGGAACATAACCAAAGATTGGAAGCATGGATCGGCCGGTACAACTTCCCGCACGCTAATTTTGTCGTAATTGACCGAGGTAGAACAGAAGGTGAGTCCGCATTTGCATTGGTCGAAAACCAAAAATATGTAGGGTATGGATTCATTGCCGTGGAAGAAGTCATTTACTCACCCGACCAGTGGAAAATGTATTTGACATCCACGTATACCCATCGCGATCAAACCGCGATTATTCAGCGGTTTATCAAAGAAAATCCAAGCCGTGTAAAACCCATATAAGTCGTGCATTCTTTATATTTGGGGCAAAACCAAATCCCATGAGAACAATTGTTATCGTCCTCGCTGCACTTCAACTCACTGCCTGCGGTTGGTTTGGCGTAAAAGGCAACGGACAGGTAGTGGATATTGAAAAAGACGTATTGGAGTTTTCCGAAATTTCAATCAACGGAGCATTTGACGTTCATCTTCGTCAGGGCAACGCTTCGGAGTTAATTTTACGCATCGATGAAAACCTCGAAGAGTACATCGAGGTAGAAGTCGAAGGAGATCGACTTAAAGTACGACCAACCCGACCGATTCGCAAGGCGGAAAGTCTATCGCTATACATCACAGTCGAAGACATTACGGAGATCGACTTGAATGGAGCGATCGAACTCACAAGCAAGGGGCCTATTCGATTCAACAATATCGATATTGAATGCAACGGTGCCTCTGAAGTCGATTTAACCCTGTTTGGAAACCATTTGAAATTTGATGGAACGGGAGCAAGTGAGGCGCGATTTACCGGTGAAGTTACCGATGCGCAAATAGAAGTCAACGGTGCAGGTGAAATCGATGCACCGGGTTTAGAAATTGAAAATGCAGAAATAGAAATCAATGGATCTGGTGAAGCCAACATATTCGTCACTCGAAACCTCGACGTAGAAGTCAATGGCAGCGGTGATGTTAGATATTATGGTGAACCTGCTGTATCGCAGGACATCAATGGATCTGGAAGTATACAACAGAAAAAAAGAAACGAAAGTGAAAACAGCTGAAGATATTCTTGAAAAAGCACGTCAATGGACCACCGGGTCGTATGACGGAGATACCCAAGCATATATCCAAAACCTCATCGATACCGACGACCCCGAACTGACGGAAGCGTTTTATAAAAACCTTGAATTCGGTACGGGAGGAATGCGCGGCATCATGGGGCTTGGAACCAACCGCATCAATCAATATACCTTGGGCATGGCCACTCAAGGTCTTTCGAACTATATTCTCGAGAGTTTTCCCGGAGAAAAACATCGGGTTGCCATTTCATACGACTGCCGCAACAACAGTGATCGCCTGGCCAAAATTGTAGCGAATGTGTTTTCGGCCAATGGGATTGAGGTTTTTCTTTATGAAGACTTGCGCCCTACTCCTCAGCTTTCGTGGACAGTACGCCACTTGAACTGCCATAGCGGAATTATGCTAACGGCGAGTCATAACCCAAAGGAATACAACGGCTATAAGGTGTATTGGAACGACGGGGCACAAATCGTTCCTCCACACGATAAAAACATCATCGCCGAAGTAGAAAAAATCACATCTCCGGATCAAGTGAAGTTCGAACCCAACGAACAACTGATTCATTTTGTTGGAGAGGAATTGGATAAGAAATTCATCGATGAAGTGGTTTCGCACAGCATGAGCACTGCCGGTGTCGAAGATTTGAAGGTGGTGTTCACTTCATTGCACGGTACATCGATTAAAAGTATTCCAGCCGCATTGGAAAAAGCGGGGTACAAACGCGTATTCACCGTGGCCGAACAGGCTGTGCCCAACGGAAACTTCCCTACGGTAGAATCTCCTAACCCGGAAGAGCCCGAGGCTCTGGATATGGCACTCGACTTGGCTACCTCAGTGGAAGGTGATATCGTTATTGGTACGGATCCCGATGGCGACCGGATTGGCTTGGCTGTAAGGGATCAAAACAACCTACTTCGCTTGTTGAACGGTAACCAAGCCGGAGCCGTGTTGACTTGGTACCTGCTAAAGAAATGGACCGAGAAAGGGCTGAGTGGAAATGAATACGTCGCCAGTACCATTGTAACCAGCGACCTGATTATCGATATCGCCAAAGGCTTTGGAGTCGATTGCCCGGTGAGTTTAACTGGGTTTAAATGGATTGCTGACATCATTCGTCGCAGAGAGGCTACGCACACCTTTATTGGCGGTGGAGAGGAAAGCTATGGCTATATGATCGGTGATTTTGTTCGGGATAAAGATGCGGTTACTTCAACGCTCATCGCTTGTGAAATTGCCGCTTGGGCCAAAAGTCAGGGAAGAAGATTCTTTGACATACTCCTCGATATTTATGAACAATACGGTTTGTACAAAGAGCGGCTCATATCCATTGTAAAAAAAGGAAAGAGCGGTGCGGAAGAAATCGCGGAAATGATGCGAGAATTGCGCGCTAATCCTCCAAAACAAATTGCCGGAAAATCTGTGGTGCGAATTGATGATGTCCAGAAAGGAACATCACTCGATGTTGCAACGGGACGTGAAACTCCATTGGAATTGCCCGCATCGAATGTCTTGCAGTTTTATACGGAAGATGGTAGCAAGATCAGTGCGCGACCTTCAGGTACCGAACCAAAAATCAAATTTTACATCAGTGTAAAAGGAAAATTGACCAACCGAGATGAATTTGCAGCGGCAGAGGCGGCTGTGGAGAAACAAATCGATGCCATTATTTCCGACCTGAAGCTCGGTTAAAAGTAAATCGGATAAACTCGAATATTCCCTGATCCACTATTCCACTGAATAGTTGGAGCAGGAACTTTCAAAACACCTAACGCGTCGAAAAAGGTATTCAACCATTTTTGGCGCGTTTTGATTTGTGAAAGATCAACATCGAGCGAAAAATAGAACTGTCGCTGACGAATTAGGTCAGGATGCATCAATTGATTGGCATCTGTCCGACTTCCGGCCAGCATCCCATCAGCGCCATACCCCACACTGAGCATAAGCCAGTCGGGCCACTTATCCCAACCAAAGGAATGTGGACTGCTACTCAACCAATACGTCTGACCGTTGTAATCTTTCAATAAAGACTCCACAGCATTGCTACCCAGTACATTTGGCCGTTGCTGGGCATAATCCGTCGGAAAATAGGAAAACTTCATTTGAATGCGCTGTTCATCCCAAAGAAGCGATTGTCCGGCAAAAAGTGCCACACCAGCGAGGTTGGATGAGAAGTCCGAAACGGAAAAACCCCATTCGGCTGAAAAGCCATCCATCACTTCTACTGCCGTGATAAACGACGTACTCAATAAAATACTGCGAATAAGCGCTGGATTTCGTTCCATCCCGTAGTAGCGATAAACATTATGCGTAAGTCGTGTGATTTGATACGTCGAAAAGGAATGTCCCAACTTATCCACTTGCTCCCATTGCCGCGAATCGTCGATAAAATGAAATCCACTTTGCGGATAATCCGCATACCAAAGAAAGTACAAACCGGTAAGCCCAGCTACCTCAGCCCCAACAGCCGCAGTAGTGAAGCGCTTTACCGCCGTTGTATCGTACTGCGCAGTGGCAACAAAAGTGGTGATTAAAAAAAATACTACCGCATAACGCGTCTTGCATCCAGCCATCGATGATATTCTCTACTGTTCTGTAAGTGCTGATTGTAAGTTACGGCAAATTTATGATACCCCGGTTTATCGACACTTGCACACATAAACATGTAGTCGTGATCTGAAGCGTTTAGAACAGCATCGATCGCTCGAATACTCGGAAACCCAATCGGCCCAGGAGGGAGACCACTGTGCTGATAGGTATTGTAGGGCGATGGAAACTTTAGATCGGACTTGAGAACACGTGTAATTTGCGTGTCGGGATAAGCCTCTTCGATGGCGAATATCACGGTAGGATCAGCTTCCAGCGGCCAATTTTTACGAATGCGATTGAGGTATAAACCAGCTACCATCGGCATTTCATCGGGCTGAACCGTTTCTTTCTCTACAATTGACGCAAGGGTCACTACTTCGGATTGTTCGAAATTCAATTGCGATGCGTTTTTCACACGCGATGAGGTCCAAAACCGATTGAATTCTTTTGCCATTCTTCCGATAAAAGCCTCCGCATCTGTATTCCAATACAACTCATAGGTATTGGCGATAAACATAGCAGAAAACGTTTCGGTTTGAAACCCATAACTCCGCGCAACAGAATCGCTTCGGAACAGTTTTACCAATTGTGCCGAGTCTGCTTCAATCTGTCTTGAAATCACACCCGCCAATTCTTCAAAATGATCAATGTTGTTGAACGTGACCTGCACAGGCGTCTGATTTCCCGACCGCAGCAGATTGATCAACTGATTGTTGTCCATATCGTTTTGAAGAATATACCTCCCCGGCAATATGCGGGCGGGATACTTTTTAATTTTCGCCAACCGCTCGAAGGAAGACACATCCTGCAGAACACGCGAAGAATCTAAGATTTCCAGCACATCCTCAAAATCACTACCGGTAGGAATATACACTTCGCATCCCTGATCCTCACAAGTTACATTGGGTGTAAACGTCTGTACGTATCCATACCAGACGACGGCCAACCCGACGATTAGCAAGAATACGGTTGAGGTTAAGATTATCTTTCGCATACTAGATTCGATTACGCACTTCTATTAACGCCGCTTGAGCTTCCAAATTTTCAGGATCCGTTTCCAAGGCTTTTTCCAACCATTTTTCAGCTTGTACCCAATCTTGTGCCAACGCATAATATCCAGCCATATTTACCATGGCTCGAACATAATCCGGATTGAGCGATAAGGCCTTTCGATAATCGGCTAATGCGAGATCTCCTTTGCCCTCTAAGAGGTACAAATATCCCCGGTTAACGTAGGCCTCTTCGAAAAGCGGATATTCGTCGATGGCAAAATTCAAGTGGAACATAGCTTCTTTCCACTGCCCCATTTGTACCAATGTAACGGCCCATTTATTTCTAAACTCGAGATTAAAAGGAGCCAAATCTACAGCCTTTTGATACAGTCGGTTGGCATTATTAACATCACCTGTATTGTACATGGCCTCCGCTGCGCGATAAAGCGTCCAAGCATCCGTGTTACTCCAGGATTTCGAGGTGTACGTTTCTAAGACTTTCTCCACCGTCATAGCATAGGTAAGCTTGGCGATAGTAGCGTAGTCTTCGCGTAAAAAATTCACGTGTACATCCAGTTCAAATGGACGACCCAGTTTGTCGATATACACATCGGCAGAATCCAGCATTTGTGCATCTGGAGTGAACTTTTCGAATTGTTGTAAGTAGCCCAATGCCATCGTTCGGTCATCTGGATTTTCTTCATTGACCGGTTTTAATCCCATGAATTTCCGAACTTTCTCCACATCGGGATTTACTGGGCTTGCATTGGGAATACGAATTTTGTGATCATGAACTGTCACGTGCGGAATATCAATGCTCGTACTCGATGGCATGTGACAGCCCGAACAGTTGTCGTTCTCAAGAGCTCTAACCTCTGGATCCTCGGTACACAGCACCCCTTTAGTTTGCGAATGACATTCCATACACGGTTTGTTGAACTGTTCAGTTCGGGTTTCCGCAACAGTGTAATGGGGATTATGACAACTCGTGCAGTTGAATCCATTATTGCTTTGAATGTAGCACTCGGACTGCTTCATACGGTCAACGTGACTCGCCATGATAAATTCATTTTCGCCTCCCTCATAGCGCGGCATAAATACCGTCATCACATCGCTCAAACGCATGCCCGGCTTAAAATCAAAAAACGACTTTCCTTCTTTTAAAACTGCATTACCCTGTAAATGGCATCGCTGGCATACTTCAAACTGCAAGTCGTTCTCGAGCTTGGCCGGATTGACGATAGTATAATCGATGTGCTTTGACGTATCGACAATATTTCCAGCCATTTTTTCACGAACGTGAATTTCTCCTGGCCCATGGCAGCGCTCACAAGAAATACCGTTTGGAACAACGTCGTATTTATTTTCAGATCCAAATACGAATTCGGGCAAACTATTGTGGCAGCTCATACATTCCAAACCTATTTTGCGGCCGAAACGCGTGTTATTACCATTTTCAAAACCCGGTGGAAAATCGAGCTTTCCGTCCTGCGTATAATACGTAAACGGCATCTGATGCAAATAGCCATTTACATTAAAAATATGACTATTGGTGTGCTGCCCACTACCGATAATGTAGTCTACATGTTCGGTTCTTTTAAACGTTGTATCTCCATTATTGAGTCGGTACTCCACTACAAAAAGCGAATCTCCATCCCAATACGGATGGTAGTACAAATCCTTGTGCGCATCGTACAACACGGACTCCTCATTTAGCTTGGATGAACTCTTATTCCGTGAAGCTTTGTCAAACGACAGCCCCATTCCGGTATGGATAAACGTGCTGTGTATATCCCCGTGACAAGTTTTGCACGTTTCCATTCCCACATAAGCCACTGTATCGTTCAGATTGAGGTATACGCTATCCTCCATTGCTTTAGGATCCACTTCCGCTTGCGGCTCTTTCGTTCCGCATTTCGTCAGGGCAATCACAAAAACAGTTACCGCGAGTAATGCTGCTATTTTTCGTATGCTATTTTTAACTTTCAAACTCACTTATCGTTTCCAAACTCCTGAAAAAACCCGCACTGCTGGTCCGATTAAAATCACGTTTTCGAAAGAATCACCAACTCGGTCAAACCGAACTTTCAGGTTCCCTCCTTTGGCCTCGACGGGTATTTCACCCGTCAGCATGCCTTCGCGCTGGGCGTGCACTAATGCCGCAGCGGTAACTCCTGTTCCACAAGCCAAGGTTTCATCTTCTACCCCTCTTTCGTATGTCCGTAAAATCAATCGATTTCCGTTTACTTCCACCGCATTTACATTAATTCCCTCTTGAGCAAACCGATCGCTATACCTCACCGATTGCCCATAGGTAACGATATCCAACTGACTGATGTTCTCGACAAAATGAACGTAGTGCGGTGAGCCGGTGTCGATCACGAAATCATTTCCTAAAGATTGCGCTATTCCAAGTACATTCATTCGAACGGCAATTTCATCATCCAATTCGTAGTAATGCACACCATCGCTTGCCAAAAACTCACCTTTTGAAGGAATATGCATGGTATCGTTCGCAAATCGAACCAATGCCCGTGAACCGTTTCCACAAAACGTACTTTTCGCGCCATCCGAATTAAAATAGACCATTTCAAAAGCAAATGATGGGTGAGTTCGGAGCAAAATAAGTCCGTCCGCTCCTATTCCGAAATGGCGGTCACACATGGACGCGATCAATGCTTGATCATTTTCTGGAAATACCACTTCCCGATCATCGATCATCACAAAATCATTACCAGCACCGTGGTATTTGGCAAAGGGGTATTCCATGTTAAAATTTTCTAAAATCCATTTAGCTCTGTCAAAGGTCGAGAAACAAATTGAAATTGTCCACCGTTTTCTCAATGACATTTTGTCGGATGGAATACATTTTGATATAAATTACAACGTTAAATCAAAGGACACTTTATTATGAAAAAGCACTTATCTGTATTGAGCATCGCTTTGCTAAGTGGTGCAATTACACTGGGAGCCTACAAGATATTTTTCGAAAAACCGGTTCATATTACACAGTTCGAAAAGCCGGAAACTCCATCATTTTTCACCAATAACTCTGTAAATACAACGCCCGATGGGGTGCCCAACTTCACGGTAGCGGCTGAACAAACCGTAAACGCTGTAGTGCACGTAACATCGAGTGCTCCAGGTAGACAATATTACGACCCCTTTGCCGAATTTTTCTTTGGTCAAGGCGAAGGCCGACGTCAGATGCCGCCGAGTATTGCCACGGGAAGTGGAGTAATCATCAGTGAAGACGGATACATCGTAACGAACAATCATGTAATCAACGGTGCACAAGAAATCGAAATCACCATGAACGACAATCAGGTCTACAATGCCGAAATTGTAGGTACTGACCCGACAACGGACATTGCCTTATTAAAAATTGATGAAGACGACCTTCCATATGCGGCGTTTGCGAATTCGGACGATGTCCGAGTTGGAGAGTGGGTTTTGGCCGTGGGTAATCCGTTTAATTTGAACTCTACAGTAACTGCTGGAATCGTCAGTGCCAAAGGCCGAAACATCAATTTAATCAACGATCAATTCGCCATTGAATCGTTCATCCAAACGGATGCCGCAGTCAACCCCGGAAATTCGGGAGGTGCACTGGTCAATACATTGGGCGAACTCATTGGCATCAATACAGCCATCAGTACACGTACGGGATCCTTTGAGGGTTATTCTTTTGCAGTGCCGAGCAATATTGTTCGGAAAGTTGTGGAAGATCTTCGCGAATACGGAATTGTACAGCGCGCTTTTATCGGGGTACAGATTCGCGACCTAGACGCCGCATTAGCTGCTGAAAACGACTTGGACATTCAACAGGGTGTTTATATTTCAGGTACCACCGAAAACGGAGCTGCAGAAGAAGCTGGGATCCGCAAAGGAGATGTTATTCTTGAAGTCGATGGCGTGCCGGTTACAGGTGCAGCAAAACTTCAAGAGATCATTGGCCGACATCGCCCTGGCGACATCGTCGATGTACTTGTACACCGAAGTGGACGAGAAAAAATATTTGAAATTACACTTCGCAACAAAGAAGGTAAGGCAGATTTAATCGATCGAACCAAAACCTTCGCCGAGAATGTACTCGGAGTGCGTTTGGAAAAACTCTCGGATGAAGATCGCGAGAAATACGGAATAGAAAACGGAGTGAAAATCGCCGAATTGTTCCCCGGAAAATTCAGTCGTGAAGGGATTCGTCAAGGATTTGTCATTACCGAAATGACCATTGATAGTCGAAAAATTACGGTGAACTCGCCAGAGGATATTCTCGAAAACTTATCGGATTTGAAAGATATGGGCGTTTTTATCAAAGGATATTACCCCGGGGGTAAGGTTAGGTACTATGCCTTGGGCATGTAAATAGAAGTAGTAGTTTTTACAATAAGCCATTCTCCTGATTCGGAGAATGGCTTTTTTATTTAAGGGCGAAAGATGAGCACTGAAAAACATAAAATTCGTCACCTACTTCATTCTGAAATAGTACCTTTGCGGCAGAAATTATAACTGTTTCTTAAACCTCGCATCATGTCGAATAATTCTAATTATGACGCTCAGCTGAACATTCGTATTGACAATGAAAAAGCTGCTGCTGAATTTGTAAAAATCGTTACCGATTTATGGTTTGACAAAAGCATCGAGTTGATGTTATTCCGCAAGCCATTGCTTGACCAAAGCACAAGTGAAATCCTCAACACCCACAACTACGCAAGAAAAATCGTCGGACAACCGATTACGATTTTCGACACGCTATTGATCTTACAAGAGTTGTGTCGCGTAGATATTGCACCTGCCCGAATGGATGTAGGAAAATTGGCCAGTGAATGGTTGGCTGAGAGCGATAACTACGGAGATGTTTCCAGCTTTATTCAGGACAAACTATCCGACTTTATCGGAAAAGATAAGCTGAAATTGCAACCCAAAGATGTTGTTCTTTACGGTTTTGGCCGTATCGGACGGTTGGTTGCTCGCGAACTCATTCGCAAAGAAGGCCGTGGAGAGCAATTGCGCCTTCGCGCTATCGTTACCCGTCAGGATGACGATGAATCGATCATCAAGCGTGCTTCGTTGCTTCGAATGGATTCGGTGCACGGAGATTTTCCCGGACTAATCGAAGAAGACTTGGAGAACAAAATGCTCATCATTGACGGGAACCCCGTTTTGATGATCGCAGCAAAGAATCCAGAGGACATCGATTACACCGCTTACGGAATCAATAACGCGCTGATTATCGATAACACCGGAGTTTTTAAAGATAAAACTGCCCTTAGTCGTCACTTGCAAGCCAAAGGAGCCGATAAAGTTTTATTGACTGCTCCTGGTAAAGAGATTCCAAACATTGTATACGGAGTCAATCAAACGCATTTCCCACCTGAGGATAACAATATCTACTCGGCTGCATCGTGTACAACCAATGCGATCACGCCTGTCTTGAAGGTGATCAACGACGTGTATGGTGTAGAAAAAGGACACATTGAAACCGTACATGCTTACACCAATGATCAGAACTTGGTGGACAACATGCATAGCAAGTACCGCCGAGGACGTGCTGCCGCCTTGAACATGGTAATTACGGAAACTGGAGCTGGTAAAGCAGTGACGAAAGCTATTCCCGAATTGGAAGGTAAACTGACCAGTAATGCCATCCGTGTTCCGGTACCGAATGGTTCATTGGCAATTCTCAACTTGACGCTCGAGAAAGAAACTTCGAAAGAAGATTTGAACGAGACGCTACGCAAGCATGCGTTAGCTGGTGATTTAGTAGAGCAAATTGAGTATTCGATGAGCAATGAGTTGGTGAGTAGTGACATCGTAGGTCGTACAGCTGCGAGTATCTTTGACAGCCCGGCTACCATTGCCAGCAGCGATGGAAAAAACGTTGTCGTATACGTTTGGTACGATAACGAATACGGATATACCAATCAGGTTATGCGATTGGCAAAATACGTATCGAAAGTACGTCGCTTGCGTTATTACTAAGAATCGTTGAACTACAAATAAAAAACGGTAAGCTCGTTGCTTACCGTTTTTTTTGTTTCATTACTTCGCAAAGAATCCGGTTAGGTTTAATCCGAAGTTGTAATAATCACCATCGATCGGCTCATTAACTGGAAAGCCCATCAAGACTCCCAGGCGCAATCTTTTACTCAAATAAAAACCCAAATCCAATCCCATATTCAGAAAAGGTCCATTCTTTGGCCGAAGGGGTTCTGTATATGAAAAATAATTTGTGTAGGTATACGTGTATGGCGTACCTACGGGTATGTATACATTGACGGGTAATTTGATTTCTACTGCACCGGCGCGCAAACCAATACCACTGCCCAGGGCAATGCTCTGCGAGGAATATGAATGATCCGCATCAGATAAACTATTTCCAATAAGCGCGTACCCCAAGCTCACATCCCAAAGGTGTAGATAACTACTCTCTTCCGCTGGTTTGGCGAATTGTACGCCAAGACCATACGTGGCTAAATTTACGCCTCCAGCCATGCTAACTACTCCGTACAAACGGGCTTGATCTCCTAACAGTCCAGCCAATGATTCTTGGGCTTGTGATTGAAATCCAATCCATACGAACATAATCAATACTAACTTTTTCATAAGTATGAGGTTTTATGTTATACCTCGAAGTTAGCACAGCGTATTCCCGCTATTTTGTCGATTTTCGACAATCCTACATTACTGTTGTCGATTTTCGACAAAAAAAGCCACCTCCAAATCAATGAAAGTGGCTCAATTTTCTATGACAGTTTGAGATTATCCCGCAAATTGCTTCTTCAGCAATTCGGTAGTCGTACTTCCAGGGCGCTCAATTGGCATACCGAGTGCACGGTCCCAAATCAAATTGGTGAGTACACCCAAGGCACGAGAAACTCCGAACAGTACAGTATAGAAATCGTATTGCGTCAACCCGTAATGCATCAACAACTGACCTGAGTGTGCATCGACGTTCGGCCAAGGGTTTTTGACCTTGCCGAGGGATTGAAGGATTTCTGGAACAACATCGTAAATGCGATCGACGATCGTAAAGAGTTCGTCATGTGGCATGTGTTTTTGCGCAAATTCACGCTGAGCGATATAGCGAGGGTCGGTCTTGCGCAATACGGCGTGACCAAAACCTGGAATTACTTTTCCATCATTCAATGTTTGACGAACGTAGTTTTCAATCTGCTCTTTCGAAGGCAGTCCACCGCCTAATTCATCGCGCATTCCCAGAATCCAACGAATCACTTCTTGGTTGGCCAACCCGTGTAGAGGTCCGGCTAAGCCGTTCATACCCGCTGCAAACGACAGGTAAGCATCACTCAATGCAGAACCCACCAAGTGCGTTGCATGAGCGGATACATTTCCTCCCTCGTGATCGGCGTGGATGGTCATGTACAAACGCATAAGCTCTTTGAACTCATCGCTTTCAAAACCTAACATGTGGGCAAAGTTACCCGACCAGTCCAATTTGCTATCCGGCTCGATATGATCGCCGTTGTGATACATGCGACGATAAATGTAAGCGGCGATACGAGGAAGACGAGCGATTAAGTTCATCGCATCTTCGTAGGTCGGATCCCAGTACTCGCTTTTGTTGATTCCTTTTCGGTATGCTTTAGCAAACTCCGACTCGGTACGCAACGCCATAATCGCCGAAACGAATTGAGTCATGGGGTGCGTATGCATTGGCAGGGCATCGATTACCTTGAAAACGTGCGGCGGAACGATTGCGCGACGAGCCCAGTTGTTGCTCACACGGCGTACATCATCGTCCGACGGAATTTCGTTGTTCAACATCAAGTAAAAAATCCCTTCCGGAAGCGGCTCATTACCGCCCGGGTATTTGGGTAGTTTCTCCTGCAATTCTGGAATAGAATAACCGCGAAAACGAATACCCTCTTCGGGATCGAGCTTCGAGGTTTCACAAATCAACGCTAACATTCCGCGCATTCCGCCGTACAATTGGCTCACTTTTATTTCACCAACTGTTTGGTCACCATGCTCCTTCAAAAAAGCACGAGTATCTGCTACCGTTTGTTCTATTTTCGATGAAAAATGTTCTTTTAATCTATCCATGATTTATCGCGTAGTATTTATGTATTTAAAATTCTTTCCTGTAAATATGGCGCTATCTCCTAGCATCTCTTCGATTCGAAGTAATTGATTGTACTTCGACATGCGATCCGAGCGCGAAGCCGATCCGGTTTTTATTTGACCGGTATTCAATGCTACGGCGAGATCTGCAATGATATTATCCTCCGTTTCACCGCTGCGATGGCTCATCACAGAGGTGTAACTATGGCGGTGCGCTAAAGATACTGCATTTATAGTTTCGGTAAGCGTACCTATTTGGTTTACCTTAATTAAAATGCTATTCGCTACAGAATTGTTCAATCCTTTCTGCAATCTTTCCACATTGGTCACAAACAAATCGTCTCCGACCAACTGCACTTTATCGCCGATTGAATCTGTAAGTTGTTTCCAACCGTCCCAATCGTCTTCATCCAACCCGTCTTCGATCGAAATGATGGGGTATTTCGATGTCCAATCCTTCCAAAAACCGACCATTTCACTCGGTGAAAGCTTTTCACCTGAGCTCATGTGGAAATGATACACATTTTCTTCCGAATTATAAAATTCACTCGCGGCTGCGTCCATGGCTATCCAAATATCTTCGCCGGGACGATAACCCGCTTTTTCAATAGCCTGAAGAACCACTTCGATGGCTTCCGTATTGCTACCTAAGTTCGGTGCAAATCCTCCTTCGTCTCCCACGTTGGTCGATAGTCCTTTGGAAGAAAGCACTTTTTTGAGATTATGAAAAACCTCTGTACCCATTTGTAAAGCCTCGCTAAAGGATTGAGCTCCAAAAGGCATCACCATGAATTCCTGGAAGTCAATTTTATTGTCGGCGTGTTGCCCACCATTTAGAATGTTCATCATCGGCACGGGAAGCGTTCGTGCATTGGTACCACCGATGTATCGGTACAATGGCATTCCTGTAGCTTGAGCCCCTGCCTGAGCTGCTGCCAGTGAAACGGCTAACATGGCATTGGCTCCGAGGTTTGCTTTATTGGGCGTACCATCTAAGTCGATCATAATTTGATCGATTAATGCTTGTTCGGTTACCGGCAAACCAACGAGCTCCTGTGAGATCGCTGTTTTAATGTTATTGACGGCATTCAATACACCTTTGCCCATGTAGCGATGCTCATCACCATCTCTAAGTTCAACAGCTTCGTATTTTCCTGTCGAAGCGCCAGAAGGAACCATAGCTCGGCCAAATGCACCGGTATCGGTGTAAACTTCTGCCTCGACCGTCGGATTCCCTCTTGAATCCAACACCTCACGAGCGTGTAAATGGGTTATTGTAGACATAGTTGTAGTTCTTTGGTTATGCGTTTACGGTCTTATGTTGATTCATTTGATTCACAAAATCATCGAAAAGGTAGCGTGAATCGTGGGGACCTGGTGACGATTCAGGGTGGTATTGAACACTGAAACAATGGCGATCCTTCAATCGGAACCCAGCCACAGTATTGTCGTTCAGATGAACATGAGTTATCTCGAGGTTGGGATGATTTTCTGCCTCTTCTCTATTCACCACAAAACCGTGATTTTGTGAAGTAATTTCTCCTTTACCCGTGAGCAAGTTCTTAACCGGGTGATTGATGCCGCGGTGTCCGTTGTGCATTTTGTATGTCGAAACGCCCAACGCACGAGCAATCACTTGATGGCCCAAGCAAATTCCAAAAACGGGCTTTCCTGCATCCAATATTTGCTTTACCGTTTCTACGACTTCAGGCATCGCCGAAGGGTCTCCTGGACCGTTAGAAAGGAAATAACCGTCCGGGTCCATTGCGCTCATTTCTTCAAATGAAGCGTGCATTGGGAAAACGGTTATTTGGACTCCACGTTCGGCCAGACAACGAATGATGTTTTTCTTGATTCCGATATCTAGTGCTGCCACTTTTAAGGCTGCATTTTCGTCGCCAATGGTATACACCTTATCCGTTGTAACCTTGCTACTGAGTTCGAGTCCTGCCATAGAAGGAACTTTATCCAGTTCCGCCTTTAAATGATCAACATCCATTGTCTCACTTGAAATGATGGCATTCATTGCCCCTTTATCACGAATATGACGCACTAATGCACGCGTATCGACATCCGCAATGGCAACTACGTTATCTCGTTCCAAAAATGCCTGCAAATCACCGTCAGCATCTGGACGTGAAAAGTGGTGGCTAAAGTTTTTTACGACCAAGCCGGAAATCTTAATGCTTTCGGATTCCACTTCATCCCGATGTACCCCATAGTTTCCGATATGGGCATTGGTAGTGACCATGATTTGTCCGTAGTAGGAAGGGTCGGTAAAGATTTCTTGGTAACCGGTCATTCCGGTATTAAAGCAGATTTCCCCGGTTGTTGTTCCCTTTTTACCGATGGCTGTACCTCGAAATACAGTTCCGTCTTCTAATACCAAAATGGCTTCGTTGGCTTCTGTTTTATACATGTTCTCAGGCTTATAAAAATAAAAAAGGATGGAGCCAATAACCCCATCCTTTTGCTATTTATCCATGACAATAAATCCAGTGCATCTTATTCAGCGGCTTCTGTATTATCATCTTTTTTCGTTTCATTCGATTCTGAAGGAGTGGTGTTCTCAGCAGCAGGGGTAGCTTTCTTACCCGCACGACGCGTACGTTTCTTCTTCCCTTCTTTCTCGTTGGTATAGATTTCGTTGTAATCTACCAACTCGATCAAGCACATTTCTGCATTATCTCCCAAACGGTTTCCCGTTTTGATGATGCGCGTGTACCCTCCTGGACGATCGCCCACTTTTACCGCTACATCACGGAAAAGTTCAGTGACCGTTACTTTGTTTTTCAAGTAACTGAATACAACACGACGATTGTGTGTGTTGTCTTCTTTGGCCTTAGTAATGAGTGGCTCTACGTATTTCTTAAGCGCTTTGGCTTTAGCTACAGTCGTAGTAATTCGTTTGTGCTCAATCAATGAGTTAGCCATGTTTGCCAACATAGCATTGCGGTGCTCCGCTTTGCGACCCAAATGATTGAATTTTTTACCGTGTCTCATCTCAACTATTTCTAATATGAGCTTCCCAGCCCGTTCTTATTCTTTATCCAATTTATACTTTGTGACATCCATTCCGAAGTGAAGACCTTTGGCTTCAACCAATTGATCCAATTCCGTCAACGACTTTTTACCGAAATTACGGAACTTCATCAGGTCACTCTTATTGTACATCACCAAGTCACCGAGTGTTTCAACCTCTGCGGCTTTAAGGCAGTTCAATGCACGAACGGACAGATCTAAATCAACGAGTTTCGTTTTCAACAATTGACGCATGTGCAATGCTTCTTCGTCGTACTCTTCAGCAGCTGCCGTTTCATCGTCTTCCAACGTAATGCGCTCATCGCTGAACAGCATAAAGTGTTGAATCAAAATTTTGGCCGCCTCGGTTAATGCATCTTTTGGATGTACAGAACCATCGGTTTCAATATCGAGCAACAACTTCTCGAAGTCAGTTTTCTGCTCTACACGGAAATTTTCGATATGGTAACGTACGTTGCGAATTGGCGTATAAATCGCATCAATTGCAATGGTACCCAATGGCGCATTGGCTTTTTTGTTCTCCTCAGCCGCAACATAACCACGACCTTTCTCGATGGTTAATTCGATGTCGAGTTTAACTTTTTTGTCCATTTCACAGATCACCAAGTCTGGATTCAATACTTGGAAACCCGAAACAAACTTACCCAAATCACCCGCTGTGAGTTGCTCTTGGTTGGCCACCGAAACTTGAACCTTTTCATCGTCCACGTTTTCGATTTGGCGCTTGAAGCGAACCTGCTTGAGGTTCAACACAATTTCAGTAACGTCTTGTACGACACCTGAAATGGTTGAAAACTCGTGGTCTACTCCTTCGATACGAACGCTAGTCAACGCATATCCTTCCAATGAAGAAAGCAACACACGACGCAAAGCGTTACCTATCGTAAGACCGTATCCCGGTTCAAGAGGACGAAACTCGAAAGATCCCTCTTTATCGTTAGCTTGTATTTGGATTACCTTGTCAGGCTTTTGGAAATTCAAAATTGCCATGTCCTATATTTGTTTAGGATGATTACTTAGAGTACAATTCGACGATCAACTGTTCCTTGATGTTCTCAGGAATTTGTTGACGCTCAGGAATGGTAATAAAAATACCTTCCATTTTTTCTTCGTTCCACTCCAACCATTCAAAGCGATCAGCGCGATTACTACGAAGACTGTCTGTAATTACATCCATACTCTTCGACTTTTCACGAACACTGATTACATCACCTGGCTTACACTGGTACGAAGGGATGTTAGTAATTGTTCCGTTCACCAATACATGACGGTGACCGACAAGCTGACGCGCTTGACGACGAGTTGCTCCAACTCCCATTCGATAAACAACATTGTCTAGACGCGACTCACACAATTGAAGCAAAACCTCACCGGTTACACCTTGACGGCGCGATGCTTCTTTGTATAGGTTCGAGAATTGACGCTCCAGCATTCCGTAGGTATACTTTGCTTTTTGCTTTTCAGCTAGCTGAACCGCATATTCGCTTTTCTTACCACGACGACGCGAGTTACCGTGTTGTCCTGGAGGATAATTACGTTTTTCTAAAGCGCGGTCTGGACCGAAAATCGGTTCACCGAATTTTCTCGCTATCTTACTTTTTGGACCTCTATATCTTGCCATTACAGATCGTTTTCTATTTGAATATTATACACGACGTCTTTTCGGAGGACGGCATCCGTTGTGTGGGATTGGTGTTACATCTACAATCTCGGTAACATCGATACCGCTATTATGAATCGAACGGATAGCTGATTCACGTCCATTTCCAGGACCTTTAACGTACACCTTTACTTTTTTCAAGCCCAACTCCATAGCGCGTTGTGCACAATCCTCAGCGGCAACTTGCGCTGCGTAAGGAGTATTTTTCTTAGAGCCTTTAAAACCCATCTTTCCAGCCGACGACCATGAAATCACTTGACCCGTTTTGTTGGTCAATGAAATGATGATGTTGTTGAACGAAGAGTGAATGTGTGCTTCACCAATCGCGTCGACTTTAACGTTGAGCTTTCTTGCTCCTTTATTTGACTTAGTCTTTGCCATTATTGCAATCGATTAATGATTATTTAGTCGCCTTTTTCTTATTGGCAACAGTCTTTCTCTTACCTTTACGAGTACGTGAGTTATTCTTCGTTCTCTGTCCGCGAAGAGGAAGACCTGCACGGTGACGAATACCACGCTGACATCCAATGTCCATCAAACGCTTGATGTTCATTTGGGTTTCAGAGCGAAGTTCTCCTTCTACTTTGTACTCATCGGTGATCAATTGACGAATAGCAGCTAATTGGTCATCGTTCCAATCTTCTACTTTCGTGTCATAATCAATACCCGCTTTGTCCAGTATCTCTCTCGAGCGACTGCGACCGATTCCGAAGATGTAGGTCAAACCTATTTCTCCTCTTTTGTTGCGCGGTAAATCAATTCCAGCGATTCTAGCCATATCTTAATAATTATCCTTGACGTTGTTTAAACTTGGGATTCTTTTTGTTGATCACATACAAACGCCCTTTGCGTCGTACGATCTTGCAATCCGCACTTCTTTTCTTTAATGATGCTCTTACTTTCATTGTAATTAATATCTATACGTTATACGAGCTTTTGACAAATCATACGGCGACATCTCCAACTTCACTTTGTCACCGGGCAACAGTTTTATGTAATTCATTCGCATTTTTCCCGAGATATGCGCTGTAACGGCGTGGCCGTTTTCCAGCTCCACTCGGAACATAGCGTTTGACAATGCTTCTACAATCGTTCCGTCTTGTTCAATTACAGACTGTTTAGCCATAAAACTTTATTCTCTATTTATATTGAGGGCGTGTTTACACGTCCTTTAATCTTTCCTGTTTTCATCAAACCGTCGTAATGACGATTCAACAAGTAACTTTCAATTTGCTGAAGTGTATCCAATACCACTCCAACCATAATCAAAAGCGACGTACCACCATAAAACTGTGCAAACGCAGTATTTACTCCTGCTTGCATCGCAAACGCTGGTAGTATGGCAAGAATCGCTAAGAATATCGATCCTGGCAATGTAATTCTAGACATTACCCCGTCGATGTACTCAGCGGTTTCACGACCCGGTTTAATGCCTGGTACGAATCCGCCATTGCGCTTCATATCTTCAGCCATTTGGTTGGTGTTCACCGTAATCGCTGTATAGAAGAACGTAAAAAGTATAATCATTACAGCAAAAACAAGGTTATACCAGAAACCCTGGATATTTCCGAATTCCTGAATAAACCAACTCGATTCCGCATCGCTCGAAAAACCAGCGAACGTAATCGGAATAAACATAATGGCCTGAGCAAAGATGATCGGCATTACTCCAGAGGCGTTAACCTTCAGAGGCAAATACTGACGCACTCCACCCATTTGTCGATTTCCAACCACTTGCTTCGCATATTGCACCGGAATACGACGTACTCCTTGCACCAACAAAACACTGGCTAAAATTACGACGAGCAAAATTACAATTTCTACGAGGAAAATCACCAATCCACCACCAGTATCTGCAAGTTTTGATGTTAATTCTTGAACAAAAGACTGCGGAAGGCTCGCAATGATACCCACCATGATGATCAATGAGATACCCTGACCAACTCCTTTGTCGGTAATTTTCTCACCCAACCACATGGTAAAAATGGTACCGGTAACCAAAAGCAACACACTGCTGAACCAGAAAAGTCCTGGTGAAAGCAAGAATGCCTCTTGCGGAAGCTGTGCTTGAAGGTTAGCGATATAACCTGGCGCTTGCGCCATGGTAATTAATATCGTTAAGTAACGCGTAATCTGATTGATCTTGCGTCGTCCACTCTCGCCGTCCTTTTGCAATTTCTGCAAATACGGGACAGCTAATGTCATCAACTGAATAACGATAGAGGCCGAGATATATGGCATAATACCCAGAGCCAAAACAGACGCCTGAGCAAAAGCTCCACCGGTAAACAAGTTCAATAAACCCAATAGACCTGAATTGGCTTGCTGTTGAAGCGCGTCCAATTGTTGAGGGTCGATACCAGGAAGTACAACGAAAGATCCCAATCGATAAATCAAAAGGAATCCCAAGGTGGCGAGGATGCGGTTACGCAGTTCCTCTATTCGCCAAATATTCTGTATGGTCTCTATAAATTTCTTCATCGATTAACCGTTCCTTACAGGGTTGTTACTGAACCACCTGCTGCCTCGATAGCAGCTTGAGCAGATTTCGAAAATTTGTGAGCAGTTACGTTCAAACCACCTTTTAGCTCTCCACGACCCAAGATTTTCACCAAGTCATTCTTAGCTGCCAATCCGTTCTCGCGCAATACTTCAACAGTGATTGTATCAATACTTCTCTTTTCGGCCAATTCCTGCAGTGTATCCAAGTTGATACCACGGTACTCCACACGATTATGGTTCTTGAAACCAAACTTTGGAACACGGCGTTGTAGCGGCATTTGTCCCCCTTCGAAACCAACCTTGCGGCTGTATCCCGAACGAGATTTTTGCCCTTTGTGTCCACGAGCTGAAGTACCTCCGCGTCCACTACCTTCTCCGCGACCTACACGCTTGCCTTTTTTGTTCGACCCCTCACGAGGTTGTAGATTACTTAAATCCATGTTCTCTTATTGTAAAATGTGTTATTAAACTTCTTCTGTTTCAACCAAGTGCCTCACCTTAGCGACCATCCCTTTGATTTGCGGAGTCAATTCGTGCTCTACAACTTGGTTCATCTTGCGCAATCCAAGTGCCGTCAAGGTTCTTTTTTGATCCTGTGGGCGATTGATTTGACTGCGTACTTGTTTGATTCTAATCTTCGACATTTGTTCGAAATTAACCGTTGAATACTTTATCGAGTGACACGCCGCGCTGTTTGGCAATTAAACTTGCATCGCGCAAATTCATCAATGCATCCAACGTTGCTTTTACCACGTTGTGCGGATTCGATGAACCTTTTGACTTCGCCAAAACGTCATGTACACCAACACTTTCCAATACAGCACGCATCGCACCTCCGGCGATTACCCCGGTACCATGTGATGCAGGACGGATGTAAACACGCGCTCCACCGTACTTTCCTGTTTCTTCGTGAGGAATGGTATCTCCTTTCAATGGAATACGAACCAAGTTCTTCTTCGCATCTTCGATACCTTTGGTGATTGCTTCAGATACTTCCTTGGACTTACCCAAACCGTATCCTACTACTCCATTTTCATCACCCACTACAACAATGGCAGAGAAACCGAATGTACGACCCCCTTTGGTCACTTTAGTTACACGTTGAACGCTAACTAAACGATCTTTCAACTCAAGACCACTGGGTTTTACTTTTTCTACTTTTCTATAGCGCATGTCTTAAAATTTTAATCCTCCTTCTCTGGCTCCTTCAGCCAATGATTTAACTCTACCGTGATACAAGTAACCATTGCGGTCAAAAGATACTGCTTCAATACCTGCTTCTTTAGCACGTTCAGCAATCAATTTACCCACTTCGAAGGCAACTTCTGTTTTGGTTCCCTTTTTCTCAACTCCTTTTTCTAGAGAAGAGGCAGCGGCAAGTGTTACACTTGCATCATCGTTGATCAACTGAGCGTAGATCTCTTTGTTGCTGCGGAAAACTGACAAGCGCGGACGAGCGGCTGTGCCCGTAGCTTTCTTACGAACACGCATCTTAATGCGCTCTCTTCTTTGTGATTTTGTCAAAGCCATTTCCTATCGATTATTTTTTAGCAGCTGCTTTACCAGCTTTTCTTCTGATATATTCTCCTTTGAAACGAATACCTTTTCCTTTGTACGGTTCAGGCTTGCGGAATGAACGAATCTTAGCCGCAACCATTCCAAGAAGTTCTTTGTCGTGCGATGTCAAGGTAATCATCGGGTTTTGCCCTTTGTCTTGTTTCGCTTCCACTTTCACTTCGCTAGGAATTTCGAAAATGATGTTGTGCGAATACCCCACTGAGATATCCAAACGTTGACCGGCATTCGATGCGCGGTAACCTACACCGACCAATTCCAATTCCTTCTTGTATCCCTCTGTTACACCGACAACCATATTATTGATCAGTGCACGATTCAAACCGTGAAGAGCTTTCAATTCTTTCGACTCGTTTGCACGATCAAGTACAATCTCGCCTTCTTCCATTGAAACTGTAATACCCTCATTCACTTCGCGAGTCAATTCGCCGAGCGGGCCTTTTACCGATACGGTGCGGCCATCAACCTTAACTTCTGCTCCTTTCGGAATCGCTACGGGGCTTTTACCAATTCTTGACATTTCTCTTTATCTTTATGATTAGCTGACGTAGCAAAGTACTTCACCACCGACATTCTCGCGGCGAGCATCTTTGTCTGTCATTACACCTTTCGAAGTAGATACAATCGCAATACCCAAACCATTCTTCACACGTGGAAGGTCAGATGAAGATGAATAGCGACGCAAACCTGGACGGCTAACACGTTTGATTTCACGGATAGCGTTGATTTTCGTCACATTGTCATACTTCAATGCGATTTTGATTGTCTTCTTCGCGCCTTCTCCTTCCACTTTATAGTTGTGGATATATCCTTGATCTTTAAGAATACGCGTAATATTTTCTTTCGTGTTGCTAGCAGATACTTCTACTACACGGTGACCAGCAATGATTCCATTACGAATGATCGTCAGGAAATTAGCTATTGGATCTGTAACCATTATTCTAAACTTTAAAAATCGTTAATTACCAGCTCGCTTTACGAACTCCCGGAATCAAACCCTTGTTAGCCATTTCACGGAACAATACACGTGAGATACCAAACTGACGCATGTATCCACGAGGACGTCCGGTGATTTTACAACGATTGTGCAAACGAACAGGGCTAGCATTCTTAGGAATGCGCTGCAATGCATCGTAATCACCTTCTGCTTTCAATTGAGCACGCTTCTCAGCATACTTATCAGCTAACTTTTGACGTTTGCGCTCACGCGCTTTCATTGATTCTTTAGCCATATCTTATTTTTCAAAGGGTATTCCAAATTCTTCTAATAGTGCTTTCGCTTCGGCATCGGTATTGGCAGATGTTACAAACGTAATATCCATACCTTGGATGCGGTTCACTTTATCAATTACAATCTCTGGGAAAATGATTTGCTCAGTAACCCCGAGGTTATAATTTCCGCGTCCATCAAAACCCGTTGCGCGAACGCCGCGAAAATCGCGAATACGAGGCAAACTTGCAACGATCAAACGCTCAATAAATTCATACATGCGCTCTCCGCGAAGAGTAACACGCGCGCCGATTGGCATTCCTTTACGAAGTTTGAAGTTCGAAACATCTTTCTTCGATTTCGTAGGAACTGCTTTTTGACCAGCGATGATGGTCATTTCATTCAACGCATCTTCGATAATTCGCTTATCGGCTACTGCCGCACCAAGTCCTTGGCTCAAAACGATTTTCTTCAGACGAGGAACTTCCATGACATTTTTGTATCCGAACTTCTCTTGAAGTGCCGGCATCACCTTTTCCTCGTAATGCTTCTTTAGCGTCGGTACGTAATTCTCAGTTGTCATTTGATTACCTCCCCTGATTTTTTAGAATATCTTACCAATTTTCCGTTTTCATCCAATTTTCTACCAATTCGTGTAGCATCACCACTTTTTGGGTCGATGAGCATAAGGTTAGAAATATGGATAGGAGCTTCTTCCTTTACAATACCACCTTGTGGATTGCTTGCACTTGGTTTCTGGTGTTTAGAAACTTCATTAACACCTTCCACTACTGCGCGGCTTTTCGAAGGGATTACACGTAGTACTTTACCTTCTTCTCCTTTAAATTCTCCGGCAATTACTTTTACCGTATCTCCTGTTTTGATATGCAACTTGGCCATCATAGTATTTTTTAAAGCACCTCTGGTGCCAGAGAAACAATCTTCATGAATTGACGATCGCGAAGTTCACGTGCAACAGGTCCAAATACACGCGTTCCGCGCATTTCTCCTTGAGCGTTCAAAAGAACACATGCATTGTCGTCAAAACGGATATATGATCCATCGGGACGGCGAACTTCTTTTCTTGTGCGAACCACTACGGCTTTTGACACAGAACCTTTTTTAACGTTACCAGAAGGCATAGCCTCTTTCACACTGACAACGATGTGGTCCCCAAGGCTAGCGTAACGCTTGCCAGAACCTCCCAATACACGGATACAAAGAACTTCTTTAGCTCCGGTATTGTCAGCCACCTTAAGACGGGATTCTTGTTGTACCATTTTTACTTAGCTCTTTCAATGATTTCTACTAATCTCCAGCACTTGTTCTTACTCAGCGGACGAGTTTCCATGATGCGTACGGTATCACCGATATTGCATGTGTTTTCCTCGTCATGAGCGACAAATTTTGTCGTTTTCTTTACGAACTTCCCATAAATGGGGTGCTTTACTCGACGTTCTACAGCGACAGTGATTGACTTGGTCATTTTATCACTTGTCACTACTCCGATACGTTCTTTTCTTAAATTTCGGGTCATAACCTTTACTATTAAGCCTCGCCTTGAACTTGTCTTCTTCTCAATTCCGTCTTTAAACGTGCAATAGTGCGACGAGTTGAACGGAGGTCCATTGGATTTTCCAACTGAGATATGGTATGAGTAACACGCATGTTACCGTATTTTTCAGTCTGAATCTGGATCTGCTCTAAGATCTCAGCATCCGACAATTGATTTACTTCTGATTGCTTCATCGTGGTATATTCTTAACCTTGAAAATCTCTACGAACAACAAACTTCGTTGTCACCGGCAATTTCTGTGCAGCAAGACGAAGCGCTTCTTTAGCTACTTCATAAGGTACACCGTCTACTTCGAAAAGCATACGACCCGGTTTTACAACAGCTGCCCAATATTCAGGAGCACCTTTACCCTTACCCATACGTACCTCTGCTGGTTTCTTGGTAATGGGCTTGTCCGGGAAAATTCGGATCCACAATTGTCCTTCACGCTTCATGTAACGAGTGGCTGCGATACGTGCAGCTTCGATCTGACGTGCAGTAAGCCAGTTTGATTGTAGCGACTTGATTCCGAAGCTACCAAAGGCCAACTGGTTTCCGCGCTGAGCGTTTCCTTTCATACGTCCTTTCTGGACGCGGCGGAATTTTGTTCTTTTCGGCTGTAACATTACTGCTTGACTTTAACCGTAGTTATTATTTCTTTTTTCTTCTAGATCGCTTAGGACCTTTATCATTCGCTGGTTTACTACCCACGAAATTTGATAGATCACGTTTTCCGTAAACTTCTCCTTTCATGATCCAAACTTTCACACCGATCAACCCATAAGTTGTCAATGAATCCGCTTGGTGGTAGTCAATGTCCGCGCGGAATGTATGCAATGGTGTACGACCATCTTTGTACATTTCGCTACGAGCCATTTCAGCACCGTTCAATCGACCTGAAATCAAAACCTTGATTCCTTCAGCTCCCATTCGCATTGCTGCTGCAATCGCCATTTTTGTAGCACGACGATACGAGATACGTCCTTCGATCTGACGAGCGATACTGTTAGCTACCAATACGGCATCCAACTCAGGGCGCTTGATTTCAAAAATATTGATCTGAACTTCTTTTCCGGTCAGTTTCTTCAACTCCTCCTTCAACTTGTCAACTTCCTGACCACCTTTTCCGATAATAATACCGGGACGTGCCGTTGTAATGGTAACCGTTACCAATTTCAGTGTACGCTCAATGATGATGCGTGCTACACTGGCTTTGGCCAAACGTGCGTTCAAATAATCGCGAATCTTTTTGTCTTCAGCCAACTTGTCACCGTAGTCACGACCACCGTACCAATTGGAATCCCAACCGCGAATATATCCGAGTCTATTACCTATCGGGTTTGTCTTCTGTCCCATATTATTCTTCGTTATTCTTTGTGTCCAACACTAATGTCACGTGATTCGATCTCTTGCGAATGCGGTGTGCACGACCCTGTGGAGCCGGACGCAAGCGCTTTAGGATTCTTGCACTATCAACATATACTTCTTTAATGTAAAGCCCTGAATCCACATCAAACGTAGTTTCAAACTTCTGCTCCCAATTCGCTACCGCTGATTCAAGAAGCTTTTCCATTCGATTTGAAGCTTCCTTTGGAGAATACTTCAAAACATAAAGAGCTTTATCTACATCCATGCCACGAACCATGTCGGCTACAAGTCGCATTTTTCTCGGAGAGGTAGGACAGTTGCGCAGTTTGGCGAATGCCACCTGGCTTTTCTGCTCTTTTATTTTCTCGGCTCTTAATTTTTTTCTAGCGCCCATTTCCTGATTGTTTTAACTAATCTTCTTATCGCTTACCTTTATCTTTCTTGTTACCGCCATGGCCACGGAAAGTACGTGTTGGTGAAAATTCACCCAATTTGTGACCTACCATGTTTTCAGTAACATATACCGGAACAAACTGACGTCCATTGTGTACAGCAATGGTCATCCCAACAAAATCAGGAGTGATCATCGATGCGCGCGACCAAGTTTTAATTACACTCTTTTTACCGCTATCCGCAGCAGCAGCAACTTTACGCTCGAGCTTGTAATGGACGTATGGTCCTTTTTTAAGAGATCTTGACATATCTATTCTTTCTTAATCGCTTATTTCTTACGTTTTTCAACAATGTAGCGGTTCGACGCTTTCTTCTTCGAACGCGTTTTGTAACCTTTCGCAGGAATACCGTTACGCGAACGAGGGTGACCTCCACTTTGACGGCCTTCACCACCACCCATTGGGTGATCAACCGGGTTCATCGCTACTCCACGAGTACGTGGACGACGACCTAACCAACGGCTGCGACCAGCTTTACCACTAACTTCTAGCGCGTGGTCACTATTCGAAACCACTCCTACAGTAGCGCGACATTTTGCCAACACCATGCGAGTTTCACCCGATGGCATCTTTAGCGTAGCATATTTACCGTCACGTGCAACAAGCTGAGCATATGTACCCGCTGAACGAGCCATGATACCACCTTGCCCTGGGCGAAGTTCAATGTTGTGTACAATGGTACCCATCGGCATATTGGCCAACTCCATTGCGTTTCCAACCTCAGGAGCAACTTGATCACCAGAAACGATTTCTTGACCTACTTGCATTCCGTTGGGGGCAAGTACGTAACGCTTCTCTCCATCTTTATATACTACCAATGCAATAAATGCACTTCGGTTTGGATCGTATTCGATCGACTTAACCGTCGCAGGAACACCGTCCTTCATACGCTTAAAATCGATATCGCGGTAACGTTTTTTGTGACCTCCACCGATATAGCGCATAGTCATTTTACCGCGGTTGTTACGTCCACCGCTTTTGCTCTTTCCTTTGGTCAACGACTTCTCAGGAGTAGATCCACTAATCTGCTCGAAAGAGTTCTTGACTTTTTGTCTCTGTCCCGGAGTTACGGGATTTAATTTTACTACTGCCATATCGCTTTATCAGATATTCGAATAAAAATCGATCATTTCTCCTTCTGCAACAGTAACTAGCGCTTTTTTGTACGAACCTGTACTTCCGCTAACTACTCCGCTGCGTGTATACCGAGACTTTTGTTTTCCTGCCATGATCAAAGTGTTCACACGAACCACTTTCACTCCATAGCGAGCTTCAACTGCTCTTTTGATTTGCCCCTTCTCGGCATCTTTCGCTACTACAAAAGCATACTGATTCAAGTCCTCAGACAACTCTGTAGTCTTTTCAGATATAACCGGGCGAATAAGTACTTCCATCTCAGTATTAACTTAAAGTTTCTTCAATTTTTCCAACTGCGCTTTCCGTGATAATTACACGATAAGCATTCATTGTATCGTAAGTGCTTAATTCAGAAGCAGTTACAACTTTCGCTCCCTTCAAATTTCGGGAGGACAAATATACGTTTTTATTTTGCTCTGCAATGACTAGAACCGACTTTTTATCGTTGATTCCCAAAGCGTTCAAAATCTTCACGTATTCTTGCGTTTTTGGAGCTTCCATTGCAAGGTCTTGCAACACGATGATTTCACCGTCTTTTGCCTTTGCACTCAAAGCACTACGACGAGCTACCTTGCGAAGTTTTTTGTTCAACTTCTGCGTGTAATCGCGTGGCTCTGGTCCAAAAACACGACCACCACCTTTGAACAATGGCGACTTAATGCTACCTGCACGAGCCGTACCTGTTCCTTTCTGCTTCTTGATCTTACGCGTACTACCCGCAATCTCTGCACGTTCTTTTGCCTTATGCGTTCCTTGACGCTTTGCAGCTAAATGTGCTTTAACATCGAGATAGATTGCGTGCTCGTTCGGCTCAAGACCAAAGATGCTATCGCTCAATGAAACGGTTTTACTCGTTTCTTTTCCTTGTATATCTAAAACTTTCAAGTCCATTTCTCAATAATTACGTATCCGTTCTTAGGTCCGGCTACAGAGCCTTTAACCAAAATTAGATTCTTCTCAGGCATCACCTTCATAATGCGAAGGTTGATAGTTTTATCGCGCTTGTTACCTGTTTGTCCTGCCATTCGCATTCCTTTGAATACGCGTGAAGGATAAGATGAAGCACCGATCGAACCAGGAGCACGCTCACGGTTGTGTTGACCGTGTGTACGCTGTCCAACACCACCAAAACCGTGACGTTTTACAACCCCTTGGAAACCTTTACCTTTTGAGGTACCGATTACGTCGACAAACTCATCTTCATTGAACATGTCAACGCCAATCTCTTGACCTAATTCAACCTCTAAGTCAAAATCGCGGAATTCAACCACTTTTGCTTTAGGTGTTGTCGCAGCTTTTTTGAAGTGTCCAGTTTGTGCACTTCCTGCATTCTTTTCTTTGCGCTCGCCATATCCAACCTGAACCGCGTTGTAACCATCTCTTTCTTCGGTTTTCACCTGAGTTACAACACAAGGTCCCGCCTCAATGACAGTCACCGGAATGTTTTTGCCATCAGCATCATAAATGCTGGTCATCCCCACCTTTTTTCCAATTAATCCTTGCATCTCGATTAACTTTATCTTTTATCAGACTTTAATTTCTACCTCAACTCCACTCGGCAACTCCAATTTCATCAGAGCATCGATTGTTTTTGAAGAGGTACTGTAAATGTCAAGCAGACGTTTGAACGAACTGAGTTGAAACTGCTCTCTTGACTTTTTGTTAACGTGTGGTGAGCGGAGTACTGTAAAAATTCTCTTGTGGGTGGGCAAGGGGATTGGCCCATTAACCACAGCTCCTGTACTCTTCACCGTCTTAACGATCTTTTCAGCCGACTTGTCAACCAAATTATGGTCGTAAGACTTTAATTTAATTCTAATTCTCTGGCTCATCCTGGTATAATGATTAAGCTTTTGCTGTTCCTTTAACTTTTGCTATAACTTCGTCTGCAATATTCTGCGGACACTCTGCGTAATGCGAGAACTCCATACTTGAAGTCGCACGACCTGAGGTAATGGTACGCAAGTCGGTAACATAACCAAACATCTCGCTCAATGGCACCAATGCCTTTATAACTTGTGCGTTATTCTTCGAGTCCATTCCCTGCATGATACCGCGACGACGGTTGACGTCAGCTACTACATCACCCATATTTTCTTCAGGTGTGATGATCTCAACTTTCATCATAGGTTCCATCAATACTGGACGCGCTTTTCTAGCTGCCTCGCGGAAACCAATTTTCGCTGCCAATTCGAATGAAAGTGAATCCGAGTCAACTGGGTGGAATGAACCATCCTTCAACTCTACTTTCATGCGGTCAATTTCATAACCTGCCAATGGTCCGTTAACCATTGCCGCTTCGAAACCACCTTGTACCGATGGGATATATTCGCGAGGAATGTTACCTCCTTTAATCATGTCTACAAACTGAAGACCGTCACCTTCCCAATCTTCATCCGCTGGCCCGATAGTAAATACGATGTCCGCAAATTTACCACGACCACCCGTCTGTTTCTTGTACGTCTCACGGTGATCAGCAACTGCTTGAAGAGCTTCCTTGTACTGTACTTGAGGTGCACCTTGATCTACTTCTACCTTGAACTCGCGACGCAAACGGTCAACGATGATTTCCAGGTGAAGCTCTCCCATTCCTTGAATTACAGTTTGACCTGTTTCTTCGTCGGTATGTACACGGAATGTCGGATCTTCTTCAGCTAGTTTAGCTAGACCAACTCCCATTTTCTCAACGTCAGCTTTGGTTTTTGGCTCAACCGCAACACCAATTACTGGCTCTGGGAAAGTCATACTTTCCAATACGATTGGGTTCTTTTCGTCGCAAAGCGTATCTCCTGTACGGATATCTTTGAAACCAACACCTGCTCCGATATCTCCCGCTTCAATGCGATCGATTGGATTCTGTTTGTTGGAGTGCATCTGGAAGATCCGAGAGATACGTTCTTTCTTACCTGTACGCGTGTTTTTCACATAAGAACCTGCATCAATTGCTCCTGAATAGACACGGAAGAAGCAAAGACGACCTACGAAAGGATCTGTTGCAATCTTAAATGCCAAGGCAGCTGTAGGATCTTCTGTTGTTGGACGACGTTTAACCACCTCTTCTGTATCTGGATTTGTTCCTTCAACAGCTTCGATATCAACCGGCGATGGCAAGAATGCCATAACCGCGTCCAACATAGTTTGAACACCTTTGTTTTTGAATGCACTACCACAAAGAACTGGCGTGATACTGCGTGAAATTGTTGCCTGACGAATTGCGTTCAACATTTCTTCTTCAGTGATCGAATCTGGATCTTCGAAGAATTTCTCCATCAATGCTTCGTCAAACTCAGCAACTGCTTCTACCAACTTTTCGCGGTATTCAGCAACTGTATCAACCAAATCCTCTGGAATGTCGATACGAGTATAGGTCATCCCTTGAGACTCATCATCCCAAACAATGGCTTTGTTTGTCAATAGATCTACAACCCCTTTGAAGTCGGCTTCAGCTCCAATTGGAACTTGAAGTGGAATAGGCTTTCCACCCAACATCTCGTCGATCTCACCAACTACACGGAAAAAGTCAGCTCCTGAACGGTCCATTTTGTTGACGAACGCGATACGTGGCACTCCGTACTTTTCCATCTGACGCCATACGGTCTCAGACTGAGGCTCTACACCACCTACCGCACAAAAAAGCGCAACAGCACCATCCAAAACACGCAATGAACGCTCTACCTCTACAGTAAAGTCAACGTGACCTGGAGTATCGATGATGTTTACCTTGTATTCTTGAGTCTCATCAGTGATTTGACCGTTATCGGTTGGATATTTCCAGAAACAAGTCGTTGCAGCAGAAGTAATGGTAATACCTCTTTCCTGCTCTTGCTCCATCCAGTCCATAGTAGCTGCACCATCGTGCACCTCACCAATTTTGTGACTTAGACCCGTGTAATAAAGAATACGCTCTGATGTAGTTGTCTTACCTGCATCAATGTGCGCGCTAATTCCGATGTTACGGGTGTATTTGAGATCTCTTTGTTTTGCCATTGTAATAAGGGTCTCTTCTTGTTATTAGAATCTAAAATGAGAAAATGCCTTGTTGGCCTCAGCCATACGGTGTGTATCAACACGCTTCTTCACTGCAGGACCTTCTTCCTTCGAAGCAGCCATGATTTCACCAGCTAACTTCTGAGCCATTGACTTTTCATTGCGTTTACGCGCAAACAAAATCAACCACTTCATAGCCATGCTAATTTTGCGCTCTGAACGGATCTGCATTGGAATCTGGAAAGTAGCACCACCTACACGACGGCTGCGAACCTCTACCTGTGGCATAACGTTCGTCAACGCTTCCTTCCAAAGCTCAATACCCGACTGCCCAGTCTTCTCCTCAACGATATCGATCGCATCATAAAAGATGGTATATGCCGTTTCTTTCTTGCCATCGAGCATCAAGTTGTTTACAAAACGCGTAACCAAGGAATCATTAAACCTTGGATCCGGCAACAGTATTCTTTTTTTCGATTTACCTTTTCTCATTGTACTGTCTTTTCCTTAATTATTTCTTTGGACGTTTAGCACCATATTTCGAACGACGTTGCAAACGACCTTCTACTCCGGCCGTATCCAAAGCACCGCGAACGATGTGGTAACGTACACCCGGTAAATCTTTAACACGACCTCCGCGCACCAATACGATCGAGTGCTCCTGCAAGTTGTGTCCTTCACCTGGAATGTAGGCGTTAACCTCTTTACCATTCGTCAAACGCACACGCGCAACTTTACGCATGGCGGAGTTCGGCTTCTTAGGTGTCGTCGTATACACACGTGTACAAACTCCACGGCGTTGCGGACAACTGTCCAAAGCGGCCGATTTACTCTTCTTCTTGATCTTCGTTCTTCCCTTGCGAACGAGTTGTTGGATTGTTGGCATATACTTGTATTTCTAACTAATTCTTGACCAAGTTTTTAAACCCCAGTTTTTTGAGGACTGCAAAGGTAAAACAAAAATTGTATTATTCAACACCTGTGTTCATTAATTATTTCAATGTCAATGTTTTTTACTTCCATAAACAAGCAAAGTCGCCATTCACGGCGACTTTGAAGATATTTTAAAGCGTGGATTTCGCTATCTTAATAACATAAAATGTCCGGACTCTTCAATCACTTCATTGTTATTCCCTCTCGCTTTGACATAATAGAAATAGGTTCCTTCGGGTGCTGTCCCACCTCCAGCAGAACCGTCCCATCCCGAATTCATATTTTCCCAATCCGACCACGTATAAACTACACTGCCCCACCTATTATATATGACTCCTTCAAATTCGACAATATTTGCCGTGCTATCATTAGTGGTTATGGCATTGAAATACGGGAATAAACTTCCTGGAGTGAAAACGTTAGGCATGGTCAATCGAGGTTCACTATCTACACGTATGGTAAACCGCGCCGTATCCGAACAACCTGTTCCTTCATCTGTGACGATTAAGACGACTTCGAAGAGTCCATCGGTCTGGTACGTATGCGAAGGATTCTCGTCCATGGACGAAGTACCATCTCCAAAATCCCATTCATAAATAGTACCTCCGCTCGACTGATTGCTAAATTGAACACTCAATGGCAACAACCCCGAAGGTGGATTTGCATTGAAGGCGGCGCTAACGGGGTTCTCTTCTTCGATAACAAAAGTTTGCGAGGTATCACATCCAATCGAATCAAATACGGTTAAAACATACGTTCCCGGTCCCAGGTTGTCGCGATCCAAGGTTGTAGCTCCGTCGTTCCATGACCACGTCAATTGACCAAATCCATCCGCTAGATTCAAATCAATCGACCCGTTATCTTGACCACAAAAACTATTGGCAATTTGTGCATTTTGTATAATGGGTGGCGGTTGGTTAATAAAGACTGTGTCAATTACGGTACAGTTATTCGTCTGATCGAACAACTGAACAAAATAAGCACCGGCCTCCAATCCTTTTAATGTATCTGAACCCGTAACATTTCCAGTGAGTTGGAGTGAGTTTCCAAAAATGTCAAACCATTCTACATCCCATGTGTTGGAGTTGGGTAAGTTAACGATGGCCTGTCCGTTATCGCTTTGCCAACAATCTTCATCAATTGCTTCAAAGTTGAGTCCGACACTACCGATACTCACTGTAACGGTATCGGCGATTGCCGGGTTGAATGTCGTACCGCACACAGCGCTTACTATATATTGAGTAGTCGCTTGTGGAAAAACCGTGATACTTGTGCCCGTTCCCAATAAATTTCCATTGATATCAAACCAGGCTACTCCTCCATTACCCGATGGTATAAATGCGCGAGCTTCGTTTGTGACCGTATAACTGGAATTATTTCGCCCCGTTACGGTGTACGCCTGAGCTCCCGTTTCGTCGTGTAAACCATGCACTGAGTTTCCACTATTCCAACTCGAGCAGTTTGGAAGGTTACCAATATGTGTCTCAATGATATTGGTTCCTTCATTAATCACAATTTGACCATTATATATAAGACTCGAACACGAAAACATGGGGACATTCTCATATGAAGCGATAAATTTCCGATTCGGCGCAGTACCAACTACACCATAACGAATCGTTCCGCCGGTATTCGGATTGATATCTACCCATGGGCCCATAATACTCGCCAGAGGTGCACCAGGATTTGGAATGGCTTGCGTCTGCCATGGCGAAAAACCACCTCCTCCACCCGTGAGGTCAAAGCTGATATAATTATTGGTGGAAACTCTGAGTTGATTGTAGGTTTGACCGTAGTAACAAAAATCAAAAGGAATACTCACAATTCCCGAATACTGATCATCCGGCCCGTTGTAAACGGTACCTGTAAAGGATGTAAAGTTATAGGGTATGATTGAATCGATATACTGATCCGTTCCTCCACCACCAACAAACGTGGCGTTTAATACCAGCGAATCACTCGCGCATAAAAACGTATCCGGCGGTGCGACTACTTGCCCTGAAGTGAAGATAGGAGCGAAAAGTAAAGCGAGGAGGTAAAATTTGGTTCGCATAGTATTCATTTGTTGGTATGCCAATATTAACGAATTCTTTTGCAACATCGTTGATAATTCCAAACCGCTGATTTAAAAATTCGGAGACACGGCTCGAAATAATTACCTTTGAGGCACGAAAAAGTGCAAGAATGGAATATTTGTCGAAACTGAATGATTCACAGCGCAAAGCGGTTGAAGCGACCGAAGGGCCCGTGATGGTAATTGCCGGTGCGGGATCCGGAAAAACTCGCGTTTTAACCTACAGAATTGCACACCTTATAAATAAAGGAGTCGACCCCTTCAATATTCTTTCGCTGACCTTTACCAATAAGGCGGCACGCGAAATGAAAGAGCGAATTGAAAAAATTGTCGGCCCAGAAGCGAAGAACTTGTGGATGGGGACTTTTCACTCCGTTTTTGCCAAAATACTGCGCATTGAAGCGGATCGATTGGGATACCCTTCAAATTTCACGATCTACGACGCCGATGATTCAAAACGCCTGATAACAAATATCATAAAGGAAATGAACCTCGATGTCGAGGTGTACAAACCCAAAGCCATACAAGGCCGAATATCAGCGCTTAAAAACAATTTAATCACACCTAAAAACTACTATAGTTTTCCGGATCAAGTAGAATACGACAACTCATCACGCCGACCCGAATTCGGGAAGGTATACCAGATGTATGTCGACCGATGTTTTCGAGCGGGTGCCATGGATTTTGACGACTTACTTCTGAAGACCAACGAGCTGCTCAATAAGTTTCCAGAAGTATTATTAAAGTACCAAAACCGATTCCGCTACATCTTGGTCGATGAGTACCAGGATACCAATCACTCGCAATATATTATTGTAAAAGCACTTGCCAGTCGTTTTGAAAACATCTGCGTGGTTGGTGATGACGCTCAGAGTATCTATGCGTTTCGAGGGGCGAATATTCGAAACATCTTGAACTTCAAAAAGGATTATCAGGACGCCCAGCTTTTCAAACTAGAACAAAATTATCGCTCGACGAAAGTGATTGTCGAAGCGGCCAATGGAGTAATCCGAAAGAACAAAGAACAGCTCGAAAAAAATGTGTGGACCGATAATGCACACGGAGATAAGATCACCGTTTACAAGGCCAACTCCGATAATCAGGAAGGGGCGTTTGTAGCCGATAGCATTTTAGAGAAACAACTCGGCGAACAAGTCAAACCGGGTGAGTTTGCTATTTTGTATCGAACCAATGCACAGTCGAGAGCATTTGAGGAGGCGCTGCGCAAAAGAGGGGTTCCATATCGGATTTACGGAGGTCTTTCTTTTTACCAAAGAAAGGAAGTAAAGGACCTTTTGAGTTATCTCAAGTTGGTGGTAAACCCTATGGACGAAGAAGCTTTTCGTCGGGTTGTAAACTATCCGACTCGCGGGATAGGAAAAACGACCATGGAGAAACTGGTTGTGGCCGCCAACAAATACCAAAAACCACTTTGGGAAGTTGCGGGTAAACCCGATGTGTATCCCGATACGGGGTATAACAATGGTACGAAGTCAAAACTGATGAACTTCGTACGGATGATCGAGAGTTTTCAAATTCTCGCCCAACAGTACGACGCTTTCGAACTCACAAAACATATTGCCGCCTCATCGGGGATCCTTAAAGATTTAAAGCAAGACAATACGCCTGAAGGTGTTTCCCGTGTGGAGAATATCGAGGAGCTCTTAAACAGTGTCAAAGAGTTTGTTGAAGAGCGCAACCAACCGGATGTGGAGGATGTAAAATCCGATTTGAGCACCTACTTGGAAGAGGTCTCATTACTCTCCGATTTAGATAAAGACGACAAAGATGAAGGAGATAAAGTTTCACTCATGACCATTCACTTGGCCAAAGGGTTGGAATTCCCTCATGTATATATCGTCGGGCTCGAAGAGGCGCTATTCCCCTCGATGATGAGCATGAATTCAAGAAGCGATTTGGAGGAAGAGCGACGTTTGTTCTATGTCGCATTGACTCGCGCTGAAAAATCAGCTACCTTGACCTGGGCAACCACGCGTTACCGTTGGGGCAAGTTGATCGACAATGAGCCCAGTCGTTTTTTAGAAGAACTGGATGAAAAACACTTAAAATTATCGAGCTCGGATGCACTGACCACTGGGTTTGCAGACCGAGGAATATTTGAAAAACACAATGTCGTGAAGAAGGAAACTGAATCAAAACCCAAGCGAGGTAATTTTGTATCTCAAAACACCAATCGCAACTTAAAACCGTTAGAGAGTACAGAAGACCATGCTGTTCCCTCTGGCGAGGACTACGATTTCCGCATGAACATCAATGCCGGAATGGTTATCTTGCATGAGCGTTTTGGAAAAGGTACAGTTGAAAAAGTAGAAGGAGACGGAACCAATAAAAAAGCAGTTGTCAATTTTGAGGGAAGTGGAACGAAAAAACTTCTTCTCAAATTCGCTAAACTGAAAGTCTTGAAAAACGCCTAACAGCGTGTAAATTTATACCATGGAATACAATACCAAACGAAGCGATCTGAAAATACCCGAATATGGAAGACATGTTCACCAAATGATCGATTATGCCCTATCCATCGAAGATCGCGAAGAACGAAATAAAGCGGCCCAAACCATTATTGAAGTCATTGGAAACCTAAATCCTCACCTTAGGGATATTCCGGATTTCAAACACAAATTATGGGATCACTTACACATCATGTCCGACTTTCAATTGGATGTCGACTCCCCTTACCCAAAACCAAGTCCGGACGAGCTTTTTGAAAAGCCGAAGCGGATGGATTATGCCCAGAGCAAAATCAAATACAGGTATTACGGAAAAACCTTGACCAATATGATCAAGGAAGTCAAGAGTTGGGATGAGTCGGAGGAGAAAAACCTGCTGATCAAGGCGTTGGCCAATCACATGAAAAAATCCTACCTAAACTGGAACAAGGACAGTGTAGATGACGAGACGATTTTGGCGCATTTGGAAGATATTTCAGGAGGTGAATTGGAGTTGGCCGATGAGCACGACTTAAGTGCGGCACGCGATTTGGTTAAAAAACCAATGAATCAGCGTAAAAAAGGAAAAAGAACGAATAAGCGCAGAAAATAAAATCCATGGCCAGTTTTATCATCAACGGAGGAAAACGCCTCAGTGGAGAAATCCAACCTCAAGGAGCAAAGAATGAAGCGCTTCAAGTGATTTGTGCTGTGCTGCTTACGCCAGAAAAGGTAACCATACACAATATTCCTAACATTCGAGATGTCAATAAGCTCATCGAGCTGTTGATTGACATGGGTGTAAAGGTGGAAAAGATTGGGCCAAACAGCTACAACTTCAAAGCCGACGAAGTAAATTTGGAATACCTCAATTCGGAAGACTTTAAAACAAAAGGAGCTGCATTGCGCGGATCCATCATGATTGTCGGTCCTCTACTCGCTCGGTTCGGAAAGGGCTATATTCCTAAACCCGGTGGAGATAAAATAGGTCGCAGAAGGTTGGATACGCACTTTATAGGTTTCCAAAACCTCGGCGCTCAATTCGAGTACAACGAAAAAAATCACTTTTATAAAGTATTTGCACCCGATGAAGGACTTCAAGGCGCGTATATGCTCTTGGACGAAGCTTCCGTAACGGGAACGGCGAATATTGTAATGGCTGCAGCTATGGCCAAGGGAGTTACCACAATTTACAATGCCGCTTGCGAACCCTACCTACAACAGTTGTGTAAAATGCTGAATGCAATGGGCGCAAAAATTACAGGGGTTGGCTCCAACCTACTTCGCATTGAAGGCGTAGAGGAAATGACGGGTACTGCCCATACCATTTTGCCCGATATGATCGAAATCGGAAGTTACATCGGTCTTGCCGCAATGACTCAGTCGGAGATCACCATCAAAAACACAGCGTTCGACGAATTGGGGGTTATTCCGCGAACCTTTGAGCGACTTGGGATACAAATCGAACGTCGCGGAGATGATATCTTTGTGCCGGCTCAGGAGCATTACGAAGTCGATGCGTTTATCGATGGAAGTATTTTGACCATCGCCGACGCTCCATGGCCAGGACTTACTCCTGACCTTTTGAGCGTTCTATTGGTAACGGCAACTCAAGCGCGAGGTAGCGTATTGATTCACCAAAAGATGTTCGAGAGCCGATTGTTCTTTGTGGATAAATTGATCGACATGGGGGCGCAAATTATTCTTTGCGATCCGCACCGAGCAACCGTGATTGGTCTCGACAGAACAACCGATTTACGAGCTACAACCATGACATCTCCAGATATCAGAGCTGGGATTTCACTCCTTATCGCTGCGATGTCAGCCGAAGGACGAAGTACAATTCACAACATCGAACAGATCGATCGTGGATATGAAAACATTGATAAACGTTTAAACGCCATAGGCGCAGACATAATACGAATTGACTAATAAAATAGAAATAATGAAAAAGGTAGTTATTTTACTTACGGCCATAGCAGTCGGATACTTTGCTTTTGGTTTTCTGAACGAAAAACCACAACAGTCGGGCTTGAGCATCGGTAATGTTGCTCCTGACATCGCTCAAGAATCTCCAGATGGAAAAATCATCAAACTGAGTGATCTACGTGGAAAATACGTTTTAGTCGACTTTTGGGCATCCTGGTGCGGCCCTTGCCGCCGAGAGAATCCTTTTGTCGTAAAAGCATACAATGACTTTAAGGATGTAAAAATGAAAGGTTCGGAAGGGTTTACCATCTACAGTGTTTCACTGGATGGCTTGAAAAACCGAGATGGAAGTCCGCGTCAGCCCAATGCAAAGGGCGACTGGAAAAATGCCATCAAGGCCGACAACCTCACTTGGGATTATCATGTGAGCGACTTACAAGGATGGGCCAACGAGGCTGCTCGTCGCTACGGTGTAAATAGCATTCCAGCTAACTTTTTACTGGACGAAAACGGTGTAATTGTCGCTAAAAACCTAAGAGGCGAAGCACTTTATCGCAAACTGCAAGAACTCTCGAAATAAGTCAATTTTTCATACCTCGGTATTTGAACGGACAGTAGGTCATTCCTAACTGTCCGTTTTTTATGACAACCTGACACCGAAGAGCGATTGGCAAACTGTTTGAGCACTATGGATGAATAAATTTGAACACATGGCTAAGAAGAATAAAGCAAAGGAAGATAAAGAGGTGATCGTCGAGGAAAAGGATCAAAATCCGAAAGACGAAAAAGAAACCAACGAAAACAAAGAACAAAACGAAGGCGATGAAAAGGCAAAAGAAGCCGAAGGAAAATACCTTCGCCTCTATGCCGAATTTGATAATTATCGCCGCAGAACAGCCAAGGAACGCTTGGAGCTGATAAGCAATGCGACGGAGGATTTGATGGTAGCTCTACTTCCGGTTATCGATGACTTTGAGCGAGCGTTGAAGAACATGGACGAAACCAAGGAGGATGTTAAGCCCGTTGCTGAAGGAGTTCATTTGATACACAAAAAATTTGTCCGAACGCTGGAAGAAAAAGGTTTAAAAAAAATGGAAAGTCCAATCGGTCAAGTATTGGATACCGATTTCCATGAAGCAATCACAAGTGTTCCCGCTCCGGAAGACAAGCTCAAAGGAAAGATTATCGACGAAGTAGAAAGTGGTTATATGCTTCGCGATCGCGTCATTCGCTATGCCAAAGTAGTGGTCGGCGAATAATCGAAAAACACAAGTTATGTCAGAAAAGAGAGATTATTACGAAGTATTGGGTGTATCCAAAAATGCCGATGCTTCGGAAATAAAGAAAGCATATCGAAAACTCGCTTTGAAATACCATCCGGATCGCAACCCGGATAACGAAGAAGCGGAAGCCCAGTTTAAGGAGGCTGCAGAGGCGTATGAGGTGCTGAGTGATGAACAAAAGCGAGCGAAGTACGATCGATTTGGCCATGCCGGAATGGGTGCCAATACAGGATTTGGCGGTGGCGGAATGTCGATGGACGATATTTTTAGCCAATTTGGAGATATTTTTGGAGGCGGAGGCGGAAGTCCGTTCGATAGCTTTTTCGGAGGAGGCGGCCGCGGTCGTTCACGCGTTCGCAAAGGAAGCAACCTCCGAGTACGTTTGAAATTGACTTTAGAGGAAGTCGTAAATGGCGTCGAAAAGAAAATTAAGGTGCAAAAATGGGTGAATAGCCCAAATGCAACGTTTACAACTTGCTCGACATGCCGCGGTACGGGACAAGTTACACGAGTTACCAACACCATACTCGGACAAATGCAAACGGCGTCTACCTGTCCTACGTGTCATGGTGATGGTCAAGTGGTAGAAAATCGCCCGCCTGGATCCAACCAAGATGGACAGATTCAGAAAGAAGAGGTGATCAGCATCAAAATTCCAGCAGGTGTAACCGACGGAATGCAGCTCAATATCCGCGGTAAAGGAAATGAAGGACCCAAAGGCGGTCAGGCCGGAGATCTTATCGTTGTGATCGAAGAGCAAGAACACGAAAGTTTGATTCGCGAAGGAAGCAACCTGCATTTCGACTTGTATGTCAGCATTCCAGAAGCCGTGCTCGGCGGACACAAAGAGATTCCTACCGTAAGTGGTAAAGCGCGGATTAAAATCGATGCCGGAGTACAAAGTGGAAAAATCCTGCGATTGAAAGGCAAGGGAATTCCCAACGTAGACGGTTACGGCAGTGGCGATTTACTGGTTCATGTGAATGTTTGGACACCTAAAAACATCAATGGAGATCTTAAAAAGTTCTTCGAGGAACACAAGGACGACAAAGCATTTCAACCCAAACCGACGAAAACCGATCGGAGTTTCTTCGACAAGGTGAAAGAAATGTTTTCATAATTAAAAAAAATTGGGCTGTTCGCAGCCCATTTTTTATTTTAGGCAAATGGAAAATATTCTTGAAGCTCAGGGCATAGTCAAGGACTACGCAGGGCATCGCGCGCTAAACAAGGTGGACGTTTCGATTCCCAGTGGGTCTATCTTTGGTTTACTCGGGCCAAACGGAGCCGGTAAAACCAGTTTGATTCGAATCATCAACCAAATTACAGGTCCCGATGAGGGCCAAATACTTCTAGGTGGAGAGCCCCTTCGACCAGACCACGTAGAACGGATAGGTTACCTACCCGAAGAGCGCGGGCTGTACAAGAAGATGAAAGTTGGAGAACAGGCGCTGTACTTCGCCCGACTCAAAGGGATGTCCACGACCGAGGCCAAACGAAAACTCAAAGAGTGGTTTGAAAGAATGGACATCATCGATTGGTGGGATAAAAAAGTAGAAGACCTTTCGAAAGGTATGGCTCAAAAAGTACAGTTCATAACCACTGTATTGCACGAACCTGAACTGCTGATTTTTGATGAGCCGTTCAGTGGCTTTGACCCCATCAATGCCAATATCATCAAAGACGAAATTCTACGACTAAAAGATCACGGTTCGACTGTCATTTTCTCTACGCACCGGATGGAGTCCGTGGAGGAACTTTGCGAATACATCGCATTGATCAATAAGTCGGAAAAAATATTGGATGGAAAGTTATCCGATATAAAAAGACAGTACAAATCGGGAAAATACAACGTCGAATACGACGGAGAGTTACCCGCTTCCCTGCCCTTTGAGGTTCTGGAAAACAAGGATGGAAAGGCGATTATTCAAATCGGACAAAACCATTCGCCGAATGAATTACTCAGCGGTATACTTCCACATGCTACCGTACACAATTTCAATGAAGTAATTCCATCGGTCAACGATATTTTCATTCAAACCGTACAAAACTCCGGAAACCATGAATAAGACGCTATTAATCATCCAACGTGAGTTTTTGTCTCGCGTTCGCAAGAAATCGTTCATTATTATGACGATTGTAGGGCCAATCTTGATGGCTTCCTTATTCATCGCTCCGATACTAATCGCCGAGAGCACCCAAGAATTAAAAACGGTTCGTGTACTAGATGAAACCGGGCTTTTCACCGGTCAACTGCGCGATTCGGATGATTTGGAATATTCCTACGTGAAGCCCATCGAGTCCGATGACCTAACCGAACGACAACAACACTTGGAAGATACCAAAGCAGACTTTTCCAACTCCGAGGAGTATGCCTTGTTGTACATTCCTTGTGGTGCAAATTGCGACCTGAACTACATCGAGAAGTCGGTTCAAATTTTCACGCAAAAAACCGTTTCGATTGGTGTAAAATCCAAGATACAACGCCAGCTCGAAAAACAATTGGAACGTTTAAAACTCGAACGTCAAGGGGTGGACTATGCGCAGATTGAAGGTGCTAAAACATCGGTCAACATCAGCAATATCTCCCTTTCAGGAGATGAAGAAAAAGAGTCGTTCTCGGAGTTGAGTACGATAGTCGGAATGATCTCTGGCGTTTTGATTTACTTCTTCATTTTCCTCTATGGCTCGCAAGTAATGCGCGGTGTGATCGAAGAAAAAATGTCAAAAGTTGTCGAAGTTATTGTTTCCAGTGTTCGTCCATTTCAATTGATGTTGGGAAAAATTGTAGGGGTCGCGTTGGTGGGTTTGACCCAATTCCTGCTGTGGGTAATTCTTACCGGAGGAATTGTAGCGATTGCTTCGAGCGTCTTTTTGGGAGACTTAGACCCCGGACAGCTCAGTCAAATGGATCCCGAAATGATGGAGCAAGCCCAAATCAATGAAGGTGCATTGGAGTTTTTCTCCATGATCAATAGCATCAACTTTCCGTTAATCCTCGGTAGCTTTTTATTCTTTTTCATCGGGGGTTACTTATTGTACTCCGCGCTTTTTGCAGCTATTGGTTCAGCCGTAGACAACGAGTCCGATACGCAGCAGTTTATGCTCCCGGTCACCGTTCCCCTTATCTTATCCTTTGTTGTTGGACAAACCATTCTTGAAAACCCCGACAGTGCCTTGGCATTTTGGTTTAGTATGATTCCCCTCACTTCACCGATTGTGATGATGATTCGGGTCGCCATTGGCGTACCAGCCTGGGAGTTGATCTTGAGTATGGCGTTGCTCGTAGCGGGTTTCATATTTACCGTTTGGTTGGCAGGGCGTATTTACCGCGTTGGAATTTTAATGCACGGCAAAAAGGTGAGTTGGGGAGAATTGGCAAAATGGGTGAAATTTAAGAGTTGATGCGAAAGACGATTGAGGACATATTAGAGTTTACGCTTCTCGAGTTCGGCAAATATTCGATCGACGTATGGCATATCCTAGCGATGGTCCTGATCCTATTCGCGGCCCGAATCGTTTTGTGGCTCATTGACCTGATCCTGAAACGTCGTGTACGCAACGGCACACTGGATTCGGGGAAGAAATATGCGATTTATCAAATTCTGAGTTACATCATTTATGTGATTGCCATCATCCTGGGACTCGACTCACTGGGTGTTAAAATTACCGTTCTACTGGCCGGTTCCACTGCACTATTCGTCGGACTCGGACTTGGACTTCAAGATTTCTTCCGAGATCTGGTCGCCGGCTTCATTATTCTTTCAGAGCGAACGGTTACTTCAGGAGATGTCGTTGAAATTGCGGGAATCGTAGGTGAAGTAAAGGAAGTAGGTCTTCGCACTACGACACTGCGCACCCGAGACGAAATTGTAATGGTTATTCCCAACACCAAGTTGACTAACGAGAATGTCATCAATTGGAGTCAAAATAGGAAAAGCACCCGTTTTCCTATAGACGTGGGCGTAGCCTATGGTTCTGATACGCGCTTGGTAGAAAAAATTCTGATTGAATGTGCGGAAAAACATTCTGGGGTGGCCAAAAACCCAAAACCGATCGTACATTTTACGAGTTTTGGAGATAGCAGCCTCGACTTCAAGTTGCTTTTTCATTCCAACAACTTGTTTCGTATTGAAACGGTAAAAAGTGAATTGCGCTTCGATATCGATCAGCGATTTAGAGAAGAAGGCATAACGATTCCATTCCCTCAACGCACACTTCACCTGCAAACTATCCCCAATCAATGGAAGAAAAACAACCCCGAAGAATAGGCGTTCTCGATCTCGGAACCAATACCTTTAACCTTGTTATTGCCGAGTTGAACGGAGACGATTTTAACGTCGTGTACAACGAAAAAATACCGGTTAAAATCGGGAAGGGTGGCATTCATAAGAAAACCATTCTGCCAGAAGCTGAACAGCGCGCACTTGACGCACTTACGGCTCATAAAGCAACCCTTGAAAAATTCGGTGTTCAACATTACAGCGCCTTTGCCACTTCGGCCATGCGCGATGCCGCGAATGGACAAGAAATCAAACATCGCATCCGTAAGGAGTTGGAAATTGATGTAAATATCATCGATGGTCTGCGAGAAGCTGAGCTGATTTTCAAAGGAGTTCAACTTGCAATTGGAACTTCGAATGAACCCATTCTGATTATGGATATCGGGGGTGGAAGTACGGAGTTTATCATCGCCGAAAAGGAGGAAATAAAATGGATGCAGAGTTATCCGCTGGGTGTGAGCCGTTTACTCGAAATCCTCACCCCGGCCGATCCGATAACCGAACGCGATCAAAAACGTCTGTTCGAGCATCTCGATGACGAACTTACGGCACTTTCCAAGGCAATTGCCACCTACCAGCCCAAGAAACTCGTGGGATCAAGTGGGTCGTTTGACACCTTGGTTGAAATGATCGCTCAACAGTTTTACAATACGACTTGGAGCGATGAAATTCAATACGCATTCGATCTTGCCGATTTTGAAAAGATCAAAAACATCATCGTCAAATCCACATTGGATGAACGCCTAAACATGCCCGGTCTCGTTCCCATGCGCGCCGAAATGATGGTATTGAGTACGCTGTTTATCGACTACATTTTGAAAAAATACGGATTGGAACAAATGTTGCAGTCCAACTATGCATTGAAGGAAGGCGTCATTGCCGAACAACTTTGAAACCAAACAACATGGCCAAAATATTAATTGTAGAAGACGAACAGCGCGTACGCAATGTACTGGTGAGTATTATTTCAGAAGAAAATACGAGTTATGAAGTGGACGAGGCCGAGCACGGAAAAGCAGCCCTCGACCTCATCCAGGCAAACGACTATGATCTGGTGTTGAGCGATATTAAAATGCCGGGAATGGACGGAATGGAACTGTTGGAGCGCATTCAAATACTCAAGCCCGAAACCACGGTAGTGATGATAAGCGGCCACGGGGATATCGATACGGCCGTTGAATCGATTAAAAAAGGGGCCTTTGACTACATTAGCAAGCCACCTGATTTGAACCGCCTGTTGAATACCGTGCGCAACGCCTTGGATAAGACCAATTTGGTCGTTGAGAATAAGCGGCTGAAAAAGAAAGTCAGTAAAAAATACGACATGATCGGAGATTCGCCAGAAATCACGGCAATCAAAGATATGATCGATAAGGTAGCCCCTACCGATGCCCGAGTATTGATTACCGGTCCGAACGGAACAGGAAAAGAATTGGTGGCGCATTGGCTGCACGAAAAAAGCGACCGAAGCGATAAACCCTTTATCGAGGTGAATTGCGCAGCCATTCCAGCCGAACTGATCGAGAGTGAACTATTTGGTCATGAAAAAGGAGCGTTTACCTCAGCGCACAAACAACGCAAGGGAAAATTTGAAATCTCCGACGGAGGAACGCTTTTTTTGGACGAAATTGGCGACATGAGCCCTAGCGCGCAGAGCAAGGTGCTTCGCGCATTGCAAGAAAACAAAATAACCCGCGTTGGTGGCGATAAAGAAATCAAAGTGGATGTGCGTGTGGTTGCCGCTACGAATAAAGACTTAAAGAAAGAAATCGAAGAGGGAAACTTCCGTGAGGATTTGTATCATCGCTTGGGAGTCATTCTGATCAAGGTCCCTGCCTTAAACGATCGCCGAGGTGATATCCCGCTTTTAGCTGAGCACTTTCTCAATTCACTTGCCGAAGAACAAGGAACGGCGGTCAAGACCATTTCAAAGGACGGAATCGAAGAATTGAAAAAACTCGACTGGACGGGTAACATACGAGAGTTCCGCAATGTAATGGAACGACTTACCATCCTTTGTGGTCAGGAAATAACCGCTCAAGAGGTAAAGCAGTTTTCAGGAAAGTAATATCACTTTCGTTTTGAGATTTTATTGTGTGTGATTTGACGCTGTCGCGAAGACTTGTGCCGCGAAACACTTTTGTCGCGCAAGGCGCGGTGCTTGGTAGAACGACCCTGTACCCTAGCTCGCCACATTCTGAAACTCGATGGTTTCATTTCGCGACGCATCAAGTTGATAACCTCTTTTTCGGATAAACCAAATTGAAAAGTTATGGCATCAAATGGTGTGCGGTCCTCCCACGCCATTTCAATGATGCGATCGATCTCTCTTTCTGATAAATTTTCCATGATTGTACAACATTCCGAATTCATGAATTGTTGAAATAAAAATGAATCATGGCACATCGCAAACCACATCTTCCCGAAAAAACATGCCCCGTTTGCGGACGTCCCTTCGCATGGCGAAAAAAATGGGAGAAAAATTGGGAGGATGTAAAGTACTGCAGCGAGCGATGCCGAAGAAATAAATAACCCATGGGAAAAATTGGAATCGTTTGGTTTCGGAACAATTTAAGGATACACGACAATGAACCGCTACATCGGGCTTTGGAGGAGTGTGATGAAATTGTAGCAGTCTATGCTACTAAGTTTCATCTTTCTGGCGCAACACCATCGGGATTTCAAAAGGTCGGTCCTCATCGTTTCCGCTTTCTGACCCAGGCGATCGATGATCTCCGCAATAGCCTACGCAATTTAGGTGGCGACCTGCATATACGCAATGGCAACCCCATAGATGAAATTCAATCGATTGCACAAAAGGCGGGAGCGCAGACGATTTATACCAATACCGAGCATACCGTCGAAGAGTTGGAGTGGGACGAAAAATTAATCGACTTGGGATGGGAAGTAAAAACCTACGAAACGCTTCTTCTCGTCCATCCCGAAGACGTTGCCAAAGGCGTTGATCGAATACCCAAAGGATTTACTTCGTTTCGCAAAAGACAAGAAGCCCATTGGATTGTTCGAAGTGAATTTCCCACACCATCCCAAATTTCATTTGCTCCGCTCGATTTACAAGTTGAAGAAATGCCCTCTTTTGAAGAGATAGTTCTTGTAGAACCTGAATCAGAACCGAAAGCGGCGATTCAGTTTACTGGAGGGGAGCATGCCGCTATAGAGCGACTGAATGCATATTTCTGGCAGCGCGATGAACTGCGCAATTACAAATTCAAACGAAACGGATTACTCGGTGAAGACTATTCGAGCAAATTTTCAGCTTGGTTGGCTGTAGGCTGTATTTCTCCGAGACGGATCTATTGGGAGGTGAAGCGATACGAGCGCGAAGTACACAAAAATGTGAGCACATATTGGTTGGTCTTCGAGCTTTTGTGGCGCGACTTTTTCCGCTTAACCGCTATCAAACAAGGAACTTCATTCTTCAAATATCCTCGAAACCGTTCGTTGGAAAGAACCGAGAAATTCGATCAATGGATAAAAGGAGAAACCGGAATTCCATTCATCGATGCCAACATGATTGAGCTAGCGCGCACGGGCTTCATGAGCAATCGCGGCCGGCAAAACGTTGCGAGTTTTCTGAGCAAGGACCTTGGTATTTCGTGGCAATTGGGAGCGGAGTATTTTGAACACATGCTGATTGACTATGATCCGTGCAGCAATTACGGAAATTGGATGTACGTAGCAGGCGTGGGTGCTGACCCTCGAAAAGACCGATACTTCAACATCCTCAAGCAAGCGCATATGTACGACGAAAAAGGTAAGTACGTCTTGCATTGGTTACCCGAACTGCGCGATGTCCCGAAAGAAATGGTTCATACACCGTGGATGAGCATGTTTGGTGACAATTATCCGGAACCCATTGTAGAATTGCCAAAATATACATGACATAGGGCGAATTCTAGAACTAGCATTCGTCAATAAGCGTTATTTTTATGGCAGAATAAACCAAAAATAATTCTGTCATGATTTTAGGAGTATCGGAGTGGCTCAGCCAAAAGCTAGGCTGGGACGTAAAGTTCATTCGTATCGCTTTCGTAATAGGTGTCGTATTTTTCGGAGTTGGACTCGGCTTGTATTTGATTTTATGGGTCGTAAAAATGCTTTCCAAATAAATCCATCGCCCTCGGATTGAACATATTGATTTTCTCGCCGTTATAATTGTAATAACCTTAAAATCAATAGAATGAAAAGTCAACACACACACGTAAAATACGGATTAGGATTATTTGCTGCCTTGACGGGATACTTTCTGTTGATGAAATTATTCGGTTTGGAGCACATCCTGGAATTGCGCGTATTGAATTTATTTATCGTCGGCGGAGCGCTGTTCTTAGCTGTACGTGAATTACAGAATAGAAACAATTGGACTTCGAGCTATTTCGATTCCTTTGTGACGTCCATGAAAACAGGTGGAATTGGAATTGGACTCTTTAGCTTCTTCATGGTAATCTACCTATCGGCCATCGACCCTCAATTCATGGCGGAAGTTGCCGAAACAGAAATATTTGGTAATTATTTAAACCCCGCAATTGTCGGATTTGTATTGTTGTTTGAGGGTTTGGGAAGTGCCTTTTTAGTAACGTATACTGTGATGCAGTTTGTAAAAGGAAAAATACAACGCAGTCAGTTGGAAAGTCGTGAAGTTCAGTAAAATTCGATTTTGATTAAATATAAAAAGCCCGCATTCAATGATGCGGGCTTTTTATTTAAAAACTTCCTAAAACCTCACCCCTTCGGCTTCAACGGACGAATCTCCAAATCTACAGCGAGGTAATTTCCGTGGGTATGGACCACTTCAGCGATGGACTGAGCGATGTCCTCTGGTCGCATCATGTGATCGTGGGCGTCGATTCCAGGGATATCGACGAAGAATTCCGTTTGGGTACTTCCCGGATAAATGGCCGTGACCTTAATCCCATCGTTGCGCAGTTCCTTCATCCAAGAATGGCTCATGCCGCGTACGGCGTGTTTGGTCCCGCAGTAGCCACTCATCATTTCAATGCCATTGGTTCCCGCGATGGAAGCGATATTGACGATATGTCCCTCGCCGATTTCCTTCATCAATGGAACGATTTTTCGTGTCACGAAGAACATTCCGTGCACATTGGTATCGAACATCAACTTCCACTCATCGATGGATTGTTCGTCCACAGCTCCGGCTCTTCCCAATCCCGCATTGTTGACCAAAATGCGAATTTGATTTCCAACAGCAGCTACCGTTTGTTCCAATGCGCGATCGATTTGCTCTGGAAAACGCACATCGCATTCAAAAAAGTGAAAATTCGCATGCTCGATATCCGGACGGTTTCGTCCCCATCCCACGACTACGGCGCCGCGTTCGATCAATTCAATCGCTGTTGCTCTTCCTATTCCTTTACTAACGCCCGTAATCAGGGCAATTTTGTTTTGGATTTCCATGTTTCTAATTTGATTTTATGAACTCGTTGTATTCATGAGGTGTTCTGTATCTTTACCCCTATCGGAATAACTAAAAAATGTGAAATATGTTTCTGGCCGAAACATAAACCCAAAGATAATGATCAATTTTTGCAGTCAGTGCGGAAGTGGCGATGTCAAGTACTTGATTCCCGCTGGAGACAATCGACAAAGGCACGTGTGTATGGATTGTGGACATATTCACTACATCAACCCGCGGATTATTGTAGGTTGCCTTCCGGTTTTTGAAGACCGCATCCTGCTGTGCCGCAGAAATATAGAACCTCGCATGGGACTTTGGAATTTACCGAGCGGATTTATGGAATGCGGAGAGACCACCGAGGAGGGAGCTATTCGCGAAACATTCGAGGAGTCCAAGGCCGAAGTCGACATCATCAAACTGCACGCGGTGTACAACCTGCCTCACGCCGATCAAGTGTATTTGCATTTCTTGGCCGAGATGAAATCGGACTATTTCGAACTCACACCAGAGAGCTCCGAAATCCGACTTTTTGCACACGATGAAATCCCCTTCGAAGAGATGGCATTTTCATCCAGCACGTTTTCCATATCCAAATACATTGAAAATCCCGATCACAACGATCCCGTTGTACATATCGGAACGTATCAACCCAACCGTGACAAAAAATAAAATGATGGCTTTAGAATATCGCGTCTTAGAACCCCGAAAACAAACGAACAATCCACCGGCACTGGTCATGTTGCACGGCTATGGCGCCGACATGTATGATTTGTACAGTTTCGCTACCATGCTGCCACCGGAGTTATTGATTATCAGCATTCAAGCTCCGCGTAGACTTCCCTGGGGCGGATATGCTTGGTACGACATCGAAATGTCGGCCGATGGGATAAAAACCTCCAATGCCGAGCAAGGGAAAGAAGCCGTTGGTTTGGTTTTCGAGTTTTTGGATGAAATGAAAGAACAATTCGATTTTGATGCGAACCGACTTTTCTTACTTGGTTTTAGCCAAGGTTGTATTCTCAGTTTGGCGTGTTTGTACACACAACCCGAACGATTCAAGGGAATCATCGCGCTGAGTGGTTATTTGAACGCCGATTTTCTTAATGAAAAACCCGAGAATATCAATGTCTCGGGAGCTGTATTTCACAGCCACGGTACGGAGGACCCCGTTATTCCCGTTTCTGCAGCAGAAATGACTCGAGATATCCTAGAAAAAACGGATTTGGATTACACCTTCAAAACCTATCCTGCAGGACACGGCATCAACCAACAAAACCTCCAAGACTTGATTGCTTGGCTTAACCAAAGACTCGACGCATAGGTGTTTTTCATACATTTATGCAACGGTGGACTGGGAGACTGGGAGACTGGGAGACTTGGGGACTCGGTTACGGGTTTTGGATCACGGATCACAATCTGTATGCTCATTACTCTTGCTCTTGCTGTTTTGGTAGACTAGTGAAAATTAATTGATATGCCCTTTTACATCCGAAAAGCGTTTAGCTCTGGTCCGATTCGACTCAACTTGTCGAAGGGCGGTTTGGGTTTTTCGGTAGGAGTAAAAGGTGCTCGTTTGGGTGTGAACTCAAAGGGCCAGGCCTATGTACACGGTGGACGACACGGCGTGTACTATCGCAAAAACCTCGGTGGAGGCACGAAAGAAAATGACCGCCAAAATACATTGGGCCGAACAGGCTCAACCGAACGCATCTTTCGTGATACCGGCGTTACTTATCCCACTCCGGAGCGCTTTGAGGCGACGCCGTCTCATGAAGTACAAATCCCTGGGCCATCCAAATGGTTCCTGCGCGTAGCATTGATCGGGCTAATTCTCGCAATGTGGAATTGGCTTTGGTTTGCGCTGTCTTTGGTGATGATTTCGATATACGGATACCGGTATAAAACGTATCAACAGAAGAAAAACCTGCTTGACCGATTGAATGAAAAGGAAAATAACGCATTGATTACCGAGGAGGAAATTCAGGAAGCACAACAGATATTTTCTCCTGAGCAATGGCGTGAATCCATCGGTCTGCTTTTTCTCAAACACGACCTCATCGCCCATATCCTTACGGCCAAAATGTCGCCTGTTGTGGTTGAAAAATATCGGAATTTGGGACTCGATCCGCAACGGTTACAACAACAATGCGATACGGTATACGAACTGAGTGTAGACGCTGCAATAAACGACCACAAAGTCAATCCGGATGAGGAAGCGCTATTGGAGCAATTGGCACGGGATATCAATGTAAGTAAAGCGTGCGTGAAACGCAATCAGTGGTTGGTAGCTTACTACCGCGAAATTTGGGAAGAAGCACAAAAACCACTCGAAGCCATCACCATTACACGGGATTTAAAAAGGGGTGAAACTGCATATTTTGAAAACGACGGAGCACGACTGCTCGTTGAACGAGTTCAGGATCGGTTTCAACGCCACGGCCAACGGTATGCTGTGATAGGCTATGAAATAGATATGGAGGGTATCGTACGCGTGACCAGCCGAGTGATTGAAATTGATGACGGATATATTCGTGAATACTACATCAAACACATACGCGATATCGAGTTCAATATCGAATCGCAAACAGTGGAAATCCAATTATCCAATCGCAAAAGCCCACTCATTATAACATGCCCCGAGGCCATGCGATTGGGAATGGTATTGGAGAAGGTTGTGGAAATGAGCGAAAAGTAACACCTCGGCTTATTCGGACGAAACTGAAAGTTACCCTGACTTTGTTACAAATATTCCCTAAAATTACCCTGACTTTGTTACAAATATTCTTTTAAATTACCCTAACTTTGTTACAATCATCTTAAAATAAAAGAGATAACTTCATCATGTGGTTCCAAAGAGAAAAGCAAGCATCTTTATTAAAATGGAAAAATAGTTCCAATCGCAAGCCCCTTGTAATTCGTGGAGCAAGACAAGTTGGTAAAACGGCATTAGTCAAAGAGTTTTCTAAAGAGTATGAGCAAAAGATATTTTTGAACTTAGAAAAATTAGAAAATGCCGCATACTTCGAAAAATATACAGATGTAAAAACACTACTAAACGCCTTACTACTCGAAAAAAACATTGAAGATCCTTTAAAAAAGGAAACACTAATTTTCATTGACGAAATTCAGGAAAGCACAAGAGCAATTCAACTATTGCGTTATTTCTATGAAGAATTTCCATATTTACATGTCATCGCTGCAGGATCTCTTTTGGAGCACAGTCTTAGAAATGTAAAATCCTTTCCCGTTGGACGCATTGAATATTTATACCTTTTTCCATTCAATTTCAGAGAATACCTAATGGCTCATGGGAAATCATTACTTCTCGAAAAACTCTCTGAAATCCCAATTGATTCGGCAACGTACGGTGTAGCTATGAAATGGTTCCATCGTTATGCACTAATCGGCGGAATGCCTGAAGCTGTATCTGCTGATGTGGGGGAACGAAGTTTTTCGGATATAAACCGGATATACGAAAGTATTTGGGCCAGTTATACGGATGATGTTGTAAAATACGCCCAAAACCGAACTGAAGAAAAGATCATCAAACACATCATCAGAACAGCCCCCTTACATCTAGACCAGCGAGTTACATTTCATAATTTCGGTTCAAGTAACTATAAATCAAGAGAAGTCGGAGAGAGTTTTAGATCTTTAGACGACGCAAAAATCGTAGAACTTCTATATCCGACAACTTCCATTGAGCCTCCAATTATCGCGGATTTCCGAAAAAGTCCAAGAATGCAGTTTTTAGATACTGGCCTATTGAACCATGCTATAGGAATACAAAGTCAGTTGCTACAAATTGAGGATTTGAGCACATCTTTCAAAGGATCCTTATTACCTCATTTGATCAATCAGGAGTTGACTTCACTAAACGAACATAGCTATAATAAATTGAGCTTTTGGGTGCGTCAAAAGAAATCGTCTCAAGCGGAAGTTGATCTTGTTTATAACTTTAAAAGTTGGGTCATTCCCATTGAGATAAAGTCTGGACCTGCAGGGAAGTTAAGGTCACTACAGGAATTTATTAACCGAGCACCACATCAATATGCCATTCGCATTTACGGAGGGGAATTTAGTATTGAAAATCATCAAACTACATCGGGAAAAAAGTACAAACTCCTCAATCTTCCCTATTTTCTTGCCACATATTTAGAGTTATACTTAGAATACCTAACCAACGAAGAAAACCATCCATCCTAAATCACCGGAACCTCAATTCCGCGCAAATTCTTGTACAATTTTAACGCATAAAGATCCGTCATGCCCGATACGTAATCGATCATGTGCATTACTTTTTCATAAGCCGATGCACTTTCTTTGAAACGGTATTGAGCCGGAAGTAGGTGCAGCGTTTTTTTCTGACGCGTATTTCTCTTCTCGCTCGGCGTCAATGCGGCTTCTACTAAATCTTCAATCAAGCCACTCATCACGCGAAACCCCGCTAATTCGATTTTGATAACACTGTGGTGGTTGTATATTCGTTGAACTGAGATTTTCTGAATCCGTTTCAACACCTCTTCAAAAGCGCTGGCGCGATCGAGTAGCCCGACATTGAACTCTCCATGGAGAATCTCATCGGCATGTTCAACGAAAACCTGTGCTGCAGCATTGGTCAAGGCAGAGATGGCCTTGGCTCGCAAATACCCGATCATCTCGTTCACATCTTCAGCCAAATCGGCAAGAACGCGATTTACACGATCCATATTGGAATTGGGGTCGGCTTCAATCACACCCTTCAGCAAATCGACTGCTTCGTCGGTAGTTACGATATTCAATCGGTGCGCATCTTCTAAGTCGATAATGGTATAGCAAATATCATCCGCAGCTTCGACCAAAAAAACAAAAGGATGTCTCTTCCAAATGTTCTGAGAATCGTCCTCGGGAATCATCTCCAGTCGATTCGCAATGTGTCGGATAGTATCCACTTCGGTCTGAAAAAAACCGTATTTCTTGCGGTGAATTCCGGCTTTTTTATTTCGAGCTATGGCCGGACAAGGGTATTTAATGATAGCGCCCAAAGTTGAAATCGTCAATCCGAAACCACCTTTCATTCGACCGTTGAACTGTCGGGTAAGAATTCGCAATGCATTGGCGTTTCCTTCAAAGCTCACCAAATCCGCCCATTGTTCATCGCTAAACAAACGGCGAAAATCCGAATCGGCTTCTTTATCGATAAAAAACTTGGAGATTGCTTCCTCACCGGAATGCCCGAAAGCCGGGTTTCCTAAATCGTGTGCCAAACAGGCCGAGGCGATAACGCTCTTTAAATGATGGCGGTAAAAATCAGCCGCGTGTGAATCGGATTGCACCGCGTCGGTTGTGGCGATCCACTCGCCCACCATTTGCCCCAAAGAACGACCAACACTGGCTACTTCAAGAGAATGGGTTAGTCGATTGTGTACAAAAACCTCTTCAGGCAATGGAAATACTTGCGTTTTATTTTGAAGTCGACGAAAAGCCGATGAAAAAATCAGACGATCCCAATCGCGCTCGTAATCGGTGCGTTCGGGATTATGCGTTTGATCACTTCCCAGTCGTTCATTAGAAAAACACGTATTCCACGTCGGCATAATTGACACTTTCATACGCGCAAAGATGTCATTTTTAAGCGAAAGAGTCTCAGGATTCTACTCGATTAACCAAAAAATACAGGATAAGTACGGCACCCACTAAGCTGATCAGGACGTTGGCAATGGCGTAACCGATTTGTCCGTCGCGCAGAAGTTGAAAAACTTCCATGCTGAAGGTACTGAATGTGCTAAAACCACCGCAAAAACCAATGGTGAGTAACACAAAAAAAGGCATGGATTGTCGACCGAGTTTTTCACCAAAATAAAATACGACAACACCCAAAACCAATGTGGCTGTGAGGTTAGCCAGGATGGTTCCCCAAGGAAGGATTCCGTAGCGATTCATGGCAAGTGAGAAAAGGTACCGCAAGACGCTTCCCAAACCACCTCCGATAAAAACCGCTAACCAATTCATACAACGGGTTGATTACGACCAATCCACTGAAACGTTACACGGCGCAAATGTCCTACACCAAAGCCAAGGGCTACTCCGAGCAGTGCTCCGCAAATAACATCGAGTGGATAATGAACACCCAAGTAGATGCGCGAATAACTACTGGTAAAGGCCCAGAGGAACATGATGACCGTTAACGGTAAGAATCTTTTTCGCCACATCACAGCAGTAAACGTAGCCAAGCCAAAGGTGTTGGTCGCATGGGAGCTCACAAAGCCGTATTGACCTCCACATCCATCGGCTACTAAGCGAATCAAGTCCTTTACTTCCGGATCGTGGCAAGGACGTAAACGCATAAACACTTCTTTGAATAGCTGAACGGAAGTCTGATCGGTAACAACCACGCACAATGCGATAAAACCAAGAGAAATAAACCCTTTGAGCCGATCGCGATAAAAAACAAAAACGAGAAGAGCTAAATACAAAAACCACCAACTCGTGGTTCCCGTTGCCCAAATCCAAAAGTCATCCCATACTGCATCGCCCCAGCCGTTGAGGGCAATCAGTACTTCAACGTCCCACTTTTTGAGTAATTCAATCATTCAACGTCTCGATTGAGCATTTCCCAAAGCTTGTCTTTCAGCTCGGTTATTCCATCGTTGGCCACCGAGGAGATGTACATCCAAGGTGCGTCAAATTCGATCGTCTTCGCGATTTCTTCCTTGAGCTCATCATCGAGCATATCGGCTTTCGAAACCGCAATAAATCGATCTTTATCCAGCAATTCTGGATTGTATTTTTCCAGTTCTTTGAGTAGAACCTGATATTCCCTATTCAAATCATCGGCATCAGCCGGAACTAAAAACAACAGCACGCTGTTGCGTTCAATATGACGAAGGAAGCGATGTCCCAATCCCTTTCCTTCACTGGCTCCTTCGATAATTCCTGGGATGTCAGCCATTACAAAAGATCTTCCTCCTCGGTATTCGACCATTCCCAAGTTCGGAACCAATGTTGTAAACGGATAGCTCGCAATCTCGGGTTTCGCAGCCGATACCACACTGAGCAGGGTCGACTTTCCCGCATTCGGAAATCCAACCAGTCCCACATCGGCAAGTACTTTGAGTTCGAGAATTTTCCACCCCTCTTGGCCTGGAATCCCGGGCTGAGCGAAACGCGGTGTCTGATGTGTCGAGCTTTTGAAATGAACGTTTCCCAATCCACCCTTTCCACCTGGCATCAAGACAAATTCTTGCCCATCCTCGGTAACTTCAAAATGCACCTTTCCGGTTTCGGCGTCCTTTGCTACCGTACCCAACGGAACCTCCACAATTTGGTCTTTTCCATCAGCACCGTGACGCTGATTTTGACCACCGGGATTTCCATGCGAAGCCTTAATGTGCTTTCGATACTTCAACGGGAGTAAGGTCCACATCTGAGCGTTACCGCGAATTATAACGTGCCCTCCTCGACCTCCATCTCCTCCGTCGGGACCGCCTTTTGCCTTGTTTCGTTCACGAAGCAAGTGAGGACTTCCCGCACCTCCGTTTCCGGAGGCAAAGAAAATCTTTACGTAATCGATAAAGTTCGAATTGGCCATGTTTCATTTATGAATTTACAGCAGACTCAATGGCAGAAGTGATGCGGTCAGCGATCTCGTCGATACTGCCTACCCCATTGATTTCATGCAGTTTGTCCGCAGCGGCATAATAATCCTTCACTGGAGCAGTCTGCTCGTTATAAACGCGAATGCGATTGGCGATAATCTCTTCGTTTTGATCATCTGCACGTCCGGATATTTTTCCGCGCTCCAAAAGTCGTTTTTTCAATTCTTCCTCTTCCACTTCCAAAGCGATCATCGCCGTAATATCCGTTCCTTTCATCTCCAAAAGCAGGTCCAATGCTTTTGCCTGTGCTTCGGTTCTTGGAAAACCATCGAAAATAAATCCGTTGGCTCCCTTGTTGCTTTCTATTCGCGAAGAAATCATTCCAATGACTACCTCATCGGGAACAAGTTCTCCTTTATCCATGCGCTTTTTGGCCTCCAAGCCCAACTCTGTTCCGGCTTTGATTTCGCTGCGAAGGATATCTCCTGTGGAGCAGTGAATCAATCCGTGATTAGAGATTAAACGCTCTGACTGCGTTCCTTTACCGGCTCCCGGAGGTCCAAACAATACAATATTCAGCATGATGTATATATCTAATTATTCAACAATCTTGTAGACTTCGGGCAAGTTACGACCCAATCCATCGTAATCCAATCCATACCCGACAATAAATGCATTGGGAATCTCCATTGCAACGTAGTCGATCGGACGATCTTTGGTATAGGCCTCGGGCTTGAAAAACAGCGTAGCCATCTCGACCGATGCTGGCCCATTCCCTTCCAAATCGTTCATCATTCGGTAAAATGTATTCCCCGTATCGACAATATCTTCTACCAGCACCACCACACGGTCGCGAATCCACTCCTGATCTACACCCACCAACTTTTTTACTACTCCCGTGCTCGACGTCCCTTCGTAACTGGCATAGCGAACGAAACCAAACTCACAATCGCCGGGATACGCCTTAGCTAGATCACTGACAAACATGAATGCTCCATTGAGCACTCCAAGGAAGATTACGGTTTGTTCTTTGTGCTTTTCATAAATCTGTTCAGCCACACGACGAACAGCCACATTTAGCTCGGCAGCAGAGATGTACGGTTCAAAGGTTTTATCGTGAAGATGCACTGTGTTTTTCATAGCTCAATTTGAGGTGCGAAAATACAAATTTATCTTTGACCCGTGATCCGTGATCCGTGATCCGTGATCCGTGATCCGTGATCCGTAAAGATTGTTGAACTGGGTTTCAGTGAAAAATAAAAGAGAAGGGAGTTTCAAAATGAAATGAACCTGTCACCCTTTTTTAGGGCTTCGTTAGAGACGCAAAATTTTGCGTCTGTACACAGGGTAAAAGAATTTATTGTAAAAAGACGTATTTCGATTGCTACTATTGTAATCCATCTCAACAACCAATACCGAGTCACCAAGTCTCCCAGTCTCCTAGTCACCTAGCCACCTAGCCACCCATTGAAAAAAATTTCCGAGGCGAAGGAGCGTTGCTTACCTTTGCGGCAAATCGGTCTTGCTATGAAAACCAAATTTTCGTCCGACTTCAAGCTCGCAGTTCTAGGCGGTGGTCAACTCGGTAAAATGTTGCTTTACGAAACACGCAAATGGGATGTGTATACCAAGGTACTGGATCCGTCGAGTGAGGCGCCTTGTCGTATGGCGTGTAATGAGTTCGTACGAGGAGACTTGAACGATTACGATACCGTGATGAACTTCGCCAGCGATGCCGATGTGGTCACCATCGAAATTGAACACGTCAACGTACAGGCACTTCGCGATTTAAAAGCAGCGGGAAAAGCTGTTCATCCGGATCCCGAGATGCTGGCGGTGATCAAAAACAAGGCTCGCCAAAAAGAACTGTACCAAAAAAATCAATTACCTACAGCTTCGTTCGAAGTTTTCACCAATGTAGCAGAGGCCAAAAAAGCGGTAGAAGACGGTCGTTTCTATTTGCCCTGTGTTTGGAAAAGTGCCGAAGGCGGGTACGATGGCAAAGGGGTGAAAATGATTCGCGCGATTGCGGACTTGGATTTTGAAACCCATTCGGAGTGTCTTTTGGAAGAGAAAGTTGATTTTGCACACGAGATAGGTGTAATTGTAGCCACTCGAGCGGATCAAAAACAAACCGCTGTTTATCCTCCAGTGGAAATGGATTTTCATCCCGAGGCCAACTTGGTAGAATACGTTATATCGCCTGCTAACCTGACGGAAGATCAGTATTCCGAAGCGCAAACCATCGCTCAAAATGTGGCACAAACCATGGGATCTACGGGATTACTTGCCGTGGAATTATTCTTGGGAAAAGACGGTCACTTGTACGTCAATGAAGTCGCTCCTCGCCCACATAACAGCGGTCACTTGACCATTGAAAACAACTACACCAATCAGTTTGAACAGCATTTGCGCGCTATTTTGAATCTCCCATTAGGCAGCACCGAAGAAAAAACAGCAGGCGTAATGGTTAATTTGGTCGGCGCCGAAGGAGAAAATGGTCCGGTAGAATACAAACACATCGAAAAAGCATTGGAAATGCCCGGTGTAACACCGCATATCTACGGAAAAGCCGAAACTCGGCCTTGGCGAAAAATGGGACATGTAACGATTATTGGTCCCGACCGTGAGGAAGCCATGCGCAAGGCAGTCATTGCCAAAGATATAATTCGCGTACAACGCCGATAAGTTAATCCCAACTTCACACCCAAACGGCTGGAAAACCTTAGTTTTGTAGTTCGAATTCTAAAATCGAATACAATGAAGGTTGGAATCATCATGGGCAGTACTTCAGACCTGCCGGTCATGCAAAAAGCGGCTGACGTACTTCAAGAGTTAGGTGTGGAATACGAAATCGATATTGTCTCGGCCCATCGCACACCGGAGAAAATGTTTGACTACGGCAAAACGGCCCATGAAAGAGGAATCCGCGTAATAATCGCAGGCGCAGGTGGAGCGGCACATTTGCCAGGCATGGTAGCCAGCTTGAGCCCACTCCCGGTTATCGGTGTTCCAGTGAAGTCGCGCAATAGCATCGACGGATGGGATTCGGTGCTTTCTATATTGCAAATGCCAGGCGGTGTTCCCGTAGCCACTGTTGCACTGGATGGAGCCCAAAATGCAGGAATTTTAGCAGCGCAAATTATTGGTACTCAAAACCAACAAGTGTTTGAAAACGTACGTCAATACAAAGAATCGCTCAAAGAAAAAGTTATTCGCGGAGCGGAAGAAATTAGGCAGGGTGGTAAATAATTAAAACCCAATTGTTAATAACCTGTTGAAAACCTTCTAATTTGGACAAATAGCTTTTTAAATTTGTATTTGCGATAAGACTGTACTTTAGAACCGATATGCGCCACCAATTAACCATCATTCTGACGGGAATACTTCTACTTCTCGGCACGGCGACTCCGCTATGGGGGCAAGTTTTTATATCGGAGCTTGGAGATCCTGAAGACACATGGGAAGATGATCGCTTTATTGAAATTTATAATGCTGGACCTTGCACGGTTGATTTAAACTCATATTCATTAAAAGTTTACGGAAACGTCAACTCGGCCGGTATTCCATCCAATACAGAAGTTTTCAATTTATCAGGCACATTATCTCCTGGCGCTACCTACACGTTAGGCACGGCAACCTCAGCTCATACACATGATAATAGCTCCTTCGATAATAATGGTGGAAGTCCCTTACAAGGGACAACTTATTCCAATTGGAATGGCGATAACAGAGATGGGGTTAGTCTATATCACAATAATACCCTGATTGACTCTGTTGTCGGGATCTATGGATCGCCAACAACGGATCTATTCGACAATAGCTCCATGAATCGAATTGTATGTTCACCAAATACGGTTTTTGACGTGGCCGAATGGAATATATTCCAGGCGGACTCTGTAACGGACTGCTCACCTGGAATCCACAATACCAGCTGCACTACCTCAACAGCTACCTTTGCTATCCCGCAAGATTCCATCTGTTTTTCAGCCGATAGCTTGGTACTGTGGCCTTTTGTGAGCGATTCATCGGGGTTCTTTTCGGGAATGGGTGTTCAAAACGACAGTGTTTTCTATCCCAATCTGGCCGGGAGTGGTTCCATCGAAATCCAATACAACTTTACCTTACCGACCTGTACGATTGTTCTGCTCGACACGATAGAGGTAGTTCAGGCTATAGCCCAGATCACGCCATTGGCTCAAGACACGGTCTGTCAGTCCAATGGTCCGATATCGCTCTCTGGAACTCCAGCTGGCGGCACGTTCTATTTTGACGGTACAGCACTTCCGGGAAGTAGTCTTGACTTAAGTGGTTTATCCTCCACAGGAAGTTACGATATCGTTTATGAAGTGACGAGCAATGGTTGTACGGATTCGGATACGGTTTCCGTCTATATTGTCTTATCCAATTCCTACTCCGTTGCAGGAATTCCAAGTCAAATCGGTATTTACGAACCGCCAATTACATTCAACAATCTCGGAACCTACGTACTGAGTGGAACGGGAACATCGGATTCGGTATTCTTCCCACATACCGCCGGAATCGGCACACACACCCTTACACTAACCGATTCTTCAGGCTGTTCCTCACCCATTTCGCTCACCATTGACGTAGTGGATTACCTCACGGCGAATAGTCTCAACGCTCCTTCAAATACAACCGTCTGCCTTGGCGACACTGCAACGCTTGTAGCCAGCAACTCGGGAGTGAATGGAACCCAGAATTATTCCGATAGTATTCTGCCTTTTTTCTATCGGCCGTTAACGGGAAGTTCACCTATAAGTTTTTCGGATGAAGATCATCACAGCTCAATCATTTCACTGCCTTTTGAATTCTGCTTTTACGGTCAAACGTTCGACAAACTGGTTGTTTCAAGCAATGGGTACATTACGTTTGATACGGCAGCAGCAGGAACAAATAGCCCAATGTCGGCAGGGGATTCTATTCCGACAGATGCATTACCCAATTATTGCATTTTGGGACCTTGGTCAGATTACAATACCAATTTCGGAGGAGTCTCTTATAAAATAGTAGGAACCGCTCCGCATCGCAAGTTTATTTTAGAATATAACGATGTAGTAATATGGGCGTCACCATCTTATATTACTACACAAATCCACCTTTACGAGTCAACTAATTTTATTGAAACGCATGTATTAGAGCGTGAATTCTATTCTAATCGTGAATTGATTCACGGATTGAAAAAAGATTCCCTAGACTACCACATTATTCCAGGTCGCAACTATCAAGTTACGTCAATTCTCAACGAATCGCGTCGGTTCTATCCCGATGGTGCAGGCGATATCGTCTGGTTCGATGATACAGGGAACCTCATCGCCAGTGGCGATACGCTTCGCGTAAGTCCATCGGATTCCACGAGCTATACCGCCTTGGCAGGTTGCGCATTAAACGATACGGTTGGGCTTTCATCTCAGGTTTTCGTTCATGTCAATCCTAACGATACAGCATTTATTACCAATCCCATCGATACAATTTGCATTTCGGATTCTCCCATCGCGTTGACATCCTCTTTAACGGGCACCACATTTGAAATCGATGGATCTCCTGCAACGAATATTGATCCCAGCGCACTTGGCTCAGGACCTCATCAAATCGTGTCTTTTCCACCGAGCTCATCTACGTGCGGATGCAACGACACACTCGACATATTCATCCGTCCTTTGGACATGGGCATTATTGCACTTAATGCCGATACCCTCTGTACAGGAGAGACTTACACTGTTACAGCAACTCCTCCGGGAGGAACTTTTTTAGGACTAGGTGTAGATCCCACTTCAGGGGCATTCGATGCCGCTGCAGCAGGCGTTGGAAGTCATACCGTTTATTACACCCCAGCGGGTACTTGTGTGACCACAGATTCGATTGAAATTACCGTTTTGGACTCTACCCTTATAACGCTTCAAAACTTAGCTTCCAATTACTGTAGTTCAGATCCAGCGGTAACGCTACAATCAAACCCAACAACTGGGGTTTCCTTCACGATAGACGGAAGTCCGGCATCTAGCCTTGATCCTACAGCTTTAGGAGCAGGAACGTATACGGTAATTGCCAGTCCTTCATTACCGACCGATTGCTCAGTAAGCGATACACTTACAGTTACAGTCACAAGTAATCTTATCACAGATATCACCGAGGATACGGTGACGCTATGCTTTGGTCAATCATACAGTCTAAGCGTTTCTCCTACCGGAGGAGTTTTCAGTGGCGCGATGAGTGGACCTAGCGTTGTCTTCAACTCCACATCCTCAGGAGTAGGTACACATACCGTATACTACAATTTCGCGTCTTCTTGCAGCACATCAGATTCAGTCGTTTTCATCGTAAATCCAGCCGATACCGCTGTTTTACTTCAATCTACGGATACGGTATGTCCGAACGATTCGCCTTTCAACTTAGGCCAATATACGTCTAATCCATCCCCAAGCTTTACCATCAACGGAGTCGCTGGGACCAACTTTGATCCATCCGCATTCTCTTTGGGATCAAGTGTTGAAGTCATTTTATTGGGGAACGGAACGATTTGTAGCTTGAACGACACCATGTCGATTTTTATCGATGCGCAAACTCAACCCCTAATCGATCAGAACGATACCACCATTTGCTCGAATAGTGGATTATTCTCCTTGTCCGGGAATCTTTCTGGTGCGATTTTCACGGGAATCGGTGTTGTGGGCAACACGTTTAATCCGGCTCTTTTTGGATTGCCCAGCAGTCCGTTTAACTTACCATACACAGCACAAATTCTATACGGAGATTTCGGAGCACAAAATTGTGTGTTGACGGATACGCTGTGGGTTACTGTGGTTGCTCCGCCTACCGCTACGCTTTCGGCAATTCCTGACTCGGTTTGTTCAGATGAACCGGCTTTCACTCCCGTTGTAACTCCTCCAGGTGGAGTTTTGACAATGGACGGCACCGTTACTTCACAAATCGATCCATCGAATATTAGTCCGGGTACTCATATTGTAACCTATTCCGTTACCGATGCCAATGGATGTACCGGAGTCGCTTCTGATACGTTTACCCTTTTCAATGCTTCACCCGCATCGATTGCATTAACCAAAGATACCATATGTGCCGATAATACTCCGTTTACCTTAACAGCCAATTTGACTGGAGGAAGCTGGATCGTGAATGGAACTGGCATCAGCGGAGACCAAATAATTCCGAATAATTTTATTGGAACCAATCAGGTAATTTACAACTACGGTCAAGGTACGCCATGCCCTTCGTCGGATACGGTTACCCTGGTTGTTCTTCCACTACCTGTTGTTTCCATCACAAGCCTCCCCGACTCCATTTGCTTCAATGCGAATGCTATTCCGATTTCTGCTACGCCACCTGGCGGAACATTCTTTGGAACAGGCATTACGTCGGGATTTTTCGACCCCGTTCTATCGGGAACAGGCACACACACCATTAGTTATTCCTTTGTCAACGCCAACGGTTGTGCGGATACCGCTACCCATACCATTACGGTATATCAAGACACGGGCCTCAGCTTTCAAACTCAACCCGATACGGTTTGCATATCTTCGGGGAATATCGCGCTTACTGCTAGCCCAACTGGCGGAGCATTTATCGGACCGGGAGTAACAGGCACTACTTTTGACCCTGTCTCTGCAGGAGTAGGTTCGCACATTCTGAAATACGTCCTTCCAAACGGTTTTTGTACCGATACGCTATACGACACGTTGGTAGTTGAGGAGCCACTAGATCCGGGACAAAACGCCATCATTTTCCGCTGTGTGGGGAATATTTCTACGGTCAACCTTTTCAATAACCTATTGGGCTCTCCCGACGCAGGCGGAATTTGGACTGACCCGAACGGAGCTTCAGTACCCAACGGAATCGTGTCCGGTACCACAGCACTTGATGGAATATATACCTATACGGTTTCCAATTCGTGTGGCACGTTTACGAGTCAAGTAACACTCAACATCAACCCAGAACCTATCGTCAATGGCGGCGGTCCTGTGATCATTTCACCGGGACAATCCCCAGTTTTACCGACCAATTATATTCAGGGTAATAACTTACAATACAACTGGTCGCCCGGTTTGTCCTTAATCGATTCGACGGTGAACAACCCGACTACGGTTCCGCTCTTTTCCAATACGACCTTTGTATTCACGGTTGAAGATTCGGTAACCGGCTGTCAAGACACCGGCTTTGTAGATGTTTTGGTCACTGCCTTACCACTGAGCATCAACCCTACGGCCAATCAGACCGTGTTATGCGCAGGAAACGGAACCACGCTGAATGCCAACGCAACCGGCGGAAGCACGCTTTACCAATACAATTGGTCGCCAGGAAACTTCTTTTCGGATAGCACAATTGCCAATCCAACCATAACCATCACTACATCTCAATGGGTGTATCTATCCGTGTTTGATGGCAGCGATACAGTTACCGATAGTATTTTCATTCAGGTGGAGAACCCCATACCTGTTAATCTGCCACCAATTCCTTCGATTTGTACCAACGGCGGTCAGCAGAGCATCAACAATGGAGCTACTCCGTCCGGAGGTGTTTTCAGTGGACCGGGAATTGTAAATGGATTCATCGGTATTTTCGATCCGCTTGCAGCAGGGCCTGGAACGCATTCGATTGTTTACACTTTCACTTCGAGCACTGGTTGTACCTATGCAGACACCCAACAAGTTGTCGTTCATGTTCCGTCCTCACTTACCGTAGGCACGGCTCCTTTCTTTTGTACAACATCGGCACCCGATACGCTGGCATTCGTCTTCCCACTGGGCGGAACGTATACTGGAAATGGTGTGACCAATAATATTTTTGATCCGGCATCGGTAGGCATTGGCGTTTATCCACTTACCTACACTTATGTTGACTCCAACGGTTGTCAAATCAGCACCTCGGTAGCTGTTACCGTAGGCAATGCGCCCAACGTAACCTTGGGTAGCTTGGGACCCATTTGCGAAAACCAAAGCCCTTTTTCACTCAGCAACGGATCACCATCAGGAGGTACGTACAGCGGACCAGGGATAGTGAATGATTCGCTTTTTCCAAATACACTAGCTCCGGGAACCTACACCATAACTTATGACTATACCAACGGACAAGGATGTTCGGGGCAAGCGGTAAGCATATTTACCGTAGAGGCGCTGCCCGTTGTTCAACTGACAACTCCTGGTTCCATTTGCTTAAATGCTGGACCAACTCCGCTAACGGGAGGAACTCCGGCTGGAGGCGTATATAGCGGAACCGGTGTTATTGGCGGACAGTTTATTCCTTCCAACGCAGGTCTTGGTACGCACAATATAATTTATACATACACCAGCGCGTCAGGATGTACCAATACAGATACCGCTACATTAACGGTTATCCAACCATCGGCTATTTCGTTCCCGAGTGTCCCACAATACTGTATTTCAGATCCTATTGACACGCTTGACTTTGCCCTACCGATTGGAGGAACGTATTCAGGACCTCAAGTGACCAATGGTCAATTCAACCCAGCTACGGCCGGCGTGGGTAACCATCAAGTGACATATACCTTCGTGGATTCCAATGGATGTACTGCCGTTTCCTCGGCCAATATTGTGGTACATGCACTCCCAGGAGTTTACATGAATAGCATCACTCCATTGTGTTATGATGCCAGTCCGCTTGCACTAACACAAGGCACACCAAGTGGCGGAAATTATTCAGGACCAGGCGTATTGAATGACACCTTGTTCCCGAATCTCTCTGGACCTGGAACACATCCAATTACGTACGTCTACACCAATGCAAACGGATGTACGGATTCTACCACGATCAACGTCACCGTGTTAGGGCCGCCAAACTTGAGCTATCCCTCATTGGATACGGTTTGTTTGAATAGCGGAAACTTTCCGATTACCTCTGCAAGCCCTTCGGGCGGAAGCTATAGTGGGCCGGGTGTGACCAATGGGATTTTCAACCCACTTTCAGCTGGCTTAGGTACACATACCATACAGTACATTTACACCAATAGCAACGGTTGTTCGGATACCATTACCAGTGATATTACCGTAACCAATCCACCGCCCGTAGTATGGTCAAATTTTGACTCGCTTTTCTGCATCACAGAACCCGCTTTTTCATTAAACGGACTCGCAACACCGGGTGGCGGTAACTACTCTGGCAATGGCGTAACTGGGAATACGTTTAATCCTGCTTTAGCTGGCCCGGGTACCCATAATATTTCCTATACCTATCTCGATGCAAACGGATGTTCGGCTACCGGAGTTAAAGGAATAACTGTAGTTGCACTTCCCAGCGTCTCGATTGCATCACAGCCCGATGTATGCTTTAATGATGCACCCTTTACCCTTAGTGGAGGGTTGCCATTTGGCGGAACCTATTTCGGACCGGGCATTACCAACGGAGTGTTTGACCCAGCAGCTGCGGGTACTGGAAATATTACTATCGGGTATACCTACTCCAACTCGGTGGGTTGCCGCGATACGGCCTATCAATCGCTATTTGTCGACTCGATCCCGACCATTACGCAAATCCCGTATGCCGACTACTGTGTAGATGCAAACCCTGTTCAACTTACAGGAGCCAATCCCGGAGGCGGAGTGTATTTCGGAAATCATGTATTTGCCGGTTACTTCTATCCCGATGATGCTGGAGTTGGAGTGCATACCGTGTATTATCGATTCACCAATGCCGCGGGATGTGCTGACACTTTAGGGTTTGATATTACGGTTAACCCATTACCCGTTGTGCAGTTATCCACCTTGGATACTGTTTGTAGTAACGACAGTGCAATCGCCCTTACCCAAGGATCGCCCGCAGGCGGGACATACTCTGGTCCAGGTGTAGTGAATAATATGTTCTACCCCAATATTGCTGGGCACGGAAATCACACCATATCCTATACTTATGTGGATACCAACGGATGTTCGAATATCGACAAAGAACCCATTCATGTGGTATTGAGTCCACCAGTGCCGGTAATTACTGAAAACGGTAACTACTTGGTATGCAACTGGGGATTTTATCAGTATCAATGGTATTTGGATGGCGATCCCATTCCTGGAGCCAATGCCATATCCCATTTGGCTGATCAACCGGGGTTCTATCAGGTGCAAATTACCAATGCTTATGGGTGTTCAAGTATTTCGGGAAATTACTTTTTGGATATTGTATCAACAACGGACCATTTTCTCGACAAAACGAATATTTATCCAAATCCGAGTACCGGAATTTTCACCCTTGATTTTGCTCAATCAGTCAAGAATGGTAGCTTGACCGTGTACGATGCAACGGGCCGAATCGTGATGACAAAGAAAATATTTAACTTAGACGATATAAATATTGATTTAACCGAACGTGCTTCAGGCACATACACCCTTGAGGTCGTAACGGATGATCAGTATTTATACAAACAACTCGTACTAGAAAAATAAGGAGGCTATTTTGAGATTATTGCGTTTTATTATTCTCATTCTTATCCACCTCGGCATAGCTGTAGGGTTAAATGCTCAAAACATAACCACTACCCTAATTGTCGATGGCGCTCCCGTCGCACCAACGGGAATTCAAGTATGTTCGAGGGATTCTGTAATAGTGAGTTTCCAAACGACTGGTGGTACTGCTCCTTATTCCTATAATCTCATTAACAATAACGACCCCAACGTCCATTTTACTCCGGGCTTGAACTCTATGGGAATTACCGGAGTTAGTTCCGTGCAAGGCGGTTCTTTTACAATTCAAGTATCCGATGCGACAGGACCCGTTCAAACGGTAAGTGGTTTTTATGCGGTTGTAACACAAGTTAGCGCCGGAAACGCACCCACGACTACCCAATTTGTTTGCAGCAGTTCGCCGCCCATCCCGCTAATCAGTTTTATGAGTGGATCAGTATCGCAAGGAGGTACATGGACCTACGACCCATTTGGAACACCCCAACCCGTTCCGAGTGGCATGTTCGATCCGCAGACCAGTCCACCGGGTTTCTATCAATATTCCGTAACCAACGGCGTTTGTCCTCCGGTAACGAAATTCTTTCAAATCCAAGTTAACCCCTCGCCTTCCGTATCGGCGGGAACCGATATCCAAGCTGCCGCATTGAGCAGCGTGCAACTTCAGAGTATTGCCAACGGAGGAACACCTCCTTACACCTACAGCTGGAGTCCAGCCACTGGACTTTCGAGTACGAACAGTCCGGCTCCTTTTATTTCAAGCTTGAATCAAACACAATTGTATCAAGTAACGGTAACGGACGCCAATGGTTGTCAGGCGACAGATGATGTTTTAGTCACCATGCTCACGGCAAATGTTTCAGCTTTTGCTCCGCAAACTACATTTGACCTTTGCCCCGGCGAGACCGATACGATCGTAGTTATACCTTCAGGAGGATCATCGTCGAATTACTCCATTACTTGGACACCGGCTACGGCTGTGAGCAATGCGAATTCATTCACACCAACCATTACGGCTACATCGACCACGACCATTACAGGAGTTGTCACGGATGGGTTCGTAAACGATACAGTGGTTATTCAAGTTAATTTTCCTCCAGCGGTCAATTTTCAGTTTCAACCCGTACAAGACTTGTGCATCACCTATGGTAACTTCAATATTTCTGCCGTATCCCCGCAACCCTCGCAAGGAGGTTATTTTACGGGAACGGGAGTTGATAGCTTAGGAAACTTTAGTCCGGCCGTAGCTGGGCTTGGAGCACATGTTATCACGTATACGTATGTAAGTCCATTTGGTTGCGTGTACAGCGGAACGCAAACCATCAATGTCTATCCGCCTCATTTCGTAGGGTTCAATCCGATTCCTCCGGTCTGTGCAGATGCCTCGGCATTCTCGATCACGGGCGGAGTAACCGAGCCCGGATTGAGCGGAACCTACTCGGGTACCGGGGTTCAAAATGGGATATTCTATCCTCAAAACGTGGGACCTGGAACGTATCCGATTACCTATACCGTAAATAATGCCGGCTGTATCAATACCGCGACGACCAACATCGTTGTTTACCCTCTACCCACAGTAAACCTTGCGCCATTCCCATCTTTCTGTGAAGGGGACTCGGCTTATGTTCTCACCGAAGGCTCACCTCCTGGCGGAACGTATAGCGGAATCGGCGTTTCCAATGGCGTTTTTTATCCCGACAGCATGAACGGCCAGTTTTTCTCGCTTATTACCTATACCTACACCGATAGCAACGGGTGTACCAATACAGCGGATCGAGCAATCCAAGTGTTTCCAAAAACCAATATCACCGCTTTTAATCCACCAACTCCGATTTGCGCGGGGTCTCCATCATTTACGATGAGCGGCGGATCTCCTACCAGCGGTGGAAGTTACAGTGGCCCCGGAATTACCAATAATATTTTTGACCCTGCGGCAGCTGGTGTCGGATCACACACGGTGTATTACACCATCACAAACTCCAACGGCTGCGTAACCACCGATAGCGCTGTAATGACTGTTACACCTGGTCCAAGCGTTCAGCTAAACTTGGGCTTTACGGATATTTGCATCGACCAAAGTCCCGTGTTCCTGACGGGTGGAACACCAACTGGAGGAACGTACTCGGGTTTTGGAGTCACCAACGGACAGTTTTTCCCGACGCAAAGCGGTGTGGGTCAACGCATCATAACGTACACCTATACCGATCCGAACGGATGTATCGCGAGTACGACACAAACGATTACGGTTCGTCCCAAACCCACCGTTTCCATTAATCCAGTGGGGCCGTTTTGCGTTACCGAACCTCCGGTTCCGCTTAATTTCGGACAACCTGCTGGCGGAACATACTCCGGCCTAGGAGTGCTGAACGATACGCTATATTTGGGAATCGCTGGTAGTGGAACTCGTTTATTGACCTACACCTATACCGACTCTTTCGGTTGCAGTGAAACAACATCTGCTTTTTATACCATTCACGCGCCGCCAAGTGTTTCGGCCGTGCCTATCGCCCCGCTTTGTGAAGCTGACGTTCCGTTTACACTGAGCAACGGAACTCCGTCTGGGGGAACATACACCGGACCGGGAGTTCAAGCAGGTCAGTTCGACCCCGGAGCAGCGGGACCGGGAGTTCACTCCATCACCTACACCTACACCAACAGCATGGGCTGCACCGACTCTACGACTTTTTCAATTTCGGTCACCGGACAGCCGGCCATCAATTTCCCTGCTATCTCTAATCGATGTACCAACGATGCGTCCTTGGAACTTAACTTTGCGACACCTGCTGGTGGCAGCTATTCAGGACCTGGGGTAAGTTCAGGTTATTTTTTCCCGGGAAATGCAGGGCCTGGCGTTCATGCTCTAGTTTACACCTATACCGATAGCAACGGATGCTCGGGAACGGACACCAGTTTTATAACGGTAGAAGCCGTAACGAATTCATCGCTTCAGCCCTTGCCATCGCTTTGTTTGGATGCGGCACCGATTGCGCTCAATCAAGGCAGTCCGGTAGGAGGTGTTTATTATGGGATTGGTGTTACCGGCAATCAGTTCGACCCTGCCATTTCGGGTCTTGGAACTCATCAAATCAGCTATGTCGTAACCAATGCAGCAGGTTGTTCGGATACGGCTTATCAGAATATTACCGTTCATCCACTGCCCGACATTCAATGGACGGCTCCTAATACGGTTTGTATCAACAATGGACCGATAAGTATTGCAGGAGCAACTCCTGTTGGAGGAACCTACAGTGGCCCTGGAGTTACAGGAAGTACCTTTAATCCAACGGCAGCTGGAGTCGGGACACACAACATAACCTACAGCTACACCAACGCCTTTCAATGTACCAAGGATACGACCATTCAAATACAAGTGACTCCCATTCCGAATATTTCCATCGGTCAATTTCCCGTGATCTGTGAAAAAGATTCCGTGTTTTCATTGACTCCCTATGCCACTCCGCAAGGCGGATATTGGACCGGTTCAGGTGTTACGGCGAATGGAACGGAGTTCGACCCACAAGACGCGGCCGCCGGGACACATACGTTGATCTATCATTACAGCGACAGCAACGGTTGCAGTTCAACACAGTCGGTGATTATTCAAGTATCGCCTAATCCACCTATTCCACTAATCATTCAAAGTGGCTCGTACCTCTATTGCAATTGGGGTTTTTACGATTACCAATGGTCGGTAGATGGTCAAAATATTGATTCTGCCACGGGTCAGACAATCCTCGCTACCGTCTCCGGTACGTATGTAGTGGTCATTACCAACTCATTTGGATGTTCTAGCACGAGCAGTGGGTACTTCACCTATGGCGTGGGAATTCCTGAATTGGAGAATACATTAAAACTGTATCCCAATCCAGCCAACCGTTCAATTTCGATTGAAGGACTGAAAGGACAGTCCTGCGAATTGGAAATTGTAAACTCAATGGGGCAAGTGGTTTATCGAGGTTTAAAATCCATCGATAATAAAACGATTCAAATCGAGACTTCCGGTATTTCCTCTGGCGTGTATACGGTTATTTTGCAACAGGGAAGTATGAATTATCGGTTACCCGTAATCATTCAGCATTGATTAAACGCCGCCAGCTCCGATGGTAATTCCCGTAGTAAACACCTTGTTTCCGTAAAATACGCGAACAAAAAATACTCCGGTATTTAATTCGTCTAAGGAACCGGTCACCGATTTACCGTATGTACCGGGAGACCATTGGTGTTGGTATACTCGATTTCCAAGCGCATCGAACAAAATCACCTCCAGGGGCTGATCATTCTCTTCGGTGAGTACGAATACTTCAATACTGCGCGATCGGTCAGAATATCGGATTTCTATTTCGTCTGAAGCCAAAAACAAATCCCCTTTCTTTTCGTCCTGCACTCCAACCGAGGCGAAGGAGGTTAAACCTCCAAATAAGAAAAGTGAAACTAAAAAGATGTAAAACTTATTCATGTGTCCTGTGTGTTTCTTTTACTACATCAAATATAATACCGATTTTTCGTGCCTTTTCCTAACGTACTGTTAAAATGAAAGTCTTAAATTCGATGCAAATTGACGATATGTTTCGAATTATAGCAATTGGCTTTTTTATCGTTGGGTGGCTAGGTGTTCAAGGCCAAAATCCCGGGTACGAAACCGGTGCACGCAATGCGGCCATGGGCGGTGCAACGGTTGCTCATGTCGACCTTTGGAGTGCTCATCAAAATCAAGGGGCGATGGCGTTTTTGAAAGAATCCGCGATTGGTGTCAATTACGGCCGCAGATTTAGCTTGAGTGAACTTTCGCAAGTGGGACTCGCCGCGGTATGGCATAGCGAACTCGGAAACTTCGCGCTTACAGGCCACCGGGATGGGTTCGAATCTTTTAATCGAACCAAATTTGGACTGTCTTACGGCCGATTGTTTGGCGATAAAATTGGAATAGGTGTTCAGTTTAACTTGATGAACACGTACATCGCCGAGACCGAAAATCAACCCCTGGGATTTACATTCGAAATGGGAATGCGCTATGTGATCAACGACGACTTCTCGATCGCCGCGCATTACTTCAACCCTACCCGATCGCGCATTCATCCCGACTTTGACGATCGATACAGCACTATTCTCCGGGCAGGTTTCGAATTTGCTCCGAGTGAAGAATTCTGTTTGGCGGGAGAAGCCTATCAGGACATGAATCAAGACATCGCATTTCGCCTCGGAATAGATTATGCCATTTTGGAAGTAATTCACCTGCGCACTGGCTTTTCAACAGGGACCAATCAATTTGGAGGAGGGTTGGGAATTGTAGTAGAAAGATTAAATATCGACCTTTCTGCACAATTGCATCGAACGCTGGGATGGACTCCACAAGTGGGCTTAAGCTATCGTTTGAATGATTAAACGAATCCTTCATATCGGCTCGCTTCTATTGCTTAGCTCGAGTGTATTTGCTCAAGTCGACACATCCGGGCAAGGTGAACTCGAATTCCAGATCGAAAGTTTGGCAGAGGATAACGAAGAAAATGAAACCGATTTAATTCAGATTGCCGAAAACTACGAATTGTACCGGAGCAATCCGATTAACCTCAATACCGCAACTCAAAAGGATCTGGAATCACTTCAGTTATTGACCATTTTTCAAATCAATAATTTATTGGAGTACCGCCGCCGGATGGGGAAAATCGTATCTGTTTATGAACTTCGTGTTATCCCAGAATTCGATGAATACACCATCAAAAAAATTCTTCCGTTTATAACGGTTTCACTGACCGAAACACGAAAGCTAAAGCCAAAGTACATTTGGAAATATGGTCGACATGACCTGATCACTCGTTACCAACGTCAGATTGAACTCCCCGTTGGATACGAACCTACAGACGACCCGGATGCCAAACGCTTTTTGGGAAGTCCGGAGCGAATTTTTACTCGTTACCAATATTCCTACGGCAAGCAATTTCGAATGGGATTTACCGCTGAAAAAGATCCAGGAGAACAGTTTTTAGAGGGAGCTCAACGCTATGGTTTTGATTATTACAGCGCACATGTTTACATGAGTGATATTGGTAAATTCAAGTCCATTGCCCTAGGGGACTACGCGGTCGAATTTGGTCAGGGCTTAAGTTTATGGAGTGGGTTTGCCTTTGGAAAATCTGCCGATGTATTGGGAAATGAACGATTCGCTCGCGGAATTCGTCCCTATTCAGGGGCCAACGAAAATCGGTTCATGCGAGGTGCGGCTGTACAGTACGAACTACTTCGAAACCTTGAATTGACCGCCTTCTACAGTCGAAATCGAGTGGACGCGAACATCACAGAGCCCGACACCATAGACGATGAAGTGGCCGAGGTTAGCAGTCTGCAGATTTCGGGCCTTCACCGAACCGATAGCGAAATAGAAGATCGCAGATCACTGGGCTTGGAGATTTACGGTGGACATCTCGGATATAAATGGCGATTTTTTGAAGTAGGACTATTGGCTTACCAAACCAACATGGACGCCACCTTAAATCGCCGAGCGGATGCGGAAAATCAGTATCGCTTCTCAGGTGACGAGAACTTTAATCTCGCTGTGGACTACCGCATCGTTTGGAAAAAAATCAACTTTTTTGGCGAACTCGCGAAATCAACCGATGGCTGGGCTACTACAAATGGGTTACTCGTCAATCCACATGAACAAGTCAATTTTGTGATTCAAGCCCGAAACATTCAGCGCGACTTTTTTGCCATTTACAACGCCCCTTTTGCCGAAAGCCAAACGCCGGGTGAAAAAGGGTATTACTTTGGAATGGACTTCGCGCTCATCCCACGCGTAAGTACGAAATTGTATTACGACATCTATGAGTTTGAATGGTACCGCTTTCAAACCGACGGCCCATCGGGAGGAGAAGAAACGGGAATTCAAATCGAATACAATCCGAGCTCTAGACTAAACATGTACGGTCGTCTGCGGTGGGAACGCAGAGACATCAATCAATCCACCGACGGCAACACCCGCCCGCTGATCGACCAGGTCCGCCGTACGCTGCGTTTTCACATCAGCTATCGGGCAAGCGATGAATGGACGTTCAAAACACGTATCGAAAACAGCCGATTCCAAAAAGAAGAGGTCGAGTACGGTTGGTTGTTTTACCAAGATATCAATTACACCTTCCAGAAGGCTCCTCTAAAACTGTACTCACGCTTTGCACTTTTCAATACGGATGGTTTCAACGCGCGGATTTATGCTTACGAAAATGATGTGTTATACAGTTTTAGTATTCCGGGTTATTTCTATCGCGGAAGCCGATACTACGTCATGTTAAAATACGATCTAGGTCAACGCGTGGATCTTTGGTTGCGCTATGCCCAAAGCTACTTTAGCGACCGTCAGGTAATTGGAAGTGGGTTGAATGAATACGTCGGTCAGACGCGTTCGGAAATCAAAGCCCAAATTCGCATCAAATTTTAAGGATTTTCAAGCGCTTCAATTCGCAATAGTAGCTGATCAATTTGCTGTTGCAAAAGCGCATTTTGCTGCTCGAGAATTTCTATCTGCTCTTGCTGCTCCTGTACGGCATTCACGAGTGGAACGGTAAACGAAGCATAACGCAATCCATAATGATCAGTAGGCGACATCGGGCGTTTTAAACCACTAAAGTCCGCATTCATGCGTTCGAGTATATCTTCCACCTCTTGGGCGATAAATCCGGTGTACAGTATCCCTTCATGGCCCGTCTTCATCTCGTAAACAACCGGCCGAAGTTGAAGAATGAAGTCCAAGCCGAGATCGGAGTCTTGGATGTTCGTTTTTAGGTTGCGGTCGGAGGTTGTAATTACTGTACCTGCACCCGTTTGCACCGCTGAAACAGAGGCATTTCCCAAAACAATTTGGTTGCTTGCAGTAATCGTCGCCCCTCTTCCCAAGGCTGTACTATTTGAAAAAGAAGCTGTTGCATTGGTTTGTGCTCCCACAAAAGTGTTATACGAATGACTCATTGGCGTACCATTATCTCCCGCTTGATATCCTATTGCCGTATTCCCAGTACCCGTGGTATACTCCATAGCGTTTGCACCAACTATTGTGTTTTCAGATATTGTCCCAGATGCTTGATTCAGTGCATATGAGCCGATTACAACTGAAGAACTAAGATTTCCCGTATTTCCTGCCGTACCATTTCCAATGGCAACAATATTAAAACCAGAGTTCAAGGTGTTTAAAACATTGGTACCAATTCCTATGGTTTGAGTAAATGAATTATTCAAGCTACCACTGTTATATCCTGCAAAAAAATTACTTGTTCCGTTTTGAGAATGAATATATCTGGCGCCTGAGAGGTATATTAAATTCGTATCGCTATCTAAATTTAAATCACCTGCAAGATCCAATTCAAACGCTGGACTGAGAAGTCCTATACCTACATTACCATTATTCAATATTGTCATTGCGGTAGAACGGTTAGCGGCCGAAGTCCCGTTTCCGACCATAAAAACGGGTATATTCGATAAAAGCGAAGATGAGTAGACACCATTCTGAACATTCGTTACGGTTGTTAAATCATTCCAATGACCAACGACAGTCATTCCACGAACCATTGTATAAACACCTTCGCCAATAGCTACTGAATTATCGCCGTAAGAGAAACTTTGACTTCCTATTGAAATACTATTATCGCCCTGGGCCGTAGACTGATTACCGCCGGAAATAGCGTTTTGCCCACTTGCTGTGGTAAGTCTTCCATAAGAAATACTATTTTGCCCAGTGGCATCTGATTGATCACCAAAGGCCACACTATTCGCGGCCGAAGCAGTTGTACTATTCCCAAAAGCCGCTGAACGATCACCTGAAGCGATCACATCTAAACCACTCCCAAAGGACATCGATCCAACATTTACTCCAGAAAAACTAGCTCCTGTCGAAGTATTTCCGCTACGGAAAGATCCATTTTGTGGATTGAAGTACATTAGGTTTCCATTAGATAGATTCAAGAACCCATCATTCATACCTGCAGCTGCATTTGAATGTAAAACTAAACCACCATTACCCTTGACTACAACTGAACCATAAATAGCTTGAATTATCCTACCATCCCCCGGGTTTAAGCCGAAATTGTACGCATCATCTAACGTTCCACCTCCGCCACTCGCCGGAAGCCAAGTACTCATGGCAGCATCCCATTGCAAAACATCACCATCTGCAGCGCCTTGTTGGGCTATGGTCAGCGGACTGGCTGAGGTTCCGTTACCGCTTAAAGTCGCATCGGAGTTCACGACAGCTGTTCCCCAGTTATCATAAACAGAATGCATTATAGATGAATTCGTAAGGCTAAGATCTCCCGTAACCGGATCAAACACTAAGTCCTGAAGCTCATTGGTAGGGTCAGCATCTGCGTCATCCACGTTAATGGTATTCAAAACCCATTGCGTTCCGTTCCATTGCCAAACATCTCCACTATTCGCCCCAGTTGATCCCAAAGTTAGTGGGTTGGTGGATGACCCATCGCCCAAAATCGTAGTTCCATCCGTAGCAGCCGTTTGTGTACCCCAGTTATCTCCACCTGAACCAAGAGGAAGAGTAACAGTATTACCACCTGAAATAGTCAAGTCACCAGAAGGAGAAATACTTAAAATTTGGGAGTCGGTATTGTCCAAATATGGTGAAAGGTCAATATTTGTGGCAGTTCCGTTATTGGTTATGGTGAGTATATTACCCGTCAACTGCAAGTCCTGAATTTCATTTGCGGGATCCGCATCCGCATCATTCACCTCATCCGTTACGCTTCCTCCACCATCGGATAGCGTGATTTGGTTTCCGGCCTTCGTTAGCGTTTGAAGCTCGTTCGATGGGTCCGAATCGGCATCATTAACACCGTCCTGAAGCGCAGATAAATCCACCGAAAGCGTTCCCGCGGCATCGGTTACTTGCAAAACCGTGCCCACCAATTGTACTCCCGTATTCAATTCGTTGGTCGCATCACTATCTGCATCGTTGACCAAGTCTGTCGACGGAACCCAAGCCGTACCATTCCACTTTAAAACCATACCGGCTGTAGCCCCTTGTTGATCTAGCGTCAGTGGACTTGCCGTTGTTCCGAGCCCCGAAATAGCACCAGTAGAAACTGCAGTTTGGGTTCCCCAGTTATCTCCTCCCGTACTAAACGGTAAACTGATGCTATTCCCTCCAGAAATACCGAGTGTTCCAGTTGCTGCGTCAAAAGTCAAAGTTTGATTATCCGTATCGTCGAGGTAAACCCCGAGGTCAATGGCAGGTGATAAAGGATTATTCGTAATGCGCAAAGTATCGTTACTGTATTGCAATGCCTGAATCTCGTTCTGTGGATCGGCATCGGCATCGTCCGGATTGATCGTAACGGTATTTCCACTGGAAATGGACAGATCATTACCCAAAACACTGAGTGTTTGCTGGTCGGTATTATCCAAAAACCCTGTCAGATCCACAGCCGCAGCGGAGTTACTCAAAAACAATGTATCATTGGTCAATGTGAGGTCTTGCAACTCATTGTTGGGATCTGAATCGGCGTCATCGATATAACTGCTCAAATCCACAAACCCATTTCCATTCGAAATATAAAGCGTATCTCCACTTAGAATTAAGTCTTGCTCGTCCGTATTAATCGATTGCGGTATCGTCACAAATCCGCCGTTGGCCAAATAAATCGTATCGTTTGAGATGGAGAGCTGTTGGTTATCTGTATTGTCGAGATAGGGTGACAAGTCGATCGCAATGGGTGATCCGGAAATGTACAAGGAGTCATTGGAGACCGATAAACCCTGAATTTCGTTAGTAGTGTCCGAATCAGCGTCATTTACATAATCTCCCAGATACACAAAACCGTTTCCATCGGAAATGAAGATGGTATCGTTTTGGACAAAAATATCTTGCAATTCGTTGGTTGAGTCCGCATCGGCATCGTCGATATAGTCGCCCAAATAAACCGCGCCATTGCCGTTGGTAATGTACAGCGTATCATTACTTAAAATTAAATCCTGCTCATCGGTATCCACGCTTTGTGGAATAACCGCAAAACCGCCACCCGTCAAGTACAAGGTGTCGTTTGAGATGGACAATTGTTGACTATCGGTATTGTCCATAAAACTGCTTACGTCAACTCCCGATCCATTGATGGATAAAATAATACTGTCATTTACAAGTGTGAGTTGTTGGAGTTCGTTCGTCGGATCTGCATCGGCATCATCGACGTAATCACTCAGCGCTATCGCTCCGTTTCCGTTGGTAATGTAAAGCGTATCATTACTCAAAACCAATCCCTGTTCGTCCAAATCCGGACCATCAGCCGGTAAGACAATGTAATTTCCATTGGAAATGTACAAAGTGTCGTTTGAGATCGAAAGCGTTTGTTCATCCAGATCAGCACCTACATTTCCGGCCGTTTTGGCGTACAAGGCATAGGGAACACTGACCATCTCATACGCGCCCATGACCTGATAATTGTTTCCTCCATTCGGGTCGATTTCAATGGCAACAAAATAGCTACCACTTCCCCAGTTCACTCCGGCCAAGCTTCCGAATGAAGGAACACCTCGCCCGATTTGGACATTAAACAAACCCAAAATATTGGTCACCACTTGGTGCGTTTCTTCATAAACAGCTGGTCCGTTTGGACCTCCCATCAAAATGGAAAAGCGCAATCCGATTTGTTTATTGGGCATAGCCACTCCATCCGCATCGCGGGCAACCGCCTGATAGTTGATTGCTTCCGGTACTTGGGCAAAAACGCCAAAACTCAGCAATGCAAATACGATTAGGATTAAACTTCTCATTGTTCTTTATTTAACCAGCATGAGTGTTCCACGCTCCGCTTTGTATTCATTTCTATACCCTCGGTTAAGACGGTAGGTAAATATATAAGTGTAAATTCCAGAAGGGGCTATTTCTCCCTTGTGGTAACCATCCCACCCCTCATCAATCCTATCGCTTTCAAAAATCAATTCTCCCCATCGGTTGTACACATGCAGTGAATAATCCAAAAACTCACACGAAGCCACAGGAAAAAAAGTATCATTCAGCCCGTCAGAATTGGGAGTGAAGGCATTGGGTATGTAAACGTTACAAGGAGGAACGGCTGAGGGTTGTTGATAACCAAACGTGAAAATCTGATCGCGATCCTGATAAGTTTGAACCAGTGGTTCTCCAATCGTAAAAGACATGAAACCACCTACAAATTGTCCCACTTCTCCAGCCGAAGAAAGAACTTCGGGTTGGTGATTCTGGGAATACACTAAACTGCTCGCGCTCAAAAGAACTAAGCAGAAATATGTGGACAAGCTATTCATCATTAGCTAAAATACGAATAATCAGCCTACAGCGTTAGCTCGTTTTGATAATTATCAACAGGGGGATGTAAGTTAAAGCGGTGTACAGACCGCAGAGCAAACATCATTATCCGCACCGTCATCGACCGTGTAAGTCAGATTGATTTCTGTATAATCTGCATTGCTGGTTCCTGTCCCATCAATGGCATTACCGCCTACATTTTGAGCGGGAATCAAGAGTGAGTTATCAAATACCTCAGCCGAAACAGCTATTGCATTTCCCAGGTTGTAAAAGTTGGAAATATGAATGTACGTCTCATTCGTATCGGACTTCTCAATGGTGATGGTATAGGATGAATTGCCGTAAATACTGCTATTCTCGTTGCAAAGCCAATCTCCAACATACTCATCGCGCAAGTCAAAATCGGGGTCTACCGGTTCGTCCTCGCAGGAAATTACGACGAGAGAAATAGCAAGAAAAGCCAAAATACGATACTTCATACCAAATGCGTTTTGAGTTTAACGATCAACACTAGCAAAGATTGCGAAAAATGACGAATTGCGTTTATCGGTGGGGTGTGAAAATTGTTTGTTTATCTTTGTGATTCTGAAAATTGCAGAATGGAAATTGTACTGGAAATACTGAAATTTATAGTCCCGGCGATCTTGGTATTAATCGTCACGTACTTCATGTTGAATTCCTTTATGGATAATGAAGAAAAACGTCGGGTGTATCACCTTCGTCGTGAAACGCGTAAAAACGCCCTTCCGATTCGTCTTCAAGCCTACGAGCGCCTGACGTTACTATTGGAGCGTATCTCCCCGAATAGTCTTCTGCTCCGCGTTCCCGGAACACAATTAAAAGCGGGCATCTACCACTCGATGCTGCTGCAAACGATTCGCGCCGAATACGAACACAACTTGGCCCAACAAGTGTACATCACTCCAGAATCGTGGCAGCTGGTCAAAAGCGCGAAAGACTCTGTGATTGGTTTGATCAACCGGTGTGCAAAAAAAGTAGATCCGGATGCGCCAGCGACCGAGCTTACCAACCTCATCCTAAATACGTATATGAAATATGAGGTTCCGCCGACGGAAAGGGCCATCGAATACCTCAAGCACGAGCTTAAAACTGATTTCTAACGAAAGATTTCTCGAACCGCAGCGAAAGGACTCAACTGTTGCTGCATGATTTTTTCCTTGGCTTCGGCCAAGCGAATCTGATATTTTTCTTCGGCGTAAAATCGGTCCATCACCGCTGACTTCAGTGCCTCTTCAAACCAATTCATCAATTGACTCGTTCGATTTTCTTCCCAAAATCCATTGAGTTTGTGATGGCGTTCAAACTTCTCGACCAAATCGAAAACATCGTCCACACCTTCTTGTTGCAATGCACTGCAATGAGTGGATTCCGGAATCCAACCCGATTTCCGCGGTGGAAACAAATGGAGTGCACGAGCATACTCAGCACGCGCTCTTTTCGCTTTCAAAAGATTGTCTCCATCCGCTTTATTAATCACCAAGATATCGGCCATTTCCATAACGCCCCTCTTGATTCCTTGCAACTCATCGCCCGCACCGGACAACATCAACAGCAAGAAACAGTCAACCATATCGCGAACAGTGGTTTCCGATTGCCCCACCCCTACCGTTTCCACAATAACATAATCGTATCCAGCGGCTTCGCACAAAAGCATGGCCTCTCTCGTTTTCCGGGCTACACCTCCGAGGTTATTTCCAGCGGCACTTGGACGAACATAAGCTTGTTCATGCCGCGACAACTCATTCATGCGGGTTTTATCCCCGAGAATACTTCCCTTTGAAACCGAACTACTGGGATCCACGGCCAATACGGCAACCTTGTGTCCATGCGAAATGCAATGAAGTCCAAAGGACTCGATAAACGTACTTTTCCCGACACCCGGAACACCGGTTATTCCCAATCGAATGGACTTTCCCGTTTGTGGCAGCAATGCGTTAACAATAGATTCTGCTTTTTTTTGATCGCTTTCGCGAGAGCTTTCGACGAGTGTTATTGCTCTTGACAATGTGGTTCGATCTCCTTTTCGAATAGCTTCGGCGATTTCGGAAGTGGGTTTTCGCACAAAACTATCATGCCCTTTGCGAAGAGCTGCTTCAATGGCCTTCTGGCGCAACTTTTCGCGATCCGTGCTCATCCTCCCAACATCGATTTCAACGCTCCCATACCACCGGGCAGCATTTCATTGGTCACTTTCTCCATTTCCTCTTTACTGACCTGGTCGGCCTTGCGCATGGCTTCGCTCATGGCCATTCCCATGAAGTCCGCAAATTCTTCAGAATCAGCGTGTTTCCGAAAGTTATCATCAACCTGAATATCCACCACTTGGCGGTTTCCAGTCAGAACAACCACAATCAACTGCGAAGGGCTTTCGCCACGCACATGGATGTCGTCAAGTTTGCGCTTGGTTTCTTCCATTTTCGCCTGGGCTTCTTTCATCTTGCCCATCATTCCCATCATATCTCCAAACATCCCATTTATGATTTTCTCGATTTTATCAAAACTTCTAAAATATCACCCGCGGCCTTGGCGATAACCGTTCCGGGACCAAAAATCCCGACAACTCCCGACTCGTACAGAAAGTCGTAATCTTGACGAGGAATAACCCCACCAACAACGACCAAAATATCGGGACGACCCAATTTCTCGAGTTCCGCAATAACTTTTGGCACCAACGTCTTGTGACCAGCCGCCAAACTCGAAACACCGAGCAAATGCACATCGTTTTCTACGGCTTGGCGCGCCGCTTCTTCCGGTGTTTGAAATAGCGGTCCGATATCCACATCAAAACCGATATCTGCAAAACTCGTAGACACTACTTTTGCCCCTCGATCATGACCATCTTGCCCCATTTTCGCCACCATAATACGCGGACGACGACCTTCAACTTGAGCAAAATCATCGGCCAATTTGCGAGCATTCTCAAAGGCCTCATTGGATTTTATTTCATTTCTGTACACTCCGCTTATACTTTTTATTTCGGCTTTGTATCGACCAAAAGCACTTTCCATAGCATCCGAAATTTCACCGATACTGGCGCGTGCTCGAGCACATTCAATAGCGATCTCGAGTAAATTTCCCTCTCCACTTTTTGCCGAATCGGCCAACTTTTGAAGTGCGGCTTGAACGGCGGGTTCATCGCGTTCAGAGCGCATTTGATTCAATCGCTTAATCTGAGCCTCGCGAACCGAAGAGTTGTCCACATCTAAAATTTCAAAGTCGGGATCTTCATCCACCTGGTACTGGTTAACTCCAACCAAGACTTCTGTTCCCGAATCGATGCGCGCTTGCTTTTTCGCCGCAGCTTCCTCGATTCGCATCTTGGGCAGTCCACTTTCAATGGCCTTTGCCATCCCGCCTAGCTCTTCCACTTCGCGAATATGCGCTCGGGCTTTGTTTACAATTTGCTCGGTCAAATACTCCACATACTCCGAACCGCCCCAAGGGTCAACCGTTTTACAAATATCGGTTTCCAATTGCAATAAAAGCTGCGTGTTTCGGGCTATCCGCGCTGAAAAATCAGTCGGTAAGGCAATCGCTTCATCCAGTGCATTGGTATGCAAACTCTGCGTTCCTCCAAATGCAGCGGCCATGGCTTCAATGGCCGTTCGACCGACGTTGTTGTATGGGTCCTGTTCGGTCAAGCTCCATCCACTGGTCTGGCAATGCGTGCGGAGTGCCATCGATTTTGGGTTCTTCGGATTGAAGTCCTGAATCAATTCCGCCCAAAGCATGCGCGCGGCACGCATTTTGGCAATCTCCAAAAAGTGATTCATTCCGATGGCCCAGAAAAAGCTCAACCGCGGGGCGAATTCATCGATATCGAGTCCTGCTTTTATACCCGTTCGGACATATTCCAAACCATCGGCCAATGTGTAGGCCAACTCCAAATCCGGAGTGGCTCCGGCTTCTTGCATATGGTAGCCCGAAATACTGATGCTGTTGAACTTGGGCATTTTCTCACTCGTGAATTCAAAAATATCCGCAATAATCCGCATCGAATGAGCTGGCGGATAGATGTAGGTATTGCGCACCATGAATTCTTTGAGTATGTCGTTTTGTATGGTTCCGGATAATTGCTCAGGGCTCACTCCTTGCTCTTCTGCGGCCACGATATAAAAAGCCATAACAGGAATTACCGCGCCGTTCATGGTCATAGAAACCGACATTTTATCCAGCGGAATTTGATCAAATAGGACTTTCATATCCAGTACCGAGTCAATCGCAACACCCGCTTTGCCCACATCGCCTTCCACGCGCGGATTGTCGCTATCATAACCTCGGTGAGTAGCCAAGTCAAAGGCCACACTCAACCCCTTTTGCCCCGCAGCCAGGTTGCGTCGATAAAACGCGTTACTCTCTTCTGCCGTGGAGAATCCCGCATATTGACGAATCGTCCATGGGCGTGTTACATACATACTGCTGTAGGGTCCGCGCAGATAAGGAGCGATTCCCGCAGGGTAATTGAGGTGTGTCAGGTTTTGGATTTGCCCTTCGGTCAGCCAGTAGGGAATTTCGATTTCTTCCGGACTCTTCCACGTCGATGGCTGCTCGGTTCGGCGTTTCGTAACCGATGAAAATTTATGCTTAGAGAAATTAAATCGGTTCATTTTTTCTGATTTTTCCACATTTCATATTCCCATTCACTCGCCAAGCGAACCGGTATAATTTTGTCACGGCTAGAATTCTCCTTCGGCTCAGTCATTTTCCAATTCAATGCTTTGTCAGTTGAATTGGGGAATTTATTCACTCCGACCAATATTTTTTCCTGATTCTCAAACGCCTTCTTTTTCTCGTCATGTGCCTTGTAAATAAGCTCGCTCAGTGCGCCGCTTTCAAGGAAAGAGATAAAACCTCCCTTTTCCTCCATTTCGAGAAATAAATCCCATGCTTTTTCGGCCAACTCACGGGTCAACTCTTCGATGAAGTAACTTCCCTTGGCGGGATCTACCGTTTGATGCATATGGCTTTCGTGCAGCAAAAGCAATTGGTTGTTGCGTGCAATGCGTCGCGAAAACGTGGTCGGCGGTTGAATCAATTGATCGTGCGGTTTAGTCAACACCTCATCGGCTCCTCCGATAATCGCCGCAGAAGTTTCGATGGTGTTTCGAATCATGTTGTTGTACAAGTCAAACACCGACTTGTTGTAAACAGAGGTTTCAGCGTGAATTCGAAGTTTGAAATCGGTCTTCCGCTCAGCGTTGTAAAAGGCAAACAACTCGCGGGCAGCCCGCAATTTGGCAATATCATGAAAGTACTGTCCACCGACAGCATAGTTCATCCAGACACTTTCGAAGCTGTTTTCCGGTAACTTTTCTACGTACTCATTCAACATGGCCAGTCCAATGGCCAATTCCTGTACAGGGGTAGCTCCGGCATTGTGAAACAGGTTCACGTTGATCGCCGTGCTGTTCATCCCCGTCAATGGACTGTTTAAAATCGTCTTGAGCGTATCGAAATCCTCCTCTTGCGAGCGAAACCATTTTCCAGTACGAGCACGGTTTTCGAGCACATCCCAATTGATGTTCCCACGAATTTCTTCCCTATTCCATCCGCGCGATTGGATCAGTTGCTCCAAGTTCGAAAGCCCTTTGGCAATATCACCTTCCATGACCAAATTAAGTCGAATAAAAGGCAATTCTACGTCTTGAAAAAGACGATCGAAATGGACACTATCGTATACGTAAAGCAAAAGACAATTGACTCCGCCACGCAGTGAGCGAAGAATCTCTTTATTCACCTCACCTTCATTCCCCTCAACGACAAACTCCTCGGTAATCGCCCATGCATTGTCCCCTTTAGAAACCGCGTGCAATGTGGATCGTCGATCCTCTGCTGTGTAAAAAGGAAGGATTGAAATTTCGTCTTCGTCGCGACTGACGAGTTCTGAAAAGGTTTTGCCTTTTAAATCCTTTTCTAACTTCGCTTTCCATGCCTCGGCCGAAACCGAATCAAAGGGAAATAGCGACGTGTGATGGGTGTCGGCCATGTTTACTTGCTCTTGAAGTGATCTTCTTTATTTTTAAACAATATATTAAACGTCGTCATACTTCCATAACAACGCGTGATATATTGTTGCAAATGCACTTTCTGCTCGTCGGTCAGAACCTCGTGCGAATTGATATTTTGCTCCAAAACCCGCAATCGATCGCGCATCATGACAATTTTGTGAAAGAACGTTTCAATAGGAATTTCCTTGCTACTCAATTCGGGATTTTCGGGACGTAGAATCATCATTCCACCTTCCCAGCGTTCTCCCAACTCAACCACCTCTTGCAGTGCTCCAAAGCGATCGAGTACTTCGGTCATCATCGCTTCAAAATCAGCCAGAGATGGTCCGGATGCAGCGTTCGAGCCTCCTCCTTCATTTCCCTCAGGTTCTGAAATCACCGAAAGTTCATCGGTAGATTTTGAAACAGTCATTTTACCACCACGGGCAAAATAGATATCGTAATTCGAAAAATTAACGGCGCCCACTACTCCTTCTCCATATCGTTCGTGGTCCACCAATGTTCCAATTGTTAAATTCTCCATCTATTCTTCTTTTTCGTCGTCTTTAATAATAAACACATCTTCATTTTCGCGCTTCATCAAATGCTCTTCACGCGCTATTCGCTCTAGTGTTCCCGGCACAGAATCCAAATCATGCAGGGTACTCCGATCGGCCTCGATTTCATCTTTGTAATACTCAATGGCTTGATCAACATCGTCAATTTCTCGATTGAGCTCGCGATGAACCAACCAACTGCTGTTGTCAAACAGCAGCATCCAAACGGCAAAAATGGCACCGATAATTACGTATCGATTGGTCATCCATTTGGGCAAGCGTATATTTTTGATTTTTTCTAGCACTGCTCAAAAATACAAAAGAGCCGGCTTCCAAAAGAAGGCCGGCTCTTAAAATCTAATGTAATCGTTAATTCTTATCCGAGGAATGGATATTTATAATCTACAGGAGGAACGAAATTTTCCTTGATTGTACGCGGGCTAACCCAACGGAAAAGGTTCAATATCGATCCTGCTTTGTCATTGGTACCTGAAGCTCTTGCTCCACCAAAAGGCTGCTGCCCTACAACTGCACCTGTTGGCTTGTCGTTGATGTAGAAGTTCCCCGCAGCATTCACCAATTTTTTGGTTGCAAACTCTGCGGCATAACGGTCTTGACTAAACACCGCACCCGTCAATGCGTAAGGCGATGTATTGTCCACCAATTCCAAGGTTTCTTCCCACTTGGCATCTTCGTAAACGAAAATAGTCAGGATAGGTCCAAATAATTCTTCACACATGGTGACGTATTTGGAATCCTTGGCTAAAATTACGGTCGGCTCGATAAAGTAACCTTCCGATTTGTCGTAGTTTCCACCCATGATCACATCCGCATCGGCATCTGCCTTGGCACGGTCGATAAAACCAGCGAGTTTATCGAACGAGTTCTCATCGATTACTGCGTTGATAAAATTGCTAAAGTCTTCTGGCGAACCCATGGTCATATCGTCCAACATTTCGCGCATGTGCTTCTCTACGTCTGCCCACATCGATTGTGGAATGTACGCACGGGAAGCCGCCGAACATTTCTGACCTTGGAATTCAAAGGCACCTCGAACGAGCGCCACGGCCACTTGACGAGCATGTGCCGAAGGGTGCGCAATCACAAAGTCCTTTCCTCCAGTCTCTCCTACGATGCGTGGGTATGACTTGTACTTTCCACCACCGATATTGGCTCCAATTTGGTTCCACATGGAATTGAAAACACCTGTAGATCCCGTGAAATGTAGACCTGCAAACTCACGGTGGTTCAGTATAACATCAGTAATCTCACGTGGATTACCATAAACTACGTTAATCACGCCATCAGGTACACCTGCTTCTTTGAACAAGTCAATGATCACCTGAGCAGAGTAAACTTGAGTTTTGGAAGGCTTCCAAACGACCACGTTACCCATCATAGCTGGCGCAGCTGCCAAATTCGCTGCAATGGAAGTGAAGTTAAATGGAGTCACCGCGTAAACGAATCCTTCGAGCGGACGATACTCCATGCGATTCCAAATCTCGGGAGCACTCTCGGGCTGATCCGCATAAATCTGTGTCATATATTCCACGTTGTAGCGGAAGAAGTCCGCCATCTCTGCCGCAGCATCAATCTCAGCTTGAAAAGCATTTTTACTTTGACCGATCATGGTCGAGGCGTTCATTCTTGCGCGGAAAGGTCCCGCGAGTAAATCCGCTGCTTTGAGAAAAATCGAAGCGCGATGTTCCCAGCTCATTTCGGCCCATGCCGTACGAGCTTCCAGCGCAGCATCAATCGCCTGGCGAGTATGTTCGGCTCCACCAGCGTGATAATACCCCAAAATATGACTGTGTTTGTGTGGAGGAGTCATCGGCATTTTGTTGTCCGTGCGAACTTCCTTACCACCGATAATCATCGGTGCATCGATTTCTCGCGACATCATATCCTTGATGGTCGCTTGTAATTCTTCGCGCTCTGGCGACCCTGGAGCATAAGATAAAACAGGTTCGTTTACAGCTACCGGTACATTAAATATTCCCTTTGGCATGGTATGTTTTTTTTATGATTCAACTTTTCGGATGACAAAGGTAGCAAATGAACAGGAGTTTTAAAGTCTCGGGAATCGAAACTCGAGAATCGAGAATCGGAAATCGGGAGTCGGGAATCGAAACTCGGGAGTCGGGAATCGGGGCTTCGACGGGCAAGCCTTCACTCTGGACCCTCTGTTTTCTGATTTGGAACGACAAGAATGAGTTTCGGCTTGCGCAGCTCAGCCACCTTCCATTTTTTTGCTCGAGAGTCGATAGTCGAGAATCGGCCCCTCGACAAGCTCGGGCACCTTCCCTTGTATTGATGTAATCCAAACATCGAACACCGAACATCGAACATCGAACCTCGAACCTCGAACACCGAGTCCCGAACACCGAACCTCGAACACCGAGTCCCGAACACCGAACCTCGAACACCGAACACCGAGTACCGAACGCCGAACCTCGACTATCGATTATCGAACAACGAATTACAGATGGCGAAAAAACTGAGAGCGCGAGTATCGCAACCCAGTGAGCAGTTACCAAAAAAGCGGCCCGAAGACCGCTTTTCATTTTACAAAATCATCATTTCCATATACCCATTGTGGGATTATGGATTTTCTTCGAGCGTCCAATTGGATGTACGCACAACTGTGTTATCAGCATATTCAACTTGCAGCACCTCGTTTTCATAAAAGTTATGAATGGTCCATACACCAGTCTTAATTCCATTATCGAAAGTGGCCTGTGTAAACAAGCGTCCCTGCTGATCGTACGATTTCCACTCTCCGTCAGGTTTACCATTGATGAAAGTTCCCACCTCCATCAACTCACCGTTGGCGTGGTAGGTCTTTACAATAATCTCATTGGGAGAAACAACCGTATACTCTTTCTTTTGCTTTACCACTTCACCTTGTGGTGTTTGAGCGAAAACAGCCATGCAGCCTATCGTCAAAAGCACTGTCATCATCTTTTTCATGGCATTTGGTTTTAAATTATTAATCAAAAGTAAACATTAAAAACATATTTACAAAACATTGAGTTAACATTTATTTAACACAAAAGGTTCGTTTCTTGGGAATCGATAGTCGGGAATCGAAATTCGGGAGTCGGGGCTTCGACGGGCAAGCCTTCACTATAGACCCTCTGTTTTCTGATTTGGAACGAAAAAGAATGAGTTTCGGCTTGCGCAGCTCAGCCACCTTCCATTTTTTCTTGCTCGATAGCCGAGAATCGGCCCCTCGACAAGCTCGGGCACCTTCCCTTGTATTGATGTAATCCGAACACCGAACATCGAACCTCGAACACCGAACATCGAACACCAAACACCGAACACCGAACATCGAACACCGAATATCGAACACCGAACCTCGAACCTCGGGTAACGGAATACAGCAAGAGCAAGAGTAATGAGCATACAGACCGTGAACCGAAATCCGGGATCCGGGATCCGGTAGCTGGTAACCAGTAACCAGAGAAAACGGGTCTACGGGTGCCGGGTTTCGGGTAACGGGTACCGGGTCAACGGGTCAACGGGTACAACCTCGCTCCTACCACATTTTATCCAAGAAATGAATAAATGATAAAATGGCATTACATTTGTTCTGTAGAATAGTAAGAGAAAAAGACTGAGAACATGCGGAAACATTTACTATACATATTCATCCTTGCACTATCCCTGCTCACAGCCGCATGTACGGGGAGCAAAAAAATGGCCAAGCAGGCCACAAAACTCGAGGAAGCCGGCATGGTGGAAGAAGCCGCTGATTTTTTCTACCGTTCGGTAACGCGCAATGACAATAACATCGATGCCAAGGTGGGACTTAAACGCACTGGCCAGATTGTATTGGATAACCTACTATCCGAATTTTTCAAAGCCAACGCAGCCGAGGATTATCGCACGGCGACGTACAAATACATCGAAGCCAAGGAGTTTTACGAAAAAATTAATGGAGTGGGTATCAGTTTGGACTTTCCGAATTTTTACGAAAGCGATTTTGAAAACGCCAAAGAAAACTATTTGGACGAGTTGTATTACCGTGCCGAAGACGCCATGGATTACGAGAACTTCAGTTTGGTCGAAGAATTGACCGCCGAAATATTGACCTTGGATCCGAATTACAAAGATGTCGAGGCACTCAACCGTCGGGCTGTGGCTGAACCCAAATACCGAGAAGCCAACGATTTGGTAACAGCCAAAAAATATCGCACTGCTTATTACATTTACGAAGAAATCATCGGCGAATTTGGTCATTACAAAGATTCGCACGAACTGATGAAATACTGTCGGGAAAAGGCGATATACACGGTCGCTTTTCTGAGTTTTGACAATGAAACGGGGAAAAACGGATTCGAAGATGCCATAAGTGCCAAAGTGATTCAATACATCTTGGAGAACCGAGATCCATTTATCAAGGTGATCGACCGAGAAAACACTTCCGTGATTTTGGAAGAGCAGCAACTCGCACTGAGTGGCATGGTCGATGAAAGCACAGCGGCCAACGCCGGAAACCTGGTAGGTGCCAAAGCCGTATTGACAGGGAAGCTCATCACGATGCGTGTGAATAAAGGCGGGTTACAGGCCAAGCGACAAAAGGGATATCACGCCTATTCGGTACGCGAAAAAGATCCCGCAACGGGAAAAACCTACTCGGTTACCCGCTATGAAAAAGTGTATTACAACGAATACACCGAACGCAATACCGTGACCATTGCTTTTCAATACCAACTCATCAGCAGTGAAACGGGTGAAGTATTGCTCAGTGACCTGATCACCATTACCCTAGCGGACGATGTACACTATGCCCGCTACGAAGGAGAAGAGCGATTCTTGTACCCCGGAACGTGGAGGTTTGAGAACCGCAAGCATCCCGACGACAAGGTGTTTACCTCATCGAGTGCACGCCGTGAGCTTCGCCGCTTGCTGGATGCTCGTAGCGAGGTAAATACAGTAGAACAAATCGCCGCCGAAATCGTGGATCGCATCGGTACGCAAATGGGTGCCGATATATTATCCTACAATCCCGAAGAAAAATGATACGCCAATTCCTTTATATCGCTCTAATTGTACTCGCCGGTTGTTCGGGGAGTAAAGAGGTGGCGGTGGAAACTCCAGTTCCAACCACCGAGCGACCTTCTTGGGTGGTGGCGCGGCCATCCAATGCGCAGTACTATATCGGGGTCGGAATTGCATCCAAGGCAATCAACCCAACCGATTTTGTACAAGTCGCCAAAAAAAATGCGCTGCAAGATTTGGCAGGCGAAATATCGGTCAATGTAAGCGCCAACAGTATGTTGTATCAATTGGAACGCAACTACGGGTACAAAGAGGAGTTTCAAAGCGCTGTGCGCGTAACGACCGATCTTTCATTGGAAGGATTTGAAATTGTAGACACCTGGGAGAACGAGCGAGAGTTTTGGATTTACTATCGATTGGATAAGGTGGATTACGCCCGAAAAGTGCGTGAAAAGAAAGAAAAGGCCATTTCGCAAAGTCTCGACTTTTACCACAAGGCGAATGATTTCAAAAAGGCGGCACAATACGACCGAGCACTGGGACTTCTGGTCAACGCTTTCGAGTCGGTGCTGCCCTACCTGAACGATGCACTCGAGGTGCAGTTGGGGGATGAAATGGTGTACTATGGCAATGAATTGCTGAACACCTACCTTAACTGGATCGGCGAAATACAAGTGAAAGCGCTCGAAAGTGAGATCACGTTCAAGCAGGGAAAGATGGGTGATCAAGCGTTTACTGTGGTTAAGGTTGAAGACAGCCAAGGACGTAACCTAAAGGGAATTCCCATTCTTTTTGGTTTTAGCGGACACCGGCGGTTGACCCAAACTTTTATCAGCGACGATGACGGATTGATCAGCTATCCCGTGCCTCGGACAGCGGAAAAACCGGGAAGACACGAGATACGCGCTACTTTGAATCTCGAAATGATCATTACGGGCGCCACCCAGGATCCGGTTCTTACCGAAATGCTCACACGCCCGCAAACGCAGCTCACGGTTATTCCCATTTTGGTGATCGCTCCGACTTTCTATATCGAATCGGAAGAAAAAAGCTTTGGCGAGTTGAACAACAACCGAGCACTGGCTCGAACGGTAGAAGAGATTTTGCTCAAAAATGATCTAAAAATCGCCACGAGTCCCGAAAGCGCGGATTACGTGGTGCGGATTTCAACGGATACCGAAAAAGGCGGTACCAGCCATAGTTTTTACAGCGCATTTCTGGACGGAACAATTCAGGTTTTTGCCGAAGATGGATTGGTCTACTCCTATGCCATCAATCGCATCAAAGGGGTTCAGAACACCTACGAAAGAGCTTCAACCGATGCCTACAAAGAAGCCGCGGAGTACCTCGAATACGAGGTGATGCGAAAGTTGTTGCGCGATATCAAAGGAAGTGAGGACAGATGATTTCCAGTGAACGGTGAACGGTGAACAGTGAACGGCACACCTACCCTATTCAATAACCACCTTCTCGATCCATTGGTGGCCGGTTGGGTTGCGGGCTTGTAAGATGTAGGTTCCCGGTGATAAGTGCGATACATCCAATTGACCATGAATTCCTGAAACCTGTTGCTGAAGTACGATTCGACCGAGAACGTCTGCGATTTCGATCGAATGCAATCCCGCACTGGGAAACTCTACATCGAGCCATTGGCTTGCTGGATTGGGATAAAACTTCAACTCCGCCTCATCGTGCTCTTCCAAGCTGATGTTGCACAGCGGCACCTCGCAGCCGTCGCGATCTACTTTGACTACCCACACGGCCTGGGTGTTGAGATTGGTGCTGCCCGTAAAGGCATATCCGCCATCGGGGGTGGGCGTGGCGTCCCATACGTAGTGCGTGCCCGTGCCTTTGGTGTAGGTGCGCTCCCACACCACCGTACCGTCCTGACGAATCTTGCGCATGTAGCCCTGCAGACCACCGGATAGTTTCGTGCCCAAGCCGTACACATCGCCGTTTTCGTCCAGAAATGGGTCGTGGCCGCTATCACCTCTTGGATATTGCTGATTCAAAAGAAAACCATCGCCCAGTTCGCCGTCAAATGACATGTGCTGTAAATAAGGCTGAGGTGTTCCCGATCCAGCATAATTCAAACAAACCATACCAGTATCTGCCTCATTGCAGTACATAACGAAGTAATCGTTGTACAGCTTATCCCAGATAATATTCCCAGCCGTATCCATCACCAACGCATGGGATTGATGAATACCATTAGAAAAGGCAGATATAAAGATATTTCCGTCCGATAGCGCGACGGTGTTTCGGACTTCCTCTTGCCCAACGCCTGTATTCACATTCTCCTCCCAGAGCAAATTCCCCAAACTATCCACGGCCCATACCGTAATGCGAGCTGCTGAGCTACTCGTGGCTTCCCGATCACCGATGATCAGGTATTTGTTGGGCTGAATTTGGTGCAGGGTAATGCCCCGGCAGTTGTGCCCCGTGGAAAAATGCCGTGTCAGTACCGTATCGCCTTGCGCATTCCAGCGAACGAAGAGGACTTCATAAGTAACACCGTCAAAAAACCCTCCTGTGCCTGCGTAGCCATTGTGCGTCTTAATCAAGCCACCACTTCGTCCTAAATCCAACCCAAATCCAGGAAAAAAAACACTTTTGTTCCATTGAACACTTCCTGAATCAGAATCAACAGATAAAAGAATTAATCTACTCCCGGTTTTAACCCCAACAATGAGAGATGAATCGTGCCCTACAACTATTCCAACTCCTAGGTCACCCCCTGTGGGAATAAGATCATACGCTTCATTAAACGTTTGGGTTTTCCCTAGAATAGACCCCGATAACAAAAGAAATAAAAGCCAACCTCTCATTGCACAATCAATTTAGCGTGAGTACGTATTCCGCTAGTTGCCTCAAACACCACAATGTACTGCCCCTTGGCTAGGTCTTCAAGTTCCCAGAAAACAATGGGACGTTCAGAAGTAACGTCTTCCGATTTTCGCAGAACGCCAAATACATCGTACAGGTACAGCGTACCGCTGCCCAACTCTCGCAATTCAATGGTTACGCGGTTTTGGGTGGGGTTGGGGTACACCAACAATTGGGTTTCGTAATTATCCGGACTGTTCGTATGGTTCTCATACTTGGAACTGCTTTGGTCAATGGGAAGAGGACGACGAAAACTCGGTACGTTCTTTTGCCGCGCCAGCAGTTCGCGTGAAGCCGGAGAAATACTTGATATATCGGCCAAGTAACTGTTTAAATCCGCGTTCAAGCTCCACGCTGTACCGCCGTTGAGGTAGTGATACCCCAAGTAACTGTTCCAGTTTTGGTGATTATTGAGATAAGCATTCACGCCCGTGGTGTCGCTTTGCCACATGGCAAAGTGCATGTTCATAGCATCCACGCCGCCTGTGCTGCCGTGGTTGGCTATTTGCGCGGAGTAGGCCGCAAAATCCAACGAATCGCGATACAACACTTCGTTTTGAATAACCGCCATGCGATATTCGTGGTGCCATTCGGACACGGCACGCTCTAAATTGGTACGGGCTGAAACGCCCTGTTGCCAATCCTCCATTACACTAAACATGTACTCGGTAAACATCGGGCGCTGTTTCTCCAATTCCGCAAAAGCATGCTCCGATAGCGGACTATTGGCCGCTACGATGTTAAAAAGTTGATCGTAGGAAAAAGGAATGGTTCGATCAAAAGCTGACACCAACACAGTATCGCTCAAGTAGGGTGAGGCGTTCAATAGCAATTGGGTGAGGTCACCCGTGCTTTCTTGTAGATCCAAGATCATGTTCAGCATTTGCTCGGTGTCTCCATCATCTATTATATCAACATAATAACTGATGGCTGAATCTAACTGTATTGATTTTGTTTGTATACTCGCAGGAAGGTGAGGAACAGATGGAATACTTACTATTTGAGAATTACAAGCGTCATTGAAGTCGAATACGCCAATTTGACAATACTCAGAGTTGACATAATTCACATCATGACATTCTGGATTAGTAATGGTGACCAAAGAATCATAAACCGCATAATCATTTCCCAATAATATGGAGCTATTGTTATTAAAAATATGATGATACAACATATTCTCCACCGTAGTACCATCGCACGCCCGCTGAAACACATTATTGGCCGGGAGTCGTTGGGGGTTATTGTCACTTGGTCTTGGACATCTCCCTTGGTACTTCAACGTTCCTTCCACCACGGCGATATCGTAGGTGGCCTCGCTGGTTTGGTTGAACCGGTTGCATTTGATATTCAGACCGCTTTGATACACTAGCCCCGGGTCATTTCCAGAAAGCTGTTCGTTATAATAGGAATTCCAACCCTCCACTTGTACACCTACATCCAAGTTGCCGAAATCATTTAACTTTAGGTCACCAATATAAAATTCAGAACTATCGTTATCAATATCTGTCGTACTATTCACCACAATACCGTAATTCCAATTGGTTCCGCCTTCGGTGCCCACTCCGTTGTTGAATTCATTGCGGGCTACTTGGTATCCGTGGCTGCGGATCAAGTGCACACCAACGGGGTTGGCGTAGGTTTGCAATTCGATCTGTTTCGGATTGGGGTTGAGGGTAAATGAGGTATCGTAAGCTATGGTAGGTAATGCCGAAGCTGGAATGTGGAAGTAATTATCGCGAATCAAAGCACAAACACTCTCCAATACTGTAACGCCTCGTATGTTTCCAACGAATTTCGATTTTTCTACCCGAAGCAAGTCAGCGGATGACCCCAAGTGAACAATTCCTTCGGTAAGGTTAACAAAACCCGAATTGTAATTCACTGTGTTTGTTCCTTTGATATGGTAGGAAGCATTCATCGCATATATACCTAATCCCCTTGCTGTAACATCGTCATTTGCCATGGTATTCTCAAATATACAATTTAAAAACCGAATTCCCTGAACACTTTCCATCGAAACATGGTGTTTGGGCAGGATGGTATTGTACAACGTTCCCGTAGTGATAAACCGGCAGTTTTGCAGCAAGCTTAAATTGGAAATCGGCGTACCGAGGGAGTCCAGTTCGGTATAGGGCAGAAAGTCAATGTCCACCTGATTGTTTCGAAACGTGCTGGAATGGGCTTGGATCACTCCGCCTCGCGAACGGTAATGGTGCAGGTCATTGGGGTGAGGCATTTTCCCCATTCGAACACCTACCACTGCATTTTCTACTACGGCGTAGGACAGCGCCATGTTAGACTGTGGGGAATTTGGAACATTTGATATTCCGAGATTTCGCACACCCGCCCACGGCAATCCACACGCGCTGGTTAAAACCACCGAGTCGTTGGTCAACCCAAGAAGATCCAGCTCACCGCCCGGCTCGATAATTAATTTAGCATTGGGACCAAACTCCAAGCGAACGCCATTCTGAACGGTTAACTTACTCCCGCTTTTGATACGGAGTTCTTTGGCAATTTTGAGTGTATCCGTGGCTGTTGGCGCCCCAGAATTTGGAAAGCCAGCAGTGGTCCATGTGGTGTTTTGGTTGATGGTCACATGCTCGGCATCGTAGTATGTCAACTCATAACACTCAAAAAAACAGGCATATTCAGGAACTTCTGGAAACGTAAAATTACTAATAACCGTTGCATTCGGTCCGGCATGCACATAGCTTCGTATAAAATCTACATAATTGGCATTGTAAACCAAAGCACCTCCTGGGCGCACGATGATATCCACATCTTGAAGCTGAACACACGGTTCTATTTTAATGGTCGAACCTGAATCTACGATAAATACGGAGCGAGCTTCATCCAAATAGGTGTCGGGGTTATCGGCATTGGTGTTTTGTGCTGGGACATGGTACAAGGTAGGATATAACCCATCCGGATCAGCAGCATTGATATCCGCGTGAGTAGGATACGTTCCCGGCGCTGTTTTGAACGTATGTCCAGTAGGAAAAATAAGTGTATCATTATTATGTATTCCTGAACCCCCGGGCACATCAAAATTCACATTGACCAAACTGGGGCAATAAATCAAATTATCACCGGGGTTAAACTTTGCTATATCGATGGGTTGCTGAATGATCAATTCAGCTTCGGGGATTACGGCTTGCAGTGTTGCGGTATCATTGAAGTAGTCGTACGAATTTACATTGGGGTTTCCTATAATATAGTCATTCGTTAAATCATTGTATCCTGCAAAGTGGAGTTTACGTTCAGAGTGTAAGGTAACTGGAAATGCATTCAATGGGGTCGAAGGCAATAGCGAATTGGTATCCGCTCTAAATAGCAGGTCATATATTAGTGGTTCTGGACTACCAATACTACTATTATCATCCTGCCAAGGGTAATGTTTGAAATAGCCACGAGTAAAATCAATAATTACTGGAACCGAATCGGTCAAGTGATTCCCTAGACTATCTATTCCAAAAAAGATAAACGTATTCCTTATGACGCCATTGGGGATTAAATCTCGAGAACTTTCAACAACAAAAGGAAAAGGATTAATATGAAAAGAAGACACAAGGGTTCTGGAGTTAACTCCGCTTGTTGTATTGAAACCGTTGTCGGGGTAAACAAGCAGTGACTTAAAAATTGCGTTGCTCAAAGCATCCAACCCTGTCCAAGTTCCATTTGAATTACCTGTCCAAGTTCCATTTGGGTTAAACAGATCCTCAGTCAAAACATACTGAATACGCCGAATGCTGTCTGAACTACCACAAAGATTGTTTCCGAAGCAATATGGATGAAACGGAAAAGATAGGTTCTCAATAAGTAGTTGAACAGAATCAAGCATCCAAAAATCTTTGGGTAAAGTAGAATAATCGTCAAAATAATACTCATATTCTCCCGTGTATGGAAGTGTATTCTGATTCGATATTATCTGCTGACCTGTAAGATTATCATACAAATCATAATACGTTTGCGCCTTAATCAACATCGTTGAAACCGCATACATCAATGCAATAGTAAAAAGCTTTTTCATGGTTAATCGCATTTGGTTATGTACCAAAATTGACTAATTGAAAGTGTATTTAACAGGTAAAAGCACTATAATTTGGACAACGGTAACAAAAAATCCCCCTCCAAATCAATGGAGAGGGATGGATGTGTATGGGATGTTGTCCGAATTAGCGGTTCAACTTATCCATTTCTTTTTCGAATTCTTCTTTGAACTTCTCGTAGTCGTAATCGATGCGAAGACGCTCGTCCGAGGAAAGTCTTTCGTTCATCGCGCTGATCAATTCTTGACCCGACAATTCCAATGCGATGTAGGTCTTGTAGGTACCGTCAGCGGTGGTGAACATTTTCTCACAGATGGTGCGCACACCGGCCAATTCTTGGTTGATGACCTCACGAGTTAATCCTTCAAAACGCTCAGTAACCTCTTCCACGTTGTTGAACTCACGAGAGTTAACGTAGTTGTCGATGGTTCCTTTGATGGTTGTTTGGATACTCGAAGCCAAGTCGGCGCGAGCATTGCTCATGGCTTTCTTTTTCGAAACCGCCTGATCCTGACTTTCTCCTACAGCGTTTGAGCGGAAGAACTCATCGTTGCTGAAATATTCCGGACCTGAGCAAGGCACAACAATTTCAGTTTCACCTACAGGCGCTTTAGCTTCTTTTTTTCCTTTACAAGATGTAGCAGTCATACCTCCAATCAAGAGGGCGGCTACCAACGGGATGTGAATAATTCTTTTCATGGTATTTTTCTTTTAGCTGTTTACAAATCTATTAAAACAAAGCCAAAAGCCGTGCCAAAAATTACATCCGTAACGAAAAATTAAGGATTGGGATCCTGGAAATCGGGATTACTTATGAAATCAGGATCGGATAAGGTCAACAAAAAGTTCAATAAATCCTGTTTTTGTTGTTCGGTCCAATTTCGTCCTGAGCCCGCCGCTTTCATCAGCGGGTCAATCGTGGCACTGATATGCCCTCCCATGTTGTAGTGCTCGATCACCTCTTCCAAAGTTTGGAATCGTCCATCGTGCATGTACGGTGCGGTGTACTCGATATTCCGAAGTGTCGGCGTCTTAAATTTCGCCATATCATTCGGATTGCCCGTTACGTTGTACAAGCCCATGTCGGTAAACGTACTGTCCAAACCGTTGTTGTGAAAAAGGCCATCGGTAAATTGAAATCCCGTAGCAAAATCGCCGTGGCAGTGAAAACAGTCTCCAACTTCTGTATTGAACAAGTCCAGTCCTCGTAGCTCACTTGGCGTGAAGGATACTTCCCCACGAATAAAACGGTCGTACTTGCTGTTCGAACTGATAACGGTTCGCTCAAATTGCGCTATGGCTTTAGCTACTCGGGCAACTGTAACCTCATCATCGCCAAAGGCCGCTTCAAACATCGGCGGGTATTTTGGATCATTGGCAATCTTCGCAATGGCATCGGGCCATTCTTCATGCATTTCGATCGGATTGGTAACCGGTTCCAACGCTTGTTCTTCCAGCGAATTATCGCGGCCATCCCAAAACAACTTATCCTGAAAAGCCAAGTTGATAATGGCCATGGAGTTGCGATCTCCGACTGTACCGTCAATACCCGGACTAAATTGTCGTGGGTCAGCAAAACCACTTTCCGCGAAATGGCATCCTCCGCAACTCAAGGTGTTATCGCCACTGAGTTTTTTCTCATAAAACAATTCGCGCCCCAACGCCACTCCTTCTTCCGTAGCAATATTGCTATCGGGCTGCTGCAATTGCGGAAAATATGCAGGCAGGTTAAAAGCATACGGTGTCGGCTCATTGGGTGTGGGATCATCTGGCGTCGGTTCTTGTGGATCTGGCTCGCACATGACCAACAACACACCTAATCCTAATATGTAAGCGATGTTTTTCACGATATAAAAATACGATTTCTGATTGACAGTCATAGTGATTAACGATACAAGGTGTAGAAAAGTTTGTGCTGCGAACTCTTGATACCGTATCTTTGTTCCCTAGTAAAGATTTGAATTATGAGCACGGCAAGTATAGATTTATTAATCAATAGCACAAGCGACCAACAATTGGCGCAAATTGCGAACAAGGTAAAAGATGGTGAACGCATTTCGCGTGAGGAGGGATTGTACTTGTATGAGCATGTAGATTTAGCCGATTTGGGCGTGATGGCCAACTTTGTTCGCGAGAAAAAGAACGGGAATGCGGCGTACTTCAACCGCAACTTTCACGTAGAACCCACAAACATTTGTGTTTTTGATTGCAAATTCTGCAGCTACTCGCGTTTGCTCAAGCAAAAAAACGAAGGCTGGGAACTCACCGAAGAAGAGATTCTCGACAAATTGAGATCCTACGATGGCGTGCCGATTACCGAAGTACATATCGTGGGCGGTGTTCACCCTAAAATGGGGCTGAATTACTTTGCCAGCTTAATCAAAAAAGTAAAAGAAATTCGTCCAGAAATCCACGTCAAAGCGTTTACTGCTGTGGAACTGGAATACATGTGCCGCAAGGCGAAGGTCAGCTACGAAGAAGGGCTGCAAATCCTGAAGGACCACGGACAAGACTCGCTGCCTGGCGGTGGTGCTGAAATTTTTGACGAAGAACTGCGCGATATCATTTGCAAGGATAAATGCTCGACTGCTCAATGGCTCGAAATCCATGAAACGGCGCATAAACTCGGCATGCCTTCCAATGCAACCATGCTGTACGGTCATATCGAAAAATACGAACACCGCATTGACCACATGGATCGTCTTCGCAGCTTACAAGATAAAACGGGCGGGTTCAACACGTTTATTCCGCTCAAGTTCCGCAACGAAAACAACCAAATGTCCGACGTTCCCGAAACGACCATGGTTGAAGACTTGAGGAATTATGCAGTTGCCCGAATTTACATGGATAATTTCGGTCATGTGAAAGCTTATTGGCCCATGATCGGTCGCAAAACGGCTCAGCTATCCTTGAATTTCGGCGTAGACGATATCGACGGTACCATTGATGATTCGACGAAGATTTATTCCATGGCCGGCTCAGAAGAGCAAACGCCGAGCTTGACTACCGAACAGCTGGTTCAGCTCGTACGGGAAGTCGGTCGTACGCCGATTGAGCGCGATACCTTGTACAATGTGATTAAAGATTACAGCGAAGAAGTTATCGAACCAAAAGCAGAGGTTCGCGGGTATTAAATATCCTTGCTGTGCTTGGCGTAATTTCTCCAACGCTCGAGTAGTTCCGTCATATCTTGCGGCAACTCGCTGTCAAAACGCATGAACTCACCAGATGTCGGGTGTGTGAACCCGAGTGTTTTTGCGTGTAGGGCGTGGCGCGGACAAGCGTCGAAACAATTTTGCACGAACTGTTTGTATTTGGTGAAGGTCGTACCTTTCAAAATGCGATCACCACCGTACGTTTCGTCATTGAAAAGCGGATGACCAATGTGTTGAAAGTGAGCGCGGATCTGATGCGTTCTTCCCGTTTCGAGCTTACACTCGACCAACGTTACGTATCCAAACCGTTCCAATACTTTCCAGCGCGTAACAGCGTGCTTACCAAATTCTCCATCCGGAAAAACATCCATCACTTTGCGGTTTTTCAAACTCCGGCCGATGTGACCTTCAATCACACCTTCCTCCTCTTCAAAATCCCCCCAAACCAAAGCGTGATACCTCCTTTCCGTCGTACGGTCAAAAAACTGTTTGGCGAGTTTGGTCATGGCCAATTCATTCTTTGCAATGACCATGATACCGCTTGTGTTTTTGTCCAATCGATGAACCAGTCCAGGGCGGTCATCTCCGTTGCGCTCGGGCAAATTTTCAAAATGGTACACCAATGCGTTCACGAGTGTTCCGGTGTAGTTTCCATATCCAGGATGCACCACCATTCCCGCTGTTTTATTCACCACGGCAACCTCTTGATCTTCGAAAACGATATCGAGTGGAATATCCTCGGCTTTGAGTTCAATTTCGCGCGGAGGATGCGTCATAACCACCGTGACGATATCTCCACCTTTGACCTTGGCATTGCTCTTTACTGTTTTTCCGTTGATTTGAATACTACCCGCCGCAGCGGCATTCTGAATTTTATTCCGAGAAGTATTCTCTACGAAATTCATCAAATACTTATCCACGCGAAGGGGCTTTTGCCCTTTGTCCGCCTCGAATCGAAAATGCTCAAAGAGTTCTTCTTCATCGTCGCTCGACGATTTATCTATTTCTTCTTCCTCTCTCATCGAGCAATTTTTAATTTTTTCACTACGCGCTGACCATTCTGACAACTCAATTGAATAAAGTAGAAGCCATCGCGAAAAGAAGCGACGTCGATGCGATTCTGAGCATCCAAAAATCCCATATCTACCATTCTTCCGCTCGGATCCGTAATCGAATAGCCGGTAATCTCATCGGACGACTCGATCGTTACCCAACTGGAGGCTGGATTGGGATACATTCCTACCTCTGGCGTATGCTCATCTGTACCAACATTGCTGGAAACCGGACTCCCAAACACAGGGCGCATCATCAGCGTTCCGGGCAATTCGGATTGCAACCACGAACCGGTTGTATTGTAGTACAATCGATCGCTGTTATCGATATTTCGGTCAAAACCGACGTGCATTCGAGATGAAAAGCGCTGTTCATAGCCGATATACACCGAACCATTAATGAAAAGTGCTGTGTCCAGCTCAATACGCAAAAACTCATTCATGTGTGTGTATTGTGGCGTGGTCAGTGTGTCGGTCTTGTGAATCAACAACCCCGGACGATCGCCTGCATCGCCCCATATCCCAATACGAAATTCATTGTTTGTCGCATCCTCGAGCACGGGCACAAAATAGATTTCCAGCGCGCGCAATGTATCCCCAGTCAGTGGTGTAAACTTCATGGCGGCTCTTCCGAAATTCGCATCCAATGTGTAACCACGTTCCGCTGTTCCGTCATCGTAGGCATAACTTTGGTAGAATTCGTGGCGGTAACGAATTGTATCGTTATTGATGTTGTTATCCGGTTGTGTTTTGACGTAATAGCGCATTTCTACAACCGATGAGTCATTTCCGTTATCGGCGATATTTCCCAATTGGTAGTTATAGGTCACCGAGTCGATGGGAACGGGATTGGAATTGTTAAAAAACACATTCGAACTAAAGACGTTCGATCCGTCTTGATAAATTTCATATCCAAAATTCACATTCCTTGTGGTTCCGGACAAATTGCGGAAATACAGTTTTTGATTTGCCCTGAAAAGCGAACTGCCGTTGGCCACAAAATGACGAAAAGGAACGAGTTGATAATTGTTCAAAATCGAGAGCATCGGACGGGCCACCATGATATCGTCGATTAGGGTGTCGTTGGCATCTCGATCGGAGTTCAGACGAATGTAGTCGACCAACCAATGATCTAAATTTCCAGCAAGTGTAGCGTAATTGTAAAAGCGAAAACGAAATCCGTCGTTTAAAAAAGCGGTATCTACAATCGGAATCATCACTTCTTCGAAAGATGTGAAAGGCTGACCTTGGGCGTTCCAAACACTCACCCACGTGGTATCTGCGGGACGGTAAAACTGAAGAACTAGCGAATCTTCAAATTCGGGTTCATTGCCCAAACCGGTCGACTGATAAAAGAAGCTGAAATAAACACTATCGCTCGGAAGGTAATTCAAATCGATGGGCTGACTCGTTAAGTAATCTGCCTTTTGGCTCGAATTCGAATTATCGATATTGTAGGCTTTTCCGTATGCGTCCAAACCATCGAAAACAGCTGCACCGTAAGATGGAGCATCGATGGGCATATCGCGACTGATGTATACAAAGTTATCCTCGAAATGGATGGGATTCGGATAAAATGCATCCCCACTAAAATCCTCTCGGAAAGGCAGTGAAAGACTTACGGATGATCGCATGGAATAGCTCATCGCTTCGCCTTTGACGGGAATTGAAGTCATGTTCGTCAAGCGTTCGCCTTGTCCAAAAGCCGCAATTGAAAGGACTGTAAAAGCAACGATAAATACTCTAATCATGGTGTCGTGTTTAGCGTGTCTGTAAAAGAGACCGCAGTGTCATTCCGTGGCAGGTATAACGAATCAATCACCACTTTCGTACTATCCATGGTGAGCCAGAAATCTACACTAGATCCCAACCGCGCGCGATCCTGCGGTTTGGGGTATTGTCTGTAAACAACAGCAAGTGTTGTATCCGATTCTTCCTCGAACGTGTCGTCGTATGCTACGGCACCTATATTCAACGAACCGGTCGTAATTTTCTCCTCTGCTGCTTCGCGCTGCAAACCGAGTACAAGGGGAACTACGACCTTCTCATTGCTCAATCCTTGGCCCAGTATCAAGTCGACGATGGAATTCACTTCAACCCTATCGCCGGGTTTCACTTCTTTTCCGTTCACTTCCATTCCGAGTACCACATCACGCGCCATATCCGGCACATAAATCAATTCCCCGATTTTCAGTTGATAATTCTCAAGGTATGAAATGGCTTGTCGTTTCGAACGATCAATGATATCTGGCATGCGAATTTGTTTCTCGCGACGCGGATTGATGGTCAAGAAAATGGCACGTCCCTCTTTAACGCGTTTCGAAGCACTCGGAATCTGCCCAACCACCGATCCTCGGGGATACTCCGGGTTGTAATCCGCACTATCGATCACTTCGTAATGCAAGTTCAGTTCGGATAGGATTTCCTCGACTTCGGTAAGTGAATAACTCTTAAGGTCGGGTACCTCGATAGATTCTCCATGATCCGTATAAAAATCAAGCCATGCACGTATCCCAAAAATACCCACAAAAAACAGGACGATGACCAGGGCAACGTTGATGACAAACGCACGGGAAAATAAAAACCGAAATAAACCTCTCATTATTTTTAATCTTGCGGCAAAGATAATAAATCCAACACGGGGAAAAGCGTCGTTAACATTCTTACATTTGTATACTTATCAACGCTATATTTAGCGTGATTGGTACGCGGTAGATGAAATCGTTTCGATTTCAGTTCCGAATTTTGCATCGACTCATGAACTAATAAACAGCGAATAATCGAATGAGCACATGTATTGCTATTGTATTTGGTGGCGATTCCAGCGAATCCGTCATATCTATTAAAACGGCAGAAGTGGTTTTTCAACACCTGCAGGATGCGCCATTTGAAGTACGCAAAGTTTGGGTAAGCCGCGAAAAGTGGGTCGCTTATGAAGGACAAAACGAATATCCCGTAGATAAATCGGACTTCAGCTATACCTCCGACTCAGGCAAAATAAAATTCGACGCCGCTTTTATCGCAATTCACGGCACACCGGGCGAAAATGGAAAGCTGCAGGGCTATTTCGACTTGATCAACGTGCCATACACTACGGCCGGTCAGTTCGAAATGGCGCTTACCTTTGAAAAGGCCTATTGCAATCACCTGTTAAAAGAGATGGGATTCAATACTCCTCCGGGAGAGTTTTTCCGAATCAACAAACCGTACGACATCGACCAACTCGCTGAGAAGTACGGTTTTCCATGTTTCACCAAACCCAGCAAGGCCGGTTCGAGTTTTGGGATAACCAAAGTAAAAAGCAAATCCGAATTGCCCGAAGCTATCCTCAAAGCAGGTGAGCACGACGATGTAATCATCATCGAAAAAGCTATCAATGGACGAGAGATCACCTGTGGAGTATACAACTTCGATGGCGAAACCAAAGCCTTACCGCTCACTGAGATCATTCCTTTCAGCGAATTTTTCGATTTTAAAGCGAAATATGAAGGCAATAGCAAAGAAGTGACCCCAGCCGAAATTGACCAAAATATCGCATCCACAATTCAAGAAACGGCTAAAAAAGTTTTTGAAGCACTCAACCTTAATGTCCTAGCGCGCGTTGATTTTATCGTAGATAACGAGAATCCGTATATTATTGAAATCAATACCGTTCCGGGAATGACCGAAGAAAGTTTGGTTCCGCAACAAGCTGTTGCTGCCGGTTATTCACTGAGTTCTTTTTTCTCGGGAATGGTCAATTATATTTTAAAGTCATGATGAAACGACTCATCGCATTTCTTTCCCTTGCTGTATTGCTGTCCGCAGTGTGGTGGCTCTCCACTCAGCAAAGCCAATCGGTCGAGAACGCTATTCCCGCTCCAACCGAGGTGGTGATGGAATACGAAGACGAAGAAGAAAAACACAAAAAACGAGACGAGTGGTTCAAAGCGATGCATCAATCCGCACCCGACGTTGATCCCGCTCAAATGGACTTGCGCGCGAGGATTGAACGTCAGGCCGAAACGTATAGCACGGCCAAAAGTGCGGGCATGAACGAAGTTTTCGCCAACGGCAAAATCGAAGGAACGTGGGAAGAAAGAGGCTGCAAGGTGCAGTCGGGTAGAATAATGTACACCGATTACGATGCGCAAAACGATATTTTATATACCCTGAGCGCAGGGGGAACGGTTTGGAAACAAGACCCCAGTGTTGAGTGGATTCCATTGAATGATCATTTCAGACTGAGCGGTGGAAGTATGATTCGCCTTTTGGACATCAACGGTATGCAGCGCATTTTGGTCGGCACTTCCTCAAAGCACATCTACTACAGCGATGACGACGGAATTACCTGGGACACGGCCACTGGACTGCAAAGCATTCAGGGATGGGGAAATATTTTCAAAACCGTAGTCAATCCTACACAAAACGAAATCATCTACACCTTCGCAGTTGAGTGGGATAATACCAACTGGAACGCCATCGTATCGCTCTATGAAAGCACGGATGGAGGATCGAGCTTTCAACGAATTCTTCAACGAGATATCGCCAATCATGGAGTGCATCGCCGTTACGACTTGTGGAGCGCGCGCTACGATAGCAATTACGTTTATGCCGCATTTCACGATAGCTTATTTCGCATCACCTCTTCGGGAATCCAGTATGAGGGTACGATAGGCGTTGACCCTACTTCCAGTCGCGTTTTACTCACGGGCAGTGTCGCAGGGCCGGATTCGGTCATTCTGTACGCGCACGATGGCGAAAAAGTATACAAAAGCATCAATAGTGGTTCGACTTGGAATTTCACTTCCAATTTTGTGAAAAGCGCATTCCGAAATACGAGTTTCGAAGCCGGAATTTTAAATCCGGATGCCGTTTTCTTCGGATCGGTAGACTGTTATCGCAGTTTTAATGGCGGTCAAACATTTCCGGAAATTAACTCCTGGACTCAGTATTACGGAAATCCACAGTTTTATCTCCATGCCGACATTCCATCTATTCAGAGTTTCTTGGATGCTTCGGGCAATGAGTTCCAAATCTTTAATACAGATGCTGCACTTTATCGCTCGGATAATTACGGAGCCACGGTGAGCAACCTGGGGTTACTCAACCTGAATGCCTCGCGCATTTACGATACCTATACCAATCGAAACACTACGGGAATGATTTTCGTGGGCACCCAAGATCAAGGCTATCAACGCGTTACTTCGGATAATGGAGGCGTACTCAGTTTTACTCAAGAAATTAGCGGCGATTACGGCCATATTGGATCGGGTGATGATGGCGAAAATATATGGATGAACTATCCAGGATTCACCATCTTCTGGGAAAATGCGGGGTACGCTTTTGCCACGAGCTCTACATGGGATTTCAATGGCGCTAACCACTTTTGGCTCCCACCACTTATGGTCGATCCGCTCAACTCCTATCAGGCCTACCTCGCCGGAGGGTCGATATCGGGCGGAGAGTCGAAAATCATACAACTGGCCTACAACGGAGTTATCAATGCCACCGAATTGCCGTATAACTTTGCTCAGGCCAACGGTGGGAATATCTCTGCAATGGCTATTTCTCCCTTGGATTACAATCACTGGTACGTCTTGACGGATGAAGGTTATTTTTTCCATTCCTCCAACGCCGGACAAACTTGGACGCGTCAATCGCCATTTTCTGGACCTGGTGCTCATTATTTTTACGGAGCTACAATATATCCATCATCAACCACACTTGGCGAGGTCTACATTGGCGGCAGTGGGTATAGCAATTCGGGTGCGTTCTTTACGGACAACCACGGCAGTACTTTTACAGACATCAGCAATGGACTTCCAAACACTCTAGTGTACGAAATGATCGGCGCGATGGACGACAGCTTGATCTTCGCAGCAACAGAGTTGGGGCCTTACTGCTTTGTCGAGGATGATCAGCAGTGGTATAGCGTTATGGGTAGTGCTCCGGATCAAGTGTATTGGTCGGTAGACTACATTCCTTCAATTCATACGGTGCGCTACGGGACCCACGGCCGGGGCATGTGGGATTTTGAACTGGATGTTTCATCGACGATCTCGCAAAGAGAAGCTGAGTTGGCATCCCTTGAAATCTATCCCAATCCGACCTCTGATTTCGTATGGATCAAATCGGCGGGACATACTTCCGTTGCGGTTTACGACTTAACAGGAAAGAAAGTACACGCTCAATCAGGACTTCAAAAGGAGACTCGAATTGAAACCCAAAATTGGGAATCGGGAGTTTACATCGTTCGAACAACTTTCGAGTCCGGACAAACCGAAAACAAGCGGTTTATCGTGCGATAAACTTAGACTTGACTTAAAAAACTGACCAATTTAGCCACTGCCCTTCCGCGGTGGCTAATTTTATTTTTTTCCGAAAGATCCATCTCGGCAAAGGTTATTTCGTAGCCATCGGGACGAAATATTGGATCGTATCCAAACCCTCCTTCCCCCGTTCGTTGACGGATAATTTGTCCTTCTACACTTCCGTTAAAAAGCACGGGGTCTTCTCCTTTTCGCACCAAGGCAATGACCGTCATAAAACGAGCTGTTCTATTTTCGGCCTGTTCCATCTCGCGCAGCAACTTCGTCATGTTGGCTTCGGAATCGCCGTGCTCTCCCGCATACCTTGCCGAGTACACTCCGGGAGCTCCGTTTAACGCATCCACCATCAGTCCTGTATCATCTGCAAAACAATCCAACTGGTACTTTTCGGCCACATAGTTGGCTTTGATTAACGCGTTTTCTTCCAGTGTCGAGCCCGTTTCGGGAATTTCCTCATGGCAATCGATATCGTCGAGCCCGAGCACTTCGAGACGATCGGACAGATGAGCTCTAACTTCTTTTAGTTTATTGGCGTTATGTGTTGCAAAAACTATCTTCATATCAATCGTTGTGATAAGGTTCGTTGCGCAGGATGGTCATCGCGCGGTAAATCTGTTCGAGCAGGAAAGGCCGAATCATCTGATGGGAAAACGTCATTTTAGACAAACTGACTTGATCGTTCGCTCGAGCGTAAACTTCATCCGAAAACCCGTAAGCTCCTCCAATCACAAAAACGACGCGCTTTACGCCGCTATTCATCCGTTTCTGCATCCAGTCTGAAAACTGACGTGAAGTATAAGACTTTCCCTTTTCATCCAGCAAGACCAAATAATCATCCGGGCGCAATTGTTTGAACAAAAGTTCTTGTTCGTAGGTCAAATGATCCTCGCTTTTCTTCATCCCTTTCGGTTCGGCCAACTCTTTCACTTCGAGCTTGAGGTAATGCGAAAGACGCTTGAGGTACAAATCGATTCCCGTTCGGAGATATTTTTCCGAGGTTTTGCCGTTAAAAATCACCAGAACTTTCAAAATACTTACATTTATTTGTAAAATAATCACAAAGGTAGAAACAAAGGATGACAAGCCGACAGGAAAAAGAAATCAATGAATTAATCCAACGAGCTTTTGAAGAGGATTTGGGCAATGGAGATCACAGCTCGAGATCGTGTATTCCAGATTCGGCAATGGGTAAAGCGCAGCTCTACATCAAAGAAGATGGAATTATAGCGGGAATTGAAGTGGCCCAGCTCGTGGCTAATCATTACAGCGACAAGTTGGTGCTGGATATGAAAATTCGCGACGGTGAAAAAGTTTCGGTTGGCGACATCGCATTTACCATGGAAGGTCCGTCGGTAGAAATATTATCGGTAGAACGGCTGATATTGAACTTGATGCAACGCATGAGCGCGATTGCCACTTTGACCAACCGGTACGTGCAATTGCTCGAAGGCACGAATACTCGTGTTTTGGATACGCGAAAGACCACACCCGGATTACGTGCCATAGAAAAATGGGCGGTGCGAATCGGAGGAGGTGTGAATCACAGAATGGGATTGTACGACATGATAATGCTCAAAGACAATCACATCGACTTCGCTGGAGGCATCGATCAAGCCATTGATAAAACGCACATTTATCTGAAGAAAAATCAATTGGACATTCCTATTGAAATCGAAACCCGAAACTTGGATGAAGTAGCTCAAGTGATCGCTAAAGGCGGCGTACAGCGAATCATGCTGGACAACTTTGATTACGACGACACACGTCGTGCTGTCGGGTTGATCCGTGGAAAATTTGAAACGGAATCCTCGGGCGGAATCACACTAGAAACTGCGCGTAAATATGCCGAATGTGGTGTAGATTACATTTCAGTTGGCGCTTTAACCCATAGTGTACACAATATGGACATGAGTTTAAAAGCCGTATAAATGACTTTAAAAGAGCGATTCGAAAACAACTCATTGGTTCGGGGAACAGTACGTATTCTCCGGGATATCAAGCCCCCCGGGTTTGGTGGAGTGAGTTTATTTGAAGTGCTCCGCTTCTTTTTTGTCGGACTTTTTGAGGGATTTGTCACCACACGGGCCTCGGCCATTGCCTTCAGCTTCTTCATGGCTATTTTCCCGTTCACACTTTTCTTGCTGACCATCATCGCTTACATCCCAATCGATAATTTTCAGGAGGAACTTTTATTGCTCATTCAAGATGTCGTCCCTCCCAATAGCTATTCGGCCATAGAGTCCACGATTATGGATATTCTCTCCAATCGGAGAGGTGGTCTACTTTCTTTGGGTTTTGTATTGGCGCTTTTCTTTGCGAATAACGGTGTCAATGCCATCATTACGGGATTTTATCAGAGTTACCACAAAGTCGAATTTCGGAATTTTTTTAGTCAAATCGGTGTTAGTCTCGGTCTGACAATTACGCTGTCTTTCCTATTCATTTTGAGTATTGCCCTGATTATTTTCAGCGAAGTCGGTTTGAGTTATCTCCAAAACATCGACTTCATTTCCCGGTTCAACTCTCAATTGTTGGGGATAGCAAAATGGTTGATTGTTTTGCTTTTGGTATTCTACAGTCTTTCGCTACTTTTCTATTACGGTCCGGCCAAACAACGCCAATATCACTTTATCACACCGGGTGGAATTCTCGCCACTGTCCTACTCCTCATTAGCTCCTATGTATTTAGTTTTTACGTCAGCAACTTTGCCAGTTACAATAAACTCTACGGGTCCATAGGAACCTTGCTCATCATTTTGGTTTGGATTTGGATCAATTCCCTTTCCTTACTCATTGGCTTTGAACTGAACGCGAGTATTCGGCAAGCCCTTCGAGAGCGCCGCGGGAACGAAGAGATTAAGCTAAAAAAGCAGAACGAACCCGTTAAATAATCCATCCCATTAAACTGAACAGCGAAGAAAACCGTTATTTCCAAAAAACAACGCTTTGAAACATCTACTCGTCTTTTTGCTATTTTCTTTTTCACTGAACATCAACGCCCAAAACGCCGACGATATACTCGGAGTATGGTGGGACGAAGAGAAAGAAGGTCAAATTGAAATCTACAAGAAAAACGGGAAATACTACGGCAAAATCGTTTGGCTCGAAGAGCCTTATGAGAACGGCAAACCCATTGTAGACAGCGAAAATCCCAATGCTGAACTTCGCGATCAACCGATTTTAGGATTAGTTATTCTTTCAGACCTCGAGTTTGACGGGGAAGAGTGGGATGATGGGAATGTTTATGACCCGAATACCGGAGACACCTACTCCTGTTACCTTGCTCTCGAATCAAAGAATCGACTAAAACTTCGCGGATACCTCGGGTTCTCCCTTGTGGGAAGAAGCTCCTATTGGACTCGTGTCGAACAATGATTTCGTATACTGACTTTCGACAGTTGTAATCTCCTGTGAAACTCGTACTTTTGTCCACAGATAAACTTTCTGTAAAAATTGCTTTGCAGAAAAGAATATCCCTCTATGGAAGAAGTAAAGAAAAAATTGACCGACGAAGAATTAGCTCAGGTACTCACCTCGGGAGGCGATGAACGAATAGAGCTCAACGCAGAAGGTCTGAATAAATACCATATCAACCCGTTGAAATACCAAGGGGTTTTTAATCGGGCGAGTTGTACTTGCTCTCCACTGAATACGGAATCGCATGAGCATTTGAACAGTTTTCAAAACGAAGTCGCTGTACACGGTTTTGAAACTGTAAAAGAGCGTCAGAAACAGCGAATCAAGCGACTTATTCGCACCAGCGAAAATGTAGAAATTGCATTTGCTCCATCGGGATCTGATCTGTGCTATTATCCGCTTTTATTCCGCAAACTGATTAGTCCCGATAAGCCTATACTCAACTTATTGACGTGTCCCGAAGAATTAGGTTCGGGCAGTGTAACGGCGAATCAAGGTCGATTCTACGGTGTAAAGAACCAACTCAACGACGAACTGACCAAAGGGGAGCAGATTGACCCAAATCTCGACATCGAATTGATGTCTTTCTCAGCGCGCGATGAGGAGGGAAAAATCATCGATCACCGAGATAAGATTGCAGAGACAATCGCCAAATACAAAGACAAATACGCACTTATTGGCAACATCGTAATCGGTAGTAAATCCGGTATTTCGGATAACCTTACCGTTGTACGTGAATTCCAGGACGATATTCTATGGGTTGTGGATCTGTGCCAACTCCGTGCAAATACCCACATCGTTCGCAAGCTGCTGAACCTCAACTGCTTGATTATGATTACGGGAAGTAAGTTTTATCAATCACCTCCATTCAGCGGTGCGTTGATTATTCCGGAGTCCATTAGCAAACGGGTTCGAGAAACTTCCTCCGAAAATCCGTGGGGAATGAATCGCGTTTTTACAAAAACAGATCTTCCTGCTTGCGCGGACCATATTGGACATCACTTCTCGGATTATCAAAACCGCGGTTTGATGTATCGCTGGGAAACTGCCCTTTTCGAAATGGAAAAGTTGAGCAAATTCAGCGAAAAACGCGTGACGGATATTATCGACGAATGGAATAAAACCTTGGTCAATCGAATTAAGGAGTCGGAGTATTTTGAGCTGATGAAAGATCAGAGCCGCACCAACAGTTCGATCATTTCACTCAAAGTAAAAATCAACGGAGAGTTCTTGAAGTTGGAGGAAATGACCAAGTTATACCGCGACATTTGTAATACGCCAACGTCTGGTGCGCTAGAAGATTTCAAAAAAGTGATCATTGGCCAACCCGTTTCGTATCCACACCACACGTTTATTCGTTTGGCTCTGGGTTCGTACAACATTCGCAAACTCGTCGAGAACAATTTGAACTTTGACCTCGATCTTGCTCTGGTTGACCATATCGAACAAATCATAGAAGAGAAATGGGCTTGAGGGATCGTTCCTCAAGTTATATGAAGGAGCTGATTGCGGCTCTCGATCAGTCCGATCAATCGCATGCATTGGTTCTTCTTCCGGAAGAGTTGGACAAACAAATTCAACGCGTAAAAGCCGCCTTCCCGACCTCATCGCTTCACAGTGTAGCGGTAAAAACCAATCCGCTGTTGCACAGTTTAAAGTATTGTGTCGAAAAAGGCATGGCTTTGGAATGTGCCTCGGCAGGTGAGGTAGAGCTCGCCATCGCGGCGGGAGCTGAATCGACAGGAATTCTTTGGGATTCGCCCGCAAAAACGGTCCAAGAAATCAAGCGTTTTCAACAGACAACGAACATGTGGATTCAAGTTGATTCGCTAGAGGAACTCGAGTTACATGCACAACAACGGAATCCAAAAGCCAAATATGCGCTTCGAATTACCCCTCCAAACTTATCCGAACGCAACGATGAACTGAACGTTTCTGGAAAGTCCTCAAAATTCGGGATTCAGTTGTCTGATGCATCAGCCATCGTTTCAGCCTTTAAAAAATATCCATTCGTAAAAGGCATTCACATTCACGGCAGCAGTATGGAGTTTGACACCTCTACCAAGGTTAATCAGTTGCGAGAAGTACTGGTGCATTTGCATCGCGAAGCAAGTGATTTTACTGCTGGGATTAACTTTATCAACATCGGCGGAGGTCTAGGTTACGATTACAGCGGAAACCAGACGGTGGACCTCAAGTCGTATGCAGATGGGGTTCTACAGGTTTTGAGGGAATACAAGTTCACGGACACCACTTTACTTACCGAATTTGGCCGTTTTTACCATGCGCCTTATTCCGATTCCGTATCGCGAATAGAGTATGTAAAGGGGGAAAATCTAATTCTCCATTTTGGTGCGGATGCATTTTTACGCGAGGCCTATAGCTCAAACCCCATTTCATTTGGTGTTACCGTATTTAACCCAGAGGGCAAACGCAAATCAGGCGAAACCGAAACCTATAAACTGTGTGGTCCGCTATGCTTCGGTGGAGATGTCATTCAGAAAAACGTTCCGCTTCCGAAGGTCGAACGAGGCGATTACCTCGTTATTCATGAAACAGGAGCTAATACCTTTAGTCTTTGGTCGAGACACTGTTCGCGCAGGTTTCCGAGTGTTTACCAATGGGATGATAAAAATCTGACGTTGGTAAAGGAAAGTGAAAACTACGACGATATCGTCAAGTTTTGGAGTTGAATTATTTCAACGCGTAAATACGCTCGATAATCCCAACCACCTTAAGACCCTCCAACGCATTGGTTGTAATACTTGACTTTCCGCGTAAGGTTTCAACAACATTCTCAACGACATAAGCGTGATTTGCAGCCGAACCCTTGTACGCTCCATAATCGTTTGCCGGATTCGATGGGGGCAGTTCTGGCATTTCGTAACCTTTGATATGGCAGTATTCGATTTCATTCATGTACTGACCGCCAATTTTTACACTGCCGTTCTCAGCTATAATGGTCATGGAGCTTTCCATATTGCGGTCATAAACCGAAGTCGAATACGTCAAGCTTCCAACACCCCCTTTGACAAAGTCAAAAGTAACCAACCCACTATCTTCAAAATCGGTGAGTTCTGCATGATTGAAATCACGGAATCGCGCTTGAATATTCGTTATATCACCAAAAAGCCAATACATCATATCGATGAAATGCGAAAATTGCGTAAACAGCGTTCCGCCATCCAAATCGCGCTTACCGTGCCAAGTTCCCCGACCGTAATACCGCTGATCTCTGTTCCAAAAACATTTCACATCGACCATATAAACTTCACCCAAGGTTCCGGAATCAATCACCGATTTGATCCACTGAGAAGGCGGTGAATACCGATTCTGCATGACAGTAAAAACCTGGCGAGAAACACTCAACGCTTTATGGATAACTGCTTCGGCATCGGCTGCGCTCAACGCCATTGGCTTTTCAATGACCACATGCTTTTTGTGCTCAAGACAAAGTAAAGCCTGTTCGGCATGTAATCCATTGGGTGTGGCGATGACCACTACATCTACCTCCACATGTGAAGAAAGCATTTCTGTCAAGTCTGTATAGTGGACAAGTCCATCGAATTGATCAGAAGGAAAGTCACTTTTGCTCCGGATATCACAAACCGCGGTTATATCCGCATGCGGATTTCTACGTATCATTTCCACATGGCGCCATCCGATATGACCCAACCCGACAACAGCAAAGTTTACGATCTCTGAACTTCCCATGGTTATAACTTCTGAACTCGGTTTTCGGATAAGCGATATTTCTCGTTGGATTCTGGGCATACCGCTATTCCATTCTCATCAAATTCCAAACGGTGGCCAAATTCACTCATCCATCCTTTTTGTACCGCTGGATTACCCACCACTAAAGCATACGGTGGTACATATTTCGTAACGACGGCTCCAGCTCCAATAAAGGCATAAGCGCCAATATCGTTTCCGCATACGATGGTTGCATTGGCTCCAATGGAGGCTCCCTTTCCAACATGTGTCTTGGCATACTGTCCTCGACGCACGACGGCACTACGCGGGTTTATTACGTTCGTAAAAACCATGGAAGGTCCCAAAAAAACATCGTCATCGCACGTTACTCCGGTATAGATCGAAACGTTGTTTTGCACCTTCACATTTCGGCCCAACACTACTTCTGGCGAAATAACCACGTTTTGGCCAATATTGCAGTTTTCTCCAATCGTGCAGTTTGGCATGATATGGCTAAAATGCCAAACTTTGGTGCCTTCTCCGATCGAACATCCCTCGTCAATTACCGCTGTTTCGTGTGCTTGAAATTTCATTTCTCTTCGGTTGGTAATGTTTTCTCATTCGATGAACGAAAAAGCCTGTAGAGTGTAAATAGTACCAATAAAATCAGAATAGCGCTCGAAGCATAAGAAATTTTCACACCTGCGGTGAATGGAACTGGTTCGAACTTGAACTCCACCTGATATTCACCGGCCGGAAGTACCATTCCACGCAGAATATAATTCGTTCGGAAATGTTTCACTTTTTCGCCATTGATATACGCATTCCAACCTTTGCCATCTCCGCTGTAATACACTTCTGAGAACACCGCCAATTGTGGCTTACTGCATTTCACATCATAAACCACGTGGTTATTGATATACTTGGTAAGCGAAATTTGGGCGGTGGGATCTGGAGTAACCGTAAAGCCATCCAACTGATCGCTGAATCGCTGATCAATAATCGCTTCAGCTGCGGGATCAAAGTCGTTAAGAGCTTGTATTTCGGCATCGGCATTTTCCACGAGACGATAACTCGGAACAAACCACGCTGGCCCTAAACGTCCGGGGTTCAATTGAGCTGATTTATTTCCCTGTTGATCGTTGACCAAGTAATATTTGGTATTCAGCATATTGAAAACATCCTGATTCCCGCGATTCATATGCATGGAAATCATCTCTTGATAGCGCTTGAGTTTTGCGGCGTGGTATCCTCCTACCGAATTGTGGAAGAACATACTTCGCGAGCTCTGATCCAATCGTTCCGATGTGTCATAAACGCGATAACCCAGTTCCTTGTCATTCATGACTTGCAAATCCGCTTGTGTTGGTTGGAAAGGTTGTTCCATTTTATTCTTGCGTACGAAATTATCGTCGTTGAGGTACCGCTTGTCCACGGTCCACATATCGGCAACAACGAGTACGATCAAAATCGGGGTGATGTATGCTTTCTTCATTTTGCCATTCATCCCCAAAAACATCAATCCTGCGGCTATGGCAATAAAAGCAAATGAGCGAAACGCATCAGCGCGCATCATATCCTTGCGATCCTCCATCAAGGGGTCAAGAAGCCCAGCATCGGCAAACATCTGATCATTTTGTCCAGCAAAATCAAATAAGCTAGGACCGATAAGAGCGATAATCAACGAAAGCCCTCCGGTAATCGAAAATGCAGCAATAAGTCCTTTTTTGAGCTGTGCCTTATCCAGTTCTTCGTTCATGAATGCACGGTAGCCCATGATACCGAGAAAAGGGACGGCAAACATGGCAACGGTAAGAATCGAGGCAACTGCTCGGAACTTGTCGTACAACGGCACGTAATCGATAAAAAATTCAGTGAGCGGCATGAAATTCTTACCCCATGATAGCATTAAAATCAGTACCGTTCCGATTAGAATCCAAAGCTTTTGTTTGCGCGGAAGAATCCATGCTCCCAAGAAAAACAAAAACAGCATAATCGCTCCCATGTAGTACGGACCGCTGACAAAAGGTTGATCTCCCCAATACGTAGGTACATTAGAAACGATTTGTCGAGCATTGGGCGCGCGCCCCTGAAGACTGCGGTACAGATTGCTCTCCTCCCCGATATCCTCAGTCGTGGCACCACCCATAAAGTTGGGAATCAAGAAGTTTATCGACTCGGTAACGCCGTACGACCATTGAGTGATATAGTCTTTATCCAATCCTCCGGTCTTGTTGGTTCCTTGAACATCATCGATGGTCAGTTCACTCTTTCCTCTTGTGCTGTCTTTTGAATAGTCATAGATCGGCCATAGCTTACCCGCGTTAATTGCCGCAGCAATGATTACACCAGCTGCTAGAACTGCTACCTGCTTTGCGAATGAAGCAACTTTCTTTTGGCGAATCGATTCAATGAGATGGTAAATAGTATAAATCCCCAAAAAGATTCCGAAGTAATAGGTCATTTGAAGGTGATTCCACCCGATTTCCATGGTCATGGCTATGGCAAAAATGACACCGCCAATTAAGAGGTTGTTTCGAAAGGTTTTGATCACACCGAGTGCTATCAGCGGAAATACCGCGATGGCGTAAGTCTTTGAAGTGTGGCCTGCTTCCATAATCTGAAAGAAATACGAACTGAATGCAAATCCTACAGCTCCCAGCGCAGCCATTTTCCATTCGAATTTGAGACCAATTAAAAGGAGATAAAAACAGGTGCTAAGTAGAAACAAAAATACGGCTGGGCGTGGAATTATATCTACGATACCGCGTACTGTATTGTATACAACATTACCTGGATTTCGAGAACCGATCAAATAAGCCGGCATTCCCGAGAAAACATTTTCCACCCAGAGCGGCTCCTCGTCGTATTCGGCCCGAAACTCTTGAAGATCTTGATAGGCTCCTTCGAGGTTCACGATATCACCCATATACAAGACTTTGCCATCGATTACTGGAGAGAAGTAAACGAATGACATGGCAATAAAGCCGACAATCACCAAAATATGTGGGAGAAACTTTTTCATGGACTCAATTTTTCAAATGAGCCCTAAAGGTAAGAATTGCTACCTAAAGCACAGAAGCAGATTTTCAAACTTTTTGACGACGATATGAAAGAAATTTTCGCTGGTTATTGGATCTCTTCAAAATCCACGTATTCGCCAACTTGACCACCTTTCGAACCATTGTTCTTATGGGGCTTTTTTTCTACTCGAACTTCACCCTCACGGCGTCGATCTTCCGACATACCGTTTCGATAACCATCGTTTAAAGGTCGAAAAAACAAATCGAACAGGAGCTTAAAAAGGTATCTAAGCCCCAGTCCGATCAATAACAATATGAATAAAAATTTCAACATTACTTACTCAAGTACAAATTGCGTTCCGAGAAAACTTTCATGAAGAATTCGTCGCGCAGATCTTCGATAAAGAAGATGGCTTCTCCTGTCGATTTCATCTCTGGTCCCAGTTCCTTATTGACGTTCGGGAATTTATCAAACGAGAAAACAGGTATTTTAATTGCGTACCCGTGACGATTCGGCTTAAAGTCGAAATCTGTCACTTTGGCTTCTCGCAACATGACTTTAGTGGCATAATTGACATATGGCTCACCATATGCCTTGGCGATAAACGGTACCGTTCGAGATGCTCTTGGGTTGGCTTCGATGATGTATACGATATCGTTCTTGATGGCAAACTGGATATTGATCAATCCTACCGTTCCAAGTGCTTTTGCTATCGTACGGGTATGATCTTCAATCTGTTGCATAACCAGCTCACCCAAGTTGAACGGAGGTAATACCGCATGCGAATCGCCAGAATGGATTCCACAAGGCTCGATATGCTCCATAATTCCAATGATGTGAACGTTTTCACCATCGCAAATGGCATCGGCTTCCGCCTCGATGGCGCCATCCAAGTAATGATCCAACAGAACACGCTTGTCTGGGATGTGCTTCATGATATCGATGATGTGATGTTCGAGCTCTTCCCGATTGATCACAATTTTCATCCCTTGACCTCCCAGTACATATGAAGGACGAACCAAAATCGGGAAGTCCAACTCATCGGCTAGCGCGTTGGCCTCATCGGCATTGGTCGCTACACCAAACTTGGGATAAGGAATACCATTTTCCTTCAGCAAGTTCGAGAATTGACCGCGATCTTCGGCCAAATCCAATGATTCAAAACTGGTTCCCAAAATTGGGATCCCGTAACGATTGAGTTTTTCGGCAAGTTTCAATGCCGTCTGACCTCCGAGCTGAACAATGACTCCAACTGGATTCTCATGCTTGATAATATCGTAAATATGCTCCCAAAAAACAGGTTCAAAGTACAGCTTATCTGCCGTATCAAAATCGGTGGAAACTGTCTCTGGATTACAATTGATCATGATGGTTTCGTACCCACACTCGCGAGCTGCTAATACTCCATGAACACAGCAGTAATCGAATTCGATCCCCTGTCCTATCCGGTTGGGTCCTGAACCGAGCACAATGACCTTTTTACGGTCACTTTGCACACTTTCTGTTTCGCTGTAGTAGTGCGAATTATCCTCCGACATTCTGTGCTCGAATGTACTGTAGTAATAAGGAGTCTCGGCAGCAAACTCAGCGGCACAGGTGTCAACAATCTTAAATACGCGCTTAATACCAAACTCTTCACGCTTCTGATGCACCTCACTCTCAAGACAACCCATCATGTGGGCTATTTGACGATCGGCAAACCCGCGTTTTTTGGCCTCCATCAATAAATCCGCAGGAACATTCGAAACTTCGTATTTGGCCACTTCAAGTTCGAGTTTATACATATCCTCAAACTGGCGTAGGAACCACATATCAATTTTTGTGAGCTCGTGTATCTTGCGCAGTGGAAGCCCGAGTTGAATAGCGTCGTAGATCACAAAAGTGCGATCCCAACTCGGGTGTTTCAACTTCTCTATGATCACATCCTGATCCTTGTACCCTTTTCCATCTGCTCCAATTCCGTTGCGTTTGATCTCCAAGCTCTGAGCTGCCTTTTGAACAGCTTCCTGGAACGACCGGCCAATTCCCATGACCTCGCCAACGGACTTCATCTGCAATCCGAGTTCGCGATCTGAACCTTCGAACTTATCAAAGTTCCAACGCGGGATTTTCACGATGACATAATCCAAGGTTGGTTCAAAGTAAGCGCTCGTCGTTTTGGTAATTTGGTTGGAAAGTTCATCCAATGTATATCCGATGGCCAATTTGGCCGCAATTTTCGCAATCGGATAACCGGTTGCTTTTGATGCCAGTGCGGAGCTACGTGAAACGCGTGGATTAATTTCAATGGCATAGATTTCTTCTTTCTCGTCAGGACTTACCGCAAACTGTACATTGCAACCGCCCGCAAAGTCACCGATTGAACGCATCATATGAATTGCCATATCACGCATACGTTGATAAGTGCGATCACTCAACGTCATGGCTGGCGCAACGGTCACACTATCGCCAGTGTGAACTCCCATTGGATCCATATTCTCAATCGAACAAATGATAATTACGTTATCATTTTTATCTCGCAAGAGCTCCAATTCATATTCCTTCCAACCCAAAAGCGCTTTATCAATCATCACCTCGTGAATGGGTGAAGCTTGAAGACCACGGGTCAGGTTCACTTCAAAATCCTCTTTGGTATGAACAAAAGCGGCTCCCGTTCCTCCTAAAGTATAGGATGCGCGAATAACTAAAGGGAAGCCAAACTCCTGTGCAATGGATTTTCCTTTAAGGAAAGATGTCGCCGTAGCACTTGGCGCCATTCCGACACCAATGCGCTCCATCAACAAGCGAAACTCTTCGCGATCTTCCGTAATATTAATCGCATCAATATCGACACCGATGAGCTTGACGTTGTACTTTTCCCAAATACCTTTTTTATCCGCTTCGATAGCAAGGTTAAGTGCAGTTTGACCGCCCATTGTTGGAAGAACCGCATCAATATTGCGCTCGCTTAAAATTTTCTCAATGGATTCGGTTGTCAGTGGGAGCAGATACACATGATCAGCCATGACCGGATCGGTCATAATTGTTGCCGGATTGCTGTTGATCAACGTAACTTCAATTCCCTCCTCACGCAGCGAACGAGCCGCCTGACTTCCGGAGTAATCAAACTCGCATGCTTGACCAATTACAATAGGACCGCTTCCTATAATTAAAACCGATTTAATGTTGGGATTCTTGGGCATCTTTGGCGATTTTAAGTGCAAAAATAAGGACTAGAAATGGGAATGAAGAACGAACTTATCAACGATTTATCTACACAACAAGTCAAAAAAAAGAGGTGTTTCGTGAATTGAAACACCTCTTTTTAATATAAACATCAAACCGTCATTAGCCTTTATGGCTACCCTCGTCCGAGACGGTTAATCTTTTTCTTCCTTTCGCGCGACGGCGAGCTAATACCTTGCGGCCATTCGCTGAGCTCATGCGCTCACGGAATCCGTGTTTATTCTTTCTCTTGCGATTCGAAGGTTGAAAAGTGCGTTTCATATCTTCTTTTTTCTTAGTGTCTTCTTCCTAAATTTCGGGGTGCAAATATAGACCTTTCCACCACATCCACAAAAGTAAACAGTAAATTATTTACTCCGGAATAGAAATAATTTCAAAAGTCTGGGAGGCTCCCCTTCTGCTGTCAGCAAAAATAAGAATAAACTAGCAAAAAGAGCGAATTTCGCATTTGGTTTTCCAAAAGAGATATTTACGGTCGCAACCTTTACATGGGGAGTAGAATAAATCTAGAGCTAGAAATCCAATTGCTTTTAACTGTTTGGATTGTGTTCTGGTACCGTTGTATCAAGCAATTTTCTGCAAGATTCAAGATTCCTTGGCCATTGAAGGTTTTTGCTTACAAAACAGAATTCGACTTTAGCGTTGGCCAGAGCGGAAGGGCCCACCAGCTCTCATAGAGTATACAACGGCTGTTGAAAGGTCAGTAGAGCATTTGGGCACTTTGTGAAAGGCGAATTCGTCGTTTTGTTGCAAAGTTCTTCACAGGCCTAGACCTTTTGGATACTTTTGGGGCGATGCCAAAAGTATCAGCCGTGCGGCTTGAGCGCATCACAAGATGTTCTTGATCATTAAACGCTCACTTAACCCGCAAGGTTTATAAATCCACCTCTAGACTTCAAACTATTGCTTTTGCAGTTTTTGTAAGAATCTCGTCGGCATGAGGAGTACCAAATGGTTTTCAAAAAAGCTATAAGAATTGCTTAAACTTATTTTCTTCCCATAAAGTTGTATTGATCCGATATTTACCCTCAAAGGATGTTAACTTTGTGCTTTGATTACAACAGATGGAAAAACAAGAAAAAAAGAAACTGACTCGAGACACACTTCGGCAATCCATGCGCATTTTCCGCTACCTCACGCCGTACAAATGGGAGTTTGGATTGGGATTGTTCTTCTTACTTTTGACGAGCATCGCTTCCTTGGCCTTCCCAAAATTTCTGGGCGACTTAGTCGACAGTGCATCAAAAGAGCTGGTTGAAAATATTGATCGAGTTGCATTGATTCTCATTGCCATATTGATTTTACAAGCGGTTTTTGGTTATTTCCGAATCATCCTTTTTGTACGCGTTACAGAAAAAATGCTCGCTAGTCTGCGTCAAGCTACTTATGATCACTTGATCCGACTTCCTATGACGTTCTTCTCTTCGAAGCGCGTAGGGGAATTAACCAGCCGCATTAGTGCAGACATTTCACTCCTGCAAGAGACTTTCACCACGACATTGGCCGAGTTTATTCGACAAATGATTATCATTATTGGCGGAATAACCCTACTGACCATTACGAGTTGGAAACTCACGTTATTCATGCTGGCCATCTTACCGGCTATTGTGATCATCGCTGTAGTTTTCGGAAGGTTCATTCGACGGTATGCGAAAGACGTGCAAAGCCAGGTAGCCGAATCCAATACTATCGTAGAGGAAACATTACAAAGCATTCAAACGGTCAAAGCCTTTACCAATGAAGTTTTGGAAATTCGGCGCTACAAGAAAAAAACCGACGAAGTAGCAAAAACTGCCATTAAAGGAGGGGTTTATCGCGGTGCTTTTGCAAGCTTTATCATCACCGGGTTATTCGGGGCTATTGTAGCTGTGATTTGGCGAGGCTCCATTTTGGTTCAAAACGGTGACCTTGCCGTTGGACAACTGTTTTCATTTGTGATATACAGTGGATTTATTGGTGGCTCGATTGGTGGATTGGCCGACATCTACGCTCGGCTTCAAAAAGCCATCGGTGCTACGGAGGAGTTGATGGAGATTTTGGATGAACCCATTGAAGAACAACAAAATCAAACGGATTCGGATTTCGACATGTCGGGAAAAATTGAGTTAAAGAATATTCATTTTTCTTACCCGGGTAGAAAAGACATGGAAGTAATCAAAGGAGTCGACCTACTCGTTCAACCCGGTGAACAAGTAGCTCTAGTGGGCATGAGTGGAGCAGGAAAAACCACCCTTTCCGCTCTTCTATATCGTTTTTACGACATCACCAGCGGACAAATATTGTTTGACGACCGTGACGCCTCCTCATTGAATCGTTTTGACATCCGCAGCCGAATGGCGCTCGTACCGCAAGAGGTTCTGCTATTTGGGGGAAGTATCATGGAAAACATTCGCTATGGCAATCCACAAGCCACGGATGAAGAGGTGTTTGCAGCGGCGAAAAAAGCCAATGCACATGACTTTATCCAGTCTTTTCCCGATGGATATGAAACCGAAGTTGGAGAAAGAGGAATTCAACTCAGCGGAGGTCAGCGACAGCGAATTGCCATCGCACGAGCCCTTCTCAAAGATCCAGTAATCTTGGTTTTGGATGAAGCCACCTCATCCCTCGACAGCGAAAGTGAACATTTGGTTCAAGAAGCGTTGGACCAATTGATGAAAGGCCGAACGACCTTTGTTATCGCTCACCGTTTGAGCACCATCCGTAAAGCCGATAAAATTGCCGTGATGCAGGACGGACAAGTGGTAGAAATCGGGTCGCACGAAGAACTATTGAAACGACCTGACGGAGAATACCGAAAGCTCGTTCAATTGCAAGTTGGCGAAGTGTAAAACTTATTTTTTGCGCATGTAAATGCTGATCGGAACACCTGTGAAGTTGAACTTCTCGCGAAGTCGATTCTCCAAAAACCGCTTGTAAGGCTCTTTGACGTACTGCGGAAGATTCGCAAAAAAAGCGAATTGAGGCGTCGCGGTGGGCAACTGGGTTATGTATTTAATCTTCACGTACTTTCCTTTTGTGGCTGGCGGAGGTGTGTCCTTGGTCAAATCCAGAAAGTAATCATTGAGCTTGGACGTACTGATTCGCGTTTTACGTCTTTCGTACACTTCCATTGCCGTTTCAACTGCTTTGAAAATACGCTGCTTGGTCAATGCGCTGACAAATATGATCGGATAGTCCGTAAATGGAGCTGTCCTTTCCCGAATAGCCTTTTCGAAATCTCGAGTTGAATTGGTTTCCTTTTCGACGGCATCCCACTTATTCACCAGTACAACGATACCCTTTCGGTTCTTTTCTGCCAGGTGAAAAATATTCATGTCCTGCGCCTCAAACCCGCGTTCTGCATCGACCATAACCATGACCACATCGCTGCTTTCTATGGCGCGAATAGATCGCATTACTGAATAGAACTCGAGGTTTTCGTGAACCTTTCCTTTTTTACGCAATCCCGCCGTATCGATAAGTTCGAATTCAAAACCAAACTGGTTATATATCTCCGTAATCGTATCGCGAGTCGTTCCAGCTACATCGGTAACAATATTTCGGTCTTTTCCCAACAATGCGTTGGTCAAGGTACTTTTACCAACATTCGGACGACCAGCAATCGTGATTTTTGGCAAACCTCGATCTTCTTCCTCGGCAATGGTCATATCCTTAACCGCCTCATCGAGTAAGTCCCCCGTACCCGAACCGTTGATACTGGAAATACAGAAGTAATCTCCCAGTCCAAGATTGTAGAACTCATAGGCATCCATCTGACGCTGTCCATTGTCCACTTTATTGACCACGACGAGAACTTTTTTCTCAGTTTGGCGCAATAAATCGGCTACGTGTTGGTCCAAATCTGTGATTCCAGTTTCCACATCAACCACAAAAAGAATGACGTCCGCCTCTTCAATTGCTAAAACAACCTGCTTGCGGATTTCAACGTCAAATACATCTTCACTGGTATCATCGTATCCTCCCGTGTCAATAACAGAAAACTCAACTCCATTCCACTCCGATTTCCCGTAATGGCGATCGCGTGTGACGCCAGATACAGAATCGACAATAGCCTGACGTTTTTGTGTCAGTCGGTTAAAAAGTGTCGACTTTCCCACATTGGGGCGTCCAACTATGGCGATCATGTTAGGCATTTCAATCTTCTTTTTTTAAACAGCCGGCAAAGGTACCGAATTTATCAATGCTTGTAACCGTAACGTTTGAGCCAAACATCGTTATTTCTCCAGTCCTTATTTATTTTGACGTAAATCTCTAAATAAATTTTCTTTCCGAAAAAGTTCTCTAGATCACGCCGGGCCTGTGTCCCAACGCGCTTTAGACTTTTCCCCTGATGTCCGATAATGATTCCTTTCTGCGAGTCGCGTGCAACAATAATAAGTGAGCGAATACGAATAATGTCTTCTTGCTCTTTGAACTCCTCAACAACTACCTCCACAGAGTACGGAATCTCCTTTTTGTAATTCTCGAGTATTTTTTCTCGGATCTTTTCCGAAACGATGAACCGCTCGGTCTTATCCGTTATTTGTTCCTTATCGAAGAACGGTGGGTTCTCGGGCAACAACTCAATCAAACGATTTCGCAATTGATCTACCCCAAAATCATTGAGTGCTGAAATGGGATAAACTTCAGCGCGCGGTAATTCTTTCTCGAAATGCGCTACCAGTTCAGCTATTTTTTCTTGATTCGAAAGGTCGACTTTATTGATAACAACAATCAACGGCAAGTCGCTTTTGGCTATTTTGCTGTACAGCACATCGTCTTTCAACACTTCTGCCCCAGGTTCGATGACGTACAACAACACATCTGCATCCTCAAAAACCTCTCGAACAAAGTCCATCATTGATTCCTGAAGTTTGTAATTCGGCTGAATTACTCCTGGCGTATCGCTAATGACCATTTGAAAGTCCGGCTCGTTAAGTATCCCGAAAATTCGATGTCGAGTGGTTTGGGCCTTGTGAGTTATAATGGAAAGCTTTTCCCCCACCAATCGGTTGGTCAGCGTACTTTTTCCCACATTGGGATTTCCAATAATATTTACAAAACCGGCTTTATGACTCATATCTTTCTATAATAATTCCAATCGTTGCCGCAAAAGTACGATAACCATTCTGGTTAAACGTAAAACAACATCATTATCAATCCTTTGGAATATTTATAACGCTCAACTTACGGCGTTGAAAGTTCAATCTTCGTTGTATCGAGATAAGATCTCAAACGCGTGAGAAAATCGAAAAGCACATCCAATTCAGCATTATTGAACTGATCTTTCTCAATCGTCAAAGTGCATCGAACGATAACCTCTTGCAACTCTTCGATGACTTCTGTTTCACAAGTTGCCAAACCCGGAGCTTTGAGCACCTTACTCTTCAAGGCATAGCTCTTTTTCTTTGGGATGATCAATTGGTATTCTTCGGTACCCGAAAGAGGATACACCACCATGCAAGAAGGAGCGGATTGATCTAGTTTCAACAATTGTAATCCGTAAAAATCTATCCATTTTGACAATGCAATTTCTTCGCTCTCTTCCTTTAGCAAGTAATTAAAACCGGCCGTGCGCTCTGTAGCAGATGTATACATTTTCATCTCGACCGACTGGACCCCAATGGGTCTTGTTCTGAGCCAGTTGTTTGCTATGGTCATATGCCGTGCTCCCTTTCCATTTTGATAAATCGATGATAAAAAATGCTTGTAATTCCCCGAGAGTCGCTCGTCGGCTACGTAAGTCCCATCCACACCACGCGAAGATCGAATGGTGACAGAACGATAGTCGGCTTTGGTGTTCTTCGAAAGAACAAAAAAATCATAATTAAAATCATCATCGTTATGAAACCAAACTGAACTTTGACCAATTGTCTCAGGAGGATATTCATTAAACGCATACGTTCTGTACTGGCTTTTTGGCGTCAAAAACAAGGTGTCATCATCAACAAACACAGCAAAAAAACGATGGGGCACGATTTGATCCGAAAGCAATGTGGTGTCTAGATCGCCAAGATAGCGGTCTGACGCCCATATCATCCGGTAAGGCAGGTCAAATCGTCGAAAAATGTCATCGTACATCAGCAGCAGATTACGATCGGTAGTTTGCTTGTAACGAAGGTCGTTTCCAAAGGAAATAGGCGCATCATTTCTTCGCTTAACCAGGGTCATATTTTGATTGACGTATGCATGAAAAGCCTTTATTTTTTCGAGTTGATTTCCCTCGGGAATAGAAGACCAAAGCTGACGAAGTGTCTCCTCCATACGAGCGTCATAGGATCGGTTCAGCCGGTATTGCGTTTGATCTATTTCTCGGTAAAACGATCCCCAATTTGAAGGCCAAAAGTTGTCCTCAATAAACGGCGGCTTGACTACCTGACGAATATTGGGATACGCCTCGTGCAATAAACAGCCCTCAACCGGGAGAAGAGGTTGAAGCATTTTCATTTCATATTTCCGGTGTCTACTGTAAAATTCTTCGTTCTGGATAGGTTCCGGTGCTCCCTGCTCGGAGGAAACCAGTACTTCAAAACGTGTCATCGCTATTAATTGATACCTCGAGGAGACCGTGGGTAGATTGGTATGAAAATAAAAACGTTCGGGAAACGGAAAGTTTACAAATCGAATCACATATTCAAACTGATCACCAGGCTCGAGCATCGGCACTTCGAACAGGCGGTATTGGTCTTTTGGATAAAACGTAGACCCTGTCTCTGTCTCGTGTCTTTTCAAGAACTTCGAACGCACGTCAATTACCCGACCGTCTAACTTCGTAATCCGACAGTCAATAGCTGTAATATCGATTCCTCGGAGAATTGGAACAGGAATAAATCGAAAGTCTTCAACAGCCCGCGGACTCCTTAGACTTAATTTAACATACACTTCGGCATACTGTCGATTGTACCGCTCAAACTGATTGTTAAAGTCATACGTAAACCTTCGCTCCAAGCATACCGCATCCAAATCCCTCCATTCCTCGGGAACAACGGTTGACTTCGGGTCGTTTTCCCAAGCTACATCCTTAAACTTGACCCGAACCTGAGCCAACGCCCCTCCGCCGAATACCAAAAACAACAGAATCCAAACCGCACTATGTTTTGCCATATAGCCTATTTATCGAGTTTTCAACGACTTGCCATCGTGTCGTACAACCTTCCTAAAATACAGAAAGTTTTTAGCATCTATTGTATTGTGTAGTCCTAAATCTTTTCTTACTTTTGTCGTCCAAACAACGCGGGGTGGAGCAGTTGGTAGCTCGTCGGGCTCATAACCCGAAGGTCGTAGGTTCGAGTCCTGCCCCCGCTACTAGAAAAGCCGGAAGCTGACAAAGCTTTCGGCTTTTGTCTTTTCAGAGCGAATGCAAGCACAGCTTGTAATGAAGCGATGAAAAGATAAAAGCAGAATCGGACGAAGGAGGATTCTTGCTTTTCGAGTAAAGCCTCCCCCCATAGGTCCGACCGAGCCAAAGCGAGGTCAATCCTGCCCCCGCTACTAGGAAAGCCGGAAGCTGATAAAGCTTTCGGCTTTTGTCTTTTCAGAGCGAATGCAAGCAAAGCTTGTAATGAAGCGATGAAAGTAGAATCGGACGAAGGAGGATTCTGGCTTTTCGAGTAAAGCCTCTCCCCCATAGGTCCGTCCGAGCCAAAGCGAGGTCAATCCTGCCCCCGCTACTAGAAAAGCCGGAAGCTGATAAAGCTTTCGGCTTTTGTCTTTTTATATGTCTCCTGTGATTTAGTTTTTACTACTTTTAGAGCATGATACACAAGATCAGTCCATTACTCGTGTTTGTGCCCATTCTAACGACGGTTATTCGGCGGATAAAATACACAAATGCTTATCGGTGGGTCCCTTTTTACCATTACACCATTGCTCTTCACCGTTTAAGTCAAAGAGAGCAGGCAATACTACTGATGCGCCTTCCTTTTTACCAACAACTTACGCCCAAGGACAAATTTCTTTTCGAGAAACGCATAATAAAGTTCATGCGACTTCATCGGTTCATCGGACGCGGGATTGAAGTTACTGATGAGATGAAGTTGATCATAAGCGCCTGTGCAGCAATGGTTACATACGGACTTCCTGGAGTTTATCTAACCGATTTCCCAACTGTACTTGTATATCCGGATAAATATTACTCCACCATCAACAAACAATATCACCACGGAGAAGTCAATCCAAAAGCTGGCTTTATCGTATTGTCGTGGAGCGCGGTTGAAGATGGGCTAGCTGACCACACGGACGGACGCAATTTAGCCGTTCATGAAATGACGCATGCCCTACATTTGGCGGATATGATCAACTCTAGGGAGTCGGAATTCCTAGATGCGAATTACTTTAAAGACTTTAAGCGCATTGCCATTGTTATGATGCCCGTACTCGCGAGAGATCCCGATCCATTTCTTCGGAAATATGGCAGCACCAACCTCTTTGAATTTTTTGCAGTTTGCGTAGAGCATTACTTTGAAAAACCAACCGAACTCCAAACACATCACCCCGAGCTGTACCGAGTACTTGCCCAGGTTTTGGGTTTTGATATTATTGAACTTCAACGAACATACAGGTCATAATCTTCATACATAAACTAGCTCTAAATTAGTCATTCGGTATAAACATTAAGCGGTATTTATTCTTTTACTTAGTGTACAATGACGAAATTTGAGATTGCAACCATCAATTAAAAAACAAACCCAATGAAGAAGATTTTATTTCTAGCGAGTTTAGCATTTATCGGTTTTTCTTGTTCTTCTGGAGATGGCGAAACGCAAGACACTTCACCAGCTGAGGAAACACAACAAGAGCAAACTGAAGCACAAGAAGAAACAGCAGACAACTCGGAGCCACCGGCAGAAATCAATGCACTATTGCAGCAACATACTTGCTTAACTTGCCATAAAGTGGATGAAAGATTGGTAGGCCCTCCCTACAAGCAAGTTGCGCTTCGCAATTACACAAACGAAGAAATTGTAGAGCTAATTTACGAGCCAAAACCGGAGAATTGGCCTGACTATCCTCCGATGGCTGCATTGCCTAATGTACCTGAAGAAGATGCACTAAAAATTGCGGCTTGGATCAACTCACTAAATCCAAGGAATAACTAAAACAAAGACCACTGCATTTAGTTACAAATGTAGATAATCAACAAACCTCTGGGATAACTCGTTTCTAATCAACTTGTTATTCTAGGGTTTTTTTATTATTTTAATTTTCAAAATAATCGATATGTCTACTTCTAACAAACAAACCAGCTTATTTGAAAAAGGGTTATTGATTGGATTTTTAGTTTTGGTAAGTGTAGTTCTATATTTGAACCTCGCTTAATAACGAGACGTTACTCCAGCATTAACGCGCCTTTTGAAAGTACTCATTCGCCTTCTCAATATCTCCCAATTGACGATAGGTTTGGGCAATATTTGTCATAAGCTGTTGGTCACTTGGGTTCATTCTCTCGGCGGTGAGCATTACTTCTAGTGCCTTTTCATAAGCCCCATTCATTCCATAAGCGACACCCAAATCTTTGTACGTCTGAAACAATTCTCCTCGAATCGCATTGGCATCTGCTGGCTTAAGGTCAGCGTTATGAGATTGAAGCAAGTCGTTTTTCAATAGAGCTAAACTCAATGCTTCTTCTAAATACGCAATTGAGCTGTCTAGGTTATTTAATTCCTTTCCATACACCAAACCAATTTCTCTCTTGAGGTCAAACTCTGCTGACACGCGATTCAGATTGTTGTTGTGTCCTGTGAAAAGTGAATTGGCTCGTTTATAGCTCTCTATTTTTTGTTGTGTATTTCCGGCAGAATTAAAAACTACACGAAGATTTCTCAGCGCATTGGGATTGTATGGGTTTCGCTCCAAAATCATAAAGTAATACTTCAACGTATTGTCCAAATCCTGGTTGTACTTAAAGTAACCATTTCCCAAAAGCAACATCGCATCGACATAGTTGGGGTATATTTCAATGGCGCGCTCCAAATACTGTATGCTCTGCTTGTACATTTGCTTTTGCTTCTGCGGATCTCTTTCGGCATCTGCAGCCTCTTGTAAGCTTCCACCCGCCGTTACATTTCCCTTAGCACTATTTTGTGAAATCTTCACATCATTCTGAAAAAGGGAAAAGTCGTTTTCCCATACGGGATTACGCGTAATTGTTTTTATGGAAAACAGCAATACGATAATCCCCAAACCATATTTTAATGCTTTCTGATGGGTCCGTGGGTCTGAAATCCATTTTGGAAGGTCTTTAACCATGAAATGCGCAACCACCAAGCACCAAGCTATCGAAGAGATGTAAACAAATCGTTCGTTCATAAATACACCTATCGGGAAAAATAAATTGCTCACGATTGAAAGGGTTGCCAAGAAAAAGATGATTGCGTAGCTATACACACTTTTCTGTTTCAACTTCACCAGCGCAAAAACGCCCATTGCAATATACACTCCAAGGGATACAATAAAACGCCAATCGGACAGCTCTACAATTGGGATATGATATGGGTAATAATCAAACGTAAGGGGATGAGGAATAAACAAAAGCTTGATGTACAGAAGCAACGTGTAAAAAATCGTGGCATATTTCTGCCCCGTATCCATTTCCAAATACGGATTGTTCATCAACTCATCACCTAATCCTCCGGTGGGAAATCCAATGACGGCATACCGAATGGCAAGAAAAAGAACAGCAGCTCCCAATAGAGGCATAAACGAAACCACCATTTTTCGCCAACTCGTATCGCGAAAGAAATACAGTGTGAATGGTACTACAGCCAAGAAAGTAATCGCATTCTCTTTAGATAATAAACCGAGAAATAATGAGAGCCCAGAAAAGAGAAGGTACTTCTTCTTTTCTGTGTCGAAGAAATCCAAACTATACTTCAGTGCCAAGAGAGCGCCAAGCGTTGTCATAATTTCATCACGACCTTTGATATTCGCAATGGCTTCGGTGTGAATAGGGTGAGCCAAAAACAAAATGGACGCGATAAACGGTATCGACCACCAAATCTTTTTGTCTTCGATCCCTGGAAAAAGCCGCTGGAGAATTTGAAATAATACAATTCCCGTTAGCGCGTAAAGCAATACATTGAAAAAGTGACTAACCTGTGGATTCCCTACAAACGCGGAGTTACCTGCTGTGTCCTTTCCTTTTTCTCCAAAAAGTTGATTTTCAATAGCGAACGTAACCAGAGATAACGGACGATAGCGACCACCTGCTACCAACTGCTTCTCTTCTCCAAAAAAGCCAGTGAACGTGTCGTATTTAAAAATCTTTGGAATTCCCTCAAACCCTTGTATAACAAATCGATTCTTATGAATTACAATGGCGTCATCCAAAGCGTAATCATTCGGGATAGAATTGGCGTAAAGCACAAAGGTAAATAAGGCGAGAACAGCGTAAATGATTCGCTTAGATGTCGAATTAGACTGTACTTTTGCCTTTGCCATAATGGAGTTACTGCTTAAAGAATCGATTTATTTCATCCACGATCCGCGTTTGATCCGCGTCCGAAAGTTCGTAAAATAATGGCAATCTAACTAAACATTCCGAAAAGCGATCACAGTTGGGCAAATTTCGACCATCATGTTTGTCCTTATAGAACGGGCTTTTATGCAACGATAAGTAATGAAAAACCGCATGTATTCCGCGTTCCTTCAAATACTTCAACAGTTCTCTCCGTTGCTCACTGGTTTGCAAAACCAAATAGAACATATGTGCATTATTGGTGGCATAAGAGGGGATTCTGGGCACTTGTATTAAACCCTCGTCTGTCAACTCGGCAAGCCCTTGGGTGTAGTTATTCCATATTTCCAGCCGGCGGATTTGAATATCTTGAAGATGCTCAAGTTGTCCGTATAGAAATGCGGCAGTAATATCGCTAGGTAAAAAACTAGATCCCACGTCAACCCAGCCGTATTTATCCACTTCACCTCTGAAAAATGCGGATCGGTTTGTCCCTTTCTCCCAGATAATTTCACTGCGACGAACGAGTTCCTCGCGATTTACAACGAGCATACCTCCTTCCCCACTAATAATATTCTTCGTTTCATGAAACGAAAAAGCTGCTAAATCGCCAATTCCCCCCAATGGTAATTTGTTGGATGTTTCGGGGTTAATATAGTAACTATCTATTCCCTGAGCAGCATCTTCGATCAAGTAAAGGTTGTGTTTATTGCATAAATTTTGAAGCGTGTTCATTTCGCACGCAACCCCTGCATAATGTACAACTACAATCGCTACAGTCTTTTCGGTGATAAGCTCTTCAACAGCTCGAGCATCAAGGTTTGGGTGTTCGGGAGAACTATCTGCAAATACAATTTTTGCTCCCCGAAGAACAAAAGCATTAGCTGTAGACACAAAAGTATACGAAGGAATTATAACTTCATCACCTGGTTGAATATCGGCAAGTATAGCCGTCATTTCTAGTGCGTCCGTGCAGGAGGTTGTTAATAGACTGTTATGGAAGCCATAGTTCTCACTAAAGAATTGATGGCACTTTTTAGTGAAGTGACTATTACCCGCAGTACGGCCTGACTCTACCGCTTCCTTTATATAATCTAACTCCCTACCCGACAAATAAGGTTTGTTGAATGGAATAGTCTTCATCGATTAAAAATTACAATTCCCAAAATAATTAGCACAATTCCCAACCATTGAATCAAGACCAATCGCTCTTTGAATACAAAGACTGAAACAAGAATAATGGATAAAAAATTGAGTGCCGCAATTACCGTCCAATCCGAAACGCCAATTCCGCGAAGGGCATATAGATTTAATAAAGTGACAATTACAAAAAGTCCATACCCCAGAAGATAGAGTGTCCGAAAGCCATATATTTCTCGTGAATCTGTAGCACCTTGTTTCAACGAAACCTGGGCCGCTGAATTAACAAGCACACCAATTAATGCTGCGAAATAGTATTTCGTCATCATTTGCGGTTGATTCGATAAATATTAAAAATATCCGATTTCAAAAGTAACTGCGGCTCTATTTCGTATCCATAGTGCTCGATGTAATATGTATTTAAATAATCTAAATTCTCAAGCTGATTAATATTTACACACAGGAACACATCATTGTATTCAACGAGTTCGGTCCATAAGTCGTTGATATTGAGATGATTTAAAAATTGGATACTCACAGGAGACTGCTGAAAACTACCTAGGCTAAAAGTGCGAAAATCGCGCATGTAATTCAATTCGGAAAAGGGCGTAATACCTGTCCATGTATAAGCAGGTCCCCACACTACAAAAAGTTGATTGCTATTGGGGTTGATATGCTGCGTGATCAATTGTTTATTCCATCGTTCCTTCCTCTTATTGACTTCGGAAACATAATTTCTTACACTAGTAAACTGAATTGTTTGAGCTACACTAGCCACCAACAATAAGGTAATAAAAATCCCTCTTTTCGTTATAAGGGTCTCACGATTAAACGATATTCGTTTGAACGTAGCCAATGCATAAAACCCAGGTGTAAGCAAGAGTGGTAACTGTAGACGAAGGGGGGCAGGTTTCAAGAACACTGCCATGAAGACTAATGCCATGAGGACAGCGCCCAACAAGAAAAAAACTTCAATCTTTTGCTTTCGGGTAGGCACTGTAACAGATATAGTAATAAAGAGAAATAAAATTCCTCCGATGCCATATCTACTGAGAAAAACATCACGGAGATGAGAAAGTACGAATCCGAATGAAGGTCTTTCTCGCCTGTCCTCAACCTGATTCAAAATAATGCCTAGATTTTCTTCATTGTAAATCTCGGGGTCAAAGAAAGCCCAAGTCCTCATCATTTGATAATCATTTAAACTCCAGCCCCCTTGTTCGAGAATGGGCTGAAGGTCTTCATCGTTAAGTCCTTCTAGGTAGCCATAGTCGATCACCTTTGATTTGAGGGCATTAAAGGAGCGGTATTTCTCCCATCCTTCATCCTTACTATACTCTATGATTTCAATTTGATGAAATATCAGTGCGATAACAACAGCTAAAACTGGGCCTATTAAACGCTGAAATAGAATTGCCCTGGCCTTTACCTGAATTGAGGAAAGCGCTAGGATCGGAATTAGTAACCCAGCAAATAACAAGAAACTGTTCCAACGCACCAGACTACCTATTACAACCAAAATAACTCCACCAGCTATAGCAACCCAATTGACTGATTTCTTCTTTCGAATGGAATCAAAAAACAAAATAAACCCAGAGATCACCAAAACCGAGGACGTGACTGTAAATTGCAAATTCTGTAGAAGGTCGATTCCTAGAAGAAGAAAAAACAATAAGTAAACGACAAGACCCAGAATGGTATTCTTTCTTCTCAATACAATGGACAAAATTGCAGTATATGACAAGTACAACCCCGTAATGAGGTAATAGGCATACCAAGGTTCTCGCGGCCAATTCTCATAAAACCATATCAGAAGTTTACCAACTAAAAAATGTGTAAAAAGCAAGTAAGGTGTAGGTTCTATAACCCGAACTACTCCAGCCACGGATAGCATCATCCCCGTATCATCATTAGTCTGAAAACCAGGTTCGAGGAAACGATAAACCAACCAAAAAAGAATGAGGTTGATTATCGCTGCAAAGACAAAGGAGAACGATTTGAAAATTTTCATCAGAAATTCAGTTTAAATTCGCCTTTTCCGTAGCGAATTTGTTTCGACAAATTATTGGTCAATCACAATTTTGCATTTGAATTCGATTTAAAAATTTCGAAAAAACAAGAATTATTCCGGCCATCATCAACGCCACTCCTAATAACTGGCTCATCTTAACGGGTTCGTTAAAAACCCAATATGCTAACATCAGAACTCCCGGGTAGTAGAGTGTGGATGAAGCATAAGCGATGCCTAATGGAAATGCGCGTAATGCACGTGTCCAAAGAACAGCTTGCACTGCAAAAGCGACTAAACTTAGTAAATAAAAAGGATTTATAAACTCAAACAATAAATATAACTCTCCGCTCCAAGTCGCAGCCAACTTCATAAGATACAATCCAATCAATTTGATCAATATCGAACCGATTAAATAACCTAAATCTCTTTGAGCCTCAAGCTGCATCCTTTTTCTACTTTTTAGTTACCGAACGTACTAAGTAAGCTGGCTTGCGCTCCACTCCAGTTATTATTCGCAATAAATATTCACCTATAATTCCCAAGCTAAACATAATCACCCCTCCAATAAAAAGTAGAACTACCATAATACTAGTCCATCCCGCAGGCATCTGTTCGATCATAATTCTACGCGTTACTAAATAAATCATAGATAGAAAGCTTACACTTACTATTAAAACCCCCAAATAAGAAACTAATCGAAGTGCGAAGGAGGTATTGTTAAAAAGCAAATTGCTGAAATGCTTTAGCAGAGAATAAAATGAGTAGCCCGATTTTCCGTACTTCCGTGATTTGTGCTCTACCTCCACATTCACTACGTCGTCAGTGGCATAATACAATAAAGCTGCAATAAACGGGTGAGAAGTACGAACTCGAAGAGCCGCATCGATTACTTCTTTTTTGATCAAGCGAAACGGGCTATTATAAATATGGCGGGGCTTACGAATGAACTTATAGTCGAACCACGATTTAATTCTCGACCACAGGTTGCGATTCCATCTGTGCTTTTTTTGATCGAAAGCTGCAATAACCAAGTCATGATCTTGCATTTCAATAAGTTTCGGAATATCTCCTGGGCTGTGTTGCAAATCATCGTCCATGGTGATAACATAGTCCCCTTTCGAATATTTAAATCCACAGAGAATTGCTGCTGGTTGTCCAAAATTTCGCATAAGCGTAATCACCCTAACATACGGACGGCTATCGAGTTGATCAAGTGCAGCGACCGTGGGTTTATTATTCCAGCTATCGTTTATAAAAATCAGCTCAAACTCCTCATCTATGTGGCTAAAAACCTCTTCGACCCCGTTTGCTAATTCGAAAAGCGACTCCGAACTATGGTATACGGGGACAACGACCGAATATTTTATGGATTTACTCAATTGTAGTGTATTTGTGGAGTCTAATATTTATTCGGTTTTAACATTATTAATTACAAGTACAAATTTCATTAATTACTAATAAAGCTACTAATAAAATTACTTATTTTTAAAGAGTTTCGATTTTTCCTCCATAAACACAACAAAAACGAATATTAGGAGACCTCCAAAGAAGAAGTATTTTCCCGTGGATATATACTTGGCTTTATAGCTCAACTCCAAAGAATATTCTCCACTATCAATATTTGAAAGCCCCATTAAGCCCATATTTAGGGTTTCAAGATTTATAGATTCTCCATTAAGTTTCAATTTCCAATAGGGATCAAAGGGAATGCTAAACAAGAGGGCTCCCGAATGATTAACGGTCAGTTTGCCCGAAATATGCTCTGGTTCGAATGAAGTGATTTCTAGCTTTGAATTTTCTTGCAAGGCCGCGACTTCCGAATTATAATCCCGAATGGTATAATCTGTTGGCAGTGAATTCAAATCAAAATAAGGCAACTGTGAGTTTGCATTTGCCGTAGAGTCGAGAATTACCCCGTTGTAAAGTGCACGAATTCGTTTATTCAAGTCCAATTTACGTATCGAACTCTCATCAAGGCGACTTGTAAAAACCTGTGCAAGACTCAATGGGTTCGGGTTTTGATAAACCTCAATAGATCCAAAGTCTTTATACAAAGAGTAAGTCGCATCTAGAAACGGCGGAAGAGGTTGTCCTTTTTGAACCATAACAAAGCGGTTGGCTACAAAATTCATAAGCAAAGGTTGCTCAATAAAGCCTGTCGTCCATCGCGTAGTATGTTCTTTTGAGTAATCCACAATATCAAAGAGCTCATAAAACTTGATATAGGAATTGGCATTAAAACTGTGATACGCTACTGTGCTGTAATAATCAAAAACCTTAGAATCGTTTAAACTAATATACTTTGAAGGTCCTGAGGGATAAAGCTTATGAACCCTGTAAAAATCATCTTTCATCTCGGGTAGGCTCGCTACGGCTTCAAGCGTTAAATCGTTATAATATATTCGTTTGGAAACATCTTTTTTCTCGATAACCTCACGCTGATGAAAGGTGGGGTAGTGTAATACCATCAGCTCCAAACCAACCGCCCCTACTAAAGTCAAATAGACGAATTTTGAGCCCTTTTTGCTTAAAAGAAATAACAATCCCAATTGGCCAACCAAAAAGAATATGTATAGTGCTAAATACTCATTTGCTACGCGTCCAAGAGTTGCCCTAGAGCCAACCATTAATAGCAACAAAAGAAAAGCAAGAATAAAAAGTAGATACTTTGCTTGAAATCCATTTTTTAAAATCAACTTCCAACCTTCTACGAATCCAAGCAGTATAACAAAACCTATTACGAGACCAAGTTCACGCTGATAATCCCCTTGAAACAACCATATGGAATTTCGCAGGATAGGTAAAGTCAATATTAATATACTAACAAGGGCGATGACGGTTGGTCTTTTATTATCCTTATAACAAGCTATAGTGTAATATAGAGCAAGAACTAAAGCAAGACTGCCCATATAAACCAGAGGGCCTTCTAAATAATTGTTCCAACCCGTGTATTCATCCCCTACACCGAGCGTATTGTTTCCAAACAAACGTAATAATAAAGAAGAGAAATGTCCACCTAAGTCAATACCATTGGAATTAGCGAGTAACTTATCACCCAAAGATGCTTCAGCCAATCGGGGACCTTCTGTTACCTGCTTTAGTTTTGACCATAGAAAAGGGGCACTTACAATTAAACCCAAAATACTGCCAACAACAAGCCGTAAGAACGATGCAGTGTTACTCGAAAATTTACGAATGAGCTCGGGGTATTTCACAAATAAATAAACCGCTCCAAAAACCCCGAAAAGGTATAAGTAAAATGGTTGGTAGGAGGCAATTAGAAAAATTGCTAATACAAAAAGGTTTATCTTTTTACGTTTTATGAGGTAATCTAATCCATAAATGAGCAAATAGAATTGCAACGCTCGTGTACTAAAGACATACCACGAACTGCCTAAAACCACAAACCCTGTAAAGGTCCCTAATAAAACAAATAATACAGAGAGCTTAGCATCGTAGTTGTTTAACTTCGTGTAGCAGTGTAAGATGTAAGCAATTAAAGCGAGTTTCAACACCTCGATATATGCTATTACAAATGGTATATTATCTCTCCCTGCCCATTCGATCAAAATTTGAAATGGTCTAAACATATGGTCTGAAAACGTGTCCATACCCATTCCTTGCTCAAAAGAGTATCCAGGCATACCGTATTCCATCCAATGCCGTGCCCCTTCGATATACGTTGGCCAAAATATGTTAACTGTATCACTACCAATATCAGTAAACAAGAAAAGAGAAGAACCAAATAAAAATGGGCCAAATAGAACCAGAATAATCACACCTACGGCAATCCCGACAATTACAGGGTAGTTTATACTCCATTGCGGGGATCCATCCTTTTTCTTTTTCATGATTCAAAGTTAATTTCTCAAATATAAAAAAAGCCCCTCCATTTTTTGGAGGGGCTTTTCTCAATGTTTATGTCGATCTGATTATTTCTGGATAACCAAACGCTTAGTTTCTGTGTAATTACCATCCGAGAATACTACGTAGTATACTCCGTCGCTAAGATCAGCAACATCGATTGTAATTGTATTGCTAGTCGTGTTGTACTCAGTCTCGTTGTAAACAACCTGACCTACACTGTTATAGATAACTGTGTTCAAGTCAACGCTTGTAGAGAACAAGTACTCAACAGTTACATTGTTTGAAGCAGGGTTCGGATACAATTCGATGTTCTCACCAAATGTGTATTCTACAACTCCAACATTCACAACGTTCACTGTATCAGTAGCTGTACAACCGTTAGCATCTGTTACTTGTACTGTGTATGTTCCACTTGCAAGACCAATTGCTGTTTGTGTCAATTGAGCTGGCGTAGTGTTCCAGAAGTACGAGTAAGGAGCAGTACCACCTGTTACAACCGCAGTAGCTTGACCTGAGTTAGTTACCGATTGTGCATCAACAACCAATTGAGCAGGCTCACTAATTACAGCAGTAGAAGTAGTTGTACATCCGTTTGCATCAGTAATAGTTACAGATACGTTACCAGCACTCAGACCACTCACGTTTTGAGTATTCTGACCTGAAGACCATGCGTAAGTGTATGGAGGAGTACCACCATTCACGTTAGCTACAGCAGATCCAGTAGAACCTCCGAAACAGTTCACATCGTTAGCGATGATGTTCGCAGCCAATGCAGGAGCTTGAGTTACAGTTGCAGTAGCGTTAACAGTACAACCAGCAGCGTCTGTGATAATTACGTTGTAAGTACCAGCAGCAACACCGTTCAAGTCTTGCGTTGCGTCTCCGTTAGACCAGCTGTATGTGTAAGGTGCAGTTCCACCTGTTACAGTCAAGTCAACAACACCTGTCGATGATCCGAAGCAGTCGATGTTAGTTACAGAAACAGAAGTAGCAATTGCTGTAGGTTGTGTAACAGTAACACTTCCTACGATTGAACAACCATTAGCATCTGTAATCGTACCAGTATAGATACCTGCAGGAACATTCGTCAAGTCCTCAGTAATCGAACCGTTATTCCAGCTGAATGTGTAAGGAGGAGTACCACCTGTTACTGTAATATCTACAGCACCGTCGTTTCCACCATTACAAGATACATCTGTTACAACAGCTCCGCTCAATGCAAGAGCACTTACAGGCTCGTCTACTACCAATGCAGGTGAAACAAACTGACAACCGTTCGCATCTGTGATAGTTCCTACATAAGAACCAGCAGATAGATTAGTCAAATCTTCCGATCCAGCACCGTTCGACCAGCTAAATGTATAAGGAGCAGTACCACCAGTTACAGTGATATCAATTGCACCTGTATTACCTCCGTTACAAAGAACATCAGTGATAGTCACGTTAGATACACCCAATGCACTTGCAGGTTGAGTGATTGTAAAGCTAGCTGAAGTAGAACATCCGTTAGCATCTGTTACAACAACTGTTGCAGAACCAGAAGCCAATCCAGATACATCCTCAGTAGCAGCACCATTCGACCAGCTATACGTGTAAGGAGCAGTTCCACCTGTTACAGTGATATCCACAGCACCATCAGTTGATCCGAAGCAAGAGATGTTAGAAACAACTCCAGTTACTGCAAGGGCAGCAGCAGGCTGACCTACTACAACTGTTGCGCTTACAGAACATCCGTTTGCATCCGTTACAACACCTGTGTATGAACCAGCAGTAAGACCAGTGATATCTTCACTTACATCACCGTTACTCCAGCTGAATGTATAAGGCATTTGACCACCTGTTACAGTGATATCGATTGCACCAGTGTTACCACCGAAGCAGTTAACATCAGTTACAGAAGCAGATACCGCAATTGCAGCAGGCTCAGCAACCGTGATACTAGTACTTGTTACAGAACATCCGTTTGCGTCTGTTACTACTACAGTGTAGTTACCAGCAGCTACACCAGAAAGATCCTGAGTAGTAGCCCCTGTATTCCAGCTGTATGTGTAAGGAGCAACTCCACCAGCAACTGTGATGTCGATCATTCCGTCCATACCACCATTACAAGTAGCATCTGTAACAACTGTATTAGAAATTGTCAATGCTACAGCAGGCTCGTCGATTACAACGCTACCATTTGCTGTACATCCGTTTGCATCTGTTACAGTCAACGTATAAGTACCAGCAGCCAATCCTGAGATATCCTCAGTCGTTGCCATGTTACTCCACATAAATGTATAAGGAGCAGTACCACCAGTTACCATCGCATCAGCAGAACCGTTAGCATCGCCTTGGCAAGCTACATCAGTTCCCATGATGGATACGCTAACAGGAGCACTTGGCTGACTTACAGTTGCAGTAGCACTAGTAGTACATCCGTTTGCATCAGTAATAACTACTGTGTATGTACCAGCAGCTACAGCTGTCAGGTCTTCAGTAACCGCACCCGTGTTCCACAAGAACGAGTAAGGAGCAGTTCCACCGCTTACCGTAAGGTCAGCGACACCGTTAGCTGCACCGAAGCAGTTGATATTTGTCGTAGCAATACTTGCAGTCAAACCAGCAGCTGGTTCAGTGATAGTAACTGTCTGCGTTACAACATCACCACAAGCATCTGTTACAGTAATAACGTAAGTTCCAGCAGGTACACCGTTAAGATCTTCAGTGCTGGCAGTAATATTACCAGTCCAAGAGATCGTATATGGTGCAGTTCCACCAGTGATAGTTGCATCAACACCACCAGTAGCAGTACCGAAGCATGTTACGTTATCGATGTTATCAATTGTTACATCAAGAACTGCAGGCTGAGTAATCGTTACACTGTCAATTGCAGTACAACCGTTTACATCTGTCACTGTCACATAATATGTTCCAGCTCCAACACCTGAGATATCTTGTGTATTTGCTCCGTTACTCCAGTTGTATTGGTAAGGAGTAGAACCTGTAGTACCACCAGTAACAACTAGGTCGATACTTGCATTAGTTCCACCGTTACAAGCTACGTTGGTAACATTCGAGATAGTAGCAACCAAAAGATCTGGTTGTTCTACAAGAACTCCAACTGTATAAACACAACCGTTTGCATCATTTACAGTTACCTGATATCCACCAGCAGAAAGGTTGCTGATATCTTGGGTAGTTGCACCATTACTCCACAAATAAGAGTAAGGAGCAGTACCACCTACAATTTGCAAGTCAATTGCACCAGTCTGATCTCCGTAACATCCGTAAACATCAGTTACGATCAAGCTACCAGCAGACAATGGAGCTGCAGGTTGAGTAACGTTGTAGGTATCTACAATGTCACAACCATTTGCATCAGTAACAGTAACTGTGTACGAACCAGGAGTCAAACCAGTAATTGTACCAGTTGTTTGTCCACCAGCCCACAAGAATGAGTATGGCGCAACACCACCAGAAGCAACTACAGCAATCTCACCATCGCTAAATCCGAAGCAAGATACATCGTTAATAGTCTCTGCTAGTGCAAGTGCAGCAGGCTCAGTCAATGTAACAGTTGCAGAAACTGAACATCCAAGACTGTCAGTCACAGTTCCTGTGTACGTACCAGCTGGCACGTTTGTCAAGTCTTGAGTTGTAGCAACAGTCGATCCACCACTGGTCCAGTTGTAAGTATAAGAACCTACACCACCAGTAACTGAAATATAAATGTTACCAGTCGAAGCTCCGTTACAAAGAATATTATCAACTGAATCAGCAGTGATAATAATCTCATCGTTTTGATTTATTGTACTGTCAAGAGTAACCGTACAACCGTTGTCGTCAGTAATCACCACTGAGAAGTTTCCAGCCATTAGGTTCGAAACGTTTTGAGTAGTGGCACCATTTGACCACAAGTAGCTATAGGTTCCAACTCCACCAGAAACAGAGATGTCAACAATTCCATCGCTACCACCGAAGCATGTAACAGTTCCTACTGTATCAATTGAAGCGATCAATTGAGTTGGTTCTGTCAATGTTACTGTGGTAGTCTCAACACAATTATTGTTGTCTGTTACAACCAGTGTATAAGTACCTGCAACCACATTATTTAAATCTTGGGTTGTCCAAGTATTGTTATCTGTTGTCGCATCAGTCCACAAGTATGAGTACGGTGTAGTTCCACCTGTTACTGAAACATCAATCACACCAGATGCATCTCCGAAACAAGCTACATCAATAGCCGTATCCAAGGCGATAGCCAATACTGGCGGCTCTGTAATAACAAACGAATAAGTCGTATCACATCCGAAGAAATCATCGATTTTGACCGTATAATTTCCTGGAGCTAAACCATTGATAGAACTTGTTGTCTCGCTTGTACTCCATACGTAGGTATAAGGAGCCGTTCCACCGTTAGGCGTTACAGAAATTGAACCATCGTTGTTACCATTACATGTTACATTATTTACAACAGCATTTGCCATGATAGGCGCAGGCTGATTAATAGTAACATTATCTGTCACTGTACAACCATTACCATCTGTAACCGTTACTGAATACGTCCCAGCAAATAAGAAGTTGAGATCCTCAGTTGTAGCACCATTACTCCATGCGAAAGCATAAGGCATTGTACCACCAGCTACAGTAAGGTCCGCGGTTCCATTGAATCCTCCGAAGCAACCGGTAACATCAGTACCCATAATACTTGCGGTAAGCACTGCAGGTTCATTGACTGTGTATGTATTATTAATAGTACATCCACTAGCATCCGTTACGGTAACTGAATAAGCCCCGGCAAACAATCCTGAAACAGAAGCACTCGTAGATGTTGAGGCAGCACCGCTCCATATATAAGAGTATGGCATAGTACCTCCATCGATAGTAAGATCAATCATACCATCTCCGAATCCATTACAAGAAACGTCTGTAATATTTACATTGTCGAATATCAAGTCATCTGGTTGACCAACAGTCACAGTGTCCTTGATTTCACACATGTTATCATCCGTTACAGTTACAAAGTACGTTGCGGCCGATAGATTACTAACTACAGCTGTAGTAGCACCTGAAGACCAAATATAACTATAAGGTGAAGTACCACCTGATACAGTCAAGTCAATTACACCGTCCATATCACCGAAACACGTAGCATCTGTAACTGTGCTCGAAGTAGATAGTGCCATAGGCTCTGCTATGGATTGGTTTGCAAATGCAACACAATTGTTACCATCTGTAACCGTCACAGCGTAAGAACCAGCAATCAAACCAGTCGCAGTAGCTGTAGTGTTGTTCGATGCAGCTCCACTCCAAATGTAAGAATACGTACCCGTACCACCAGTTACTGTCAAATCAATAACGCCATCGTTTCCTCCGAAACAAGAAACATCAGAGAAAGAATTTACAGTGGCAATTAGTGGATCGTTGTCAATTAACGATACAGTATCAATAGTTGAACATCCTACAGCATCAGTTGCACGTACATGATAGAAACCAGCACCGTAACCACTAAAGTCATAGGTTATCAAGCTATCAGCGAGTGCGATAGTGTCAATCTTAACATTGTTATCATCTTCAAGATAGATGTAGTAAGGAGCGTTTCCACCCGTTACAACAACATCAATCGAACCATTCATATCTCCGTTACACAATGGATTGTTAGGTGTAATCGAAAGAATAATCGGATCAACTCCGTCCTGAACAATTGCAGAGCTAACTACCGTACAATTATTTGCATCCGTTACAGTATAACCGTAAACACCAGCAAGTAGATTAACGATAGAATCACCCATCATTCCGTTACTCCAGTTTACTGTGTATGGTGGAGTAGCACCTGAAATGTCAAGGATAACTTTACCATTTCCAGCTGTTAAACATCCGAAGTTGTTTTTGACGCTGTCTACCACAGTAAGTGCTGTCGGTTGACCGATAACTACTGAAGATACATCAGTACAACCCAATGAATCTGTTACAGTAACTGTATATGTACCGGCAAATAGATCCTCGATTGTATCCGTAGTTTCAGCAGTACTCCACTCATAAGTATAAGTACCTGAACCACCTACTACATCAACATACGCCATTCCGGTATTATCACCAAAGCACGTATTCACATCCATTCCTACAGCAGTAGCAATCAATGTATCAGGCTCAGTAATAGTGAAGTTCAATGTATCATCACAACCGTAAAGGTCTTCAACATAAACACTGTAACTTCCTGCAGTCAAACCACTCAGTGTAGAGAAACCTGTATCGTTAACTAGAGCAGGAATCGTATCTACCACACCTGTACCCCAGTACACGTAGTATGGAGAGGTTGAATCGCCATCAGTAATCGCAATTGTAATTTCTCCTGTAGCCGTACCGAAGCAATCAGCACCTTTGATAGCAGAAATTGAAATTTGTGGATCTGTTGGATCGTTCAATGTAATCGTATCAGCCAATGTACATCCGTTGGCATCTGTAACAGTTACAGAGTAAGTTCCGAATGTAAGATTGGTTATAGAGTTTGTCAATGGAGCTGGACCAGGAACAGTGATTGTTCCATAAGTGAACACTCCTTGCTTCTCCCAAGAAACTTGGTAAGGAGCAACTCCACCTGTTATTTCAACATCAGCAAAACCATTGTTTGCACCAGGGCATCCTAGCAATTCACCATCAAGTGAAATTGAAAGTAGAGCTGGATTAACAAGGCTTTGAGTAATCGTTGTTACACATCCGTTAGCATCAGTTACAGTAGCTGTATATACTTGAGCGTTCAAGCCAACAAGCTGAGCTGTATCACCACTTGCGGCGATGTTATCCGTAACACCATTACTCCAAACTACTACATAAGGAGCAGTACCACCGGCAACATTGTAATAAATGATACCGTCCGCAGCACCGTTACACGTTACTGGCTTAACAGAATCTACTGTTCCAACCAATACTGGTGGTTCATTAATTGTAACACTACTAGCAACTTCACAACCATTAAGGTCAGTTACAGTTACAGAGTATGTACCGGCAGTCAAACCACTGTTTGTAGCCGTAGTAACGCTGTTGCTCCATGCATAAGTATATGATCCCCATCCACCGCTAACATTAACAGTAGCTGATCCATCATTACCGCCGTTACATGAAACGTCCGTACTTGAAATATTATCGATAGCCAAAGGAAGCGCAGGCTCATCAACTGTTTCAGTCAATACGAAAACGCAATTGTTTGCATCCGTAATTGTAACAGTATATGTTCCAGCACCTACTCCTGTCAAATCTTCATTTGTAGATGTTGTAGACCACAAGAAACTATAAGGAGTAGTACCGCCCGTTGGGGTAATATCAATAGAACCGTCAGTGTCACCTTTACAAGTAACATCCGTTACGATCGCAGTTGCTGTAAGAACAGCTGGTTCAGTAATTGTAACAGAAGCTGTAGCCGTACAACCGTTAGCATCTGTAACAGTAACCGTGTGAACACCTGCATCCAACATGGTAGCTGAAGCGGTAGTTTCACTATTATCCCACAAGTAAGTGTAGCTTGGAGTACCACCACCAGCAGTTACTGTAGCAGCACCGTCATTTCCACCATTACATGAAACGTTCTGATCTACAACTGCTGAGGCAGTTAGTAGTGTAGGTTCAAGAACAGTCACAGTACCTGTTACAGTACAACCTTCCAAATCAGTTACAGTTACATTGTAAGTTCCAGCAGGAAGACCAGTTACGGTAGCAGTAGTCGATGCACCAGCATCGTCCCACTGATAAGTATAACTTCCCCATCCGCCTGATACAAACGCGCTAACTGAACCGTCAGAAAGTCCAAAGCAAGAAACTGAATCCTGAGTTAAGCTATCAATAGCCAATGGTAATGCTGGTTCGAGAACATTATATGTTTGCGTTTCAACGCAACTGTTCGCGTCAGTTACAGTAACCGTATAAGTTCCTGCAACTAGACCTGAAATATCTTGTGTGGTCTGACCACTACTCCATGCATAAGCATATGGCATAGTACCACCACTTACATTGATATCAATTATTCCGTCTGAATCACCTTTACAAGTTAATATTAAATCTGTTCCAATTCCATTAGAAATGGTAAGTGGCGCAGGTTGATCAACTGTAAATGACTTAACCAAGGTACAAAGGTTATCATCAGTTATAGTAACTGTATAAGTTCCAGCAACTACACCATTAAGGTCTTGAGTAGCCGCACCGTTTGACCATGCGTAAGTGTATGGAGGAGTACCTCCAGTAACTGTAAGGTTTACTATACCGTCAGCGAATCCAAAGCAAGTAACATCTGTTACAGATGAACCAACTTGTGACAACGAATCTGGCTCGTCAACAGTAACATTTAAGTAAACACGCTCACATCCTATTGCATCTGTAATAGTTAAGTCGTAAAGACCTGCAACTAGACCAAAGATGTCTTTTGTGTTTGATGTGAATCCACTAGGGCCAGACCACGCATAGGTATATGGAGAAACTCCACCTGTCGTACCCTGTGTCAAGATTGATCCATCTGATCCACCATAGCATGAAACATCGTTGTTTACGAAGTTACCAACACTAATTGGATCAAGTGGCTCATCAACCACATAAGAAGCAGTTTCAGTACAACCCAAAGCATCAACAACAGTTACATCGTATGTTCCTGCAGCCAATCCGGTTAAAGTCGTAGAACCACCGTCAGTAGCAACATTCGCTACATCTGTAGTCGACCAAGTCACGGTGTAACCAGGGTTACCTCCAGTGATAGTCAATTCAATCTGACCTGTTGGTGTAGAGTTACAAGCACTATCTACATCAGCAACCAAAGTCAAAGGAGCTGGCTCATTGATAACCAAGCTAGATGATGTATAAGCACATCCGTTGTCATCAAGAACATCTACTGAGTAAGTTCCTGGAGCAAGACCAGTAAATGTAAATGTACCGCCATCAGTCGCAATAGATCCTGTAGCTCCACCAGTAATTGTCAATCCATAAGGAGCAACACCACCGGTTACCGTAATTTCATATTCACCATCGTTAGCTCCGTTACACGTAACATCCGTTACCGCGTCAGTCGAAGCCAATGGAGCAGGTTCATTAATCGTAACCGTAGGAATAACGAAAGTACATCCATTATCATCGGTTACTGTAATATCATAAGTACCAGCTACTAGACCACCAATGTTAACTGAACCACCGTCAGTTGCAATAGAAGCAGTACCAGCTGAAGTACCTGTGTAATCTAAAGTATATGGTGCAGTGTTTCCACTAACCGTTACATCGATAGAACCTGTTGCGTCTCCGTTACAAAGCACATCGTTTCCAGTTTCAGTAACTGTCCAATCTGCAGCAGGTTGAGTAATTACCACTGAGGCAGTTGCCGTACAACCGTTGATATCAGTAACTGTAACACTGTACGTACCTGCCAAAAGTCCGCTCAAGTTTTGAGTCGAAGCAGTGAAAGGATTGCTTAGATAATCAGTTCCAACCCAGTTGAACGTTCCACCGCCATTTCCGCCAGTAGTATCCAACGTGATTGCACCTGTAGCATCTCCAAAACAAAGTACGTTTGTTTCAGTAATTGTTGCTGTAAGTACATTTGGCTCATCAACTGTATAAGTTATTGAAGTATCACAACCGTTTATATCAGTAATCGTCACTGTGTAATTTCCTTGAGTCAATCCAGATATATCTTCGGTAGTTGCAGTGTTTGACCACAAGAAAGTATAAGGAGGTGTATTTCCACCTACTACTGTGATGTCAATCGCACCATCAGAAAGACCATTACAGCTAACTGAATCAATTACTGCTGTAACATCCCATGGATCTGGCTCATTAACTACAAAAGATAATGTTTCAGTACATCCTGATGCATCTTCAACAGTTACGTCATATGTACCCGCTGTAAGACCTGATTGAGTAGGTGTATTTGAAACTCCATTTGACCAAGTAATTAGATATGGTCCTGAAGGAGGGGTAGTAGTAAATGAACGTCCACCTGTAATGTTGATACCAACGGCACCATCAGAACCTAAGTGGCATGTTACATCATTTGTATTTCCAGCATCTACGGTCACTACCAATGGAGCCGGCTCAGTAATTGTAGTACTAGCAGTTACAACACAACCTAACGAATCGGTTACAGTTACAGTGTACGATCCAGGAGCCAAACCGCCAATAGAATCTGTAGTAGCACCTGTATTCCAGTTATATGTATAAGGTGTGCTTGTATTCCAACCGCCTGTTACAACAGCAGAAATATATCCATTCGCATCACCATTACAAACTACATTACTATCATTCAAGGTCACAGCCAAAGCCGCAGCAGGCTCGATCACTGAGAAAGGCCCGAAGGAAGCTGTACAACTTGACGCATCGGTAATTGTTAATGAATAAGCCCCAGCAGCTACACCAGAAATATCTTGTGTAGCATCACCATTAGACCAGGCGTATGTATAAGGAGGAGTTCCGCCAGTAGGCGTAATATTAACAGCTCCGTCTGCATCACCTACACATGTAACATTAGTAATCGTTGTATCCAACAAGTCAATTTGACTTGGTTGAGTAATAGTTACGAAGTTTTGGTGCGTACATCCAGAAGCATCTGTTACATCAATTTGATAAGTACCAGCTCCTAATCCGACGAAGGTTACTGGCGTAGTAGCCGGTACATTAAAGAATGTTGTACCACCCAAAGAAATATCATAATTCGCTACTCCACCACCATCTACTTGGAATTCAACTTCTCCATCTGTAAGTCCAAAACAAGAGACCGGAGTAGTAGAAACAATACTAGAGGTTATTTGAGTAGGCTCATTAATTGTATATGTATCAACAACAACACAACCGCTATCATCTGTCACAGTTACATCGTATGAACCTGCTATAAGACCAGAGATATCTTCCGTCGTTTCACCCGTTGACCAGTTGAACGTATAAGGAGAACGTCCACCAGCTGGTGTAATATCAATCGATCCGTCAGAGAATCCAAAGCACGAAGCATCTGTTTCTGTACCGGTTACCGATACAGCCGCAGCTGGCTCGTCAATAGTTACTGACAATGTAGTCGTACACGAATTATCGTCTGTAATGGTCACCGTATAAGACCCACCTGAAAGACCAGTACGATCTTCTGTAGTTGCAGGACCATCACTCCATGCAAAAGTATAAGGAGTTGTTCCACCAGTAACCGTTACATCAATTGAACCGTCTGCATCACCAAAACAAGTAACTTCGGTTTGTGTAGAAGTAGCGGCAAGTGCTGCTACAGGTTCCACAACAGTTTCACTTCCTGTAGTAACACATCCATTGTCATCCGTTACCGTATATCCATAAGTGCCTCCATTCAAACCGGTAAAGGTTTGCGCGCCACCGTCAGTAGCAACTACTAGTGTTCCATTTCCTTGAAGAGTTACATCGTAAGGAGCTACACCACCTGAAACCGTAAATTCAATCTCTCCATCTGCATCACCAAAACAATCTACATCCGTAATGTTTGGCGTAACGCTCACCGCTGTTGGTTCAGTAATAGTTACTGTAGCTAGGGTTACAGTACATCCGTTATCATCCGTTACTTCTAAATCATACGTCCCTGCAGGAATACCCGACAAATCTTCTGTCGTATACGCTCCTGTATTCCAATCATAAGTATATGGAGATGTTCCTCCTGTAACAGTAACATTAATAGCACCTGTACTTTCTCCATTACACAATACATCTGTTTGACTATCGAAAGTAACAGCAAGAACTGGTGGCTCGCTAATAGAGAACGAACCTGTTACCGTACAAGAATTTGCATCTGTTACTGTGTAGTTATAAGATCCTACATCCAGTCCCGTTTGAGACACGGTTGTGTAAGGACCTCCTGGCCCTGTTACATTATATGTATAACCACCAGTTCCACCAGCAGGTGAAAAAGCATACGTACCATCAGCATCTCCATTACACTGAACATCCGTAGTCGTCAACCCATCTGTCAAAACAGCAGGCTCAACAACTGCAGCAGATGCAGTGGCTGTACAACCGTTAGCATCTGTAATTGTAACTGAATAAGTACCTCCACTTAAACCTGAAATGTCCTCGGTGGTTGCGCCAGTATTCCAAGAAAAAGAATACGGCGTAGTACCTCCAACAACTGTCAAATCTACCGACCCATCAGCGTCTCCGTTACAAGTAACATCAGTTCCCACTGTTGTTCCTGACAAGGCTAAAGCCGGTTGATTGATAGTATAACTTTGAGTTATGGGACCACAACCATTATCATCAGTAACCGTCACACCATAAGAACCAGCGGTGAGGCCAGTAATGGTGTCTGTTAGATCACTTGAAACGGTCGTTACTCCATTAGACCATACATAAGTATATGGTGCTGAACCTCCAGTTATTTCAATGGCTGCTGTTCCATCCGAACCTGCGTTACAGTTCACATCTGTAGATGCCGAACTTGCAACCAACAATTCAGCTGGTTCAACCAAGTTTACTGTTGCGGTTCCAGATAACGCACCAGCGCCATTGTCATCCGTAACAGTAATACTGTAAGTTCCTGCCGTCAACCCTGAACGAACATTTGTTGATACACCTGGTGCAACAGAGAAAGTGTTAGTTACACCATCGCTCCATACAATAAAGTAAGGATTGATTGCTGTACCCGATGGGTCGTTCGCGTTAACTGTCAACTCGCCGGTTCCGCCAAAGCAATCGATTGAATCGGTTACTGAGAGCGTCACTACGAGCTGTGCTTGTGCATTAGACCAACCACCAACGACAAAAAACGCCATCATCAGCAATGCGCCGATGAACGTTTTAGCCTTGGAAGACCTCCCGGAGGAGACATCTGTTGCTCTAACACCAAATACTTCAACCGGGGGATTCCCTTCGGTTGTCAGTGAATTGTAGAGGTTACTCATGATGTGTGTTAATTTAGTTTCTATGGATGTATGATTACTTACAAATTTACATACAAAATAACTCGACTACGCAGGTAGCCGATTTAAATTTGGGACAAAGATAATTTTATTCTTCAAATTACAAAAAATTACTTTTTTCTTTTTTGCCTTTATTTATGGGCATTTCCAAGTGATTTAACCCAAATTTAAAGTCTATTTTGCACATGTTCATTTACTTAAAATGGTCATTATTAACCGATTCACCTTTGACTCTGGTCCACAATTTTCAACCGAAACACTCTAGTCTTGGTATCAATATTAAATGTACGTTTAATCAAACCGAATTCAAAAGCGAAGTTACTAACTTATTAAACATAAATTGTTAATAACCCCTAAAAATATGTTGAAATCGCAATTTACAGAGACAAAAAACCAGTCAATCCGCCTAAGTTCATTGCAACAAATTGACTTTCAGTGATTTACGCGATATAATAATAGGCTTTCATAAATCGTTTATACAGAACTATTTTTAATTTATAACCGTATAACACTACCGAGGAGCTTATCGCTCTTAAAACGAGTTATATTGAGTATTTCCGAATTTAGTCCAAATCAGACGAGATTGATTCCAATTCTGAGAACACTTTTTCATATTTAGCGTTCAATTTGTTCAACTCTTCGCCCTTCTCGGTTATCAACTCATAATCGGCAGGATCAACTTTCGCAATTTCATTTTCTTTGTTCTCAATTTCCGTTTCCAACTTGTTTAATGCATTTTCCAAATTCCGAATCTGCTTGCGCTTTTCGTAATCCTTTTCTTCCGGTTCGGACCGGACTTCCTGGGGATCAGAATCTGGTTTACTCAAAAGCTTCTTATCTGATTCGGCGAGACGTGTGAAGTATGTTTGGGCATCCATCAATAGCTCATTGACTTTTCCATCTTTGACCTCCAGCAATCGATTGCCTAACCCTTGTAAAAAACTGCGGTCGTGACTCACAACCAAAACCGTACCCGAATAGTCTTCAATGGCTCGTTTGAGCACTTCTTTACTGTCAATGTCCAAGTGGTTAGTCGGCTCATCTAAAACCAAAAAGTTACTCGGATGCAAAAACATTCTACACAATGCCAAGCGGGCGCGTTCTCCACCACTCAATACACCGACTGTTTTATATACATCATCGCCTTTGAACAAGAAACTTCCAAGTATCGTTCTCGCACGTGGTCGTAACTCATCCGGTGCTTCGCGCTCAATGATATCCAAAACAACATCAGATTTATTCATGGCTTCAGTCTGCTCCTGGGCGTAATACGATCGAATAACACGGTACCCCTCTTCTATCTTTCCCTCATAGTCAATCTCGTTCATCACTGCCTTCAGGAAAGTACTTTTCCCCTGCCCATTTGCTCCAAGTAATAGGATCTTATCGCCGCGATTCACCATTAAATCGATATTCCTCAACACGACATGTTCATCATACGACTTTGTAAGACCTTCAATTTCCAGCACAACTTTACCGCTGTGTTCTGCTAGTGGAAAGTTGAATCGAATAGAACTTAGATCTTGATCGTCGATTTCAATCTCATCCAGTTTATCCAACTTTCGAATCAACGTCTGTGCAAAAGCCGCCTTAGATGCTTTCGCACGGAACTTTTCGATGAGTTTTTCAGTGTCCTTTATATATTGTTCCTGATTTGCTTTTTCACGAATCTGTTTTTCGACGCGTTCGCGACGCATTTCCAAAAACTTTGAATACGGTGCCTTGTAATCATAGAGCTTCCCATTAACCACTTCGAATGTCTTGTTCGATAACCGGTCCAAAAGCATTCGGTCGTGAGCAATAACAACAACCGCTCCCGAATACGTTTTCAAAAACTCCTCCATCCAAATAATCGAAGGTATGTCCAAATGGTTAGTTGGCTCATCGAGCAACAAAATATCGTTCCCTGCCAATAACAACTTCGCCAATTCAATCCGCATGCGCCATCCACCACTGAACTGCGAAGTCAACTTATCGAATTCACTTCGCTTGAATCCCAATCCCAGCAATACATTCTCAATGGCCCCTTCGTTAAAGTCCATTTCGAGCATGTTGAGCTTATCCTGCAACTCGGTCATTTCTGTGATCAAATCGGTATAGGCATCCGACTCATAATCTGTGCGTTCTTCCAGTTCAACGATGATATCCTGTACTCGTTTATCGATTTGATTCTTTTCTGCAAATGCTTTGCGAACCTCTTCAAGTAATGTGGAATCGTCGACCAACTCAATATCCTGAGAGAGATACCCGATGCGCGCACTCTTCTGTATATTAACTGTTCCTTTTTCAGGAGCTATTTTCCCAGTGATTATTTTAAAAATGGTAGACTTCCCAGCCCCGTTACGACCGACTAAACCAATTCGATCGCCGGGGGTTATCATAAAAGATATCCCATTAAAAATTGGAACACCTGAAAATGAGTGATGAAGATTACTAACTGATATCATCGTTTATTGCGTAATTTGCAGCAAAATTAGAATATATGTTCGGCAAAGGAACTAAGTTATACAGCATATTTCGGCACCGTTGCCCTCGATGCCACGAAGGTAAAGTATTTGTAGAAGCTAACCCGTATAACCTTACAAAGCTCACACAAATGCATGAGAAATGTGATCAATGTGGATTGAAATATGAGATTGAGAATGGATTTTTCTATGGTTCAATGTATGTAGCGTATGGCCTAACCGTTGCGGTAAGTGTTGCTGTCTTCGTTGCCTACTACACTTTCTCTGAAGTAGACGTTACGACCTATTTGTTGTTAAATGCCGCAGTCCTGATTGTAAGTATGCCACTATTATTCCGTTTGGCTCGCATGATTTGGTTGAACATCTTTATCGCATACAAGCGCGACGCAAAGAAAAGCAACTCTTCCGATTAGGTCATTAATCTTTTTTTAAAGCGTATTACGTCAGCTTTTGGATTGATGGTTTCACCATCAAGCATACGATTCACCAACCACTTTGCCATTAGTGGAGCATGCAAAATACCCCTTGAACCGAGGCCATTAAGCAAATAAACATTTGGAAGATTCGGGTGCTCACCTACTATAGGTTTTCGATCGGGACTGGTTGGGCGTATTCCACCTTGATGATCCAAAACTTCGGACGCATTCAATCCTGTTATCTCTTCAAACATTGCGAGCAGTTCATTTCGTCTGAGGCTGGTCGTTAACGGATGCAGATTATGTCTATCGTACGTAGCACCTACCGTGAATTCACTTTTTCGTTCTGGTTTAATAAAAACAGAACTATTGAGTATACCGTCTAGTTCAAGTTTTTCGCACTTGACCCGAATCCATTCTCCCTTATTTGGCTTTATGGGTAGTCGTTCAAAGGGTTTATTTTCTAAAATGGCAACTCCATTGGCATACACTATACGACTGTACTCCCGATCGCGATACCAAAATCGATCATCTGAAGTCTGTACATCATCAAACGAGAAATACGAATTTATCCGCTGCCCCTTCCCTTTCAGATCATTTAAATAAGCATTGATTAATACATTCGTTCTTAACGTACCAACGCCGTTTAATACACCAAATCCGAATTCAGAGGACAGATTTCCACAACTCTTAGCCTGCGAAAAAGAAACCATATTCGTGAACCGCGAGTCCGATTCAAGTAATTGCCAATTATTGTATTCCTCTTGCGTGTGGAGCTTCTTGTAGAAAGGCTCTTCATCTATGAATTTTATATTTAAATAATCTTCGATCTCACGGTAATTGTCGAGCAGTTTCCATGCAGCATTTGACTCCCACACCAAACTATTACGCTTAAGTACTACTGGATTATACAAACCTACCGCAACCCGGGTAGCTGAATGTGGACTCTCAACATCAACTATATCAAAGTCAACCGAGCGCTTCTTTAGCTCCCAGGAGAGGTTGATCCCAGCAATTCCGCCTCCAATAATTAAAACCTTTTCAGAAGACATAGCGAAGGTTTAATGAAAGGTCCGCTAGCAAAGTACCTCCGCGTTGCCGCAATGGAAAGTCAAGGAAAAACCGGTGATCCAACGAGACGCTAAACGGTATATCAGCAAACAAATAAGTTAATCCCAGTCCTAAATCGGGGCCTACTCCTTCGCCTTCGTAAAGAACCGACTCTTTTCCGAAATAGCTGTAATGACCGCCGAAAGCAATATATGCGATGGCCGTACCCTTGGTCGGTTGAAGCTGTTCTGTAATATCAAAGTTAATGTGGTACAAGCCTGCCAGTATAAAACCGTCCCAATTGGTCATTGCGATAGCTTCTACTGCGTTGCTGTATTTGGTATACTTCAACACTGAAATACCGCTTGCAACACCGGCCTTCAAACCGACCTCGCCATTGGGCAAACTCGTTTCTTGCGCCACGGCCGAAGAAAGGCCTATTCCAAGAAAAAAAATCAACAAAAAAAACTCCCTAACCTTTTCGGCTAGGGAGTTCTTGTTGTCGTATGAATTATGTCTGCTTAATACTCCCACAAGTCCAATTCGAAATTGCGAATTTGTTCTTTGATTTTCTGAGCCTCAAGCAATTGTTCCATTTGTGAGTAACGCTTATAATCGTATATCAATCGATCGTAAACATTACTTTCCTTTGTAATGTAGGAATGGAACATTCGTTTCATGAATATTTCTTCAAATGTCAAACGAGCTGCATCGTTGTAGCGATTGAATGTTTCGAAGTTAACAATCACGTTGCGAACTTCGGGGAACCACAACCAGAATAGCTGCTGTTTCTCGATTGCACCTGTTGCCGTGTTTTCAACATAAGCCACAGGGCAGATACCCAAAATACGAACCTCCATCACACTACGCTTTTTATCAAAAAACCAGTCTTCTTTGATTAAGTATTCTTTGATATCGGCGCTAACCACTTTGGTCGTATCCAAACGATCATAGGCGGCTCCGGTATTGATGTCGTAATCCGTTACGGTATCAATGCTGAAAATACGATCACCTACTTCAGTGGGTGTCATGATTTGGCGAAACTCATCATCGCCGTAAGCTGTAAGACTTCCTTCATTTACCACCGCATTAATCAATACCTCATAAAGACTCTTACGGTCCTTAATCGGTACAATGGGGTAATACAAAGGATGATTCAGCTTTTGCTTCATATCCAACTTTTGCCAATAACGCTTTGACCACATCACATCCGCTTCACGAACATGAGGATAAGGGATAACACGATTATTCGCATAGTGGTGTTTGATGTAAAAATTATCCTCTTCTGCCGTTGGCTTCGCCGAGTAATCCATTACGGATTGTGCGAATGCTCCACCAGCTAAAAGGCCAATTACACCAAATGATAAAATGAGCTTCTTAAACATAATCGTCAATTATTATTGAACGGTAAATACAATCGCAGGACAGTTTTTAACCCCGTCTGGACCTTTTGCACGGATCTCAGTAAATGAAACATCAGATCCAGGCTTCATACCGTTGATCAAATCTTTAACTTCTTTGTTGAATGCATTTCCGTTCACTTTTACGGTTTGAACGTATTCTCCACTCTGTGCACGTACCGTGAAACTAGAAACGCGGTATTGAATATCGAATGGGAAATCCTGCAGAATTGCTGCAACCCCTTGAGTACCTGCTAGTGCAGATTTCGATATTTTTCCTCCATCACGACCAGCAATCATAGGCATTGGAGGTGGAATTCGCTTAATTCGGAAGTCCATTTGTCCAATTTGTTTGCCGTTTGCCGAAACATTGATCTTGGCTTCGTTTCCGTTTCCAGCTTTCGCTACAAACTTTCCACGAGAACCCGAAATGCTGCATCCTGAACAAGTAACCGTAAGGTCATCTGGAGATACACCTGGTACCGAAACTTCGATAGGGTTATCCACTCCGCGATAAAGTACATTCATCGCCGTAGGTGAGATTACCGCCACCCCTTGTGCAACTTGATACGTACGTGGTTCTACGTTGAATTTCTGTAACCCAGTAGGCGTTTGAACTTCAACCACACCACCCCAAGTAAAGGTTCCTTCGGAAGTCGCTGGTACTACATATTGTCCACGTCCGTTTACCACTGGTACTTTATTGGGCTCTCCAATTGGATTACCTTCTTCATCGTACTCGTTGTAAACTTTAACCGTTGGGGTTTGAGTCGTATCAAATGCTGCAATGAAAATTTCAGCTGTGAACGTATCCCCTGTAAACACATAGCTGCTAGGAACCATGGCTACCGCATCCATTTTATTCACCTTGACATCGTACTTACCGATATTTTTCTGCAATTCTGTAATTACATCCAATTCAGTAGCACGAATATCCGATTGCATTTTCGTCATGAAGGTCACAATCGCCATAAGAGGATAATGCTCGAACTGTGCTTTCTCCCAGTCGACATTTTTCATGTCACCGACTTTTTGCTTCCCGGTATCGAACACTTGCTCAATACTGTTCACCAAAACGGCGTTTTCACTTACCATCTCGGTTACAAGATTTCGATATTTATCAATTTCCTTACTCAACTCGTAAGCTTTCTTTTCACGAACTAGAAGGTAACTCGCTGCGATTTCGTTGTTATCCATTTTTGGATATTCACCTTCCTCGCTCATTCCACCTGCGCGATTGATAATTTCATCTTTTAACCCTTCAACGTATGCAAACAGATCATCTGATGCTTTCTTCACTTGTTGGGCTTTATCATTCCATTGCTTTGCCTTTTGGGGGTTCTCTTGAACCGCCTGAGCAAATTGAGCATAAATATCGCTGGTTTGATCTTCCATTTTATCAACGGAAACCTGCATACTCTCATTTACTTTCACAAAAGCATCGAGGATTTCTTTTGAAACGTTCAACGCCAGTAGTGCCGTCAACACGAGGTACATCATGTTGATCATTTTCTGACGTGGTGTTTGCTTTCCGCCTGCCATTTCTTTCTTTTTTCAGTTTTGTTAATGAATCAATTAAGAATTGACATTCATAGCCGATAGCATCTTGCCATATACGCCGTTCAAAGAACTTAGGTTCTTCGTTAGGCTCGCAACTTCTTGTTGTAGTTTCTGACTGTCTTCAGCAGTTGTCGCTAGGTTGCTCAACAATTGTTGAGTTGCTTCGGTTTGCTTTTGACTGCTCGTCAATTGAACTTCATAGAGCGCATTCAAGGACTCCATATTTTTCGCTGCTTTATTGATTGCTTCATTGTATTCTTTGGTAGCAGCTGCACTTTCTACTGTGCTGTTCAATTTGCTTGCTGCTTCACCGAATGAACGCAATCCACTTCCTAGACTTTCGATGAGTTCACCATCAATTTTAGCCTCTTCAAGCATGTTGTCCAATTCCTGTGTAGGTGACAAATTACGACGACCGCTTGACTTCGCTTCGGATTCGTCATCCATCTGTGCAAGTTCTGGATATACTAGGCTCCAATCTACCTCTTCATGAGGTTTTTCGAATGCCGAGAAGAAGAAGATGATACTTTCCGTCCCCAGTCCAACAATCAACATGTAATCCGCACCTGGAAGGTGAAGAATTTTAAAAAGTGCACCCAAAATTACAACTGCTGCCCCCCATCCATAGAGTTTAGCCATGTTGTTCTTCCATCTCTTCGAGTTTACATTAAATAGAGCCATTCTGCAAAATTTGATTTAGGTTATAACTTAGTTTAATGGATTAAAATTGTCTTGCTTATTGGAAATCACTCATATCACGTCCCATAAAGGACTGAACGGTGCGGAAACCAATGAAGCTTTTAGCAGTATCTTGATATTCGTAGTCACGAGTTGCGGTTTGCAAATAGTAACCGATGTCTTTCCATGATCCACCGCGAATTACTTTGCGCTTTAACGTAATCGGATCACTATCTTTTGCATCGTACTGGAAATCCGGATTCATATCGTGTTCAAATTGATACGTATTCGGATCATAAGCGGTTACTGTCCACTCACTTACATTCCCCGCCATACAATACAATCCGTATTGATTTGGCCAGTAAGCTGTCGCCTTTACAGTTTGGAAACCTCCGTCCAATACATAGTTACCACGCATTGGCTTGTAGTTTCCGAGCATACAACCTCTCGAGTTTCTGATATATGGACCTCCCCAAGGATATGGGTTGTTTTCTAAACCACCACGAGCAGCATATTCCCACTCCGCCTCAGTGGGTAGACGGAACTCTTGTTCGTAAGGTCTTTTATCTGCCGACAAGTAAGCATCGCGATAACGCGAACGCCAGTTAGCGAATGCTCTTGCTTGCTCCCAAGTGATACCAACTACAGGGTAGTCATCGTAAGCGGGATGCCAGAAATACTTATCGTGCATCGGCTCATTGAATGAATACGCAAAATCACGCACCCACACCAAGGTATCCGGATAAATAGGAACTACCTCTTCTTCAATAAATTCAGCACGGGATTCAATTCCTCCTTCATACGATTCGGTGTCGTAATTCCAGCGATTATCCATATTTGCCGCACGACGCTTGTTGATCCAGTAATATTTGAAGATCATTTTACGCGTATCAATTTGCTTGCGATTATAGAAACGCTCCTCAACTGGATAGTACAACTCTTCCAGTGCATAGATAACATCTTCGTCGTCGCTATCCCACTCAATCGGAGTTTCCCAATTCAAGCGAGGTTCGTCAAGAAAATTTCCGTTTTCATCTTCTTCGATCCACTCAAACCCAAGCGCACCTGCATCTGCGAGATATGTGCGGGCTAAGCTATCGCGGACCCAATGTACAAACTGACGATATTCATTATTGGTAATCTCTGTTTGGTCCATGTAAAATGGAGCGACAGATACAGTTTTGGTCGAATTGACCATACCATATGGAACATCTTGGTCATTGGCACCCATTTGATACGACCCCATAGGAAGGAAAACCATTCCATAAGGATCTGCAGGCCACCATTCCTGACGACCTTGGACACCGACAAGTTCACCTCTGTCTGAACCGGCACATCCAGCAAGGATGGCTGCGGCAAAAGTGAATGCAATCAGCTTTTTCATCGTGTTCATATGTTTTGCCATAAGGGCTAGTTTAGATGCTTATTCAATTAAACGCAAAAAATCACCTCGTTTTAAAAGATGATTTTAAGCCATCATATTTTTTGAAACGCCAATATTACAAAAATCTTACGTTACGGTATTTTTGTGGCGTTCTTGGCGGAATCTCAATAGAGAAACAATAACTCGCCATGATCTCGTGAGATCCATTGCTGCGCAAATTCAATTGCGAAGTCGTGATATCGTAAGAATAACCTACACGCAATTGCTCCGTAATATTATATCCCAACATTACCGCTACAGCATCCTGCAGCCTGTAACTAACGCCACCATAAAATAAATTATTGTATTCAGCAATCGCGTTGATGTCCAATTGGAAGCTCGCGAGATCTGTTTTCACCAATAAACTCGGACGAAGTTCCCATTCTGGCGCTACATCCCAATTGTATCCACCATTTAAATAAAGGTGTTGCGTTTGATCGAAATTCAAATCGTTGGTGTATTGTGCTGAAAAAGGAACCAAGTGCGACACACTTGCGCCAGCCCACCAGTCATCTGTCCAGTAATAGAATCCCAAGCCGATATCAGGGATCATTTCATTGATTGGCTCATTTGGTATCAATGGATCAATTGCGCCCGAACCTCCCGTTGGGTCGATCCAAGTAGCATCCTGAATTCCCACATTACTAATACCAAAACTCGCTCCGATACCCAATGTACCTTCTCCCAAATTCAAGTGATAGGAGTACGATAAGCGAACATCTCTTGTATATTGAAAACCCAGCTGGTCCGCCGTTACGCTCAAACCAACGCCACCGCCCAAAAAGCGAACAGGAAGGTGTGCATTTACATTGAGTGTTTGCGGGTTGCCATCACCGAATCCTACCCACTGCGTGCGCGCCAATCCATTCACACATATCGCATCACCCGAACCGGCAACGGCTGGGTTGTATAAAATGCGATTAAACATGTATTGAGAGAATTGCACATCCTGCTGTGCAGAGGCAATAAATCCTGAAATTACGAGTAACGCAGTAAAGATTCTCTTCATAACAACTATTGGGTTTCTCCTTTTCAAAGTGCTAAAAATAGCGAAAATTTATAACAGCACAATATTATATCAACATTTGGCTGTTTATTTTTTTTATGACAACCGTTTAAATGCTCGCCACCAACGGTCTGGAACCTCTTGTTCTGTCGCTTGTTGGTAGTCCTTGTAACTACAAGGTATAAGCATATGACGGTTATGCGATAGCTCAAGGTTGGGTTCAACCGGAACTTCGATCCACCATCTTCCACTTTTATCGCTTTTGTAAAAGCTCAAATCCATGTCAATTTCTTCCATCGGCACGATATAATGTGCATAGGTCTTGCGATTTCCAAATGGAAAGTCGTTGTACCTCAAACTCACGCCTTCCATAAAGTACCATATGGTTTGGGCGATCAGTCGAGCCGTATGATTATTTTGATCCTCCCCTCCGAGGTATTCGAAAATGCCGAACGAACTGCATTTATCACTCATCCCTGCATAACGAGCAAGTGCACAGAACTCCTCACCATAAAAACCATTCGGCGATCCATACTTATTGGCGGGGGCCTCACTCATTCGAACCGCATTGATGTCAAAAGTGATTAAATCTGCATCGCGAAGAATGGGTTCAGCTTCTCGAATATCTGCCTGAACTGTTCCCAGCCGATGCGTTTCGAAAAACATGTTCTCCATCAGGTCTATTTCGTCCTTATTAATGTAGTACGTTTGATACCCCAAATTCGAGAAATTGAATAAGTTTCCCGACTTATCCATTACGATATGACTCAAATACGATCCGTTACTGAGTGGTTGACCTGGAATTCCCAAATCAAAAGACGAATCTACTGATGCGATATTCACGGACTGCTCCATGGCTCCGTAGGCCTGAAACATTGGTAGTGTCAAATCTTGAGAGCCTCCGAGAATCACAGGAATGACGTTTTGCTTGAGAAGATATTCCACCGCACTGCGCAGCGCATATTGGGTGTCTGCCATCGACTCGCCTGGAAGTATATCCCCAAGATCAGAAATCTCAAACCCCCAGCGCCCGGCGAACAATCTATAGAACTCAGAACGAATGGCATCGACCCCTTCCATATCCTCCATCTGACCTCCTCGGAAATCAGGGACGCCGATGATGGCCACCTTGGATTCTTCGAAGTTGGGCAGTGTTCCATCGTTTATTTGAATGGTGTTCCGAACAGAGGCAGGATGATAATCCTTGGTACTGCCTAGTACATCAGGGTGTACGGGGGTGAAAAAATCTGCTATCATTTCTTCTTTCTTCCTCGAGATTTTGTTTTAGGTGCCTTTTCAATAATCTCCTGGCACTGCTCCAAGGTCAACTCTTCCGGTTTTTCACCTTTTGGAATTTTGTAATTCTTTTTCCCTTGTTTGATATATGGACCGTATCGACCATTCAATACTTCAATTTTCGGGTCGACCTCATCATACACATTAATATACTTGTTCTTTTCCTGCTCAATTTTTTCTTCGATCAATTCAACAGAATCCTCCATATTAATTGAAAGCGGATCGTGACCTTTGATGGAAATAAACATACCATCGTAACGCACATAGGGTCCAAATCGGCCTACACCTGCCACCACTTCTTTTCCTTTGTATTCGCCTACTGTACGAGGAAGCTTGAACAACTCCAATGCTTCTTCTAGCGTAATGGTTCCGATTTGCTGATCCTTGAGCAAGCTCGCAAACTCGGGTTTTTCATCGTCCTCTGCGGACCCTACTTGGACCATTGATCCGTAACGACCAATTTTGGCATAAACCGGTTTCCCCGATTTTGGATGATCTCCCAAGTATCGCTCGCCCGCACGTCGACCTTTCTCTTCGGCAGCCTCTTGCACTTTAGGATGAAAGTCTTTATAAAACTCGCGAATCATTCGATTCCATTCCCGCTGGCCTTGAGCAATATTATCAAACTCCTCTTCCACTTTCGCTGTGAAATGGAAATCCATTATTTCATCGAACTGCCCCATCAAATAATCGTTGACCACCATTCCGATATCGGTCGGGAACAATTTATTCTTCTCAGCTCCTGTTATTTCACTTTGCATCGAAGAGTTCAATTCGTCTTTTACAAGAGTCAGAACATGATACTTACGCTCCTCTCCTTCTTTGCTCGTCTTCTCGACATATTTTCTATTTTGAATCGTACTGATTGTGGGTGCGTAAGTTGAAGGTCGGCCAATACCCAAATCCTCGAGCTGCTTGACCAAACTCGCTTCAGTGTAACGCGGTGGATGCTTGCTGAATCGCTGTACCGCTTCGATATCTAGGTTATTCAACTCCTCCCCTTCGCGAAGTGCAGGCAGCATGCCTTCCTGCTCCTCGGGTTCGTCATCCGTACTTTCGAAATACACCTTTAAGAATCCATCAAAAGCAATCACTTCACCTTTAGCCTGGAAAATGTCCGACGTTTTATCATTCTCGATATCTACCGTCGTGCGTTCCAATTTGGCCTCGGCCATCTGACTGGCAATTGTGCGCTTCCAAATCAAGTCGTACAAACGCTTTTGTTGCGCATCGGCTCCGGCATTTCTTCGATTCAGCGATGTGGGTCGGATGGCTTCGTGCGCTTCTTGAGCTCCTTTACTCTTCGACTTGTACATTCGCGGTTGGCTGTACTCTTCACCAAAATCTTTTTTCACCTCTTCGGCCGCAGCTGCCACCGCCTCCTTGGACAAATTCACGCTATCGGTACGCATATAGGTAATCAATCCATTTTCATATAGGCGTTGAGCAAGCGTCATGGTTTGACTTACGCTAAAACCCAATTTTCGAGCTGCCTCTTGTTGCAGCGTCGACGTTGTAAATGGCGCGGCTGGGGTACGTTTACCCGGTTTTTTCTCCACTTTAGCCACGCGATACGCAGCACCTTTCAAAGCTTGAAGCAAGTTTTCGGCTCCTTCGAGGTCACTTACGCGATGATTGAGCTCTCCCCGAAAAGCATGGTTGTCGGTGTTGGCAAAGTTTCCTCGGACACGGAACCAAGATTCGGGTTTGAATTCCATGATTTCGCGTTCTCTTTCGACAATCAAACGAACAGATACGCTCTGAACTCTTCCGGCAGAAAGTCCTCCTTTGATTTTTCTCCACAAGACTGGCGATATTTCAAACCCCACCAATCGATCCAAAACCCGACGCGCTTGTTGTGCGTTCACGAGATTCTGATCAATTTTTCGCGGTTTTTCAATGGCCTTAAGAATCGCGTTTTTGGTGATTTCATGAAAGACGATCCGATCTGTCGTAGCCACATCGAGATCCAACGCCTTGGCCAAATGCCATGCTATGGCTTCTCCCTCGCGGTCCTCATCCGTCGCCAACAATACCTTTTCGGCTTTCTTGGCGAGGTCTTTCAGTTCTTTCACCGTCTTTTTCTTGTCGGGCGAAATCACATACTCGGGTTCAAAATCTCCCTCTATATCAATTCCCATTGAACTTCCCGGAAGATCCCGAATATGCCCGATGCTGGACTTAACGACGTAATCTTTTCCTAAATATTTTTCGATGGTCTTGGCCTTTGCAGGGGACTCGACAATCACTAAATTTTTTGCCATACTGTGTATTTTAATCCGGTTGAGCGTTTTGCAAAATAACGACAAATCCAACACATATGAGAACTCTGCAACCCACAAATCGTTCAAAGGTCCCAATTCAACCCCTGACAAGTTGTCACTTCAGACTGTATTTCGTACTTTTGTGAGCTTGAAAAACGAAGACATGGAAAACACGCATTTGGGCAATAAAGTTATCGACGAAAAGCGTCAGGGCGAAGCACTGGTTAAAGACGCTGTGAATGGAGGTGGAGCGCGTAAACTCTACATAGAAAGCTACGGATGTCAAATGAATTTCTCAGACAGTGAAATCGTCGCTTCGATCTTGGGTGAAAACGGTTTTGACACGACGAGAAACATTGAAGAGGCAGATGTAGTATTTTTAAACACCTGTTCGATTCGCGAAAAAGCAGAAACTACAGTTCGGAATCGATTGAATCATATCAATACAGCTAAAAAATCTAATCCGGGCATGATTGTCGGGGTTTTGGGCTGTATGGCTGAGCGCCTCAAAGATCAGTTATTGGAAGAAGAAAAATTGGTAGACATGGTCGTCGGACCTGATGCTTACCGCGATCTTCCGTCCCTGATCGAAGAAGTAGATGGAGGACGCAAGGCGGTGAACGTAATCCTTTCGAAAGAAGAAACCTATGCCGACATTAATCCAGTTCGCTTAGGCGGAAATGGAGTAACTGCATTCGTGAGCATCATGCGCGGATGCGACAACATGTGCACATTCTGTGTGGTACCATTTACACGGGGTAGAGAACGCAGTAGAGATTACGAATCCATCATCAAAGAGTGCGTTCAATTGGCCGAAAACGGCTATAAAGAAGTAACGCTTCTCGGTCAAAACGTCGACAGTTATTTGTGGTATGGCGGAGGATTGAAGAAGGATTTTAAAAATCTCAGCGAAGAGGAAAAGGCCAAAAGTGTCAATTTCGCTCAATTACTCGAAAAGGTCGCATTGGCGGTACCGGGTATGCGAATCCGCTTTAGCACTTCGCATCCCAAGGACATGACCGACGACGTACTGTACACCATTGCGAAATATCCAAATATTTGCAAATACATTCACTTACCTTTCCAATCGGGTAGCGATCGCATTTTGGAATTAATGAACCGCGGGCATACTCAAGAATGGTATAAAAAGCGCATTGACGCCATCCGTTCCATTATTCCAAACTGTGCAATTTCAATGGATGTGATTTCGGGGTTTTGCACCGAAACGGAAGAAGACCACCAGGACACATTGGACGTATTGCGTTACGGCGAATATGACTTTGGCTACATGTTCAAATACAGTGAGCGTCCCAACACTATGGCGCAGCGCAAGTTTAAAGACGATGTTCCTGAGGACATTAAAAACAGACGTCTACGCGAAATCATCGACCTTCAGCAAGAAAACAGTTTGAAGCGCATGAAAACCTATGTTGGTCAAACGCACCGCATTTTGGTTGAAGGCACTTCGAAAAAATCGAGCGAAGAATTATTTGGCAGAACCACGCAAAACGCTGTGGTAGTTTTCCCAAAAGAAAACTACCAACCGGGTGACTATGTAGATGTTTTTGTCGAAGACTGTACAAGTGCAACCCTAATCGGAAAAGCGGTAGGGAAAGCAGACAATCCATAATATACAGAGCATGACCGACCTGCAAAGCTTAAAGCAGCGATTTGAAATTATTGGTAACACCGTACAGCTAAACCGGGCTTTGGAAAAAGCCGTTCAGGTTGCGCCAACGGATATTTCTGTACTCGTGACGGGCGAAAGCGGTGTTGGGAAGGAAAACATGCCGCGCATAATCCACTCTCTATCTGCTCGCAAACACCAACCCTATATCGCGGTAAACTGCGGCGCCATTCCAGAAGGAACAATCGATTCGGAGCTTTTTGGGCATGAAAAAGGGGCTTTTACCGGAGCAACCGCTTCGCGGAAAGGATACTTTGAAGAAGCCGATAGTGGAACTATTTTTTTGGATGAAGTCGCAGAGCTTCCCCTTGCAACTCAAGTCCGTCTCTTGCGCGTTCTGGAAACAGGGGAGTTCATTCGTGTAGGTAGTTCAAAAGTGCACAAAACAGATGTCCGCATTGTTGCGGCTACCAACATTAACATGTTCGAGGCCATCAAAAAAGGGCGTTTTCGAGAAGACTTATACTACCGACTCAATACAGTAGAAATTCACTTACCCCCCCTTCGCGAACGCAAAGAAGATATTCATTTGTTGTTTCGAAAATTTGCTGCAGATTTCGGTCAGAAATACCGCATGCCCGTTATCCGACTAAAGCCGGATGCAGTTGAACTTATTGAGCGGTATAGTTGGCCAGGGAATATTCGACAACTCAAGAATTTTACCGAAGAAATTTCGGTCATTGAAGCCGAGCGCGAAGTGGGCGCCGAAGTCGTATTAAAGTATCTTCCCGACGGGAAGCGAACCGCTGTTCCCGCACTTTATAATCCCGAAGAAAAAGGAGAAGGCGGAAGCGATTTCAAAAGCGAGCGCGATATTTTGTACAAAATTCTGTTCGATATGCGCAGTGACTTGAACGACCTGAAGAAAGTCACGATGGAGCTGATGAAAGGCAATTCGGATGCTACAGAATTTGCGCAGGAGAATCCGGCCCTTATTCATAAGCTGTACGGAGATACCGATGGAGATACTGTTCTCCGTCTGCCCGCCGAAAAGAGTGAGCCTGATTCCGAAATAAGCCGTGATAATACGCGTTTTTTAGATGTAGATGACGTTATTGAAGAAGAAAGTCTAAGTCTGCAAGACAAAGAAATCGAGCTCATCAAAAAGGCGTTGGAACGCAATAATGGAAAACGGAAAGACGCGGCAAAAGAACTCGGTATTTCAGAGCGCACACTCTACCGAAAAATAAAACAATTCAACCTGAACGCATAACGTGAAAAAGCTACTGCTCTATTTTGGGATCATCGGGATACTTCTCGCACCAACATCCTGCGGAGTGTATTCCTTTACGGGAGCATCCATTTCGCCAGATGTAAAAACGGTGAGTGTGGAGTTCTTTGAAAATGTTGCTCCATTGATCAACCCCAACTTGAGTCAGGTTTTCACCGAAAAACTCAAGGACATCTTTATTGTCCAAACCAATTTAACGCTCACCCAAAAAAATGGGGACTTGAATTTTGAGGGAAGTATAACCGATTACAACATCCGCCCGATGAACGTTCAAGCTGGCAATCAGGTTGCACAAAATCGCTTGACCATATCTGTTCGCGTGACATTCACCAATACAGTTGAGCCCAAGAATGACTTTGAAAAAACTTTTACGCGATTCGCCGATTTTGACGCGAGTCAGACGCTGAGTTCGGTAGAAGCTGATCTGGTGGAACAAATCACAGAAGAACTCACTCAAGATGTATTTAACGAAGCCGTTGTAAACTGGTAGTGATGGATGTACAAAACCTCTATAATTGGATGGAAAATCCTTCGGCACTGGGCGAAAAAGAAGCCGAGGAGCTAAGTGAGGTAATACGCGAATATCCATTTTTTCAAAACGCCTATTTCCTTCGTCTAAAGGGACTTTACAACGCGGATTCGCACAAATACAATGCTTTTTTAAAAAATACTGCGGCTGTAGCTGGAAATCGAGCCGTACTTTTCGACTTTATCACGGAAAAACATATCATCGAAAAAGAGCTCGAGAGCTATATTCACGAAGAGGACGGACCTGAATTACTCGAGGGTGATACAGAAGTAACAAGCCCGTTACACAGCGACGAAACAACAGAATCAAAACTCGAAGAAAATAATCCGTCTGAAAAAGCAGATACTCCGAGTCCGGAGACGGAAGTTGAGGAGCTTAAAGCTGAAATCGAAGAACCTACACCGGATGAAAAAGCAGACGAACAGGAATCTGAAGTAGGCAAGCCGCTTCAGTTTGACCGAAATGAACTACACAGTTTTAGCGAATGGTTGAAATTAACCCGTGCAAAACCCATCGAGAGGACAGAGGACGAAACTCTTGGCTCAGAAAATGAAGCCTCGACAGTTAGCGAAGAGCTGCCTGGTGAAAAAGATGAAAAGTCGATGATCATTGAGCGCTTTTTGGCTGGTCAACCCAAAATAACACCTCCGGCAAAAGACAAAAAAACACGAGCAGAGGAACACGAACACCAACCTTCAAACGCACTAATGACGGAGACTTTAGCGCGGGTATACGTGGAGCAAGGCCTCTATAAAAAAGCGATTACTGCCTATGAAATTTTACGCTTGAAATATCCCGAAAAAAATAGTTTCTTTGCAGACCGCATTGCGGAGATCAATGACTTGATGAACAAATAACAAAACTCATGTACTTTATTTTTGCCGTACTGATTATCATTGTGTGTCTTCTACTTATGTTGGTGGTTTTGGTACAAAACCCCAAAGGAGGAGGACTTTCTTCTACGTTTGGTGGAGGAGGAAACCAGATGTTGGGCGTAAAGAAAACGACCGACTTCTTGGAAAAGAGCACATGGACATTAGCCATTGCGCTGATTTCCCTTATCCTTTTGAGCAATTTTGCCATAGACAGAGGTACCGTTGAGGTTCGCGATTCGCAAATCGAAACCGAGGGAGTACAACCTCCAGCGATGCAGCAACAAGCACCAGCTCAAAACCAAGGGCAAACCCTTGAAGACATGCCTTCTGGAGTAGAAGATCAACAATAAGACATTACATACCCCTATTTGCAAAAGCCGATCTGTCAGGATCGGCTTTTCTTTTTTCATCCCTGTCATATTCAACTGACAAATTGTTCCATTCTTTCCCTTGGCACGTTTTTCGACAGGTGTAGGGCAAGAAAATCGATTTTGTTTAACTAAAATAATTCAAAACCATGGCAGAACTCAACATTAAGCCGTTGGCCGATCGCGTTGTCGTAGAGCCAGCGCCTGCTGAGACCAAGACCGCTTCAGGTCTAATCATTCCGGACACAGCACAAGAAAAACCTCAGCGAGGAAAAATCGTTGCTGTAGGCAATGGAAAAAAAGACGAACCCATGACCGTTAAAGTCGGTGACATGGTATTGTACGGAAAATTTGCTGGAACAGAAATCAAACTCGATGGTGGAGATTACCTCATCATGCGCGAGTCTGACATTCTTGCAATTGTATAATCACGATTTTAAAAACACAAAAATAAAAACACATGGCAAAGGAAATCAAATTTGATATCGAAGCCAGAGACGCCTTGAAAAGAGGTGTTGATGCATTGGCTAATGCAGTTAAAGTAACATTGGGACCCAAAGGACGCAATGTCGTTATTCAAAAATCATTTGGCGCTCCAACCATCACCAAAGATGGAGTATCTGTAGCTAAGGAAATCGAGCTAGAAGATGCACTGGAGAACATGGGTGCACAAATGGTTAAAGAAGTCGCTTCAAAAACTGCAGACATTGCCGGTGACGGGACAACAACCGCTACCGTTTTGGCGCAAGCTATTGTTACGGCTGGACTGAAAAACGTAGCTGCTGGAGCCAATCCAATGGATCTGAAACGCGGTATTGATAAAGCTGTAGAGGCCATTATCGCGAATTTGAAAGGGCAAACCCAAGAAGTGGGTGACAGCTATGATAAAATCGAGCAGGTTGCCAGTATTTCAGCGAACAACGACAATTCTATCGGATCACTAATCGCTGAGGCGATGAAAAAAGTGGGCAAAGAAGGTGTAATTACCGTTGAGGAAGCGAAAGGAACAGAAACTACTGTAGACGTAGTAGAAGGTATGCAGTTCGATCGCGGATATCTTTCGCCGTACTTCGTAACCAACACTGACTCGATGGAGGCGGAATTGGAGAATCCATTCATTTTGATTTACGACAAAAAAGTAAGTTCGATGAAGGATCTTCTTCCCGTACTCGAACCGGTATCACAAAGTGGCCGTCCGCTATTGATTATCGCTGAGGATGTTGAAGGCGAAGCGCTTGCCACACTCGTAGTGAACAAAATTCGCGGTGCGCTTAAAATTGCCGCGGTAAAAGCTCCAGGTTTCGGCGACCGTCGTAAAGCAATGCTCGAGGATATCGCTATCCTTACCGGAGGTACAGTTATCAGCGAAGAACGTGGTTTCAAATTGGAAAACACGACGATGGATATGCTGGGTACAGCAGAAAAAATCGTCATCGATAAGGATAACACGACCGTTGTAAATGGTGCCGGTAACGAAGCGGACATCAAAGCACGCGTTGCACAGATCAAAACACAGATCGAGAATACAACAAGCGATTACGATCGTGAAAAATTACAAGAACGCCTTGCCAAGTTAGCAGGTGGAGTCGCGGTATTGTACATCGGCGCTGCTTCTGAAGTAGAGATGAAAGAGAAAAAAGACCGTGTAGACGATGCGCTTCACGCGACACGAGCTGCCGTAGAAGAAGGTATTGTTCCTGGTGGTGGAGTAGCTCTTGTTCGCGCCATGTCGGCCCTCGAAGACTTGAAAGGCGAGAATGAAGACGAGAACACCGGTATTCAAATCATTCGCCGTTCAATCGAAGAGCCATTGCGTCAAATTGTAGCTAACGCTGGTGGCGAAGGTTCGATTGTTGTAGCCAAAGTATTGGAAGGTTCGAAAGACTTCGGATACAATGCAAAAACGGGAGAATACCAGAACATGCTTGAAGCCGGAATCATCGATCCGACGAAAGTTACACGCGTAGCGATTGAAAACGCTGCTTCTGTAGCTGGTATGTTGCTCACAACTGAAGCAACCATTGTAGACATCAAAGAAGATGAACCAGCAATGCCTGCTCCAGGAGGAATGGGCGGTGGTATGCCGGGAATGATGTAATTCACTCCTCATTTACAAACAAAAAGGTCCGGAGTTTTCCGGACCTTTTTTTATTCGATTTATTTCTCTGGAGTTAAGCCAATAGAGCCTTGGCGGCTGAGGCGATTCGCTTCCCATCTGCACGACCTTTGAGTTTTCCAGAGGCCATTCCCATTACTTTTCCGATGTCCTTAGCACTTTCTGCTCCGGTTTGCTCAATGATACTTTTTAGTTCGGCTTCCAATTCTTCATCGGATAATTGAGCTGGTAGAAACTCTTCGATGATTTCCATTTGAGCGCGTTCTTCTTGGGCCAAATCACTTCTCCCCTCTTTCTCGTATACTTCGATAGAGTCTTTCCGTTGTTTTTGAAGTTTGGTCAAAATCGCCAGTTCATCATCGGCCGACAACTCCGTACCCGGAGATTCTGTTTTCGCCATCTGAATAGCCGATTTAATTGCCCGCAGCGCTGCCAAACTCACTTGATCCTTGGCTTTCATAGCTGCTTTCATTTTATCCATTATTTGGGCCTCTAAACTCATCGTTTCATTTTTTTTAATTCTACATAAAAAGGGCAAATCTGCCGTTGCAAATTTACCCTTTTCAAATCACTAACTAAACAACTACTTATCAAATTCCTCAATCCACGTTATCGTGCAGGAATGAGTTCTTGGTTTTAATGGACGTTCCCTCTTCGTCATCGGTCAAGGTGAAGTTGCTTTTCGGCTGATCCGATGAGTGAGGAGTTTCGTTCAGTTCAACACCTTTGCGCTTGTAGGCCGGTTCGTTTTCCAGCTTTTCGATTCCCCGAGTGGATTTGTTGAACTTGTGGTTGAACTGATTCAATCTAGCCCTGCGCTCGTCCGCTCTACGACGACTAGCCTCTATGCTATCCTCATAGGAATCTTCCATCGCGCGTTTGCGTTCGTCATCACGTGTGGTGCGCTTGGAGGAAATTGGCGCTTCTGTGCTCTCGGAATGCTCCGCCTCAGGAATGCTCAAGGTGATTTCACCATCCAACGTATCTACTTTTTCTGGTTCATCGTCTTTCGGCTCCTCCGGCAATTCATCCTTTATGCGATCATCTTTTGTAATCAATTCAAAACCCATGTCATCATCTTCCTCCGCACCAAACACGTAGCTTTCTAAACTCGCCTCTGATTCCTCGCTTTCCTCTTCCTCTACATCCAAGGTATAGCGTATGGTCTCTTCTTCATTCACCATTGGCATTTCATCCACCGTCGGCTCTTTCGATGTAGCCTCTGGTTCAGTCTCAGTTTCTGTTTCGGTAGCTGACTCGTGTTGAGTGCTCGATCCGAAAAAACCAAAAGAAATGGGCTTTACAAACTTGCTTTCACCGGCTTCGGCCTGTTCTTCCGCCGAGGCTATAGAATTATCGGCTTCTTCTTCCTCTTCCGAATCCGTTGTAAATGTAAACCCATCCTCATTCATGGACTCCTCATCCAGATTCAATACATGAACTACCTTTTCATCCGAATCTTCCGTTTCCTCTTCAGCTGCGTTATCAGCGATTTCACTTTCGTCTTGCACTTCCTGCACTTCGGCAGAAGGCTCATCACTCCAACTAAAAAGGTCGGGCTCTTGCGCGTCTACCACTTCATTTTCCGGCTCCACTTTTTGATCTTCCGAAGGATGAGAGACAACCTTGTTCTCAACCTGTTTCTCTTCGCCTTCTTTGCTATCACCGAGCTCAAAAATTATTTTTTTACCTGGGGATTCCTCTAAGGCCTGCTCACCTGTAAAACCGGTAGCGATAACGGTGACACTGATTTCACTTCCAAGCGTAGGGTCTTCGCCCATTCCCATGATGATATTAGCATTTCCGCCAGCTTCATCTTGGATATAATCGTTGATCTCTCCCATTTCGTCTATGGTGATCTCTTCTTCGCCAGAAATAATCAACAGGAGAACATTTTTACAACCCGAAATCTTGTTATCGTTGAGCAATGGGCTATCCAATGCTGCACAGATTGCTTTTCGCGCTCGGTCCTCTCCGCTTGCCGAGGCTTTACCCATGATCGCTTTACCGCTATTACCCAGAACCGTTTTGGCATCTTTCAAGTCGATATTGAGCATGTAGTGTTTGGTGATCACCTCGGCTATACCTCTGGCTGCACTGGCCAATACCTCGTCGGCCTTTGCAAAGCCCGATTTAAAGCCCAGATTACCATATGCCTCGCGAAGTTTGTTGTTGTTGATTACAATCAAACTATCGACGTATTCACGCAGTTGTTTTACCCCTTCTTCCGCCTGGTTCAAGCGACTTTTTCCTTCAAAACCAAAAGGCATGGTCACGATTCCAACGGTAAGGATATCCATTTCACGCGCCAAGCGAGCAATCACTGGAGCGGCACCTGTACCCGTTCCACCTCCCATTCCGGCAGTAATGAAAGCCATCTTGGTTTCTCGCTGAAGCAATTGTCGTAAATCTTCCACGCTCTCTTCGGCGGCTTCGCGTCCGATGTGTGGGTTTGCTCCTGCTCCCAGCCCTTCGGTTAACGCGCTTCCCAATTGTACTTTATTGGGAATCAAACTGTTTTCGAGGGCTTGGCGATCGGTGTTACAGATCACGAAGTCCACGCCGCTAATTCCTTGCTCAAACATGTAGTTAACGGCATTGCTTCCACCTCCACCTACTCCTATCACCTTGATGGGCGAGGATTGATTTTTGGGTAAATCAAATTCCAAAGCGTCGTTGTTCAATTCTTCTGACATATCTATCTGGCTTTTAATCTTCTTTTGCTAAAAAATTCAGGAAACGGTCTACCCATTTCTCGAAAAAACTTCCTTTCTTCTCTTTTGTAAGCGGTACTTTCTCCTCTTGCGTCTCTTCTTCGGCAGAAGCCTGTTCAGCGCTTGAGTCTGTTTGGTTATCCGGCGCCTCGCTCGTTGTCACTTCTTCAGTTGCCTCCACTTGCTCCTCCAGGGCCTCTTCTTTCTCCAAACGACTCCAACCCCTCATAACCAATCCAACACTGGTCGCATACATCGGACTTGAGATCTCATCTGGAGAACCGCTTGCGAGATGTTCGTTCGGATAGCCAATTCTCGTGTCCATTCCGGTTATATACTCTACGAGCTGTTTGATGTGCTTCAATTGCGAACCACCTCCTGTAAGTACGATTCCCGCAATCAGTTTTTTCTTTTTATCCTCGTACCCGTACTTGCGTATTTCTTGGTGTACTTGTTCAACAATTTCCGTTACTCGGGCATTGATGATTCGAGAAAGGTTCTTTAATGAAATCTCTTTTGGATCGCGGCCTCTGAGACCTGGAATCGAAACGATTTCATTCTCTTTATTCTCACCTGGCCAAGCAGACCCAAACTTTACTTTCAATTGCTCCGCTTGCTTTTCGATAATGGAGCAGCCTTCTTTCACATCTTCGGTAATGATATTTCCACCGAAAGGAATAACGGCAGTATGGCGAATAATTCCATCCTTAAAAATGGCCACATCTGTGGTTCCTCCACCGATATCTACCAGTACTACTCCCGCCTCTTTCTCTTCTTCGCTGAGCACGGCATCGGCACTTGCGAGGGGCTCAAGTGTTAGGTCCACAACGTTTAGCCCCGAATCTTGAACACATCGAACGATATTCCGAATAGCAGCTAATTGCCCCACAACGATGTGGAAGTTGGCTTCCAATCGGCTTCCGTACATCCCACGTGGTTCTTTTATTTCGGCTTGAGAATCCACCTTAAACTCTTGGGGCAAGACGTGAATAATTTCTTCACCCGGCATCATGACCAGTTTATTCACATTCCCGATAAGTTCAGCGATATCTTCATCATCAATCACCTCATCCTCTTTATCTCGCGTTATGTAGTCGCTGTGTTGCAAAGACCGAATGTGTTGACCTGCGATCCCCACGACCACGTCTTTGATCTCCAACCCTGAGTTATCTTCGGCTTGTTGCACAGCTTCTTTGATCGATTCGATCGTTTGGGTAATATTGGACACCACACCACGTTGGACTCCAAGCGATTTCGCCTTTCCCATCCCGAGTATTTCGAACTTATCGTACTCGTTGAGCTTGCCCACCATCGCCACGATTTTAGTGGTTCCGATATCTAATCCCACTGCAATTTTAGCGTCCTCCATGATCTTCACGTTTTATGCCCACCACTTGGTCGGCAAATTTCAAGTTGATTGATTTATATCTATCAAATCCCATTGCGGGAAATACTTTTTCATACGCTTTTTTGAGGCGTTCTCTTTTCGATTCAAACTCCTCAGTTGCCTTTCCCCAGTTCACTTCCGAAACTCCGTATCTCGGATACACCAGTAAATCGTCACCCTTCCATTCATACGCCGAGACAAAGTCAGAATAGAAATCATCCTCAATCAGCGTACGGTGAAACTGAACGACTCGCATAACCTGTGTACTATCGGGGCCTCCCAAAATCAACGGTACCTTAGCCGTGTAATGCGCTTTAAGCGGAAACCAAGATCCGTTTCGATCCCAATAGCCTATCGCATCGCCGTCCATGACCCTTAAAAATGGGGTTCGCTGCATCACATTTGCACACAGTTCACCATTTAAATCGAAATATACTTCAGCACGCTCAACACTAGGGAGTTGATTCAACTTTTCTTCTAACATTGAAATGTTAATTTCGCTGACCATCAGGGAAGATGTATCTCCAAGAAAATCAACAACTTGACTCATCACATCTTGCTCTCGTACAAATCGGTGGTGTTCTGGACTTTCAACGCGAATAGTTATTCCATTTAATTCCACAGCTTTCACCTTGCTTTCGGCAAAAGCCAATGAGACAATTACTATTGCCAACACGAACAATCTCTGAAGCGCTATAAACCATTTCTTCCCTTTCATGAGCTGTAAATGGTTTTAATCGGTTCGACCAATTGATCAATATTTCCTGCGCCGGCAGTGACGAGGAGTTCGGGCTTGTGTTCTCGCACAAAGCGCACAACTTCGTCTGCCTCAGCCATCCGTTTATTCGACAACACAACTTGTGAAAACAAATTTTCTGAATCGGCCCCTGCGATAGGAAGCTCGCGTGCGGGATAAACCGGCATCAATATCAGCTGATCTACGCCAGCAAGCACTTCGGCAAAATCACGCATAAAATCCCGAGTACGGCTGTACAAATGCGGCTGGAAAATCATCGATATTTTCCGTTTAGGAAAATGAGTGCGCAAAGACTTAATCAGCGCAAACAGCTCCGAAGGATGGTGCGCATAATCATCGATATACGTCGAATCCTCTGTGTTGTAATGGACTTCAAATCGCCTTTTTACACCACGGAAAGTAGCCAATGATTGTACGATGGATTCAGGAGGTAAACCGTACTGATGCGCCATAGCAAATGCTCCGAGCGCGTTATTCAAGTTGTGTTCTCCGGGTATTTGTATGGTTAACTCAATTGATTTATTTCCAGGAATACGAACTTCGGCACGTGTTTTCAGCCCTTCGACCTGGCTCATTCTTATTTGGTAATCGCAATTTACTCCTCGACCATAACTGAAGTCGTATTTCACTTCCGCATCCTCATGCGCAATGACGACTCCTTTTTGGGCAGCCATTTGGGCGAAAGCACTAAAATTATTTCGAAACTCTTCGGCCGTGGCATAAACATCCAAATGATCCGCATCGGTCGAGCTGATGACTGCGAAATCTGGATTGAGTTTGAAAAAAGACTTATCGTATTCATCGGCCTCGGTTACCGTAACCTTACTCCCGCGAATGACCACGTTGCTGTCATAATTGGTCATGATTCCACCTACGAACGTGGTTACCGGCTGCGCATTATCAAGTAAAATATGGGAGAGCATAGATGAAATGGTGGTCTTACCGTGTGTTCCGGCAACCGAAAGGTTTATGCTATGTTCCGTAATCCTCGACAGTGCATCCGACCGCTTGATTACTTCGAAATTGTTATTGACGAAATACGTCAGGATATGAGAGTCCCGCGGAATAGCTGGCGTGTAAATAATCAATGAACGACTGCTTTCTTCTGGTGCAAATTCCTCTGGAATAAACTGTGCGCGATCTTCATACACAATCGGAATTCCCAGTCCTTCCATTTTGCGGGTGAGAGCGGATGGAGTTCGATCGTATCCGTACACTTTCATCCCTCTTTCTTGAAAATACATGGCAACAGCAGACATACCGATACCACCGATACCGATAAAATAAGCTTGTATGTAGTTCAAGTTACTCACGCGTATTTTTCGATTATATCCACAATTTCAGATGTCGCGTTGGGCTTGGCCAACTTCGCGATTTGTCTTCTGAGCACGGATCTTTTTTTATCATCGGTAATCAACTCAAAAAGCACCTCAGAAAAGCGCTCATTCAACTCCGATTCGGGCAATAAAACTGCCGCATCATTGTCGGCGATATATTGGGCATTTTTGGTTTGATGATCTTCCGCAACATTTGGTGAGGGAATAAGGATTACCGGCTTTCCGATGAGGCACAATTCAGAAATAGTACCCGCACCTGCTCGGCTCACAATGATATCCGCCGACGCGTATGCCGCGGCCATATCCGAAATAAAACTCACCAATTTAATATCGGGATGGTTAACCTTTGGTTTGTATTCCGCTTCGTACAAACGACCGCATTGCCACAACACCTGAACTTTTTCATGCTCGAAAAAACGCAGGTGATCGAAGACTGCACGGTTGATTTCTCGTGCACCTAAGCTTCCACCTAAAACCAAAACGGTAAACATATCCTTCTTCAACCCCAACTTAAACCGCGCATCGCCTGTATTCATGGACGACTCTGCCAGAACACGCCTTACGGGGTTACCGGTATTGACAATTTTTTCTGCCGGAAAGAAGCGTTCCAGCCCGTCGTAAGCCACGCAAATTGCAGAAGCTGCCTTACTCAGGAGTTTATTGGTTATTCCGGGATAACTGTTTTGTTCTTGTAGAACGGTTGGGACTCCAGCCTTTCCAGCCATTTGCAGCAAGGGTCCACTGGCAAATCCTCCCGTACCTATGGCAACCTGTGGTTTCACACGCTTTACGATGGAGCGTGCTTTCCACAAACTACTTATCAATTTAAAGGGGAACGTGATATTCTTCCACTTTTTATGCCGTTGAATTCCGCTAATCCACAAACCCTCAATTGGATACCCTGCCTGTGGCACGCGTTCCATTTCCATCTTACCCTTGGCTCCGACAAAAAGAATTTCGCAGTCGGGGTGGCGCTGTTTGATTTCGTCGGCGATGGATAGCGCAGGAAAAATATGTCCTCCTGTACCTCCGCCGCTAATAATTACACTACGCAGTGACATATTCCTCCTCTTTTTCAGTTGAACCATCGTTTTCCGACATCTCTTCTCCCTTCCAACGGCTTACACTTAATATGATTCCCAGTGTTATAAAAGTCATCCACATAGAACTTCCGCCCGAGCTTACCAGTGGAAGTGTTTGTCCCGTTACCGGGAAAATATTGACCGCAACACCCATGTTAATGGTCGTTTGTATGGCCAAACTAATGGTGAAGCCGATGACCAGCAATCGACCAAACGCATCGTTGACGCGAGAAGAAATCATTAAAAATCGGATGAACAAGAATACGTACAACAACCACATTACCACTCCGCCAACCAGGCCGTACTCTTCGATAACCACCGCATAGATGAAATCGCTGCTGGATTGAGGTAAAAAATATTTTTGTTGACTTTTTCCAGGTCCTTTCCCCGTAATTCCACCTGTAGCTATTGCTGTTTTCGCTTTCGTTACTTGATAATTTTCACTTGGATCTCCTTCAGCAAAGCGTTCAATCCTACTCTTCCAAGTGTCCACTCGATTACTTATACCCGGAAAAGCAAGTACCGTTAAAATGAACAAACCGAGAATAGCTACGCCTATTCCGGCAATGGCCAGCATATGCTTGAACGGCACTCCACCTATAAAAAGCATGGAACCCGCAACTACAAATATCAGAGCAGCAGTTGACAGGTTTGCGGGTAGAATGAGTCCACAAACGAATGCAATCGGCAAAACGGCCTTGTAAAACACTTTTTTAAAATCGCTTAGGTTATCGCGGTATTTACTGAGAAACCGCGCGAGAAACAGGATCAATGCAATTTTTGCCAATTCGGAGGGTTGAAAACCAATGGGCACGAATGGAATTTTAATCCAACGGCTCGCATTGGCATCGCCTATGGTTTGTCCCATGATCAGTGTTAGCGAAAGCAGACCAATCACCACGGGGACCATAATTAAGGAGAGATTTCTAAAATACTTCAATGGTATACGATGAACAGCAAACATCAACACCATACCGATTACGGCAAAAAGAACATGTTTGAACAAAATCTGGCTTAAGTTACCGTCATAGTAGGTAAATGCCAAACCACTTGAGGCGCTGTATACTGTCAATGCAGATACAATCACCAAAAGCCCGGTTAGCACCCAAACCACGCGGTCGCCGCCGATATTTGCCCGCAATCGTTCCATTACAATTCTTTCACCACCGCTTTAAACTTATTCCCTCGATCTTCGTAATTCTCAAACAAATCGAAACTTGCACATGCCGGTGAAAGCAAAACGGCTTCACTTTTTGCAGCCAATGAATACGCTGTTCGAACGGCCGTTTCCATGTCTTTGGTTTCGGTCAAAATCTCAACTTCGCCTTTGAAGGCATCGATAATTTTGGAGTTATCCAAGCCCAGGCAAACGATTGCCTTCACTTTGTCGCGCACCAATTCGCGGAGTTGTTCATAGTCGTTTCCCTTATCTACACCACCACAGATCCAAACGACGCCTTTGGACATGCTATCCAATGCATACCAGGTGCTGTTGATGTTGGTTGCCTTCGAGTCGTTGATGAACTCAACACCGTCGATGGTTTGGACGGTTTCCAATCGGTGTTCCACTTGTTCGAAATCGCTTAAGCTTTCGCGAATGGATGATTTGCGAATACCCACCAATTTCGCTGCCATACCGCTGGCTAGCGAATTGTACGCATTGTGCTTGCCCTGTAAGGCCAAATCGTAGATTGACATAGTAAATTCTCCTTTTATCGTTTGTATTTTAATTTCTTCTTTCTCAATCCAACCTCCGTTTGGAAGACTATCTTCCACACTGATTGGGTAGCGAGTTGCCTGAATGTTTTGAGTCTCTAACTTTTCTCGAATAACTGGGAAGTCCGCGCCGTATAGGAAATAGTCGCCGCTTTTCTGATTTCGAGTAATATTGAACTTGGAGAGGATATAATCCTCGTATGAATCATAGCGATCGAGATGATCGGGTGTAATATTGAGCAATACAGAAATATGCGGACGGAATGACTCGATATGGTCCAGCTGAAAACTGCTCACTTCCAATATCCAATAGTCGTGATCTCCTTCAGCTAGCTCAGCGGCAAAACTTCTTCCAACATTCCCGGCCATAGCCACATCCAGACCCGCCGATTTAAAAATATGATAGGTGAGTTTGGTCGTGGTGGTCTTTCCATTGGTTCCCGTTATGGCAATAAGCTTCCCATTCGTATACCGCGAGGCAAATTCAATTTCCGAAATCACCGGAATTCCCGCGCGCTGTGCTTCAACAATTATTTTGGCATTATTCGGAATGCCCGGACTTTTCACCACCAGGTCGCTTCTAAGAATGCGCTCGAGATCGTGTCCGTTTTCTTCGAATTGAATCCCCTTTCCTCTTAGCATCACAGCGTAATCCTCACGAACAGATTTGGCGTCTGAAGCATACACTTCAAAACCCTGCTTATGCGCCAAAAGTGCCGCACCTGCTCCGCTTTCACCCAAGCCTAATATGGATATCAATTGACTCATCGCAGCTTGAGGGTTACAAAGGTTAGAATGGCCAGTAGGATTCCCACAATCCAGAATCGCGTAACGATTTTGCTTTCGTGATATCCCAATTTTTGATAGTGATGGTGAAGCGGAGACATCTTGAAAATACGACGTCCTTCACCAAATTTTTTCTTCGTGTAGCGGAAGTAACTCACTTGTAAAATCACCGATAAATTTTCCACCAAAAAGATCCCGCAAAGGATAGGAATCAAAAGCTCTTTGCGAATTGCGATGGCAAAAACTGCAATAATACCGCCCAAAGAAAGCGAGCCGGTATCGCCCATAAATACTTGTGCCGGATATGCATTGTACCACAAGAAACCAATACACGCTCCCACAAATGCCGCGATAAACACCACCATTTCTCCCGAATCGGGTATAAACATGATGTTCAAATAATCGGCGAAAAACACGTTACCCGAGACGTAGGCAAAAATTCCGAGCGTCACACCGATGATCGCGGAAGTTCCCGTGGCTAAGCCATCGATTCCATCGGTGAGATTGGCTCCATTACTGACCGCCGTGATAATGAAAATGACAATCGGAATGAAGATCAGCCACGCATAATCTGCCCAATCCTTGTTGAACCAAGTGATCAACTTGGAGTAATCCAGTTCGTTGTTCTTTATAAACGGAAGTGTCGTTTTGGTGCTCTTTTCCTCCTGGCCAAACTGTGGAGTATCTCGACCTTCAACCACTTCTTGAGCGATCGGCGAGGTCATTTTTTGTTTTATCGTCACATCGGGGTGCCAATACAGTATGCTGCCCACGATGATTCCCAGACCAACCTGACCCAGTACTTTAAATTTACCGCGGAGACCTTCTTTGTTCTTTTTAAAAACTTTGATGTAGTCATCGATAAACCCGATAAGGCCCATCCATACCGTTGTAATGATGAGTAGGATGACATAAATGTTTTCGAGTTTTGCGAGCAGAAGCGTTGGAATCAAAATTGCTGAGAGAATAAGAACACCACCCATTGTTGGCGTACCCTCCTTTTCTTTTTGTCCTTCCAATCCGAGGTCACGAACGGTTTCGCCAACTTGTTGTCGGCGCAAAAGCGCAATGATGCGCTTTCCTAAAACCATAGCGATGATAAGTGAGATAATTGCCGCCATAGCCGCACGAAAGGTGATGAACTGAAATACACCAGCTCCAGGCAGGTCAAAACTTTGGTCCAGGTATGTAAATAAATAGTATAGCATCAGATCATTGCGTTTTCACCAAAGGCGTTTTTCAATTCTTCCACATCATCAAATGGAAGGCGTTCTCCGTTTATTTCTTGATATTTTTCGTGTCCTTTTCCAGCTACCAGAATTACATCTCCACCACCGGCCAGACTTACGGCTGTTCGAATAGCTTCTCTGCGCGAGGTTATCGAAAGGGTCATGGAGATTCCTTTTGGATCCAAGCCCTTGCGCATGTCGTCGATGATTGTTTCTGGATCTTCCGTTCGTGGATTATCGCTCGTTAAAATGACCTTATTGGAGTAGCGTACAGCAATCTGAGCCATCTCAGGGCGTTTACCTTTATCTCGATCTCCGCCACAGCCGACTACTGTAATCACTTTTTGACCCGCATCTACAATTCCTGAAATAGTTTCCAGAACATTCTTTAATGCATCCGGTGTGTGCGCGTAATCAACCACTCCCGTGATTTGATTCTTACTTCGCACGTATTGAAATCGCCCTTCTGCAGCAGCCAGTGAACTCATTGCTGTTAATACATTCATCGCATCCTGACCGAGCTCTCGAGCCACGGCGTAGATGGCCGTTAAATTATATGCGTTGAACGCACCGACTAAACGACTGTGGAACTCCATGCCGTCCAGGGTGAGGTGAAGTCCTTCAAAAGAATTATCGAGCACTTTGGTGTGATAATCTGCAGGACTTTTGAGCGCAAATGTCTTTATCGATGCATTGCAATTTTGCACCATGGTAGCCCCGTGGCGATCGTCTCGATTAACCACCGCGAACGCCTTGCGTCCCAAACCGTCAAAAAGCAATTTCTTCGCAGCGATATACGCATCAAATGTTTTGTGGTAATCCAAGTGATCTCGGGTGATGTTTGTAAACACGGCACCAGCGAATTCAACACCTGCTGTTCGGCATTGATCCAAAGCGTGGGAACTTACCTCCATAAATGCATAGCTAACACCCGAATCCGCCATTTCGCGAAGTAATTCATTTAGCGCCAACGGGTCAGGCGTGGTATGTGTCGCATTCAGTGTTCTTTTATGAATTCGGTTTTCAACCGTACTGATCAATCCCGCTTTATACCCCAAACTGTCAAACAACCGATACAACAATGTCGTAACGCTCGTCTTTCCATTGGTTCCCGTAACTCCGATGAGCTTCATCTCACGCGAGGGATTGTCGTAATACTGTGCGGACATCATCCCGAGTGCACAACGCGCATCATTGACTCGAATGTAGGTGACGTTCGCTATTCGCTGCTCGGGCAACTCCTCGCATACAATGGCTATTGCGCCTGATTCGATGGCTTGAGGAATGAAGTCATGCCCGTCGACAACCGTTCCACGTACGGCAACAAAAACAGAGTCTTTACGAACCTTTCGAGAGTCAAAAGCAATGGCCGTAATCGCCAAGTTCGTATTGCCCGACACCTCTTCGAGCGAAACACCATACAATATATCGCTTAACAACCTCATGCTTCGAGAAATAATTTGATTGTGATTCCTTTTCGAATCTCCTTTCCAGCGGGAACGGATTGTCCCACTACCTTACCGCGACCGCTAATCCTTACACGGATGCCGGAACGTTCTAATATGTAGACCGCATCACTCAATGATAATCCAATGAGGTCCGGCATTGTCAAGACCTCACTACCCAGTGCATCCGAATTCAAGCGAACGACATCTTCCGGGACAAATGGTGCGGGTTCAATCTCTTCGTTATGCATTGCCAACATTTTCCCCGATGGACGAATCGCTTGCGAAGAATCAATCTCCAATGCTTTGTACGCAATGATATGCTCTGCGATTTCGGCAAAAACAGGAGCGGCCACTGTGCTTCCGTAATAACCGGTAGTTGGATCGGGGCGATTAACCACCACGATGCAACTGTACTCGGGATGGTCCGCAGGAAAATACCCTGCAAAAGAAGCTTGATAACCTTGTTCACTCTCATCGGAAGCCCAATATTTCAGCTTACAGGTTCCTGTTTTTCCGGCCATAGGAATGGCTGGAGTGTAAATATTTGTCGCTGTTCCCCGTTCTACAACTCCCTTCAAAAGAGCCTGTACTTTTGATAAAGTCTCACTGCTACACAGCGCAGGGTTAATTACCTCGCGATCGTATTGATAAATGGCTTTTCCATCCTTCTGAATCTGATCAACCAAATAGGGACGCACAACCACGCCGTCATTGGCCACTGCATTGTAAAATGTGAGCACTTGAAGTGGGGTCATACTTACCGTGTACCCATGACTCATCCACGGAAGTGTAATTCCCGACCATCGCGAATCAGAAGGTGTTGGGATAATGGGCTTTCCCTCTCCTTGGATACCAATTCCGGTTTGATCATTTAAACCCATGAGGTACAAACGATCGACGAATTGTTCCGGGCGGTTTTTGTAGTTGTCAAAAACCAGTCGAGCAATACCTACATTCGACGAAACCTCGAATGCTCGGCCCAGCGATATCTCTCCATATCCCCCTTTCCTCGAATCTCGAACTTCAGAATCGTAGAAGGTATACACCCCGCCATGTGTATCCACAATATCCGAAGTATCGGCCACTCCATCTTCCAACAGCGCCATTACCGATGCGAGCTTAAAGGTAGAGCCCGGTTCGGTAGACTCCCAAACTGCATAATTTCGCTTTTCGTAGTATTTACCCTCTTCGGTGCGACCCAAATTGACTATGGCTACAATTGCGCCCGTCTGAACATGCATGACGACTACACAGCCGTGATCCGCCTTGTGACGCTCAAGGGAACGCAACAATGCGCGTTGGGCGACATCTTGGTATCGCGAATCGATGGTTGTAATTACATCACTTCCATCAATGGGTTCGATTTCATTGGCATCTGGTAATGGTCGCCACAAACCTCCACTAATCTTCTGACTCAATCGCTCGCCATTCTGACCGCTTAACATCGAAGAGTACGCCCCTTCGATTCCGACATGGTATCCACTGCGATCATAACCAATGGTGCGCTCCGCGAGCTTACCCAGCGGCAATTCACGGGTATTCAACTGCTCGACAATTAATCCTCCGCGGTACTTTCCTTTTTCGAAAATGGGCAAGGACTTCAATCGTTGCAACTCGTCATATGAGATTTCACTTTGGATATGCAAATAGCGATTACCTGCGCGTCTTGCCTCACGCAGTTTGCGCTCGTAACTCGACTTGGACATATCACCGAACAACACGGATAGCCCTTGAGCCAAGTTACCTACCTCATCATTAAAAAGGTCTTGATCTACGGTTACAACGTCCATTCGGATATTGAACTTAGGCGAAGAGATTGCCAGCAACTTGCCGTCTGCAGCGAAAATATTTCCACGAGAAGCCGGAACCTCAACGCGCTTGACGTAGTTTTCACTCTCTAAACTTTCCAGAGCTTCGCGTTCAAAGTTTTGGATATAGAATATCCGCAACGGCACAATACCGAACAAGATGGCGATCCCCGCAAAGACGAGGTAAAAACGCTTCAATATGGTTTTATCCTTACTGGTCATTTTCCGCTACCTTGTAAATTCCTTCTCTTGTTTTTATCAAGCCGATTTGCTCGGCGTTTTCTGTTACCACCGTTACACGGGTGCGATTCATCACTTCTTTTCGAACGAACACAAACTCACTGCGCAGATCTTTCAAAACCTTGCGCTTTTCGCTGAGCTCGGCAACCTTCTTATCCGCGGCGTGTGAACTAGAAATACTGACAATCGCCAGAAAAACGAGAAACAGCACGAAGGGCCAGTTCGCGATGAATCTCGGATCGCTCAAAAAGCTTCCGCGCATAACATCCGACACCAATGCTCCAATTCTATTTTTCCTTTCCTCCGTCATATTCTTTCAGCCACCCTTAATTTTGCACTTCTGGACCGAGGGTTATTCTCGAGCTCTTCACCCGAGGCAGTAATTGGCTTTCGCGTCACCACTTTGAACGGCACAAGTCGATTCCCGAAAAAGTCTCGATCTGCTTCACCATCTATTTTTCCCTCTCGAAAAAACTGCTTCACCATACGGTCTTCAAGACTGTGGTACGACATAACCACGACGCGCCCTCCCGTTTTGAGCACATCTACCGACTGGTTGAGAAAGTCCTTCAATGCTCCAAGCTCATCATTGACCTCAATCCGGAGAGCCTGAAAAAGTCGGGCGTAAAACTTGTTTTCACTTACCCTAGGAGCGTGCTTTGCCGTGACCTTCTTGAGCTCCTCAACTGTTTCGATCGGACTCACCTCACGCGCGCTGACGATGGTTCGAGCCACAGAAAGCGCATTTTTCAACTCACCATAAATTTTGAACAATTGGTAAAGCCGCTCTTCCGAATAGGTATTCACAACCTCGCGGGCAGTGAGCACTGAACCGCGCTGCATCCGCATATCCAGCTCAGCATCAAAGCGGATGCTAAATCCGCGTTCGGCTGTATCGAATTGATGAGATGAAACACCGAGATCAGCCAATATGCCATCGACTAGCTTTACTCCGTGAAGTCGCAAAAAATTCTTCATGAAGCGGAAATCCTGATTCACAAACGTGAGCCGATCGTCCTCCGGCAGGTTACGCTCAGCGTCCGCGTCTTTATCAAAAGCAAACAGCTTCCCGTTTTCAGAAAGCTGCTCTAGTATTTTCCGCGAGTGACCGCCGCCGCCAAAAGTGACATCAACGTACACTCCATCGGGCTTTATCTTGAGTCCCTTCATGCATTCGCCGAGCATCACCGGAATGTGATAAGAACTATTCGCCATCTTCCTGCCCTCCCATCACTTCTTCTGCCAGCGAACTAAAGTCCACGTCCGGATTGGCAATTACATTCTCATAAGCTGCTTTATCCCAAATCTCAATGATATTTACGGCAGCCGACAACACAATCTCCTTCTTGAGGTCCGCCGTATTCACTAAATCTTTGGGAATCAAAAAGCGGCCGTTCGCATCCATATCAACCATGCGAACACCCGCCGTGAACATGCGGATGAAGTCGTTATTCTTTTTCACAAAACGATTCAACTTATTCACCTTAGCCATCACCGCGTTCCACTCACTCATCGGATGCAACTCCAGACAGGGCTGAAATACGCTTCGTTTGATCACAAAACCCGAATCCAGAGCTGGAAGAAGCTGTTTCTTCAACCCGGAAGGTAGAAGAACACGCCCCTTAGCATCTAGCTTACAGTCATGTACCCCGATGAGATTAATTGATTCCACTTGCTGCTACTTTGTCGCTAATATATGGATAAAAAATCCACTTTTTACCACTTTCTCCCACTTATAACGATTTTTTATGCACATATTATTCACCGAATGCGGAAAATCATTATACAGTCTGACTTTCAGAAACTTGACAAAGTGGGAAGTATTAGGAAAAAGGAAGGGATAATGGTGATGGGACTAAAAAAGAATACCTTTGCCGCCACAGGTAAAAATTGAAGAAGTTCCAATGGAAATCCACAACGCAGTATTCGTAAGAAGCAGTAGCAAAGTAGAGGAATGCCCCGAGGCTGATCGGCCAGAATACGCGTTCATCGGGCGGTCCAATGTCGGCAAGTCGTCGTTGATCAATGCCATTACGAACCGAAAATCATTGGCCAAAACGTCGGGTAAGCCGGGGAAAACACAGCTCATCAATCATTTCGATATTGATGAAAAGTGGTATTTGGTGGATTTACCGGGTTATGGTTATGCAAAAACATCGAAAACCGACCGTGCTGGATTTCAAAAAATGATTCGCTCCTACATCGAATCACGCACCAACTTGGTTTGCTTGTTCGTATTGATCGACAGCAGATTAGACGCTCAAAAAAACGATTTAGACTTTATGCAATGGCTGGGGCAAAAGCAGGTTCCTTTTGCGATTATTTTCACAAAAATCGACAAGCTGTCGAGCAACCAACTGCGCAAAAATGCGGCCAAATACCGCAGACGAATGCTCGAACAATGGAGCGAAATGCCGCAGAATTTCTTTTCGAGCGCCACAACGGCAATGGGGAAGTCAGAAATATTGGCCTACATTTCCCACCTGAATACTGAGATGGAAAATGTAGACTGGAAAAACTTATAAAAGTTCCATTTTCTCGGCAAATTCCTTCGCAAACTCACGCATGCGAATAGCCATTTTGGATTCATCCGTAGCACGCTCAAACGAATCGGCCATCGAAAGAAACGTCTGATGATAAAATTGTTTCATTTCATCAACCGTCATTTGTTTTGTCCAAAGATCGATACGCAGTGTGTTTTTGGTTTTTTCGTCCCAAACACTCATCATCACAGCCTTCGAAGGCGTAAGGTCTACACCGGCATCTGAAGCTGCCCATTTGATATCTTCTGGCACTTTATTTTCATCGAGTCCGACGATGAATTTTATTTCACTCTCTTTTGCTATCATTTGAAAAAGGGTTTGTATTGACTGGCCGCAAAAATGGCCTGATTATCTGTGTTTTCCAACAACTCTATCAATGAGATATCTGGATTACTTTCCATATATGAGTGGACGATTCGCCATCCAATCCAACGCCCAATTCGACCTGGACTTTGCCGGTCGATTCCGGCATAAAATTTCGAAAAAGGTGCTTCATCCAAAAAGCGATTTCGCGTTTGACTCATTCGATCAAAAAGCAGATCTTCTCGAATCAAATATTCCCACATATTCGCCTCGTTCTTCTGCGCCCATTCCACTTGTTGTTCAGAGTACTCGAACAAGCGGTGCGGAGCCAACTCTGGGTAAAGTGCTTCGGCGAAATAAAGGACCTTCCCCCAATAGACCATGGAGTTAATCAAGGTCAGATCATTCTCGTTGTAGTCGATTTTCGCTTGAGCAATCTCCTTGAGCAGCTTGGGCAATATATAATCCTTAGAAAAACGCGCTGTGATGTACTCTGGAACTCCGGCATACTCCGGCGATTCTTCACCCAGAAAAACATCCAGTGCAACAAAAACTGCGCTGTCGATAAAAAGCACCGGATATTGCATGTCCAACCCACCCACATAGGTATACACTTCGGGAATCTCTTCCTCTGGAAAATAGTATTTATAGTGTTTGAACGACCAGGTTAAATCTGCTGTCAATTCATCCAAATTGGGATAAACCGAATCAACGCGCCCGGCTAAATAAACGAGTTCCTCGTCCCGTCTGCGCTCCATCCACGTTTGGTCGGCTGTATTTGGGTCGAAAAAATAGGGGTACTCAGCCTTAAGCTGACTCAAGTCAAAGTTTGCCGTATCAAAAAAGTCGCGGTCGTAACGCTTGATATCGACTTCGACTTCAACCGTCGAAACATCAACATGAAGAGGGTTTTCGCTGCACGAAATCACAACCACAGCTATTGAAATCGTGTATAAAATTCTTTTTAACATGGTGCAAAATTAGACTCAATTATGGGATTGAACAAGGTTTTCATTGTGGAATGGGATATGTTTGTAACGGAAATGCTGGTTAGGGATTATACGTGAACCATGCTTGATCCCAATCGTTTATAGAAAAACACTACACATGAAAGCTCTGGAAGTCGCAGATTACATTTCGAATTGGCTAGAGGATTACCGAAAAAACTCAGGCACGGCAGGTTTTGTTGTGGGAATCAGCGGAGGAATTGACTCAGCCGTTACCTCGACACTTTGTGCGCGAACGGGTGCACCTACCTTGGTCGTTGAAATGCCCATTCATCAAAGTCAAAATCAAGTGAGTCGAGGCAGAAAGCACATTCAAATGCTGCAAAGCCAATACCCCAATGTACGACATGCCGAAGTTGACCTCACTGCACTTTACGACGAGTTTGCTGCAGCAACACCCGTGATTTCCGACGATGAAAAGCTAAATCTCACCTTGGCCAATACGCGCGCTAGGTTCCGGATGACAACCCTGTATTACTTGGCAGGCATCAACAACTTTTTGGTTGCGGGAACGGGAAATAAGGTGGAAGATTTTGGTGTGGGATTTTACACCAAATACGGAGATGGCGGTGTAGATCTCAGTCCAATCGCCGATTTAGTCAAAACCGAAGTATACGCTCTTGGGAAAGAATTGGGCGTTAATGAGGACATCCTTACTGCCCCTCCGACCGATGGACTCTGGGGCGATGATCGAACGGACGAAGATCAAATTGGCGCATCGTATCCAGAATTGGAATGGGCCATGGAGTTTGACGGAAATAAAAGCGAGCTCAGCGAACGACAAAAAGAAGTACTCGAGATTTACCAAAGACTTCACCGTGCCAACAAACACAAAATGGAACCCATACCTGTTTGTACGATTCCCAAGGAGTTAAAGGGGTAAGTAAACGACTTTTTTGGTTTCAAAAAACTCTCCGGCAAAATGCTGCGATAGATTAAAAACGTGGTGCTCAGGAAACGGAGCCATTTCATCACTGAGATCTCCGCCTTTGAGGTACATGATTCCATTCGGCCATGCATTCTTTTGATGACTAGCGATTTTATCGCGTACCCAGGGAACAAATTTTTCCATACGCGTCACCGCTCTCGAAACCACAAAATCAAACTTCCCTTTCACCTTCTCGGCACGAGCATGCTGAAAAGTTACATTTTGAAGCCCGAGCGCTTGCACCACCTCACGCACTACCGTGATTTTCTTGCCAATACTATCCACCAAATGAAACTGGACCTGCGGAAACAAAATGGCTAACGGAATTCCAGGAAACCCTCCTCCTGTACCCACATCGAGCACACGCGAACCGTCGCTAAACTGAATCACTTTTGCGATTCCCAAACTGTGAAGAACATGTCGCTCATAGAAGTTCTCCATGTCTTTACGCGAAATAACATTGATTTTCTCGTTCCATTCGACATACAAAGGCTTGAGTTGTTCGAAGCGTTTGACCTGTTCGGACGAGAGGTCGGGAAATTGCGAAAGGAGTTGGTTCATGCTTTGGAAATATTATTGCGAAGGTATCAAAGTATCTCCTTACCGGGAAAAGTAGATCGGAAAATCTCCTTGAGCAGATTCCGAGCTCTAAATAGTTTTGTTTTCACCGTTCCCATCGGCATTTCGAGCTCTTCTGAAATCTCGTCGTAGGCCTTTTCGTGAATATATCGCAATTCAACAATACGCCGATAATCGTCGGGCAATCCGCGAATCAGTTTGCGTATTTGCTCCTCTTTTTGCTCACCGATCAGCGCACTTTCCGGGTCTGGATGTTCATCTACCACATCCAATCCCTCGTCTTCGTCATCATTGTAAAACGAATCCAAACGGGTGGTATCCAATTCTTTCTTTCGCACAAAATCGATGTACGAATTGTCCGCTATCGAAAACAGCCAGGTGACAAAAGCGTGTTTCCCATCAAATGTACTCAAGCTTCGAAACGCCTTGGTAAAGGTCACCAGGCAGAGGTCTTGAACATCTTCTGTGTTCTTGGTCTTTTTGAGCAAATGACCAAACACTGCGGACCAATACGCATTGAGCAAATCGCTAAAAGCCGCATTGGAACCAGACAGGGCTTCAGTTATCCATTTCTGGTCTCGAGAATTCACCATTTTGTAGGTCGTTTGATCATCAGTGATAATGTAACGCTAACAACAACCAAATAGCGCAGAGGTTCTAAAAAAACGAACAGAAAACCACGCTCGAGCTGCAGCACAGAACGCCAGCGATAAAGCACGTATCCCAATCCGATTAACGGCAACAATGATACTAAAATATAGGCATTTACAGCATGTGTTAAAAACAAAATCAACCCGACGATCCACAACAATTGCATCATTCGAAAAAGGACAGGTACGCTACTTTTTCGAAGGGAATAAACTGGCGCGACATTGAAGTGCCTCCGCTTTTGTCGGAACCACCTATTCCAACTTTTCACACCTCTCGCCAAGACCAAAGCCTCCGGGTGAACTTGTGTTTTTATTTTCCATTTTGGGTCGACTGATTGAAAAACCAAATCATCATCGCCCGAAGGATACTTCATTTGTTTCAACAATTCTTTATCCGGATATGCTTCCCTCCTATACGCTACATTTCGGCCCACCACCATGTACGGATCTTTCCGGCGTATTGCCGAAAGGTATTGAATCGCAGTGATCACAGAGTCCAGATACTGCAAACGAGCCAATAATCCAGGATATACTGATTCTACAGGGGCATAGCCAGCTACCACACCTACTTCTGGATCTTGGAACTTTTCTGCCATTCGAGCTACCCAAAACGAACTACTGGGCTGACAGTCTGCATCAGTCAACAACAAAACATTTCCCGATGCCGCACGAATGGCTTGGCTCAATGCATGCTTTTTCCCCAACCGAGAGGAAAGCGGCGAGTCGGAATCGATCCACTTCAAATGATCGAACTCATGAGCAAATTTTTGCAATACATTCGCAGAATGGTCGGTAGAATGATCGTTCACGACAATGACCTCGAAGGATATATTCTTTTGCGAACACCAATGGGGAATGTTTTTCTCCATATTGTACGCTTCATTCTTGGCGCAGATTATTACCGAAACCTTCGCTTCGAGATTTTGAATTGGTTTGCTAGAAGAAAGTGGAGGAAGATAATACACGATATAAGCCGTCAGCAAAGCAACGTTTGCCAAGAGGAAGATTCCGATTTGCCATGAAAACTGCCATTCCATCTATACAAAAGTAATCATCCAAAGCGATGAAATTCGGTTATCTTTGCGCAAAATCGCATCAATGGATTTTAAAATCGAAGGCACTGCGCCACAAACCAAGGCAAGAGCAGGACGAATCACTACTGCGCATGGCGATATTCAAACGCCGATTTTTATGCCCGTAGGAACACAAGGCACAGTAAAAGGCGTTCACCAAACGGAATTAAACGACGATATTAAAGCCCAAATTATCCTTGGGAACACCTATCACTTATACCTCCGCCCCGGGCTTGATATTCTCGAGGGAGCGGGAGGCTTGCATCGTTTCATCAATTGGGGAAAGCCCATCTTGACAGATAGTGGTGGATACCAAGTATACTCCCTTTCCGAAAACCGAAAGATTGTAGAAGAAGGAGTCACGTTCAAGTCTCACATTGACGGGAGTAAGCATTTTTTCACACCAGAATACGCCATGGATGTGCAGCGAAAAATCGGCGCAGATATCATCATGGCCTTTGACGAATGCACGCCTTATCCATGCGATTACAAGTACGCGACCAAAAGCATGCACTTGACGCATCGCTGGTTGGACAGATGCTGCGATCAGTTTGACCAAACCGATCCACTATACGGTTACGATCAAACGCTATTTCCCATTGTACAGGGAAGCACCTACAAAGATTTGCGAATTCAATCGGCGGAGTACATCGCATCCAAAGAAAGAGAAGGTAATGCCATTGGCGGTTTGTCCGTAGGGGAGCCTCATGAAGAAATGTACGCCATGACCGAAGTGGTTTGCAACATCTTACCGCAAGATAAGCCGCGGTATTTGATGGGCGTAGGCACACCCGTAAATATCCTTGAATGCATCGACTTGGGAATTGATATGTTCGATTGCGTTATGCCCACTCGAAATGCGCGGAATGGAATGTTGTTTACCTCAGAAGGCATTATCAACATCAAAAACGCGAAATGGAAAGACGACTACAGCCCGATTGATCCTAATGGCACTAGTTTTGTCGATCAAATGTACAGCAAAGCGTATTTGCGTCATTTGGTGGTTACCAATGAATATTTGGGCAAACAAATCGCCTCGATTCACAATTTGGCCTTTTATTTATGGTTAGTCAATACAGCCCGTGAACATATTATGGCGGGGACATTTAAAGATTGGAAAAATCAGATGGTTCCAAAACTAGAAAGTCGAATTTGAAAATACTCGATCGATATATCATTACGCGATTCATAGGAACGTTCATTTTTACAATGATTCTGATCCTATTGATTGCCGTTATTTTTGACGTAAGCGAGCGCATCAATGATTTCACCGCGAACGATGCACCGTTGAATGAAATCATCGTGGATTATTACCTGAGCTTCATGACCATGTATGGCAATCAGTTCAGTGCATTGATTATTTTTATTGCCGTGATCTTCTTCACCTCCCGCATGGCTGGCAACACCGAGGTTATTGCAATTTTAAGTGGCGGGGTGAGCTTCAACCGCTTTTTACGCCCGTTTATGATTGCGGCTACTATTCTAGCTCTGGCTTCTGGGTATTTCAACAACTACCTGGTCCCAAAGACCAATGAAGCCTTTATTCGCTTCAAAATGAAATACATTGATGACAACCCCGATATTCGTTTCAAGAACATTCATCGGCGTGTCAGCGACAACACATACATTTATTTTGAGTCCTTCAATACCCGCAATAATGTCGGGTATCATTTTTCAATGGAACAGTTTGAGGGGGATCAGTTGGTTTACAAGTTGAAAAGTGATTTCGCGCGTTACGACAGTCTTCGAAACCGCTGGACTGTGGAGAATTATGTGCTACGCGAGATTTCACCCGAAGGTGAAGTTCTGCGTACAGGACGAGATTTGGACACAACATTTGCCTTCACTCCTTCTAAGCTAGCTATTGAAAATAGCTTGATAGAAACGATGAACTACAACGAGCTCAACGCTTTTATTGAAGAGGAAAAGCGCATGAACAATGAAAAGGTGGACATCTATTACATCGAACAGCACCGTCGATTTAGCCTTCCGTTTGCGAGCTACATCTTGACGTTAATCGGCGTTTCAATTAGCTTCCGCAAACAACGCGGAGGAATCGGGCTCAATTTGGCGATTGGCTTTATCACCGTATTGATCTATATCTTTTTCATGCAAATTTCCATTACGTTTGCCACCAAAGGCAATCTCGCTCCGTGGTTAGCGGTTTGGATGCCCAACATGGTTTTTGGTATTGTCTCACTCATATTGTACCGCCGTGCACTCCAGTAGATTAGGAAATCAAATCCACCTCCATTTTATCGTTCTGATCTTTGGCTTTACCGCCATACTTGGCGAATTAATAAGCATTGCAGCACTTCCACTGGTTTGGTATCGAATGGGAATCGCTTCGGTTATTCTATTTCTGCTACTGGTCCTATTAAAACGAACTCCACCCAACCGAAAAAACATTCTTCTGCTCTTGGGCACAGGAGGTATCATCGCGGCGCATTGGGTTACCTTTTTTCACGCGGTAAAAGTTTCGAATGTATCGGTCACCCTGGCGTGTATGTCCACCGCTCCTTTCTTTGCCAGTATTCTGGAACCGCTCTTTTTCAAGCGAAAAATCAAACCAATCGAAGTCGTATTGGGAATCGCAACCATTATTGGGCTGGTCATTATTTTTCGCGTTACCGGAGAATATATCGAAGGGATTCTATTTGGATTAGTGAGTGCTTTTCTAGCCGCGTTGTTCGCCGTTATCAATGGTGTTTTTATAACAACTTCGAAGCCGGTTTGGATTACGGCCTTGGAAATGCTTGGAGGGTTTATCGTTTTGACCATTGTACTGACAATCGGGGCAAATTGGAATATGGAAATGTTTGAATTACCCCAAATGGACTGGATCTGGATTGGCGTACTTGCGACCGTTTGTACAGCATATGCTTTTGTGGTATCGGTTTCTGTAATGAAACAACTCAATCCGTTCACTGTCGTATTGAGTATTAATATGGAACCCATTTATGGCATCATCCTGGCCTATTGGATTTTCGGTGAAAGCGAAAAAATGACGGCATCGTTTTACTTGGGAGCATCCATTATTATCAGCACGGTGTTTATCAATGCGATCGTTCAAGCCAAAAACCGTCGGAAGGAAAAGAAACTCAATCAAGGGTAAAAGCGAAAGTGCTTCCACTTAAAAACTCGACTTCTGCAGCGCGATCAAAAATTCCAAAAACCGCAGATCCACTTCCGGTCATTGCCGCATAGCGTGCACCTGCGTTTTCGAGCACTGATATGGCCTGGGCTACTTCTGGATACGATTGGCAAACACCGTCTTGAAAATCATTGGTCAAAAGTCCGCTCCAATTCGCGATGGGTTGTGATAAAATTTCGTCAATTGGAGTGCGATTATCTCGAGGAGTAACTCCGGCATATGCACGAGCAGTTGAAATATGAATTCCCGGATAGTGAACAACCATATATTTACCGGACAAATCCAGATTGAATGGCTTTAACACCTCCCCTCTTCCCGACGCCATGGCCGGTTGGTTTCGAATAAAAAACGCACAATCACTGCCCAATTCAGCTGCTATTTCTTCTTTTTCCTCTAGAGATAATCGAACTTCGAACTCATCACACAACGCATTGATCATAAAAGCAGCATCTGCACTTCCACCACCCAATCCCGCACCGATTGGGATATGTTTGTGCAAATGAACACGGATCGGTGGGATATCGTGATTCTTACGGATAAGATTTAAGGCGTCCATGACCAAGTTTCCCGTGCCCGGAATCGAAATCCCTGAAGACTCGAAAGAATCTTTCGAACTCGGGACGAACTCCAACACATCGCAAAGTGGAATGGGATAAAAAAGGGATGAAATTTCGTGAAAGCCATCTGCTCTTTTCCGCAGTATTTGCAAGCCCAAATTGACCTTTGCGTTGGGAAAAACAATCATATTGCATGGATTTGTGTTCAAAGATAGTTAATCCAACTCCACTCAGATATCTTTTTTGTAATTTGCACGGCCAAAACCAAGAGGAATGGAATATCTGGATTTTGAACAACCGATTAAGGAACTGGTCGAGAAGCGAGAAGAGGCTGCTAAGCTAGGAGAGGAAACCGGCGCGGATGTCGCAAAGACGATTCGCGATTTGGATAAGAAGATCAAAGACTTACAGAAGGAGATTTACGAAAATCTCACGCCTTGGCAACGCGTCCAATTGAGCCGCCATCCCAATCGCCCATATACGCTAGACTACATACAAGCCTTAACCGGAGGAGACTTTTTGGAGCTCCACGGCGACCGAAATGTAAAAGACGACAAAGCCATGGTAGGTGGACTGGGCTCCTTGGATGGACGTACGGTAATGTTCATCGGTCAGCAAAAAGGAAAAAACACCAAGCTTCGTCAATATCGCAACTTTGGTATGGCGAATCCGGAAGGATACCGCAAAGCGTTGCGCCTGATGCGGTTGGCAGAGAAGTTCAACAAGCCCATTGTCACTTTGATCGATACGCCAGGGGCTTTTCCAGGCATCGAGGCAGAGGAACGCGGACAAGGAGAGGCCATTGCACGTAACATCTATGAAATGTTCAACGTAAAAGTTCCCATCATTTGCGTTATCATTGGCGAAGGTGCTTCGGGAGGAGCAATCGGTATTGGTGTAGGAGATAAAGTTCTTATGCTCCAGAATACTTGGTATTCGGTTATTTCCCCTGAGAGTTGCTCTTCGATTTTATGGCGTTCATGGGATTACAAAGAACAAGCTGCAGATGCGCTGAAGCTCACTGCAGAAGACATGAAAAAAAATAAGCTTATTGATGGTGTGATTAAGGAACCATTGGGTGGTGCTCATACGAATCCCGAAAAGATGTACGAAATCTTGCGGAAAGAGCTCAACAAACACCTTGATGCACTCACCAATAAAGATATTGATAGTGTGATAAAAAGTCGCATTGATAAATTTACCAAAATGGGCGTGACGGCCTGAGGTCTGCTGTAAAGTAAAGTACAGTATGAAGAAAGCCTTTCTCAATTGTGAGAAAGGCTTTTTTAATTCATCTACTTATTGTTTGAGTGATTTATTGAATCATCAGTCGCTGTACCCCTTTCGCTGTTTTAAAGAAGTAAACTCCGCTGGCCAGGTCACTCACGTCCAAGTCGAAATCTGAGCTCGCTTGACCCGACAATACGATACGCCCATCCGAAGATAACACCTCGTACGATCCTTCTGCATTTTCAATCCGAACGCTATGCGTAGCAGGGTTTGGATATAATTTGACGGTATGGATGGATTGCTCGTCTACACTGATAAACAGACGCTCAATTGGAATGGTCACTGTTCCCTGACCTAAAATATTGGTATCAAAAGAGAGCGTTCCAACGGCACCAGACTCAACCGATCGAACAATCAATCGAAATCCTTCGTTGGCTTGAATATTTATATTTCCCCCTTGGTAATTCGGCAGTGATAGTCCGTCTCCCGTGATTTGAACATTACTCAATGAAGTGGTAAATGTTTCTGGATTGACCAATACAATTCCATAATCCACCGTATCCACATTTAAATACGTCACGTCGTAAATATTTATAGTGCTTTCACTTACGTACAACCCCGGATTGCTCGCGGGCGGAGTACTCGACGAGAAATTTGAGATGCGATCTGCAAATTGCGGATAATCGATAAATGGATTGCGATTCCCTTGTACGGCAAAAACATCGTCATTGCGTTGCTCTTCAACAACAGTGGGTGGGTACTGCTTGCTCCACGTCTTTAGTATCCCCTCCTGCGTATTCAAGTAGCCGTTGTAGTTGTCATGACGCATCACAAAGTAAAGCATCGCGCGCGCGGCCACTCCCTTGTGAACATCTCGAGGTTCAAAAACAATATCTCCATTTCCATTCGTACCCAACTGTGAACCTCCTTGTGTCCAGGTCGCGTTAACGACCTCTCCAAAACGATAATTACTTCGCGTAGAATTGCTCGAGGCCGTAGTTGGAAAAAGATGGTGTAAATCGGAACGCATCGGTTGATTGGAATTGAACTGCCCTTGCGGAAATGTGTGTTCTGTATTAAATCCCATATTCTGAGCCTGAGAACGATTCGAAAAACCCGTGATTTGCGTTCCCGTATATACACACTCCAGCGTATTCACCGAAGCACCTTGACCGTTGACCGCCTGATTGTCGATTGTCATAAACATATCATCCCGAGCAGCATTGTAGCTCAAGGTCGTATAACCGTTGGCCAACAAGTTCGCAAACTCAGATTTTAATTGATCCTCTGAAAGGTTTTCTGTACTGTTGTAGTACGTATTGGAGTAACGACCCTGTGCCGTTAACTCAACTTTCAACGCTCCTGACGGTGAGTTGGTGTGAATAACCATCACACTCTTATTGATAATGTTGTGACGAATATCCGCATACAACCAAAACGAAGCGCTGTCTCCTACAGGAACAGTAAATGAGGAATCGGTATAGTAAAATGGATTATGCCCGAATAAGTCAAAAACATCGATATCGGTAACTTGAAAATTATCGGTAATTAAATAGTCGTCCGAATGATTGTACACAACCACCTTGAAGCTATCTAAATCATCTTCAAACAAAACCCCGAAATCAATGGATTGGGTATTCACCGACATGTGTTGTGCCCATGTTACTGAACTAAAAACAAAAAAGGATAAAAGAAAAAAATTGCGCATTATCTACTGTATATATTATGGAATGCAAAAATAGAATCATTTACGGGAATGACATCACGCAATTGACCATTTAACCCATAAACTCGAACCTCTTGATTAACAGCCGTGGCCAGTTCGCCGGTTATAGGATCGTATTCTACCTGGTATGGGTTGAGCAGGGAAACTACTCTGCCAAAGTTGTTGTTGGAGTAATTGTGAATATATACACCATCGGACATCGCCAGTGCTACGCGATCACCATCGATCCGACAAGCATCGTGAACGACCACAGGTGGCAACGTGAAAAAGCTTTCAAATCCGTTGAGTGCGTAATTGTACGACTCGAATTGACCCACGCCATTTTGATTCCAAAAGGAGTATAATCGATTCACGCCCATGGGTACCATTGCACGAATGTCGAATCCAACCAATGACTGCTGAAGCCCAAATCCATTGTTTTGCCCGGCCACTCCAAGTTGTATCCCCGAATTGTTGCCCGGCTGCGGCTTGAGTTCAAAGAAAAGCTTTCCGTCTGCCACCACTCCACTTTCTGGATAATGTTGGGAAAAGGTGTAGGTGTCGATTACCTCTGTACCGTTGGCTTCATAAGCATTTACTCTACCATCCCGACGCCCGGTGTAGAATAAATTATTCCCATAAAATATTGTAGAAAAATCGGGAAGACCGGTTCCTGTTTCTTTATTCACGGTCCAAAGCGGTGTAAAATCGGGAAGTGAAAACGAACTCAAACCGGACTCAAACGCTCCGGAAATCACCAGCAAGTCATCTTTGGAACTCACCGCTGAGCCAGAATAATCGGATGTCATCGTATGCTTTAACTCCAATTGCCCATCTGAATACCAATAGGCGTTGATTTGATTCGTACCGGCTTTGGTTAAAATCACATAGCCTTCCTTTTCCTGGTCGGGCTGCAACAGACTTATTTCGCGATAAAAGCTGTTGTCGTTAATCCGTGCTCTTAGGAAATAATCCCCGGAAGGAAGATTCTCCGACAACACTTCGTAATCAAAACTAAAATTCGCTTTTGGTCCGTTGTAGGTCAATACAACCGTTTGCGCAGCTGGTACAAGGTCAGCATTCAACAAGGTGAATTCGATATCGAACTCACCGGGATACTCCGCAATACCTGAAATCGTTATGGTATCAGGTGGACGAATAACGCTGGACAGAGAAGGAGCCGAAAACTCCAGAACGGGCAAAATCTCCGGTTCGTCCTCTTGGCACGAAACCATAAAAATTACCAACAACCCAATGGTTAATAGCTTGTATATCGGTTGAAAAAACATGCAATAATACCCAACGAATAAAAAGTATTTGGCGTTTGAATTGCCTACTTTTGAATTATGACTAAAATACAAAACACTCCCGAGAATAGCACGAGAAACCCGCGAAAAAGCGGGACGTTGATCGATATGGAAATCGGCCGGATTCCACCTCAGGCGATGGATTTGGAAGAAGCTGTATTGGGCGCCTTACTGATTGATAAGGAAGCCCTAAACGAGGTCATTGACATCCTCAATGCAGAGGTGTTTTACAGCGAGGCACATCAGGAAATTTTCCGCTGTATCGCCGAATTATTTGGCGAAGCAAAACCCATCGATATGCTGACGGTGGCCAATGCGTTGAAGAAGAAAAAGCTTCTCGATAAAATTGGGGGCGATTATTATCTCGCACGTCTTAGTCAGCGTGTAAGTAGCGCCGCACACATCGAATACCATTCTCGAATCATCGTTCAGAAACATATTCAGCGTGAACTCATCCGCATTTCGAATGAAATCATCAAAGAAGCCTATGACGATTCAACGGATGTATTGGATCTGCTGGATAAAGCAGAAGGGAAAATCTTTGAAATTGCAGATGGCAACATCAAAAAGAACTTTGATTCCGCGGAAAGCTTGATCCAACAAGCCGTTCGGAAAATCGAAGACATCAGTAAAAAAGAAGGACTTTCGGGAGTGCCAACTGGCTTTACCGAAGTAGACAAAGTAACGTCAGGTTGGCAAAATTCAGATCTAGTTATTTTGGCGGCACGTCCAGGTATGGGTAAAACCGCTTTCGTACTCAGCATGGCGCGAAATATGGCGGTCGACTATCAAACTCCTTGTGCGGTATTCTCTCTGGAGATGTCGAGTGTTCAGTTGATCACGCGTATGATTTCCAGTGAGACGGGCATTAGCGGAGAACAGCTTCGGAAGGGAAAGCTGAACGACCACGAGTGGCAACAGTTGAATACCAAAATTAAAAACCTCGAGAAAGCGCCGATTTACATCGATGACACGCCCGCACTTTCGGTATTCGACCTGCGAGCAAAATGTCGCCGTCTGAAAGCGCAATTTGGAATTGGAATCATTATTGTGGATTACCTACAGCTCATGACTGCGGGAGGGGAGAGTAAAAACGGAAATCGCGAACAGGAAATCTCCGTCATATCGCGATCGCTTAAAGGAATCGCAAAAGAACTGGATGTTCCCGTTATCGCGCTATCTCAGCTAAACCGTAGTGTGGAAACGCGCGGTTCGAGTAAGCGTCCTCAGCTGGCCGACCTTCGTGAATCCGGTGCGATTGAGCAGGACGCCGATATTGTGAGCTTTATCTATCGCCCCGAGTACTACGGATTTGACGCTTGGGACGACGATAACTCACCGTGCTCCGGTCAAGCCGAGTTGATTATCGCAAAACACCGGAACGGTGCAACAACCAATGTTCGTTTGCGTTTTGAAAATAACTTGGCTAAGTTCTCGAACTTGGATAATGTTTCTGTTTTCACGGGTGGAGAAATGCAAATCCCGTCGAGCATGAATAAAGATTTTGGAAGTTTTGATGATGATGAAACCACACCGTTCTAATACCATTTGGCTAATCGCCATTTTCATATTATTTGCTCAAACCGCATTCGCTGCAAAAATCCTCATACCGATGGACGAGGATACGCAGCGCAACCACCTCAAAGCCTATGGTATTGCCTACTGGGTTTTAGAGCGGGATGCGTCCATACAATGGTTGCTCAATTATCGCGGTGGAAGTTTTTTACTGGATCGATATCCCGAGGTCGAAGCCGAATGCCGTATTCGGGGGGTAGATTTCGAAATCATTTCCGATGCACAAGCGGCCGGAATTTTAACGGAGATCGCTCAACCTGAAGTGAACATGGATGCGGTGAAATTGGAGAAAGCACCGAAGATTGCCGTATACTCACCCAGCGGAAAACAGCCCTGGGACGATGCTGTAACCTTGGCGCTAACCTATGCTGAGATTCCTTATGACCTGATTTACGACGACGAAGTATTGGGTGACCTGCTTCCTCTCTACGATTGGCTACACCTTCACCATGAAGACTTCACCGGGCAATACGGAAAGTTTTACCGGGCATTTAAAAACGCTCCGTGGTATATTCAGCAAAAAGCAGATATGGAAGCCATGGCAGCAAAATGGGGGTTCGAAAAAGTATCTGAACTCAAATTGGCTGTAGCGCAAAAAATACAAGAATACGTCGTAGGAGGAGGTTTTCTATTCGCCATGTGTTCAGCAACGGATACCTACGATATTTCATTAGCCGCTCAAGAAACCGATATATGTGAATACATGTACGACGGAGATCCGGCGTCGCCGAATGCGAATAACGAGTTGAATTACGACTACTGTTTGGCCTTTGAAGGTTTCTCGATTCGAATGGATCCAAATGAATACGAATACTCCAATATCGATGCAACGAATACACGTCCTCGGAAGCCGAGCATCGACTTTTTCACCCTTTTTGATTTTTCAGCAAAATGGGACCCCGTACCTACGATGTTGTGTCAAAATCACACCCGTGTCGTAAAGGGCTTTATGGGGCAAACAACCAGTTTCCGAACCGAGTTTATTCGTTCTGACGTTCTGGTGATGGGCGAAACAAAAGCATGGAAAGAAGCGAAGTATATTCACGGTGAACTGGGTGAAGGTACGTGGACTTTTTATGGCGGACACGATCCCGAAGATTATCAGCACATGGTCGGTGATCCTCCTACCGAATTGGATTTGCATCCAAACTCACCGGGTTATCGTTTGATTCTGAACAACATTCTGTTTCCGGCGGCCAAGAAAAAGAAGCAAAAGACTTAATTGAAGAAGTTCCACGATAAGCCTATACGTACGGCTCGTTCCGGTAGGGGTTGGTAAGGTGTTGCAAAGTAGTCAAAGCCAAAAAAACCCTTGGTTGCGTGTTGGAGCATCACATAGGCTTTGAATGTTCGGATTTTAGCTGTAACATATAAATCAGCAAAGGGATAATTCCCAACAAAGACATCATCATCGCGCTGCAAGTAGTCCATACCAAGCATGGGGGCGTATTCATTTCCCTTATACCTGCTGGTAAAGTTCAAACGACCGCCCAAACGGATGAGCAGTGCATTTTCAAACCAATTTCCTTCGTAATACAACTCACTCGTACTAACGAAAGAAGGGATACGAACAAATGATTGATCGGCAATTTGCCCAGCGAGCTCCGTGCGAAAATGGAATACCCAAAAATCAAAACCGTATTTAAGCCCGATTCTACCGTAATTTAACGGAGTGGTCGCTTGGTTAGCAGTAATTGTACTATCGAGATAAATATAGCCCTGTGTTAGTTGATATGACGCGTTCAGCAAAAGATTATCTAGGAGCTTAAGTTCGGTCCCTAAATCCAATCCAGATATTTTATCCGGTGTTAAATTCCAATTGACATGATTCGTTCGGTTACTAAACCAATTCAATGCAGGCGAACGTCTATAAATTCGCCCTTCGAATAAAGCTTTGTCATTTCGGAAGTTTCCTCTAATTTCAAAATCGCTTGCGTACACGGAGGTTAGCCAAAACTCCGGCTCTAGATGAAGTACATACTGCCCTAACTCTACATCTAACTTTCCATAGACACTTACAGGTGTCTCAATTCTATCCTCCGAACCATCGTAATAGGAATAAACCTGAGCGCGTGATCCTAGTGTAAGGCTTAGTCCTTTCGCTGTTCTAAACTCATAAAAACCATTTAACTGATAAACTGTAGACTGAATCGTATCGTTGGTCGAGGTAGAATCCTTCAATATTTGACGATAATATGGATTGGTTGGAAGTTCATCGGTATAAACGTATCGATTGACCACTCGAGAAACCTCTGCATTGAGAAATTGCGAAGAATCCAATTGATAACGCAATCTTGTTCCAAAATCACGGTATTCGTATTTGCTCGATGCTGTTTCGATGTGGACGGGAAACACGGTGCGATCGGTTTCACCATTGAGCAAAAATAAGTCCCGATTGGCAATTCCTCCGTTCTGGCCGGCATCAATACCATTCCAATCGAACCATAGCAACGCGGAAAATCGCTTGTTTTCGTATCGGAAGTTGGTATGCATTTGATTCCATAACGTAGCTTGATTCGCATATTGGCCTTGCGAATTGGATCGTTGATAATCGATTAAGAAATTCCCTCCTGGGATAAAGTTTTGTGTGTGTTTAAAGTTGGTATACTGTCCTTCCGTATAATTCAGTCGAAAAGCGAGCTCGGTATAGGCGCTAGGCACATCGTAAAAACGCATTTTCGAGCGTGGGGTTGTATATCGGTTATTCAGGTTAAGCGTTCGAAAAGAAGAAAAGTCTTGAACAGGACGAAGAGAAATTCCCGAGTAACCCACATTGGTGAAATCTGCAAAATACAAATCGCGATCGAATGGCAGGCCATATCCAATATCCATCCCACTCCTTAAACTGGTATCGACAAAAGAGGTATCGGGATAGTCATTTAAGGGAAAGAAGTATACATGGCGAAGCGTATCAGTAGAGGTAGTATCATTTTGTCCGATAGCCGATAAGCTGATAAAAAGGACCAGACAAATGAAAAGGGATTGCTTCATAGGGCAAAGTTAAAACAAAAAAAAGTCCCCAACATATATGTTAGGGACTTAGAAGATAGGCGGCGACATACTCTCCCGGGAGTTACCCCAGTACCATCTGCGCTATTGGGCTTAACTACTCTGTTCGGAAAGGGAAGAGGTGTTCCCCAATGCTATAGCCACCAAAAGCTGTTATGAGCTTTTCTCAATACGATTTGACATATTGTACGGGAATTGTATACGACCAACTAATAAAAGCTTACGGGTAATTAGTAGTGCTCAGCTTTGACATTACTGTCTTTACACTTGCACCCTATCAACGTCCTCGTCTAGAACGACCCTTAAAAGAAATCTCATCTTGAGGTGAGTTTCGCACTTATATGCTTTCAGCGCTTATCTCATCCGAACATAGCTACCCAGCAATGCACCTGGCGGCACAACTGGTACACCAGAGGTTCGTCCATCTCGGTCCTCTCGTACTAGAGATAGGTCCTCTCAAATTTCTAACGCCCACTACAGATAGGGACCGAACTGTCTCGCGACGTTCTGAACCCAGCTCGCGTGCCACTTTAATGGGCGAACAGCCCAACCCTTGGGACCTTCTCCAGCCCCAGGATGTGACGAGCCGACATCGAGGTGCCAAACCCCCCCGTCGATGTGAGCTCTTGGGGGAGATCAGCCTGTTATCCCCGGAGTACCTTTTATCCTTTGAGCGATGGCCCTTCCATGCGGAACCACCGGATCACTATGCTCTACTTTCGTACCTGCTCGACTTGTCGGTCTCACAGTCAAGCACCCTTATGCCATTGCACTCTACGCACGGTTACCAAGCGTGCTGAGGGTACCTTTAGAAGCCTCCGTTACTCTTTTGGAGGCGACCACCCCAGTCAAACTACCCACCAAGCACTGTCCCCCGTTAGGGGTTAGGCTCCAAATAAACAAAGGGTGGTATTTCAAGGTCGACTCCACAACACCTAGCGATGCTGCTTCAAAGTCTCCCACCTATCCTACACATTGTTTATCCGAAGTCAATACTAAGTTGTAGTGAAGGTTCACGGGGTCTTTCCGTCCCGTAGCGGGTAATCGGCATCTTCACCGATACTACAATTTCACCGAGCTCATGGCCGAGACAGTGCCCAGATCGTTACACCATTCGTGCAGGTCGGAACTTACCCGACAAGGAATTTCGCTACCTTAGGACCGTTATAGTTACGGCCGCCGTTTACTGGGGCTTCAATTCAGAGCTTCTCCGAAGATAACTCCTCCTATTAACCTTCCAGCACCGGGCAGGTGTCAGACCCTATACATCATCTTTCGATTTAGCAGAGCCTTGTGTTTTTGATAAACAGTCGCCTGGGCCTTTTCACTGCGGCCCCGCATTGCTGCGGGGCGACGCTTCTCCCGAAGTTACGCGTCGATTTTGCCTAGTTCCTTAGCCATGAATCACTCGAGCACCTTAGGATTCTCTCCTTGACTACCTGTGTCGGTTTGCGGTACGGGCCACTATAACCTGAAGCTTAGAGGTTTTTCTTGGAAACCCTTAGGCACACTATCCACGCCTCCGAAGATTTGTGGTACTATCATAACTCAGCTAGTCGTGCGGATTTGCCTACACAACCAATACCTAATTATTTTAACGTACTATTCCGTCAGTACGCGGTGCTTTCAGTATTTCGTCACCCCATCGCAGTTATAGCGGGTACGGGAATATTAACCCGTTGTCCATCGACTACCCCCTTCGGGTTCGCCTTAGGTCCCGACTAACCCTGAGCCGATTAGCGTTGCTCAGGAAACCTTAGTCTATCGGTGAGCAGGTTTCTCGCCTGCTTTATCGTTACTTATCCCTACATTTTCTTTTCTAGACGCTCCAGCATACCTCACGATACACCTTCGACGCAACTAGAATGCTCCCCTACCACTCCTTACGGAGTCCATTGCTTCGGTAACACACTTATGCCCGATTATTATCCATGCTTGACCGCTCGACTAGTGAGCTGTTACGCACTCTTTAAATGAATGGCTGCTTCCAAGCCAACATCCTAGCTGTCAAAGCAGTCAAACCTCGTTTGATCAACTTAGCGTGTATTTGGGGACCTTAGCAGATGGTCTGGGTTCTTTCCCTCTCGGACACGGACCTTAGCACCCATGCCCTCACTCCTGTGTATATTTAACAGCATTCGGAGTTTGTCAGGATTTGGTAGGCGGTGAAGCCCCCGCATCCTATCAGTAGCTCTACCTCTGTTAAACTCAACCACAAGGCTGCACCTAAATGCATTTCGGGGAGTACGAGCTATTTCTCAGTTTGATTGGCCTTTCACCCCTACCCACAGGTCATCCAAAGACTTTTCAACGTCTACTGGTTCGGTCCTCCACTCCGTTTTACCGGAGCTTCAACCTGCCCATGGGTAGATCACAAAGTTTCGCGTCTACCCCCTCAAACTAAACGCCCTATTCAGACTTGCTTTCGCTTCGGCTCCGTGGCTGAACCACTTAACCTCGCTTGAGAGGAGTAACTCGTAGGGTCATTATGCAAAAGGCACGCCGTCACCTCGAAAGGCTCCGACCGCTTGTAGGCGCACGGTTTCAGGTACTTTTTCACTCCCTTGTTCAGGGTACTTTTCACCTTTCCCTCACGGTACTTGTTCACTATCGGTCTCTCAGGAGTATTTAGCCTTACCGGATGGTTCCGGCAGATTCAGACAGGATTTCACGTGTCCCGCCCTACTCAGGATCCTACTAGATATACATATCTTTACGTTTACGGGACTATCACCCGCTATGGTTCAATTTTCCAAATGATTCAACTTAAATATGCATACCACATCGTAGTCCTACAACCCCAATGTTGCCGAAACAACATTGGTTTGGGCTATTTCCGTTTCGCTCGCCGCTACTCAGGAAATCACTATTGTTTTCTCTTCCTCCGGTTACTTAGATGTTTCAGTTCACCGGGTTTGCCCCCTTACGGGTACTCCGATTTATATCGGAGTGGGTTGCCCCATTCGGAAATCTACGGATCAAAGATTGTGTGCATCTCACCGTAGCTTATCGCAGCTTACCACGTCCTTCTTCGCCTCTGAGAGCCAAGGCATCCGCCATGCGCCCTTAGTAACTTTTTATTAGTTTTTCTACTCGTATACAATTCCCAATATGTCAAAGAACTTTTAAGATCTAACCTCGCTTGCGCAAAGCACATCTTATCGTGGATATCAAAGGAGCGAACCTTTTAACTGTTGCCTCTCTTTACAAGGCCACAACAGCAACTCTATCTCAAGTTGCATATCCTACTTACTTTTATTGTCAAATGAACGTGCGGCTACTTACTTCCGCCTTACTTATCTCTAGTGGAGAATATCGGAGTCGAACCGATGACCTCCTGCGTGCAAGGCAGGCGCTCTAGCCAGCTGAGCTAATTCCCCTTCTCTACGCCGTAGCATAAAAACCAGGTCAATTGCTCTCTCCTAGCTCACTGCCGTGACGTACTGTTATCTTACACCCCTAAAGGCATAAATAAAGTAGTCTCGGGCAGACTCGAACTGCCGACCTCTACATTATCAGTGTAGCGCTCTAACCAGCTGAGCTACGAGACTATATTCGAGAAAAAATCGGAGTGGTGTGGATAAGGCGGCTACCAAGAGCCGTCGAATACTCTAAAAAGGAGGTGTTCCAGCCGCACCTTCCGGTACGGCTACCTTGTTACGACTTAGCCCCAGTCACTAGTTTTACCCTAGGCGGCTCCTTGCGGTTACCGACTTCAGGCACCCCCAGCTTCCATGGCTTGACGGGCGGTGTGTACAAGGCCCGGGAACGTATTCACCGCGCCATGGCTGATGCGCGATTACTAGCGATTCCAGCTTCACGTAGTCGAGTTGCAGACTACGATCCGAACTGAGACAAGCTTTTAGGATTAGCTCTCCTTCACAGGATGGCTGCCCTCTGTACTTGCCATTGTAGCACGTGTGTGGCCCAGGACGTAAGGGCCGTGATGATTTGACGTCATCCCCACCTTCCTCACAGCTTGCGCTGGCAGTTTTCTTAGAGTCCCCGGCATTACCCGCTGGCAACTAAGAATAGGGGTTGCGCTCGTTATGGGACTTAACCCGACACCTCACGGCACGAGCTGACGACAACCATGCAGCACCTTGCAGAGTGTCCGAAGAAAACCTGATTTCTCAAGCTGTCACTCTACATTTAAGCCCTGGTAAGGTTCCTCGCGTATCATCGAATTAAACCACATGCTCCACCGCTTGTGCGGGCCCCCGTCAATTCCTTTGAGTTTCACCGTTGCCGGCGTACTTCCCAGGTGGATCACTTAATGCTTTCGCTTGGCCGCTGACAGTGTATCGCCAACAGCGAGTGATCATAGTTTACGGCGTGGACTACCAGGGTATCTAATCCTGTTTGCTACCCACGCTTTCGTGCCTCAGCGTCAGTTGTAATTTAGTGAGCTGCCTACGCAATTGGTGTTCTAAGTCATATCTATGCATTTCACCGCTACATGACTTATTCCGCCCACTTCAAGTACACTCAAGATTAACAGTATCAATGGCAGTTTCCCAGTTAAGCTGGAAGATTTCACCACTGACTTATTAATCCGCCTACGCACCCTTTAAACCCAATGAATCCGGATAACGCTTGGATCCTCCGTATTACCGCGGCTGCTGGCACGGAGTTAGCCGATCCTTATTCCTGCAGTACATTCAGCCCCGAACACGTTCGGGGGTTTATTCCTACATAAAAGCAGTTTACAACCCATAGGGCCGTCATCCTGCACGCGGCATGGCTGGTTCAGACTTGCGTCCATTGACCAATATTCCTCACTGCTGCCTCCCGTAGGAGTCTGGTCCGTGTCTCAGTACCAGTGTGGGGGACTACCCTCTCAGGCCCCCTACCCATCGCTGTCTTGGTGAGCCGTTACCTCACCAACTAACTAATGGGACGCATACCCATCTCTAACCGTCGGAACTTTAATAATCTAATCATGCGATCAAATCATACTATGGAGCATTAATCCGAATTTCTCCGGGCTATTCTCCAGTTAGAGGTAAGTTGTATACGCGTTACGCACCCGTGCGCCGGTCGTCAGCAAAGAGCAAGCTCTCTCTGTTACCCCTCGACTTGCATGTGTTAGGCCTGCCGCTAGCGTTCATCCTGAGCCAGGATCAAACTCTCCGTTGTAAAAACTTTAAGTAATTGATTCTGACTAAACTCTTTTGACGGTGACCGCCTTACCATTCACTCCAATAATTCAAAGAACTTTTTATCTGTTTTGATCGATAAGTCTATCTCAACATTCCCATACCTTTCGGAAACGGGAGGGCAAAGATACAACCCTTTTCGAAACGACCAAATAAATATTTCAGTATTTTTTAAGAACTCCTTGTTACCTCTCGGTAATTTTGGGAGGGCAAAGATAAGACCTTTCTATCGAATCCTGCAAGTGTATTTTAAAAAAAAATTTAAGGCTTTTTGGTGAATAAAAATAAACCATTCACAACGTGACAATTAGCCCGCCATTCAATCCATAAACACTCCTCCATTTCAAAGATTTGCAACCTTTTCAGTTGCTTCAGACCTGATGTATAGGTCTTCATAAAAACAAAAAAAGTCCCCAACATATATGTTAGGGACTTAGAAGATAGGCGGCGACATACTCTCCCGGGAGTTACCCCAGTACCATCTGCGCTATTGGGCTTAACTACTCTGTTCGGAAAGGGAAGAGGTGTTCCCCAATGCTATAGCCACCAAAAGCTGTTATGAGCTTTTCTCAATACGATTTGACATATTGTACGGGAATTGTATACGACCAACTAATAAAAGCTTACGGGTAATTAGTAGTGCTCAGCTTTGACATTACTGTCTTTACACTTGCACCCTATCAACGTCCTCGTCTAGAACGACCCTTAAAAGAAATCTCATCTTGAGGTGAGTTTCGCACTTATATGCTTTCAGCGCTTATCTCATCCGAACATAGCTACCCAGCAATGCACCTGGCGGCACAACTGGTACACCAGAGGTTCGTCCATCTCGGTCCTCTCGTACTAGAGATAGGTCCTCTCAAATTTCTAACGCCCACTACAGATAGGGACCGAACTGTCTCGCGACGTTCTGAACCCAGCTCGCGTGCCACTTTAATGGGCGAACAGCCCAACCCTTGGGACCTTCTCCAGCCCCAGGATGTGACGAGCCGACATCGAGGTGCCAAACCCCCCCGTCGATGTGAGCTCTTGGGGGAGATCAGCCTGTTATCCCCGGAGTACCTTTTATCCTTTGAGCGATGGCCCTTCCATGCGGAACCACCGGATCACTATGCTCTACTTTCGTACCTGCTCGACTTGTCGGTCTCACAGTCAAGCACCCTTATGCCATTGCACTCTACGCACGGTTACCAAGCGTGCTGAGGGTACCTTTAGAAGCCTCCGTTACTCTTTTGGAGGCGACCACCCCAGTCAAACTACCCACCAAGCACTGTCCCCCGTTAGGGGTTAGGCTCCAAATAAACAAAGGGTGGTATTTCAAGGTCGACTCCACAACACCTAGCGATGCTGCTTCAAAGTCTCCCACCTATCCTACACATTGTTTATCCGAAGTCAATACTAAGTTGTAGTGAAGGTTCACGGGGTCTTTCCGTCCCGTAGCGGGTAATCGGCATCTTCACCGATACTACAATTTCACCGAGCTCATGGCCGAGACAGTGCCCAGATCGTTACACCATTCGTGCAGGTCGGAACTTACCCGACAAGGAATTTCGCTACCTTAGGACCGTTATAGTTACGGCCGCCGTTTACTGGGGCTTCAATTCAGAGCTTCTCCGAAGATAACTCCTCCTATTAACCTTCCAGCACCGGGCAGGTGTCAGACCCTATACATCATCTTTCGATTTAGCAGAGCCTTGTGTTTTTGATAAACAGTCGCCTGGGCCTTTTCACTGCGGCCCCGCATTGCTGCGGGGCGACGCTTCTCCCGAAGTTACGCGTCGATTTTGCCTAGTTCCTTAGCCATGAATCACTCGAGCACCTTAGGATTCTCTCCTTGACTACCTGTGTCGGTTTGCGGTACGGGCCACTATAACCTGAAGCTTAGAGGTTTTTCTTGGAAACCCTTAGGCACACTATCCACGCCTCCGAAGATTTGTGGTACTATCATAACTCAGCTAGTCGTGCGGATTTGCCTACACAACCAATACCTAATTATTTTAACGTACTATTCCGTCAGTACGCGGTGCTTTCAGTATTTCGTCACCCCATCGCAGTTATAGCGGGTACGGGAATATTAACCCGTTGTCCATCGACTACCCCCTTCGGGTTCGCCTTAGGTCCCGACTAACCCTGAGCCGATTAGCGTTGCTCAGGAAACCTTAGTCTATCGGTGAGCAGGTTTCTCGCCTGCTTTATCGTTACTTATCCCTACATTTTCTTTTCTAGACGCTCCAGCATACCTCACGATACACCTTCGACGCAACTAGAATGCTCCCCTACCACTCCTTACGGAGTCCATTGCTTCGGTAACACACTTATGCCCGATTATTATCCATGCTTGACCGCTCGACTAGTGAGCTGTTACGCACTCTTTAAATGAATGGCTGCTTCCAAGCCAACATCCTAGCTGTCAAAGCAGTCAAACCTCGTTTGATCAACTTAGCGTGTATTTGGGGACCTTAGCAGATGGTCTGGGTTCTTTCCCTCTCGGACACGGACCTTAGCACCCATGCCCTCACTCCTGTGTATATTTAACAGCATTCGGAGTTTGTCAGGATTTGGTAGGCGGTGAAGCCCCCGCATCCTATCAGTAGCTCTACCTCTGTTAAACTCAACCACAAGGCTGCACCTAAATGCATTTCGGGGAGTACGAGCTATTTCTCAGTTTGATTGGCCTTTCACCCCTACCCACAGGTCATCCAAAGACTTTTCAACGTCTACTGGTTCGGTCCTCCACTCCGTTTTACCGGAGCTTCAACCTGCCCATGGGTAGATCACAAAGTTTCGCGTCTACCCCCTCAAACTAAACGCCCTATTCAGACTTGCTTTCGCTTCGGCTCCGTGGCTGAACCACTTAACCTCGCTTGAGAGGAGTAACTCGTAGGGTCATTATGCAAAAGGCACGCCGTCACCTCGAAAGGCTCCGACCGCTTGTAGGCGCACGGTTTCAGGTACTTTTTCACTCCCTTGTTCAGGGTACTTTTCACCTTTCCCTCACGGTACTTGTTCACTATCGGTCTCTCAGGAGTATTTAGCCTTACCGGATGGTTCCGGCAGATTCAGACAGGATTTCACGTGTCCCGCCCTACTCAGGATCCTACTAGATATACATATCTTTACGTTTACGGGACTATCACCCGCTATGGTTCAATTTTCCAAATGATTCAACTTAAATATGCATACCACATCGTAGTCCTACAACCCCAATGTTGCCGAAACAACATTGGTTTGGGCTATTTCCGTTTCGCTCGCCGCTACTCAGGAAATCACTATTGTTTTCTCTTCCTCCGGTTACTTAGATGTTTCAGTTCACCGGGTTTGCCCCCTTACGGGTACTCCGATTTATATCGGAGTGGGTTGCCCCATTCGGAAATCTACGGATCAAAGATTGTGTGCATCTCACCGTAGCTTATCGCAGCTTACCACGTCCTTCTTCGCCTCTGAGAGCCAAGGCATCCGCCATGCGCCCTTAGTAACTTTTTATTAGTTTTTCTACTCGTATACAATTCCCAATATGTCAAAGAACTTTTAAGATCTAACCTCGCTTGCGCAAAGCACATCTTATCGTGGATATCAAAGGAGCGAACCTTTTAACTGTTGCCTCTCTTTACAAGGCCACAACAGCAACTCTATCTCAAGTTGCATATCCTACTTACTTTTATTGTCAAATGAACGTGCGGCTACTTACTTCCGCCTTACTTATCTCTAGTGGAGAATATCGGAGTCGAACCGATGACCTCCTGCGTGCAAGGCAGGCGCTCTAGCCAGCTGAGCTAATTCCCCTTCTCTACGCCGTAGCATAAAAACCAGGTCAATTGCTCTCTCCTAGCTCACTGCCGTGACGTACTGTTATCTTACACCCCTAAAGGCATAAATAAAGTAGTCTCGGGCAGACTCGAACTGCCGACCTCTACATTATCAGTGTAGCGCTCTAACCAGCTGAGCTACGAGACTATATTCGAGAAAAAATCGGAGTGGTGTGGATAAGGCGGCTACCAAGAGCCGTCGAATACTCTAAAAAGGAGGTGTTCCAGCCGCACCTTCCGGTACGGCTACCTTGTTACGACTTAGCCCCAGTCACTAGTTTTACCCTAGGCGGCTCCTTGCGGTTACCGACTTCAGGCACCCCCAGCTTCCATGGCTTGACGGGCGGTGTGTACAAGGCCCGGGAACGTATTCACCGCGCCATGGCTGATGCGCGATTACTAGCGATTCCAGCTTCACGTAGTCGAGTTGCAGACTACGATCCGAACTGAGACAAGCTTTTAGGATTAGCTCTCCTTCACAGGATGGCTGCCCTCTGTACTTGCCATTGTAGCACGTGTGTGGCCCAGGACGTAAGGGCCGTGATGATTTGACGTCATCCCCACCTTCCTCACAGCTTGCGCTGGCAGTTTTCTTAGAGTCCCCGGCATTACCCGCTGGCAACTAAGAATAGGGGTTGCGCTCGTTATGGGACTTAACCCGACACCTCACGGCACGAGCTGACGACAACCATGCAGCACCTTGCAGAGTGTCCGAAGAAAACCTGATTTCTCAAGCTGTCACTCTACATTTAAGCCCTGGTAAGGTTCCTCGCGTATCATCGAATTAAACCACATGCTCCACCGCTTGTGCGGGCCCCCGTCAATTCCTTTGAGTTTCACCGTTGCCGGCGTACTTCCCAGGTGGATCACTTAATGCTTTCGCTTGGCCGCTGACAGTGTATCGCCAACAGCGAGTGATCATAGTTTACGGCGTGGACTACCAGGGTATCTAATCCTGTTTGCTACCCACGCTTTCGTGCCTCAGCGTCAGTTGTAATTTAGTGAGCTGCCTACGCAATTGGTGTTCTAAGTCATATCTATGCATTTCACCGCTACATGACTTATTCCGCCCACTTCAAGTACACTCAAGATTAACAGTATCAATGGCAGTTTCCCAGTTAAGCTGGAAGATTTCACCACTGACTTATTAATCCGCCTACGCACCCTTTAAACCCAATGAATCCGGATAACGCTTGGATCCTCCGTATTACCGCGGCTGCTGGCACGGAGTTAGCCGATCCTTATTCCTGCAGTACATTCAGCCCCGAACACGTTCGGGGGTTTATTCCTACATAAAAGCAGTTTACAACCCATAGGGCCGTCATCCTGCACGCGGCATGGCTGGTTCAGACTTGCGTCCATTGACCAATATTCCTCACTGCTGCCTCCCGTAGGAGTCTGGTCCGTGTCTCAGTACCAGTGTGGGGGACTACCCTCTCAGGCCCCCTACCCATCGCTGTCTTGGTGAGCCGTTACCTCACCAACTAACTAATGGGACGCATACCCATCTCTAACCGTCGGAACTTTAATAATCTAATCATGCGATCAAATCATACTATGGAGCATTAATCCGAATTTCTCCGGGCTATTCTCCAGTTAGAGGTAAGTTGTATACGCGTTACGCACCCGTGCGCCGGTCGTCAGCAAAGAGCAAGCTCTCTCTGTTACCCCTCGACTTGCATGTGTTAGGCCTGCCGCTAGCGTTCATCCTGAGCCAGGATCAAACTCTCCGTTGTAAAAACTTTAAGTAATTGATTCTGACTAAACTCTTTTGACGGTGACCGCCTTACCATTCACTCCAATAATTCAAAGAACTTTTTATCTCGCAAATCCGAAAATCTCTTCCGAATTAACTTTCTATCTAAAGAACATTTCCCTAACGGGGCGGCAAAAGTAAAACATATTTTCAATTCTGCAACACAAAAATCAAAATAATTCAACCTTGATTTTTATCCCGTTTTTGGGGAGTGCAAATGTACGTAAAATAACTTTACGCTCGCCAAATTATTTTTGACTTTATTTTTTACTCCTTGTGGAAAAGAACCTGCTTGTGAAAAGCGGGTGCAAATGTACGCTTAAAATCCACTCGAGCAAGTAAATCCCGAGCTTTTTTGCCATAAATACTTAGGGAGTCGTCGCGGTCAATTCTATCGTCTTGCCATTCAGTAGTTTATAATCCGATGTAGTCAATTGAAAAATATACTCGGCTACTCGATCTGGCGTCACTTGCGTTTTAAAACCGGGAAATGCAGAGGTCAACATAGGTGTATCCACCGCCCCCAAGGCTATGGCATTTACATGAATTCCGCGATCTGAAAACTCTTCGGCTAACAGTTCCGTCAAATTCAACAAAGCCGATTTACTGCTACTATACGCGCTAAGGCCAGCAAACTTCTGAGACCCTCTTACTCCGCCCATAGTCGAAATGTTGAGAATATTGCCTTGGGACATGTAGGGCAACACACATTGAATCACCTGATAGACCGACAGTATATTCACCTGATACGACCGCTTGATATCTTCCTCGGTGAGTTCTTCAAAGGGTTTTACAATCAAAAGACCCGCATTATTAATCAACACATCTACCTTTCCTCCAAATTCTTTTATTGCACTTTCCAATTCATCGAAATTCGGATGCTCGAGGTCTATTGATAAACCTTTAAACCGGTTGCGCTGATCTTCGGATAGTTCCTTGGACAATTCCTGCAATTTGTCTGATCGTCGCGCAAAGGTAATTACGCGAAAGTCGCGATGGGCATTTAAAAAATACTTCACTGTGGCACGACCTATTCCACTACTTCCTCCACTTATAACTATTGTTCTCATCCTATATTCATTCTTATCCCGATGATTCAAACTTCATCTCATTCCTGAATGTCCATAAAAAAAGGGCTTACGATAAGCCCTTTCAATGAATTTAACATTACACCAGCATACTTACTGGGTTCTCCAAATACTGTCTGAACGTTTGAAGGAATTCAGCACCTTTTGCTCCATCAACTACGCGATGGTCGCACGACAAGGTCACCTTCATCATATGTCCGACTTCAATCGCTCCGTTCTTAACAACAGGCTTCTCCACGATGGATCCAACAGCCAATATACAGCTATCTGGCGGATTGATAATCGCAGTGAACTCTTCGATGCCGAACATTCCCAGGTTAGAAATGGTAAAGGTATTTCCCTCCCAATCCGAAGGCTGTAGCTTTTTATCGCGTGCCTTTCCTGCAAAATCTCGCACTTCCGAGCTTATCTGCGCCATACCCTTCATGTTGGCGTCACGCACAACCGGTACCAATAACCCTTCTTCAACGGCTACTGCTACCCCCACATTTACGCGATTGTTGAAACGAATTTTATCTTCCATCCAGGACGCATTCACATATGGATGTTTCGTCAAGGCCATAGCGGCTGCTTTGATTACATAATCGTTGAAGCTGACTCGCACATCACCTTTGTCATTGATCGCCTTGCGGGTACGCATGGCTTCGGACATATCAATTTCAATAGTCAAGTAGAAATGCGGTGCTGTAAACTTGCTTTCACTTAAGCGGCGGGCGATGGTTTTTCGCATTTGCGAAATATTCTGATCCTCGTAGTCCGGACCAGAAACCGCGGTTGGTACCGAAGCCGCAGCCGGTTGATAATTATCGATATCTCGCTTAACAATCCGTCCTCCTTCTCCAGATCCCGAAACTGCGTTGAGATCTACACCCTTTTCTTCCGCTAAACGCTTGGCTAATGGAGAGGCCTTAATTCGTCCACCTGGAGTTGTCGTACTCTCTGAAGTTGACGGTTGAGGAGCAGGCGTTTCCTTCTTCTCTTCCTTCGCCTCTACTTCCTTCGCGGGTTTTTCCTCCTTGGCCAGTTCTTTTTCTTCTTTCTCCGACTCACTATCTGCACCGCCATCAAAATTATCAATGATGGATTGCACATCTTCCCCTTCTTCACCTAAAATAGCGAGAATCGAATCGACGGGTGCTTCTTCCCCTTCCTGTACACCTATATATAATAGTGTACCCTCTTGGAACGACTCGAATTCCATGGTCGCTTTATCCGTCTCTATCTCCGCTAAGAGATCTCCTTCACTAATTGCATCTCCCTTACTCGCGTGCCACTTGGCAACCGTTCCTACGGTCATCGTGTCACTTAAACGGGGCATTTTTACAACTTCAGCCATATTATTCAGTTATATACGGATAGTCTTCCTGTTTGTATGTCAATTTATAGAGGTCTTCACCCGCTGGGAATTCGCTTTCTTCTGCAAATTTCACTGCGTCGTTTATGATCCCTTTTACTTTAGAGTCGATCTTTTTCAAATCGTCTTCAGTTGCGTACTTCTTTTCGAGAATCACGTTTTTCACCGTAGTAATCGGATCGATCTTTTGATACTCGGCTACCTCATCTTTTGTGCGGTAGTGCTGGGCGTCGCTCATGGAGTGCCCTTTATAGCGGTAGGTTTTCATTTCGAGCAACGTAGGCCCTTCTCCTTTACGAGCGCGCTCGACCGCAATAGCCGTTTCGTTCGCTACTTCAATAGGGTCCATTCCATTGACCGCTTTTCCAGGCATGTCAAATGCACAGCTCAATTTGTGCAATTCGGTCACGTTGGTCTGACGTGCAACACTTGTTCCCATGGCGTAACCGTTGTTCTCAATGATATAAACTACAGGCAACTTCCATGTAGCTGCTAAGTTCAAAGCTTCGTGGAAAGCTCCTTGACGAACAGCTCCGTCACCCATAAAACATAGAGTTACCGCATCGTTCTCGAGGTATTTGTCTGCGAAAGCCAATCCAGCACCAAGTGGAATTTGTCCACCAACGATCCCGTGACCTCCGTAAAAGTTGTGTTCTTTTGAGAACATGTGCATCGAACCGCCGCATCCGTTGGAAACACCGGTCTTCTTTCCCATGAGTTCAGCCATGATGTACTTGGGCTCGACCCCCATACCAATCGGTTGAACGTGATTTCGGTATGCCGTAATCATTTTATCTTTTTTGGGATCGATCGCGCGTAGCGTTCCGGCCAATACCGCTTCCTGCCCGTTATACAGGTGCAAAAAACCGCGGATTTTCTGCTGAATATACAAGGCGCTTGCTTTATCTTCTAGCTTTCTCCAGATCATCATATCTTCATACCACTGAAGAAAAAGCGCTTTGCTTGGTTTAATCTTTTTCATAGCATCTCATTCATATAGGGTGGCAAATTTATAAAAACCCAATTGAACCTTTAATCTTTCTCCAATCTAAATACAAAGGGAAGTAAATTGTTCGTTCCGGAGACGTGAATTACGCGACCTTTTTCTCCCGTAAACAATACATCTATCGGAGTTTCCTGCCGTTTTTCTGTTTCAGCCATCACCTGTCGGCAAACTCCGCACGGAGGAACGGGCTCTTGTACCATGTACTGTTCGCTATGTGCCGCAATGGCAATAGCTACAACTGCTTGATCGGGATACTGCGTGGCTGCAGAAAACAAGGCGGTTCGCTCGGCGCAGATTCCAGCTGGAAATGAAGCGTTTTCTTGATTCGTTCCCACGATTATTTCACCATTTTCCAAAAGGACAGCACTTCCTACATGAAATTGCGAATACGGAGCGTAGGAGTTTTCATAAGCCGATTTGGCCTTAGCCAACAATGCCCGCAATTTGGCGGGCACTTCACGGTGAGTCGTATACTCTGTATATTTTATTTCAATCGATTTTTCGTTGCTCATTCTCAGCGTTTAATTAATGCCACTGCATGGGCAACCAACCCTTCTCTTCTTCCAATAAACCCCATCGTTTCGTTGGTTGTTGCCTTGATGGAAATACGATCTTCGTCCAACTCCATCACAGCTGCAATGGTTTCTTTCATTTGCCCAATATAGGGAAGTATTTTTGGCTTTTCAAGGACGAGCGTTGCATCGATGTTTCCAATTTCCCAGCCATCTTCTCGAACGATTTCGCAAGATTTGGCCAATAATTTCTTGCTATCAATATCCTTGTACTCCTCCGCTGTGTTCGGAAAATGAAATCCGATATCTCCTTTGACGGCAGCACCCAATATAGCATCACAAATGGCGTGTAAAAGCACATCGGCATCGGAATGACCCAGTGCTCCCAAGTCGCTTTCCAGTTTTACTCCTCCGAGATACAAATCGCGATCTCCATCAAGCTGATGTACATCGAAACCAAATCCTACGCGTATATCCATCAATCCTCGGTTTGGCCGGCTAGGAATCCGTCGAGCTGGAATGCCAAAGAGAAGCGCAATGTATTTTCAAGGGGACTGCGTTGAAGAGCAGTCGCTGGAAGTAAATAAGCAAAGTCCAATTGGAATACATTGTACTTTACACTCGCTCCCAAGGTGAAGTATTTGCGATTTCCTTTGCTGCGATGCTCGTAGAAAAATCCAGTGCGTACCGCAAACAAATCGTTATACCAATACTCCGCTCCCAATCCGAGGGTAATCTCGTTGAGTTCCTCGCGAAGAACACTACCCGGCTCGATCACCGCTTCACCATCAATCACTGTATCAATGACACCAGGTGCATCGTAAAACGATTGGAACATACCCTGAACAATAGGCACTTCATTATCCATTCCCGCCAAAATAATCGGACGATCATCTGGACCGAGAACAACTTGTCCTGTGCTGTCCTTCAATAAGACATTAGGAGTTGGCACCAATAGTTTATTGGCTTCAAGGTGAATGTTGAATTTGTTGTATTCATCAATTTCAAATAAGAAACCTGTTCCTACTCGAAGATTTGTCGGAATAAAATCTCGGTTTCCCGATTCGCTGTAGCTCAGTTTTGCACCGATATTGGAGATGTTTACTCCCCATGTCCAAATCGCATCCAATTCTCCAGCATCAAACTCGTTGCTTTCGTAATAAAGTGAGAAATCGGCCGCTGCTGACTGACCAGGACGCGTTTGCAATCCCTGAACAAACTGACCGCCAGTCAAATTGGAGTTGATATAACGCAATGCTACACCGGCACTCAAATTATCCGACAATTGCAATGCATAGGCCACATCAAGTGCAAACTCATTCGGGTTGAACTGACCTGCGAAATTCCCGGCTTCATCGGTAAACGTAATATCCCCCAATGAAAAATACCGCAGTGATGCTGCGAGCGTTTGACGCTTGCCCAACGTTTTGTAGTAAGAAAGGTAAGCCAAACTGATATCTGGAACCAAATTGCTCAACCAAGGCGTATACGAAAGACTCAACGCTTGACCTTCATCCAAAAAAGCGAGTTTCGCCGGGTTCCAATGGATGCTATTTGCATCAGGAGTTGTACTTACTCCTACATCACCCATACCTCCAGCTCTCGAATCTGGCGAAATAGACAAAAACGGAACAGCCGTGGTGATGGTTCTAAAATCCGGGTTCAAATACGTCCCGAATGCGGTCTGTGCCTTGGATCCAAAAGCAACACCTAAAAGTGCTAAAAGCAAGAATTTCTTCATTTTCATTGAATTGGGGTGCAAATATATCATTTCTTTCAATAGCCCTTTTAACGTAATAGAACTAGTCTTTCGTATGCGTGAGCTACTTCTCCGGATTCTATTCCTCGAACCGTGACATGATAAATGTAAACTCCTTTTTCGACATAGCCTCCTGACTCGCCTAATCCATCCCATTTAAAACCACTTACCTGATACCCTTCGGTTTCGACTTGTCCGGTCAGCGTGCGCACCAAGTTTCCTGTTGAGGAATAAATGCGAAGCACAACTTCAAGCGGCTCGTTTGGACGGTTATGATTGAAAACAAAATGGGTTTCATCGATAAATGGGTTCGGATAATTCTGAAGGTTTTCGAGCATCATTCCGTCTGCATCAGCTACGACAAACTCGATTTCACCTCGGGCACTGTTGTTGTAAACATCCCAAGCAATCATCTCGATATGATGCAGCCCGTCCTCTAAATTATTGAAAGGATAGCGCACTTCCCCCGACTGGTACGAGTCCAAATCAGCCGAATAAAACGAATTCAAATAATACGGATTCGATCGGTTACCATCGAGATAGGCGACCAAATCGTGGCCGATGCCGTTGCCTGTTGTATTGATTCCAGAAAAATCTTCCAATCGAGCCAAAAAGACGGGTGAATCATCTGTAATTCCTCCTGAAATGAAGGAATAATCGTTCATGTACAACGCCAAGCTCGGGCCTACTGTATCCACCTCTGGATTTGGATCGGTTCCACCAATCGCCAGGACATTTTCTCCACCTCCGCCATCGATTTCATTGTTGTAAAAGTAAAGACTGATTTTTCCATCGCCCGTGGAATAGTCGATATCCTTGGGGACGATAAACTCAAATGACCATTGTCCATTGGAGATACTCGCGTTGCCCTTGTAAATCAAATTGTTTTGCGTCCAAAACGGCAGAAGCGCGCCTACTTCGGAGTTATCTCTAGTAATACGCTCTTTCTTTTTGTCAAAAATCGTCGGCTGTAAAACACCGTCATACGTCGGGTCAATTACTCCATTTTCATCCACTACAATTCCTGAAATGGTCACTTTAGATAGTGCGCCGATGGTATCGTTGAATTGATCCACCGGAATTCCATTGATCTCTGTTATTATGGTCTCGCGTTTCGGAATAGCGAATTCCAAGGCGGGGTCTCCAAAAAGCCAAACCGAGTACTTGGCCGTGCTACTGATTCGGTTCTTCACCTCTCGCATCAGATCGCCCATTCGCACCCGACCGCCATCGTAAGTCTCAAAAAAGAGCTCGTATAATATGTTGTTCAGGTTATATCCAAAACCCGCGGAAATGACACGTGTTGTTGAAAACAGAGACACCGCACCGCCGTTCGGATTCAGAACGCAAAGCTCCCCAGCCGAAACGCGCGTAGGGTCATCAATACGCGTGAATTCACAGGTCACCGTAATAAATGTGGTCAATTGATCGAAGTTGGTCCAAGAATTCACATCGGCATTTTCGAGAATTCGTTCACCTGTCCAGCCCAATTCGCCACCGTGTCCCGTATAATTGGTGATAAGAGCTCCTCGATTTATTTCGCGATTAATCGCTTCTTGCACTTCGGGATAGCGTTGGCCTGCAGAAGTAGTTTGCTCGACATACGCATCGGAGTAGATTTTTTCAAAGGTAAATTGAGGTCCTGCTGTATCGATATAACTTGAATACCCTTCACTGTTCTCCACAAAGCCGCTTTCCCAACTTTGGTCAGTATCATCGGCTACCAAAATTATTCTATTCTTCCAATCCCCGAACGATGCAGATGACGCATAATGCAATATTTTATCGACCACTTCCTTGGCCTGGGTCGCATTGACGATTGGCACTCGACCTAGTGCAATTTCCAACGTTCCTCCTGTCTCAATGACACCTTCGTTCGGGCTAAACATTCCAAAAAAATCATCGGCACAATAACTCCCAGTGGCAATTCCACCAGAACGAACCGTCTCGTACGTTGGAATGATATTGGAGTTATTGGGAACCCGATCTTTAAAATCGTAGGAAGTATCACCAAACATAAAGGCATACTTCAATTGATTTGGGCTTCCGTCGTGTTTGTTGTAGTGATCTTTTAAGAAATTACGAATACCCGCAATATCCTGGCGTCCTGTCGAATACTCATTATATATGTCGTCTACACGAACCACTTCTACTAATAACCCATTATCACGGTGAAACTCAGCCAAGCGCTCCGCTTCGGTCATTAAGTTATCTGTAGTAATGATGAAATAATCGGTGGGACCAAAAGCATGCAAATTTTGATTGTCAATGGACCGGATGGATGCTGGTGTGTTGTATCCCGTTCCGTTGTGCAAAATGAAATATTCCAAATCATCTGCACCGCTCGTAAAGTAATACCCTCCAGCTCCTCCTTGCAATGGAAGCTGAACCGGATCCAGCGGATTGGACACGTTCCAAACCGAAAAAGAAGAGTTCGATTGAACGTTATATCGAGCAATGTTTCCAGCACCTACAACCCGCTGATCTACGATCGGAAAAGGAGCCGCTGTTCCAGAAAAAGCCAAATCACATCGGGCATTCACGGTAAGGTAATCCAACCATCCTACTGCTGAAGACAATGCGTTGTTGTAGCGAACGGTCACCGCAACCGCATTAGGCGTATTTGTTATAAACGAAAAGTCATTCACGGCATCTTTGAAAGCATCGGCGTACTGACCGGTCGTTACATTCGGTACATTTACAGAGCCCACGGCGGTGTTTCCCAATAGCACGTCAAAGGTTCTGAACGATGAGGATATCGCGGCAGCGCTGATTTCCATCCACACCGAATCGTTGGCACGCCGATTGGGCATATTAAAGGTGAAGTTGTAGGAATTCGTTATATCGAAATACTCACCAAACCATTTTCTACCCGTCCCAGCAATGTTTTCGAGATCGCGTTCATGGAAGTCATAACAATCGCAGGTCGAAGTCGTCACGTTGGATGCGGGAGAACTCGAAAGCGTTTGAACACGTTTTCCGGGCTGATTGCCAACCGTAACAAAGTAGTAATTTGTGTCACTGTATACATTGAACTCTTGTCGGAAATGGTCTCCATCAAAAACCCAATCGTGTGGGCCTTCTGCGTAGAAGAGAACATAATCGCCCGCATCGAAGCTTCCGTCGGCCGAGCCGATGACACGAATACTGTTTTCATACAAATCGTCAATCACAGAATCCGAATTCAACTCGGGCAGCATTCCTCCCCCATTTCCATAAAGTTGTATATTATTGGGATCAAGAGCATCCGTATTCCATCCTGCATTGTCCAACATTTGCTTGTCGATGCGATACAAACCATCTTCGGTAATACCAATTTTCAACCAATCTCCGCTCCCTAATACCGAGGACTGAACGGAGTTAGCTTTTAATGCTGAGCTTTGGTTTTTGGATTGGACGGGCACTACTTCCAGTTCCATGTGCGCAATCATCAGCGTACCAAACGCGCCTTTTTTGTAGGGATTGACAAACAAGCTGAGCTGATAATCTGAACCTGTTTGAAATACCGTTTGGGATATAATGACTTTATTTCCTTTTGAATTTTGAGGAAGTGATTCGGAAGAAACCATTCGATAAACGGTATCGGTGATAAAAACCTCAACATCGTCGGCGCCAATGGCAAGCGGAATGGTAAGGTCTACTACCGGTAAATCAGAGACCGATTTATCCATGTAGGCACCACGCGGATTCGGCATTTTTAGGGTATCACCGTTTAAGGTGAAGGTCAATTCACCTGAGCGCTCAAAGTCAAAAGAATATTTTTGTTGACCCAAGCTCGAAAACCCCAGCAATAGTGTAAAAATTAGCAGTAACCTCGAATTCATTCGAATGATAGTTTTGGAATTATTGTAACGACAACCCAACGTCCTTATTTTATTTATACGTTTAAGTTAACGCTTTGGATGGGTAAAATCGTTCATTTGCAAGTATAGACACAATTTTCGATTCGATTGTTGTGTTAAATAATTTGTATTATTGTAGCTTTGTTAGAAAAGGAAAAGAGAATGCGCGCACGTATAATTGCATTGTTATTTATTGTTATGGGACTGGGAGCCAGCGAATTGAAGGCGCAAGACCCCCATTTCACGCAGTTCTATGCGAACCCGATTTATTTGAATCCGGCCTTTGCAGGTGCACGTAAGTGTCCTCAAATTAGCACGGTTTACCGAAACCAATACCCTCAATTTGCAGCTTTCAGAACTATTTCTGCTGCGTATGATCAATTTTTTGAAGGGATCAATGGTGGGTTAGCTTTTCAGGTGTTGGACGACAATGCCGGAGACGGAACACTTCGCATTACGGAATTCAATGTAGCGTATGCGTATCACCTCACCTTGAATAGAAACTATTCATTACAAGTGGGTTTTCAAGCCGGTGCTCGTCAGCGTCGCTTGGATTGGAGCTCGCTTCAGTTTGGTGATCAAATCGATAATCTCTACGGTTTTGTGCGGCCAACGGCCGAAGTTCCAGGCGAAGAGAGCGTATTCCACGCCGACTTTGCAAGTGGTTTTTTGCTTTTTAGCGAGGCCTTCTATATCGGTGGTGCTTTTCACCACATGACTCGTCCAAATGATTTTCACCTGCAAGAGGGACGTCTTCCCATGAAGATTACTTTCCACGGGGGAGCTCAAATTCCATTAGCAAAACGCCGTACTAAAGCAGGAGGTTCTCAAACTTCGTTGAACCCTAGCGTTCTTTATCAACGTCAAGGCGAGTTCCAACAATTGAATACGATATTGTCCTTTACTAAAGGAATGATTACGGGTGGTTTGAGTTATCGCTATGCATTCGAAAATGCAGATGCCCTAACCTTACTCGTTGGGTTTACTCCAGATCGTCTTTCCATTGGATATAGTTACGACTTTACATTGAGTAATTTGTCCAACCGCGGAGGTGGTGCACACGAGGTAAGTTTGGCTTACCAGTTTGACTGCTCACCGAAAAAACGCAAGTTTAAGACAATAAACTGTCCGCGATTCTAGTTTTAAAAATTCCTAATTTGCATAATGAACACGATATGAAAGGAATCAAAAAATCCTTATTTCTTGCGAGTATGATCGGACTAGGAGGTCTTTTTATGACCGCATGTTCCGAAAAGTCGCAAACTACAGGTTGGTCTTACAACGACTCCGACAACGGAGGTTTCGAGGCGAACCTCAACTACAAAGGACAAGAGACAGGACCGGGCTTGGTTTTTGTTGAAGGGGGAACTTTCACCATGGGAAGAACCGAGCAAGACGTGATGTACGATTGGGATAACATTCCACGTCGCGTTACGGTTTCATCGTTCTATATGGACGAGACCGAGGTTACAAATCTCGCTTACCGCGAATACATTTACTGGTTGGAGCGCGTTTATGGATACGATTATCCCGAAGTGGTTCAAAATGCACTGCCCGACACCTTGGTATGGCGCAGTAAATTGGCTTACAACGAACCGTATGTAGAAACATATTTTCGTCACCCAGCGTATCAGTTCCACCCAGTGGTTGGTGTAAACTGGCGTCAAGCGAACGATTATTGCGCATGGAGAACAGACCGTGTGAACGAACAAATTTTGATTAACGAAGGTGTACTTCGCGTCAATCCAAACCAATATGCCGATGATAACTTCGATACGGACGCATATTTATTTGGATTTTATGTAGGCGAAGTAAAGAAGAACTTGCCTGATTTGGATCCGAACGGAAATGGAGAGGCAGGTCGTCGCGTAAAGATGGAGGATGGTATCCTCTTACCTCGCTACCGTCTACCGACCGAAGCGGAGTGGGAATTTGCTGCATTGGCCTTGGTTGGTAATACAGAATACGAGCGTGTAGGTGAAAAACGTCTTTATCCTTGGGATGGTGGTCAGCTTCGCAACCCGAACAACAAGAACAAAGGATACATGCTTGCCAACTACAAACGTGGGCGTGGTGACATGATGGGTGTTGCTAGTAACCTCAACGATGGTTACGACATCACAGCGCCTGTTCGTTCTTACCCACCTAACGATTATGGTCTCTACGATATGGCTGGTAACGTTGCCGAATGGGTAATGGATGTTTATCGCCCATTGAGTGGTGAAGATGTGGATGATTTCCGCTCTTTCCGCGGAAACGTTTACACCACATGGGAGCGTGATGAAGAGGGTTATCTTCAATATCCCGATTCATTGGGTAACATGACTCGCCGCCGTGTAACGGAAGAAGAAGCCCTGGGTCGTCGCAACTACAGCCAAGCGGATAACCGCGATGTGGCAGACGGTGATATCGAAAGTTCGATTTATTACGACCAAGGAAATGTTCCTGAAGGGGAAAACCCAATGTACGACTACGCCGAGACTTCATTGTACAACAATCAAGTACGCGTTTATAAAGGAGGTTCATGGAAAGATCGTGCTTACTGGCTCGTTCCTGGTACACGCCGATTCTTAGAAGAAGATTTAGCTACCGACTTTATCGGATTCCGCTGTGCAATGCACCACGTTGGAGAGCCAACAAAATAAGTAGAATTACAATATCATAAATTGAGTCCCCAAGTTTATATTTGGGGACTTTTTTATTTTTAGACATGGAGTTATACACGATCTATCAGAAGCATCCGAATGTATCGATTGACACGCGACGCATAGAAGGTGGCGAAATATACTTTGCGCTTAAAGGCGAAAACTTTGACGGAAATCAATTTGTCGAGCAAGCATTAGAAAAAGGAGCAGCGCATGTCGTTTGCAATGCAAGCGAATGGAGTAACCATCCCCATTGTACCGTAGTGGATGACCCTCTTGCAACCCTTCAGGAATTAGCGCGTGAACACCGCCGTCGTTTTGAAGGAAAGGTTATTGGCTTAACGGGCTCGAACGGGAAAACAACTTCGAAGGAACTTCTGCGTGAGATTCTCAAACAAAAATACACGGTTCAGGCAACGCGCGGCAACCTCAACAATCACATTGGCGTTCCACTGACTGTTTTGGAGCTTCGCGATGAGACAGAAATCGCCATCATAGAAATGGGTGCAAACCACCAAAAAGAAATCGAGTTTCTGTGTACCATTTCCCAACCCGACATGGGTTTTATCACCAATTACGGAAAAGCACATTTGGAGGGATTCGGCGGAGTTGAGGGAATTGTGAAAGGAAAATCCGAGCTGTATGAATACCTCAAAACTCGACCGGATACCATCGCGTTTTTTGATGCGGATGACCCGAAGATGAATCAGCGTAGCGAAGGCATTGCGCAACGCATGACATGGTCCAAAAAGAACTCAAAGGCCGACTTACATATCGATGGTGAATTGAAGAAAGGGTTTGTGCATGCGCGATGGAACGATCAATACGTAGCTACCCAACTGCAGGGCATGTACAACTTAGGAAACATTGCCTATGCCATTTTGATCGGAAAGCATTTGGGAGTTTCCGACAGTTCCATCGCTAAGGGGTTAGAAGAATACACTCCCAACCTCAACCGTTCACAATTTCAAAAGACCGATAAAAACGAACTCATTGTCGATTGCTACAATGCGAATCCCGACAGTATGGACGGGGCTTTGGAAAACCTCAGCACCCATCAACACGAACATAAATGGGCGATTTTGGGTGATATGTTTGAACTGGGAGCGGAAAGTGCAGCGGAACACCGCAAAACAATTGAGCAAGCTAAAGCAGGAAAATTCGAACAGGTAATTCTCGTAGGCGAACATTTTTATCGTGAAGCCGCCTCAGAAGAAAGCCTCATGGTTTTCAAGACCACCGAAGAGGCGTATGACTACCTCAATAAAAAAGCCCCTGATCAAAAATTAATTTTGATCAAGGGCTCGAGAGGAATGGCATTAGAAAAACTAATCCCGGTATTGTAATTAGTCACGCAATACAGAACGTGAAATAACGATGCGCTGAATTTCGCTCGTTCCTTCGTAGATCTGGGTGATTTTCGCATCGCGCATCAAGCGCTCCACGTGATATTCCTTAACGTATCCGTAACCACCGTGCACCTGTACCGCCTCGGTTGTCACGTTCATTGCTGTCTCTGAAGCGTGCAATTTTGCCATGGCACTTTCCATATCGAAATTCTTTCCTTCATCTTTCAGGATAGCTGACTTGTATACCAATAAACGAGCGGCTTCCACTTGAGTTGCCATGTCAGCCAACTTGAAAGCAATGGCTTGGTGTTCAGAAATCGGCTTACCAAATGACTTGCGCTCCTTGGAGTATTTTGCAGAAAGTTCGAACGCACCAGCGGCGATTCCCAGTGCTTGAGCAGCGATTCCGATACGGCCACCGCTCAATACTTTCATTGCGAATTTAAAACCAAATCCGTCCTCACCGATGCGGTTTTCCTTGGGAACCTTTACATCTTGGAACATCAACGAGTGCGTATCGCTACCGCGAATACCCATTTTGTCTTCTTTTTTCCCTACTACGAAACCGTCCCAGTCTTTCTCAACGATAAAAGCGTTGATTCCTTTATGTCCTTTTTCTGGGTACGTCTGAGCGATTACGATGTAATAACTTGCCGAATTACCGTTGGTGATCCAGTTCTTCGTTCCATTCAACAAGTAGTAATCTCCTTTATCTTCGGCTGTTGTCTTTTGAGATGTCGCATCCGAACCGGCTTCTGGTTCTGAAAGGCAAAAAGCACCGATCTTTTCCCCCATCGCCAACGGCTTGAGGTACTTTTCTTTTTGTTCCTCGGTACCGAATTTTTCAATCCCCCAACACACCAAACTGTTGTTTACCGACATACTTACCGAAGCCGAGGCGTCGATTTTGGAAATCTCCTCCATAGCCAAAACATAGCTCAGCGTATCCATTCCGCCTCCGCCGTATTTGGGGTCTACCATCATACCCATGAAACCCAGTTCGCCCATTTTTTTTACCTGTTCGGCCGGGAACTGTTGTTTTTCATCGCGTTCGATTACTCCTGGAAGAAGTTCGTTTTGTGCAAAATCTCTCGCCGCCTGACGGATCATCAAGTGCTCTTCTGACAACTCAAAGTTCATAGTCTTATCTTTTTATTTCGTAGTTTCAAACAGGTGACAAAAGTAAATGTTTTTTGCAACTTTGACCTTCCTAGAATCCTCAATATGAAATACCTCGCTATAGGACAAATGTCGGGCACCAGTTTGGATGGGTGCGATTGGGTGGAAGTCGAATTTGAATTTGGCAATCCCCTTTCTTATTCCATTCTATCCGCGGCGACGTATCCCTACTCGCAGGACCTCATCCAAAAATTGCGTTCCGCCCGCCAAATGTCGGCTGGCGAATTTTGTTCACTGACCGCGCAATACGAACACGAACTGGCCCGTCAATTGGCGCGATTTGTATCAAATAAATCCAAACCGGATATCATCGCTTTGCACGGTCACACCATCTTTCACCAACCCGAAAACGGTTTTACTACGCAGATTGGAAAAGGAACTGAAATTGTCCGTCAAAACGGCATCGAGGTTATCTCCGACTTTCGCAGTGCTGATGTAGCACTCGGCGGACAAGGCGCACCGCTTGTTCCTATTGGAGATCGCTTACTTTTTAGCCAATACAAAGCATGCATCAACCTGGGAGGGTATGCGAATATTTCTTTTGAGAAAAACAACAGCCGACTGGCTTACGACATCGGGCCGTGTAACTTTCCACTGAATTATCTCGCACAGAAGCTCGGAAAGTCCTATGATGCAAATGGTGAAATCGCGAAGAGTGGAAAAATCCGTGATGACCTCTATCGCGCTATTCAAAACTTGGACTTTTACCGAATGGAACCGCCCAAATCCATCGGGAATGAATGGTTCGACTTATCAATGCGCCCCCTATTGGACAACACGCTTTCGATTCCGGACAACATCGCTACCACTACCGCGGCTATCGCTGACAGTATTCGAGATGAAATCCTTAAAAACGAACTCAAAAATGTACTCATCACAGGTGGCGGAGTCTGGAATTCTTTTTTGATCGATCGCATAGCTCAGGGTGTTGATAACCTCGTTGTCCCCGACCCGATGACCATTGATTACAAAGAGGCGCTGATCTTCGCTCTGATGGGCGTATTGCGGAAACGCGGCGAAATTAACGTGTTGTGTTCGGCTACGGGAGCGCAGTGCGATCACTCTTCGGGTGTTCACCTGATGCCGTGAATATTTTTTTGAAATATTAACCCGCTGCCAATGTGATGTTTCTTACTTTTGAGGACAATTAAAATTTTGGTTAAAAACCGGTATAAAACCATACGCATGAAGGATCTTCTCAAGAAGTTTGAAAACAAAGCACCCGAGATTGTATTTGAATGGAAAGACAGCGAAACCGACGCTGAAGGATGGGTGGTCATCAATTCACTGAGAGGAGGCGCCGCTGGTGGCGGAACGCGCATGCGCAAGGGGTTAAACAAGCGTGAAGTGCTCTCCTTGGCCAAGACCATGGAAGTTAAGTTCACCGTATCGGGACCTGCCATTGGTGGAGCCAAATCCGGAATCAACTTCGATCCCAAGGATCCGCGCAAAGAAGAAGTTCTACGTCGTTGGTTTGCTGCGGTTATTCCACTGCTGAAAAGCTATTATGGAACAGGGGGTGATTTGAACGTTGACGAAATTCATGAGGTAATTCCCATCACGGAAGATTACGGTCTGTGGCATCCGCAGGAAGGCGTGATGAACGGTCATTTCACACCACGTGAAAACGAAAAAATACACAAGATCGGACAGCTTCGCCAAGGGGTTTCCAAGGTGTTGGAAGACGCCAATTTCAGTCCGGACTTATCGCGGAAGTACAAGGTTGCGGACATGATCACCGGCTATGGTGTAGCGGAAAGCGTAATACAGTACTACAACCTTCAAAATGAATCCGTAAAAGGGAAAAAAGTAATCATTCAGGGATGGGGAAATGTAGGTTCGGCCGCTGCCTTTTACATGGCACAAGCCGGCGCCTCTGTAGTTGGAATCGCGGATATCGCAGGCGGTATCATTAACCCCGAGGGATTGTCGTTTGAAGAAGTTACCGAACTTTTCCGCAACAAGGATGGAAATCAGCTCAACGCTCCGAATATGATATCATTTGACGAGATCAATGAAAAAGTATGGGATGTTGAAGCCGATATCTTTTTGCCTTGTGCGGCCAGTCGATTGGTTACCCAGGACCAAATGGATCGCTTAATCGCGAACGGTTTGGAAGTTGTTTCCTGTGGAGCCAACGTCCCTTTTGCCGATGAAGAAATATTCTTCGGTCCCATCACGGAAAACGTAGATGACCGCATCAGCTTGATTCCTGATTTTATTTCGAACTGCGGAATGGCTCGCGTATTTGCCTACCTGATGAATACAGGTGTTGAAATGAGCGATGACGCCATTTTTAGCGATACGGGGAACATTATAAAACATGCGATGGAACGGGTGTTTGACCGCAACGGCGGAAAAACTAAACTCGCGCATACCGCATTTGAAATCGCTTTAGAACAATTGGTTTAATCCTAATATAAGATCCAATGTATTATGCAATGATTATCGTCTTCGTGCTCGGGTATTTAGCAATCGCCCTGGAGCACCCGATTCGCATCGATAAGGCGGCATCCGCACTTGTGGCGGGAACAGTTTGTTGGGCGTTGTACGCCTTTATGGCCAGCGGAGCGCACGACCACGGTGTGGAAGAGCATTTGTTGCACCACCTGAGCGAAATTGCCAGTATACTATTCTTCCTAATGGGCGCAATGACCATTGTTGAGTTGGTAGACGGACATCAGGGATTTTCGGTGATTACAGATAAAATTAAAACGACCAACAAAGTCAAACTCATCTGGATTGTTGCCGTTTTAACCTTCTTTTTCTCGGCTGTATTGGACAACCTCACAACGTCCATCGTGATGGTCTCGCTATTGCGCAAACTCATCGACGATAAAGAAACGCGTTGGTTCTTTGCGGGAGTCATTGTTATTGCAGCGAATGCCGGAGGTGCCTGGTCGCCGATTGGAGATGTTACAACGACGATGCTTTGGATCGGAGGACAAATTACCGCAGGCGCAGTGATCAAAGGCGTATTCCTTTGCAGTTTGGTGTGTATGGTGGTGCCGTTGTTGATCGTGAGTTTCCGAATGAAGGGGAATGTAACCCGTCCGGAAAAAGTCATTGGTGCTGGACATGGCCATGTGGACATTCCCGAAAACGAAAAGCGATTGGTGTTTTTTGCCGGTGTATTGGGACTTCTTTTCGTACCGGTGTTCAAAACCGTAACCCACCTCCCTCCTTTTATGGGAATGATGCTCAGCTTGGGTGTACTATGGATTTTGACCGAAAGATTGCACCGCAATAAAATCAGCGAAGACAAACAAGGGCTGAGTGTATTGACAGCATTGCGCAAAATTGATACGGCTTCTGTATTGTTCTTCCTTGGAATCCTGCTCGCCGTTTCATCCCTACAATCTGCAGGGCAGCTGGGTATGGTGGCCGATAGCTTGGACGGTGTTTTTGATACTACAACGCACGCCGGAGTATACGGAATCAATATTGTTATCGGACTTTTATCTTCGATTGTGGACAATGTACCACTCGTAGCCGCTGCGATGGGAATGTACAGCATTGGCGATGGATATTTTGTCCAAGACGGTTTGTTCTGGGAATTCCTCGCGTATTGTGCTGGAACGGGCGGTAGTGCATTGATTATTGGAAGTGCGGCTGGTGTAGCCGTTATGGGAATTGAAAAAATCGATTTCATCTGGTATCTCAAACGCATCACTGGACTGGCCGTGATTGGTTATCTCGCTGGTGCAGCTTGGTACATTTTTGAATTCACCGTTTTGTTTCCGCACTAAGCGAACACAACAAAACTCGATAAATCGCCGTTTACCGAACAGAAATAAACCCTATAAAGCATGTTGAACACCCCATTGTTGCAAATCAATACCGCCGGAACCGACACCGCTGATATGGCGGGTGTTCCCGAAGAAAAAACGCTTTCCATCATCGACCTGATTACCAGTGGTGGAATTGGTGGACAGCTCATTATGCTCGTACTGTTTGTGCTGAGTGTGATTGCCGTTTACATCTTTGTGGAGCGTTACAACGCCATTAAAAAGGCAAACAAAGAAGATGAAAACTTCATGAATCAAATCCGTGACTTTGTGAAGGACGGAAAACTCGACAGTGGGATTTCGCTTTGCAAGCAAACGGACACACCCATCGCGCGCATGATCGAAAAAGGCATCTCTCGCGTGGGAAAACCGCTTAACGACATTGCAGCTGCCATCGAAAACACAGGGAAACTCGAAGTGTACCGGATGGAACGCAATTTGGCCACCTTGGCAACCATTTCGGGTGCTGCTCCAATGATTGGATTCCTCGGAACGGTAATCGGTATGATTGTCGCTTTTCACGAAATGGCGAATGCAGGAGGTCAAATCAGTGTAGAAATGCTTTCGCAGGGAATCTATACCGCGATGACGACTACTGTGGCCGGATTGATTGTAGGGATTATTGCCTACATCGGTTACAACTTGCTCGTGGCTCGCGTAGAAAAAGTGATTTACAAAATGGAAGCGCGATCGACGGAATTCTTGGATCTCCTTCACGAACCTGTAGCATAAGCCTATGAATTTCAAAGGAAGAAATAAAGTCGATGCCACATTTAGCATGTCCTCCATGACGGACATCGTCTTCCTATTGCTCATATTCTTCATGCTCACTTCTACCCTCGTAACCACCAATGCGTTGGATTTGGTGTTGCCGAGCAGTACGGCGAAGACCGTGAAAAAACAGACGATGAGCGTGTCGATCGACAAAGGACTCAATTACTACCTCGATTCGGAAAAAATTCAGCCCGAGATGCTCGAATCCGTCTTGGTCACGCGCATTGCGGGCGAAGAAGAAGCGACCGTGGTATTGCGAGTCGAAAAAGGCGTGCCGATTGAATATGCCGTGGAGGTAATGGATATCGCCTACCGCAATCAAATCAAGATTGTACTGGCTACTGACCCCAAAAAAGAAGGATAATGAGCTTTTTGGACGATAGCGATAAACGCAAAGGATTGATTGGAACCGTGGTTTTCCACGCCGTTCTACTCTTTCTTTTTTTCATCTTCGGCTTGACGGTGTTGGAACCCAAGCCCGAAGAGGGAATCGTTATCAATTTTGGCTACACCGAAACCGGAAGCGGCGACCGCGCCGAAGTAGTATCTGGAGGCCAACAACAAACGCAAGATGAGCGCGAAGTGCCCGAAAACAATCCCGAGCAAACCAACGAAACGGCGGTTGAAGAAGTGGTGACGCAGGACCAGACCGACGCACCCAACATCAACGACGACCAGCAGGAGGAGCCCACTCCGCAGGAGCAAGAACCCGAAGAACCCAAACCGGATGATCAGTTGAGCAATACGATTGACGACTTTTTTAACACCTCAGAAAGCAGCAGCCAAGGCGAAGCGGGTGGCGAGGGCGATCAGGGAGACCCCACGGGTGATCCAAGCAGTCCGAACTACGATGGAACGCCCGGCGGCGGAGGCGATGGAAACTATCAACTGGGCGATCGACTAGCTACGGCCAAACCGAAGCCGATTTACGATTGCGATGAGGAAGGCAAAGTATACGTCAAAATTTGGGTAAATCGACAAGGGCAAGTCATACGCGCCCAAGCCGGAGAACGAGGAACGACCAACACGGCGCCATGCCTATTGAAACGCGCCAAAGAAGCCGCACTAAAAACCAAGTGGCAAGGCGACGCTGCGGCTCCCGAACAGCAGGTCGGGCAAATCATCTACAACTTTTATCGCAAGTAAGCGCATGAACTATTCCGAAACGTTGGATTGGCTCTACAGTCGACTACCGATGTATCAGCGCATAGGCGGAGCCGCATACAAAGTGGACCTGACCAATACGCATTTGCTCATGGAAATGCTCGATCATCCCGAGAGCGCCTTTAAAACCATCCATATTGCGGGAACGAATGGCAAAGGGAGTGTATCCCACCTATTAGCAGCCGCTTTTCAGCGAGCAGGCTACAAAACGGGTTTGTACACCAGTCCGCATCTCGTCGATTTTCGCGAACGCATACGCATCGATGGCGAAATGGTGAGCGAAGCGTATGTCGTGGACTTTATAGCGCGTTACCGCGAAAACATTGAATCGTACGACCTCTCCTTTTTCGAACTGACCGTCGGGATGTGTTTTGATTACTTTCGACGTGAAAAGGTCGATATAGCGATTATTGAAACCGGAATGGGCGGACGGCTGGACAGCACCAACGTTATCCATCCCGAGATCGCTGCGATAACACAAATCGGCATGGATCATATGAAATTCCTTGGCGATACCCTCGAAAAAATAGCAGGTGAAAAAGCCGGAATAATCAAACGCGATACCCCGGTTGTCATCGGCCGGCGACAAGCAGAAACTACGGCGGTATACGAAGCCAAATCCAAGGCGTTGAATGCTCCGATATATTGGGCAGAAGAAATGCAATTGCCCCATCGGTCAACGGACCTCATTGGTGAATTCCAGAAAGAGAATGTGAGAACGGCAGGAGCGATTATCGAGGTCGCGCGTGAATTGGGTTGGAAACTCCCCGAAGAAGCTGTACAGGACGGATTTAACAACGTGCAATCCACCACCGGACTTCGCGGTAGATGGGAAAAGCTCAACGATGCACCCCTAGCCATCGCCGACTCGGGACACAATGCCGACGGGCTGAAAGCGGTTCTGCAAGAAATGGCACAAACACCCTATAAAAAACTGCACTGGGTACTCGGCATGGTCAACGACAAAGATGTGGATGCTATTTTGAAAATGCTACCCAAAGAAGCGCTCTATTACATCACCCAAGCGAAAATTCCTCGTGCCATGCCGGCTCAGGAACTCGCCGAAAAAGCTAAAAAACAAGGACTTACCGGAACAGTCATTCCTGACGTGCGAAAAGCCTACCAAACCGCCCTCCGCACCGCTGACAAAGAGGACTTGGTATTCGTGGGAGGAAGTTTCTTCGTCGTCGCTGAAGTTCTTTAACTTTTTTTGATTTTTTGTTTGCACGGAATTCAGATAAACCTATATTTGCACTCCCAAAATTGATAAGGGCGTTCCTAAAATAACATTGGGGCGATTAGCTCAGTTGGTTCAGAGCACCTGCCTTACAAGCAGGGGGTCACTGGTTCGAATCCAGTATCGCCCACAAGTCAAAAGCCGGATATGCGTAGCATATTCGGCTTTTTTCGTTTCCTCAAGAGCCGTGCTCGCACGAGCGAAGTGAAGGAAACGAAAAAAGCCATTTCGACGCCAGGAGAAATGGGCTTTTGACTTGAGCACAAAGGCCCCAACCCCTGGATCACGACAGTAATCCAATATCGAGGTTCGGGGCTCGGGAATCGATAGTCGGTTGCCAAACTAAGGTGTTTAGGATCTACGCAATAAACCCACACTCTCAGACTAACAATAAAGTATCCGAATGCTCAAATTGAACAGCCGTGCTCGCACGAGTGAAGTGAGGGAACGATTTTTTCCAGTAATCCGTGATCCGTGAACCGTGAACAGCGATCGATTCTCCGCATGATTCACTGTCTTCATTTTGCTTCGAGTTTCCGCCTTCCTCTAAACCGGATCAATAAAATTATTCGGAATACCCTCGATGGATTTAACCTCATCGATTGTGTAGACTTGTTCGTTGGAGGGATCGGTAACTTCGGTGGTACCGTGCAGCAGCACGTAGGTCTTGTCCACATCGCCACCACCAGAAGAGACTTCCTTGATCATCGCATTGCGCTCTAGTGCTGCTTTCAGCTCGGTAAATGGAGCGCCAGAGAAGTAGAGCTTGAATTGCACGCCAAATTCAATGTGTTTCTTGACCGTGCATTTCAGAACCAATCGTCGGTTGGTCGCATCGTATACTTTTTCGAATGGGATTTCGCTATTGCGCAATCGCGTGACCAGCCGATCCTGCTTGCTATCGGTAATGGCCAACACATCCTCATCCCGCCCGTAGCGGATCAATAGATAATGACCTTCCACTCGCTCGCCTACTTCGGGCGGAATATGATCGAGAACGAGATCAAAGTGAATGCGACGAACGTAGGCGAAAAGCAATATGCGCTCCCACAGGAGCGTAAACAACTTGCTGAGCACACTACCAATCAACGCGCCCATTAACGCTCCGATGAACATCCCTTTAATGAAGCCATCCCAGCTCTGTGAAAGCGCGCCAACGCCACCTCCAGCCAGCATTCCTTTGGAGGCCTCCACAATGCCTTCCGAGAAAACCGCTTTGAAATAACCCCACATGACGAGGGTCGCTTTTTTTACCAAAATGATATTCTTCATGGAACGTTATTTTTTCACCGCATTCCAAACGGTTGATTTGTTTCCTTCAATCTATCTTACTGCCTTACAGACCATAAATTTGCATATACACAGCTCATCAATCGTTTCCGCTACTTCGGATAGATGTAGTTGTTCAGCTCTCCGGCTACGGATTTCACTTCTTTGATATGGTATTTCTTCTCACTTTTTCGATCGGTCACCGCCGTTTTATCGCGCAGCAGTACCTCAACTCTTTTTGGGTTATCTGGATCGATGCGCACTTCTTTTACCGCCTTATGATCTGCTAGGGCAGCTTGCAGCTTTTCGAAACTTACTCCCGTAAAGTAGAGTTTGAATTGCACGCCGTAGGTGACATGGCGTTTGATCGCGCACATTAAAACGAGCCGTTGATGAGCCGAATCGTAGACCTTGTTGAGTTTGCACTCGCTATTGCGAACTTCTGTGGCCAATCGATCCTGTTTGCTGATAGCAGATACTTGCACCACATCGCCGCGTCCGTAGCGGACCAATCGGTAATGCGGTTGGATGTTTTTCCCTATTTCGGGCGGAATACCATCGAATGCCACGGTGAAGTGAACTCGGCGGACGTTAAACAGCAGGTGAATGCTTTCGAGAATTTGATCGAAGAATTTACCCAGCGAACTTCCGATGAACAACCCCACGAGCGCGCCGACGAAGATCCCTATAAAAAACCCGCTCCAGCTCTCGGTAATCACCCCTACACCGCCTCCGGTAAACATTCCTTTGACGACCTCGGTAGCCCCGTCTGAAAACACAGAATTGAAATAGTCCAGTACCTTCAGCGCCGCTTTCTTGACCAAGACGAGTTTTTTCATGCTTCGATGCGTTACGGTTGGTTGGGTGAAATAAGGGGTTTGTGACGAGACCTGAAATGATTTTTCTCATACCTTCTAATTGTTTTCTAAATGTTCAAGTGCGGTTCTCCGTTCGACGCCAAGTAAAACAGACGAATTGACACGGTTAAGCCACGCCTACAATATCTTCTATTCTTTCCAAGATGCATATCACCTTGTGAGCGTCTACTTCATCAAAAACTCCGAGCAAACCTTGGTTATTTACACCGGTAAATGGCGTTTCGAAAAGCATTCCGGGCCCGACTATTCCATTCTTTTGGAGAAACTTGATAATATTGTAAATGAATATTATTTGATCCGCCTCCACACTAGTGGAGTTCAATCAGCCTTCAATAGCTCATTAGCGAATAATTGCTCCTCTGGGCTTCTTCCCCAACTTTCTCATTCTATTTAAGACTATGGGTGCGTTTGTCCTTTTGTTGTCCTCTATATTGATGTAATCCAGAGCTTTTATTTTATTTCTGCCCCAAAACAATTTTCGCCCTCTTAAAGATATGGCGATCACCTCAAACTCTTCATCCAGACTGTCGTCATGGACAAAGGTCATGTCCCGATTAAAGCTGATATTATTTGAGGAGTTGACGATATAAAAGTCTGAACTAAAAACCGATGTCCGAGCAAAGCCTTCGTAATACCATGTATTCTGAAGTTTTAGAAAAATAAGCTTCTCTTCCACCTTGTTTTGCTCTTTACTTACTTTCCATTGGAACTTTACATTATTCGAGGGAATCGAAATCTTTAGTTCTTCATTTTTATAATCTAATGGTACAGTTGCGAAATATCTGATAATTCGGGATTTTGGTGGAATTACAAGGTCTTGTTCCAAGTTATGCCGCATTATAGCATGAAGTCGCTGTTGATTGAGTAATCCATTTTGATGCAATTGCTGAACTAACTCTTCAAACCAGATCGGATGAAGCAGCAACTCCCCCGACTCTACTAAAACATCACCATTGAACTCAATGTATTCATTGGTAGAGTTCTCAATTTCAATTTGAAAAGTATTCAAGTACTTTCCGTTGAGGTAATACGGATTACTTAAAGGGTTTGATTCCCTCAAACTTTTTTTATAAGATTGAAAAGAAACATCAGACTCCGAGGAGTAATTATTACGAATTTGATCGGAAAGCCTATTGTACTCTTCTTGAGTAATTTCCTCTTTTTCTAAGAGCCAATTCAGTCCTTTCATAAGAAAGGCGTAATCCGTATTCTCTTTATAGGTTCTATTCCGAGTATATTTGTATACGTAATGATTCACATCCTTGCTGTAATAAGAATAGTCGAGCTTTCCGTCAAAATTATTCTCACTCGAGAACTTATCATTCAGATCTGGAGATGAAACTGGAGTGATTGTTATATCCAAACCATTCCAATTTACGGAGTCTTGTATTGGTATAAACTCAACTCTCGACTCGAAATCCACCTCTTCAATTTCAATTGTTTTTACTCTTTTGTAACTCTGACAGCCAATTAAAAAGACCACCATAAGTCCTAGAACAATTACTCTTTTCATGATTGAACTTCTTTTCTACAAATTAAAAACTTCTCTTTTATACACCATTTAAATGCTACGATTCCCCTTCACGCCCAAGATGATTGATATAAAAAACCTTCTAACACAAACACTCTTTAATACTAATAACTCCCCGCCAAATTCCAACTCTACTTTTTGAAATGAAACTGAAGAAAACTCATCGCTGCGCAGTCTTATGTTCATCCTTGAACAGAGATCTTTCAAGCAACATATAAACGATTACGATGATACTTAATATCGTCATCACAATCATTCCGAACCGCACTCCCATAGCAGGCTGTTCTTGGAACGATTCATTCATTGTATCGGATAGTAGTGCAAATAGCTTTATCGGGACGTATGTTATACTTACCAACAAGGCCAAATATTTCGGATTTGAATACTTGGTTATGACGGAATAAACAACCGGAGTTATGTGTGTCTCAGAAACAGCTAAAATCACTATAGATATAAACAACCAGGTGATTTGACTATCGGCGGGGAAATCCGGAATAAACCAAACGATACCAAAGGCCAATGCGCCAAACAAACACCCAACCAACACTTTATAGACTTGGGAGTAGTATAAAAAAGTCCATGCGATGATAGCCAGCATAAAAAATGGCACCGAAGCCCCAATTACAAGAGATTGCAAAAAGCTATTCGGCAAGTTGAACTTTGCAATACCCTCTATTTCTTGCTGCAAACTAAACATCCGAACACTCAGCAAATCGTATACGTTCCAATAAATGAAAACGCATACGAGCAAGACGACAATTCGCAAAACACCTTTTCCTACAGGCGTTTTAACACTTTCTGGTATTTCCCATTTTCGAGGTGTTTTCAATATGGGAAGTAATGAAAGCAAACTCAATAATCCGCAAAACATAAAGCCGAGGTTATATCCCAATTCGTTTGCGAGATAAATTATGAGTGCAGATCCGAAGAATGCCCCCACATTGACAAAAAGAAAAAATATCGTGAAACCCGCATCCAACAACTGGTTTTTTTTGGAGTAACCCTTTCCGAAATTCGCAATGATGTTAGGCGTAAATAAACCACTTCCGATCGAAATGAAAAACAAACCCAAATATAGCCCTACACTAGAAGGAATGGATAAACAGAATGCTCCTAACGCTTGAATAATTCCACCTATCAGGATCGCTTTTCTATTTCCTATGAGTAGATCACCAAAAAAGGCTCCGATGATTTGCGAAACCAATATGGACAAGGTGAGCCAACCATATACGTTTAATGCTTCTGTTTCTTCCATTTTCAGCGTTTCACCAACCATGTAAAGCACCAAAATCCCACGAAAACCATAAAAAGATGTTCTTTCGAGCATACGAGAAAAGCTGTAATAAAAAGTCTCCTTTCCGTGTTTTTGGTTTTGAATTCTTTCCATTCCGCTTGCCATTTTATACACTGATTTCATCGCGCATGAACCACTTGCCTATCCATTACAAACGCTAGTTGTATGAAACTTTCAAAAGACATTGTGAGGCCTTATTATATTGTGAATCGAACAAATTACTTTTCATTCACCCACAATGAATTCTTTCAAACAAGATTCATTCTGATGTTCCTTATTCGCTTAATGCACTTTTCCCTATTACACCAATGATTGTTGGATAGTCGTTGTCCGCGATATGGTCATACTTCGGATCGCGAATCACTTTGTCGATTTTCATATGGTCATATTCCTCGGCGTTTCCATCGCCTTGGTCAGCCGCTAATGTCCTTTCTATAAACTTTGCAGCCCTGCTATCTCGATTATAAAAAACGTATAGATCTTCCATGTCATCCAAAGAAACTCCATGGTTCGCGACACTTAAAACATTGACGGTATCACCCGACTTTTGGGATACAACGATCAAATGATTATAGTACCTATGGTTAGAATCATGGTCAGGACCACTCGTCGAATAAAGCAACTGTATCTTTTCATCATCCTCCAATGCCTCATCGTCCATATTGAAATTTGAAATGTCCCAGTATACGTGGTTGCCTCCACAAGCCATCAACACCATTATGAATAGAGTAACAAGAGAGCTTGGTTTGAATTTCATTCTTTTGTTTTTTGATTGAATACTTTGGTCTACAAATACCGATGTAAACCTCATTTTTTGATTCTGCAATCACTCCTTAAAATTAGGAATTCTACTCATAAAACCAACTCTCCATTTTCCGCTACCTTTGGGGTATCGATTTAAAATTATGCTCATGCAACGTCCCTTCGTATTCCTTTGTATTTCCTACTTCACTACCCTTGCACTTGCATTGGGTTCATGCTCGTCCGAACCTCGGGAAGAGGCGAGTGATGCTTCCGCTGAGCCAGTCGCTGCTAAAGCAAACATTGCCGATGTAGAAAAAGGCATTCGGGCGTATATCCAAGAGCAGACCGAGCAGGGCAATGGATATTTTTACATTCAAGACGATACCTTGGACCTCAAGTTGCGACTGGTTCGCGTGCATACCGAGTATCTATCGGTTCTGGGTCCCGGTAATTATTTCGCTTGCGTGGATCTGGCCGATACCACGGGCGATGTATACGATGTGGATTTTTTTCTTTCTGGTACTCCCGAAGACATGAACGTGACCCAGACCACGGTGCACAAGCACAACGGAAGACCTTTTTATACCTGGGAGCAACAAGCCGATAAGACGTGGACTACCGTTCCTGTGAAATCCGCCTCGAATCACTTGTTGGGCGTCATTGAGGGAAAAGACGAGTTTGAGTTTTATTACCAAACCAAGGTTCCAGAGTTTTCGGGGAAGGGAAAAATGTGGATTCCGATCGCCTCACCCGATCGCTATCAAGAGGTGGAAGTGCTGAGTATGGATCATCCCGGTATGGGTAAAACGGTGACGGACCAACCGTACGGAAATCGGATCTTATTCCTCGAACTGTCGCCCGAAGACGCCGGTAAACCCATTCGCATCGACTACAAAGTAACGCGTTTAGAGAAATCGCCCTATCCCGCTGATACGCCGGATGCGTTGTACACAGCTACTTCTCCCCTTTCGCCCGTGGGCGGACGGTTTTACGATATCGCTGCCGAAATTCTCGAGGGAAAGACCTCCGAAGGTGAGTTGGAAAAGGCCCGGGCGATTTACGATTACGTAGTGGAAAGTGTGCGCTATGCCAAGCAGGGCAAGTACGGCACCGGCGATGCGAATTTCGCTTGCGATGAAAAGTCGGGGAATTGTACCGAGTTTCATTCCCTTTTCATCTCGCTGGCACGTTCGGCGGGTATCCCTGCTCGATTCGCCATCGGAGCAGCGATTCCTTCCAACCGCGACGAGGGAGGTATGGACGGTTACCATTGCTGGGCTGAGTTTTACGCCGAGGGAAAATGGTGGCCCGTGGACATCAGCGAGGCAAATAAATATTCGGACTTGGCGACCTATTACTTCGGACATCACCCCGCCAATCGCTTTCAACTCAGCCGTGGTCGAGACTTAAAAGTCATCGACGGGCCGGGAGAAGGTACTATTCCGTTCCTGGCTTTTCCCTATTTCGAAGCCGAGAACGAAGCCCGAGTGATTAAAGCAACTTTTGAGTTCTCTAGGTGACTGGGTGACTAGGTGACTAGGCGACTTGGGGCTTTGGATGGCACAGCCATCTTGCATCAGGACATAGAAAAGTATTCATTAACTTCTCAATTCAGATCGATCACCGAACCTCGAGTAACGAACACCGACTATCGAACCTCTACTACCGATTCCCGAGTCTAAAACCCCGAAAAAAAACAATGTACCCTACATCACAGTTGTACCTTTCAGCCTTTCAACTCCCGAGGAATAAAACTACATTTGCAGGTATTTTCAGATGAAATAAAGTTATTTTTCATGAATAGAGGTCGATTGAGTATAATCCTTGCCGCTGTGGTAATTGTCGGTGCTTTTGCATTGAAAAATTTTCTGGCTGGCCAAAAGGAAGACAAGCGCGTAGCGCCAAAGAACACGGTAACTACGGTGGAAACCTATGCCGCTGAACTCGACACGCATTACGTCACCGCTCCTGTTAGCGGAAAGTTAGTGGCACGCAATCGAATTGAGATTTTTGCCGAAGTTTCGGGACGCTTGCAGAACCAGACCAAACGGTTCGACATCGGCGTATCGTTTCAGAAGGGAGAAACGCTCATTTCAGTAGACGATACGGAGTTCAAGGCAACGGTAATTGCCCAAAAAAGTGAGTTCATCAACAACCTAACGACGTTGCTGAGCGATATTAAAATTGATTTTCCCGACGAGTATGAAAAGTGGCGCGCTTACTTGACTTCTATCGAAATTGAATCGAGCCTGCCCGCACTGCCGGAAACATCCACCGAAAAAGAAAAATTCTTCATTACGGGTCGCGGATTGTACACGGCGTACTACAACATCAAGTCGGCCGAAGAGCGTTTACAAAAGTACACCATTGCTGCACCGTACAACGGAACAGTTACCGCTGCGCTGATCAAACCCGGAACCCTAGTTCGCGTCGGGCAAAAGCTCGGCGAGTTTATTCAGCCCGATTACTACGAAATGGAAGTGGCCATTCCGTCCAATTGGATGGAGCGCGTGCGCATCGGCAGCACCGTAAAATTGACTTCGCCAGATATTCCGGGCAATTGGACCGGAACCATCGAGCGCATCGGTAAGAAAGTGGATGAAAGCACGCAAAGCATTACGGCTTATGTCGAGGTACGATCTAGCGATTTGGTCGAAGGCATGTTTTTGGAAGGCACGGTAATGGTAGATCCGATTTACGACGGATTGATGATCAACCGCAACATGATCAATAGCGACCAAAGTGTATTCGTCGTACGCAATGGCCAGTTGGTAAAAGTAGCCGTGCAAGTACACGATTTCAACGGAGACCGCGCGCTGATATCGGGCGTTTCCGCTGGCGAAAAATTACCCAAACAACCGATTTCCGGAGCCTACGAAGGAATGGAGGTAACCCTAAAAGATTGATTTCATGCGGAATCTGGTATCCTACTTCATCAAATATCCCGTAGCGGTCAACATCATCATGATCATTTTCTTTGTATTCGGTTATTTCGGATACCAAGGATTGACATCGACCTTTTTTCCGGTAACGGATAGCCGCGTTATTGCCATACAAATCGTTTATCCCGGTGCCTCGCCCGAGGAGATCGAGGAAGGCGTTGTGATCAAGATCGAAGACAACCTCAAGGGAGTCGAAGGGGTGGAACGCGTGACTTCGGTGTCGCAGGAAAACGCCGCCAATATTTCGGTCGAAGTATTGCGTGAATACGAAGCAAACCGCGTAATCGACGATGTGAAAAACGCCGTAGAGCGCATCCCGAGTTTTCCGGACGGCATGGAGCCGCCCGTGGTTTTTGTCCAGGAGTTTGTCAACTTCACCATCAGCTTTGCCCTGAGTTCGGAGTCGGCGGATTTGTATGAACTCAAAGACTATGCGCGAGAAATCGAAGACGACCTGCGCGCCATGGATGGCATTTCGCAAATCGAAATCGCAGGATTTAGCGAAGAAGAGCTGGAGATTGCCCTCAATGAAAAAAGCCTGCGGTCGTACAACCTCACATTTGACCAAGTCGCTGCCGCCATTGCTTCGGCCAATATCCGCTCAACGGGTGGAACCATTAAAGGCGAGCGCGAGGAACTGCTCATTCGGGTGAATAACAAAGCGTATTACGCCGAAGAGCTTCAGGACATCATTGTAAAAACGAACCCCAACGGAGCCATTGTACGACTTTCGGATGTCGCCACCGTTCACGACAAATGGGCGGATAATCCCAATCGCATTCGCGTAGATGGAAAACGCGCCGTGGAGCTCACCGTGAGCAATACCAACAGCGAAGATATTCTATCAACAAGTGAGCGCGTCAAGACTTACCTAGCCGACTTCAACGAGCGAGAGACCAAGGTACAGGCCGACATCATTCGCGACCAAGCCACGACCTTGAACGATCGCCGCGATTTATTGGTAGAAAATGGGTTGATTGGAATCGGACTCGTCTTGATTTTACTCAGTATGTTCTTGCATCCGAGTTTGGCATTTTGGGTCGCCGTGTCGCTTCCTGTTTCTTTTTTCGGAATGTTTATTCTAGCCAACTTTTTCGGCGTTACAATCAACGTAATTTCCCTTTTCGGAATGATTGTCGTGATCGGTATTCTTGTGGATGACGGAATTGTGGTGGGTGAAAACATCTATCAGGAACACGAGAAAGGAAAAAAACCTATCCGCGCTGCCGTGGATGGGATTATGGAAGTACTGCCCGCCGTGGTCAGCGCCTTGCTCACGACCATTATCGCATTTTCGTCGTTCTTCTTCTTGGACGGACGTGCGGGAGACTTTTTCTCTGAAATGGCCATTGTAGTAATCGGCACCCTTGCCATCAGTATGATTGAGGTAGCGATTATTTTACCGTCGCACATCGCACATTCGCGTTCACTGAATCGCGAGCGCAAGAAAAAAACTTGGATGGAACGTCAAGGAGACAAGCTCATCTCATTTCTTCGCGATAAAACGTACGCCAAAGCCCTGCGTTTTGCGCTCAACAACAAAACACTCACCATCGCCATAATGATTGGGCTATTTGCCATCATCATCGGTTCATTCCAAGGTGGTTTTATCAAGGCGACCTACTTCCCCAACATCGAACGGGAAAACATCGAAGTAGCGATCAAAATGCCGAGCGGTACGTCGGAAGACATTACGGACAAATGGTTGGTAGAAATCGAAGAAGCTGTTTGGCGCGTGAACGAACGTTTGAGCAGCCAGCGTGAAGACACCATGCAAGTGGTGCAAAACGTCATTCGTAAAATCGGTCCGACAATCGATCAGGGTTCGCTGAATATCATTTTACTCAACAGCGAAATGCGTGAATTATCAAGCTTTGCGATTACCAATATGATTCGCGAAGAAACGGGTCCGATTTACGCAGCGGAAAATTTGACTTTCGGAACGCAGAGTCCTTTTGGAAAGCCGGTTTCAGTATCGCTTTTGGGCTATAACCTGAACGAACTGGAAGCCGCCAAAAAGGAATTGAAAGCCGAACTCGCCAGTCTACCCGCACTGCGCGACATCATTGATAACGACAGCGAGGGTTTCAAAGAAGTAAATATTCAACTCAAAGAGAAAGCCCATTTCTACGGGCTCACGCTCCAAGAAGTCACCCGTCAAGTGCGTCAAGGATTCTTCGGTATAGAAGTGCAGCGCTTGCAACGCGGTATTGATGAAGTGAAGGTTTGGGTTCGATACGACGAAGATGCGCGCAGATCGCTCGAAGATTTGGATCAAATGCGCATACGCATGAACGATGGATCTGAAATTCCACTTACCGAGGTAGCAACCTATCACATCGAGCGCGGAACCGTGGCCATCAATCACCTGGACGCACGACGCGAGATCAAAGTAGAAGCCGATATTGCCGACCCTTCTGCTTCGGCATCGGACATCAACTTTTTGCTCGAAGACGAGATTTTACCGGCAATTTTATCCAAATATCCCAGCGTGGCATATTCCTTCGAAGGACAAAACCGCGAGGCGTCAAAAACCCAAAATTCGGCGAAGAAAGTTCTACCTGTGGTCTTTATTTTGATTTTGGCCGTGGTGACCTTTACGTTCCGCAGTTTTGGACAAACGCTTATCATTTTTACGTTAATACCTTTCAGTTTCATCGGAGTTTCGATTGGTCACTGGCTACACAGCACACCACTGAGTATCTTTTCGTATTTGGGAATTATCGCATTGATCGGAATCATCGTCAACGACTCGCTGGTATTGGTGAGCAAGCTCAATGTATTTTTAAAAGAAGGCATGCCGTTCAAGGAAGCCGTTTATCAAGCGGGAATCGTACGTTTCCGAGCCATTTTCCTGACCTCCCTCACCACAGTCGCCGGACTGGCGCCTCTGATTCTAGAAAAGAGTTTTCAGGCGCAATTCCTCGTTCCGATGGCCTTATCGGTTACTTACGGAATACTGATGGCTACGGTGATTACGCTGGTTATGTTGCCGGTAATGCTCGTTGTAAAAAACGACATCCTTCGGCGATTTGAGTGGATTTGGAACTGGGAAAAAGGCCGTTCGTTGAAACCGGCGGAAGATTTCGAACCGGCATTAAACGAGGACAAATGGGAAAAAGAAAACGAAGCATGAAAACGGTACTCACATTTGTATTCATTTTCGCACAGGTAATAGCGTTTGGACAGGAACTCCTGACCTTGGAACGCGCTTTGGAAATGGCCTTGGCCAACAATCCCGATATTGGCATTTTCCGCAATCAGAAGCAGGTGGCGGCCAACATGGCTCATCCCGGGAATGCAGGTTTATTGCCGAGTGTGCAGATCAATTCGAGCTACAACTACAACATCAACGATACGGAACTGGAATTTGCCAACAACATTCCGCCCAACGACATCGAAGGAGCAGAAAGTCGCGCTTTCAACGCAGCGATTCAAGCGAATTACACCTTGTTTGATGGATTGGGAACCATTTACACCTACCAACAACTCAAGAACAGCGCAGTCATTGCAGATGTCGAGGCGCGGATGAATACCGAGAATATTCTATTGCAGGTGATTTCAACGTACTACGAAGTTGCTCGGCTGAAAGATCAATACACCATTGCTACGGAGAACTTAGCCATTTCGGGCGATCGTTTGGCTCGTGCTCAGCACGGGTACGAAATGGGCAACACGACCAAATTGGACTTGCTCAATGCAGAGGTCGACTTCAACCGGGATAGCATATCTGCCATTCAGGCCCAGCAGCTGTATGAGAATGGTGTCCGATCGCTCAACTTTGTGATGGGCGTGGATATCGATACCGAATACACGGTTGTAGTGGGAACGATTGAACCGCGGGTTTTCTCCATTGAAGAACTATGGAGTGGTGCCTTGGAAAACAACGCGATGCTTTTATCGGCGGCGTACAACCAACAACAAGCCGAACTCGAAGTGCAACAAGCCAAGTCGGACCGAATGCCCGTGTTGAATCTATCCGCAGGATATGGCTACACCCAAAACCAGAACGATGCGGGAATACTGCTTCAACAACAAAACCTCGGTTTCAATGCTGGACTGACGTTGCAATGGACCATTTTTAACGGAAGTAGAACCCACATTCAAATACGCAACGCCCAAATCGCGATGGAAACCAACGATTTGGTGCGCAAAAAAGCGGAATTACAAATCGAGCGCGACATCAAAAATGTATTTGCCAATTACGAAAACGCCTTGCGCATTATTGAATTGGAAAAGCTCAATGTGGAAACCAGCAATCTGAACTTCGAACGCACCGACGAACAATATCGCCTCGGACGCATCACAAATACGCAGTACCGCGAAGCACAGCGCAATCTAATTCAAAGTCGGTTGAACCTGAGCAACGCCTATTACCAATACAAACTAGCCGAAATCGAATTGCTCCGCCTTTCTGGACAGCTGTTGAATTAATCGTGAATGGGTATCCGTTACCCGTTGACCCGAAACCCGTGACCCGCGTTATCCGAATCTCTACGACTTTTGATTACTTCTAACTATTTACTTGGAAAAATACTGGTTTCTATGTGTAGGTTCTTGTTCAGAAAGAATTTTATCGAAAAAAGCAGAGCTAATATGAATGGCTGGCTTTTACTTGCAATAATTGAATAAATCCGCCAATAAGGAAGAGTCTTTTTCTCCGCCTAATTAGATTAATGATTAATGGATTGCCAAGACCTGGAAGTAAACATTATGGTTTTCACGTTATAAAAATTCTAAATTCAAGAATTTATCTGCCATACATTAACACAAAAAAGACGTTTAGAAATGGGCTTTCAGTTCAAACTCATTTGGACTTACTTTCAATAAGATATAACGGACATAAATATAACATGTTGGAACCCAACAACCCTCTTTAAAACCTTCTAACTGCTCTTACGTGATTCAATTCATCCTTATCTCTTATGTCTGGCTGCGACATCATATCAATACTCATGTGTAAGGTAAATGCTTCCGGTGAAGAAAAAGTATCATTTTCTACACAAGACCAGTAGCGCAGACCGCTTAGACTTCCGTTAGCTCCTAATACCCGCTCTATAATTGGGACCGCCTTCCGAAGCTGTTCCAATTCAATTAAAGACGGAAGATACCAGTCGGTAAAACCACCTCCTGAATAATTATGGCATAAATAGGCAGCGCCAGAAATGTCACCTGCAGAAACAATGCTATCCGTATATGCCTCACCGCTGGATAAAATAAACTTGAAGAGTCCTAATTCCATATTAAAATTGCTGCTCCAACGCGCTCCAGTGCTTAAATCTGATAATGAAGCTATTAAACCATGCTCTACACCATTCTCTTTCCAAAGGTCAATAATGATGCCTCCACCATAAAGTTCGCCTATATAATGAATAAAGCCTCCATTGGCATTTGGGGCTTTTATAGCAGTTGTAGCATGAAATACATAGGGTACAGACAACACTTGGCCCGTATCAATTATTGAATAATTTGTTCCACCATTTGGGTCACATTCAAATATGACGTGAAGTGAAGATACATTACTCCAATCAATATCAGAAAATACTCCAAGAATAGGAGTCCCGTCACCAATATCTATTGATACGACCCCGTTAGATAGCGCCATAACATTATGCAATTCAGTATAAATGGGAGGGTTTGTTGCTAAGTCATCTGTAATTGACACGCGAACACCTACCATGGAAGAGGTAACCAAGCTATTCGTAGAGTCAACAAGAACCATTTGATAGTTAATTTTTTGAGGGGATTGTGCAAAAAGCACGTTCCCCGCGACAAAAATCAGCAGAAATAGCATGGAAAATCTCATATTCAAAGTCTTTTTGAGTAAAACAAATGTTTTGTATAGTTCATCCTTATATTTCATTTAAAGGATTTATACTTGGCCCCAGATCAGAGTTTCACTTCACATTAAAATTAAAATCGACGAACTGCCCGCACGTAATTAATTGTCGATGGATTAACAAGTCTGGTTTTAAGGGCAACAAATTGATTTTGAGTTGATAAATAGTAGACATAATCACTTACATCCCTTGTGGAGGACCAATAGCCTATGGCCACGTTATTTGGAGCACCTGAAACATCTCTTATGAACTTTATCCTATTGGCCGGACTTAAAACCTGATTAACAATGGGGCCAGCCTTATAAAGAGCTAATAGCTCATAAGCGGCCGGTAGATACCAATCATTAAAGCCTCCGCCTGTATAATCACTACACAGACTGAATGCCGACCCAGGTAGTTCTCCGTCAATTATAACCTCATTGGTATTGTTCTCACCGTCATAAAGGTCATCACAGAAACTTGCTGGCCAGCTTGACGAGTTCCATCCCCCTGATGGTTTTCTCCAAGTCGCAGAATCCGCCAAGTCGGAGATAGAAGCGATTAACCCGTGTTCCACACCATTTTCTTTCCACACGTCGATTACAATTCCTCCACCAAATAGTTCTCCAACATAATGATTAAAATCTCCAGGACCAGTTGTTAAAGAATCAGCAACTTTGGCATGAAAAGCGAAGGGCACACTTGAAAACTCTAATGTTTCTATCAAACTATAATTGGATCCGCCTAAAGGGTCAATTTCAGTTTTTAAGAAATAGGGACCATTAGTCCAATCAATAGAATCAATGGAGCCGCTAATATTAATACCTGAACCAACTTGAATACTTGCAAGCCCATTTATATCGGTCAAAACATCTTGAACCTCAACGAAAACGGGAACGCCGAATAATGAACCTTGGAGTATTGAGATTCTAACAGAAACATTGGTTGAACTGACTATATTGCCCGAGCTTACCACTACCGTCTGAAAACTAAATTGATCAGGAGTTTGGGAAAAGGCTACTTCAGAAGTAAACGCTAGAAGAAATATAAGAGCAAGCCAGGCCTTTCCTGAGGTATGCTTAATAAAGTTTTTCATTTCAAGTTCATTTATAAAAAACATTAAAACCTTCTAACAGCCCGTACTTTCCCCCAAGACAATGACGTAGGAGCATTAGAAGCAGAAAAGATTAAATCTCCATTACCAAAAACATCCAGAACATAAATCCGGCTGTTGGAGAAATGTTCGGCAATCGTAGACGTCCAATAATGACCTGCAAACTCAGAATATGAGGAATTATCGCTTTCGTAAGCATGTCCATCACCAAGTATATTGGTAAGTAAAGGAAATGCGTTTGACACCATGCGCATTTCCCAAACCGAGGGTAAATACCAATCATTGTATCCTCCGCCAGTGTAATTCTGACAAACTGCAGCGACACAATTGGGGTCCGCAGCTGCCAGAACGGAAGTATTGTTTTGACCGTCATCAGGGCTTTTTGCATTATTACCAAAAGTGAACACGCCGTTCCAACTAGTCCAAGCTCTTCTAGCCGAGATATCAGTCGAAGAGGCGATCAAACCATGTTCAACTCCGTTTTCTTTCCATACACCTACAACTATTCCTCCACCATACAACTCACCTACATAATGCGTAAACCCGTTTGAACTTACGTTACTAGTGCTATTAACAACAGAGTCAGCCGTTTGCGCATGAAATGCATAAGGTACGCTTAACAATTGACGTGCGCCCGTAATTCCATAATTACTCCCACCCGTTGGGTCAGTTTCAGAAATTAAATAAAACGTACCATTTGCCCAATCTATAATATTCATACTACCTGTAAGTGCCGACCCCAAACCTATTCCCAAATTGACAAAACCAAAAGTATCTGTGCTTGTCGTGTGCGTTTCTGAATAGACCAAAGCACCATTTATTGAATCTTTTGCTATTGACAACTTTACACTTACGGGAGAGGATATGACCAAATTGTTGTTCACATCTCGGATCACCGCCCTGTAGGCAATTGCATTAGGTACTTGAGCGTATGCGCAGTTAAAAAAAATAATGAAAAACAAAAATGTGGACTTCAACTTCATTTTGAAATGATTAATTTATAGTCGGCAATAGGTTTATTTTCATTTTCTAGAATCCGCAGGTAGTATACACCAGAACCAAGATGCGATGTGTCGATTTTATTCTCTTTTAATTGAAGATTGTACTTTCCTATGATTTTCCCTTCCGAATTGGATAGAACAGCACTAAATGACTGATTAGGATAATCCCCTATTTCAATAAAAACAAAATCCACGGTGGGGTTTGGATAAACCATAAAAGCATATTTGAATTGACTTTCGTCCACATGCAGATTAAATATTTCATAGGTTTGAAGCGCTCCCGGGATTATTGTTCCCCCACTGTTCGAACCAGAAAACATAATGAATTGTCCTATACTAAATGTAGAAGTCCCCGTAGAACCCGAGACTTCTCCACTAGAGGTTAAAACCTCTTGTTGCGCCTGCACCTCTGAAAAAACTGTGAGACTTAACACAATCAATAACAAATGCTTTATCATAGTTTGTATGCAAATTATTTAGGACTTAAGGCAATTGAAAAAATGATCAATACCCTCATAGAATAAATACCTAAACTAATTGGTATTGCCCAAATATAGTAAAATAGGCCCATAAAAAAACTCGCCAACTTTCGAAGGCGAGTTTTGATATGAATATTCGAGTTGTTGATTACCCGATTTGTACCAATTCGATATCGAATACCAAATCTTGTCCGGCAAGCGGGTGATTGGCGTCGATGGTGATATCGTTATCCGTTACTTCCACAACAGTAACACGCGTTTGTTGTCCTTCTGGACCACCTGCTACCAATGTTTGTCCTACTTCGGGTTTTAGATCTTCCGGTAGGTTTGATTTTTCTACTTTGTGCAAAAGCTGATCGTTGCGATCACCGTACGCTTCAGCAGAAGGTATAGTTACAGTTTTCTTTTCGTTCAATTCCATTCCCTCCACAGCACTATCAAAACCTTGGATCATTTGTCCTGCTCCAACGGTGAATTCCAATGGTTCGCGATCTACGGAACTATCGAAAACTTCTCCTGAAGTCAGTTTTCCTGTGTAATGAACTTTTACTGTGTCGTTTTTCTTTGCCTGAGCCATTTATATATTGATTTTTAATTGGTTGCAAAGGTACGAAAGTCATTTTGGGGAAGCAAACTGATAACCCGTGACAAGCCTTCACTCTTAACTTCAACTTGCTTATTGGAAATTATAAAAATGAGTTTCGGCTTGCGAAGCCCGTAACCCGTAAAGATTGTTGAATTGCGTTTCCGTGAAAAATAAAAGAGAAGGTAGTTTCAAAAAGAAATGAACCTGTCAATCTTTTAAAGCTTTGATAGAGACGCAAGATTTTGTTTCTGTACAGAGGTTGCCAGTTTATTATTCACCTAGTTCCCCAAAGGTTACTGGTTACTGGCTACCAGTTACTAGTTACTAGTCTACTAGTTTACCAGTCCACCAGTCTACTAGTAACGAATATGAATACTCGTATTGGGTTCGGCGAAGGCTAGGTGCATGCTGTACCCTTTTTCAGGTGCCGGGAGAACGCGGGTTCGCCAGGTTTTGCTTTCGCAATAAAAATTTCCGTAATCGTCTTCATCGAGTTGATGCAACGGAATGGTCAAACCTCTTCCGACCGCTTTTACAATGGCTTCTTTTCGGGTCCAATACTCAAAAAATGCCATTTGAGGATTCTCCGATTGGCGCATCCATTCGATTTGTCGGGGCGTAAATTGTTTTCGGAATTTGTCCAATTCTACCGAGCGGTGCAATTCGATATCAAGTCCGTGGACGGTACTTGGACTAATGGAGCAAACCACCCAATTGCCCGAATGGCTAATATTGAATTCAAGTCCTGGAAAAATAGGCTTCCCCTTTTCCCCGTACCGAATTTCGCTGAGATCGCCTTTGTAGTCTGCCTCGGCGACTAGCGCATGCCGCAATAATGCCTTACCCAGAATGGACCGTTTGCGATCGTCTGATTTTTGGAAGCGATGAATTCGTTTTTGCAAATCCGCAGCGAGTAACTCCAACTCTCTTTCGTAGTCGGAATCACTCAGCTGCCTTATATCTGCTGCAAAAACATAAATATCGCTCATAAAATGGTTTACTTCTCAATCAACACCCATTCGTCGCTATCGATCATGGGTTTTGCTACTTTGTATTTTACTTCTTTGGTTTCCCCGCTGGCCAAGTTGCGAATCATCACGCGCTCATTGCGCCCGATTTTCGGATCGGCTTTCACCGGCTCGGTATTGCGAGGTTGTTGGGGCTGTGGCATCGGAGGTTGCTGTCCTCCACCTACTTGCTGTTGTCCTCGTACGGGCTGATTGGCAGCAGCTGCTGCATCCGTTCGGCTTGTTTTCATGTTGGCCATGTCATTCCGGCGACGCTCCTGCGCCTCGCGAACCTGTGACGGGTCTTGTGTTGGTAGGTTCGCTTTGAACAAGAAACTTGTAATGTCCTTATCGACCTTACTCACCATACCTTTGAACAGCTCGAAGGATTCAAATTTGTAAATCAAGAGTGGATCCTTCTGTTCGTAAACGGCACCTTGCACGGATTGTTTCAAATCGTCCATTTCGCGCAAGTGCTCTTTCCATGCCTCGTCAATCATCGCCAGAGAAATACTCTTTTCTAGGCTCTCGATTAATTTTCGACCGTGCGTACGCGCTGAATCTTCGAGGTTGGCCACTACTTGAATAGCCTTTTGCCCATCGGTAAATGGCACGGCGATATTCTTGACGGTTGCGCCTTGGTTTTCGAATACATTTTGAATCACAGGATCCGCTATATCCGCCAATTGTTTGACGTGGCGCTGATATCGCTCAATTACCGCCTTGTACAGGTTATTCACTATATCGGCAAATGCGGCCTTCTTGAATACCTCTTCATCCATTTCCACTTCCGTGGCAAAAACGCGAATCATATCGAGTTTTAGGCCTTCGAAATTCTTATCGTTGTGATGCATGTTCACCAGGTCTTCAATGGTGTTATACATCATATTGGCAATATCCACAGCCAATCGCTCACCGAACAGTGCGTGCTTGCGACGTTTGTAAATCACCTCACGCTGTGCGTTCATCACATCATCGTATTCGAGTAATCGTTTGCGAATTCCGAAGTTGTTTTCCTCTACTTTTTTCTGAGCACGCTCGATCGATTTATTGATCATACTGTGCTGAATCACCTCGCCTTCTTCAAGTCCCATACGGTCCATCAACTTGGCTATTCGCTCGCTGCCGAAAAGGCGCATCAAGTTGTCTTCCAGGGAAACAAAGAATTGCGAACTACCCGGATCACCCTGTCGTCCTGAACGACCGCGCAACTGGCGATCCACCCGTCGACTTTCGTGACGTTCGGTACCAATAATGGCCAAACCACCAGCATCTTTCACTTCCTGACTAATCTTGATATCCGTACCACGACCGGCCATGTTGGTGGCAATCGTTACGGCACCCGGTTTACCGGCTTCAGCAACTACGTCTGCTTCCTTTTGGTGCAACTTGGCGTTCAAGACCTGATGCGGTACCTTGCGCATTTTAAGCATTCGCGAAAGCAGCTCAGAAATATCCACGGATGTGGTACCCACAAGAACCGGACGACCCGCTTCACGCAAGCGTTCGACTTCCGCTACTACGGCATTGTATTTCTCGCGCTTGGTGCGGTATACCAAATCGTTTAAGTCGTGACGAGCAATCGGACGATTGGTTGGAATAACCACTACGTCCAACTCGTAAATATCCCAGAACTCCCCCGCTTCGGTTTCAGCCGTACCGGTCATACCAGCGAGTTTGTCGTACATTCTAAAGTAGTTCTGGAGCGTAATGGTCGCAAAGGTCTGGGTTGCATCCTCAATTTTGACATTCTCTTTGGCCTCTATCGCTTGGTGCAATCCATCGCTGTATCGACGACCTTCCATGATTCGACCGGTTTGCTCATCGACAATTTTCACCTTGCCATCCATGATGACGTATTCCACATCTTTTTCGAATAAGGTGTACGCCTTGAGCAACTGGTTCATGGTGTGAATTCGCTCGCTTTTTACGCTGTAATCCTTGAGCAAGGTATCCTTCTTTTCGGCCTTTTCTGCCGCGGAACCTTCCATGTTTTCCAACTGTGAAATTTCGGTAGCGATGTCCGGCATCACAAAAAATTCCGGATCTGTATCTCCACTGATTAGATCAATCCCTTTCTCGGTTAGCTCTATACTATTTTGTTTTTCATCGATGGTAAAGAATAACTCTTCATCGACGATATGCATCTCCTTACCTCGATCTTGGAGGTAGTAATTTTCCGTTTTTTGAAGAAGAGTTTTGATCCCTTCCTCACTCAAAAACTTGATCAATGCCTTATTGCGCGGTAATCCTCGAAATGCACGAAGAAGTAAAAAACCGCCTTCTTTGGTTTCACCTTCCGCAATTTTCTTTTTGGCATCGGCCAATATGCCGGTAACCAATTTGCGTTGCTCCTGTACCAAACGATCTACTTTCGGACGGAGTTGGATAAACGCTTCTTGATCTTTTCCCTTCGGAATTGGACCGGAGATAATCAATGGCGTACGTGCATCATCAATCAATACCGAGTCGACCTCATCGACAATGGCGAAATAATGCGGACGTTGCACCAAATCCTCCGGTGAACGCGCCATGTTGTCGCGCAAATAATCAAAACCGAATTCGTTATTTGTTCCATACGTGATATCGGCTTGATATGCCTTGCGTCGTTCCGGGCTATTTGGTCGGTGTTTGTCGATACAATCGACCGTCAAGCCATGAAATTCGAATAGGGGGCCCATCCATTCCTGGTCGCGCTTGGCGAGGTAATCGTTCACGGTAACCAAGTGAACTCCTCGTCCTGTCAAAGCATTGAGGTATACAGGAAGTGTTGCCACGAGTGTTTTTCCTTCACCCGTCGCCATCTCGGCAATTTTACCTTGGTGCATCACATAACCACCGATCAACTGCACATCGTAGTGCACCATATCCCAAACAATTTGGGTTCCGGCGGCATCCCATGAATTTTTCCAAAACGCCTTGTCGTTGCGTATTTCAACATTGGCCCGAGTACTGGCAAATTCGAAGTCATAATTCTCAGGTGTAACTTCGACCTCTTCATTATCTTTAAATCGACGAGCAGTTTCGCGGATAACGGCAAAAGCCTCATACGAAATCGCATCGAGCACTTCTTTCATCCGCGCATTGGCGTCTTGTTGTAGACTATCGATTTGATCGTAAATCTCCTCCTTCTCTTCGGCCGAAATATCTTCCGTTTCGGCGCGCTCTCTCAATTTTTCAATTTCGGCAAGCTGCGCCTGAGCCGCTTCTTTCAATTGGGCTTTGAAACCAAATGTTTTGCCGCGAAGTTCGTCGTGAGACAGGTTTTCAATCCCCTCAGCTGCTTTATTTACTCGATCTATAATCGGTCGCAACTCTTTTAAATCGCGTTCCGTTTTACTTCCAAAAATTCCCTTCAGGATGTTATTTACAATACTCATTTCTGCGCGTGTATCAATATTATATTCGCTTCCCCAAATTTAAACCAAATATTTTGGGTCGGGGTGCTAAATCCATGTCAAATCTAGTTCCATGCTTGGCGCCTCTGCCAAATAGACAGTAAAAAAAAGCTGCCATAGGGCAGCTTTATCTCATTTAGTATTCATCTTCATTCCAAAGAAAATCTTCTTCGGAAGGATAATCCGGCCAAATTTCTTCGATGGACTCGTAAACTTCTCCATCGTCATCTTCGATGGCCTGTAAGTTTTCGACCACCTCAAGTGGCGCTCCTGTGCGGATGGCGTAGTCGATAAGCTCATCTTTCGTTGCCGGCCAGGGCGCATCACTCAAATAAGATGCAAGTTCTAATGTCCAATACATGCTACCAGTAATTTTTTGCAAATGTAATTTTTTTCTTCACTTTGTCAAGACCTTTAATTTCAAGGTTTTGAAAATTTTACCGCGGCGTCCATGGTGTTTCTTCGGCACCGGTTTTATGCCCGAGCATTCGCGCTAGGGTAAACAAATAATCGCTCAGGCGATTGAGGTACTGAATAATGATGGGATCCACCTTCGACGTCTCACTGAGTGCCGACGCCATTCGCTCCGCTCTGCGGCAAACCGTCCGGCAAATATGACATTGCGAAATCGCTTTGTGTCCGCCCGGTAAAATGAAATTCTTTAGTTCGGGTAAAATCTCATCCATCAAATCGATCTGAACTTCAAGTCGCCCCACCGCATTATCGTCAATGGTCGGGAGTTCGAATTTATTGTGGTAGGGATCAGCAGCGAGTTGCGAGCCCAACGCAAAGAGGTTTTCTTGGACTTCGATAATGACCTGCCGGAACTCGTCGACCTCTTCATAGTCTCTGAGCATTCCCAAATGGGCATTGAGTTCATCCAATGTTCCGTACGTGTCAATGCGGAGGTCATGCTTTGCCACGCGGGTTCCTCCCAGCAATCCCGTTGTTCCCGTATCGCCTTTTTTGGTATATATTTTCATTTTTCTTCTCTGTTGTTAAGTTACTTCATCGTAACTCAAATGGGGATGAATAGTTTAATCCCACGAATCACTTCCTCCATTTAAGTCAAATAAAATCAGAATTCAAAATCAAAGACTCAAATCGGCTTGGTTCGAACGTCCGAATCGATCATCCCATCATTTAAACGAATGATTCGATGCGCATGTTGGGCGATATCTTCTTCGTGGGTTACCAAGACGATGGTATTTCCATTTTTGTGAATTTCGTCAAACAGTGCCATGATCTCGATGGACGTTTTTGAATCGAGATTTCCCGTGGGCTCATCGGCCAAAATAAGTGAGGGGTGATTCACCAGCGCTCGTGCTACTGCAACTCGTTGGCGTTGTCCTCCAGATAGCTCATTGGGTTTGTGGGTCATCCGGTCGGCTAGCCCGACATCAGTCAGTACTTTTTCAGCTCTTGCCTTTCGCTCCGATGAAGAAAGTCCTGCATACACTAAAGGAAGCGCTACATTATCCAATGCTGTAGCACGCGGGAGAAGATTAAACGTTTGAAATACAAATCCGATCTCTTTGTTGCGCACTTCTGCCAATTGATCGTCCGTCATATCGCTCACATCGCTACCGTTGAGCCAATAATGTCCTCCCGACGGCGTATCCAAACAGCCGAGTATGTTCATCAAGGTGGATTTTCCACTTCCCGAAGGCCCCATCAATGCGACGTAGTCACCGGGCTCTATTTCCAAGTCGATTCCTTTCAGCACGCGGAGTAATTCCGATCCCATGCGAAAGTTGCGCGTTATTTGGCGCAATTTGATTAAGGTGTCCTGTGTTTGTGTCATAGAGCGAAAATAAAAAAAATGGGGGTAATTTTTAGGTGACTTGGTGACTCGGTGACTCGGTGACTCGGTGACTCGGTGACTCGGTGACTGGGTGACTGGGTGACTGGCGACTGGGGAGAGAATATCATTTTCTCTGTGATTTATGACCCGTGGGTTGGGAACTGAATTCTATGGTTTAAATCTGACTATCCGTGCTGAGACGGAAGATTATGCTTCTATATCCATGTTTAAAATCTTCGTTTACAATACGGAATGAGCAACCACTTTTCTTCCAAGTTTAGTCTTAGTTTTTGACTTTTGATTCTGATAAAATTGTAATAACTTTGTAATTACAAAGACAGAAAATGGAACTATCAATTATACAAATTGGGAATTCGAAAGGATTGCGTTTATCGAAAGACATTCTAGCTCAATACAACATCAAGGATAAGGTAGAATTAATATTCGAAAAGGGCTACATTATCCTAAAGCCCAAAGAGAATCCTCGAAAGGGTTGGGACGCGGCGTTTTCGCAAATGCATGAAAACAATGACGATCAGCTTTTAATGGATGACATTTTTGAAGACGAAGATTTCGAGGAATGGACGTAACGCAATATCAAATCGTACTGGTTAACCTTAATCCAACCAGAGGAAGCGAGATACAAAAAACACGACCGTGCCTTGTACTCTCACCTGACGAAATGAATCGACATTTAAGAACGGTTATTATCGCTCCTATGACCACTACATCCAAGTCTTATCCAACTCGTGTAGCTATTGCACACAATGGAAAAAAAGGCGCAGCAGCGATTGATCAAATTCGTACGATCGACAAGTCGAGAATAATTAAAGTATTGGGTAAAATCAATAAAAAAGAAGTTGAGAAGTGTAAAGCGGTAATCCGAGAAACGCTCGTGGATTGATTTGGTGACTCGGAGACTGGGTGACTCGGAGACTAGGGCTTCGATTTGCTCAGCCACCTTTTCTGTAAGAAGTTTTGTTGATTCCCCTTGAATCAAAACGTCAACGTTTTTTAGGCATTAACCCCCAGTAACTAGTAACTAGTAACTGGTAACTGGTAACTGGTAACCAGTAAAAAACTCACACCTTGAGCGAGAAGTGCTCTTTTACTTGTTCCGGACGTGGGGCGAGAAGGCCGAAATAGAACAGATCGGCGGTCAAGTTCCATCGGGAATCTGCGAATAATTCGTTCCACGCGGATTCCATGTATGCGCTCCAATGAATATCGTCTAGAATAAAAACGGTTTCGGGGTTTTTAGCATAAAAATGCTCTACCCACTTTTTCAATTGCTCACCGCGATGATCTCCATCGATAAAAACCAAATCATACCTATGCTCACCACGCGGCTCGGCGCAGATTCGTTCAAAAGCACCCCATTCCAAATGAATCGTGGCATTGTACTTTTGCCATAATCTTTTGGCTTCCAACGCAAGTATTTCGCTGCCTTCCCATGTGTGAATTTCTGTAGCGGGCATCGCCATCTTTAGTGCCAATGAACTCAGCCCAAGCGCAGTTCCCATCTCAAGTACGACCGAGGGTTCGAAATAGCTAGCTAATCCCGACAGGACCTGTAATTTTCTACGGTTGGAAACGGCCCGCTTGCCCCAACGGTACAGATCAATCTCGCGATTCGAGCCCGTTCCGTAGTCCTCCAAATAAACGCGCTTTCCTCGCCATCCCATCTGTGCAGCCGCAGTCGATAAATCCACAACGGGCAAGGTCTTGGTGTTTTTAACGGCGTGTAAATAAAGGTTGTAGACAAAAGGACTGTGCAAACCGTGTTCGTTGACCGCGCGCTTGCGGTGCTTCAAATAAGATTGTATGCGAAACAATTCAATCGACATATTCTGATAATTCCAACCAACGATCCGTTTTCTTTTCCAACTGCTGGGCGATTTCGTTCAGCTCTCGGCTCAACTTCTCCATTTCATCGGGAGATATTCCAGCTTCTTCAAACTTTGCGGCGATTTCGCCTTTGCGGGTTTCGAGTTGCTCGATTTCTGATTCTAACCCTTCGAACTCGCGCTGTTCATTGTACGAAAGTTTTTTCTTTTCCCGTGATTTATCCGTTTTTACTGGATCCGTTTTCTGGGATTGAACGTCTTTTTTCTGCTTCTCCTCTTCCTTCGCCGCGATTCGATACTCCGTGTAGGAACCATTATAATCTTTTATTTTTCCTTCCCCTTGAAACACGAATATGTGCTCGCAAAGTTTATCGAGAAAGTGGCGGTCGTGTGAAACGATCACCAAACAGCCGCTAAAGTCCAGCAAGAAGTCCTCGAGTACCTGCAGGGTGACAATATCCAAATCATTGGTCGGCTCATCCAGAATGAGAAAATTTGGATTCTTCATCAATATCGTGAGCAAGTACAATCTCCGGCGCTCTCCACCACTTAGGGTGCGCACATAGGCATACTGCTGTTTACGATCGAACAGAAACCGCTCCAATAGTTGAGCAGCAGTTAGCTTTTTGCCACCGGGCATAGGAATGACTTCCGCTATTTCCTTCACCACTTCGATAACGCGTTTTTCATCGCTCATCTGGATCCCTTCCTGGCGATAAAAACCGAACTCTACCGTTTCGCCGATCACTACTTTTCCAGCATCGGGATTTTCTACCCCGGTCATCAATTTCAAAAATGTGGACTTCCCCGTCCCGTTCTTCCCGACGATTCCGATACGCTCGCGCCGTTTGAAGTTGTACGAAAAAGGAGAGATAATCTGCCGTTGATCGTACGATTTGGCTACTTGATGAAACTCCACCGTTTTGGCTCCCAATCGCGTCATCTTGACCTCAATCTGGGCTTCCTTTTCACCTATTCGTTTATGGGCATCCTTCTTTACATCGTGAAAAGCGTCTATTCGAGCCTTGGACTTCGTTCCTCGAGCTTTCGGTTGTCGGCGCATCCATTCGAGTTCGCGACGGAAGGTGTTTTTCGCCTTTTCGACATGACTCGCCTCGGATTCGATCCGCTCGGCCTTTTTTTCTAAAAAGTAGGCGTAGTTTCCCTGATATCGATAAATCACGCCGGCATCCAATTCCATGATTTCATTGCAAACATTATCCAAGAAATACCGGTCGTGGGTCACCATAAATAGCGATAAACCGCTTTGGGTAAGGTAGCTCTCCAACCATTCGATCATATCCAAGTCGAGGTGGTTAGTCGGTTCATCCAGCAACAGCAGGTCGGGTTCTTCCACGAGCAATTTGGCCAGCGCCACTCGCTTGAGCTGTCCACCCGAAAGGGTATGAATTCGCTGCTTCAGTTGATAGATCTCCAACTTACCCAACATTTGCTTAATTCGGGCCTCCGCATCCCAAGCATTGAATTTATCGACCTTTTCATACGCCTTCTGAATTGCCTCGACATCTTCGGGATTCTCCAGCGCTTCCTCGTACTCGCGAATTGCTTTGATCGCAGGCGTATCGCTCTCGAAAAGAGCCTCAAGAATGGTTTTTTCGGCCGGCAAATCGGGTTCTTGCGGAAGAAAACCGATTTTAATCCCATTGCGGTATACAACTCGTCCGCGGTCGGGTTGATCTGTTCCTTCCAATATTCGAAAAATGGAAGTTTTCCCCGAGCCGTTTCGAGCAACCAATGCAATGCGCTGTCCACTCTGAATTCCGAAGTTCAGATCTTCGAAGAGAATTTTTTCCCCGTATGATTTGGTCAGTCCTTCGACCGATAGTAGATTTTCCATGGATTTATGCAATGCTTTTTCTTATCTTCCTCCAACAATTCTCGCATCCAAGAGTTGTACACAATTGCAAGCGAAGATAGAAACGAATTTCAATACCCAACGCAGATGAACCGCTTTTTAACCTCCGACGAAATCCAGTCGCGCTTTGATGGTCAACGCGCTTATTTTAAGGCCGGAAATACACTCGACCTCCCAAGCCGGATTGCCGTTTTGAAAGATATGAAAAAATGGATTCAGCACTATGAAGCAGAAATTCTGGATGCGCTTCAAAAAGACTTGGGAAAGAGCAATTTTGAAGGATATGCCACGGAAATAGGATTCGTACTGGATGAGTTAGGACAAGCAATTCGAAACACCAAAGAATGGGCGCGCAGAGAACGCGTCGGTGGAATTCTCCTCAACTTTCCCTCGGCCAATTATATTCACAAGGAGCCGTACGGTACGGTTTTGATCATCAGCCCATGGAACTATCCGTTTCAACTGCTCTTTGCACCGGCCATTGGCGCGATCGCTGCGGGGAACACCGCTATACTCAAACCCTCTGAACTCGCACCACATACGGCGACGTTGGTGAACAAAATCATTGCTGAACATTTCGACCCAAATATCATGACCGTTATTGAAGGTGGAGTTCCCGAAACTCAAACCCTGACAAGCCTTCCTTTTGATTATATATTCTTTACGGGAAGTACGCCCGTTGGTAAAATTATCATGAAAGCGGCAGCAGAACATCTGACACCGGTAACGTTGGAACTGGGCGGGAAGTCGCCGTGTATTGTGGACAGCTCAGTCAATTTAAGCGTAACAGCAAAACGAATCGTGTGGGGGAAGTTTGTAAATGCCGGTCAAACGTGCATCGCTCCCGACTACATATTAGTTGAAGAAACGTTCAAAGAAAAACTCATTGAAGCGCTGCAAAAGGAAATTCGATCGTTTTACGGCGAAAATCCACAGAAGAGCGCGGATTACGGGTCAATCATCAATGAGCGACATTTTGATCGATTGGTAGGGTTAATTCCCGAAGATCGTCGCGGTGAAGTGAGAACCGATCGGGAGAGCTTATACATTGAGCCGCTCATTTTGGAAAACATCACCTGGAGTGATGAGGTGATGAAAGAAGAGATTTTTGGACCACTTCTTCCCGTGCTGACCTACGCGGACCTCAACGATGCCATTGCCCAAATTAAATCCAACGACAAACCCTTGGCACTGTACCATTTTACCAAAAAAGCGGAAACGAAGGAACGAGTTTTAAAGGAAGTTTCCTTTGGAGGCGGCTGCGTCAACGATACGCTGATGCACATTGCCAACCCCAACATGCCTTTTGGCGGAGTAGGAGCAAGTGGCATGGGCGCCTACCACGGAAAATCGACCTTCGATGTATTCTCACATCGCAAGAGCGTACTGATGAAGCCCTTTGCGTTGGACATTCCTCTGCGCTATCCTCCATACGGAGATAAGCTCAAATGGGTTAAGAAAATATTGAAGTAAACTCGGCTTAATATTTCGCGTTGTCCGATTGATTTAAATAATCTCTGTTTAATTTTTTACCAACCGTGTGGTTACATGGTGTGATGTTCTTTGTGTGCAAAATATACATGCACTATGAAGAAAAATTACTCTTTACTCGTTGGGCTAACCCTTTCCGCATTCGGTTTGATGGCTCAGAACCCTACTCTAGATTTTGTATCGACCTACCGGACCGGTATTTTTGATGGCGGAGCTGCCGAGATTGTAAGCTACGATGCGGCTTCTCAAAAATTGGTTTTCACCAACGCCGACGCGAACACGGTTGAAATTCTTGATTTCTCAAATCCTAATTCACTTACCTCCGTGGCCGTTGTTTCATTGGATACGTATGGCGATGGAGTAAACAGTGTTTCGGTATACAATGGAGTGATGGCGGTTGCTGTTGAGGATGACCCCAAACAAGATCCTGGCGTGATCGTATTCTTCGATATGAACGGTACATTTATCAGTCAAGTTACCGTTGGAGCTCTTCCCGACATGGTCACCTTTACTCCGGATGGAAATAAAGTACTCGTAGCCAACGAAGGCGAGCCGAACGATGACTATACGGTCGACCCTGACGGAACAATCAGTATTATTGATGTATCGGGCGGTGTTGCCAATTTGACACAAGCGGATGTAACGACATTGGATTTCTCTGGTTTTTCTGCTGCCAACTATCCCGATGTGCGTGTATTTGGACCAAATGCTGACTTAGCCGCAGATGTAGAGCCAGAATACATCACCGTATCGGACGATTCGCAAACGGCATACGCTGTTATGCAGGAGAACAATGCGTTAGCCGTTATTGACTTATCGAACAACACCATTACGGCCCTTTTACCATTGGGTTTCAAAGATCACAGCATTGCGGGTAATGGGATCGATGCGAGTGATCGCGATGATATGATCAACATTACCACACATCCCGTATTCGGAATGTATATGCCGGATGCCATTGCATACGGAAACATCAATGGGCAAGGATATATTTTTACAGCCAACGAAGGAGATGCCCGCGACTACAGCGGATTTTCAGAAGAAGAACGCATCAAAGACATCACACTGGACTCTACAGTTTTTGCCAATGTAGACTCCCTTCAAGACGATGAGGTTATTGGAAGATTGAACATAACCACTACCATGGGTGACACCGACGGCGATGCCGAGTACGAAGAGTTGTATGCGTATGGCACACGTTCGTTTTCGGTTTGGAACGCCACTACAGGTGCTTTGGTTTGGGATAGCGGAGATCAGTTTGAACAAATCACCTCGCAGGAATATCCGAACGACTTCAACGCCAACAATGATGAAAACGACAGTTTTGAAAGTCGGTCTGACAACAAAGGTCCCGAACCAGAAGCGGTAGAGTTTGCTGTAATAAACGGAATCCCTTACGCGTTGGTCGGACTTGAACGCATTGGAGGAATTATGGTTTACGATGTATCCAACCCAACCAATCCACAGTTTGTACTGTATACCAACAACCGCGACTTTTCTGTTGTCAATGCAGAATTACCAGCAGGAGGCACCAACGACTCGATCGGAGATTTAGGTGTGGAAGATATTCTTTTCATTCCGGCATCAGAAGGTCCGAATGGACAGGCATACGTTGTAACTTCCAACGAAGTAAGCGGTACAATCTCCGTATTCCAACCCAACAATTTCACGGTATCGGTAAGTGAAGAGACGGTGAATAGTTTTGTGGTTTATCCGAACCCTGCCAAGGGCGACGAAATCCGCGTTTCGGTGGAAGGAGATTACACCATTTACGACCTGTCAGGCCGAATGGTGGGTTCAGCCAATCAAACCAATCGTATCGACATCAGTGAGCTCGTGCCTGGAACCTACGTCATACGCAGTGCTGATACAACGCAAATGTTTATCCGCCAATAATCGAATCCATACCCCACCTAAACCAAAATTCCCCGATGCGTGCATCGGGGAATTTTTTTTTGGCGATAGCAATGCTTAATATCATTTATCAACCGAAACACTAGCAATAAAAGCCGGTCAACCTTTTTCAGGATAAGTCAGACCAGTAAACTAGTATACCAGTCTACTAGTATACTAGTCCTACCAGTCTCCTACTCGTCCACGACTTGCTTTTCGATGTAATACGAATTGAACAATCGAAGTGCTCCCATGTACTTCAGCTTGAACGTCACCAAGTCGCCTACTTTGTATTTTCCTTTATCTTCACCCAAATCGAGAATAAGCATATCGCTGCTTGCGCCGATGATTTCGATATTTTCATCTTCGGGAATTAAGAATTCGGGTTTAGAAATGTCCAATACCCCGACGTCAATGATCGCTCGGCAACTCGTTTTCCCGTAGTCTTCTTCGTTGATTTCAAACATTTCTCCACTGGGATTCGACTCCAACTGACCAATCGGCACTTTGGGCTTTTCATGGATCTCGATAATCTCAGCAAACAATTCGAACACATCGTCATGCATGTCTTCGAAGGTATTGTTTTCGAACAAGTCAGCTCCAAAATAAAGGGTTTCCCCAATTCGGAAGTGATTCACGCCATCCGGTAATGTTCCGCGTTTGAGCATAGGTACAACCACGCTTGTTCCTCCTGTTACCCATGGGATTTTTCGGTTAAACTTGGCCTCGATCAATTGCTTGTACAGGCTGAGTTGAACCAACTTATCCTCCGAAGGCATCACACCGTACAAACAATTCAAATTGGTCCCCAAACCCGTTACTTTAATATTGGGAAGTCGGAACACTGATTCGTAAAAATCGATGAGTTCCTCGCCCATTACTCCTTCACGCAAATCGCCCAATTCCACCATGATGATGATTTTGTGCAGTTTATCTTGTCGAACCGCTTCATCGCTCAACCATTGAATTGTTTCGAATTCCGTATTAAAGCTCGCATCGGCATACTTCACGATATTTTTAATGCTTCGCTTTGCTGGGGGCTTGATGTAGACCGTCTGCACATCAGGAGCTAACTTCTTTATTTTCTTTAAGTTACTAATTCTCGCATCGCAAATCTCCTGCATCCCCAAGTCGATCACTTCCTGAAGGTACTTCTCGTTTCCGCAAAGCAACTTGGTCACAATCGCCCATTCAATCCCATTGGACTTAAATAGCTCATTGAGGTGATCAAAGTTCTTTTTCAATCGATTTCGATACAGTTTTATAAAAGCCATTACGCTATAATTTTTCGAGGTATCCCACTCGGAAGTCGAGTGAGAAGTTCATAATTGAGCTGATTACTCAGCTCACCAAATGACGCTACAGAAATAGAAAGTTCTCCTTCATCTCCAATAAGTATAACTTCATCTCCAATATTCACGTCGGTACCCATGGGCACTTCAATGAGCAACATACTCATATTTACCAATCCAGCGATCGCCATTCGGCTGCCGTTGATCAACACCCGACCTTGATTGCTCAGCGATCGCGCGTAGCCATCTGCGTAACCGACGGGCACACTGGCTACATACATATCTTCCTCGGCCATGTAACTCGTACCGTAGCCGACAAACTCTCCCGAAGGAACTTTTTTAATATCCATCACTGTACTCTTCCAAGCAATAACTCGTTGCAATGGATCGGTCTTATCTTTCAACTTATTGACATGGGCTACCCAAGTTTCTCGCGAAGGCCAAAGTCCGTATTGCAAAATTCCGATACGCACCATATCCATCCGTGTTTTTGGGAAGTTCATCATGGCTGCCGAACACGCGGTATGCTTTTTCTCCGCCTTCAAACCCCGCTTTTCAAACCAGCGATAAGCCCGATTAAATCGGCGTATTTGCTGAGTTACACGAAAATAATTAGCAATACTTTCGGCTCCGGCGTAATGCGTGCAGATTCCCTCAAACCGGAGGAATTCCAGGTTGCGTTGCATAATTTCTGCGACGATAGGAAACTGACTTTCGTCAAAACCCGTCCGATTCATCCCGGTTTCTACCTCGATATGAATTCGAGCAGTGCTGCCGATTTCACTGGCCTTTTCCGCCGCCTTTTCCAAACGAAACGTGTCGAACACAAAAAACGACACGTCGTTTTGAACGGCCCATTCGATTTCTTCCTCACTCAAATAACCCATAATCATAATATGGGTATCGGGACTTTTCACATTGAATACGCGAAGTGCTTCATGTGCCGAAAAAACTGAAAAATGACGAATCCCACAGGATTCAGCCATCGGCACAAAAGCTTCGATTCCATGACCGTACGCATTGCCTTTGACAACGCTTGACAGTTGAACCTCATCACCAATTGTACGCTGAATAAACTCGATGTTATTCAACAGTGCATCCTTGTGCAGATATATGGTTGAAGGACTAAAATTCATTTTGATCTAAGTAACGGATTAGTTCCATAAAAACAGTACTCGCCTTCGGAATTAGTGCATCCGGGAAATCGTATTCCGGATGATGCAGGGGTGCAGTTTGTTCTCCACTACCTATTCCAAACATAGCTCCCTGATATTGGTTCAGAAAGTATCCGAAATCCTCTCCCCAACTGAAGGGAAATTCTTTTTCTGTGAAATTCATGCCCGCATTTTGAACGGCCTTTTTTAAACTCACCACGGCACGTTCTGTGTTTGTGCTAGCCGGAAAAACTTCTTCCCAGCGCCAATCGACCTTCAATCCATAGGTTTTGGACATCATCGAAAGGTACTGTTCAATCATCTTTACCATGGATTGCATTTGATCTTCATCAAACGTGCGCAAGGTGTAGGCAACTTCTGCATCGCCAGGCGAGGTCCCGTAAGCCTTTTCGCCCAGTCGCTGATATACCGGTGTGATCAAGCGATAGTTCGGACCCTCCATTCGGTTTTCTATTCCGTAAAAATACCGAGTCAATTCACTCATCGCTAAAGCGGGGTTCACTCCCTTTTGAGGTTCTGCGGCATGACTCGAAACGCCTTTTAATTCCGCAACCAAAGTCCTTACACTTGCCGAGAAAGCCCCTGTACGGCTGATCACTTCACCCATGGGTTCACCCGGAATATTGTGCAATGCCCAAACACTTTCGGGCTCAAGACTCCACGCTTTATCACTGAGCATTCCATGTGCTCCAGCCCCTGTTTCTTCGGCGGGCTGAAAAAGCAAAGCGACGTTCTTATGCTCTGGCGGGTTCTCAGCGATATGCTGGGCTACATCCAAAAGAATCGCTGTGTGTCCGTCGTGGCCGCACTTATGACTCACTCCATCGTGCTTCGATTTGTAGCTTATATCGAGTTCTTCTGGTATGGGCAATGCATCAAAATCGGCGCGAAACAAAATGGTCGGCGCGTCCACTGGTCCGAAATGGGCAATCAATCCATGGTTGGAAAAACGCTGAATGGAATTGCACTCAACCTCTTCCAAAACCGAAACAATATAATCGGCGGTTTGCTCCTCTTTTCCACTCAATTCTGGATGAGCATGTAAGTGCTGTCGTATGTTTACTGGATCGATGCTCATGAACGTTTCAGACGCATTTCGAGGTAAGGATTCGTGAACCCGAGCTTTTCATAAAGGAATTTCGCCGGATTATTGTGCTCCACGTGAAGCGCTATATCTCCTTCTGCATTATCGATCGCGTGTTTCATCAACCATTTTCCTATCCCCTTTCCACGATAATCGCGATGCATGGCAATGTACACGAGAATATTTTCAGGAATATACCCCGACATTCCGGTACGGTTAAAAACCACCGCTCCGATGATTTCATCCCCATCCATTCCGGCCAATGCAAAACCGCCTTTTTCAGGGTTCAAAGCATAGCGAATGCACTTGAGAATATCCTCCTTTTGATCTCCGTATTCATCGAGGTGAACATAGAGAAATGAAGCTATGTCGTCGATGGTTACTCGATCACTTTCTGGCGAATCGGGCGTAAGTAAAACCGTTGAATAGTTATCCGTATGTTGGCTCATGTTGTTGTTTGTTTGAAAGCTTAGCAATTAATACATATAAAATCAGTGATATCGCAATTCCGTACATATTGGCGTCCAATCCTATGGAAAATATTTTTTCGTTTAAGAAGATGTAAAGGTTATTCAGGGCTGATCCCGACGTACTGTTTGGGCCAAATTTTTTAATCAATTCCAAACCAGCGGTGAGTGTTCCTCCTGCGAGCATCGCCGCAAAAGCCCCGTTAAAGTTGGGCTTTTGGGTATACCAAGCCATCAACACGGGAACCAACAACCCCGAGACCATAAAAGCGTAACTCAACAGCATGAGCTCCAATACGTTTTCCATAGCCAAGGCAATGGTTACTGCCGCTGCACCTATCAATAACGTAGTGATTTGTGAAAATCGGAGTTCTGCACGCTCGCTCAACTGAACGACTTTGCCGAGCAGGTCGGTAACAAAATTCCCTGAAGCTGCCATTAGGCATGAATCGGCGGTACTTAAAATTGCACTGAAGTAGGCACTCATCATCAAACCTGTTAAGCCGATGGGCAAGACACTTTTTAACAGTAAGGGCAATCCCATTTCCGAGTCGATTTGCGATGCCTCCGCCCAAGCGAAAACCTCGTTTTCGAATCCTACACGCGCAAACAGCCCCAACAAAACACCCATAAACGCCATAATGGGAAATTCAAAAACTCCGGCAATAAACCATGCTTTTTTGGCTTCCGTCTCGCTCTTGCAAGCATAGATTCGCTGGTAGAGTGTCATACCGACAAACCAAATTGGGATAATGGTTATCGCCCAATTAAAAAGCGTTTTCCAACCGACATTGGTCATAGACAGAAAAGCGGGATCTAGCGTGCTTTTTATTGCATCCCACCCTCCAACGGCGAGGTATGCCATGGGAATTCCGATAAATATCAATCCTCCCATGAGCAGAATCCACTGTACCGTATCGGTATAAATAACAGCTTTCAATCCACCCATGACCGTGTACACCACGGCAACTATTCCCATTACCACTATAGCCGTATCGATCGACAATCCATCGAAGGTTGCGGATGCGAGCTTTGCTCCGGCTAGAATTTGGGAGCTCGTAAAGCCCAAATACCCTATGACGGATATCAAACCAGCCAACAAAGCCACTTTGCGGTCGTAAAAATGCTCGAATATCTGCGGAAAGGTGAAGAACTTTTTTTCTGAAGCCAATCGGTAAACTCTAGGAACCAGCACAACAGCTGTAAGCCAAGCCCCGATTAATCCAGTGAACAACATCCACGACCCGCTAAGCCCCATCGCAAAGCCGAGTCCGCCCAAACCGATCGAAAAGCCTCCGCCCACGTCTGTTGCGACAACCGAAAGGCCAATATGCCACTTGGTCATCCCTCTTCCACCAACGTAGTAGTCTTCTGAACTTTTGTTATTGCGGAAATAATACAATCCCACCGCTAACATCGCGAGGATGTAAACGGCAAATATGACCAAGTCAATAAAATGCATCTAAAATGTGTGGGATTTGTTGATTTTCGATTGAAATCTGAGCAAATTTAATGAAAATTGAACGATTTTCGATGAAAATACAGGGTTTTAGTGGAGTTCGAGGTTCGACAGTCGAGAGTCGGAGACTGGGTGACTCGGTGACTCGGTGACTTGGTGACTAGGAAACTCGGAGACTCGGAGACTGGGTGACTAAGCCTACGCTCTTTGAGCTTCGGCTTACAAAGTAGGAGACTAAGCCTACGCTCTTCGAGCTTTGGCTTACGAGGTCGGGAGCGATTCTTCGTGGGATGCTCTGTTTTTTTTGTTTGAGGCAGTTCATGCAGGGACGCAAGGTTTTGTGTCTTTAACGACGGTCGAATTGCAATTCGACCTTACCCCATTCGACCTTACCCCATTCGACCTTACTTCATTCGCCCCTGCATCATTCTCATTCTAAGAGCGTGATGTGTCCGGTTCCCTCTAGGGTGTAGCCGTACGCGTTTTGGGCGCGGACCGTGACGTAGTAGGTGCCCTCGGGTTGGTCTTGGCCGCTCCAGCCGGGGTAGGTGTTGGCCGGACCGGTGTATTGGTGTACCGCTGTGCCCCAGCGGTTGTAGATGGTGATCTCGTAGTTTGTGGCATCCTCGCTGATGGGTGCCCAGGTGTCGTTGTAGCCATCGCCGTTGGGGGTGAATACGTTAGGAAGAGTGAGCTCCAAACAGTCTTCCTCGATGTACAGGGTAACCGTATCGCGGGTTTCGATGAAGCGAAAATCCCATTGCGAGAGGATGTAGCTCGTGGTTTGGCTCGGGGCCACAGTGAGCTCGCCCGTGGTGGCCAAGGTATCGCCCGCTAGGGAAAGCCAGTAGCTGCGGTACTGCTCGCGTGTAGGGCTGCCCAGGGTGATTTCCTGGTTTTTGCAGGCAAAGCCGTCCTCGCCCGCATCCGCTGGATAAATAACCGCATCTGCCCGCCAAATGGCGAAGTCGTCCATGAAGAACGAACCTGCATCCGTGAAGTTGACAATTACACTGTGCCCGGTAATATTTTGGTATAAATCCGCATAGCGGTCATAGCATTTCGATTTGGGCCGATGGATGGTGTCCGGCGGTACGTGCCGATCGCCAATGGAGCTGCCAAACTGAAAATACCGCTCTCCGCCTTGGGCGGTAAAACTGCCCGTAATCTGAATCCACTCATCGCATCCTCCATCAATCCAATTTCCCGAATCGTTTTCCCAGTACAAGGGCGTGGTTAGGTTCGTATTGTGAGAACTCCGCTCGACCCTATTTTCTGAAAAACGCAACCCCAATTGCCAAGTAAGGGTTTGAAAAGCATCCGGTCTGGAGAGCCACACCGAAAAATGATACTCCTGCCCGGCAATTAACGGTTCGTTAACCATCCCCTGAGCATACGAACGGGCGTAGCCCGAGTCTGTATTATTCGAATACATATAGTAATACGGCGAATCCTTAAACCCCACATAACTTTGCCCCGTACGCGGCCATTGATAGCCAAGGGCGCTAAGAGGGGCTCCACTCGCAACTTCGCTGCAGGTGTGGAAAAGGTCTACGGCGCCTTGGAAAGTATCAAGATCTATAGATGTCTGGGGAGGAACAAAATAAAATACCGTGCCCGACCAATCTCGCAAATAGGCAATCCCGTTTAAACGGCCTTGAGGACAATACAACGTATCCTCAAAACTCGGGTCAATTACCAAATTCTGAGCCCCCAAAGGGGAGCTCAGAATCAAGTAAAGGGGTGATAATAAAATGATTGCTATCGCCTTTTTCATTGTCCTAGGATAACCTGTTGTGTGGCCGAGGTGCCGTCGGCGTAGTCCACACTGAGGATGTACACTCCTTTTTTCAAGTTGGATACATCCACCGCATGCCATGTGCGCTCTTCCAGCTGATCTTCCATAATCAATTGGCCTTGGATGTTAGAAATGCGCAGTGTGCCGCTTACTGCACTGCTCCAACGCACGTTGAGGTACTCCTGTGCCGGGTTGGGGTACACCTCCAATTCCAACTCCAAGTCATTCATTTGCATATTCGGCTCCGTTTTATACGGCAAGTCGTACATCCAATTGTCCAAGCCCAACATCACCCGTGCACTGTACACGCCTCTACCTCCTACATACGGAGTTTGCAGGGCGATGGTTTGCAGGGTGAGTTCGGTGGCATTGTCAAAGGCGTTGTCAAAGGCATAGCCCGTTTGGTAGGCCTGGCCCGTGGTACGCATGTTCTGCTCCATGTTGCCCGTAGCGGCCATCAGCTCCAAGTACGCAGTGGCGGTATCGATGCGCCCCTCGCGCAGGGCGTGGGTGTATTCCTCCCAAAGCCCTTGATCCGAGTTGTACACCTGCTGCATAAAGTTGGCCATCACGATGCTATCGGCATAGGTAGTACCCTCGGGCAAACCGGTTTCCGACAACTCGCGGTACACGTGCGTTTCGGCCTTGTAGTCGATCTCCTCCTCCAAGTTCGATGCCTCCAAGCTATCCTTGGCCACGGTAAGTACATAACCCTTCGGTATTTTCACCGTGTCTTCGGAAATCGTACCTCCACCCGGTACCGTTGCCCCCCCGCACCACGCATAAGGGCGGTTGAGTCCAGGGTTAAAAGCAAAAGGCCACACATCATACACATACCCACCGCTTGCGCCGGTGTGGAAATTCCATTTAGGAGGTGGGTTAAAGTTACTATTAAACCCATACACCTCCCATGGGTCGATGTTGTTGGTAATAAAGTTCACTTGGCCCGCACCGGAGAGGCGCTGATCGGTCATGAACGTGGTGGATATGGGCGTACCCTGCTCCAAAAACACCCCGTAGTGGCTGCCGTCGATATCGTTGCAATACAGTTCCGCATCGCTCAAATACCCCACGCAGTGGATGCCGTGGCCCATCTCCTCGGTGCTGTTGTTGTACACCTTGGCTCCTTCACTCTCGGCCAAGAATATCCCGTAAAGGTAACCGTACTCACCGGGCGTCAGTGCGCTGGTTTTACCAATCACATTGTTGTGAATCCGCGCTTTGGCGCAAGCCTCCACGTGAATTCCTACCCGGTACTGCTGTGCCGCAGTGCTCGTGTAGTCTATCGTATTGTTCGCTATGCGCAACTCGTTGGTCACTGATCTTAGTTGTGTGGTTTGGATACCCAAGTTACAATTCACCAACGTATTCTCCAAGATTTTTACATCGCGGCGCACTTCGAATACATTTTGCGCTACGATTCCCTTCTCAGCGGTTTCCCATTCGGTGTTTTTGACCAAGGTCTGGTCCCGCGGATCGATCAACTGCACGCCGATGTAGTGATCCTCCCCTTCCAGGTTTTGAATATCGGTGCGGTAACCCTTGGTGTAGATTCCAAAATCATTATTGGAAAACTCGGTAATACTTAGCTGTGGGTTAACCCCTTGTACCTGCAAGGTATACCCCGGGCGAGAATGGCTGCTGCGCACAGCGCGTATTCCATACCGCATGTCCTTTGGGCTTGCATTCGGGTTGCCCGTGGTGTGGTTCTCAAAGGCATTGTTGCTCAAGGATGCCGTACTGTTTTCCAGCAAAATACCGTGTTGACTCATAAAAAAGCGGTTGAAATCGTAGAACAATCCACCGGCCATACCGTCAATGGAAATTCCCTCGACCGATGCAATGTGCAATCCGTTTTGCGCCTCCATGGTTTGCAGCGGGTACAATAGATTCACTTGCAGGCCTGGTCCCGGGTGTTCATCGTTGAAGCTGCACCCTTGGACTGAGGCCGGGTACGGGCCATTGGCAGCGGCAGGTCCAAAATAGTTACCCATGTAAACCCCCGTGTGGTTTTCGTTGAAATAACACGATTGGGCGCGCAAAAATGCTCCATTGGTCACGCTTAATGCACGGCGGGCATTGTAATATTTGGTAGCAGTGGCAAATATCGAAGACGTGGGATCCGAGGCGTGGATGCGGTTCCAGATCACATCGCCACAAGCGCGAAAGATGGATTCGTTCATCGAGAGAACCACACCGGGCTGCACTACAATCTGCGCCTCAGGACCCATGAATACCTGGCAGCGGTCCAAGGCGTAGTTGCCATCCAGCACAAACGTACCGTTGATTTCAATGTACTTATCAGTCACCCCATTGGCCGGTGCATTTCCGGAAGCAACAGCCTGCGAAAGGCTCGTATTGCTCCAGATCAAATCCGCTGGTCCTTGACCTACGGGGGTATGGGTAAATTGACCATCAAACTGATCGCCCGCTACACTGATCGAGGTCTTATCGTACACTCCGTTGCAGCAATCGTACACTTCGATCTCGGCGTACGACTCGCAGCTATCCACCGGATCAATCGCTGTAATGCCGATGACCCCGCCTCCGCTTACTTCCAGAAAAGCAACGTTTCCTTGGTGGTTAAAGCCCAGCAAATTGCCCGGGTGGCTGGTAACATTCAAGCTCGTTCCCGGTGGAAACAGCCCGTAGTTGAGCCAATTGATCACCAACACGTCCTCATCGCAGTTGTTGGTGATGGGCAGTTCCAAAACTAAGTTGGGTATGGAGGTAACGGTGATGGTCTCGGTGGCTGTGAACGTGCCATTGGAGGTATGAATCACTAAGTTAACCGTATATGTACCCGGACCGGGATAATTGTGGCTGGGGTCGCTCTGTGGGGTACCCAAAAGCTGGGTTCCATCGCCAAAGTACCAATCGTATGTTACTCCGCTGGCTCCTTGAAGGCACGCTGATAGGTATTCGAACTCCACCAGATTATCCGTGTTGCACTCGGAGGTATACGTCAGTTGCCCATCCAGGTCCTCGAGGTTGACTGATAAGTAAACTGTGGTATCACACAAGCCATTGCTACCGGTAATCTCCACCAAGTACGACCCCGTGTTCGCGTAGGTATGCCCCATGCTGGGCCAGCTACCTTGGGTATTATTATATGAAAAAGCATCAGAATTACCATCTCCCCAATCCACGGTAAGCTGTGCGCTTGTGAACTGGCTCACGTTGGTAAAATTCAAAATGGAATTAAGAAAAACGGAGTTATTCACTGCAAAGCATTGAGAAATTTGCGAATTGGTCAATGATAAGCTGGGCTTGGCCAAAACCTCAATTAACGCTTGAGACAAACTTTGGTTGTAAATAGGATGAGTCGTTGGTCCTGCCGTACCAGTTTGGTTGATGGTAATCGTTGGTGTAAACTGTCCTGGGGATGTATACACATAATAGGTATTGATCCACATAGCACCGGTGCCCATAATATATAGCGGAATCCCGGGATGTCCGCTGTAAGGATAAAAATAGGCGCTTGCAGCGGCAGTACTTATGAATATGGAATCTTGACAAAAATACCCCGTATCACCTTGCAATACACCTGTATTAACCATGTTGAAAAAGACGGTGTCTCCGACGCAAATATTCGTAGGGCTTGCAACAATATCACAGAGCGGTGTTTGAGGCACAGAACTTCCGCCCTGCGCCCAACTTAGAAGCGGACTGCTAAATATGAATACGAGTAACAAAAGGAATTTTCCTGACAATCGTTGGGAAGTGGGTCTACCCCCCCCCCAGTAAGTTTCTGACTTTCATAGAGTTAGATTTTTAGATGAAAATAAATATACAAACAAGCTAAAATTCCTGCAGGAAACTTTTGCAGTGGCAATTTGATACACACGTATGAAAAAAACAAGACGATTTTTTTCTAAAATCACACCTCTGAATCGAAAAATAGGGCTGCATAAAAATAAAGATTACATATATATCAAGACATTGACGCCGTTTAATGCAAAAAATAAATCACACGTCTGAATTTTTTCGGGCCGTAAAAAATGATTAAAAAAAGTGAAAATAAAGGGGCATGAAGTAAAAAAAAAGTAGCAAACATTGATGGATAATTATTGCTATGTCAAAATAAATGATAAAGACTGTAGATTAATGTCGATATTGACGGTACAAAACATTGTAAAATGAACCATCAAATCAAAAACAATCGGTTGGTTTGAACTCAAAAAATGCAAAAAAATGAAAATACAGGGTTCTAGTGGAGTTCAGTATATCGGTAACCGAAATCCGGAATCCGAAATCCGGTATTCGGTTCTGAGTGATGGAATAGATATTGAAATCAATAAAAAAACTATCTTGAACTCCCGTAAACGAATTTTATGACAAAAGAAATTCTAAAGTTGCTAGAGGAAAACGCCAACTCTCGTGGTATGGCGAATTGGGAGAAAAATGGAGTACCTGGCCTGCGCTCATTTGGCATTGGTCTGACCCAACTCAAAAAACTGGCTAAGCCCTTCCGCAATAACGACGAACTGGCCGATGAGCTTTTTGAAAAGGACTACTACGATACCCGTGTTTTTGCATGTCTGATTTGGAACGGAAAAACCATGTCGAGAGATAAAATTGAGTCCATCGCAAACCACTGTGAGTATTGGGGTTTGTCTCACGTCTTTAGCTCGGTAACTCTGGCCAAAAGTCCGCTTCAAAAAGAGCTGTTCGACGCCTGGCGCAAGTCCGATATCGCCACTCGGAGAAGACTGGCCTTTGCCATAATCTATAATCTGGCCGGAGCAAAAAACAAACTGGATGATTCGTTTTTTGAGGACGCACTTGAGCAAATAAGGAGCGATATTACAACCGAAGAAAACTTCGTAAAAGACGCCATGAATAATGCGGTGCTCGGAATAGGAAAAAGGAATCCGCAGCTTCATCAAAGGGCCTTGGAAATAGCAGAGGAAATTGGCGTAATTGAGGTGGATTATGGCGACAACAGTTGTCAAGCCTTGGATGTATCCAAACACCTTAATTCCGAATCCCTCTTGAAAAGGCTCGGTTTATTAACGCTTGATTAATCCGAAGCAATGATCAACCGTCCTCGGACAATAAATGATTCATTTCGGAAAAATTCAACCGTGTAAACTCCTGTAGGCAAGTCCAGTTCAATCTGATTTCCGCGAAACGATTTCATTCGTATTTCTCTTCCGGTAGAATCCAGAATACGAATCCGATTCGGCCGATTATCCGTCAATTTCTCTGTCAACTGAATGTGATCGCGGGCCGGATTTGGAAACCACAAACCTTCTTGCAACTCTTTTTCAGTAAGGGCCATACTTCCGCAGAAAAACGTAATACCGTCGATCCAAAGTTCGTTCCCGACCCCCGCTGAAAACCCATTGGGATCAATGGCCGATATGACCGCATTCATATGCGATGGAGTGAAACCTCCGAACGAAGGCAATGCCTGCCCAAAACGAGTGTAATTCTGAACCTCGGGCAAGTTGATAGTTACGCCATTGAGCGATGCCCCATTTTGATAAAAATCAAGCTGAACATAGCCCTGCTCACCGGTATTGGAGACGTCAGAATATTTATAATAAAAGCAGACCGAATCAGGCGCCACGGTGATTTCATGCGCCGTAGCGGCGCCAGGTGATCCCAAATCATAATCGGGATTTAACGTAACGTAGCCCAAGCGTATAGATCCAATGGGCAAAAACTCACCTTTCACACGCAGGGCAAAATTTCCGAAGTAACTATCGGACGATGCGCGGGCGTATCGATTCATTCCCAACATCTGAAAAGTTCGGTTTATGGTGTACCAATCGTTGGGCTCCCAACCGGGATAAAACACATCCCAGTCCTCAAAACCCATATTATCGGGTTGATAAAAAACGTTGTTGAACCGCATGGAGTCCACGGCTAAAAAGTTCCCAATATTTGGCTGTGCAACATGAGGGCTAGAGCTCTGAAAACGAAAGACGACCGTGTCGTAATTTCCAAAAGGCAAAGGGGGTAGCACAGGAATCGGCAAGGCAAAAGCTGTCCATTGATTTTGTGTTCCCGCCAAGGCAAAACGACTGTAGTTTTTCACATCTCCGTTGCGTTTGAAAATAACTTCAATACTCACCGAATCGCCATTGGCTGCGTGGTAGCGGTAGCGACCGTAAAGTGAGTCTGGCTCTTGGTTATAGGCAAATCCTCCAGCGTAAAAACCACCTGATTCCGAAGCATTCATCGCTACACCGGGAATGGCTTGTCCGTTGTCATCAACCGTGCGCACTTCCAGGGCATAATTTCCAGAAAAAGAGTTCTCGGAACGAATGACGTTAGAAACACCAAAAGGCATTAACCCCCAGCTGTTGGATGTGGTGACATAACCTTCTGGTACGGCGTAGGCAAACGTATCTTGCCAACCTTCAAAATTTCCGTTGGGCAAGTCGTTGGACTGCGCCAAGACTGTAAGGCTCCAAAGCCAAGAAAGGACATATACAAGAAAACGAAGTCTCATTCACCTAAATTACAAAATCATTGAAAACGATCACCGATCTCGCGGCCTTTGCGCGAAGCGACAAAAGCATACAGTAAAAACATCACGGCCATGAAGCCGGCCAATCGGCCGATATAATCGCCGTATTGTGCATAAAGGGTTACCCGAGAATTCATTTCAACATCCGACACCAGTACTCCCTTTTCGCCATATTCGATTCGGTCCAACACATCACCGCGTGAATTAATAAAAGCCGAGATGCCCGTGTTTGCACTTCGCGCTACCCACTTCCGCGTTTCAATCGAGCGCAGACGCGCATAAGCCAAGTGCTGCTGATGTCCCTGCGTTTTGCGCCACCATCCGTCGTTGGTAATGATAAACAAGACATTAGCCCCCTGCTGTACAAACTGACCTACGTAATCGCCGTAAACACTTTCGTAGCAAATCAATGGCGCTCCGATGATTGAGCTATCTGAGGTGAAAAACACTTCAGCCGCTTCTTGTGTGCCTAACGTTCCCGTTGTTCCACCTAAGTCGATCAATGTTTCACCCAGTACACTTTGCAGAACGGACTGAAAAGGAATTTTCTCAACCCCCACGACCAGTCGCGATTTATGATACGTTTCCACATGTGCATTATTGCGTAGGTGAAATGCCGTGTTGTACGCATCATAATAGAACGTTCCGTCCCCACTCCTCCGAGCCGTAGAAGACGGTTCCTCATCCGCACCATAGATGTAATACGACGATGCGCCAACGACCATTTCTGTGTTTGGGTGTTCATTTTGGAAGCTAGATACCCGCTGGAGCGCCGGATTGCGCAACAAGCTTCTTTCGTCGATTCCTTGGGGAAGAGACGTTTCCGGTGTGAGGACTACATCAATTGAATCGGATAGAATAGGAGTAATCAGTTCGAGCAATCGCTCAGCCGCCGACAAATCGGTATCGGCAAATTTTTCGCTGTACGGATCCACGTTGGGCTGAACCACGCCAATCCGCTTGACATCGCCTTTGTACGCAGCCTCGTTATAGTATAACTGAAGTGAACCGCCAACAGGAATCAGAAAAAGTACCGTGAAGTAAACGGCACTTCGACGAATCGCAAATCCATTTGTAGTCTCTCGGAATTGGAAAATACTCCGGTAGATGATAAGGTTGACCAAAAGAACCCATAAACTACCTCCCAACACACCCGTGTATTCGTACCACTGTACCACGGAAGGAACTTCGGCGAATACATTTCCCAATGTGAGCCACGGCCATGAAATATCCCAATGCAGATGAAAGTATTCCCAAAAAAGCCAAAGCGCGATAAAACCCATCTGCGCTTTTACTTCCACCAGGTGTTTTTTCAAATATCGATACAGCGCCCAAAAAACAGTCATGAACAAACTGTTCAATACAATAGCCGCAATGGCACCTGGAGCGCTGGCATACCAAATCCACCAGGTCGTGGCGATATTCCAAATAAGTAAGGCCAAAAAAACAAGACCTAAAAATGTGAGTGTTTTTCGCTTGAGTGCGGATTGGTCAATCCTGCGCTCGGCAATCCATAAAGGGACGAAGCCCACGAAAATCAGATATGGGAATCCGCCTACTGGCCAAGAAAAAAACAAAATCAAACCCGATACCAGGGCGAGAGCTATGTGGAACAGCATGAATAGACCTTTGTATTTACACCATTGAACGCAAAAATGTGGTTAAATGTGCAAATATTTGCCGAGGTTTGCATGTAGCTTCGAGTTATTAATCGTTGAAATTGTGAAAAAAGCCGTTCCACACATCCTTACTTCCGGGAATTTATTTTGCGGATCACTTGCAGCCGTCTTTGCCGTTCAGGGTTTATTCGACTATGTTTTTTGGCTGGTCATCATTGCCGCTGTTCTCGATGTATTTGATGGAGCTGTTGCCCGTGCACTGGGCGTTCAGAGTGAGTTTGGCGTTCAATTGGATTCCTTGGCCGACATGGTCACCTTCGGCTTAGTTCCTGGAATTGTTCTCTTTCAGTTGCTTCAAATCTCCTTTCAGCCCGGCTTCCAAATGGATCCGCTAAATCTTGGTTCACCCAAAACCTGGTTGCCGTATTTCGGATTTTTAATCACGGTGTTCAGTGCGCTGCGTTTGGCCATGTTTAATATTGACACCGAACAGACGAGCTACTTTCGCGGGTTACCTACACCAGCAAACACACTGTTCATTATAAGTTTGCCGATGATTTTAAAAAGCGGTGGCTTTTTGCACAACGTTTTATTCGAACCCTTTACGCTCCTTGCTATCGCTGTTTTGAGCAGTGCACTATTGGTTTCACGCATTCCGCTTTTCAGTTTAAAAGTAAAAAGTCCGCTCCATATCCGCGATTACACCTTGCAAATTGCACTTATTGGCATTTCGGTTGTGATTATTCCGCTTTTCGGTTTTACGGCTATTCCAATTATTCTATTTTTGTACCTGATTTTATCGGTGCTCTTTTTTCGACCCGTTTCGAAAGCAAAGCGCTCTAACACATAAAAATTTTGCAATGAAATTTACAGCCGAAATCGACATTATGCCGCACAAAGCCTTACTAGACCCACAGGGAAAAGCCGTTTCCAACAACATGGGCAATGTCGGTTTGAGTGAAATTACCAATGTGCGCATTGGCAAACATATCACCTTAGAAGTAGAAGCGGACAATGAAGATACCGCTCGTCAGAAAGTAGATGAGGCGTGTTCTAAACTATTGGCCAATAAAATCATGGAAACGTACGATTTCCGAATCGTTCCGGCATAATCGTTTTCCAGAAGAAAACCAGAAGCCCGAGACATGCGATGTTTCGGGTTTTTTATTTCAATCGGTTTTCAGACTCCAGCACCCGAATTTGGCGCCAAACTTCTTCCGATTCAAAACCGCGTTGAATTAAATAAGCAGCTGTCTTTCCCTTGCGTTGAAATGATTTTTGTCCGGCATGTTTTTTCCAACGCTGCAAGATCAACTCGCGCAATACCGCGCAATACTTTACGTCATTGATCTCAGATAGCCCAAGCCGTATGCAGGGTTGACTCACTTTTTTGAAGCGGAGTGCAGCGACAATTTTATTGCGACCCCATTTCTTGATACCGAATTTTCCTCGAACAAACGACCGCGCAAAGCGTTCCTCATCGAGAAACTTATTTTGGATTAATTCCATCATCAATTGATCTTGAACCTCTTGAATTAAGCCGTATTCGTTCATCTTCTGTTCTACCTCGGAAATGCATCGGTCGCGGTAGGTACAGAAATACTCAAGCTTTCTGCGCGCCTCGTTCAAGTCATAAATTTTAGAATCGCGTTTGTCCATTATCCCAACTTCGATTGCTTAGCTTTGCCTGCTTATGGAAAACAAAAGTGCTATTTTCTATTTGTTTTTTGCCAACATCGTATCGGGAATTGCCCAAGGGATTAGCCTTTTGGCCATACCGTGGTATTTTACCGATGTTTTGGGCAAATCCTCCGTATTCGCCTTGAGCTTTGGGGTGATTACGGCGATTTCACTTTTTTGGCAGCTCTATGCGGGAACGCTTATCGATCGATATCCGCGGAAAAACCTATTCATGGTTGGGTCTTTTTTAGTTGGAATGGTGGTATTAGGAGCTGGCATTTACGGCGAGTTCAATTCGAACCATCTACCGATGGCGCTCGTGATTGGGGTGTTTGCCACTACGCAATTGTTTTTCAATATACATTACCCCACGCTTTATGCCTTTGGGCAGGAAATTACTTCGACCAGAAACTACAGCAAAATCAATTCTTGGATCGAGATCCAAGGACAAAGCACGCGAATTATCGCCGGAGCGATTGGTGCTGTTTTGTTGAGTGGCACCGGAACCGATGAATTAACGGTTCTCGGTTTAAAAATGCATTTGCCCTTTGAGATTGAACCCTGGAATTTGAATGAGATTTTTCTCATGGATGGCGCAAGCTATATTCTCGCTGTTCTCATCATCGCCCGAATTCGCTATCGTCCGATGGTCGAAAAGCAGGTCAATAGAGACGGATTGTGGAATCGACTAATTGAGGGGTTTCAGTTTCTGCGAAAAAATCCGCTGATTTTTCGCTTTGGTGTTATGTCCCACATGCTGTTTGCCTTTGTCTTAGTACAGATTGTGGTGTTACTTCCGGTTTATGTCGACAAGTTTTTGGAATCCGGAGCCGATGTATTTGCCAGCGGACAGGCATGGTACGCCATAGGTGCACTTTCCAGCGGTGTTTTCATCCGAAAGGTATTCCACCGCTTCAAAACTTCACAAACTGTAATGATTCTTATGTTCGTTGGAGGCATAACAGCAATATATTTGAGTATGGGAAAAGTCCCTGCGCTGTTTTTTATCTCTACTTTCCTCATTGGCGTAACCAATGCTGGAACGCGAATTACTCGCGTCACCTTCCTGTTCAATCAGGTTCCGAATCATGTAATTGGCCGCACGAATAGTGTTTTTAGTGTGATCAACACGGCCGTTCGAGGTGTATTCATCGCCATTTTTTCGATTCCCTATTTTACAGAAAATCCCACCGTCAGCATGGGATACGCCATCGGTGGGATTGTGATTTTGTTTTCGCTCATTCCGCTATGGAACAAGCGCAAACGACTCTTCGAAATTTCGGGTGAGTTATAGAAGCTTATGTTCCAATAATTCGGCCTGCTCGAGTCGTCACTCGTTCATTGATTACCATGACAGGTATTTGGGAGTCATTGGTAATGAGTTTTTGCTCAAATGAATTCCCAAACAAGCTATGAGCCGATTCTTCATGATTGACGATGCAGATTAAATCCGCATCAATTTTGGCAGCAAAGCGAATCGTAGCCGTATCAAAATCGTTCACATCCGGTGTTGTTTCAATCGCAAAATCTACTTCCTGCTTGGTGAGGTAATCGGTGGCATACTTCAGGTTTCGCTTGGCTTGATTGGCCAAAAATTCGTCCTTGTGTTCTGGAGAAAGAATATGGATTTTTCCATCAAAATATTTCGAAATCTCGACAACGTACTTCAGTTTTTGCTTTTCCTCTTTTGCCAAGTCGATGGGTAGAGCGATATGGTCAAAACCTCCTTCTCGCGGGCCGCGCTCTTGAACCACAATGAATGGCGTTTTGGAATTGGTAATGATTCGAAGAGCTCGACTACCGGTCAAAAACTGCCAACCGCGCAGGCCATGAGTTCCCATTACAATCATATGCGCATCGATATCTTCGGCAACGGCGCCGATTTCATCATAAACCGCACCCTCGGCAACCATTGAATCTACTTGCACTCCACTCTTTTGGGTTGCCTCTTCTGCTTTGCTTTTAAGCTTGGCCGAAAGTTCAAGCGTATCATCCTCATCATCGACGATGTGCAATAGAGTTACAGAAGCTGGTATGGCTTTGGCCAATTCCAAAGCGTGTTGTAATGCGTTGTCTGCAATCTCCGAAAAGTCAGTCGGAACGAGCAGCGTATCGGTTTTCATGTTGATTGATTTAATAATTCTTCTCAAATATAGTTTTTCCCTTTGAGGCAATCCGCTTGGAATATGTTAATTTATAGATGAAATTAAGGGGTATTTATCAATCTGGGCCCTGAAAGTAACTTGCATTAATTGGACTTGAGCTCTTTCAACTCTTGACCGAGAATGGGAATATTTTTCATAATGATTCCCCAAAGTAATTGCGGATCAACCGAATCATATGCATGCGCTATGATATTCCTAAGTCCGATAATGTTCTTCGCTGAAGAAATATAGATTAACGAATCTAATTCGATCATCTTTCTAATGGCCTCACCAATGATTTCTAAATCTCGCTCTACGGCTCTTTGAAAAATAATATCGGAAGCAAATTGATCGTAGTCAAAACTGCACTTTTCTTTAATCCATTCGATTTCCTGAATTGCAGATTCAATATCCAAAATATACTTCAATACTTTAGGCTGCATAAAGTTCAATTTTCGTCTGAAGTATTTCATCGATAAGAATCGGATTCTTCAGAGAAGAAGAGGTGACAAGATCCACCTTTCTATTAAACACCCTTTCTAAGTTTTCAAGCAGCGAAAAATAATTATCTGCGTAATCAATTACAGGAAGAGAGTCTGAGAATTCAACCAAAAGATCAATATCACTATCGTCATTCAATTCATTCTTTGCTACGGAACCAAATACCGCCAAGGAATCAACATAATGCAACGTTGCAATTTTCTTTATTTCTTCTCGGTTATTTTCAATTAATGCTCTCATTACATCAAAGATACAGCAAAAAAAAGATTTATTTCAAAGGCCGTATTACCTCCCTACAAAAAAAGGCACAGCCGAAACAGCGAAGAGCAAAATCAGTACGACGTCCCAATACCACTTCGATCGGAAGTAATAAAACGTATTGGAATAGAAAATTGCAAAAAACACCCCCAACAGCAGTGACGCCTCATTGGATGCGGAGGGGCTGAGCAACCATATTAAACTGGCTATTGTAGCTGCGAGCAGGAGTAACGAAAACACTCGACGGTTCTGCACCTTTTTTCGAGAAAAATTTCTCTGCAGTTCATACAAAGAGTACAACGTAATCAACAGTACCGTAACATTTCGATACGCCACATCCGGTGTTCTCCAAATATGACTTATTCCATTTCCATACCAATTCATCACTTGATTGACATATCCATAATGACCTTCATCGTCGGTCCAAATCCAAATGGAAAAGTAAATAAGACCAATGGCCAAAGGTCCCAAGAGCGCCACTACCCAAACACGCCAAGCTGTGATTCCATTGACGATAAAGCTCAGCCACGGAAGCAATATCATTAAAACAAAAGGCCAATAAAACAAGGACGAAAGTGCAAAGAGTACACTTGCATTAAAGGTGTAAAAGCTGTCGCGATTTGCTGAAAAAGAATAGCCCAGTAGAAAAACTCCCGAGGAGGATAGAAAAACGGCAATAACAATGGACAGGTTATTAAAACTCTCGGGAAAAAACATCAACCAAAGCAAGAAAAAAAGGCCGGTCAAGGAATTGCTGTTTTTAAACAATCCCGCTCGTACGGTAAAGAAATTCACACGAAATCCGAGTAGAATGATTCCAACACCAATTAGAGCGTGATGTAGAATAGGCCAACCCATCAATTCACTCAAAATCAACTGCCCGGGCAACATGTACGCAGGCGTCGGAACTGAGGGTTGGGCATAAAAAACACCCACCGCCAAATAGCACAGACCCAAAATGATAAAAACACCCGGACGAATGCTTTTAAAAAAGTTGATTAACATGAAGCGAATTTATTACTTTTGTGCTCCAACACAATTGATACATCATGAAAGAATTAACCGATATTCTCGCTGATATTTTTCAAGCTACATTTGAAATCCTTCCTCTATTAGGCAATAAAGCGAATTACTTCTTTATGGCTGTCATCGCCTTATTGCTCGCATACTGGACCGTCCAGTTGATTAAATTCAAACGTCAGGGCCAGGAGTAATCAGAGGTCGTAACCGATATCTTTTCGGTAATATTTCTTTTCAAATCGAATAATCTCAGCGTTGGAAAAGCTTTTTTCCAGCGCTTCTTTTTTGTTGGCACCTAGCGAGGTCAAAGCGAGTACACGGCCTCCATTGGTCACGGTTTCTCCATCTACAACCTTCGTTCCCGCATGGAAAACGATACCTTCCGTTACATCGCGTAAACCTCGTATACTGAAACCTTTGTCATAACGCTCTGGATATCCACCGCTCACTAAAATCACCGTAGTTGCGGTTCGGTCTTGAAACTCCAAGGCTTCCATTTCAAGTTGTCCTTTTCCTGCTTCCATCAGCGCTGGAACCAGGTCTGATTTCACGCGAGGAATCACAACTTCCGTTTCGGGATCTCCCATACGCACATTGTATTCAATGACGAAAGGATCTCCATTCACCTTGATCAGTCCGAAGAAAACAAAACCACGATAGTCCATTTTCTCAGCGTTCAATCCGTCTATAGTTGGCTTTACGATTCGGTTCAAAACTTTGTTCACGAAAGCTTCATCGGCAAACGAAACTGGGCTCACAGCACCCATTCCACCTGTATTCAGCCCTGTATCTCCTTCGCCAATTCGTTTGTAGTCCTTGGCTTCGGGCAACAAAACAAAGTTCTTTCCGTCCGTCAAGGCAAAAACTGACAGTTCGATTCCATCCAAGAACTCTTCAATAACCACGGTCGAACCTGCTTTCCCAAACTTACCATCGGAGAGCATTGCAGCGAGTTCCGCTTTGGCCTCTGCCAAATCATTGAGTATAAGAACGCCCTTCCCAGCAGCCAAACCATCGGCTTTTAAGACGTAAGGTGCAGATATCGTATCGAGGTAATTTTGCGCCTCTTCCAACTGACTTGAATTAAAACTCGCGTACGCAGCGGTTGGAATATCGTATTTGGCCATGAATTCCTTGGCAAATTCCTTACTTCCCTCCAGCATCGCCGCTCGACTATCCGGACCGATGATTACGACATTCCGTAATTCCTCATCCCCTCGAAAAAAATCCACGATGCCATTCACCAATGGATCTTCGGGCCCTACCACGACCAAGTCAATGGATTGGTTGAGACACACCTTTTTCACGGCTTCAAAATCGTTGGGAGAAATCTCGAGGTTTTGACCTACACCTTCAGTCCCGGCATTACCGGGAGCGATGAAGACACGATCTACCATGTTACTTTGAGCAATTTTCCAAGCCAAGGCGTGTTCACGACCTCCACTTCCGAGTATTAGGGCATTCATAGAATGGTGTTTTTAAGAGAAAAATAAAGCCGAAAACCCAGGGATTTTCGGCTTGTAAAAGTACGCAATGTTCTGAAAATACAATTCAAATCACAGCTTAACTCGTTTGATGCTGCATCCAATTGCTTGGGATTGAGGCTGCGAAATTTCTAGACCTTCGTTCAGCTCATTCATCGCTTTATGCAAATACTGCTGCGTCGCTACTTCCTCGCGGTTTTCGTACTTATCGTTGATGGATCCTTCAAAAACCAAAACGCCATCTGCGTTAAACAAGAATACATGCGGAGTTGTACGTGCTCCAAACGCATCTGCAACACGGTGGTTTTGATCAATGACATAAGGCATATTGTAACCGTGTTCGGCAGCGTGCTCTTTCATCGCTTCCATAGAGTCTTCATTATCTCGCTTCGCCTCGTTGCTGTTGACCAATACCATTCCCATGTTCATCTCGCGGGCTTTATCCGCTAGTTTGGGATATTGATCTTGCCAGCCAAGTACGAATGGACAAGTATTGCAGCTAAAAATGACCAAAAGTCCTTTTTCTCCCATCAACTTTTCAAGGCTATACGAATTCCCATCAACGCCAACCATTTCTACTTCGCTTGCCGGCATTTCAGCTCCAATCTTCAACGTACCCTCCGTCGGAGCGAAAGCCATTAAAAATCCAGCTAAAGCCAATGTCAAAATCGCAATCCACTTTTTCATATTTATCTCTATTCTAATGTTAAAATATCTTTTGTCAATACTTCCAAAAACTGAATTCCAACGGACTACTTATCACAGTGGGATGTTCCCGTGTTTTTTGCGCGGGCGTTGATCCACTTTGTTCTTGAGCATTTCAAAAGCACGGATCAGCTTTTCACGCGTGGCTTCGGGTTTAATCACCTCATCGACATATCCGCGCGATGCTGCGTTGTACGGATTAGCAAACAGCTCTGCATACTCCGCTTCTTTTTCGGCGAGTTTGGCAGCGGGGTCATTTGCGTTTTTAATCTCCTTACGGAAAATGATTTCGGCAGCTCCTTTGGCTCCCATCACGGCAATTTCAGCGGTAGGCCAAGCGTAGTTCATGTCGGCACCGATATGCTTTGAGTTCATCACATCGTATGCTCCACCGTATGCCTTGCGTGTGATTACCGTAATTCGCGGAACCGTCGCTTCGCAAAAGGCATAAAGTAACTTTGCTCCATTGGAAATGATTCCGTTCCATTCCTGATCTGTTCCAGGCAAGAAGCCAGGAACATCTTCAAATACGAGCAATGGAATATTGAAAGCATCACAAAAACGCACGAAACGCGCACCTTTAGCGCTGGATTGAATATCGAGAACTCCGGCGAGGTATGCCGGTTGGTTGGCTACTACGCCGATCGATTTACCGCCAAGACGAGCAAATCCAACCACGATATTCTGTGCGTAATCGGCATGAACTTCATGGAATGATTCGCTATCGACAACACCGTCTATTACTTCTTTGATATCGTACGGTTGATTCGGGTTATCTGGAATAATTGTGTTGAGGCTAGGTCTCTTTTCGTCTGAAGGAGTGTAAGGCATCGAAGGTGCTTCTTCTTCGCAGTTTTGTGGCATGTACGAGAGCAACTTTTTTAAGTTGTCGATCATCTCCACTTCATTGCTATAGGTGAAATGCGAAACACCTGATTTTGAAGCATGGGTTTGGGCACCACCCAACTCTTCACTGGTTACATCTTCGTGCGTCACGGTTTTGACCACGTTCGGCCCCGTGACAAACATGTAGGATGTATTTTCTACCATCATGATAAAATCCGTCAATGCAGGCGAATAAACTGCTCCACCCGCACATGGGCCCATCACAGCTGATATCTGAGGGATTACCCCACTGGCTAGTGTGTTGCGATAAAAAATATCCGCATATCCACCGAGCGACACGACTCCTTCTTGAATACGTGCTCCGCCACTATCGTTCAAACCAATAACTGGAGCTCCGTTTTGCATGGCCAGATCCATAACTCGGCAGATTTTTTGGGCATGAGCCTCGGCTAGCGAACCACCCAATACCGTAAAATCCTGTGCAAATACATAAACCAATCGACCATTCACCGTTCCGTAACCGGTTACAACACCATCGCCAAGAAACTTTTGCTTATCCAGTCCAAAATTGGTTGAGCGGTGTGTGACGAGCATTCCCAGCTCTTCGAATGATCCCTCGTCCAAGAGAAAGTGAATACGCTCTCGAGCAGTCAGTTTTCCTTTATCGTGCTGCGCAGCTATTCGGGCTTCTCCTCCCCCTTTTTTCGCTTCTTCTATTTTTTGATCAAGAGCTTTAAATTTTTCTGACATATTGATTTGGATTATTCGGCCTCTAGGGCTTCCATTATTTCATCGGTGAGTTCCATATCGTGATATACATTTTGCACATCATCATCGTCCTCAAACTTATCGATTATATTCAAAATAGACTTGGCTTCACTGAGTTCAGGTTCTTTCCGGATATTCGGTATCCGTTGAACCTCGGCAGATTTCGTATCAACACCAAGGTTTTCAAGGTGTTGGTTCATTTTACCGAAATCCTCAAAAGCCGTGTAAACCGTTAGAAAATCATCTTCGTACTCCAACTCCTCGACTCCACCTTCGATCAATTCGAGCTCAAATTCTTCTTTATCACGATCAGCAATCTTTTCTCTTTCAATGGTGAAAACGCCCTTCGGAGTGAAAATAAAGTCGAGCGAACCGTTGGTTCCAAGACTCCCACCGTATTTATTAAAGATAGATCGAACGCTCGAGACTGTCCGGTTGATGTTATCCGTAGTACATTCGACATATATCGCAATTCCGTGCGGTCCATACCCTTCATAGGCAACCTCTTCGTAATTGTCCGCATCGGCACCACTCGCCTTGTGCACAGCCCTCTCGATGGTATCTTTCGGAACGTTATTGCTCTTGGCGTTTTGAATTGCCAAGCGAAGTCGCGGATTCGAGTCCTCATCGGGACCGCCTTCTTTCACGGCAACTGAAATTTCTTTCAAGGCGCGTGTGAAAACTTTAGCTCTTTTCTTGTCTTGCGCGCCTTTTCGATGTTTGATGTTTGCCCATTTACTATGTCCAGCCATCTTATCTTGTTTTTGCGCAGTTTAAAAAATTAAAATTAATCGAGCTTCAATACAGCCATAAACGCCTGCTGCGGAACTTCTACATTTCCGATTTGACGCATGCGTTTCTTACCCGCTTTTTGTTTCTCCAGAAGTTTGCGTTTACGAGAAATATCTCCACCGTAACATTTCGCTGTAACGTCTTTGCGCAAAGCCTTGACGGTTTCACGTGCGATGATCTTGGCTCCTATCGCAGCTTGAACAGCAATGTCAAACTGTTGACGTGGTATCAATTCACGCAGTTTGCTACACATCTTTTTACCAATATCGTATGCATTGTCGCGGTGAACCAATGCAGAAAGCGCATCGACTTGATCACCGTTCAACAGCACATCTACCTTTACCAGATGAGAGGTTTTGTAGCCTATGGGTTGATAATCAAACGAAGCGTACCCTCTCGACACCGTCTTCAATCGATCATAAAAATCAAAAACGATTTCGGCTAGTGGAAGGTGGAATTGCAATTCGACGCGATCGCTGGTGAGGTAAATTTGGTTTTTCAACTCCCCTCGCTTTTCGATACAAAGTGTCATTACCGTACCCACATAATCGCTTTTGGTAATGATTTGCGCTGCGATATACGGTTCCTCCACGCGATCAACTTTGGAAGGATCGGGAAAATCAGAAGGGTTATTTACCATAACCACTTCGTCTGGTGTTTTTTTCATGTATGCGCGGTACGAAACGTTCGGCACGGTCGTAATCACCGTCATTCCAAACTCGCGTTCCAAGCGCTCTTGAATAATCTCCATGTGGAGCATCCCCAAGAATCCACAGCGAAATCCAAAACCCAATGCGGCTGAAGATTCCGGCTCGAATGTCAAGGAAGCATCGTTGAGTTGCAGCTTTTCTATCGAAGTTCGAAGTTCTTCGTACTCCTCCGTATCTACCGGATAAATTCCAGCAAAAACCATGGGCTTCACATGCTCAAAACCCTCGATGGCGACGGGCGATTTATTATCGGCATGACAAATGGTATCCCCAACCTTGACTTCACGCGCGTTTTTAATTCCGCTAATCAGGTAGCCGACATTCCCCGTTGTCACTTCTTTCAATGGCTCCTGACGAATTTTCAAAGCACCTATTTCATCGGCGTCATATTCCTTCCCCGTGTTAACGAATTTAACGCGGTCCCCTTTTTTGAGTTTACCATTGATAATCTTGAAAAAAACCTCGATCCCGCGAAAAGGATTAAAAACACTATCGAAGATCAATGCTTGCAACGGGCCATCTGGGTTCCCAGTCGGCGCGGGCACGCGATCTACAATGCTATCTAGAATTTCTGTAATACCCAATCCGGTTTTAGCGCTCGCCATCAAAATGTCCTCGTCATTGCAACCTATCAGGTCAATGATCTGATCTTTAACTTCTTCTGGATTTGCACTGGGGAGGTCAATTTTATTTAGAACCGGAATGATTTCCAGATCGTTTTCCAACGCTAAATATAAATTTGATATGGTTTGAGCTTGAATACCCTGCGCGGCGTCCACTACCAGCAATGCGCCTTCACAAGCGGCGATAGAACGCGACACCTCGTACGAAAAGTCGACATGCCCAGGAGTATCAATCAAATTAAACGTATAGATCTCTCCATCTTTTTGATGATTCATCTGCACTGCGTGACTCTTGATGGTAATCCCGCGTTCTCGTTCCAGATCCATGTTGTCCAACAACTGGTCTTTCATCTCGCGCTCAGTAATCGACTGGGTTTTCTCCAAAAGCCGATCGGCTAAGGTACTCTTACCGTGGTCGATGTGAGCGATGATACAAAAGTTGCGTATATTCTTCATAAGAGTGCGAAATTAAACTTTTTGATGCAGGGGATAAACCTTCTGATAAAAATATCCGTATTTAAAGAAGAAATGTTCACTGATAAGGCAAATTAGTTTTATTATATTTGTGAACTTTGACAAACAGATTATTGAAAAATCATTTGATTATGAGGAGAACCTTATTGTTGTTGTGCATTCTTTTCACGGCTTTTTCGTTTGCCGGAAACGATGAACAGTGGGAGCTGTACAAATCAGTTGACGGTGTAGAGATTTACTACACAAAACAAAACTGTGACGATCCAGCGAATGGATTATTTCAATCCTATTTAATCTTCAAATATGTCAATACCAATTCCGAGGAAGTGGAATTGAACTACGTGATCAACTACACTTGGAACGGTCACTATTACGCCGGAGCGAATAGCGATGAACCCGTCCATACTTTTTCGATCCCCGCCAACAGCGAGGTAGAAGGAACATGCGGAGATCGCTCACTTTCTATTTTTGTAGAGTTCACCGATCATTTAGATCGCGGCACACTCGACTCATTTTCATTAGATAATCTCACGGTTACCAAATAAGAAATCAATGAAGAAGCTATTACTACTTGCAGGATTTTTGGGAATCGCCTCATTTATCAACGCCCAAACGAATATTAATATCGATATCATCTCACCAGGTGGTGACACGACCATTTGTGCGGGTGATACCGTTATCTTACAATCTACATCTGCCTTCCTGGCAAATGACTTTAACAACGGTCAAATTGGTGTGGGTTGGTCGTCAACTCAAGCGAATCCGGTATTTACCAATCCATGCGGCCCCGGCCCTGTTGCAGCGCACCTTTGGGTAGGTACAACGCCATCCAATAACCGTACAATCGAAACCATTAGCTATGACTTGACTAACGGTAGTGCATGTTACGTTGAGTTCTGGATGCGCTATGGTCTAGTTCCTGGTTCAGGAAACTGTGAAGACCCCGATGCCGCGACTGAGGGAGTTCACTTGCAGTATTCGATCAATAATGGTCCTTGGGTAGATTTCCCTGGCCCGAATGTTAGCCCTGTAGGAACATTCACAACGGTACCTGCTGGTGGTAACACCATTCCTCCGTTCATTACAACAACACCGGGAACAGGTGGATATTGGGCTCCTACTTTCGGTAGTCAGGCTACCAACCATCTCTATCACTGGAATCTTTACCAATGTCCTATTCCTGCAGCCGCAATTTCAGCAAACACTCGTTTCCGCTGGGCACAGTTGGTGACCAGTAGCACGGGTTTTGATGCATGGGGAATTGACGAGGTTATTATCGGGTGTGCTCCTCCTTCACTGATTTGGGATCCTACCGGTACCACAACAACGGCCGATACCGTTGCTCCACTCGATACGACAACATATATCGTAACAGCGTACGATTCGGCAGGTAACTCGGCTTCGGATACCATTACGCTCAATGTTATTCCACCACCAAGGTTGGAAAACGATTTAACAGCTAGCTGTGGTGACACCACATTTATCATTAATGTGGATGCTCCAATCCTCTGTAATTCCGTTTCTGCGGATGGATCGGACTTTCGTTTGAAAAGACCAAACAACAACGGTCCTGAAATTCCAGTTATTGGTGCAACACCGATAAACTGTCAAAACGGTTTCACAACGCAAATTGAAATACAGGCTCTATTCCCGCTCAGCTCGAACGGTGACTATGTGGTGTACATCAAAGAAGGATTCGACTTCAACACATTGGTTAGTGAATGCGGTGATGTTCCAGAATTTGACTCTCTGTTGATTACCGTGAGTGATTGCTACAACATCTACATGGATTTGCTCAATGTAACGGTGGTCAACGATCAGCACACTGAAGTGGAATGGGAAATTAGTGCGGATACAGCAATGTCTTTCGTCAATAGTATTTTTGAAGAATACCGCATCCTGCGCAGTCAAAGCCCTACAGGGCCATACACCCAAGTAGGAACCGTAAACGACATAAACATTACCACTTGGGAGGATAATGCTCCAGGAGGTAGTAGTGCTCCATTGACCAATACCGATGTGAACACAAACAATTACAATTACATCGTACAAGCAGTGTATGATGGTGGTCAAATTACCGAGTCGGATTCTATACAAACTATCCTTCTGGATTGTGTAGATAACACCGACACACTTCTTTTTGACTTAACATGGTCTGAGTATTGGGGCTGGTCACCAGCTGAATATTTCATTATGCAACGCGGATTGGGACAAACCAACTGGACACAAGTTGGCCAAACCAGCAATACGACCTTTACCTATACGAAGCCATTGGATGCCAATGAGTACACGTTGAAGATCGAAACGCGAGAGCCGACGACAGGAGCGCTTATTTCTGAGTCGAATTACTGTAGTTTTGAAGTGCCGGTTCGTGATCCTCGTGTGAAAATGCCTAACGTTTTCTCACCGGATGGTGATGGCATCAACGATTTCTTCAACGCAATTACGGCTAATGACTCAACGGTCAATATTGAACAGTTCGAAGGTTTTGTGTATAACCGCTGGGGACAAAAAATCTATGAATGGACCGATTGGGAAATCATGGAGAACGGCTGGGACGGTGGTAATTCACCGGAAGGAACGTACTTCTATGTCGTTCGTGCTTTCGGTCGTGAAGGACAGATTGTAGAAGAAAGCGGACATGTGATGTTATTACGCGAGTAATCCTATTCACATCGCTATAAAATAAAAAAGCCACCCATGAGGTGGCTTTTTTTTTGGTGCAATAGCAAACTACTTCATATAGCGTTTTGCATATTCACGGACATATTTTCCAACAATATCGAATTCTAAATTCACGCGATCACCTTTGCGGAATTGATGAAATCCGGTATGCTCATACGTGTATGGTATAATTGCTACCGAAAACCTTCCGGGCTCGCTATCCACTACGGTTAAACTTACTCCGTTTATAGTGATGGATCCTTTTTCAACCGTAATATTCTCTCCGTTTGGATTATACGAAAAGTAAAACCTCCAACTTCCGTTCTCTTCAATAACCTCTTCGCATACGCCCGTTTCATCAACGTGACCTTGAACAATATGCCCATCAAAACGACCATTAGCAGGCATACAACGCTCAAGATTAACTTTTTGCCCTCTGGTCCATCCACCGAGTTCACTTCGGTCTAGCGTCTCCTTAATTGCGGTTACTCGGTGTACCCCGTTTTCAATTGCTACAACGGTCAAACAAACACCGTTGTGCGCCACACTTTGATCTACCTTTAGCTCATCAGATATTGAGCTTTTTATATCAAAATGAATATTCGATCCTTCATGGGTAATATCCAAAACCTCACCCATGGTTTCAATAATTCCAGTAAACATTGTAGATGTTCTTTATCAGTAAAAAATATGAATCGTACCCGATAGCTCACGTACTTCTATTCCATTCAAGCGGTTTTCTCTTACCTTACAAACATAGAAATACACCCCTTCACTTACCTTCTGGCCGGTATCTTTATGTGTACCGTCCCAATTGATTTGAGGGTCGTTCGTAACAAAGACCTGTGTTCCCCATCGGTTGTAAATGACCAATTCTATTTCTTCGACATACTTCGCGTCAATCGGAATAAAAAAGTCGTTTACTCCGTCTCCGTCAGGTGTAAAAACATTGGGCAACGAATAGCTCGGACAATTATCCGCGCAAACGATGTTACTCAACGCGCTTTTATTTCCGAACGAGTCAACAGCCAACACAGCATAGCAACCCGCCAAACTTTCCGTATTTACATCGATATACGAAAGCTCATCGATACCATCTATTCCGGCAAGAAATACAAAATCACCGTTGGGATCAGGCGTAAAGTACAGCTCATAACCAACAACATCCTCATCACACGTATCGGTATTATACACCCAGTCCAATAGATTTTGATCGAGTTCACAATCTGAGTCGATCGAAAGAACAGGAGGACAAGGTGGTATCGAGTCAATCGTTATGGCACATGCCTCTTGTGATCTATTGATCAATGTATCCAGTGTTGGAATTCCGGAAAACACTCCTCTCGCTTCGACGTAATAACAATACTCCTCCAATAAATCGAGTCCCTGATCTCGATAAGCGGTTTGGGTTACCGTCGTGATGGAATCGAAGGTTGTACTTAATGGGTCTTTCCTGTACACAGTATATTCAACATTTGTCCAGGGCACATTAAAATTCCATGCCAATTCAACCTGAGCGGCTAACCCCGTCGCTGTCAGGAAAACACTCGTTGCAGAACGTGACGTGCCGATCAATCGTTCCGTCGGCTGGCTCAAATCGTACAACTCAACGACATAGCGGTAGGCTTCTTCTTCCGTATTCAGACCTGTATCTGTATAAAATGTGTCCAACTCGGAAGGCAACGTGGCTATTTCAACGAGGTTACCACCGGTAATTCCCTGTGAACGATATAATTTATATGAATATGGACCTGGATAAGCGTTTGTATCAAATTCTGCCGCTCGTATCCAACGAACAAAAATCTCACCCGTAGTAAGGTCAGTCGACAACACATCGACATTCATGATAATGGGTTCGTCTCTGAGAACTTGCTCGCAAACCTCAAGAGAAGCGTAAGACTCGGCTCCGTCATCAAACGTGGCTACGACCATATAGCAATAATCCGTTCCTGGATTCAATCCCTGTCCGCCATTACCATCCAGAAAAGTTGTCGTATTCAATCCTGTGACAGAACCAATCAGTTCATAACCCGTGTAATCAGGGACTCCGACCTCGCATAAATCCGGGAAAAACCCAAAGTAGCCTTCTCGTCGATAAATGTCATAGCCTGTCGCTTCGGTACAAATACTCGGGTCCCAGTTCAATTCCAAACTATCGGATACCACAGTAATCGTCAAGTTCTCGGGTTCCGGAGCAACTACCTCAATAGCCACGGTATATTGATCTACTAAATTCGGTATCCCATTATCTGTCGCCTTAAAGGTGATATAGTATGGCTGTTGGCGCACATTGGAACAATCCGTCGCCCATTCAAAACTGCCCGTAACAGGACTTCCACCAGATAAATTCGCCGGGAAGGTCGCATTGTTACTTACAGTAAGCGGACCACCAATGGCTTCCAATCGAATGGTCTGTCCGAGATCGGGATCGGTTGCCGTAACGTCAAAACGCACCGTATCGCCAGCTTCTACACACAAATCGGGAATGGGCTGTACGATGGGTGGGTTGTTGTTACAACCCGTAATATCAATCTGCATATCCCGAATGGTTCGGCCCACAATAACCCACGCTCCGCTTGCCGTGCGACGGTGTTCGGTTATTTCAATTGCAATATTGTACTCACCTGCTAAAACGGGTGTATCCCAAATGAAGTCGCCCAAGACCGAATCAATGGTAATGGAATTACTTGCAGACGGAAGACTAAAATTGGGAATGAACTGCCCGTTGATTCCCCGGCAATCGACCAATTGATAGCTCAGACTATCCCCATCGGGGTCATAAGCTGATGGATTATGAATAAATACTTGATTTACACATCCGATATCGATTGGAGGATTGAGCAAAACGGGTGAATCATTATAGCCCAAAAGCGGATTGATATTCAGAATTGTTTCGATGTAAAAAGGTACAGAAACGGAGTTCGGAATATTAATCACCCCATCATTCCGATTGGGATCCTCCATGGAAATCACATACGTACCCACGGATGGGTAGGTATGGCGTCCTTCGTAAACATTTCTTTTGATGTCGTTTCCCAGAATGGTCTGACTCACTCGCTGAAGTGTGTCTTGGGTGCCATCGCCCCATTTTAGAACCAATTCAGGTCGGTCCGCTGGTGCGCTGTCTTTGGTATACGTAATGAGTGTGGCGTCAAATGTATTTCCTGAAACATGTCGATAGGTAATTTCCCCCGCCCGATTATGGGTGGCATGAGCCATCAAAGCCCAAATAACCGCAACAAAGGATACCCAATATTTCATTCTGTTTTTTTCTAAGCTTTCTTCTTCTATCCAGCCTGTCGACCCAAAAGTCAAGCTACACTACTCGAATATACGAATTTCGCCCTGATTCTATCTACATAAAACGCAAAACACCGCGGTCTGGTTTGACTTAACGATATTTTAATACGTGATGACCTGTTGCTCGATATTTTCAGGCAACTCGCGGTAATCGTATTGCTGGTTTCTCAATCGCGGCTCATAACCTGCTTCTCGGATAGCTTCTTGAATTCCTGCACTCGTAAATCGATGAGGCGCTCCCGCAGCTGAGACCACATTTTCTTCAATCATAATCGATCCAAAATCATTGGCGCCAGCATGCAAACAAACTTGAGCCGTTTCTTTTCCAACAGTCAACCACGAGGCTTGGATGTTTTGGATATTGGGCAACATGATTCGCGAAAGAGCAATCATCCGAATGTATTCATCGTTGGTTACCTCGTTCTGAATGTTTCGCAGCTTCCGCAAAATGGTATCTTCATCCATAAATGGCCATGGAATAAAGGCGAGGAAACCTTTTGCGTCATCGGGTTTTTCACTCTGAACTTGACGAATTTTCTCAAAATGTTCAAAACGCTCCCGAATCGTTTCGATGTGACCAAACATCATGGTAGCTGACGTCGTGATTTTCAGCTGATGAGCTGCACGCATCACATCGAGCCATTCTTGAGCTCCACATTTACCCCTCGAAATCAATCGACGTACACGATCGTCAAGTATCTCAGCTCCCGCACCCGGCAAACTATCAAGTCCTGACTCGTGTAACTTCTCCAGTACGTAGGAGTGACTTTTTCCTTCAATTTTTGCAATATGTGCAATCTCTGGGGGTCCCAAAGCATGTAATTTCAAGTTGGGGTACAGAGATTTTAGTTCGCTGAAGAGTTTCGAATAATAATCCAGTCCCAAATCGGGGTGATGCCCTCCCTGTAGCAAAAGTTGCTCTCCCCCGTACCGGAAGGTCTCCTCTATCTTTTCTTTGTATTGCTCTATTGTGGTTACATACGATTCGTCGTGGCCAGGTGGACGGAAAAAATTGCAAAACTTACAATTCGCAATACACACATTCGTGGTGTTACTGTTTCGATCAATAATCCACGTAACCACCTTTTCAGGCTTATGTTTCATCCGCATGTGATGGGCTGCATACATCAAATCCGTAGTCGATGCATTTTCAAAAAGATACATCCCTTCATCCACTGATAAAAATTCAAAATCCATTGCCCGTAAAAGCAGTCCTTCCGTCTTCATATTATTTTGATAATTTAGCCGTCTCAAAACTACAAATAATGAAGGATTTTGTTCGCATTTCGACTAAAGAGAACACCTCAACGCATAAAGTTTGGTTGTATTCCGAAAAAGAAGAACTCACCGTAGTTCTCGATCGCATCGGAAGCGATGTGCAAGTGAATGTCATTTTCGATTCCAAAAAGTCTGTTTTTCCACTCGTTTCTTCTTCGGATATTCAGTTTTTAGTAAAAGTGAAAAAAGACGAGCGGCAACCGCAGCAGTTTGAAAACTATCGAATTGCAGGAGACGCCTTTCAAGACGAAGCCAACAAAATGGGAATTTCATCCGCTACCGTTGCGGAGTTCCAACACGGCCAAAACGAATACCTCGCTTTTGCTGAGGGCTGTGCACTGGGAAATTACAATTTCGAAAAGTACAAAGCCAAGAAGAAAAACGCTATAAGCTTACAGTTTATCACGCTTTCGGCGAATGAAGATGCAGTTCACGAGCTCAATACAACCATCGAGTTCACTTGCATGGCTCGTGACTTGGTCAACGAACCCTACTTCAAGCTAACCGCGCTGAAATACAGCGAGCTCATGGAAAACTTGGGCGAGGAGCTCGGCATCGACGTTACTGTTTTGCATAAAATGCAGCTCGAGTCGCTTAAGATGGGAGGAATACTCGGCGTGAACAAGGGAAGTCAAGACCCGCCTACATTTACCATTATGGAGTACAAGCCAAAGAACGCGGTAAATGAACAGCCGATCGTATTGGTCGGAAAAGGAATTGTTTTCGATACCGGCGGATTATCCCTAAAACCAACAGCGGGCAGCATGGATATGATGAAATGTGATATGGCGGGTAGTGCAGCAGTTCTGGGGGCGATATGTTCAGTCGCAAAAGAAAAACTTCCAATCCATGTAATCACCCTAATCCCGGCAACGGACAATCGTCCGGGCGAAAATGCAATCACACCGGGCGATGTACTGCACATGTACAAAGGAAAAACCGTGGAAGTACTCAATACGGATGCCGAAGGACGTTTGGTCATGGCGGATGCACTGGAATACGCGAAAAAATATAATCCATCACTCGTCATCGACGCAGCTACGCTCACTGGAGCAGCGGCAATCGCTATCGGTAAGTACGGCATCGTGGCGATGGGAAATGCCGACCATGCCGTATTCGACCAAATGAAAGCCAGTGGCGAGGAAACATACGAGCGCTTGGCGCAATTCCCTTTCTGGGATGAGTACAACGAGCTGCTCGAATCGGACATTGCCGACATTAAGAATATCGGAGGCCGTGAAGGCGGAGCGATAACTGCAGGGAAGTTTTTGGAATTCTTCACGGATTATCCTTACATTCATTTGGATATTGCAGGACCGGCATATGTTGCGAAGAAAGATAAATACCGGTCAAAAAACGGAACGGGCTACGGCGTTCGTATGCTCTATAACTTCTTGAAAAAACAAGCACAGTGAGCGAAAAGATAAAACTTGGAATCTCCATCGGCGACATCAATGGAATTGGCGTTGAGGTGATCATGAAAACGTTCGGAGATAAGCGCATGATGGACATGTGTACACCCATCGTTTTCGGATCTTCTAAAATTGCCAGTTACCAAAGAAACCTGTTGGAAGAAAAAAGTTTTTCGTTTCACATTATCGATAAAATAGAGGATGCTCGCTCGAATAGGGCGAACATGCTGAATTGTTGGCCCGAAGAAATTCCATTTGTCGTAGGGAATGAGACCGCAGAAGGTGGAAAGTATGCCCGCGAATCACTCAACAAGGCAACTCAGTTTCTTAAAGAGGGAAAAATTGATGCCTTGGTTACGGCTCCAATTCACAAAAATAATATCCAAAGCAGTGATTTCAACTTTCCAGGTCATACCGAATATCTGCAACATCACTTCGGAAAGGAAGGTGCACTAATGATTTTGATGAACGACAAGTTACGAGTCGCTTTGGTTACGGGTCATATTCCTGTTAGCGAAGTCGCTTCAAAAATCAGTACGGCAGGAATTCTGGCTAAACTCGACACGTTAAACCACAGTTTGAAAACGGACTTTGATATTCCAAAGCCTAAAATAGCCGTTCTCGGGCTCAATCCACATGCTGGAGATAACGGTTTGATTGGAAACGAAGAGGGGGAAATCATTACTCCGGCAATTGAAAAAGCAAATGAAAAAGGAATTCTAGCCGTTGGTCCATTCCCAGCGGATGGTTTTTTCGGCAGCCACAAGTACGAGCATTACGATGCCGTTTTAGCCATGTACCACGATCAGGGACTCGTTCCTTTCAAGGCGCTTTCGTTTGGAAGTGGGGTCAACTTCACGGCTGGATTAGAAATCGTACGTACAAGTCCTGACCACGGCACTGGATTCGATATAGCCGGTAAAGGCATTGCCAACGAGCAATCTTTCAGAGAAGCCGTCTACAGTGCAATCGATATTTACCGCATACGCCAGCGAAATATCGACCTCAAAGCCAATGCATTAAAAAAGAGAGCGAAAGGTTCAAAATAATTTTTGACAATTGAGTATTTTCATATCTTTGCAGGCTCAAAAGCCCGGAGAGATTATGATGAAGTTGACAGAATATGATATTTCGTTCAAAGGGCTGAAGATCGGGGATCACGATTTTTCGTACACCCTGAACGATGAGTTCTTTGAGCATTTTGAACACGAGGAATACAGTGGATTCAACATTGAAGTTCAAGCGCTAATGCAGCGCAGAGAGCGCATGTTAGAGTTTACATTCACATACGCGGGAAGTATTACCGTGCCTTGCGATTTGAGCAATGAGCTATTTGATTTACAGCTCGAGACCAAATCCGAGTGGATTGTAAAATTCGGACATGAGTTCAACGACGACGATGATGAAATCTTGATCATTCCAGAAGAAGAACACAAAGTGAACATTGCCCAGCACCTGTACGAAACAGTCATCCTGGCAATTCCACCTAAGAAAGTTCATCCTGGAATTGAAGATGGCACATTGGAAAGCGACGTATTGGATCGCCTTGATGATTTGCAATCGAAAAAAGAAAAAGACGAAATTGATCCTCGATGGGCGAAGCTCAAGGATTTATTAGATGAATAAGTAAAAGTAAAAGTAGAAGTTAATATAAAGGACCAATAAAATGGCACATCCTAAGAGAAAGCAGTCGAAAACAAGAAGAGACAAGAGAAGAACGCACTATAAGACGTCTGCTCCACAAATCGCTGTCTGTCCTACGACAGGTGAGCCTCACTTGTATCACCGCGCTTATTGGAGCGAAGGAAAGCTTTACTACAAAGGTAAAGTGGTGATGGAGAAAGAAGAGGTTTAATTACGATTAAAGCACAATAAAAATGTAGATTTGACTGCATAAGCGTTAAATCTACATTTTTTTGTTTGGTATATGACCGTGATAAAAGTTGGTCTCGACGTTATCGGCGGGGACAAAGCACCTCAATCCACTATTCGCGGAGCTATTCGCGCGAAAGAGGAAGGAGCAAGCGACATTGAAGTCGTTTTGCTCGGAGACCAATCCATGATTGAGGCCGAGCTCAAACGCCAAAACAGTCCTTTCGATTTTCCTATCGTACATGCACCCGAATGCATTGAAATGGGAGACCATCCCGTACGTGCACTACAAGCCAAGCCCAATTCAAGTATCGCTCGAGGCTTTGCCCTTTTAAAAACGGGAGAAATTGATGCCTTTGCCAGTGCCGGCAATAGTGGCGCAATGCTCGTTGGAAGCACCAGCATCATTGGCACCCCAAAAAATCTACTTCGCCCTTGTATCGCAACCTTAATCCCGCGACAAGACGGTGAAAATAATCTCTTACTCGATATCGGCTTAAACTCGGACTGCAAGGCCGATCACTTGTATCAATTTGGAATTATTGGATATCACTTTCTTCGCGTGGTGATGAATGTTGAAAACCCGAAAGTTGGGCTATTAAACATCGGGCACGAAGAAGGCAAAGGGAATATTCTGACGCAATCCACTTTCAAACTCATGAAAGACACAAAAGATTTTAACTTTGTGGGAAATGTGGAGAGCCGAGACATGTTTACGGAAAAGGCGGATGTGTTCGTTACGGACGGTTTTACCGGAAATATGCTACTCAAACAGGCAGAAGCGTTGTACCGCGTTATGTTGAAGCGCGAATTAATGGACGACTATTTTGCTCGATTCAATTACGAGGACTACGGAGGAACTCCCGTTTTAGGGACCAACCGACCGGTAATGCTCGGGCATGGCATTTCAAATGACACCGCGATTATGAATATGATTCGCAATGCCGCAAAAGTAAGTCGATCCAATTTTAATACGATTATAAAAGAAGCTTTGGACAATGAGTAATATAAAAGCTGCAATAACAGCGGTAGGAGGATATGTTCCCGATACTGTTTTAAGCAATAGCGATTTGGAAAAAATGGTAGACACCAACGATGAGTGGATTGTCAGCCGTACCGGAATTCGCGAGAGAAGAATATTGAGAGAAGAAGGAGCGGGAAGTTCTTACATGGGAATCCGCGCTGCCGAAGATGCCCTTCGAAAAAGGGGGATGAAAGCCGAAGAACTCGATTTAATTATTTGCGCATCTGCTACACCAGATATGCCTGTTGCTGCTAACGCCAGTTACATTGCCTCTGAACTCGGAGCGGTAAACGCTTTCGGGTTCGACCTGATGGCCGCGTGCTCAGGTTTTCTTTACGGATTGAGTGTTGCGGACAAATACATCCGCAGTGGGATGTACAAAAAGGTCCTGCTCATCGGAACGGATAAAATGTCATCCATTATCGATTATACCGATCGCGCTACATGTGTCATCTTTGGAGATGGCGCCGGAGCCGTAATCATGGAGCCAAATGAAGAATATGGCGTGGTTGATGAATACTTACGTGTAGACGGAAAAGGTCGCCAGTTTTTGAAAATTGAAGCCGGTGGTAGTATTCGTCCCGCATCAGAAGAAACAGTGGCCAAACGCGAACATTATGTTCATCAGGAGGGTCAGACCGTATTTAAATTTGCGGTCAAAAATATGGCCGATGCCGCAGAAATTGTAACTTCGAGAAATGGACTGACGGGAGACGATGTAGATTGGCTCATTGCGCATCAAGCCAATAAGCGTATTATCGACGCTACGGCGAATCGAATCAATCTCGATCCCGAGAAAGTCTTGATTAATATCGACCGCTATGGAAATACAACCTGCGGTACACTTCCCCTACTGTTGTGGGATTATGAAAAAAAATTAAAGCGTGGTGACAACCTCATCTTTGCCGCTTTTGGCGGAGGTTTTACCTGGGGTGCCCTCTACCTAAAGTGGGCATACAATTCTTAAATTAATTGTTAGATTTGTTGATATGGCAAAATCGGAACTCATGAATTTGAAAGAAATCCAAAACCTGATCAAGTTCGTAGCTAAATCAGGTGCAAGCGAAGTAGACCTCGAAATGGATGGGGTGAAAATCACCATCAAAACACCTGCGGGTGTCGAAGGTAAAACGGAAACAATCATTCAGCAGGTTCCTGTTGGCGCCCCAGCTCCAGCACAAGCCGCACCTGCTCCCGCTCCCACTCCGCAACCGGCAGCTCCTGCTCCTGCAGCAGATGCAGGAAGTGCAAAAGCAGAGGAAGAAAATGACAACTTCATCACGGTGAACTCTCCAATGATCGGAACATTTTACCGTCGCCCTTCGCCAGACAAGGATCTCTTTGTAAATGTTGGAGATACGGTAAAAGAAGGGGATATTGTCTGCATCATTGAGGCGATGAAACTCTTCAATGAAATCGAAAGCGAGGTAAGTGGAAAAATCGTAAAAGTACTCGTAGAAGATTCTACACCTGTCGAGTACGGACAGCCGCTATTCTTGGTTGACCCTTCGTAACCCCCTAACCTCAAATCCATCGCGATATGTTCAAAAAAGTACTCATAGCGAACAGAGGTGAAATCGCATTGCGCGTTATTCGCACCTGTAAGGAAATGGGCATCCGCACGGTAGCCGTTTATTCGGAAGCTGATCGCGAAAGCCTCCACGTACGATTTGCCGATGAAGCCGTTTGTATTGGACCAGCTTCTAGTGCAGAATCATACCTCAAAATGCCCAATATCATCGCCGCAGCCGAGATTACCAATGCGGACGCAATCCATCCGGGTTATGGTTTTCTCAGCGAGAATGCGAAGTTCTCCAAAATTTGCCGCGAACACGGTATCAAATTTATTGGAGCCACTCCTGAACAAATTGAAGGCATGGGCGATAAGTCCAATGCAAAATTGACCATGAAAAAAGCCGGTGTACCCGTTATTCCGGGTAGTGATGGCTTGTTGAAAGATCTTGAAGATGCGCGGAAAACGGCAAAAGTCGTTAAATACCCCATCATGCTGAAAGCGACTGCTGGAGGTGGTGGAAAAGGTATGCGTATCGTTTGGAACGAGGAGGAGCTCGAAAAAGCATGGGAAAGCGCTCGCAAAGAGGCCGCAAGTGCATTCGGTAATGATGGAATGTACATGGAGAAGTTCATCGAAGAGCCCCGCCATATCGAAATACAAATTGTAGGAGATAGCCGAGGAAAAGCTTGTCACTTAAGTGAAAGAGATTGCTCGATTCAGCGTCGTCACCAAAAATTGGTCGAAGAAACACCTTCGCCCTTTATGACTCCGCAACTTCGTAAAAAAATGGGTGAAGCTGCCATTAAAGCGGCCGAAGCCGTGAAATACGAAGGAGCAGGAACCGTAGAGTTCTTGGTTGACAAACACGGAGATTTCTACTTCATGGAAATGAATACCCGTATACAAGTAGAACATCCGATCACCGAAGAAGTTATTCAATACGACTTGATTCGCGAACAGATCAAGGTTGCCGCAGGTGAACACATCAGCGGTAACAATTATGAACCAAATATGCACGCGATCGAATGCCGTATCAATGCTGAAGATCCGTACAATGGGTTCCGCCCATCTCCTGGAAAAATCACAAATTTCCACAGTCCGGGTGGACACGGAGTTCGAATGGACACCCACGTTTACAGTGGATATACCATTCCTCCTTTTTACGATTCTATGATTGCAAAACTTATCACCGTAGCGCAAACGCGAGAAGAAGCTATCGCGAAAATGAAACGTGCATTAGATGAGTTTGTGATCGAAGGTGTACAAACGACGATTCCTTTTCACCAACAACTGTTTGAAAACGAAGATTTCTTAAAAGGAAATTACACCACGAAGTTTATGGATAGTTTTGAATTAGAAAAGCGATAAAACGATCCGATATTCCATAAAAAAACCTCTAAGTTCAGACTTAGAGGTTTTTTTTATTTCTATTGGCAACAATTAGGCTGTTGCTTTTTTCACCTTCGTTTTTAGCTGTATAGCCGCTTCGACAATGGCAGCGGTATCGTAGTGACATTCCGCATACAGTTGGTCCTGCGAACCGTGCTCGATGTATGCATCCGGTATTCCCAATCGTTTTACCTGAGCTGCATAGCCGTGGTCTGCCATAAACTCGGTTACTGCACTTCCCATTCCGCCGAGAATAGTACCATCCTCAACGGTAATTACTTTGTCAAAGCTTTGGAACACTTCGTGCAATAGTTCTTCGTCAATTGGTTTGGCAAATCGCATATCGTAATGCGCTGCCGAAATATTTTTCGCTTTTAGTTCTTCAACAGCTTTGGTCGCGTAATTTCCAATGTGACCGATACTCAGTATTGCAACATCACTACCGGAACTCAATTTGCGTCCTTTTCCAATTTCTACAGCCTCAAAATCTCCGCGCCAATTCGGCATTACCCCTTGACCGCGTGGATAACGAATGGTAAATGGCCCCATATCATCCAATTGAGCCGTATACATTAAGTTGCGCAACTCTTGCTCATTCATCGGAGCCGAAACGATCATGTTGGGAACACATCGCATGTAGGCTATATCATACGCTCCGTGGTGCGTTGGTCCATCTGCTCCAGCAACTCCCGCCCGGTCCAAACAAAATACCACGTTCAAATTCTGAAGTGCTACATCGTGTATCACTTGATCATATGCGCGTTGCATGAAAGAACTGTAGATGTTACAGAATGGCACCAATCCCTGCGTGGCCAGTCCCGCCGAAAAGGTAACCGCATGCTGTTCAGCAATTCCCACATCAAAAGCTCGATCTGGCATCGCTTCCATCATGTATTTCAAGCTACTTCCGGTAGGCATTGCTGGGGTAACACCCGCAATCTTTTCATTTTTCTCGGCCAACTCAATAATCGAATGACCAAAAACATCTTGATACTTTGGCGGCTGCGGCGTGTCATCCACCTTTTTAATGATTTGACCAGTTGACTTATCAAATAAACCCGGGGCATGCCACTTGGTCGCATTGCCTTCTTCAGCTGGTTGAAAGCCCTTACCCTTTACCGTTACGGCATGTAAAATTTTTGGGCCGGGTATATCTTTTAAATCTTCCATCACCTTGACCAAGTGATTGACATCGTGCCCATCAACGGGTCCGAAGTAACGGAAGTTTAAGGATTCAAATAAATTGCTTTGATTGAGCAAAGCACTCTTTACGCTGTGCTCTATTTTCTGTGCGATTTTCTGCGCATTCGGTCCGAATTTGCTCACTTTACCGAGTAAATTCCAAACCTCATCTTTTACTTTATTGTATGTATGAGAGGTTGTAATGTCGGTTAAGTATTCTTTTAATGCCCCGACGTTCGGGTCAATGGACATGCAGTTGTCATTGAGCACAACGAGAAGATCCGTATCCTCTGCTCCCGCATGATTCAGCCCCTCGTACGCCAGACCTGCGGTCATAGCACCATCTCCAATTACTGCGATATGATGACGTCGATCCTTCTTTATACGGTTGGCTACAGCCATTCCCAGCGCCGCCGAGATCGATGTACTCGAGTGTCCAACACCGAAAGTATCGTACTCACTTTCACTTCTTTTAGGGAAACCACTGATTCCTTTGTACTTGCGATTGGTATGAAAAACATCCCGGCGTCCCGTCAAAATTTTATGACCGTATGCTTGATGTCCGACATCCCACACCAATTGATCCACCGGTGTATTAAAAACATAGTGAAGCGCAACGGTCAGTTCTACTACACCTAGGCTCGCACCAAAATGTCCTCCATTAACGGAAACCAAGTCGATAATGTACTGACGAACGTCATCGCACACTTCGGTGAGTTGGTCTTCCGATATTTTCTTTAAATCTTCGGGAGAGTTGATTTGGGACAACCACTTCCCTGGTTTTGGATCAATCTGCATGTCGAGGGATTTTCATAATACAACAAATGTAACAAAGAAACTGTGCGGATGTTTCGCTAGGACTAATATTTAAGTCTTTACATTTTCATAAAAAACGCGAATTACCAAATATTGCGTTCTATCCAAGTCACCTTTTCCCCAAAAAAGCGGTTGGCATTGGCTTCGAATACGGGCGTGTAATCCGATAGAAAAAATGCACTCTTGAGGCTCGCTTTCTTTTGGTTCAATAGGTTTTCGCTTTCCAAGTGCACCGCAACTTTCTTAGCGACCACATGAGCTGAGTCCACAATTTCGATATCCCTTGAAATCACCTTTCGAATCTGATCGATCAAGAGAGGATAATGCGTACAGCCCAAAATCAATTGGTCAACCTTGAGCATGGGTTTGCGCCAGAGGTATTCTTTCAAGACTTCTTCCGAAACAGCATTGTTCAAAAACCCCTCTTCAACCATGGGAGCTAAAAGAGGAGTTGCCATGCTATTTACTTTAATTAGTCGTCGAATTTCTTTGATTTTTCGACGATAGATATCGGACTTTATCGTTGTTCGCGTGCCGATCACTCCAACTGCTTTTTCCCCATCTCCCAGCGTGACATATTCAACAACGGGGTCGATTACGTTGTAAATGGGAAGGTCGGGAAACTCGGATTTCAATGAATCATAGGCAACGGCAGAAGCCGTGTTACAAGCAATCACAACCGCTTTACAACCCTGCTCACGTAAGAAGGCGACAATGCCATGGGCATAACTTCGAATCGCAGCTTCCGACTTATCCCCGTACGGCAAATGCGCCGTATCACCATAGTATACTAGGCGCTCTTCTGGAAGTAAATCCAGAAGGGCACGAGCTACGGTTAACCCGCCAATACCCGAATCAAATACGCCAATTGGTGCGTTTGCTTGCATAGGGTCAAAGATAGTCGAATCTATTCAACTGACCGGAATGGAATAAATATTGTGCTAAGATTTATTGCCGTGCGTTGTATGGTAACACACAGAGTTCTATTTTTGAGCATGATTGCTAAATGGCCACATTTTTTAACTCTTTCAGCTTCTCGAATAGCTATCACTCTATTCGGAGTGATGATGCTTTCCGCTACTTTTTCTTCAAAAGGACAAGGTATTCCATACAGCGATTTTTACAATATGCTCTATCCCGCACAAGCCGTCGCATGCGGCTTGACCATCAACGACAGCATCGATGAGCGTCGTCATCCGTTGATGATGGCTCGAGCGATACAACACTGGAAGTTGACCGGCTGTGTGGAACCTATGGGTTTTCAAGAGAAGAATACAATTTTGACTCATCAAATCGAGAATTGGGACAACCGATGGCAGCCTGTTCGTGTAGTTGGAAATACAGACCTCCTAAGCCTATCCCAACTATCGGGAATTCCTGAAGACCAATGGGTCGAGAAAAACCCCCAATTTACTTATCGAATAATTCCAAAGGATTCGTGCTGGCTGTTCATTCCGGCAGAATTGGAAGCCGTTATGGATACCTTCTTAAGGGAGGCCAAAATTGCTTATCGCGAAAAAAGTTCAACCTCCAAACAGCCCGAAAATTTTTACACAGTTATCGTTCGTTCGGGAGAAAGCCTTTCACTCATCGCCCGACGTGAAGATGTTTCGGTTGAGGAAATTCAGGCCTGGAATGGCTTAAACGATTTCATGATACATCCGGGACAAGAACTGATCATCGGAGCTTACCCCAAAAAGGTTACAACAACGGAAACGACAATCGCAACAGAACCTGCGCCCCCTGTTCAGCCAAGTGCTACCGATGGACCCATTTATGTGGTAAAGCCCGGTGACTCGTTATGGTCCATCGCGAGAAAATTTCCAGGAGTATCCGCCCAGAATATCATCGACCACAATCAACTCGAAAGTGAGCGCATTGATGTCGGACAAAAACTCATCATTCCAAAGTATGAGTAACTCACCATCAAATAACTTTTCCCCCTGGAAAACGCTTCTGTTCCTCATAGCAGTAGGAGCACTGATTGGTGCAGGGACGCTTCTAAATCTCGATGGGACGAAAATCGGAAATTACACCTTGCGGTATCCAACCGCCGAGGATTTCAAAACGATTCGAGGTCGTTCTGTGGACATGGACCAACTGTTGGAAGACTATCATGAAATCGATTTAATGGACGATACGGTTATCCTACAGATCGATACCGCTGCTAGCGAAGGAACAATCGACACGGGTCGAAAAAATACAGATACTGCATACGCTCCTCCCATGCGGGATATTCAATATGCAAAGGATAGTGGTGTACATCCCTTGGATCGTTTTTACGAATCACTGTATGAAAAAAAGTATACCGTTGAAAGAATTCGGATTCTGCACTATGGTGATTCACAAATTGAAGGCGATCGAATTACTTCCAAAGTAAGGCATACGCTGCAGTACTACTTTGCGGGGAGCGGTTCGGGATGGCACAGCTTAACGCCACTCGTCCCCTCTTTTTCAATGGTTGTTGAACCATCTCGTCACTGGAAGCGCTATCCCGGATTTGGGCGAAAAGACACAACAATCACGCATGATCATTACGGACCACTCATCACTTTATCGCGTTTTTCGGAAAGTGACTCTACAGACCTACCTTCGTTGGTTATTCAACCGCGGGGATACGCCTTTTCTACCGCAAAGAAATTCTCTTCACTTACATTTCATCACAGTGCGCTCGAAAGTGAGTTGACTGTTTTCATAACACAAAAGGATACTGTACGGGATACACTTTACCTCAGCCCAGGAATGCAAAGCTTCGAATTCTCGGTGATGCAACCCGCCGGTGAGATACTCCTCGAATTTGACGGTGAAAGCCCGGATTGGTATGGATTTCACGCCGACCCAAATACGGGCGTGGTGATGGACAACATCCCCCTTCGAGGTTCATCGGGAACGTTCTTCGTAAAACTACCGGAAGGTGAGCCCGAGAAGTACTTTACAGATGAGACGGTTGGACTCATTATTCTTCAATTTGGCGGAAACACGGTTCCATATATCGAGTCAAAAGAGCATGCCGAGCGATATGGAAGGTGGATTCAAAGAAATATTGCGCATTTGAAACGCCGTTTTCCCCAAGCCGACTTTCTTTTTATCGGACCTTCCGATATGGCGGTCAAAGATCGCACCCAGATGGTCACTTACCCGTTTTTGGTCGATGTACGGGATGCGGTAAAAAAAGCCGCACTGGATGAAAACATCGCATTCTGGGATATCTTCGAGGCGATGGGCGGCGTGAATTCGATGAGTTCATGGGTGGAAAACGATCCTCCGCTCGCTTCGTCGGATTACGTGCACTTTTCTCCAAAAGGCGCAGCACTGATCGGACAATGGTTGTCTGAAGCATTGATAACGGATTATGAATTATGGAAAATGAAAAAAGAGGATGGTGAAAAGGGAAATCCATAAACTTGTATTGATTGTACTATCGGTCTTTCTCGGTCATTCGATGGTGGCCCAAGAGCCTAAATCGCTGAGCGAAATTCAGAACGAATACCCTTTCTTGTTGGCCGAAAAAGGAGGTATGTCTTATTACGGAGATACGATTTATCGCGATGCCTTTTTTCAAAAGCTAGAAGAATTAAACTTGTGTGGTGAAGGAACCGTCAACATTTCGCACTTCGGCGGATCCCATGTTCAAGCCGGAACTCTGCCACGAAAGATTTGGAAAAACCTCAATTTACTCTACCCACCTACCAATGGTGCGCCGGGATTTCTTTTTCCGTTCAATATCGGTCGAACCAACAATCCGCGGCACTACTACTCCGATAGCAATGCGGATTGGACAAAAATACGAGCGGCACGACCTTCCGATACAGCGCGGTGGGGAATGTCGGCAATAACAATCTATACCCACGATACTTCAGGGTACGTTCGGATGTACAACCGCGATGAGGATAGCGCTTATTGGGTTTTTGATAGGGTGCGCATTTTCACTCCTATTGGCGACACCAATTTCGTCATCACTCCCGATTCGTCGATGGGCGTTATTTCCACACGGATTGACAGCGCTGCTGGAGTAATTGAGTGGACACTTGCTGAGGAAAAACGCGAACTCCTTTTTCATTGGAAGAAAGACTCATCCAAACAACGCGTTATCTACTTGGATGGTGTTCAATTGCTGAATAGTCGGCCGGGAATAGTATTTAATGCAATGGGAGCGAATGGCAACAGTACGCGTTCGCTGATTAGAAGTATGGAATTTGATAGCCAAGTACCCTACTTGGGCACAGACCTCGCCATTTTTGGCATTGGCATAAACGATGCGCATAAACCACCCGAAGAGTTTGATGTAGAAGAGTACAAGGAGAATTATCGAAAAATCATTCGGGCGCTGCGCAAGGCGAATCCCAACATGGCTATTTTGTTTATCACCAACAACGATAGTTATTACGGGCGCAGCCCCAACCCAAATGCGTTAGAAGTTCGCCGTGCAATGATTGACCTAGCTGAGGAGCAGGGCGCTTGGGTGTTTGATCTATTTGAGTACATGGGAGGCTTGCGTTCATCGGTCATTTGGTATCGACAAGGCCTCGGAAAAAAAGATAAAATTCACTTTACGCCCGAAGGTTATCAAATTCAAGCCGATGCCATGTATCAGGCATTGGAGAAAGATTTTTTTGACTATTTGCGCAAGCAATATCCCCTACAGAATAAGCCGTGAATGGATTTTGGGAAAATATAAAAGAACTACTCGGATACGCGTCGGATAAACCGCTAATCTTCACGCAGGCGTACTTTTGGTACTTTTTTGGCGTCGTGCTTTTGCTCTACGGACTGTTGTACAAACGCATCAAGCTACGCAATGCTTATTTGTTCTTGGTTTCGATTTTCTTCTATTACCAAACCAGTGGTTTTTTCTTTACTATTTTAATTTTCTCAACTCTAGTTGACTTCAGCATAGGCCAACGAATCTTTCATGCTCAAAAAAAAGTGACCAAACAATTGTGGCTCGCATTGTCAATAACCATTAACCTCTTGGTGCTTGGCTACTTTAAATACGCTTATTTTTTTACTGAGAACTTCAATGCTCTGATGGGGACGAATGTTGAAGTATACAACCACGTTGCACTTTGGAGTAATTCGTTTTTTGGCAGTGATTTTCGAGTTGATCGACTTCTATTGCCCGTAGGGATTTCATTTTTCACATTCCAAACCATCAGTTATTCGGTCGACGTGTACCGAGGCCTCATTCGTCCTGTTCGATCGATTACGGACTTCGGCTTTTATGTGTCGTTCTTTCCCCAGCTTGTCGCTGGACCTATAGTTCGAGCGGCTGATTTTATTCCTCAGCTCTACAAGGAGTATCAGCTCACCAAAGAAGATTTTGGTCGTGCGCTTTTTTGGATCTTTAATGGTCTACTCAAAAAAATCTTCCTGGCCGACTTTATTGCGGTGAACTTTATTGATCGCGTATTTTCGAACCCTACAAGTTATAGCGGCTTTGAGAATCTCATGGCGCTCTATGGTTATTCCCTCCAAGTTTACGCCGATTTCTCCGGCTATACCGACATAGCTATTGGCACTGCACTATTGATGGGATTTCGGTTACCGACCAATTTTAACTCTCCTTACAAAGCAGCAAGTGTTGGAGATTTTTGGAGGCGCTGGCATATGAGTTTGTCCAATTGGCTCAAGGACTATTTATACATCCCGATGGGAGGAAATCGAAGCGGATCAATCTTTTCCTACATTATGGTGGGTGTAATACTTCTCTTTGTGAGTATTCTGAGTCAAAATATCTGGGTTCCCATCATCTCGCTCGTCGTTATCGCAGTCCTCGTGATCTTGGCAAAGCGCTTTGGCGGAATCAAAAAACGAATCGACACCAACATCAACTTGATGCTCACCATGACCATTGGCGGACTATGGCACGGTGCAAGCTGGTCGATGGTTGTATGGGGAGCGCTGAACGGGTTGGGCTTGATTGTATATAAGGGAGTGAAGAAAATACTTCCTTGGCGCGATAAAAATATCTGGTACAACCGCGCGATCGGTGTTTGGATTACCTTGAACTTCATCACGTTTACACGAATATGGTTTCGAGGTGAAAACAATACCAAGTCGATGCAGATGATTCATCAAATCACTGACAATTTTCAATGGGAAACCGCATCCATGGTGCTTTCCGAATTTTCGGATGTCTTTTGGATGATGCTTTTGGGGTATATCATTCATTGGCTTCCGTCAGCTTGGAAGGACTATTACCGAAATGCCTTCATCGCTTCTCCGGTAGCCGTAAAAGCTCTCGTGGGTCTGGGAGTTTTTGTCGCGTTATTTCAAACAATCTCTGCCGAACTTCAGCCGTTTATCTACTTTGCCTTTTAGGAGGCCTGCGACTTTTGAGGAATAGCCATATCCGTCAAACGGGTTAAATCGCGAAGGTGAATTTCGTTGTTGCGGAATGACAAGATTCCATCTCGCTCCATTTGATTTATAATCCTATACACCGTCGTGCGTGTAGTTATAATGAGACTCGCTAATTCTTTCGGTGTGATCTCGAGGTTAATCTTGCTATCCTTTCCAATACCGAATTTATTGGCTAGTGTTATTACGGCATTTGCCAAACGTTGATGCACGGGTCGCTGCATAATTACGGTAAGCCGAGACTCCATTTCGTTAATCCCGTTTTGGAGCTGTTTCATTACACTCATCGAAATAGATGGAGATTTCATCACGGCTTGCAAAAAAGTATCGCGATCGATATAAATCGTTTCGACATCTGAAATGGTCACTAGAGATTTATCGTAAAACTCAAGATTCAAGAGACTGCGGAGGCCAATCAGGTCACCTTTGGAAAAAAGATTGACGATCCGCTCTTCGGGCCGGTTACAATGCAAACAGGACTTTAACGTCCCGTCAACAACAAAAAACAAGCCCTTTACACGCTCCCCTTCCTCGAAGAGCAATTGTTTGTTTCGGGCTAACGTTACACTTCCCTTATGACTCAACATGTCGAGCACGGCGTCATTGGCCCATGGGAATGTCGACTTCAAAAAGTCTTTATCTCTATACATCAAAGAATCCATCTACTTCAGTTTACGATGTAAAAGTAGATGATACCAAGTGCTGACAAAATGATATTTGTCAGGCAATTAGATGTGATTTATCAGGTAATGAAAATAATGTGGTAAGCGACGATAACACTCGACTGAACTTAATCATACACCTTCCCGATGCGAGCGAGTTGCTGAGCGTCTAAAATTTTAATCTTTCTTCCTTTGGATTCAATAATGGAGTCCTCTTTCAATTCGCTCAACAAGCGAATTACACTTTCAGTTGCCGTACCGACCATATTGGCCAACTCTTCGCGCGTAAGCGAGACGTCCAAATTTCCTTCGCTGTCTTCGCCAAAAGTGGTTTTCAACAGTAAGAGAACTTCAGCTAAGCGTTCGCGAACGGATTTTTGAGCCAAATTGGTGATGATTCTACTCGCCTCACCCAATTCGTGGCAAGCTTGCTTCATCAAATCTAGCGAAAACTTGGGGTTCTTTTCCAAGAAATCAAAAAGGGCACTTTTTGGGATAAAACAAGCGTGAGTCTCATCCAATGTGGTAATACTTGCGGTTAAGTTTTCATCGCTCAACAAACTTCGGTAGCCAATCATATCACCATCTTTGGCAAATCGTATGATTTGCTCTTTCCCGTCGATCCCCAATCGAGAAATTTTGGCTTTACCGGCTTTGATGCAATAAACTCCTGAAGGCTTACTTCCTTCGTGAAATAAAATCTGCCCTTTTTTGAAAAAAACACAACTTTTTACTTCATCTAAGCGCGTGATCTCTTCCGCAGAGAGGTCTCTGATCATCGAAATATCTCGAGAGACACAAGTCGCGCAACTCTGAAATTCGGGTCTTGTACTCATAATATCAAATATAGCAAAAAAAGTATTGGCGCCCAATCCTAAACCTGATAATTATCATAGATTTTACATCGATATCCCCGCATATTTGAACCGTGAAAAATAAAGTGGAAAACCATATTGCATGTGCACACTGCGGCGATCATTGCAAAGATGAATCCATTCATCTGGATGATAAGTTGTTCTGTTGCGAAGGTTGTAAGACCGTCTATCAAATCCTGTCGGACAACGACATGTGCGCTTATTACGATATGGATGAGTTGCCTGGAATTTCGCCCAAGGGTCATTATTCTGGAAAGTTTGCTGTATTGAATAATCCCGAAGTAGAGGAGAAATTTCTCGATTTCAAAGATGGAGGAACGGCCGTAGTTACTTTTTTAGTGCCCAATATCCATTGCAGTTCGTGTATTTGGCTATTGGAAAATCTCGACCGATTAAATCCGGGAATTCTCTCGGGTCGCGTTAATTTTCCGCAGCGCAAAACAACCATTACTTATAACTACGAAAAGGTTTCGCTTCAAGAAGTCGCTGAGCTAATGGCTATGATTGGCTACGCGCCAGACATCAATATGGGATCTGTTGACGAACGCAAAAAAAGCAGCGACAAATCGTTGATTATAAAACTCGGTGTTGCGGGGTTTGCCTTTGGGAACATTATGCTTTTTGCACTACCCGAATATTTCCATCTCGACGCCATTCACATCGACCAATTCCGTCCATTTTTCCGCTACATCAGCATGATTCTTGCCCTTCCGGTCGTATTTTATAGCGCTACGGACTATTTCAAATCGAGTTGGGGAAGTTTGCGAAAAGGGTATTTGAATATTGATGTGCCGATATCCATCGGGATTGTCGTTTTATTCCTTTGGAGTTCATACGAAGTTATTTCAGGAATTGGATCGGGTTATTTCGACAGCTTGGCAGGATTACTTTTTTTCCTACTGCTTGGAAAGCTTTTTCAGCGAAAAACGTACGATCACCTATCTTTTGAGCGGGATTTCAAGTCGTATTTTCCCATTTCAGTAACCCGCCTCAGCGATACGGGAGGCGAAGAGCAAGTTGCCGTAACCGAACTCGCCATTGGAGACCGAATTCGCGTTCGCAATGAAGAGTTGATTCCATGTGATGTGGTCTTAGAGACCGGGACGGCTTACATCGACAATAGCTTCGTTACCGGAGAAAGTGAACCGCTTACCAAGCATCGTGGAGATAAAATATTTGCTGGGGGTCGTCAAAAAGGCGCGGCAATCACTGCTGTGGTATCCAAGGAAGTTTCGCAGAGCTACCTTACCGACCTCTGGAACAATGAGGTATTCAAAAAAGATAAAGAAAATGACTTTCAGGGAATCACCGACCGAATCAGCCGTCGGTTTACTATAGCCATTTTGAGTATTGCGCTGATATCGGGTATCGTTTGGGCGTTTATTGACCCCAGTCGGGTAGCCGTTATTGTAACCGCTATTCTTATTGTCGCTTGTCCTTGTGCACTGGCCCTTTCAGCTCCGTTTGCATTGGGAAATGCACTTCGCATATTTGGCAAATATGGTTTTTACTTAAAAAATGCGTCGGTAGTCGAGCGTTTAAGCGAAATATCTCATATCGTTTTCGATAAAACAGGTACCCTTACCTATGGAGACAAGGGACACATCCAATTTGAAGGAACTCCCCTTTCGGCCGATGAAGAACAAATGATAGCAGCTGCCTTAAAGCAAAGCAACCATCCCCTTTCGCGAAGAATAAGCGAACATCTAGATATTCTTGCAAAGGTTGAAGTCAGCGCGTTTTCGGAAACACCGGGTAAAGGAACCTATGCCGTTATTGGCGGAAGAGACATCAAAATTGGATCAGCGGAATTTGTAGGGGCAAAAAAAAAGAATACCCGAACCGAAACGAGAGTCTACATTGCAATTGACAATATCAATCGCGGATACTTTGCCATACGTAGTCGCTACAGATCAGGAATGAGTGAACTTCTCCGAAAACTGAGAGTTCAGTTCAAAACCTCTCTGATTTCTGGAGATAACAATTCTGAAGAAGTCTATTTGCGCGAGCAGTTGGGCTGGAGAGGGGAAATGTATTTCGAGCAAAAACCCATTGATAAACTCCATCACATTGAAGAGTTAAAGGCTCGCAACGAACACGTATTAATGGTGGGAGATGGACTAAATGACGCCGGAGCCCTACAAAGTGCGGATGTAGGTGTAAGTTTAAGTGAAAACATCAACAACTTTTCTCCCGCTTGCGATGGAATTCTAACAGACGAGTACTTTGCGAGTTTGGATGATTTTATCCGGTTGGCTCGAAGCGTTAAAAACATTATCTACCAAAGTTTCGCGATCAGTTTTGCCTATAACTTGGTCGGGTTGACCATCGCCGTAACCGGGCATCTTTCTCCTGTGATTGCCGCGATTCTTATGCCTGTGAGCTCGATTAGTGTCGTGTTATTTGTAACCCTCTCAACCAATATCGCCGCAAGAAGAAAACTATCGACCATAAATCACAATTCGAGACGAAAATATATCGCTGAATAATCTTCGTCCTGAATTTGTACAAAATATCACAACTCAACCCCATTAACAAAGTAAATAACTGATTTAAAAATACTTAGCGAAACAAAGCAGATCTCTTCGTCTCTAACAAAATTGATTAGTTCGCTCAAAACCTGATAAAAGTCATGTTTTTCAATGAGCAATATCATAAAGCAGGAGATCGTACCATCTTAATTTCGCTCCAAACGAATAGAAAATGTCTGTACTCTTTATTCTCATCATCGTGTCATTGATTTTGGCGCTAACTTTTCTAGGGGCTTTTATATGGTCGGTGAAGAGTGGACAGTTCGACGATGACTATACACCATCCATTCGGATGCTTTTTGACAACCGTGAAAAAAACAGTTCTAAAACCAAGTGAATATGGAAATGGAGAAGTTTTCCTATGACAACCGAATCGTTCGGGATTTTTCGATCGCTACTATGCTATGGGGTGTAGTAGGTATGCTCGTTGGGGTGATTATTGCAATACAGCTGTATTATCCCCCGCTTTCTTTTGATTTACCGTTCCTGACGTTCGGTCGACTCCGCCCACTGCACACCAATGCGGTTATTTTCGCATTTGTGGGGAATGCAATTTTTGCGGGAGTCTATTATTCGTTGCAGCGCCTAGTCAAAGCACGGATGTTTAGCGACAAGTTAAGCCGCATCCACTTTTGGGGTTGGCAGTTGATCATCGTGGCTGCCGCGGTTACACTTCTACTGGGAATTACCACCAGTAAAGAGTACGCGGAGCTCGAGTGGCCTATTGACATCGCGATTGCCGTAGTGTGGGTCATCTTCGGATGGAACATGTTTGGTACCATACTCAAACGCCGCGAGCGCCACTTGTATGTTGCTATTTGGTTTTACATCGCAACGTTTGTAACGGTGGCTGTCCTTCACATTTTCAACAACTTGGAACTTCCGGTTCACATGTTGAAGAGCTATTCGGTATACGCCGGGGTTCAAGATGCATTGGTGCAGTGGTGGTACGGACACAATGCGGTGGCATTTTTCCTTACAACACCTGTACTCGGGTTGATGTACTACTTCGTTCCAAAAGCAGCCAATCGTCCGGTGTATTCCTATCGACTTTCGATTGTCCACTTCTGGGCCTTGATTTTCATTTATATCTGGGCAGGACCTCACCACTTGCTCTATACCGCTCTTCCCGATTGGGCACAGACATTGGGTGTAGTATTCTCAATTATGCTCATTGCTCCGAGCTGGGGTGGAATGATCAACGGTTTGTTGACGCTCCGGGGAGCCTGGGATCGTGTTCGTGAAGATGTAATCTTGAAATTCTTTGTGGTTGCAATTACCGCATACGGTATGAGTACATTCGAGGGACCCATGCTCTCGACTAAAAACCTCAATGCTATTGCCCATTACACCGACTGGATTCCTGCACACGTGCACGTTGGGACGTTGGGTTGGAACGGATTTATGATCTTCGGTATGCTGTACTGGATGATCCCGCGTATTTTCCAAACCAAGCTTCACAGCCAAAAATTGGCGAATATTCACTTTTGGATTGGTACGCTCGGAATCCTTTTCTGGGTTATCCCGATGTACTGGGGTGGATTCACACAAAGTTTGATGTGGAAAGAGTTCAACGCCGACGGAACACTTACCTACGGTAATTTCCTCGAAACGGTTACACAGCTTATTCCGATGTACATCACCCGATCGATTGGTGGTACGCTTTACCTTGTAGGTATTATCTTAGGTGCATACAACATTTTCAAAACGATGCGCGGTGGCAACCTTCTGGCCAACGAAGACGCTGAAGCTGCTCCATTGACAAAAGGTTACAAAGGCCATAGCGATGAGCACTGGCACCGTCCAATTGAGCGCAAGCCAGTTCCATTTATGATTTTGACCATCGTGGCTATTTTAATTGGTGGTATTGTAGAAATTGTACCAACAATTATGGTCAAGAGTAACGTACCGACCATTGAAACGGTAAAACCATATACCGCACTAGAACTGGAAGGCCGTGACTTGTATATCCGTGAGGGTTGTAATAACTGTCACTCGCAGATGATTCGTCCATTCCGTTCAGAGACTGAGCGATACGGTGAGTACAGTAAAGTTGGGGAATTCGTTTACGATCACCCATTCCTTTGGGGTTCTAAACGCACCGGACCTGATTTGCATCGCGTCGGAGCGAAGTACCAAGGCGATGGTGGAGCCGTATGGCATTACAATCACATGCTTGACCCGACCACGATGTCACCTGGTTCAATTATGCCTCCGTATCCTTGGTTGTTTACCCGCACGTTGAATACCAAACACACCGTTGCGAAGATCAAGGCCATGCAGAAACTCGGAGTGCCATACACGGATCACTACCGCAAAAATGCATTGGACTACCTCAACGATCAAGCGGTTGAAATTGCTGAGGGATTAAACAAAGATCCGAACATTGACATCTCCCCAGATCGCGAAATCATCGCACTAATTGCATACATGCAGCGATTGGGAATGGACATCAATGGAAGCGACGATGTTGAGCTCGGACCGCAAGAAGAAGAATTAACGCTAAACGTCGAATAAGCCATGTTGAAGTTTATAAAAGGATCAATGGAGAGTATCGTTGATGTGGAGTTATTTCCCATCATCGCCCTCCTATTATTTCTAACAGTTTTCATCGGATGGACTGTTTACGCAATCCGCTCCAAAAAAGATTACATCCGTAAAATGAGCGAGTTACCTCTCGACGATAAATAATTGAGCCCTATGAAGACAAAGTTATTTGCAATCAGCATGTTGGCCGGTATCACGGCCGTGGCGCAAGAAGCCGCCGAAACTGAAGTGGCCGGTGCAGGAATTCTCGAATTTTGGAGAGCACTTCGTGCCGACTACCTAGCCATGGGCTTGCTACTTGTTGCCGTCGTTTTACTGGTAACCATTCTCGTATTGCTCAATGTAGTATCCGCACTGGCCAAGCAAGCAACGGATCAGCGCGTAGCCGAATTGCGCGCACAAGGTGTCGAGGTGAATGAGGAAGAAGTTGCACCGAAGTCATTCTGGTCACGCTTTATGCGTTCGATGACCGATGCTACGCCGGTAGAGCAAGAAGGAGAGGTAATGACGGATCATGCGTATGACGGAATCAAAGAGTTGGACAACAACCTTCCACCCTGGTGGCTTTACGGCTTCTATATCTCTATTGCTTGGGGTGTAGTTTTCTGGGGATATTACACGTTCTTCGGCGGTCCGGATCAAGAGACCAAGTACGAGCGTGAAATGGCGCAGGCGCAAGCCGAAATTGAGGCCTATAAAGCCACAGCCAAGGATTTGATCGACGAAGAAACCGTCACCCTTCTCACCGATGCTTCGGAATTGGAAAAGGGAAAAGAAATTTTCAATACCAATTGTGTAGCTTGTCATGGACCAGACGGTGGCGGAACTGTTGGGCCTAACCTAACAGACGATTACTTCCTTCACGGAGGAGGAATCAAAAATACCTTCGCGACCATTAAGAACGGGGTATCAGGTACAGCGATGATTGCTTGGAAATCCAACCTCAAACCTGGAGAAATCCAAGAGGTGGCGAGTTATGTATTATCTCTTCAAGGAACAACTCCTGCCAACCCAAAAGCCGCCGAAGGTGAGCTCTGGGAAGGTGGTGAAGAATAATCTTATTGAAACACAGATATCATGTCAGTTCAAAACACCGGAGAAGATAAAGAATCGTTCCGCGATCATATCGCGACGATCAATGAAGAAGGAAAACGGAACTGGATATTTCCTAAAAAACCTTCCGGGAGTTTTTACAAAAAAAGAACTTGGGTCAGCATTATTTTGCTGACCTTTCTTTTCGCTGCTCCCTTCATTCGAATAAATGGCGATCCGTTTATTTTATTAAACGTACTCGAGCGCAAGTTCATCATATTCGGAATTGTATTCTGGCCCCAGGACTTTCATTTGTTCTTCCTGGCCATGATTACAGGAATCGTTTTCGTCGTTTTATTTACCGTTGTATACGGTCGAATCTTCTGCGGTTGGATCTGTCCACAAACCATTTTCATGGAAATGGTCTTTCGACGAATCGAATATTGGATTGATGGAGATCGAGGTCAGCAGATCCGTTTGAAAAAAATGGGTTGGACGGGCGAAAAAATTAGGAAACGAGTGATGAAACACAGCATTTACGTGTTGATTTCATTGATGATCTCCCATACATTCCTGAGTTACATCCTGACCACAGATCGCGTGTATGAATATGTGATTGCCGGTCCTGGAGAGCATCTCGGATTGTTTATCGCGGTTATCATTTTTACCAGTTTGTTTTATTTCGTATTTGCATGGTTTAGAGAGCAAGTATGTCTGGTAGCCTGTCCATACGGTCGTCTTCAGGGCGTAATGCTCGATCGAAAGTCGATTGTTGTCGCATACGATTACAAGCGCGGAGAAGACCGAGCAAAGTGGAGAAAAAATGAAAACCGAGCCGAGGTTGGCAAAGGAGATTGTATTGATTGCGGTGCTTGTGTAGATGTTTGTCCAACGGGAATTGATATCCGCAATGGCACCCAATTGGAGTGTGTCAATTGTACCGCGTGTATTGATGCCTGCGATACGGTAATGGATCGCGTAGGTCTAGAGCCCGGTCTAATCCGATATGCCTCGGAAGAGAATATCGTCGAAGGTGAAAAGCCGAAAGCTACAACGCGAAGCATTGCCTATACCATTGTTTTGGTCTTGCTGGTCACACTTACTACCGGTTTCTTGGTGAGCAGATCGGATGTTGAGGCCACTATTTTACGCACACCCGGACAAGTTTATAAGGTAGCCGATGACGGACGTATCTTTAATATTTATAACTTTAAGATCGTCAATAAGAAACAAGAGGAGATTCCATTGGATTTCCAATTGATTTCACCCAACAGCGGAACCATCGAAGTGGTTGGTTTTAAAGAGGGCATGACGGTACCAAAGGGAGAGTTTTTAGAGGGAGTAATGTTTATTTATCTCGATAAAGAAGTTCTCGATGGTCGAAAAACAAAATTGAAAGTTGGTGTATTCAGTGACGGTAAACGAATTGAAACGACCAAGACCAATTTTAATGGACCGATAAATTAACGATTATGAAATTCAATTGGGGTTGGGCAATCGTTCTCGCATTTGCCGTTTTTATTGCTTCTATCTTGGTAGCCGTGTTCGTCGCCTCGGATAATCCGGAGGAAATGGTCACCACGGACTACTACGAAAAAGGTGTTCATAAACAAGAGGAAATCGATCAGATTGAAAATTACACCAACCTCGACGGAGAGATTACTACTGAAAAAGGCGAAGATCTCTTCCGCGTTTATTTTCCCTCAGACTTCGAGGGAAAAACCATCAGCGGAGATATCCACTTTTACCGTCCTTCAAAGGAAATCCTCGATTTTTTCATTGACTTCGACCTGGACGATTCGACCAATGTAGTTGAAGTTCCGTATGACCAACTGCATGTGGGGCAATGGAAATTGATCATTCAATGGGAATGTGAAGGAGTAAAATATCACCACAAACAGCCAATTCGGATTTAATGATTTACTGGAGTGCGTTATTGTTGGGGTTGGCGGGTAGTTTGCATTGTGTGGGCATGTGCGGACCACTTGCGCTAGCACTTCCTGTGGGCAAAACCAATACGTCTCGCGGTATTTTCCGAAATTTATTGTACCAGTCTGGAAGGTTACTTACCTACGGAACGATAGGTGCTTTAATCGGCTTGCTTGGCACAGGGTTTCAATTGGCGGGAGCTCAAAAAGGAATCAGTATCGTTGCCGGGGCTGTTATGGTCGTTATGGCCTTCTTACCTCTGCACCTCTCCGGACCATTCGGCAAAACTGCGGCAGGGAAAAAATGGAATCATTGGATACAAGAATCCCTCGGCATTATTATGAAAAAGAAGAGCAGCCTCTCGTTGTTTCTTTTCGGAATGATCAATGGTCTTCTACCCTGTGGATTGGTTTACGTAGCACTTGCGGGAGCTGTCGCAATTGGAAATCCCTTAGAAAGCGCCCTATTCATGATCATCTTTGGTTCTGGAACGGTTCCTCTTATGTTTTTAACGGTGTTTGCCGGAGGATGGATTAGCGGTGCAACCCGTGTGCGTTTTCAGCGCATTGTTCCCTATGTCGTTGCGGTTATCGGAATTTTGATGATGTTGCGCGGAATGGGATTGGGCATCAAATATATCAGCCCGCCAGATCCCGCATTGGAAGTACGGCAATCCTCGGTCGGAAATACTGACGCTTGTCATTGAATTGTATTTTCTGAAGTACTAACTTAGTCTTGTTTACGGAATGAAGGTGTTGAAGAATAGAATTCGAAACATAGAATTAACGATTGTTCCGTAATTTCCTATTATCTTTGATTTAACCATTTGAATAGCTATGAAAACGATAATTTTCCCTACTGACTTCTCTGAAAACGCTGAAAATGCGATGAATTTTGCCATTGAATTGGCCAACCGCAATGGAGCACATTTGATTTTGTTAAACTCCTACGAATTACCATATGCCGATACCGTGATGACTACTTCGCTGATTGAGGTAATGCGCAAAAATTCGGAAGAGCAACTCGAAGAGCTCAAAAACGATATTCACAAGCGTTTTCCAGACTTAGATATTACGTACCACTCGAGCATGAATAACCCTATTCGCGCCATTAAAAACCATGCGCGAAAATACAACGCTGACCTGGTCGTTATGGGGACGAAAGGTGCAAGTGGAATTCAAGAGGTTTTGATCGGAAGTACGACAGCCTCGGTATTAAGTGGAAACGTTTGTCCGGTGCTTGCCATTCCACATAAGGCACATTTGAAAGAGATGAACAAGGCGATTTTCTTTGTCGATGGACGCGTTGAGAAAAGCGATAAAGAAGCACTTGAGTTTCTTTCTGAGTTTATCCGATTGGTCAATGCGAAATTGGAAATCATTCATGTATACGACAAAGAAGGTGGCGATATCGAAGAGCCTTCAATTTTGAAGGAAGGTTTGAAGGTGGATTACATGTTTGCCAATATCAAAGCGGATGATATTGAGGAAGGCATGTCGCAATACATGAGCGAAAGCAATGGCGATTTAGCAATAATGATCAAACGCAAATACACATTTATCGAGCGCCTTTTCCACAAGAGTCAGACGACATCTATGGCCTATCACTCAAGGGTACCCATGTTGGCGATCCAAGAATTGTAAGCCTCATAATTGCATAAAAAAAGCCGTCCCAAGACATACTGTGGACGGCTTTTTAGTTTATTCGTATTGTACCTTATAGGTCCAACTCTTCTTTTCCCTTGTAAAATGCATATTGCAAGAACTTGAAGGAATCCCGTGGAACTACATTGATCCACTTGTTGTATTTCATGTACCATTTATTGCGTGGCGATTTCAACCCTTTGGTCAAGTAGGCGGCAATAAAGGGGTGCAAATGCAAATTAATCTTTCCGCTTATTCCCTTTTCCTTGATCAATTGAATTTTCGACTCGATCTGATCAACGATCAGGATCGGAGCCTCTACTTCGCCCGTACCATCGGGGTTCTCCTCCCGTGTTTTGATATTCAACTCAGGACGCACGCGCTGACGAGTGATCTCCACCAAACCGAACTTACTCGGAGGTAAAATCTTGTGCTTCGCCCGATCCTCCTTCATTTCGTCCCTTAACGCTTCGTAGAGTTTCTTGCGATTCTCGCGGCGCTGCATATCAATGAAATCCACAACCACAATTCCTCCCATATCGCGAAGTCGAAGTTGGCGCGCGATTTCTTTGGCCGCTACAAGGTTCACTTCAACGGCATTATCCTCTTGGCTATTGTCCTTATTCGTTCGATTTCCACTATTGACATCGATGACGTGACAAGCCTCGGTGTGCTCCACAATCAAATACGCCCCTTTGCTCATGCTTACGCTTCGGCCAAAAGAACTTTTAATCTGACGTTCGATACCGTACTGTTCAAATAGAGGTAGTTTTCCGTTGTGAAGCTTTAAAATATCTTCTTTACCCGGCGCAATGCTCTGAATGTAATTCTTTAGATCTTCAAACAACTGTTCGTCATCCACCACAATACTGTTGAACGACTCATTCATCATATCTCGCAATACCGCACTCGCACGATCCAACTCTTCAAGAACTCGCATCGGCGGTTTTTTGCGTACCGCATTGCGGGTCATTTTCTTCCATTTGCTGACCAAATTGTTTAGATCACCGTGTAGTTCAGCCACTTTGCGATCTTGTGCTACTGTACGAACAATAACACCAAATCCCTGCGGGCGAATACTTTCGATCAATCGACGTAGCCTTTCTTTTTCCGCTTTGTCGCGAATCTTTGACGACATCGAAATGCGGTTGGAAAAAGGAATCAAAACCAAATACCGACCAGCGATACTCAATTCACTGCTCAAGCGCGGACCTTTGGTGGAAATCGGTTCTTTGGCAATTTGCACCAGTACTTCCATCCCTGATTTCAGCACCTGATCAATCTTGCCGTGCTTATCGATATCCTTTTCGAGATCAAAATCAGCCAATTCCCAGCCTTGCTTGCCGGTCTTTGCTTTTTTTAGAAATTTCTTGAGACTGTTGAGTTGTGGTCCGAGGTCGTGGTAGTGCAGGAAAGCATCTTTTTCATAGCCAACGTCGACAAATGCCGCGTTTAGTCCTGTTACCAGTCGTTTTACCCGTCCGAGATAAACATCTCCGACATTCCATTCCTGATCGAATGGCTCTTTGTGTAGTTCAAGGAGTCTACCTTCCTTGAGTAGCGCGATCGAGACTAATTTCTCGTCCGAACTAATGATTAAATCTGTCTGCACCGTACGTTAATTTTTTGTCAATGGCATGCCAAGCCAATTAGCCTTGATAAGACTATGGATAAACGTGACGGACGGAGGGAAGTAAGGATAAAAGGGCTTGGGGACATGCGATTAGCACATCCCCAAACTCAATTTATTTTTTCTTATGACGGTTTTTTCTCAAACGCTTTTTACGCTTGTGCGTAGCCATCTTATGTCTTTTTCTCTTCTTACCGCTTGGCATGGTATTCTAATTTAAATGAAACAATAATTATTTTATCGATTCCAACATTTCCTCTGCATGCGCAATAGCTTGCTCATCTTCGGAAAGTGAAATAAACTTTTCCAAATTTTTCTTTGCGTTCTCGAAATCGCCGAGTGACATGTACGACTCACCTAACCAACGGTAAGCATCTATGGCATTCGGATCGAGTTCGATTACCTTTTGAAAACGACTCACAGCCTTGTCAAACTGACCCGACTGTATCGAAAACATTCCCAGATAGAATTGAGGTCGGGGATCGTTGGGATGGCTTTCGGCCAAATCACGAATGGCCATAATTCCTTCCATCGGAGCACCCGAGTTGATCTTTTCTACTGCTGCTTGAATCGCCGCATCGATATCTTCGTGGTCATGAGTTTCTTCGGTTGTCAATTCAACATCCTCATCTGGAGCAATCGCCGTTCTCGGCGACAAACTCAACACCACTACCAATCCAACGGCAACAGCAATAGCAATTAAAGGACCAACCTTATTCCGCATCTACATTATTTTTAACTCCTTCAACAAATGTCTTTGAAGGCTTGAATGCTGGGATATTATGCGCAGGAATGCGAATCGTTGTATTTTTTGAAATATTGCGACCCGTTTTTTCGGCGCGACGCTTGATAATAAAACTTCCGAATCCTCGTAGATATACGTTTTCTCCTTGTTCCAAAGAAAATTTCACTTCATTCATGAAGGCTTCAACAGCAGCTTGAACCTCATTCTTCTCTAACCCTGTTTTATCAGATATATTCGCTACAATATCAGCTTTTGTCATTTTATATAGCTTTAAAATTATTTTCTGCGTACTGAACTATGTCAAGAACGACAACATCCTAAATTTGTTTCCTATACAAACGCAGCTTTCGACACGCTTGCCGTCCCTTTCGAAACGGGCGTGCAAATATACGACAATTTTAAACTTCTGAAAAAGAAGTGTTAAGTGTAATTTTGTAAAAATCAAAGGTTCGCAATATGGCAGTGCATCAATTCGCAGAAAAACTGATACAATGGTACCGCACCAACCAACGCGAGTTGCCCTGGAGACAAACGGCTGACCCCTATGCGATATGGCTTTCCGAAACCATTCTCCAACAAACGCGTGTCGCCCAAGGCCTGCCCTATTACGAGAAGTTTCTTTTTCACTATCCGAACTTAAAAACACTTGCTCAAGCCGAAGATGATCATGTAATGAAGCTCTGGCAAGGACTTGGATATTACAGCCGAGCCCGAAATATGTTGGCTACAGCGCGATATATCCAGAACGAGTTGAAGGGAGAATGGCCAACCACTTCACGCGAACTGCAAAAATTAAAAGGTATTGGACCGTATACCTCTGCCGCAATTGCATCTTTCGCTTTTGGAGAAAGCGTACCGGTGTTGGACGGAAATGTTTATCGCGTGGTGAGTCGATATCTCGATATCGAATCGGACATCGCCCAAGCCCGAGGCAAAAAAGACATTAACGAGGGTTTGAAAGCAATTTTCGACCCGAGCCACGCAGCTGAGTTTAACCAAGCAATTATGGATCTGGGCGCGACAGTATGTACTCCAAAAAATCCCACTTGTGAGGAATGTCCTGTCGCCGATTCATGCAGTGCACTTCGGTCCAATACGGTTGCTCAACGACCCGTAAAAACAAAAAAAACCAAGGTGACTAATCGTTATCTCGAAATTTTCATCATCCAACAAGACGGTAAAGTGGGCTTTTTGCAACGTCCTAAAACGGGCGTTTGGAGTAACCTGTGGACATTTCCGTTTCTGGAGTTTGAATCGAAGATGACACTACGAGAGGTCCTTGAAACAAGTGATTTTTCGAAGTTAACGGGCGGCTTTCCCTTTACGGTAAAAAGAAATTACAATGCGGGAGTCCACTTACTTTCACATCGAAAACTGCATTTGAATTATTGGGAAATAGAACTGCAATCCGGCGCCTCGGAAAACGATCTTCCGTATGCCATGATTAGTTGGGATGAACTTCATACCTTTGCCGTGCCCAAACCCATTGAGATATTCCTCAAAAAGCGAGGCATTTAGATGGTGTTTTTAAATGGGTTTATTAAATTTGAAAGAAAACAGAACGCATGGCCGGATCGGTAAATAAAGTAATCTTGATTGGAAACCTCGGAGCAGACCCAGAGGTGAAAGTTTTTGACGATGGCAACAAGCTGGCTCGCATTAGCATTGCTACCAACGAAAGTTACAAAAACCGAAACGGCGAAATGGTCGATAACACCGAATGGCACAATGTCATCTTGCGAAGAGGATTGGCCGGCGTGGCTGAGCAATATCTCAAGCGCGGTGATAAGGTGTACGTAGAAGGGAAACTCACCACCCGAAAATGGACCGACAAAGACGGAAGAGACCAGTACACGACTGAGATTGTCGTTCGCGACATGGTTATGCTCGGCGCTAAAACCGGCTCAGAGGGAGGCGGAATGCAATCGGGCGGCTACTCGGGATCGTCAAATATGAACACCCAAAATCCTGGAACGAACGCTCCATCTCAGGCTTCTCAAAACCAGGGAGGCGCTGCTCCATCGGCAGCAGATGAAGACGATTTGCCGTTCTAACCAATGTTCAACCAAACTAACCCGAATTGGACCCAGACCCCTATCAGAGTAGCATCTTTCTTTTACAAATCACTGAATCCGGCGGATTCAACTACCCTGTACTAATTAACGCAGTCACACTGGTTGTGCTATTGCTCGCATCCGCTTTTATATCGGGTAGCGAGGTGGCCTTTTTCTCGCTCACGCCATCCGATTTACAAAATCTTAACGACGATAAGTCGAATGGTGGCGACAACGTGACGCAGCTCATTGAAAAGCCCCGTAAACTGCTGGCTACAATTCTTATTGGCAATAATTTTGTAAACATTGCCATCGTCTTGCTTTCGACGATTTTATCCAGCCAACTATTTGATTTTTCAGACAACCCGCTCATGGGCTTTTTGCTCAACGTAGTAGGTATCACTTTTTTGCTCCTACTCTTTGGCGAAGTATTGCCCAAGGTATATGCCAGTCGGAATGCGCTGAAATTCAGCATGCGTATGGCCATGCCGATTTCTATCATGGAGAAGCTATTCAACCCGCTGAGTGAGCTTTTGATGCAAACAACAAAAATCGTAGAGAAAAGACTCAAAAAGAAAACGACGAACATCAGTGTAGAAGATCTTTCTACCGCTCTGGACATTACCGAAAACGAGGAGGAAAAACATCGAGATAAAAAGATTCTTAAGCGAATCATTAATTTTGGAAATACCGAGGTCACGCAAATCATGAAACCTCGTGTAGACGTCATGGCACTCGAAATCGAGCAGCCCTTTTCCGAAGTACTAAAACTTATTCTGGATAACGGCTACAGCCGAATTCCAGTGTACCGCGAGAACTTCGACCAAGTGGCTGGATTGCTTTATATCAAAGACCTCATCCCTCATCTCGAAGAAGGAGACGACTTCAAATGGCAGGATTTGATTCGTCCTGCGTTTTTCGTTCCAGAAAGCAAAAAACTCGATGATTTGCTTCGCGAATTTCAGATCAAGAAGGTACATATGGCGATTGTTGTTGACGAATATGGCGGCGCATCGGGTATTGTTACGATGGAAGATGTTTTGGAAGAAATCCTGGGCGATATCTCGGATGAATTCGACGACGAGGATGTGATCTACAGCAAGCTCGATGATAACAACTACGTATTCGAGGGAAAAATATTGCTGAAGGATTTTTATCGAATCATCAATATTGAAGGTGAAGAATTTGAAATAAAGAAAGGCGAAGCAGAAACGCTTGCGGGATTCGTGTTGGAGATATCTGGACGGATCCCCAATAAAAACGATAAAATACAGTTTGCCAATTACACAATCACTGTAGAAAGCGTCGACAAACGCAGAATAAAACGAATAAAGGTCACCATTGAGAAGAATCCTATTTTACCTACTGATCAGCTCAGCGATTAGCGTGAGTTTTACGGCGTGTAATGGGGGTGACCCCACGCCTAAACCGTATGGCTATTTTCATATCGAAATTCCCAATCCGGAATACCGATCGCTACCGGATGACTTTATTTACGATTTTGAATTTTCTCAGTACGCTCAAGTACAAAAAAGAGAAGAGGACAACTGGATCAACATTATCTATCCGCGTTTCGACGCCAGTATTCACCTGACCTATAAGCCCCTTGAAAAAGGCATAACAACACTGAGCGAAGAGTCCAGAGGATTGGCTTTTGTTCATACAGATCGCGCGGATGGGATAAGAGAAAGCGTCTTTCACGACGATGACAATAGGGTTCACGGCATTTTGTACGTCATTGATGGAAATGCAGCGAGCAACCTACAGTTTTACATGACCGATAGCGTGAATCATTTTCTACGAGGTGCACTTTACTTCAATTCTGCTCCAAACTTCGATAGCATTCAGCCGGTAAGGGAAATGATTGAACGAGATGTCGTTCACCTCATCGAATCGCTGGAGTGGCGCGAGACACCTTAGCACGTAGGACGGTATAAAAGACCACACCAAAACTTACAATTGAAAACAGCAAATGGGCTGGCTGCATGGCTTTGGGCATTCCGGCGTAGGTAAGAATAATTCCCGTCACCGCCTCGAGTACAATCAGACCGACAAACAAGTCAATTTCCACAACGGACTGAATCAGCTTTCGATTCATCCAGAACATCACCGCGGCCATCAAGACCAATGAAATGGCGTAAGACCGATGAATTTTAAAAATTACCGGCAACTGCTCAATCCAACTGGACCTTCCGGCCTCTCCTGTGATTCTTGCAATTGCATCTATTTCTTCCCGTACTTGAGTTCCAAGGATAATTTGGACAAACAACAAAAAGGCCGAAGCAATCAAAAGGCGATTCAGCCATTTGCTCACTTCCACCGGGGATCGATCGAGTTTTTTCAATCGGGCGAGATAAAATACGAGCAAAACAACCAAAATTAAAGCACCGAGCATATGTATGGTGATTTGATTGGGAATCAGATTTCCATCTACCACTACTTTTCCCAACCACGCCTCGAAACCCAACATAAATAGCGTTGCTGCTCCCAAAACAGGATATATCCAACTGCGCCGAATGAGTGTAAAACTGGCAAAGAACAAGAGCAAAACTGGAATTCCAGTCAACGCTCCAATCAATCGATTGATGTACTCCGTCCAGGTGTGAAAAGGATTAAAAATGGCGTAATCGTGCTTGGTATAAGCCGCCCAATTGGTGGCATTGTACTCCTTTCCACTTATAAAATCCCGATTGGCGACAACCAGGGCTTCTTCTACAATTATAATCTGCCCCTTGAAATACTCATGATCTTCCTTCCACTCCAATTGACTGTGTTCGGTCGGTGGAATCAAATAGCCGAAACACTTCGGCCAGTCGGGACAACCCATTCCAGAGCCCGTCATCCGGACTACCGAGCCAGCAATAACCACCAAATAAACCATGATGAGGCTTATGCGAACCAACCGTTTAATAAAGCGAATATTCATGAATCATCGTGTTTTGATCCAGAACTACTACTTTGTTATGTCAAATAGCAGTTCCTCTGGAGGCAAATTTAGCGTATCCCTTTGAACTATGTTCTACATCTTACGATAATGAAACCTCTGATTCATCCCTTTTTGTTCATCCCGTGACATCGAATTCAGGAATACCTCTTTGAAACAAAGGTTAAATCTTATATTTATCGAAGAAGAATTTACTCAACTATACACCATGTCCACATTCATCGATCGCGTAGCTGACGAATATATCCAACGCATTGAATCGGCGCCTAAAACCGAAATTATTTTTCCGACACGACGGGCCGCACTTTACCTTCACCAATCGTTGAGCAAACGGATCAATCAACCCATTTGGACTCCTCAAACTACTACACTGGATCAGTTTGTAAAGCGGGAAATGAACACGCAGTTTCTGGAACCGCTCGAAGGGTTGTTCGAACTCCATCGCATTTTCGATTCGGTGAGCAAAGATGAAATCAGTTTTGACCGTTTCAGCAAATGGGGGCGTATGATGCTCAATGATTTTAGTGAAATTGATCGGTACCTGGTGGATCCAAAAGCTTTTTTCAACCACCTCGAGGCGTATAAGAAACTCGATGAATGGATGGAAAATAGCTATCACCAAGACGATAAGCTTCCCACTGCGTTCATTGAATTCTGGCGGGACATGGGCCAAACGTACTCTCTTTTTCGCGACTGGTGCGAAACAAACAACCGGTTTCCTCAAGGAATGGCCTTTCGAATATTGATTGAAAACCTCGATGAATATATCGAGCGATGGGAAAGTGAAAATCGCTATCTGATTATCGCCGGATTTAACGCCGTTTCGAAAAGTGAGGAAAAACTGTTTAGAACACTTCTGGACCGACAGATGGCTACTATTCTTTGGGATTACGACACGTATTACTTGGACAATGAAATTCATGAAGCTGGTCATTTCGGTCGACAAATTCGCCGTTGGCCCCAGTACGGTCGACAAGCCTTTGAACCGAACATGACGGATCTATTTCGGAATTCGAATAAAAAAATCACCCTTCACGCCGTACCCGGTAATATCGCCCAAGCGAAACACGCTACCCAATTGCTAGATCGCGTTGAATCACCGAATGATACTGCTCTAATTCTGGCCGATGAATCTCTGCTGGTTCCAGTTTTAATGAATTTACCCGAGCAATTGGATAAGGTCAATGTTACGATGGGTTACCCGGTATCGCATTCAGCATCGAGCGACTTTATCCAACAGTGGATGAATCTTTTGGTCGGTTCGCACCACGTCACGAAAAAGGGAGCGAAAAGCCGCGTATACTATCACGTTCATGTGCGCGAAGTCCTGAACTCTCCCGTTCTGAAGTACGCGGGTATTCCCATCGAGGAGATACATCGCGTAATGGCCAAGCGAAACCGCATGGTCGTCAGCAATGCCTTCATACGATCAATCGTATCCGAAGAGCAACTTGAAATTATAGACTTGATTTTTTGGGAATCGGGAGAAGTCACGGCGCAACGTTGGATTGAATCCGTAAAAAAACTTATACAACTCATTCGAAGCCATTACCGCGAATGGAATCACGCAGATTTTTGGTCCACTGAACTGGAGTTTCTCTATCAACACTGGACTTTTGTCAATCGTTTTGAAGAACTGCTTTCGCACTACGGAAATCAGCTTTCTGACTTTACGTTGTTTCGGAAATTTTACAACCAGCAGGTTCAAAATGAAACCACTGACTTTTTTGGAGAACCCCTTTCTGGGCTTCAAGTGATGGGTTTGCTCGAGGCTCGGGCGCTTGATTTCAAGCACGTCATCATCACCTCTATGAACGAAGGTGCACTGCCCAAGAACAGCAAAAACAACAGCTTGATTCCCTATGACATCAAAAAAGCCTACGAACTCCCGACCTTTGCGGAACGTGACGCCGTTTTTGCACATCACTTCTACCGGGCAATAACTCGCGCAGAAAAAGTCGACCTCATCTACAATGCCTCTGAAGGCCAAAATACCGGTGAGCTAAGTCGATTTGTACACCAGCTGAAATACGAATGGAATGGGGATTTCACCGAAAAGTGGATACAGAGCCCGGAAGCCATTCTCGAGCGAGATACTTTTGAAATTCCCAAAACGGATTGGGTCGTGGAGCGACTGAATAATTGGGCCAAAAATCCAAATAAAGGAATTTCTGTTTCGGCCATTCAAACCTACCTGTTAAATCCGCTGGAATTTTTCAATCGGTACGTTTTGGGAATTGGCGAAGAATCGGAAGTTGAGGAGGATATTGAGAGTAAAACGATTGGTGACATCGTACACAATACACTCGAAAAGGTTTACGAAGACTATAACGACCAAAAACTCAATCGAGAAAATCTCCGGCACATCGAAAAGAAATTTCCATCGGAGATGGATTCGCAGTTTGCAAAAAAGGAGTATCACCCCGGAGATTTGGAGGGAAAGAATTATTTGATTTACGAGGTATCAAAACAGTATATCAAGAATCAAATTCACTCCGACCTTGAGACCATTCAAGAAGCTGAATTGGTTTATCGGCAGGGCGAGAAAGAATTGCGCTCCCCTTGGCACAGCTCAACGGGCCAAACCTACTATTTACAGGGCAAAGTAGACCGTATCGACATGCTCAATGGCACCACAAGAATACTCGACTACAAAACCGGGCATATCCATTTGAATAAAAAAATCAGTACAGAGCTTTTTGTGGATTTGAAAACTAAATTTGAGATTCAACTCCTGTGGTACGCGCATTTATATCTTCAAGAAAATACAGGGATTTCCGTAGAAGATATCGTAGTTGGATTGGTCAGCCTACGCGATAATGCAGCGATTCATTTTGTCCCTATTTCCACCGAAGAGTTGCTGCGTTTTCGGGAGCAGTTGAATTCGATAATCGAGGAAATAATGGATCCTCGCATCCCATTCCGATTAAACCGACAGGCCGAGTTTTTCAATACGGTAGGCGAATAAAACCGGAATCAAATAAAATTACCGAGCATGCTCGAATTTTGATAAATTGCCCGTGAAAAAGCAAGCACCATGAGTCAGGCGGAAGATTTCGAAAACAAAATAGAGTTACTTAAAGACAAGTACCAACGCATTGGTCAGGATATGAACTCCTACCTCGATGGTTTGCTATACGCAAATCCGCTTCACTATTGGGAGTACATCAAGGTCGACACCTTGTTGAGTTTGCAGGAACCGAGGACTGATTTTCCGGATGAGATGATCTTCATTATGTATCATCAGATTACCGAACTGTATTTCAAATTATCGCTACACGAGCTGCGCCAGATTGCCTATAACGGAAAGAACATCAGCGAAAGCGGACAAGATTTGGGATGGAGAGATCAACTCAACGCCCAATACCTTACCGACCGCTTGCGCAGAGTGAATAAATATTTTGAGGCCCTGACCAAGAGTTTTGACATCATGGTGCACGGCATGGAACGCGAACAGTTTTTGAAATTCCGAATGAGCCTATTGCCCGCAAGTGGATTTCAGTCCGCACAGTATCGCATGATTGAAATCTGTTGCACCGACCTAGAGAATATCGTTTTCCATGAGTTGCGTGACCAAATGAGTGAATCCACTGTAGAAGAAAAGGTGGAAAACCTGTACTGGAAACGAGGAGCCACAGAAGCAGAAACAGGAGCCAAAACGTTGACGTTGAAGAACTTTGAAAAAAAGTACACGGATACGCTTACGGACCTGGCTAAGGAAATGGAGTCGCGGAATATTTGGAAAAAATACAGCTCACTGAGCAGCGAAGAACAAAACAACCCAGAGCTTCTGGAGCAAATGCGCTGGCTCGACACCAACGTCAACATCAATTGGCCTTTGGTGCACTACAAGTCCGCTGTTCGATACCTTGCAGAAAAAGACGACGACACGCCTGCAACGGGCGGAACAAATTGGCAAAAGTATCTTCCACCTCGTTTTCAGAAGAGAATATTTTTCCCCCAACTCTGGTCAGAAAATGAAAAAAGTGAATGGGGCAAGAAATGGGTTGAATCGGTTTTAGCACAACCCTAACTTATGTATTCAACTACGTAGAATACCGTAAACTCCTTTTTATTTCTAATAGTAGACTACCGCACACATCAAAATATTTATATTTTTGAGAAGAAGGATGATGGTTTTCAATCACTTAAACCATTGTCCCAAAACCAAACTATAACCAAAAACCGTGTATCATGGGTAACTTTTTCAAGAACCGTGGGTTTTGGGGAATTCTGCTACTGATTGGGATGGGTGCCGTGCTTTCGGTGTTCATGAAAGATCAGGTCTACGAATTTTCTGGCAACACCCATCTGATTTTTTCGTTCGTCTTCAGTATTATTCCCGGCCTTTTGTGGCTCTGGTTTTTTTACCTTCAAGACAAGTACGAGCGTGAACCGCATCACTTTTTACTCGGCGTCTTCGTCATCTCCATGTTGTTGGCCTACAGTGTGGCTCTGCCATTGGAGAACTTTTTCCGGGACGCTCACGAAATCACTACCCGAAGTCCAATGGTCGAGTTTTTATGGTCCGTCCTGGTCTTCGCTACCATTCAAGAGGTCGTTAAATTTATCGCCGTTCGCTACAGCATTTATCGCAGCGAGGAATTCAATGAACCCGCTGATGGGGTGATTTATTCGATTGCCGCTGGTTTGGGATTTGCGGCGACCTACAACATCGTCTACTTAAATTCACTGGACGCGATCAACTTCGGGGTTGTTCCCGTGCGTATCATTGAGTTTTATTTGGTAAGCGCTGTAACCACTGGAATCATGGGCTATTTCATTGGAAAGGCAAAATTCGAAAAAAGCGGATCTGAATTGAAAATGTTGGTCGGTTTTATATTAGCCGTACTGTTGAATGGAACCTACAATTACATTCAAGCCAACATTCAAGGATTTGAGTTCAACATATGGAATAGCTTGGTTATCTCTGCTGTATTTACCATCGTTGTTTACAGCATTATGTACGCCTTGTTACACCGTTCAGTAGAATCATCACCCTTTAAAAAATCTTAATCATGGAAAATAAGAAAACAGGATGGTTCTCCATTGTTCCAATTGTAGCGATCATATTCGTTTTCATTGGCTGGAACATGCATGGAAATACAGCGGGAACCGAAAAAGTATTTGAATCGGATGATATCAACATCACTTTTGACTATTCAAGAGAGTGGATCAAATCGGATGATGCAGGTGTAGGAACCTCTTTGATTCGATTGGATAACCCTCAACAAAAGGTCCACATCACCAAGTTGAGAAAACCAATGGTAGGTATGAGTTTGGCGCAAAACTCATACAATTCCAACATCTACATGAATTACGAGAAAACGCGTGAGGATAAGATGGAAATTGCTGGTGCAAACGCACTTCGCATCGACTTCAAGTACGATGTAGTCGATCGCGATGGGAATCGAATGGAAAGAAGTGCTTCCGAAGTTGTGGTCGATCTGGGAACGTACGTCGCGGTTATCACCTACTCGTCGCCCGTTGATCGGTACAAAAGCGGACTAGCAAACTTTGAAGCTATTGTTGAATCCATTGAAATCCAGTAATCATGAAAGCATTGAAAACTAAATTTTATCACATTCTTTCGCTCGGATTCGTTGCATTCGCAATGCTTTTGAGCAGTCCGAGCTTTGGACAGCTCGACGGAAAAGAAATCTCTCAAAAATATTCAGGAGCCGTTGTTAAAATCTTGCTTTGGGATCCAGTACTCGACCAGTTATTGGTCGATGCGGGTGAAAAAGCGGGAGGAGGTTACCTCGGGCGCGGTAGCGGTTTTATCGTATCTCCAGATGGATATATCATGACCAATGAGCACGTTGTGGCCGATTGCGTCTATGGATATGTCTATGGAAAATTCGTTGAAAATGGCGAAGTAAAAGATTGGATTATGAAGACCTACTACAAGGGGTTGGAAAATGCATCTACAACAAAAGCCATTTACTATTCTGGCCGTCCCCTACCCATTATTCAAATTTATACGGGCAAAGGGCCAAACGACTACGAATTGTATCTCGCAGAGGTCAAAAGTATGGGAACAACCTATGACGGTGCCCTTTTAAAAATCACTCATGATATTAACGGTGATCCGGTGAGTGGAAAATCTTTTCCTACCGTTCCGATCGGAAATTCAGATAACACCATACAAGGTGAAGATATTTGCATCTACGGTTATCCCGCTCAATACCAAGGGGACATGAGCATTGCAATGCGGGATATGAGTACCATGACATTCGGAAAACACAGCGGTTTGGATTATGTGTTTAACGAAGACTTTGGAATGATCAAGACCGATGCCGATATCAATCCCGGAAATAGTGGGGGACCTGCCTTTGGCGAAAACATGAAAGTAATAGGGATCGCCTCTGCTCATGGTATTCAGACTCATATTGGGTTACTCGGTGGAATCAACGGGATGTATCATATCGTGGAACCCGTACCTGACGCCTATGGCAAACTAACACGTCTGGGGCTTTCTGAGCCCGATTACTCTGGCCGAAAGCAAGTGGTTATGGGTTCAGACAAGCCAACCTTACCGGACCCCTTCGATGAAGACAGCAAGAAACCTTCAGGTATGATTGCCGTTTCGGGTACTGTAAAAAGTGCCGATACGGGATCGCCAATCAAGGATGCGGTAGTGGGACTTCTCGCCCTTGAAGGCGGTGAATACGTCGTTGTTTCCTATGCCCAAACTGACGCTTCTGGAGCATTTGTTATGGACCCTCCAGTTGCTCCAGGTAAATATGTCTTTGGCGCTATCGCAGATGGATATGAAGATTTAGAAGCCGAAGTAGATATTTCAGACAGCAACAAAAACTTTTCTGTGACACTCGCCAAGAGCAGATAATCTGTCTTTTTGTTATTTGAAAAAGGGAAATCGGGAGGTTTCCCTTTTTTTTTTACCGCTTCAAAAACCTCTGCCCGGTCTCACCTTCGCATTGCTTCGGTAGAGTGAGACTCACCTTCTCATTGCCTCGGTGGAGTAAAACCAGCACCCTTGCCTCTGCGTAGCTACGGCGAAGCAAGGCGCAGGCCCCAGTTTCAAGTTAAGGATTGTAAGAAGAATTAGTCGGTAAATAATTACTTACTACCAGATAATTGATCCAATCCCGAACGCATCGTTACATCCGTATTTTAACTCCAAGTTGTTTATAAAGAATTCTTTTTGACCGAGGAATGCGTTAAAGAAAATCTAAATTGGCATAAAATAAATCTGCCAAAGTAAAATTCGATGGCTATTTTTGCAGTTATGGAAAGGACAAAAAGGGCTGGAATGGGAAAAATAGGAGTTTACCTCGTCGGAATTGCACTCATCTTCGCAGGATGTGATTCCATTAAAAAAACCAATAACGAAAATGATGGTACCGATACGGTGGTTCAGAAAGAGGTTATCCTCGAGTACGGTCTACCTGTGGATTCGTTTGAAGTAGTGAAAGGGAAAATTCAGCCGGGTGAAAATCTAAGTACATTGCTTTTACCTTACGGTGTGGGCTACCCAACCATTGACAAAATTGCTCGTGAGTACCGCGAAATTTTCGATGTTCGCCGAATAGCTGCCGATAAAAACTATACCGTATTTTGCACTACCGATAGTACTAAAAATGCAAAATGCTTTGTATACGAGTTGAACCCTTATCAATACGTGGTGATCGATTTACGAGATAGCGTCAATGTATACCGCGGAGAAAAGCCGGTTGAAATCGTCGAGCGCGAGGCCAGTGGAATCATCGAGTCGAGTTTGTGGAACGCCATGGTCGCACAAGACCTCAGTCCGGCATTGATCATGGACCTATCCTCTATCTATGCCTGGTCGATTGACTTTTTCCACTTGAAAGATGGCGATAAGTTTAAAATCATCTTTGAAGAAAAATTGGTTGATGGTGAATTCATCGGTATTGGTCGTGTAAAAGCGGTACAATTCCATCACAACGGAGGAGATAATTACGCTTTCTATTTTGAAGAAGAAGAGAATTACGGCGATTATTTCGACGAGGAAGGGAACAACTTACGTCGAGCCTTTTTGCGCGCTCCCTTGGAATATGGTCGTATTTCATCACGGTATACCAAAAAACGTTTTCATCCCGTCTTGAAGCGTTGGAAAGCCCACTTGGGGACCGATTACGCCGCCCCACACGGAACACCCATTTTGAGCACGGCCGATGGAGAAGTTATTGCGGCAAGCTATACCAGCGGAAATGGAAATTACATCAAGGTGAGACACAACTCAACTTATACTACGCAGTACTTGCACATGAGCAAATTTGCCAGTGGCATGAAAGTGGGCAAGCGTGTACGCCAAGGTGATGTGATTGGTTACGTCGGAAGTACAGGCCTGGCAACTGGCCCACACGTATGTTATCGTTTTTGGAAAAATGGCGTTCAGGTGGATCCATTGGGAGAAAAACTTCCGCCAAGTCAACCGGTGAAAGACGAAAATCGATCGCGATACGACGAATTACTCGCTCAAATGAAACCTCGGCTGGATGCGATTCCATACCCCGAATTATCCGAACAGGAAACCAGCGAAGAATCGGAATCGATTGCCATGCTCAAGTAAAACATCAGCGCAATTGTTTCAGCGCATCTTCGACCTTTTCCACGGGCAGTTGACAACTTTTGTTCTGACAGATGTAAATCCGTGTTTCGCCTTCATTCCAGCGCTCGGCCAATAAAGGCAATTCGGAGGGTTCGTCAGCACACGCATAGATGGCATGGGGTAAGTACTGCTGTTGCAACTTACTTTTTTTGGCAAAGGCCTCCTCTCCCGAAATGGCAATCTCATAAAAATCTCCCGCCATAAATTGGTACAGCATGGCCCACCTTCCGTAGCTCGTAATATATTCCGAGGTCATTTTTTCCATATTCCAGACCATCTTTTGCGCCGTGCGCTCGTATCCCGAATTATCAAAATACCTTGCTAAACGAAAAAGATTCCAAGCCATGGTGGAATTGGCAGAGGGAATAACGTTGTCCTCTGTTTCAATACTTCTCGATATCAACTTTGAAGATTGGTTCGACGTCATGTAGAACATATCACTTCGGTAGTCGCTGAAATGATCAAAAACGAATCGCGTCATGTGATTGGCACGATGCAACCACGAATCGTCGCCAGAGATTTCATACAATCGAATTGCGGCGTCGATGTAGAAAACGTAATCCTCAAGATATCCCTCGATTCGCGCTTCTCCTCGTGAAAAAGTCCGGAACAATCCGCCATCGCTCATCACCAAATTTGCAGTTATAAACTCCATTAGATCAAGAGCAGCAATCATATAACTCATTTTTCCTGTAGCGGCATAGGCATCGCAATATCCCGTCACAAGCAAGGCATTCCAGGCGGTTAGCACTTTGTCGTCCACTCCAGGCGCAACGCGTTTTGAGCGAGCGTCCAAAAGAGTCTTTTGCCAGGATGAAATCGATGTATTGAGTTGCTCCAGTGATAAGTTGTGTTTTGTTGCAAACCCCTCCTTGGTCTGTAATGCTTGAAGAACAAAACTTCCTTCCCACTCCGTTCCGGGTTGAATCCCATACCAGTCTGAAAACAAAGACCAATCTTTATCCGAAATCAAGCTTTTTAGTTCGTCTTCACTCCAAACATAGAATTTCCCTTCTTCGCCTTCTGTATCCGCATCTAGCGCACTGTAATATCCTCCTTCATCACTCCTCATTTCACGCTGCAGCCAGTCGTGTGTTTGGGCTAGGACCTCGGCGTATCTCTCATGCCCGAATCGTTGGTAGGTGTGGGCGTAGAAGCTGAGAAGTTGCGCATTGTCGTACAGCATTTTTTCAAAATGTGGAACCTTCCAATCCGGATCCGTACTGTACCGCGCAAATCCTCCTCCAATTTGATCGTAAATACCTCCTTGCAACATCCGATCTGCCGTTGTTTTTACTTGATCGAGCAATTTTTTGTCATCGTTCAAATGGCCATACGCCAAAAGAAACTCAAAAGCGACAGGAATTGGAAACTTCGGCGCGCGATTATGACCTCCCTTTTCGTAATCGAGATAGCCTTTCCATTTCTCTACTCGTTGTTTGAGGGTATCGCAAGAGAAGTCTATTTCCGAGGTATTGGGTATAATGGAATCCAGCTTCTGAATGCCTCCGGTGAGGTTTTCGGCGTATTCAATAACTTTTTCGCGTTCGGTTTCATACATCTCGGCGAGCATTTTCAGACTCTCCATCCACCGATCGCTGGGAAAATAGGTACCTCCCCAAATCGGGCGACCATCGGGCAAAGCCACGCAATTGAGCGGCCAACCGCCACGACCCGACATCAATTGAACGGCATTCATGTAGATATGATCGATGTCTGGCCGCTCCTCTCGATCTACTTTGATGGAAACGAAATGTTCATTCATCAGCTGAGCAACGGTATCGTTCTCAAAACTTTCATGCTCCATGACGTGGCACCAATGACAAGAGCTGTATCCGACAGAAATAATCAACAATTTATCTTCTTTTTGAGCTTTCTCAAGCGCCTCATCACTCCAGGGATACCAGTCCACCGGGTTGTGGGCATGCTGTAAAAGGTATGGACTCGTTTCGTCGATTAAACGGTTGGTATGTTGTTCTTTGTTTTTCATGGATGATTGGCATGCCGACAATAGCCCTACGGCTATTATCGCGATGGTTATTTTAATGCTGTGACCGAACATGTTCAAAGTAACAACTTATTTGAGATTCTGTTTGAAGGAAAGGTCACAGAAAAGACAAGAGGACAAAAGGAGTTATTCCAAAACGGTAATATGTCCTGTCTCCTCAAGAGTTAAGCCCCAAATATCACGAGCTTTACAAATTACGAAGTAAGTACCTTCCGAAACATTCAATCCGTCCCAGCCATTGTAATCCACAACGGTTCCCGAATATCGATGAACCACCGTTCCCCAGCGGTTGTAAATGATGATCTCATATCGCTCAGCTCCTTCACTCAACGGCGCCCATACTTCGTTATAAGCATCTCCATTTGGAGTGAAAACATTCGGAAGCTCTAATGTCATCTCCGTACATCCTTCGCCGGGTAGAACGTCGATTGTATCGGAATATAAATCGCAACGCCCTTGTACTTCGTACCAGATTAGCCCAGGTGAGGTAGCGCTGTAGGAGTCGCCTGTAGTTCCATCCTGCCAAGTTACATTTTGCAAAGCACTATCGGACTCTAAATAAATGGTCACACTTTCTCCTTCACAGATTTTCAAATCTCCATCGGCAGTCCATGTCGGAGGGGATTCTCCCTCGAAAGGTAACACCTCAATTGTATCAGAAAAAGATTCGCATTCGCCTTGTACATCATACCACACCAATCCAGGTGTTGTAGCGATATAGTTTTCGCCTGAACTTCCGTCTTGCCAAACTACACTTTGTATCGCAAAATCAGATTCCAATGAAATGACCACAGAATCGCCTTCACAAATCTCTAAGTCCCCATCCGCAGTCCACGTAGGAGCTGTTTCCTCCATGACATGAATACGCACACGGTGAGTATCGGGGCATTGCGTGGTTGATTCGATGTAGAGAACTTCATAATCTCCAATGCTGCTAAAGCTCAACTCATAGGGCCCTGTACCCGTCCCTGAAACTACCTGTGCTTGTCCGAAATCCGTGTAATAACCCGTATCCGGTGAAGCGGAAGAAAAACTCAATTGATATAACCCTCCAACACACGTGGTATCACTGAGCAAGGTATTCGAGCACGTACTTTGACTGAACCTACCGAAACTACTGGCATAGCCTCCGTGATGTCCACCTCCGTATTGCGTTAAAATTAAATCACCTGATGAGCGCACATCATAGTTCCCCGAAATACCACTTACCTTATGCGTGATATATCCCGCATTTCCTCCAACTGTCGTACCTGAGTTCGGCAAGTAAGTTGTACTCCCTGAATTATCCGCTACCCATAGCGTATCATTTACTCCAACTACTGCCGCAAGATTTGACGTAAAGCTATAACCTGAAAAAGAATTCAAAGAATAATTACCCAGAACTTCGCTTAGCATATTCGACCCCAATGGAGGTATAAGCACGATGCTCGTGGCTTTTCCATTATCCCAGATACCGCTGAAGTGTTTATAGCAATATGCTGGCTCCGATGTTTCGATATACATATTCCCATTGGTATAAAAACTCGCAGGTATTTCAATGTATTCTCCCGCATTTATCGTTGCAAAAGGTGAGGTACCTCCATTTAACGTAATCGCTGTGTTATTCGAATGTGCCGTAACGTACACTCTTTCATAGGTATTCGTTTCTTCTCCCCGAATGGCGATATAGGATGTTCCCAATTGGTTGACCGGAACAGTTTGCTCTACAAGGATGTCTTGGGCTTGGATATTCCCTACCACATTACCATGAATCAATCCATTGGACATAACGATACGATTACTGGAAGTAACCTCAAGACCTAAAAAACCATCCAAATTGGCTGTGGTATTGTTGAGCATACTAAAAACAATGGACTCGCCCTGATTCAATGTATAACTCGTCGTTGTTGTTGGGCTTACTGTTGGCGTACCGTTCAATATGACCCCATTACTCCAACCCGATATCGTAATTTGTGTATTGGGCTCCAAAGCCAGTATTCCAAATGACGCTGCGCGATAAAGCCCTCCTGAAGTATTTGGAACCCCAGCCACTCGAAACGTCGTACCAACAGCAAACTGACCTCGACTGTTAACCAGTTCAGCTTGATCTGCATTGTTGTTTCCATTCAAACTAACACTTCGCAAACTTGCCGTAACTCCAGGGGAGTCCGATCGGATAACCACGCCTTTGCCTGAAAGAACTGTGTTTAATTCGGCCGTAGAAACAAATAAGTCAGTACTATTGGTTGTATTATTCATGCCAAGGGGCACTTCCACCGGAGTGTTTTTCTGCACTGTACCAGAAGAAATCAACGTACCATCCGCTCGTTCAATCGTATAATTAATTGGCGTTATGGACGAGGTGCTCACGGTAATAACGTGGTGCGTATTGAGCAGTGGATTCTGATAAATATGCAGTGGGGCGAAATAATGCAACGTATCCAGTTGGGCCTGGGCAGCTGAACTAATCATAAGCATTATCCCAATGAAAAGTTTCAAATGTCTCATCTCAATAGCGTTAATGATCCTTCTTTCGACTCACGAACAAGACTGCCGTAATCATTTCGGTAAGTGTATGTAATGATATACAGATACACTCCTGTTGCCGACATTTCCCCTGCGTACCTACCGTCCCATTTGTCATCAGCTGAAAAAGTATGGTATAGCTTCTGACCCCATCGGTTGTATATTTCCATCTCGAAAGTTTCCAATGAGCAATCATATTCCACTCCGAAACCCTCGTTTAATCGATTGCCATTGGGCGTAAAGGCGTTGGGTATCCAAACATGGCAATGGCATGTTCCAAAATCTATGGTCAATGGTCCTGAACTAAACGTTCCACAATCATTGGAGGCCAATAATTCATAAACGCCCGATGAATCAATTAAACGATCTGCACCGATATATCCATCGGCCCATTGATACGCATAATGGTTCTCCGGATCATTAATCTCAACCATCAATTCTTCCGTTCCACATAATAGCGTATCGTTGAATGTTGTAAACTCGGGTACGGGTATGGCACTCACAGAAACCGTATCGCTGTATGTTCCACATAACCCCTGAGCGAGGTACCATACGTCACCAGAATTACTTACCTGCCGAGAATAACCTCCACCACCATCAAACCAAGTAATCGATAAATGGGCTTGGTTTGAATCCACATAAAACCAAACGGACTCATCTGGACATAATTCTGAATCACCTACTTGGGTGAAGCTTGGCTGATACTCATCTATGACATGAATACGCACACGGTGAGTATCGGGGCATTGCGTGGTTGATTCGATGTAGAGAACTTCATAATCTCCAATGCTGCTAAAGCTCAACTCATAGGGCCCTGTACCCGTCCCTGAAACTACCTGTGCTTGTCCGAAATCCGTGTAATAACCCGTATCCGGTGAAGCGGAAGAAAAACTCAATTGATATAACCCTCCTATACATGTGGTATCACTGAGCAAGGTATTCGAGCATGTACTTTGACTGAACCTACCGAAACTACTGGCATAGCCTCCGTGATGCCCGCCTCCATATTGCGTTAAAATTAGATCACCTGATGAGCGCACATCATAGTTCCCCGAAATACCACTTACCTTATGCGTGATATATCCCGCATTTCCTCCCACTGTCGTACCCGAGTTCGGCAAGTAAGTTGTACTCCCTGAATTGTCAGCTACCCATAGCGTATCATTTACTCCAACTACTGCCGCAAGATTTGACGTAAAGCTATACCCTGGAAAAGAATTCAAAGAATAATTACCCAGAACTTCGCTTAGCATATTCGACCCCAATGGAGGTATAAGCACGATGCTCGTGGCTTTTCCATTATCCCAAATACCGCTGAAGTGTTTATAGCAGTACGCCGGCTCCGATGTTTCGATAAACATATTCCCATTGGTATAAAAACTCGCAGGTATTTCAATGTATTCTCCCGCATTTATCGTTGCAAAAGGTGAGGCACCTCCATTTAACGTAATCGCTGTGTTATTCGAATGTGCCGTAACGTACACTCTTTCATAGGTATTCGTTTCTTCTCCCCGAATGGCGATATAGGATGTTCCCAACTGGTTGACTGGAACAGTTTGCTCTACAAGGATGTCTTGGGCTTGGATATTCCCTACCACATTACCATGAATCAATCCATTGGACATAACGATACGATTACTGGAAGTAACCTCAAGACCTAAAAAACCATCCAAATTGGCTGTGGTATTGTTGAGCATACTAAAAACAATGGACTCGCCCTGATTCAATGTATAACTCGTCGTTGTTGTTGGGCTTACTGTTGGCGTACCATTCAATATCATCCCATTACTCCAGCCCGATATCGTAATTTGTGTATTGGACTCCAAAGCCAGTACTCCAAATGACGCTGCGCGATAAAGCCCTCCTGAGGTATTTGGAACCCCGGCTACTCGAAACGTCGTACCGACAGCAAACTGACCTCGACTGTTAACCAGTTCGGCTTGATCTGCATTGTTGTTTCCATTCAAACTAACACTTCGCAAACTTGCCGTAACTCCAGGGGAGTCCGACCGGATAACCACGCCTTTGCCTGAAAGAACTGTGTTTAATTCGGCCGTAGAAACAAATAAGTCAGTACTATTGGTTGTATTATTCATGCCAAGGGGCACTTCCACCGGAGTGCTTTTCTGTACTGTTCCAGAAGAAATCAACGTGCCATCCGCTCGTTCAATCGTATAATTGATTGGCGTTATAGACGAGGTGCTCACGGTAATAACGTGGTGCGTATTGAGCAGTGGATTCTGATAAATATGCAGTGGGGCGAAATAATGCAACGTATCCAGTTGGGCCTTGCAGGCAAAGGAAATCAGAACCCCAATTACAATAAGAAATCTATTAACCCTCAAATCCAAAATTTACATTCAAAGACAAGCCCTTCTTTTTAAAACCTACCTAATAAAAAATTAACGATAGTTTTAAACTTCTTAATAAAGATATAATTTTTATATCTCCCCGCCAAAAATGAATTAATTTCATTCCACATCCTCATGACACTAAAGAAATAGCGCTTTCTATTTTTCAAATTCTTCATAGAATTTGACCATGAATTCTGAGCAAATATTCGATAAACACTCATCACCTGTGTTAAATACAGTAATTTTCCTTTTGTAGACAGAAAAATAACGATTGGACCATCTCCAATCGGGGCAAGCTCCATCCATTCTGGAAAGTCATCGAGATAAGAGCGATGGAAGAACATAGCGTTGGATGCCATCAAACCGCCACCCCCTAAAATAGCCTCTTTAGTACTTATTTTACATTCTTTATTGAAGTTCAACACCTTCTTCCTGCCACGCTTTCCTTCTTCAAAATGAGCATGAAAACAAAGTGAGCAATCGGTGTTGTTCTCGAGGGCATCGAATTGCTTCTGAAGTTTTTGATTATCTATCCAGTAATCGTCACCTTCACAAAAAGCGATATACTTTCCTCTAGCCTGACTTAAAGAGTATAAAAAATTAAACCTACCTGAAGGGCTTCCATTTATCTCAATATTGTTTTTTCGCGAATGAAGTAGCAAACGTATTTTATCGGGATGTCTATTCGCATAATCAATACAAATTTCTCGCGTACCGTCAGTTGACTGGTCGTCCCCAATAATTATTTCAAAATCGAAATTCGTTTCTTGGGAAAGAACATGGTCTAAGCACGTTGAGATATATGAACCTTGATTATAGGTGGTTATGACAACAGAAACACTAATGGGAGTCGAAACTCGATTCTCGAACTCTTCTACCTCGACTTTTTGATGCCTTTCCTTAAATCTTCTAAAAGAGCTCATATCTGCAAATCCTGACTGATCCGTTTTAATTGGCTAAAATCCAATTCAGAAATTTTAACCTCATTTCCCGAAATAAATGATGTATCCGTCAGTTCACTTCCATTTTGGGTTAAACCAATGCGACTAAGAATAGGAAGTAGAACATTTTTAGGGTTTAAACAGAACTGCTCGTATTTCACTTCAAAGATCCGATGAGATAATTCATCACAAGAATCAATGGCTTGATGGACATCCTTGACTTGAGAAACAACCTGCTCTAAAGCTGACATTTGATCATACTTCTCAAACTCAGGAGGTCTAAAAGAATACCACTTATTGCGATCATCAAAGTATTTTTCACGTGAGAGTAATAACGACTGTGCGTTAAATACAACTTCTCTTTTGACATGAATGAAATAAGCGTTCGGAAAGATCGATGCTAAAAAATCCAGCTCCCAATTGAAATTCATCGCCTTCATAAGAATTGGACGGTTTTTTACAGACTCAAAAGCTGCAACTTCTCTCCTTAAATGGGCGATATCCATTTTTTCCTTATTGGTTTGAGAAATCACCTGATTTTCTTCAAACTGAACGAACCTATTCCAAAAATACCAGAACTCATGAGGTTGTACCGGACCTTTAGTCTTGCCTAAATCCGAATGATATGCTATATCTTTGGTCGCACCGAGCAACTCCCCTTTATCATCCAAATCATACAGAAGGCTCTGAATTTTAGCTCCGATATAAGGAGCATAATAAAACCTTGAAATAATATTAGATGGATATGAAAACAATCCGCTTGAAGCCAAGTATTGAAAAAGCAGAGTCGTCCCACTCCGAGCGCAACCAATGATAAAAACTTGGGGTAAACTAGGTTCATCAAACCTCTCTGAGACTGCACCTTCTACAGGCCCAAGAAGCTCTTCAAGCTCTTTTAAGGTTCGCTCGAGGTTATCATTGCGCTTGTATTGATTAGATCTTTCGCTGTTTTTCATATTGGGTCATACTGGGATCGAAACGTCTCACTCATTATTATAAAAAGTCTTTCAATAAACGGACTAAATAAGTCATATCTGTCTTGCTATATCGTTGGTCGATTGGAATTGGCAATATCCCACGAGTCCATATATGCTCATTGGATTCGCTAACAAGCTCCCTATTGGAAAGTACTTCTGGCCAATACGTGGGTAAATAAACTCTCCTTTCAGCCAGTTGCTTCCGCACCGCATCCGTTCGAAGTCCTCTTCTCAAAAATGGATACGAAAGAGGAACATCATCGTCATGCAGCTTAAATTGGAGATCATTGAAAGCTCCTAAATTCTTATTCAGAAAGTTAAAATTAGTTTTTCTCTTTTGGATAATTTCACTGTGGTCGGCGTGTTGGATAAGTTTTTCGGTTATTCCACTCATCCGTCTTAAAGGCAAACTACTGATAAGTTTTTCATTTTCCATAAAGCTCGAATATCCCTCTTCAGCAGAAAGGTCAACTCTTTTGAGCAAGTGATTGAACCGATTATAAGATTGATCTTTTTCTAAACCTGATAGATCTACGTCTTCATGATTGTGGAAAACCAAACCTCCGTCTGGAACTCCCAAAAACTTACGCGGTGAATAGAATCGTATATCTCCAATTCGAGAATAAAGTGCCTGGGAGTTATCAATCAGGAGTTTTTGAGAAATTGATTGAAGTTTCTCTACATTTCTGCCATTCACTCCAAAATAGTTCACGTAAACAGTCCAGTCATTTGGATTAATCCCGACTGGGAAGAAATCTTCATTTAAAGAATAAAACTGAAATTCAACTTCATTCTTTTGCAAAGTTTCTACTAGCGCATCACAAGTATAGTATGGAATCTGAATGGACTTAATATTGAGCCTAGACAACAATAATTCGAATGCATTCCTACCCGTATTTATATACCCATAACCGTGGAAAAGATTTTCGTCAACTCTCCGATCAAAACCCTCTAGGCCTAAGTATCCTCCTATAGCTTTATTCCAACTCATATCCTCCAAGCATTTTATTGACTTCTTTTACAGAGCAATTCATTAGAACATCAATGATTGACATCCCAGGAGCAAAGTCAGACCTGTTCAATTGAAAATAAGGCTTTAATTCTGGCTTTAAAAATTGTAATTCAATTCCACTTTGCTTGAAATACGATCGATCGTAAAGATCTTGGCCTCCAATCGAATTAATGTACCGATTGCAGTCTAACGATTGACACATCGCGATTAATCGATCAGCGCGATCAAAATGCTCGTAACTGCTAAAGTCTCTAGATGAAACAAGAAACTTCTGATTCATTCCTAAGAAACGGGCTATAGTCGTTATCGAACTCATCGCAAAATCAGCAATCGTATTCCCACGATGATTGAAAATCTCTTCAATAACTGGATAGACCTGCTGAAACTGACTTGATTTGGAATAGCTCTGTTCTATTGACTTTAGGATTTTACGAAATGGTTTGTCATTCGCAAGTAGCTCGACTTCGTTAATTTTCGAAAAGCTACTTATTTTTTTACAAGGGAAAGTAATCATGGTTTCTTTCCCCTGAACCAAAATGCGATTGCGATTAATCCAACCTTGTTTTATAAAGTTTACGTCGTCGTAAAAAATGAAAACATCAGAAGCCGCTATCAACTGAAAGTACCCCAAATAAGGGAAAACATAAGGTTGCATAACCGCCGCAGTTTTCATTTCCGAGAAGCTTTTCCTTTTTAACTGACCACTTGATGTCAAAGATAAATCATTAATTTTACCAGCAAATTTCCATTCTCGTTTATTTGTAAACTAAACCAAAGGTCTTTGAAGTTATTCGAAAAAGCGACTTATATTCTCAAACTTCTTCTTTCAAGATTAAAAAAGTTCTTTCGCCAACCGTATGAACCCGATTTTCTTCTAATTGGAGCACAAAAGTCAGGTTCCACCTCACTCCATTACTACCTTAATCAACATCCTAATATCCAAGGTAGCGTGCCAAAAGAGATTCATTATTTTGATCGTCATATTCACTTTGGAAAGTCTGTGAAATGGTATGAAAAGCACTTTCAAAAATCGGCCAGTGATAAAGTATTGAACTTTGAGGCTACTCCAAATTACATCTTCAATCCTGAGTGCCCTAGGTTAATCCATGAGCACTACCCAGACATCAAATTAATCTTAATTCTACGAAACCCAAAGGCACGTGCTCTTTCGGCATATAATATGTACCGTGATTTTTTTGAAAGAAAGGCATTCCGACTAGTGAAGTCCAAACCCAAACCCGGATTGGAAAACCCTATTTACGCCCATTTATTTAAAGGACGATCTACATTTCCTTCCATTGAAGAGGTTTTCGAATTTGAAAAGCAGGCCTTAGCGAATGGTCAGATTGCAGAACCTGCTATTTTTCGAAGAGGGTTATATGTTGAACAGATAGAGCGGTACCTTAAATACTTTAAACCTGAACAACTCTTAATTTTGTCCTTTGAAGACTTAATTCATGATTTATCGTCGAGTTTAAATCAAGTGTATAAGTTTCTGGGTGTATCAAATTTTCCTTTTGAGAAATTAGATACACGAGTAATCAACAAAAGAGATTACAAAAAGAACATGGACCAATCGCTTCTAGATCAATTGGATGAGTTCTATTACGAACCCAATAAAAGATTATACGAATTGGTTGGAAGAAAATTTGAATGGACATGATATCCGAACCAATTAAACTTTTGCGTAGCAAAACCATAGACCCATTTCTTGTGGATGGCAAGACGAAGTTTTTTTGTATCGGACGAAACAAAACGGGTACGACTTCTTTAAAAAAAACCTTTGAGGAGCTTAATTTTATTGTAGGCAGGCAACGTAGCGCAGAAAAACTCTTGGATGCCTACAAATCAGAAAACTTCAAGCCAATAATTTCATTTTGTAAAACCGCACAAGTTTTTCAAGACGTTCCTTTCTCATATGCAGAAACCTATAAGCATGTCGATCAGGCATATCCCGGATCAAAATTCATTCTATCCGTAAGAAACGATCCGGAGCAATGGTATAATTCCGTTATTAAGTTTCATTCAAAGTTATTTGGGAAAAACGGTAACATACCTACCAGTGAGGATTTGAAAAATGCGGACTATGTGCGAAAAGGATGGATGTGGGACTCCATTCAAATAAATTATGGCACTCCTGAAAACAATCCCTACCAGAAGGATATGGTCATCCAAAATTATTTGGACCACAATGCAAGTGTGAAAAACTACTTCAAGGACAGGCCTGATGATCTTCTTGTGATTAACTTGGCAGAAGAAGACTCCTTTGAAAAATTTATCGATTTCATAGGAGTGAAAGACCCTAAACTGAAAAACTTTCCATGGGCTAATAAGACCTCATCCCTTTAACCCCCCTCACAACCTCGCATCCACTAAATCCTTGGGCCAGAAGCCCTTTACGTCATAAACCACCGATTGACTTGCTCGCAACTCGTTCAAGTTCAATGATTTGAATTTGTCGTGCGAAACGGCCAGTATGATCCCGTCGTACTTTCCTGTAGGACTCTCGACCATATCGATTCCGTACTCGGACTTTACCTCTTGATGACTTGCCCAAGGGTCGTACACTTCCAAATCGACATCGTACGTCTGGAGTTCGCGGTAGATATCTATGGCTCGGGTGTTTCGAATATCGGGGCAGTTTTCTTTAAAGGTCATGCCCAATAACAAAATTCGCGCATTCAAAACGGGAATTTCCTTTTTGATCATCAACTTAATGGCTTCGGTGGCCACATACCCTCCCATGGAGTCGTTCATCCGTCTTCCGGCCAAGATAATTTCTGGATGGTAACCCACTTCCTGAGCTTTCTGCGCGAGATAATACGGGTCTACCCCGATGCAATGTCCTCCGACCAAACCGGGCTTGAAAGGCAAGAAATTCCATTTCGTTCCCGCCGCCTCCAATACTTCAGCTGTATCAATACCCATGCGATTGAAAATTTTGGCCAACTCATTGACAAAAGCAATATTGATATCGCGCTGCGCATTTTCAATAACCTTCGCCGCTTCAGCTACTTTGATCGAACTCGCCTTATGCGTTCCCGCTGTAATAATGGATGCATATAGTTCATCCACCTTCTGAGCGATTTCGGGAGTAGACCCCGATGTAACTTTCAGAATTTTTGTCACCGTATGCTGCTTATCTCCCGGGTTAATCCGCTCAGGACTGTAGCCCGCAAAAAAATCCTGATTAAAAACCAAGCCGGATATTTTTTCCAAAACCGGTACACAAACCTCTTCGGTAACTCCGGGATAAACCGTTGATTCGTAAATAACAATATCACCCTTTTTCAATACCGAACCAATCGACTCACTGGCCTTAATCATGGGGGTTAGCACCGGACGATTGTTCTTGTCCGTCGGAGTAGGTACCGTTACAATGTATACGTTGCAATCGGCCAGTTTTTCAACTTCAGTTGTCAATTTCAATCCTCCTCGAAGCACGTGTTGCAGATTTTCATCGTCCACTTCTAACGTCGCATCATGTCCGTTATTCAATTCGTCTACACGCTTTGGATTGATATCGAACCCAATGGTATCATACATCTTGGCGAACTCCACTGCGAGCGGTAATCCCACATAGCCCAATCCGATTATTCCTAGTTTCATGTCGTTTTGTGTTGAGTTTATTTTTGGTTGAGTTTTAATTCCCAGTTCCATGCATCCCGAAGTGCATCTTCGAGTGTATGCACGGTCTTCCAGCCCAATATGTTTTGAGCCTTTGTCGTATCGGCATAAGCCGCTGTAACGTCCCCTGGGCGTCGGGGTGCCATTTCGTACTTCAATTGGCTTTTGGTCGCCTTTTCAAAAGCTCGAATCACTTCAAGCACGGTAGATCCTTCGCCCGTACCGATGTTAAAGACTTCCAAACTGTTTAATGATGCCTGTTTATTCAACCATTCAAGTGCCGCCACATGTGCTTCCGCCAAATCCATAACGTGGATGTAATCGCGTACGGCTGTACCATCTCGAGTTGGGTAATCCGCCCCAAAAACCGAGAGTTTTTCTCTTTTCCCAATGGCCGTCTGGGTAATAAAGGGGACTAAGTTTTGTGGCACGCCCAATGGCAGTTCACCGATCTGAGCGGAGGGATGGGCCCCAATAGGGTTGAAATAGCGGAGGGAAACTCCATTCAACCCAACACCACTGGCAAGTACATCACGTAAAATTTCTTCACCAATTTGTTTGGTATTGCCGTACGGCGACATGGCCGTTTGTACGGCAGCGGTTTCCGGAATAGGCTGTTCATTCGACTCTCCATACACGGTACAGGAACTGCTGAATACAAAGTTAGAAATGCCGTAATCAACGCAACCGCGAAGCACATTGATCAGTGATTCCAAATTGTTGCGGTAGTATTTCAACGGTTCACGAACCGACTCGCCAACGGCTTTAAATGCAGCGAAGTGAATCATTCCGCTCACCTCTCCGATTCCCGAAAAAAAGTCCATCGCAGCTCGTTCATCCGTCAGGTCGAGTTCGTAAAATGGAAGTTCTTTTCCTGTCAGTTTTTCCAAACGCCGATGAACATCTCTCGAGCTATTACTCAAATCATCAACGATAATGGGCTGATAACCTTTATCGCATAAAACGGCAACTGTATGGGAACCTATAAAACCCAGCCCACCGGTTACAATTATTCGTTTTTGTGAATGATTCATGATCGATTTCGCTTTAGGGGAGGTTACGTTAATACGGTGCGAATACAAGCTACTATTTGCTCGATTTCGCGCTGCTCAATTCCTGTAAAAAGGGGCAGACAAAGCACGCGAACTGCGACTGAATCAGCAGTGGGAATCGATGCTTTTTCGACATACGGCAAGGTATCCAAGTTGGGGTAAAAATATCTTCTCGGGCTTATCTCGTGCCGATTCATTTCATCAATTACTTTCAGTAGGATCTCTTCCGATTCGAAAACAATCGGATAATACGCGTAGTTGTAGTCGGTATTTTCTGGCAATGTGGGCCGAGAAATATTTAAGTCGTTTAACGCCTGATCATAGGCCTCACTTGCCTTTTTGCGATCTTCGATGATGTGATCGATATATTTCAAATTGACCAAGCCCATGGCGGCGTGAAATTCAGAGTTTTTTCCATTCACACCGATATCTGCAAACACCTCGGGTCCATTGTGACCAAAGTTTCGCATAAAAAACAGTTTATCGCGAATTTCATCAGAGCTGCACATCACTGCTCCACCTTCAATCGTATGAAAGAGCTTTGTGGCGTGGAAACTCGTGGTGGCGATATCGCCGTAACTAAACAATGACCTTCCCTTGTATTTTACTCCAAATGCATGTGCTGCATCATAAATTACCTTTAGGTTATGGGCTTTGGCGATGCGCTCAATGGCTTCGACATCGCATGGAATTCCGTAAACGTGTGTAGCCAAAATAGCCGTTGTTTCCGGTGTGATTCGCTCTTGGATAGAATTCGGATCGATGTTGAACGTGTCCGGATCAATATCGGCATATACGGGCACACAATTTTCCCACACCAAACTACTGCTGGTGGCCACGTAGGAAAACGGAGTAGTGATTACCTCTCCATGCAACCCCAAAGCCTTTATAGCCAATTGCAGGGCAATCGTTCCATTCCCGACGTAAAGCAAATGATCGACTTCCGTATAATCGGTCAACTTTTCTTCGAGTTCACGAACCAGCGGTCCATTATTGGTCAGCCAATTCCGATCCCAAATCCCGCGGATATACGTCTCGTATTCTTCCCTTGGCGGTAAAAATGGCTTCGTTACATTTATCATAAATAATCTTCTACATTCAACTTGATCAAAGATGCGAAAAGCTGTTCAAACACCACATTGATTTTGGCAAGTTACTCACCCAATCAAATCGTCTTTGCTCACATCCGCAATCAACTCCATACCCATGGAGTCTATTTCAATAATCACTCTTCCTTTTTCGCTTCGGCGAACTACGCCTTGGTGGTCTTTCATCGGACCTCCTTTGATGGAAACGCGCTGACCCTTCATCACTTCCATTGCTCGCGCTTGCGCCGAGGGATGGTTTTCGATGAAGTCGCGAATGGCTTGTATTTCATTTTCCCGAATAACTGCGGGTTTACCCAACCAAAATAAAAAGGCAACAACACCTGGATCCAAGAGAACTTCGCTTCGCTGCTGTTCCGATACGCGCACAAATACATAGCTGCTAAAAAGAGGCTCCTCAACCCACTTCTTTCGATCGCTCCACTGCTTGAGTGTTTTACGCAACGGACAGTACACTTCAATCCCAAGCTCGCCCAATCGCTGGGCAACTTTCTTCTCATTTCGCGGCTTGGTATACACCGCCTTCCATGTCAGTGTATCACTCTCCATCATGTTCAGCCTTCCAAATCAACAACGCCTCCGTTGGCTTCACGTCAAAATTTTTCTCTTCCTCGTTGGAGTATACGAGATAGCGAATTTTGTGATCGAGCATTTTTTCTGCTTTCGTGACCAGCTGCGAAAGATACCCTCGATCCACATCGCCGATCATCACCAAGTCAATGACTCCAGTTGCCATTCCGCGGGCTAAATCTCCGGTTAGATAAACGCGTTTGACATCGCCCAACCGATCTACAATATTCTCTATGATACGATCTACACCGACGTGCTTCATCACAATGGAGCGCAATTCCGAGAATAACGGATGACCGCTGTTGGCCTTGAAAAACTTCTTATTCCCCTCTTGAGAGGACTGCAGCAACCCCGCATCTTCGAACCGGTTTAGTTCGAGCCGGATGGCGTTTGAACTCTCGCCAAACTCCTGAGACAAACCACGGAGATAAGCCGAGTTTTCGGGGTTCAGAAAAAACTTAAGGAGCATTTTTACCCGCGTTTTGCTGCTGATTAAACTTTCTAACATGGAATCGTTTCATGCGTTTGACTCCCACAGAATCAAACATCTTGATATTGGTTTTCATTTTCATACGTAGGTTGAGAACGCTATTGCACAAATAACGAGTAACAAATTTACTCGTTTTTGGTAGAATTCCTAATACACGACTGAATATGAGGGCTATCGGCGGTAGTTTTCGCCTTCTTGAATCATTTCCTTGGCCTGCCATTCAATAGGCGCATTGAAGGGATAGTCTTCGTACTCAAACACGCGTTCGGCCCATTGTAAGGCTTTTTGTTTTTGACCTCTATCGAAATGAATATACGCCAATTGCAACGCGGCATTCGGTTGATAATATGCCGTGATTCGGTCGGTCTGACTGAGCAGCTTTAAAAACATTTCCTCCGCACTGTTTGGGTTTTTAAGCTTCTGAAAGTTCCGTCCTCTTCGATAATAGTATTCATCGATAAAAGCCGTGTTGCTGAAATAGGCGGGGTTGATTCCACTTAAGATCTCTTCGCAGCGCGAAAAGTCCATGGCATCGTGAGCCATTCGCGCTTGAATCAACGTGGGGTGATGTGTCAAACCGCTTTCGTACAATGCTAGGATATCATCTCCAAAATAACCTCGACCCGTGCTTTTCACCTTGGCCTTGTATTGCCGATACAACGCGTCATCGCCTTCTACCAAGTAAGACCAACTCAAATATAAGTTGGCCGCACGGATATATTCCCGTCCGCTATAATTGTTCAGGTAATTGGCAATCCACTTTCGCCCTTGACCGTATCTTCCACTTTCGATCAGTTGTTTGCCCAAAAGAAATCGCGTGTAGGGCAATTCAAAACCCGAGTCCATTTGTATGGACTTCAACAATGACGCTCTAGAAGAAGCTCCATTGCCTGACTTTAACTGAATTCTACTCAACAAGAAGTTTCCCAAAACACTGTCCGGAAAATCTCGGGCAAATGCCATGGCCTCGTCTGTAGTTCCCGTTTTTTGAAAAAGATAAAACGTATACAAAAACCGAACCCGGTAGGCATACCAATTGTCTTTGGTACTCGCTTCGCGCGCAGCTTCACGAAAGAGTCGTTCCCCCAACTCTACATCTCCGCTCACCCCCAAAACCGAAACCAAAAAGCTGTAAGAGTCGGGTATCGACCCCACCAAAATCTGATAGAGCCCATAGAGGGATTTTGCCCGAAAGTCATCGGGATTGTTCTCGTATGCCTTTTCGGCCTCGTTATAACTGGCATAGAACGCCCGAGCCGTACCAAACCGTTCTCCATTGAAGTAACGCACAATCGCATTTTTCAAATACAATTCGGCCAATTGGTAGTGTGCATCTTGATCATCTAAAACATCCTCTACCTCATCGGTGGTTTCTTCGTATTGATCGCGCAAACTTTGATCATCGTTTAAGTATAGCTGCATGAACACCATATCGTGCTGCCAAAATGCTTTTTCAAAAGCGGGTGAACCCGAGTTTTGAACGTCGCGACGAGCTTGCTCGTAATTCAAGTTAAGCATCGACTCAGCGTGTGGCCGCTGCGCGAATAAGCCCATGGATAGGCTGGTTATCACCGAGATCAGAATAATTTTCATAGCCATAAAAAAAGGGACTCCAATTTAGGAATCCCTTTCATAACTATAATCTGTTGCAAATATTATTTATCAAAAAGTGAGGCAATGCGTTCCTCTTCTTCTGCAGCTAAGTTTGGATCAACCAAAATACGACCGCAGTGCTCGCTGGTCATGATTTTCTTGCGCATGCCAATTTCGAGTTGCTGTTGTGGAGGAATGGTAAAGAAACTTCCGCCAATTGCTCCCCGCTCAATGGTTACTACGGCCAAACCGTTTTTGCTATTGTTGCGAATGCGATAATACGCATTGACCAAACGGTCTTCGATTTCTTCTTCAACTTCGTCGACCATTTTTTGAAGCGCCTTCTCTTCTTTTTCAGTCTCTTTCAAGATGTTGTCCAATTCACTTTTCTTGTGATTCAAGTGATTGGTGCGCTCTTCCAATTTGGTATTGGCTTCATCCAACGCCTCTTTTTTGGTGTCGATGCGCGCTTGGAATTCCTTGATTCGCTTCTCAGCCAATTCGATTTCCAATTTCTGGAACTCTACTTCCTTCGACAATGCATCGTACTCGCGATTATTGCGAACGTTATTTTGTTGCTCTTCGTAACGCTTAATCAACAATTCAGCGTCTTTGATCACATTCTTTTTGGTTGTAATCTCGCCTTCCAACTCATCGATTTCGCTTTGCACGCGCTCGATACGCTTGGTCAATCCCGAGATTTCATCTTCCAAATCCTCAACCTCCAAGGGCAATTCCCCGCGCAAGCTGTGGATTTTGTCTATTCGTGAGTGGATGAGCTGCAGATCATAAAGTTTTCTGAGCTTCTCTTCCACGGTCATTTCTTTCTTCGATTGCTTCGCCATATTGACTTACAAATAATTGATTGGATTAGTACGTACTTCCGACAAAAGGACTGCAAAATTAAGAAAATTTTCCTTTAAATAATCGACAATCAGGTGTTTAGTGAACTGTTCACCCTCAAAGTGACCTATATCGGCGATTACGATGCGATTGTCCGCGTCGAAAAATTGATGATATTTAAAATCAGACGTAATAAATACATCTGCGCCAGCGGCGATAGCATGACCCAAAAGAAAACTTCCAGACCCGCCACACCAGGCGATTTTTTGAATTTTTTTACTTGGAATTTTCGTGTGCCGAACTACTCCGGCTTCAAACGAGGTTTTGATCTTCTTCAGGAAATCCATGACATCCATCGGTGCGGGTAATTCGCCAATCATTCCACTGCCGACATTTTGCCATTCGTTCTCCAACGAATACAAGTCGTAGGCCACTTCTTCGTACGAGTGAGCTTCCTTCATGGCCCGAACCACTCTACCCGAAGCAAATGCAGGAAGAATAACCTCGATACGGACTTCCGACTCGCGGGATAGTTTACCTGGCTCACCTATCGTAGGGTTCGTCGTCTGATCGCCGCGAAATGTTCCTTCGCCTTTGAGGTTAAACGAACAATGGTCGTAATTGCCAATATGTCCTCCGCCCGCTTTAAAGATAGCCTCTCGAACTGCCTCGGCATTCGATTCTTCCGCGAAAACAACGAGTTTTTGCAACAATCCTTTTTTCGGAGCTAGAATCCGACCATTTTCTATTCCCAATTTTTCACCAATCTTTTGGTTAACACCCGACTGAACGTTATCCAAATTGGTGTGCAGTGCGTAGATCGCCACATCGTTTTTAATGGCTTTGATCACCGTTCGCTCGACGTAATTCTTTCCCGTAAAGGATTTCAACCCACCAAATACTATGGGATGATGCGCTACAATCAAATTGCACCCTTTGGAGATCGCTTCGTCCACCACATCTTCTGTAGCGTCCAATGTCACAAGCACACCACTCACCTCTCCTTTTGGGTCTCCCACAATCAACCGACTGTTGTCGTAACTTTCCTGCAACGACGGGTCAGCCCATGATTCGAGTTTTTGAATTACATCATTTACATTCATATGAAAAATGCATTTGTGCGAATGTACTAAAAGTGATACGGAGTACCGATTTTGTCCTGTAACAAAAGCCGCTTTCAAGAGGTAAAAGCGGCTTTGGGTTAAATCGAATTTTATTTCATCACTTCGAATCGCTTGAATACGCGGTGGTCACCAAAGTCCAGGACAATGATATACGTACCCGTGGCAAAACTCTTTGTCGAAATGTGCAATTCAGATTGCAAATCGGTATCCGCTTCCAAAACCACTGCTCCGCGTACATCTGTGATCTGATAATGAGCGGTGTAATCTCCGTTCAGCTGGATGGTGATCTGATCACGAGCAGGGTTTGGATAAAGCGCAAGAACGATTTCCGACTCGTCCAATCCAATCGAGTTGTAAGTGTAAACCTGAGAGGTGGCAATACAGCCCGCCGAATCAGTAATTTGAACCGTGTAATCTCCGTTCTGAATAACGGTGATACTCGGTGAGTTTGTACCCGACATCGGATTTCCGTTCAAGAACCATTGGTAGGTATAATTTCCCGATAGGGTGCTCAACTGGTCGCCATCTTCCGTAATGGTTGGCGTTACTGAGGCCGTACATGGATTCACACAAAAGTTATTGGTCGTTTGAAAGGTAAAGCTACCGCCACTCGTCAAGCTTTGTCCGTTATTATCTGTTACATCAAATCCGCCGTTGCCATAGCTACAGCACATCCCGTCGCCATACGAATCATACACAACCAAGTCGTAACAACCCGGCTCTAAGCAAAACGAATACGAAAACTGCTGACCTCCATTTACATCGGTATAAGGACCTCCACTATAGACTACGTTACCGCTGGCATCTTGTACCTCCCAAGTAGTTTCAGAACCGTAATCATCCGTAGTTATATTCAGGTTTGCATAAGCCGGTGTACCTACTGCATTGATCGTTAAAACCAACGTATCGTTCGACGTATTTTGATCGCTTTGTCCGTTGAATCCGCCTGTATATACCACCAAGGTATTTTGACCGGGATTAAACGTTAGTGGAATTCCGTTCAACGTATCGGTCTGGATAGGTAATAATTGATTATTGTACGGAACCACAACAGGTGTGCCCCCATTGAGTTCATAGGTAAGCGTTGTACTGGTCAATGTATCTGTTCCGAAGTTGGCAATGACAAAACCGACCGTAGCTTGAAGCCCGCAGAGACTCGGACTAACGCCCACTACGTCGACCAATTGAAGGTCTCTACTAAAACTGGGATAACCGTTTAAAGTCATCACATTGGCTCCGGATGGATCCAACCAATCGCTCAAGCGATTCGAAGAGCTCGAGCCAGTCCACGAAGTGCTAAATCGTCCGTAATAATCATTAAAGTTGAAAGAACAACTGGCCTGTCCCCCGTACAACTGTCCGATAATACGATGCTGATCGTCAAATAATGGAGAGCCGCTCGAGCCCGGTTCGGTTGTCCCGTCATCCCAAGCCTGCACATGCCAGCAGTCTGCTCCTCCCCAATTTGTCACCAATAATGGATCATTCTCAAACGAAATCTTCTTGATATCGCCACTGGGGTGATGAATTCCAACCGATGAAGGCGGTGTCGTTGTAATTCTGCTCCAACCTGCGAAATACGGATTGTAGGAAGCGGGCGGGTTTGAGCTGAGCTCTAGCAATGCAAAGTCAGAAGCCGAGTTATTCGCCCGTAATGTCGCGCCTGAAACCGATTGATTCGTGGGTCCATTCACGTTGGCACATCCCGGACTTTCGTAGTTGAAACGAAAAACCCAATTCGACACACTTCCCCCCAAACAGTGATCGGCCGTTAAGAAATAGGGCGTTCCATCTTGAGCCGTATTATTTATCAAAGCTCCGGTACAGGCCGCATTTCCTCCTACGAGTATGAGCAATACCGACCTTTTTTCCGTTTGCCATGCTGCACCTTCGGGACAGTTCACGTTGTTGTTGCACGCACCACTATCCCCAAAATCCAAAACTGAACGATACCCATGCGTTACTTGTCCGATAGAAATCAAACCATTGAACTCCGCATTCGCTGGCTCATAATATTCGACAATTACTGTATCGCCCGGTAGCATGTCCGTTGCGAGGGACTTCCAGTCTTTGTTATTTGCCGCGGTAAACGCTCCAGCGCTGTATTCATAACCGGGGGTGTATAAGTACAATTCCGCACCTTCGGGAAGTAGAAACTGATCCAGGAACATGTTTAGCGTCAATGCACCGGGAGAGATGATACCCACGCGCCATAACTTATCTCCTCTGGAGTTCAATGCGATTGTCCCGCTGTTTTCGGGATGAATATTTACTTCAAAATTATACCCGAAGCGATAGGGAATGTCTTTATGCTGATCGAGCACCTCATCCTCTGCTCGCAAGCTGTCGAGGTTAAAGTCCTGCATTTGCACGAATGAAATCTCTTCCAACGTCCCCTTCCATCGGGTACTTCTAGGGGATTCATTTGTCGCAATCTGCGCCATTAGTGCAGAAGTCGAAAACAGTCCGACAGCAATAAAAACAATCCAGTTCTTCATCATTTCGAGTTTTAAGTCCATTCGCCGTGATTTTTCACGAATTCTCGCTATTCCAATCGAGAAGTGCATCCATCGTTCCCGTACTCACGGCGTGATAATTCGGGCGCGCTTTGGCATAAATCGCACGAGCTTTTTCTTTACTTGGGTCAGCTTCGATCAACGCTTCGTAGGTCGGCGTCAAAAATTTGCGGCGTCCCACGCTGATCAAGAAAGCTTCAACTGCAGGATCCGCTGCGGTGTATCCGTTTCGAATCGTGTGTTGAAACCAAGCCGCCAAAATCTCATTATTTCCACTGTTGGTAAAGCCAAATGCATTATCCAATTCAGCCAACTTTTCCGTATTCAACTCATTCGGCAGGTTACGTAAAAAGTGTAACCACTCATGCGTGGTCCATTCCGCCGTGTTCAGCTCATCTGCAGGTGTTCCTCCGATCCATTTTTCCGCAGCACTTTCGACCGCATCAAAACGGCTTGAATTCACGTCGGGAAAGCTCTCCGGCAATCCAGGTCCGTATACCCATGCCTTTACATTTACCGCATTTTGTAATTCCTCCGTTACCAAAAGTTTCTCATTTAGTATGGTTAAAAAGCCTTCAGTATCCATCACTTCAAAGGCGTTTTCATTGAAATAGCCCTTCAAAAACGCATCGAACTTTTCACGTCCTACGGCTTCTTCTATCGTGCGCAAAAAGAAATATCCTTTCTCATAAGCGATATCCGTCAACCCTTCATCTGGATCACGACCGTCCAAATCCAATTTGAGATGCGTATCTCCATGTTCATGACCGAGGCGATCAACGGTTCCCTTTACATCTTGCATTCCCAATTCAGCCAACATTTCGCTGTACTCTCTTCCGTAAACCGCTTCCATAATGCGACGTTCGAAATACACCGTAAACCCTTCATTCAACCAGAAATCATCCCATGTAGCATTGGTAACGAGGTTTCCCGACCATGAATGGGCCAATTCATGCGCTACAAGAGCCGTCAACGAGCGATCTCCAGCAATAATGGTGGGAGTACAGAAAGTCAAACGCGGGTTTTCCATTCCACCAAAAGGAAAGCTCGGCGGAAGTACAATCAAATCATAACGCTCCCAAACGTATGCACCGTACAGCTCTTCCGCAGCAACCAGCATTTCATCCATTTCATCAAACTCATAAGCCGAAGCTTCCAACATCGACGGTTCGGCATACACGCCTGTGCGGTCACCAATCGGAGCAAATTCAATATCTCCAACGGCCATGGCCATCAAGTAGCTCGGAATGGGTTGTTCCATGGTAAAACGGTATTTTCCATCCTCCGATTTTTCTTGCGGGTTCACTGCGCTCATTAGCGCGAGCATTCCCTTGGAAACTTGGACATTAGCCGTATAGGTAAATCGAATTCCCGGACTATCCTGACAAGGCACCCAACTGCGTGCGAGAATAGCTTGTGACTGCGTAAACAAAAAAGGCATCGCTTTTCCAGCCGTCTGTTCAGGGCTCAACCATTGAAGCGCTTTGGCCTCGGGGTTCGTCATGTAGGTAATGGATACTTCTTTGGTGTTTTCACCAAGATTCACAATCAATGGGCTTCCAAAAGTTGGGTCGTATTCACCCATTTCGAATTCCAACTCATTGCCCTGCCCGTCCTTGACCATTCCAACATCCAACTTCCACGTATCGAACACAATTTGAGTTGCTCCTTCGGAGGTTTCAATTTTATAGGTCGCTATTCCTTTGATTTTTTTGATCTCAAAGTTGACGTACAGATCCAAATCCAAGTGCTTGACAACGGCACTATTGGGTTCCGAGTAGCTATGCGCATCTTCAGCGTACTTTTGTTCTTGTGTCATGGTTTGATCAGCAGTTTCTGATGTTTCTTCGCTCGATGATGTGCAGGCAAAGAAGGCTAGCGGTAAAAGACCGAATAATAGTTTACGCATCGTTAAAATTTTATATTTTGGCTAAAATAAGAAATGAATGGGTATTGACCTGAGAAATAGAATTTCATGAAGTTTATCCTCAAACTGGTTATATCGGCCATTGCCGTTATGCTTTCCTCCGCTTTGCTATCGGGCGTAGAAGTCACGAATTGGCTATCGGCGTTTATCGTAGCCTCTTTTTTGGCTCTCTTCAATGCGATTATCTATCCCATTTTGGTTTTTCTCACCATCCCCATCACCTTGGTGACTTTCGGGCTTTTTCTATTCGTCCTAAATGCCGTCATCATTCTAATGGTGGACAGTGCCGTTTCGGGATTCGATGTACACGGTTTTTGGTCGGCGTTACTTTTTAGTTTGATCCTTTCTTTTATCACATCTGTATTCGAAGGATTGAGCGGAATCAACAAGAAAAATAATACGGATAACGACTTGTAAACTTCCGAACTGAAGAAGCAAATCCACCTAACCAGTCACACCAGCAACTAAACACGGTTTACGGATTTCGGATCTCGGATCCTCGACTCCAAATTACAACCCACGCTCTTTTTTGATGTTCTCATAGGCTTTTTGGACTCGCTTGAACTTCTCTTCTGCCCCCTTTTGAACTTCCTCTCCCAGGTGCTGCACCTTGTCGGGATGATACTTCATGGCCATTTTTCGGTACGCCTTTTTGACCTGGTCATCTGCGGCCGATCGCTCAATTTCCAATACCTTATAGTCACTTGCAATATCATTATAAAACATCGATCGGATGCTGATGTAGTCGGGCTCGCTGATTCCGAGATATCGAGCCATAGTATGGATTTTCTCCACCTCTGACTCAGAAACCAATCCATCTGCCCCAGCTACTCCAAACAAAAAATGAAGCAATTGAAGCCTTGAAGGATGCTCCATATTACTTCGGATCTGTAAACAGATTTGCCGTGTAGAAACATCGCTGCTATTCACCACCTGCTTAAAAACCTTGAAGCTTCTTTCAGCTCGAGCTTCACCAAACATATTTCGGAAATGCTTTCGCACGTAATCCAGCTCCTTGGGATCAACTTTTCCATCCGCTTTTATCACTTGGGCACTGAGGATTAGCAAACTCACCTCGAAATCTCCCGAGCGCGTACCATAACGCTGTTGCGTCGATTGTTGAAAATCCTTTATATCCTCTTGATTATCGTATAGGTTTCCCAGTACAAATCCCAAAATCCCACCGATGGGTCCACCAAATGCCCAGCCCAATCCACCGGCAATCCATTTTGCATACTTCTTCTTTGCCATAGTCGCATCGTTTCTACAGCAAATGTAAAAAAGCATACGAAAGAATTAGTCGGAAAGGTACTTTCGCAAGATGTGTAAAAGGTCTTTTTGCTTGTAGGGTTTTGTGAGCACTTCATTCACCCCTACTTCGCGGGCATTACGAGCAGCCTCTCCAAGTACGTCGGCCGTTAGAATTATAATCGGAACATCAGATCCGAACTCGCTGTTTCGAATCCGCTTCGACATTTCAAGTCCGTCCATAACGGGCATTTGAATATCGACCAACATCAGATCGATGGTTTCATCAAACTTCATCAGGCCAATTGCTCCATTCTCAGCTGTAACGAAGTCGAGTTTCCATTTTTTGAGTATCTGCGTGATCAGTTTCATATTGATGGTATCGTCTTCAACTACCAAAACTTTACCCGTCAAAACAGGTTTCTCGCTGTAATCCTCGGACAGTTTTATTTGGTCATTACCCTCACCAACTTTTATTGGGATATCAAAAATGAATGACGTGCCTTTTCCGGGTTCGCTCTCCACCGAAATGGATCCACCTAAAATTTCAGAAAGTCCTTTGGATATCGACAATCCCAATCCCGTCCCTCCATACTGACGGTGAATATTTGAGCTCGCTTGGGTAAACTGATCGAAGATGAGCTGAAGCTTTTCTTTTGGAATACCAATTCCCGTGTCTGATACCGTTGTCTTTAGCCAGTGCTGTTCACCCTCATGTCGATAATCGACCGTTATATGAATCTCTCCATTCGAGCAGAACTTTGCCGCATTGGAGGTCAGATTGGTCAAAATCTGAATATACTTTACGCGGTCAGCGACAATCATAAAATCAATTTGATTGTCCACAGAAACAAAAATCCTGTTGTTGTTTTTCTCGATTCGACTGCGAATCAGTCTCAGGTGATCGTCCAGGGTTTGACGAATCGAAAACTCTTCTTCAGAAATCTCTACTCGTCCTGATTCAATTCGTGAATAGTCCAAAATCTCGTTAATCAACTCAAGTAAAACCGCGCCGGAAGAGTGTATCGTCCGCAGGTTTTGATAATCCTCGTCTCTTTTATCAGCATTGGATAGCAAAAGCTCGGTTAATCCGAGAATGGCATTCATTGGCGTGCGGATTTCATGACTCATTTTATTGAGGAAATCAGACTTTACGCTCAAACTATTCTTCGCTTCTTGCACCGCTTTCTCCAATTCATTGTTCTTCTCTTCGATCTCTCTATTTTGCCTTGCAATAACCGCTTGATTAGCTTTGAGCCGTTTTCGGCTGACATTGATTTTGTACAGTGAGATAGTGATTATGGTCAGGAAGAAAAGAATTATTACCACAGCAATGATGAGGATATTATTTCGCTCGAGCTGCGCTTCTAGTTTTGCCTCTTGAATTTGCGATTGTTGTTCACTTTCAGTCAACTCCCTTTCTTTTTCATTGACCAACCGCTCGTATTGTGTTTGCGATACCCGTAGTGCAGAAGACTTATCTCGAATAATTTTTTCTAAGCTATCGGCGTACATGAAATACTGCAGTGCGAGTTCGGAGTCGCCCATTTTGCGGTAAATTTCGAAAGACTTGTAATACGCCTCAAAAATCTCTCGATTGAACTGGGGTTTCGCTGCTACTGCGATAGCTTCCTCTAGCTCTTTCAATGCCGCACCGGTCTTTTGGATCTCGACATAATAATCAGCTATCACCAAATGAAGCGCGCTGATAAGCTGTTTATCGTCCAATATTTGTGCGTAATGCATTGAACTATCTAGGTCTCTCCTGGCATGGTCAAACTCTTGAAATCTTATAAAGTGTTCTGCGCGTTTTTCATAGACTCTTTGTCGACCATAAAACCGTTCGTCTTTATAAGCCAACTCAAGTGACAGGTTGTAATATTTAGAAGCAGAGTCTTTTTCACCCAATAAACTATACGTCCTTCCCACATACTCTGCCGAATGAGATATTTGGAAATCTGACCCATAGGCACTTCGCAATTGAAAACCCTTTCTAAAGTGACCCAGTGCGTTTTCCAAGCGATTAAACTTTAAATCAATAAGACCCAAGTTGTTTACCGCAACTGCCTGAACTTCAAATAGACTATCTGCAGCAGCCCCACGAACAACACGATGATAGTAGGCCTCCGCTCGATCCAGTTCATTTAAATCGTAATAAATATTACCCACATCGATTTGGAAATAGTACCGCTGACTTATATCCCCGCGATTGTCTGCCAATTCAATCCCTTTCAGGTAGTCGCGCAAGGCAAGGTCAGGAACTCCCAGTAAGCGATAGGTATTTGCACGAAAGTTATAGATTCGAGAAAGCGCCTCTTCCTCATTCAGTTCCGTAGCTACATTGATAAAGTAAGTAGCATACTCAATACTCAATTCGGGATCATAACCTCCTAAGAAGAGTGTACACTCAATAAATAAGTCCAGTGAAGCTTTGTCGCGCCGTTGATCTCCAACCCATTCCTCCAACTGCTCCAATTGAAGCAGAGCTTCTTGCGTCTGAGCAAAAAGGAACTGCGACGATAAAATCAATATGACCAGAAGTCGTCGAAACATATTTGGTGGTTGGTTGGCTTCCTCCAAATATAGTTAAATCAATGTTTTAGCGAATAAAAACAGGCTTATTTTCGCTGCTCAGCTCTTCACTCCAAGAATAGCCCTCCGTATTGAAGCCCCGTAAATCCTCTGGGTTTGAGATCTGATTCTCCAATACATATCGAGCCATATAACCTCTTGCCTTCTTTAAGAAGAATGAAATGGTTTTGAGCTTCCCATTTTTGTAGTCTTTAAACGTAGGCTCAACCACTCGAGCATCCAATTTATTGCTATCTATCGCGCCAAAATATTCATTGCTCGCAAGGTTCAAAACGATACCGCTTCCCTCGTTTTTTAGCTCTTCGTTCAAATAAGCAGTCAATTTGGATTTCCAAAACTCATACAGGTTATCCGACTGTTTCACTTGAAGAGATGTTCCCATCTCTAAGCGGTAGGGCTGCATCGAGTCCAATGGTCGTAAAACACCGTACAATCCGCTCAGAATCCGCAAATGATCCTCAGAGTAAGAGATTGCCTCGGAAGAAAGCGTGTATGCATCCAGACCTTGATATACATCGCCTTTGAAGGCGAATAATGCCTGACGAGAGTCATCGCCTTTTTCGGGAAGTTTAAACTCTTGATACCGCTGAAAATTGAGGTCCGCCAACTTCTCAGAAAGACTCATTAGCTCTCCTATCTCCTTTTTACTTTTCTTTTTCAACACACCAGCCAGTTTTGAGACCTCATCTTTGAAAAGAAGCGATGTAGACTTCTCAACTGGGACTTTCGATTCGTAATCCAATGTTTTAGCTGGAGAAAGAAGAAGTATCATATTTTGAATTTTTAGTCTTCACTGAATTCCATAAGCATACGTCTGTACGCCGTAAAAAGTTTAGATTTTGAAACAAACCCCTTGTAAACGCCGCGGTCAACTACGGCAATATTCCAGATATCGGGTTGATTAAAACGTTCCATGATGTCATCCATCTTGCAATTCATATCCACCACGGCTGCAGGACTACGCATCATATCGGACACCTTTACCGAGTCGTACAATTTATGATCAAACATGATCTCACGGATATCGTCCAACGTAATCACACCGAGCAAATAATCATTCTTATCCGTTACGGGGAATATGTTCCGCTTCGACTGCGAAACGATATTGACCATTTCCCCTAAGGTCATTTCGGGAAATACAGCGATAAAATTATTTTCCAGAAGCTTATTCAACTGCATTCTGGAAAGCACCACTTTGTCTTTATGGTGCGTAAGAAGCTCGCCGCGTTGCGCCAATTGCAGCGTATACACCGAATGCGGATTAAATGCACGGGCTATGGCATAACTGATGGTAGCTGTAATCATCAGGGGCACAAAAAGTTGATAACCACCGGTGAGCTCCGCGATTAAGAAAATGGCTGTAAGCGGAGCATGCAATACCCCCGCCATCATCCCCGCCATTCCAACCAGGGTGAAGTTGGCCGTAGAAAACGAAATAGGCGTAACCCTTTCCAGCACGTATGAGAAAAAATAACCCAAGACGCTACCCATAAACAAGGTCGGGGCGAAAATCCCACCTACTCCTCCAGCACCGAAAGTAATGGAGGTTGCTACAATTTTCAGCAGGGCGACAAGAAGCAGAAATCCGGCAACCCAAACAAAGCGATCCGAAGCGAATTCAAATAAACTGTTCTCCAGTAATGCGCTACTATTTCCAGCCAACAAGGCGTTGATCACATTGAATCCTTCCCCATAAAGCGGTGGAAACAAGAACACCAAAACGCCAAGAAATAGTCCACCGATCATCCAACGGGTATAGTTATTCTTGAACCGAGCGAAAAACTTTTCGAAATAGAAAAAAACATTTGAAAAATAGGCCGATGCCAAAGCGGTTATTACTCCGAGAATAACATAAAAAGGAAGCGTTGAAAACGAAAAACTCTCCTGAACAATGAAAGGGATAATGTAGTCGTCCCCCGTAAAGGCATAACTGGTCAATACAGCAGCAACGCTGGCCAAAAGCAACGGCACAAGAGAAGCCATGGTCAAATCCAGCATGAATACCTCGATTGCAAATACGATGGCTGCAATCGGAGCTTTAAAGATAGCCGCCATCGTTCCGGCTGCAGCACAACCAATCATCAAAATTCGGTTGCGATAGTTCAGGTGCATCCATCGCGCAATGTTTGATCCCGCAGCTGTTCCTGTAGAAACGGTCGGCCCCTCGAGCCCGGCAGATCCACCAAACCCCACGGTGAGTGCACTGGTAATAATGGATGAAAACATCCGATTGCGCGGTATAATTCCATTTCGCTTGGAAATCGCATACAATGTGGCCGGAATTCCTTGCTGTGGAGGTGTTTTTGTAATGTACTTAACAACAAATAGCGTAAGAAGAATCCCAATAGCCGGAGTCAGTAAATAAAAGTAAGTGTGAATCGGCACCAGTTGACCTTGTACCAGGAGATAAATCCAATGGGTAAAACTCTTGATCAATACAGCTGCTAAACCTGATGCGATCCCTACAACGAGACTCAGGATAAGAATAAACTGGCGGTGTGAAATATGTTTCACCCGCCAGACCAAAAACTTTCCTAATATGCCACTGGGCTTACCCGACATTATTCTGATTTAATTCGCAAATGCAATTCGTCCAACTGTGTTTCATCCACCTTTGATGGAGCATCGATCATTACATCGCGGCCCGCATTGTTTTTCGGAAAGGCGATGAAGTCTCGAATCGATTCCTGACCTCCAAACAACGCCGAAAGACGATCAAATCCGAAGGCAATTCCCCCGTGTGGTGGTGCTCCGTATTCAAAAGCGTTCATCAGGAATCCAAACTGACTCTGGGCCTCTTCATCGGTAAAGCCGAGAAGCTCGAACATGCGTTTCTGAAGCGCACGGTCGTGAATACGAATGGATCCACCTCCGATTTCTGTACCATTCAAGGTTAAATCATAGGCGTTTGCGCGCACGGCTCCTGGATCTGATTCCATCTTGTCGAAATCCTCGGTTTTTGGCGAGGTAAACGGGTGGTGCATCGCGTGGTAGCGCTCTGTTTCCTCATCCCACTCCAGCAGTGGAAAGTCGACTACCCAAAGGGGTTGGAACTCATCCTTCTTGCGCAACCCGAGGCGATTGGCCATTTCCAAACGCAACTCACCCAACTGCTTGCGAGTTTTGGATGCAGGGCCCGCCATGATCAACATCAAATCGCCAGGCTGAGCTCCCGTGCGTTGTGCCCATTTTTGGAAGTTTTCGGCGTTAAAGAACTTGTCTACCGAAGATTTAAAGGAGCCATCTTCATTGTATTTCACCCAAACCAATCCGCCAGCTCCGATCTGAGGTCGCTTGACCCATTCAATGAGCGCGTCAACTTCTTTGCGGGTATATCCTGCACATCCCGGTGCGGCGATTCCCACGATTAACTCCTGCGAATCGAACACCTTGAATCCCAAGTTTTGAGCCATATCATTCAACTCTCCGAACTCCATACCGAAACGGATATCCGGTTTGTCGGTTCCGTATTTCGTAATGGCCTCATCATAGGTCATACGCGGAAACGTTCCAACTTCTTTATCTAAAACCACTTTGAATAAATGGCGAACCAATCCTTCAAACGTCTGCAAGACATCCTCTTGCTCGACAAACGACATCTCGCAGTCGATCTGTGTAAACTCCGGCTGACGATCCGCGCGGAAGTCCTCATCGCGGAAACATTTGACGATCTGGTAGTATTTATCCATTCCCGAAACCATCAACAATTGCTTAAAGGTTTGCGGAGATTGCGGAAGAGCGTAGAACTGACCCTCGTGAATGCGCGAAGGCACGACAAAGTCTCGAGCTCCTTCAGGGGTCGATTTGATCAAATAAGGTGTTTCCACCTCCACAAACCCTTCTTGGTCCATGTACTTGCGCGTTTCGATGGCCATGCGGTGGCGCAGCTCGAGATTTCGACGAACAGGGTTTCGACGAATGTCCAAATAACGGTACTTCATACGCAGCTCCTCGCCACCATCAGTGTCTTCTTCTATCGTAAATGGAGGAGTTTTCGCGGCATTGAGAATCTTTAGTTCGGTAACCTCAATCTCGATCTCACCCGTTGCCATCTGTGCATTCACACTTTGGCGCTCAATCACTTTTCCAGTCGCCTGAACGACGAATTCACGACCTAACTTTCGAGCTTGTTGACAAAGTTCTGCATTGTTCTCCATGCTAAACGCCAACTGCGTAATCCCATATCGGTCGCGCAAATCGATAAAGGTCATTCCTCCCAAATCACGAGAGCGTTGTACCCATCCGGCCAAAGTCACTTCACTACCGATATGTGCTCGGTTTAATTCGCCACAAGTATGTGTTCTGTACATTTTCTGCTTATTTTGGCTGCGAAATTACAAAATGCACGTGCGAAAAGCGACATTTGTTTAGAATATACTGCGATGGAATTGAGCGTTTTTTCAGACGAACATTACATGAAAGAAGCCTTAAAGGAGGCCCATAAAGCGTTGGAGCGCAATGAAGTGCCCGTCGGTGCAATCGTTGTTTGTCAGCAACAGATCATCGCTCGGGCGCACAACTTGACCGAAACGTTGACCGATGTAACGGCTCATGCCGAAATGCAAGCGATTACCGCTGCTGCAAATGCCATCGGAGGAAAGTATTTACGCGATTGTACACTGTACGTAACACTCGAGCCTTGTGTAATGTGTTCGGGAGCGCTTTTTTGGGCGCAATTGGGCGGAGTAGTCTACGGAGCAGATGATCCGAAAAGGGGGTATCGCATGAGTCAACTCAGTCTTCACCCAAAGACTAAAGTCAAATCCGGAATTCTCGCAGAAGATTGCGGTCACTTACTGACCGAGTTTTTTCGCAAAAAGCGAAATTAACCGATTTTAATACGCTGGCCGTCGAGGTTATAAATATCACTTTGCCACATAAAATAACCATTGTACAAATCGCCAAACTCCAACTTGGCAGCATTGAGCGCATCATCAAAGTTCTTTTCACGAAAAACAGGAATTTCAATTCCCTGTACATAAACCGATTCGCGGTCGCTAGGGTGCTGCATGTTATCAGATGTTTCTTGTTGTTTTTCGGGCTCTGTCGGTGCCATTTGGGTCGTTTTACATGCCGGTAAAATCAAAAGAGTAAGCGATATTCCGATGAGAAGTGCTTTCATGAGTAGATTGCGTGTTTGAACAATTATTAGCTAACTTTGTACTCCAATTATAATACCAAATATAGCAATTATGTATCCAGAAGAAATGATAGAACCTATGCGCCGTGATTTGACGGAAGTAGGAATAAAGGAAACCCGCACTGCAGCTGATGTTGATCAGTTTATCAAGAACACACCGGGAACAACCTTGGTGGTGATTAATTCAGTCTGCGGTTGCGCAGCAGCAAATGCACGTCCGGCAGTGAAACTAGCCCTCGAAAACAGCGCGAAGCCCAATCAAGCGATTACCGCTTTTGCTGGAAATGATCGTGAAGCGGTTGCTCGTGCACGTGAACTTATGGCACCGTATCCACCATCTTCACCGAGCATTGCTCTTTTCAAAGATGGCAACTTGGTGCACATGATTGAGCGCCATCACATCGAAGGTCGACCAGCAGAATTGATTGCTGAAAACTTGAAAATGGCTTTCGACGAGCACTGCAAGTAAGCAGATTTGAGAAACTGAAAAACAAAAAACCTCGGCGCATTGCCGAGGTTTTTTTTGCTTATTGCCCATTCAATTCTTTGGCGCGCTGATCCCGTTGCATTTTATTCTCGCGATCGTAATTGTTGCGCTTATACAATTCAAACCGCGAAGGTTGCATGCGCGGTGGCCAATAGTTGTTATCCAAATCCACATCCGCTGTTTCCAAATACGGATCCAAAGCAATTGACCGCACTTCTTTTTCGAAATAGAACACCTTGTTCACGAATTGGTCATCCATTTTCCAGATTTCCGCTGGAATGCGTTCGGTTGTGCGCGTTCCATCCATAAACGTAAACTCCAAAATAATCGGCATGGGAATCCCTCCTTTCATCTCGAATGTTATTTGATAATAATTCAGTCCTTTTTCCAGAATCTCACGCTCATCTGGTGTAAGAGATGCGAGGTACTGCTCGTATTCCGCGCGATCCAATGCATCTACTTCATACGGATTGTATCGGTTGTAAAAGTCAATCAATTCGGGCTTTTGCTCTGTCATGACCTCATCGATTTCCTCGCGGTTTCGCGTATCGCCAATATGCACGGGTTTTTCGGCATCACTCTTTTCACGAAATGCTTTTTCAATTTCCGGATTTCCGGTACTCACCTGATACCACTTCACATCATCAATGGCGATATCCACGTGATCAGTGGTATAGAACCAAGCGCGGAAAAACCAATCCAAATCTGTTCCCGAAGCATCTTCCAGCGTTCGGAATAGGTCGGCTGGTGTCGGATGCTTAAACATCCAGCGTTGTGCATACTGCTTGAAGGCAAAATCAAAGAGCTCGCGTCCCACAACGGTTTCGCGTAAAATGTTTAATGCGGTAGCCGGTTTGCCATAGGCATTATTACCAAACTGGTAAATCGACTCGGAGTTGGTCATGATGGGCGTAATATTGCTCTTATCGCCCTTCATGTAATCTACGATCTTGTAGGCAGGTCCACGACGAGAAGGGTAATCGCGCTCCCATTCCTGCTCGGTCAAATACTGCAAATACGTATTAAGCCCCTCATCCATCCATGTCCATTGACGTTCATCCGAATTGACAATCATGGGAAAGTAATTATGCCCCACCTCGTGAATAATCACGCCGATCATTCCGTACTTGGTATATTCCGAATACGTTCCGTCTGCCTCAGGCCTTCCGCCATTGAAGCAAATCATTGGATACTCCATTCCAATTCGGTCCGTATGGACTGAAATGGCTACGGGGTAGGGATAGTCAAAGGTATGACGCGAGTATACGCGAAGCGTGTGTGCCACAACTTCAGTAGAATACCGCTCCCACAATGGGTTTCCCTCTTTGGGGTAGTAACTCATGGCCAAAACGGTACGATCTCCCATTTCCACACCCATGGCATCCCAAATAAACTTACGACTACTGGCAAATGCAAAGTCGCGAACATTCTCGGCGTAAAACTCCCACGTTTTTGTCCCTTCCGCTTTGCTTTTTTCATTTTCCAAGGCTTCTTCAGGCGTGACAATCATGACGGGTTTATCTGCCGTTTCAGCATCTTTCAGCCGACTGCGCTGTGCTGAAGTCAACACTTGTGAAGCGTTCTGCAAAACTCCCGTACTCGCCACTACATGGTCCGAAGGAGTAGTAATCCGCACGCGATAATCGCCGAAAGGCAAGGCGAACTCTCCTCTTCCTAAGAACTGTTTGTTCTGCCATCCTTCCACATCATTGTACACACACATGCGCGGAAAAAATTGAGCTATTGTATAAAGGTAGTTGTCTTCTTCAGGAAAATATTCCAACCCGCTTCGGCCCCCGATTTTACTCCGGTCATTGATATTGTACCACCATTTTATTTTAAACGTATAGGACTTACCGGGTTCCAGACTGCTGGGCATATCCACACGCATCATGGTGTTGTTAATGTAGTATGGAATTTCACGGTTTCGAGCGTCTTTGACGTATTCGATTTTAAACCCTCCATCGAAGTCGTTGTGCATTCGGCGCAACTCCCCAAAGGTCATTTCCTCGTCGATGGTATTTTGGCGAATTTTTTGCGTCATGGAGTTTTGTGCGCGCATATTTTGGTCCAGCTGAACCCACAGATAGTCCAATCGATCTGGCGAATTGTTGGTATAGGTAATGATTTCTTCGCCGTAGATTCGCTGATTGGCATCGTCCAATACGATATCCATCTGATAATCCGCCTGCTGTTGGTAATAGTCGGGCCCCGGAGCTCCACTTGCCGATCGGTATCGGTTGGGCGTGGGAAGCAAATCGTACATCTGACGAAACTTGTTTTCGTTGATGTTATCCTGAGCAAAAAGCCCTCCTGTAACTAAAACTGCAACAAGCGATAGAATCCATTTTCTCATACTACCATATTTTATTTTCAAAAATCATCTGAATTGAAAGGGCGATAATTGCCCCGGATATAAACGTTTTCCATGATTGTTCTCGAACACCCGCAATACGCGTAACGATCGCGATGAAAGCAATCGCTATGGCGACAAAAATAATTTGACCTGCTTCAACACCCAGGTTAAAATACAGGAGCGGAAGGGCGATGTTTTCATCCGATGCGAGAATACTCCTAAAATACCCGGAAAACCCCATGCCGTGAATCAAACCAAATATCACGGTCATCACGTAAATGCCACTTAGACGAGTTGATCGCGTGAGCAAGCCCACAAGCGCGGTGATAAAAATCGTCACGGGAATCAAAAACTCAACCCATGATGATGACACTTGCAAAACGTTCAGCGAAACCAATGCCAAGGTAATGGAATGTCCAACGGTAAATGCCGTTATCACAATGAGTAGTTTTTTCCAGTCGCGAATAGAAACTGCCGTTATTAATGCCAACAAATACAACATGTGATCGTATCCACCGAGATCCGTTATATGATCTAAACCCAAACGAAAATAAAGTTCAAAAGTACCCATCGATTTTTTCGGTAAGCGTCAAAAGTAATAAATTGCGAGGATGATAAAACAATTTCGTTTACAACTCGCACTGGCAACGCTTTTTATGCTTGCTGGGTTCAAAAGTGGAAAAAGCCATCCCTTTCATGTCAGCATTTGCCAAATCGATGTGGTTGAAGGAAGCTTGCAGATCACCCACAAAATTTTTCGCGATGATCTGGAGTTGGAAATCCAACGTTTGTACGATCGCGATCTCGATGTTGACAAGGATCGATATTTGCTGGCCGATACGTTGTTCAACGCCTATTTAAAAGAACACTTTCAAGTTGCCATAAACGGAAGCCGTAAAAACGCCACGTACATTGGACATGAAATTGATTTTGACGTGGTTTGGATGTATATCGAAGTGGAGTTTACCGGTGAAATCGAGTCGATTACCGTAAAGAATGAGATCCTACTTGATACGTATGACGACCAGACGAATTTGGTGCATGTTGATTATTTAGATGAGACCAGAAGTATGTTGCTAAACGGTAAAAAGAAAAGTCAGGTCATTCGATGGACAGAAGAATAAGGTCCTAACTTTTTCACTTGCACTTATTACTATATATTTTTTTTAAATGATCAAAATAGTACTATTTTCGAAGCCTATTCTATCATTAGTACTATAAATGAAATATTTTTCCTTGCTTTTAGTCCTTTTTACAGGACTATTATCATTCGGACAAAACTCTTATTGTGGTTCTTGCTCTTCTTTTTTTTCTGGTAATGAGTTTTGGGAAAACCGAATACACAATATTCACGAAGAGTCAGTAAGTCTAGCCAAAGAAAAATACAAAAAAGTTTACGGTAAAAAGATTTTTAATGGCCTAAAATCTCATTATGACAAACGTCTCCTAACGTTGTCGAGCTTGATTGAAAAAGGCGATTTGATTGTAGATGGTGAACTTTATGAATATGTTGAAGGAGTTCTTCAAAACATCCTCAACTGCAGTGGTGTCGATAAAGATGTATACCTTTTCTTGGTTAAAGATGACTCGCCGAATGCATTCAACATGGGAGATGATCACCTTTTTGTGCATTTGGGATTACTCAAGCGAATAACATGTGAAGATCAACTGGCTTTTGTTCTTGCCCATGAACTTGGGCACAATGAATTAGAACATTTTAGACAGAGAACGGAAGAATACCTCATCCTTAACACCAATGACTCTATTCAAAACCGAATCAAGGAAATAAAAAAGTCCAATTATCGATATGTTTCAGCCTTAAACGAGCTATTGGTTCCATGGATTTTGGCAACTCGTGAGAATTCGAGATTAAACGAGTTTGATGCCGACCGCTTTGGATTCAACAGCATTAAAGCTTGCGGCTATGACGTAACAAAAGCCGCAGGAGTTTTTGATATAATCGAACAGGTCGATTCAGAGGACAGCTCTCAAAAAAACATCAGCGTTCTATTGCGACTCGATGATATTGAAATGGACTTTTCAAGAGCCTTGGAAGGAAAAACTGAGTCCTCCCTAGGACTGGCCCCAATAAACAGCCTTAGCGACACGATGACCGACATGCTGAGGACCCATCCCTTCGGAGATGCAAGGAAAAAAGCGGTGATTCCCGAAAACAACAAGAATACATATGGCCACGATTCAATCGATCCATCAATTTCTGACTATCGCAGTTTGGCTTATAAAGAAATTATTATCGATAACTTATATGACGACGAGGTGGATTATGCCATTTATATGTGCTTAGAAATCCTCGAATCTGACGAACAAGATGATTTTATTCATATGGTTATACCCTTTTCTTTCGCCTATTTGGGTCATCAAAAAATAAAAAGGCGAGTGGGTAGAAATGTGCGACTACAAAGTGTTTATTACGGAGAGTCATTCAATCAACTGGTTTACTTTTTAAGAGAGCTTTCACCCGAACAATGCTTTGCCATTGCAGAGAAATGGTGCGAGTTCAATCAAGAGAATAACACAATAGGTCTATCAAATCCTTCTTTGGCAATAATGGATTTAATTGAGGAAAATCACGAGGGGTTTAATGAACGCCTTGCCATCGAAAAAGAAAAAGGAAATCCGTATTTCACAATTTCAATTCTTGAAAAATTAAAATCCCAACTAAATTAATCTACCTAATTAAGAAAAAAAATGAAAAAATTATTACTCGCAATTGCCTCTGCATTAATGATCCTTTTCGCAATCGAATCGAATGGTCAATCTACGACGATTGAAAACGTATTGGACATAAAATCTAAGCGACAAACTGGAGCAATTATAGAGGAAGGAAACATTATTGGCTATTATGTCTTCTACTTCAAAGAAAAGGAAGATCGAAAGAATTCAACTTACGAAATTGAAATATTCGACAATAACTACAATTCTCTTCGTACAACTGAAATCACGCGTCCCAAGAAAACGATTCTACGCGAAGTTACTTTCAATGGAGAAGCGTTTGTTATGGAGTTTTTCGATTCAAAAACAGGTTTCGAGTTTATCACCTTCGACAAAAATGGAGACGAAACAGGAAGTTTAACCTTGGGGAAAGACGATGTGCCAAAGGCAGAATGGAGGTCTGCTCAATACGGAGGAGGCTTAGGTAATGGAGAGTACACCTTCTCGAACGGTTCCAGTGGATTCTTTCGGGTATTCTACAACGACAATAAAAAAACTGGATACCGAGTTGTAGCATGGGACAACGAACTTAATGAGCTTTGGCGAACAGAGGCTCCAGAAAGTGGCTTATTTGAAGACATCGATATCAATGCAGTAACCGAAGACGTGATTGCCGCTACTATTTGGAAAAGAAAAAGTCGCTCAACAGCTAAAATGGATTTTTCAGTTGTACTCATGGATCCGAATACCGGAGAAATAATAAAAGAGATAGAAACCGGAAATGAGCGTGAGGGAAAACGAAGTGTTCTAAAGATTCATATAGATGAACCCCTGCAAAAAATATATGCAATCGGAGAGTATTATCTTCCTAAAGATGACATGTTTAAAGACAAAAGTCAAGGGTTGTACTTGATGGAAATGGATTACAACGGAGAAATGACATCGCTGAACCAATATTCTTGGGCAAGAGACATCGACCGATTGGCTTTCAGAACGCTTCGAGGTGAGGAGCGCAAAGAATATGAAAAGGGTTATCAATTGATGATTCAAGATGTGATACGCACCAAAAGTGGTGAGTTATTTATTCTAGCCGAGCAATACCGCAAACAAATCAATGCGGCAGGAGCGACACTGAATGTTATAGGACGTGCAACTGGAACAGGAAGTGCAAGTTCATTTGACGTCACGATTAACAATTTCGTGCTCCTCCAGCTAAACTCCGATTATGAGCTCGCAGATTTACAAATGATTGAAAAGAAAAAGACCCATACGCTTTTACCAGAAGGAATGGGGCTTTGGTACGGAAGCACTCGATTGGGATACTATGTAAAAATGATGGGTGGATTCGATTACGCTTTTTCAACCTACGATTTAGAAAATGATGAATATACCATTGTCTATACAGACAATGACCGCAGAGAAGAAAAAGGCGATAAAAAATCGGATTTCATGCTCGGAGTGATTCACATTGAAAATGATAATGCAGAAACAACTCGAGTTCCTTTGGATTTCGAGGGCAAACGTTATTGGCTAAACCAAGCCAAACCTGGTCATATTTCAATTATGGAATACTTCAAAAAAGAAAAAATGTTGGAGTTTAGAGTAGAGCGTATCATTTACTGATTCCAATCAAATTCATAAAAAGCCACCTCGAGTTCATTATTGAGGTGGCTTTTCTGTATTAGGTCGTATAGCACTTGATCAGGCACATCGGTTTGAGGGCTTCCCGACGGTGAGACTTGTCAGTAAGAGACCGTGCTGCTTGAGCACAAAAAGAAGTTTTCAATACGAGAAAATGGGGCCTAATTCACTAAAAAAAAGATTTCAGACCATTCGATTCGTGCCGATTCTCAGTTTTTCTCCATATTCGGTATAAACACTACTTTTGAACTCCTTGATTTCCAATTTTAAATTATGATATGAAATCTCAATCCAATCTACTTATAGTCCTATTGTTTTCGTCTATCATCGGCTTTGCTCAAGAAGCCCCCTTCCCTCTAATCGAAGTCGACGGACGTAGCGGGATGTCGGCCCCTTGCGAGCCCTCCATTTGCATTAACCCATTGGACAGCAACAACATCGTTGTTGGAACCATTCTGAATCGAGTGCACTACAGCTTTGACGGAGGCGCAACGTGGAAGTCGGATATTCTAAAATCGCCACACGGCGTTTGGGGTGACCCGGTCATGCTGGCCGATGACAGCGGATATGTATATTACTTTCACTTGAGTGATCCCGACGGGAAAAACTGGAGTTCGGACAGCATTTTGGACCGCATCGTATGTCAACGCTCAATCGACGGAGGAAAGACTTGGAACGAAGGGAGCTATATGGGGCTGAATGCTCCCAAGGATCAAGACAAGCAATGGAGCGTTTTCGATCCGATAACAAAGAATATTTATGTGACATGGACTCAGTTTGATGATTACGGTAGTGAAAACCGAGAAGACCATTCGAATATCTTATTCAGTAAAAGCGAGGACCGCGGGCTTTCCTGGTCCGATGCGATTCAAATCAATGAACTTTCTGGGAATTGCCTAGATGGCGATAGCACTACAGAAGGAGCTGTTCCGGCCGTGGGGCCCAATGGTGAAATTTTTGTCGCATGGGCTTTTGATGGAAAGATATGGTTCGACCGCAGTTTAGATGGCGGTTCGACCTGGCTCGAAGAAGACATTTTTATCGCCGAACAGCCCGGAGGATGGGATATGGAGGTGCCGGGCATCTACCGCTCCAACGGGATGCCGGTAACCGTATGCGATCTATCCGACGGACCATATCGCGGAAGGATTTACGTGAATTGGGTCGACGAGCGAAACGGTGCCGACGATCGCGATGTTTGGGTTGTGTACAGCGACGATAAAGGCCAGACATGGTCCGAGCCCCTTCGCGTCAATGATGATCCCGCGGGAGCTCATCAGTTCCTGACATGGATGACCGTAGACCAGCATACGGGAAATCTGTTTACCGTTTTTTATGATCGCCGTGGATTGGAAGGAAACCTGACCCACGTTTATCTGGCTGTGAGCGAAGATGGGGGGAAATCATTTGAAAATATTTGCCTAACCGACGAACCATTTGACCCAAATGACCGTGTTTTCTTTGGAGATTACAACAACATCGCTGCCCACAACGGTATGGTTCGACCTGTATGGACTCGGTTGGACGGTAAAAAATTGAGTGTTTGGACAGCATTGGTGCAGTGGCCAAAAAGATAGAAGTAGGATGGAGAAAAAGAATTTATTGCTATTGAGTACATCGACCATTTATGGACAGCCCTATTTGAGTTATGCAAAGGATTGGATTATTGAGCATTACAGAGGGGCAAAACGCATCGTTTTCTTTCCATACGCTCGTCCTTCGGGCCTAAGTCATGAGGAATATACAGCCAAGGCAGCGGAGTTTTTCAACGAACTCGGAATTGAAGTAATTGGAGCCCACACCTTGGAGTCCAATACCAAAGAACTCAATTCGTACGACGGTATTTTTATCGGAGGTGGAAATACCTTTGTGCTTTTATCGGCACTTTGGCATCACGGTTGGATCAGCATGATCCGCAAAGCCGTTTCCAAAGGAATACCGTACATGGGCACAAGCGCCGGAACCAATGTCGCTACCGTCGATATTCGCACGACCAACGACATGCCTGTCGTTTATCCACCTACATTTGAGGCCTTGGGTCTAGTAAATTTCAATATCAATCCGCATTATTTGGACCCTATTGAAAATTCTACGCATATGGGCGAGACGCGTGAGACGCGTATCCAAGAGTTTCATATGTATAATGAAAATCCCGTTTTAGGCCTTCGTGAAGGCGGTGGATTACGAGTCAAAGGCAATCACATTGAGTTGTTAGGTGAGCCAACCGCGCGATTTTTTGTAAAGAATCAAACTCCGGTAGAAATTCATCCCGCTGAACGAATCGAGCTCGAATACTCCCTTGAATAACTAGGGTAATTACCTGAGATTTTAAGCCGTCGTCCATTCTACACGTACTCAAATTTTAAAACAGGCGTTGAAAAAGGGTAGTCATTCCGAAACGCGGAGCAGACATTCATCAATTAACGCCAAATGAGAATCATTGCCCTTGCATTTTTGAGTATGTGCAGTATCGTCAAAGCTCAAGACCGTGTACACTTGTCCCAGATCAGCGATTATAATATCACTTACAGCGTAATTGGGAACGAACGCAGCACACATTATGACCAGCCCGTTGTTCTGGAGCTGAGAAACTCAGGTAAAGAAGATGTGGTGGTTTCGGTTCCCGCCGGTACGATTTTCGAAGCGGTCGATTCAACCGTTCAGGATATGGTGATTTTCGAAGAGTACGACATCATTGTTCGTGCCGGATCCAATGAATCGAATGCCCTGAGAGGAACCTGTATCGAACCACACAATCGCGCACCAAATGGCGAAAGCCGATATCGCTATAGCTCGAAACAAAATGAAAAGCTCAATAAAACAATTGCTTATCTCAATGATCGAGGATATAGTCGCGCTACGGCGCAAGAGGCCATCTGGACGGTAATCCATATGCCAAAAACCATTGAACTTTCGGGATGGAACGCCAAAGAAATCAATGAAACGGGAGTGTTTTTAGCGAATTTACTCGACCTACCCATACCTGAAACTATTCGTGAAGACGATCCGCGATTGTATTCTGCTCCGGCACGAAGAGCAAAAGTATCCGCTAATTTCTCATTCTACTTTCCCGAACAGAAAAATGTTCGTGTAGCACTATTCGATCTCGAAGGCATTATGCAACGCGAACTCTACATTCGAGAAAATGCCCGACCCGGCGAATACGTGGTGTCATTTTCTTTCGATGGCACTCCATATATCGGCCGTCAATATGAGTTCAAGCTGATCGCAGACGGAGAAGTCGTTCTGACTCGTCCGCTCGATCTGCGTTAGTCTCATTTGTAGAATCATTTTGCCAATTCACTCTCATATCGAGAATACATTCTGTTTTATAGATGTGATAAAGTGTTGATATTGTAGGTTTTACAATAAGGTTAGCGGAAAGGTCTACTTTTTGCCCGTGATGGCATGTGAAAAACAGATCCGACATATTTGGCTTTATATTCACGCTAGCTGCGTTAATGGTTTTTAACCTCAGCAGTGCTGGAGCTTCTTTCTACACCATTTCTAGTACGGAGTGGAGTACAACGCCTAACGGCGCTCCAATATCAGGCGCTCCTTACAGCGTTTCTGGCGGAACGGCCAACATTACAGACAGTCTATATATAGGTCACGACCTCACAATTAACAAGATGAGTTTGGGCGCAAATGCATATATCAAAGTTCTTGATGGCGCTACTCTCACTTTAACTGGAAACGGTTTTGGGTCGAGAATTGACCTCTATGGATACCTTGATGTTGATCAAGGAGGTGCATTACTAGTCAATGCATCTAACTTTACCGTTAATGGAACACTGAACGTTAATGGTAGCGCTCTAATCAATTCAACGACGGCTTTCAACGATTCATTGTTTGGTGAGGGAACCATTACCGTTACGAACAATCCAATAACTTTAAACAGCGCCGCAGTTAACGGTTCTATTGTGAGCGGGACCTGGTCAGACACTACTATTTTCGTAGGAAGCTACAATACGTCATGGAGTAATGTCGTGTGGTATTACAACGGTGTATTTTCATCCCAAGTAACGGATTGCTCGACAGAGCTTCGAATCATGTCCGATTACACCAATAGTACGCCACGTACCGTAGGAAAGTTAGTTGTTAAAGGAAATGTCAATTTCACCATTGACAATAGTGTTACGTTGCAAGTTTGTAGCGATATTACGAATGAGGGTTTCATATTCGTGCGCACGGGTTCTACCTTACAAGTGCAAGGCAATTAATAAATTGTTTTTATCCGAACAATTGGATTAGAGACCGAAACCATCAACGTAGAAACACGTAAAGTCACGCCTCAAAAGGCGAAGACTTTCTTCTAATTCTGAGAATAAAGCCCATTATTTCTTCTAGTAATGGGAATTACGTGTTAATACACGTTTTTTCAAAAAATTGAAAACCAGCTGATTGGAGAGTTAGTTTTTCCAGAGGAACGATTTTTGCACATGTTATAGCGTTATGAAAACGCGCAAAGACATATTCGGATTTATTTTCACGCTTGCAACACTCGTTGTTTTAAGTTTGAATGTGCAGGCAACTACATACTATTCAATTTCGAATACGGAATGGAGCACAACTCCTAATGGTGCACCAATGTCAGGTAATCCTTTTAGCGTTTCAGGCGGTGCGAACAATGTTACAGATTCGCTTATCATCGCTCACGATGTTTCGATCAACAAAATGAAACTTTCATCTTATATTAAAGTCCTAGATGGAGCATCGCTTACACTTGTTGGTAATGGATTCGGAGCACGAGTTGAGCTCGCCGGTTATTTAGATGTTGACTTCGGGGGTACAGTTTACGCCAACGCTTCTGACTTTGAAATCATTGGAACAGCAAATATTAATGGTGCTGTTTATGTCAACAGCAAAGCAGATTTCGACAACAACATTACAGGTGAAGGGGTTGTATACGTTTCTAACAACGACATTGACTTGAATAATGCTAACGTTAATGGTACTGCATTAAATCAAACATGGAATGACACTACGGTTTTCCTGGGAACATATGATAGTTCGCTGAACAACGTAGTATGGTTCTACAACGGAGATTATTCAGACACAACGACAGATTGTTCTACTGAATTTCGTGTGATGTCGAACTACAACAGTTCAGCAGCTCGCACAGTCGGTAAGTTGGTTGTGAAAGGCAACACCAACCTCACGGTAGAAAACAATACGACTTTAAACGTTTGCCAAGACGTGGTTAACAACGGATATATCCTTGTAAAAGCGGGATCATCTATTGTTGTGCAAGGAAACTAATACAACTATTCTTTTCAAAATAAGTAAGCCGTCCCAAATTTGAGACGGCTTTTTTGATTTATCAGGATGTCCATGTTACACATCCATTCTCGCAAAAGAGAGGCAACTGTTGAACGTCACCCCCAGAGCAAATCAAAAAAGGCAAGAATTTCGCAAATTCGAAATAGCGGTGATTCAACAAAACCAAGTGGAATCTCCCAACTTTTTTAAGCAGTATTTAAAACCTCGCTAAACGAAGCACGATCGTGTTGACACCAAAACATTCCTGTCCAACCAACTAATAAGAATTGATCCGTTGCAAAATACGCGTAAGGCTATAGCCTTTTTAAAAGACTGAAATTACTCTAAGATCCAAGATTGAGCATGAGTGTGAGAATGAAGAAAAAACAGAATGAAAAGCATCATTCTCATTCGTTTCACATCGTGAAAAGTTAAGAGGCTTCAAAAGCGATATTGCGAAAGGTAGTGGGAGTTTGAGCAAGAGTAATGAGGGAAAAAACATTTCGGAGCGAGTCTCTTGCTCGAGACTCTTCTTAAACAAATGCCAGCATTACCACCTTTGGTCAAGAAAGGTTTTTGGCCATTGTATACAGGATACGAGAAAGTTCGTCTGCTTGATTCTCTAAAGCGGTAAACTCTTCTATAGAAATGACTTTTTCATCTTTTAAAAAGTCTAAAATAGCGACACATTCAAATACAGAGCTTCGTGAAATCACAAAGAAATTTCGACGATCTTTTTTAGTAAATCGACCAGAACCCTCAGCAATATTTAAAGCGACGCTAAACGATGCCCGAGCCAACTGATCTTTTTGGTAAGAAGTTAATTTCTTATTCGCAACTAACTTCTTTGCATCCTGATGAAAAATCTTCGCCTTTTTGTAAACTGTCAAATTTTGAAACTCAAACTTCATCTTGAAAACTTTGATCTTAGAGGGAGAATGAGTGTGAGAATGAAGAAAAAACAGAATGAAAAGCATCATTCTCATTCTGCTTCTCATTCTGTTTTTGTACCTAGGGCGGGAATCGAACCCGCACTCTGTTGCCAGAACTGGATTTTGAATCCAGCGCGTCTACCAGTTCCGCCACCTAGGCAAGTGGTCGGCAAAATTAAGAATTATTTTATTACTCACAATATCAAATCGAAATTCACTTCAAGAAATTTAATTCCGTTCTTTTTCGACTATTACTTGTACCGTCAAAGAGCAAGTGGACTTCACAAGAAAACTGCCATGCAAACATCATATTTGATTATCTTTATCGCCCTGTTTTTTAAGATTGGTATAGAGCGATCTCAATTTATATCCCTTGAGTAAAATTAAAAGGGATTCTTTTTGAGGAACTTTGATATAAATTCATAAATTTGCAGCCCTTTTCATCGAGGGTATAAAACACAGAGTATCAAGTGGGAAAAGAAATTAAAATATTTTCGGGTCGTGCTACGCGTTATCTCGCTGAGAGAATTGCGAAGGAATACGGGCAAGATCTCGGCAATGTGATCATCAACGAGTTCAGCGACGGTGAGTTCCAACCATCGTTCGAAGAAACCGTTCGTGGTGACAGCGTATTTTTGATTCAAAGTACTTTTCCCAATTCGGATAATTTTATGGAATTGTTGCTGATGATTGACGCCGCCAAGCGCGCATCAGCGAATAAAATTATTGCTGTGATTCCCTACTTTGGATGGGCTCGTCAAGATCGCAAGGACAACCCTCGCGTGCCTATCGGCGCTAAGCTCGCCGCAAACTTGCTAACCGCTGCGGGTGCTACGCGTATCGTTACCATGGATCTCCATGCGGATCAGATTCAAGGGTTTTTTGAAACTCCCGTAGATCACTTGTTTGCCTCGGCAATATTTTTGGAATACATCACAAGTCTCGACTTGGACAATTTGGTGATGGCATCTCCAGACATGGGTGGCTCAAAACGTGCGAATAGCTATGCAAAATACCTCAACAGTGAGGTTGTTATTTGTTACAAGCAGCGATTGAAGGCGAATGTAATCGAAAAAATGACCGTAATTGGTGATGTAAAAGACCGCGACATTGTTTTGGTCGACGACATTATCGACACGGCTGGAACGCTCACCACGGCAGCCAATATGATGATGGAAAAGGGAGCACGTAGTGTACGCGCTGTATGTACCCATCCCATTTTATCAGGCAACGCCTATGAGCGAATAGAAAAATCTCAATTGACGGAACTCATCGTGACCGATACGATTCCTCTTCAGCAGGAGTCGGAAAAAATAAAGGTTCTTAGTGTGGCGCCTTTATTCGCTCGCGTTTTCCATCAAATCATTAAACACAAATCAATCAGTTCACACTTTATTATTTAAAAGCGTTTGACATGAAAGAAGTTGCCATTACAGGAACCCTTCGCGAAGATAAAGGAACAAGTGCTTCAAATGTCTTGAGAAACCAAGGCATGGTTCCATGTGTTATTTATGGTGGTGAAGAGAATGTTCACTTCTACGCAGATGAACGAGTTTTCAAAGACCTCATTTATTCAGCAGAAGTTCACAAAGCCGTTATCGACGTAAACGGAAATAAATACGAAGCGATCCTAAAAGAAGCTCAATTCCACCCCGTAAAGGACAACCTCCTTCACGTTGACTTTTTGGAGCTTGTACCAGGAAAACCTGTGACTACTGTTGCACCGGTTAAATTGATCGGAAATGCAATCGGTGTGCGTAACGGGGGTAAATTGTCGTTTCCGCTTCGTCGTTTGAAAGTAAAAGCAACACCAGAAAATCTTCCGGATGCAATCGAAATAGACATCGAAAAAATGCGTATCGGACATAAAAAATCTGTTGCTGATGTTACTTCTGAAGGATTTGAAATCCTCAACAACTCGGATGCAATCATCGTAGCTGTTAAGACATCGCGTAACGCGGTAGACGATAGCGAAGATGAAGATGAAGAAGGTGCAGAAGGAGAAGGCGAAGAAGCAACTGCTGAAGCAGCTGAATAATCGTGAAGAAAAACCTCATCATCGGATTGGGTAATCCGGGTGCGGAATACGAAAACACCCGACATAATATCGGATTCAAAATATTGGATGCCTGGGCTCAGGCATCCAATTTTTCTTTTGAATCGGACCGATACGGTATGCGCGCCGAAACCAAATGGAAAGGTCGACCTTTTGTACTGATAAAGCCGGCCACCTACATGAACCTCAGCGGAAAAGCCGTGAATTATTGGCTGCAACAGGAGAAAATTCAACCGCAAAATCTACTCGTTCTGACCGATGATATCGCTCTGCCTTTCGGTAAAATACGAATCAAAGGAAAAGGTAGTGACGGCGGTCACAACGGGCTGAAAAGTATCATTCAAACATTGGGGAATTCCAATTTCCCTCGCTTGCGTTTTGGCGTTGGCGATGAATTTGCCAAAGGAAAACAAGTCGACTACGTCCTGGGAGAATGGAGTCTGGCCGAAGAAAAACTTCTTGGCGAGCGCATTGACCTGTGTATTGAAGCCATCAAAACGTTCGGCGTCATGGGGCTCAACCCAGCAATGAACGGATTCAACAATAAGTAATCCGCCTTACTCGTAGTTCTCGTCAAGAGAAAACAATTCCTCCACTCGACATTCAAAATAAGCGGCTATTTTCATTCCCAATTCCAAAGAAGGAGAATATTTGTTCTTTTCAATGGCGTAAATCGTCTGTCGAGTAACGCCCATTTCATCGGCCAACTGCTGCTGAGAAATCCCTTTTCGCGTGCGATGTATTCGAAGCTTATTCGTCATTTTCTAAAGCATTGTAATGTTTGCGCAACCGATAGGCATATCGCAGATTAAACCATACCAAAATCGATACCATCTGAATGGACATAACAGCCAAAAATGGAGTGTCATAAACGAGAATCACTGCTACCAACAACAAACCAAAATTCCAAAATACAGACCACGCTAACGACTCCAGCCGGATTTTCGATATCAGTTCATCTTCAACTTTTTCTCGACTAAATCCGTGAATAATACCACTCACTACCAGAGTGATTAACACGATCTCATCCAAAATGTGATTCGGGTAAAACAATTTCTCCTCAACATTGGATGCAAAAGCATATTCAATGGGCTTCCCAAAAAAGTAAGGAACATTTACTTCCATAAAAGGCAATAATTCCACCGGCCAATCCCAATTAAATACATATAACAGCCAAATTACCGAGGTGATTCCAAAAACCCACCCACTGGGACGTTTCCATTTGTTTGCAAATAAATACACCATAATTCCAAGTTTAATGTAAAGTATTCTTTACAAATGTAAAATATTTTTTACAAATCCAAAATGGGTAGCAAATAGTTTGTGTTCCGTATATTGCACAAGCGCGTAAGGATGCCGCTCCAGCAGACATCTTATGGCAAATACTCAAACACTCCGACTAATTACTCATTTGCGATTTACATTTACTCCTCAAAAGTTTATGTTCGTCCTTGGAAAAAGTAGGCATGTACTTGAATTCAAAAACCAACCTTATCACAGCAGTATTGCTAGCTACATTGGTCGCCTTTGGCGCAATGGCCAATGATGACGAGCACCGTCATGTCATTCGCTCTGGTTTTGAAACCTTTCTTCCCAGTGTAATCATTTACGACGCCGACCGTACCGTCCAATGGAATGAGTTGGATACCTTTCCTCGAATCGACACCCTAGTTGAAACCGTTCCAGCGGACGGGCGTTGGACTTCATTTGGAATTGAAAATACCGATACGATACCGGTGGAGATTTTCATCAACTTGTCGTACAACGAGCATCACGAGTTGTTTTTAGTTGAAAACGATCGACTGGTTGATCATAAAATTTCGGGACAATTCGCGCCAGTGTCGCAGCAAAAGAGGATTCAGGACGACTTATCGGTTGCCTTTGAACTGGCTCCGCAAACGACCTATCGCGTATATCACATCACCTACAGTTCTTCCAATCAACCCGTGTACTTATTCAAACGCGTTGCAAGCAGGGGAAGCTATTTCGAAGCCGTTTTCTCTCGACTGGATCAATACAGTACCGCCAATAACATTCAGTTATTCTTTTTGGGTGCGAGTTTGATTTTCTGTACCTACTTTTTCTTGCTCTGGTTTCAATCCCGAACCAACAGCTACCTGGCCTACAGCACGTATTTGCTTTTTGGTTTCCTGTACATTTTAATCAAAGTGGATGGCAATCTGATGAACAACTACTTGCTCGGAGAACATCCCGAGTGGCGCTTTTACCTGAACGAAACCCTGCAAATGCTATCCTTTGCAGCGTACAACTGGTTTGCTATTGAGTTTTTGGACTTGCGTAAACATATTCCGAAAGTCACCAAAGCAATTACGGTCATTACATGGATCTATGTTGCTTATGCCTTTTTCCATTTCGGCTTTGCATATTTCACCGTTGACCGAGTGGCTACGGATACGCTTTTCTTTGTGTCCCGGGCAATTATGTTTCCAGTTGGACTTTTCATTATCGTTATTGTAGCTATTAAGGTTCGAACTGTTCTTACTTCATACCTAATTGTCGGTTCTTCGATTTATTTTATTGGCCTTGCGCTGGCCTTCCTACATTCCGTAGTTTGGTACGACAACGGCATATTCGACACCTGGTTTCCCATCAATTACATGGAAGTGGGGATGCTGGGCGAAATCCTACTCTTCTCGCTGGGAATCGGTCATAAAATACGCTTGACCTCCAAGCAAAAAGAAGAGTACCAATCCCAACTTATTGAACAGCTGCGCCTGAACGAAAAACTCTCGAATGACCTCAATGCGCAACTGAATGAAGAGGTTAAAAGACAAACCGAGGAATACCGCAAGCAAGCCCTCGAGCTCGAAAAGGCTCGGGAAAAAGAGCTGCGATTAAAGTATGAGCAGCGCATCGTAATGAGTGAAATTCAGAGCTTACGACTGCAAATGAATCCGCATTTCTTATTCAATGCGATGAATTCCATTCGCTATTACATTCTGAAAAAAGACCGAAAAGAGGCCTCCAATTACATCACCCGTTTTAGTCAATTGCTACGCCTCATTTTGAAAAATTCGCGTCGACCAGCCATTCCGATCCACGACGAATTGCAATCCATACGGCTGTATGTGGAATTCGAGCAGATGCGGTTTGATCAGCGGTTTGAATTTGACCTGCAAGTGGACGATGCACTCCATGAAGACAATATCTACGTACAACCCATGATTGTCCAACCCTTTGTGGAAAATGCCATTTGGCACGGTTTGATGCAAAAAGAAGGTGAAAATGGCGCTTTGATGGTTCGATATGAACGCGTGGACGATCGCATCCGCGTGGTTGTAGACGACAATGGCATTGGGCGAGAAAAGGCCAAAGAACTCAAGAGCAAAGGATTGACTCAAAAGTCGTTTGGACTACAGATTACCGAGAGTCGGTTAAAAATGATGGGACACATCCAAGAAAATGAAAAGGGGTTCGAAATCATCGACAAGAAGAACGAAAACGGCGAAGCCCGCGGAACGAAAGTGATCGTATATTTGAAAATAGAGAAAAACCCAGATGAGGAACCTGAAAGCGTAAGCCATGAGCAAGATTAAAGCCCTTATTATCGATGATGAGAAACACAGCTGTGAAATCACGCAGATGCTTGTTGAGGACTGTTGCCCAAACGTGGAGATTGTTGGCGTAGCTACTTCGCCCATTGATGGTATGCGGCTGATACGTCAGGAAAAGCCGAATCTTGTTTTTCTGGATATTGAAATGCCCGTACTCAACGGTTTTCAAATGCTCGACAAAATCGGTAAAATCGATTTTCACATCATTTTTACAACGGCTTATGATGAGTTTGCTATCAAAGCCTTTAAAGTAGGAGCAGTAGACTATTTGCTCAAGCCAATTGACAGCAATGAGCTGGAAGAAGCGGTGTCTCGAGTGCGGAAAAGAATGCTCGAGCCCAACTCGATGTCGCATATTGAAACGCTGCTTCGCAACATGCAGAAAAAAGACAAGGTCGATGGCCGCCTCACCGTGCCCACCCTGAACGGTCTGGAAATCTTGCCCATCGAAGAGATCATTCGCTGCGAGGCGGATAGCAATTATACAACCCTGATTCTACCCGATCGCCAAGTAGTAATTAGCAAAACCCTGAAGGACATCGAAGAACAACTCCGGGACTACCCATTTGTTCGCGTGCACCAAAGTCATTTGATTCACCTCGGGCACGTGCAGAAATACATCAAAGGCAACGGCGGACAAGTGGTCATGGACAACGGCGATTACTTGAACGTTTCGCGCAACCGAAAACAACGCCTCCTCGACTCCCTTTCGGGGAAATAAAAAACCCTCCCTTCTCAATGGAGAAAGGAGGAGTTCAAATCATTTGATCTGCAGACCCAAATAGTAAAGTATTTTCTTCGCTACTCGTACCACGTATCGGGTATTTCAGCGCAGATGATGGCATAGCCGTCGTAATAATACATTCTTTTATTATCGTCATCAAAGTAGGGCATCGACACTTTTTGATTAGACCAAGGAGAATCAGAAACTTTCATCTCTCGCCAAACTTCGCCCGTTGATGGATCAACCAATTTGATATTGTCTTGAACGTAAACAATTTTATCATTCCAAACATCCAGTCGCTCTGTGTGTAAATACCCGATTTGACTTCGATAAATCAACTCTCCAGTAAACCGATTTAATGCCGTTAGTCCATTAAAATCCTCATGAAAAATCAATTTGTCCTCATATATGATCTGATTACTTATACTCATAAAAGAGTTGGGAAAAAAGGTGTCCCAAACGACCGAACCATCTCGGATATTCATACATATTATCGCCTTGTTGAATTGAAAATAAATCAAATTGTTTTCGAGATCTATTTGGGGGTTCGACCACATGCTTAGAAAATAACCAAAAAGTGGGGCACCTTGAATGCTTTCGGCTTTCCACATTAACGTGTCTTGCGTTACATTGTAGCAATACACATCAACAACTTCTCTATTGGATGATTGGAATGCACCCATGTTAACCGCGGCAATCAGGATCTCCATCCCCCGATAATCTATAAACCCGGAAAGTGAACGTATTTGCGGAAAGCGGTAATTTGTCGACGAAACGGAAAATAAAGTATCTACAGCTCCAGTCTGGGAGTTAATCTTTAAAATCGTCGCATCTCTGGATTTTTTACAAATGCGATCTACTCCAAATACATTATTCCCCAATTCGAATTTGTGAGAAACATTTGCCTCTTCTACCCTCCAATCCTCTTGTCCCGTATTGAGGTCTATCCCTACAATTCCGGAACTCAAGAATTGATATATCCTCGAATCATCTGCAGAGTGACTTGCCTCGTCTTTAGGGAGATAATCGTAAGGATCAGATTCCCAAGTTAGTGAACCTGAATCCATCGATCTTTTCTGAAAACGCTCGGATCCCGAGTTTTCCTCAAAACTGAAGACAATCCCATCATTGTGACGGTGAAGGGGAATTGACCTCGAAGGTTTTTCAGAAATTTCCTCTTTCCATATTATTCGTGGTTCACCATCATTTGCTGTTGTAGGAAACTGAGGAGTTGTGTGCTGATCACGGTTGCAGGCTAAAAGTTGGAGTACAACAAAAAATCCGGAACAAAGAGTTCTTATTCTATTCATAACTTAATTCGTTGATTACAAAACAAATTAAGCACTTCCATTACTCGCTATTTTGTCGATTTTCGACAATCTCACCCCTTCTTTGTCGATTTTCGACAAACTGAAATAAAAAACCCTCCCTTCTCAATGGAGAAAGGAGGGCTTACTTCTGTTGAATAACTCGATTTTACTTCTTGAGTAATTCCGGGAATCGCACACGGTAGATCAATCGCTGGATCAAGTAGAACATCACCGGCACGATGACCAAGGTGAGGAACGTAGCGAAAGTCAATCCGAAAATAATGGTCGTGGCCATAGGACCCCAGAATACCACGTTATCTCCACCGAAGTAGATTTGTGGATCGTACTCGGTGAACAGGGTAAAGAAGTTAATATTCATTCCGGTAGCTAGGGGTAGTAGCCCTAAGATCGTCGTGATTGCCGTCAACAATACCGGACGTAAACGGAGTTTTCCGGCTTCTACAACCATCTTGAATACCTCAGAAATCGGAAGGGATTCGCGCTTTGGCATACCCAATTCAATCTTTCTTCGGGTCATGAGCAGATTCATGTAGTCAATCAATACAATGGCATTGTTCACCACAATTCCCGCCAAGGAAATGATTCCGATCATTGTCATCATAATTACGAATTCCAAGCGGAAAGTCACCAGACCCAAGAATACACCAATCAAACTCAGAATTACACTTACCAGGATGATTCCGGGAGTAAAGGCCGAATTGAACTGAAGCACCAAGATCAGGAAGATGATAAACACGGCAATCAACAATGCTCGGCTAAGGAAGGCCAATTCTTTGGCTTGGTCCTCCTGTTCTCCGGTGAATGAAAATGAAACGCCTTTGGGTAATTCGAATTCCTTGAGGTGCTCCTTGATGGCATTGACCGTTTCGGTCGGGTTATAACCGTCCAGCACATTGGATGAAATGGTAATCACTCGATCCAAATCTTTTCGCTTCACCGCGCTAAATGTGCTCGACTTCTCAGTATGCGCTACCGCACTGATCGGTACCTGGGCAATTCTACCGTTCGACTGATTTCGGAATGTGATGCGCTGATTCATCAACGCTTCCAGATTGTACCGGTACTCATCGTTAAAGCGAACTACGATAGGGTAATCATCTTCTCCATCTTTATACGTACTCACTTCCTTACCGAACAACGATGTTCGCAAGGCATCTCCGATTTGATACGTACTCACATTGTAACGGCGTGCTTTTTCGCGGTCGATAACCACAGCCATTTCGGGCTTACCGCTCTCTACATCCAGTTTCAACTCTTCAATTCCTCCGATATTGGCGTCATTGATAAAGACACGCATTTCTTCGGTCACGCTGAGCAACTGGTAGTAGTCGTCGCCCTTCACCTCGATGTTAATCGGTGCTCCAGTCGGCGGGCCATCTTCATTTTTATCCACTACAATCGTCGCTCCTGGATAGTTACTCAAACTTTCGCGAATTTCTGTCAACACATCACTACTCAGAATGCCACGTCGGTTTTGAAACTCAGTGAACGCCACGGTGATTTTTGCTTTGTTCGGCGTTTGCGCCATACTCGGCCCTTGGTTTGGATTACTGGTTCCCTCCCCTACTTGGGCGATGACCGATTCAACCATGAAATTGCGGACAAACGTATCACCGTCTTCCACGACTTTTTCGTCGTATTTGCTGATCACCTCCAATACTTCCTCTTCAATCTCACTGGTCAGCTCATTGACCGAGCGAATATCCGTTCCGATCGGCTTTTCGATGTAAATAATCGCTTGAGCCGGCTGATTTTCGGGGAAGAAAAGGACGTTCGGTGGAACAAAAATGATCAGTCCGGCAGAAATAATCAACAATACAACCGTTCCAAAAAAGAACAAGTAAGGCGATTTACCTTTCAAGGCAAAGACCAATGTTCGCTCATAAATCGTCTCCAATCGCGGTAGAAATTGATTCTGGAACCAGCGAGTAGCAGGACTCAATATTTTGGTGTTCACAAAACCCAGGATACCCGATAAAATCAAGATATTTCCGATTGCGATCAACCATTTGATATCATTCGAAAAGCCCAACGCCAAGAATATCGCACCTAGTCCGATTAACGAAAGTCCGACTGTAGCCAAGCGCTTATTGGTAGGCACTTTTTCTTCGAGCTTCATGAACGATGCCGTGAGCACCGGATTGATAACCAATGCTACGAAGAGGGAACTTCCCAGAACGATCATTAGGGTAATCGGCAAATACTTCATGAATTCACCAAATATTCCAGGCCAGAATGCCAGTGGGATAAAGGCGGCTAAGGTAGTTGCTGTAGAGGCGATAATCGGCAAGGCTACTTCTCCAACCCCCATTTTCGCGGCCGACCACGAATCCATTCCTTCATCCATCAAACGATACACGTTCTCGACCACCACAATACCGTTATCCACGAGCATACCGAGAGCCAGTACGAGCGAAAATAACACGATGGTATTGAGCGTAACGCCCATCATGGAAAGGATGATAAACGACATGAACATGGAAAGCGGAATTGCAATCCCTACAAACAATGCATTTCGAAGTCCCAGGAAGAACAAGAGAACCACAACAACCAAAATAATCCCGAAAATGATACTGTTTTCAAGCTCGTTGACCTGACTTCGCGTTTGGTCGGATTGATCGTTTGTTATGGAAATATTCAAGTTGGGCGGAAACTCCTCTTTTTGTGCCTCTGCAATAATTTTATTGATCTTATCGGAAACAATCAACAAGTTTTCTCCCGCTCTTTTCTTCACATCGAGCATCACCACGGGCGACTGATATTCGCGGGCATAAGACTCCACATCCTCCTGTTGGAAAACCACTTCTGCGATATCTTCGAGGTGAACGATTTCCTTGTTCTCTTGCTTAACGATAATACCTTTGATCTCGTCGATGCTCTTGAATTCACCGATTACGCGTACGTTTCGGCGGTAATTATCAACCAGTAGATCTCCTCCGGAAATGGTAACGTTTTCGCCCTGAATGGCATTGGCCACATCGTTGAAGCTAATCTCCAGTGACTCCATCTTATAGAGGTCCACTAAGATTTTTACTTCTTTTTCGGCTACCCCGCGGATATCCACTCCCGATATCTCAGGCAGCGATTCGATTTCCTCTTCTAAAAACTCTGCGTAATCCTGCAATTGATCAATCGTATAATCCCCCGAGAGGTTCACGTTCAGAATGGGAACCAGTTCCGAGAAATTGAGCTCAAACACATTGGGCTCAGCCGGCAGATCCGTCGGGAACTCGGGATCGGCCTTGGCAATATCTACCTTATCCTTGACCTTTTGCAGGGCCTCGGTTGGATCTACATCGAAGTCAAACTTCACTTGAATCGTGCTGTACCCCTGAACCGATGTTGAATTGATTTCATCAATACCCGTAATGGCATTGATCTCTTTTTCGAGTGGTCGGGTAATCAGACGCTCAATATCCACTGGAGAGTTTCCCGGATAGGGCGTACCAACATAAATCTCCGGTGTAACTATCTCTGGAAATGCCTCTTTGGGCATCGATACATACGAAATCAAACCGAAGAGCAAAATAATCGCCGTCAGCACGAAAACCCCCATGCTGTTATCCACAGCAGCGTTGGTCAGTCCGAATGATTTGGTATGAATTTGATTTTTGTTTTTGTTTTTGTTCTCTTCCATCGCGCTCTTATTGTTCCGTTGCACGTTTCACAGTCACCTGCTGTCCGTCGTTGATGCTTCGAGATCCTTTATCTACAATATTCTCTCCTACTTCAAGGCCCGACTTAACCAATGTGAGGTCTTCGTACGAAAGTCCGGTTTCGATCACGCGGCGCTCTACAAATGTTCCCTCTTCCTTTTCGACCACGACGAACAAGTAGTCGTTTCCATTCACATCCTGCTGAATAAGGCGAGAAGGAATCGCAATGGCGCCGTCCGCCTTAAAGTCACGAATATTCATGATTGCCAGTAGGTTTGGCTTCAAACGGTCGTCTGTATTGGTCAAATCAACTTCCACTTCAAATGTCCGGTTGTTGGGGTTGATGTAATTTCCCACTCGTGTAATTTCGGCGTTGTAACTTTTATTGATGGATGGAAAATCCACCTGAACGAAAGTTCCAGGCGCTATGCGACCGACATAAACCTCGCTAACATCGGATTGAATGTACACGCGATTCATGTTCACCAGGCGAATCATCGGCATTCCGGGCGCAGCCAATTCTCCTTCCTTCGGAAACACCTCATCGACCACTCCAGAAAAAGGAGCCGTAATGGTCGTTTTACTCAACTGCGTTCGCAGTGTGGCCAAGGTTTTTTCGAGGGACTCGACGCGGTTTTTCGCTTCGAGGTACTGCACTTCACTGCCCACATTCTGATCCCATAAACGCGATTGGCGTTCGTAGATATCACGTGCCAGTGAAAGTTGAGTTTCGACTTCTTCGATGTTTCTTTGAATCATTTCTGAATCAATTTGAAGAAGCTTTTGTCCAGCGCTCACCCGTTGTCCTTCGGTTGCAAAAACTTGTTGCACCGTACCGCTTGCCTCGGCATTGATAACGATATTCTGTTTGGCTTCGACCTCACCATACGCCTTGAAGTAGTGCTCAAAGTTGGTCGTATCGGTTTGGTAGTGCGTTACAAGTGTAAAGTCCTCCTTTGGATTGATCTCTTCAATCTCCGCTTCGACTTCGCGAATTTCTTCGGCAATCTTGTTGTATTCATTCCGAAGTGAATCGCGCTTGGCGGTCAATTTTTCAACATCTGTTTTTTCCTCACCACTGCACGCCACCAGCAATGCAATGGATAGTCCTATTGATAATAATCGTGTCATTTTCCTGTCTGGTTTAGAGCTTTGTCCATGTTTGATTTGGCCGATACGAGATTGAAAATAGCCTGCGTATAAGCGTTTTGTTGTTCCAAATATTGAGTTTGCGTTTGTGCCAATTGCAGACTCGAGCTTAGTCCTTCGTTGTACTTAATCGCTTCGCGATCGTTGATTTTTTTCGCCAGTTCGAGATTGCGCAATGCAGTTTGATACGAATCCAGAGCCAATTGGTAATCCGCTATGGCCTGTTCCTTTTTCAGGCGCAATTCTTCTTCGGTTCGCTCGGTATTCAGTTCGGCTTGATCGTAGGCGATGCGGGCCTCTTGAACTCCATTTTTGGTCATAAACGAAGTAAAAATAGGCACCCGCAAATTCACACCGACGTACGAGGCGTTGAACCACTGCCCGCTTTCGTTAAAGAAGTTGAATTCGCTGTCGCTAAATGAGTTTTGCGAGAAGTTAAGATTGGCCGAAAGGCTTGGTAGATACTTCGCCTGTGCCAATCGCATTTCCAATCGCTTGCGATCCAAATCGTCTTTCGACAAGATGTAGTCGATGTGGTACTCGAGGTTGAAATCAGAGCTATCGATACTCGCCGAGATGGAGCGGCTTGTCACCTCTTCGAGCGTCGTTGTAAACTCGACATCCGCCTGCGTTGATAGCCCCATATTAAACTTCAATTGCTGCTCAGTTATCTCGATATAGCGCTCCATGTAATTCAATTGATTTCGAGTTTGCGAAAGCAAAATTTCGATCTGATCCAAATCTTCTTGTTCAATGAACCCGTTCTCGAGAAGCAACTTGTTTTCCTTATAAATGGCTTCCAGGTTGGCCACATTTTCGGCGAGCACGTCGTAGTTTTCGTAAGTCACCAATACCTGCGCATACAACTGAGTAATAATTTCGCGCAATTCGATTTTGGTTTTCTCATTGATGTTTTTGGAGATTTCGAGGTATTTCTCTGATCCCTGTACGCCAATGATGTAGCTTCCATCAAAAATCAATTGATCGAGGTTGGCGTTCCAAAACATTGTTTGCTGAGTTCCGAACCGCAACTCAACAAAATCTCCGGGTGCACCTCCAAAGGCTTCCGCCGGAACGACCTGTACCGGAATTTCTATGTTATTGGTGTAGTTTCCGCTTGCCGAAATCTGTGGGAAACCCTGCGCCAGGGTTTTCTTGACCAAGCGACGTGCTTTTTGCACCTCCATGTCGGCATCGTTGGCCATGTAGCTGTTTTCCATCGCGTATTCAATGGCCTCGTCCAACGAGAACGATTGGGTTTGCGCCCAAACTCCCGTCATGGAAAAGATCATGAATAGCAGTCCTAGTCCGTGTTTCATCGATTTTGATTTTCCTTTAGTTTTCTGTCCAGATATTGAAGTCCTTCACTACTACAAATTCCTCGAAGGTGATACTCCAAGTTTTGTAGGGTGAATTCATAAATACTCATGTTCAATTTTTCCATCACCGTTCCTTCCACCATCATATCGGCCTTAGCAAAGTACACCTCCGCAATCAATTCGATATTGAGGTTCTTGCGATACAAGCCCATCTCTACTCCACGCTTCATGTTGTCGGAAATAAAGTGGATAAACATTTCCTGCCGAAAATTCTCAATTTTCTGCCAGGTCTCGGGGTAGTACTTGCTCAACTGAAATGCAATGCCCGGATGTTGATTGCGAAAAACATCGCATACCACATTATCCATATCAAACATCTCATCAATCGGATGGCGCTTCTGCGAATGGATATGCGCCATGATATCGTGGATGTTCTGAGCGAGCCAGTTGAAACTCTTATCCACCAATTCCGCCTTGTTGCTGACGTATTTGTAAACCGTCTTTTTGCTCACACCCAACTCGCGCGACACGTCATCCATGGTGACACTTTTCACGCCCAAACGTATAAAGGAATCAAGCGCTCCTTTAATGATATTTTCTTCCTGCTTTTCCATTTGCGGTGCAAAACTAATCAAAATATAGACTGTGGAAACGTTTTTGCATCTTTTTTGTTTCCATTGTTTACAATTATTTAACAAAGGGTTCGGTGTTCGAGACTCGGCGTTCGATGTTCGGTGTTCGAGACCCGGTTCCCGAACCGACTCCCGACTATCGACTGCCGACGATCAAATGTCGACTCCCGATTCCCGACTCCCGATTCCCGACTCTCGATTCCCGATTCCCGACCAAAAACCAATCGTTAGTCCCTATCCTCTATTTTTGTTGGTATCATTCCGCCCCTTCAGGGCGGTTGTTTTTTGATGTTCCAAGCTACAATCATTTCACCCCTTCGGGGTTCAATGTTCTGTGTTAAATAATTGGGATTTCGATAATCTCGGTTATTTCCGCTCATAGAAAACTCCGGTCACGGGTCACGGGTCACAGGTCACGCCAGTTCACTGGCTTTGTAAACCGGAACTCAACGAGTGTAGGTTTATCACCGATCACTGTTCACCAACCAATACCCTATAAATCCAATAGGATAAAACAAGTATTCGGGATAATATTTGTATTTTTGCGACCTAAAAATTGAAGCACGTGCCTGAATTTCATTTAAAATCCCTGACCGATCGCGTGGGTATCGAAGAACGAGCCCAGCGCATTACGAGTCGGAGCATTAAGAAAGAAGCCAAGATCGATGGTCTCAAACGCGTTTTGAGCATGATTGACCTGACTACATTGGAGGGAAAGGATACTCCTGGAAAAGTTCGTCAGCTCTGTTACAAAGCTCAGCATTTGTACGATAGCTATCCCGATTTACCGAATGTAGCTGCCGTTTGCGTCTACCCTACCCATGTGCGTACAGCCGTTGAAGCCCTGAAAGGTAGCGGAATCAACGTAGCAGCCGTAGCGACCTATTTCCCAAGCGGTCAATCTTCGGCTGAAGTGAAAATCGCCGACACTCGTTTTGCTGTGGAAGAAGGAGCGGACGAAATCGACATGGTCATCTCACGCGGAAAGTTTCTCGCGGGTGAATACAATTTTGTCTACGATGAAATTGCAGCGGTGAAAGAAGCCTGTGGAAAAGCACACCTGAAAGTTATTTTAGAAACCGGCGAACTGGACAATTACGATCAGGTTCGACTCGCCAGTGATATTGCCATGCACGCGGGTGCGGATTTTATCAAAACATCGACCGGTAAAGTACAACCCGCAGCCACACTGCCCGTCACATTGGTGATGCTTGAAGCCATCCGAGAGTTTTACTACGAAACCGGAAAAATGATTGGCATGAAACCCGCCGGCGGAATTTCCAATTCCAAACTAGCCCTTCACTACCTCGTGATGGTAAAAGAGATTTTGGGCGATGCTTGGCTAAACAAAGATTGGTTCCGCTTTGGCGCCAGCAGCTTGGCCAACGACGTTCTAATGCAACTGGTGAAGCAACAAACGGGAAATTACCAATCGATGGATTACTTCTCAAAAGACTAAAGCAATGGCAGATAAAAAAATAAAATTGAATTTCGATTCGAGTTGGGACTACGCTCCGGCTCCTGAGAGCGCAGGGCATGTACAGCTCAAAGAACGCTATGAGTTATTTATCGATGGCGAGTTCGTTCAACCCAAGTCGGGTGTATACTTCAACACCATCAACCCTGCAACCGAAGAAAAAATTGCCGAAGTAGCGGAGGCGAATACAGCCGATGTCGATCGCGCCGTGCAAGCTGCTCGAAAAGCTTTTGGACCTTGGTCGAAATTATCGGGAAGCGAGCGCGGAAAATACATCTACCGCATCGCGCGCTTGATTCAAGAACGCGCACGTGAATTTGCTGTAGTAGAGAGTATGGATGGAGGAAAACCCATCCGAGAGTCTCGCGATATCGATATTCCACTGGTCGCCGGACACTTCTTTTATTACGCGGGATGGGCCGACAAATTGGAATATGCCTTCCCGAATCAAAAAGTTGAGCCCATAGGTGTAGCTGGGCAAATTATCCCGTGGAATTTCCCATTGCTCATGGCAGCTTGGAAGTTAGCTCCGGCTTTGGCCACAGGAAATACCGTAGTGCTCAAACCCGCCGAAACAACGCCGCTTACCGCGATGCTTCTCGCTGAACTAATTCGCGATGCTCAACTCCCAAAAGGGGTCGTCAATATTATTACAGGTGCAGGAAAAACGGGTGCAGATATCGTTGCACACAAGGATATCGACAAAATTGCATTTACCGGAAGCACCGAGGTGGGGAAAATTATTCAGCGTGCGACGGCTGGAACCGACAAAAAACTAACCCTTGAACTAGGGGGAAAAGCTGCCCACATCATTTTCGAAGATGCCGCCTTGGACCAAGCCGTAGAAGGTGTAGTGAACGGAATTTTCTTCAACCAAGGCCACGTGTGCTGTGCAGGTTCTCGTCTGCTGGTTCAAGAATCGGTTTACGACAAAGTCATGCAGAAACTTCGCGACCGACTCGACACACTCATCGTCGGCGATCCATTGGACAAAAACACCGATGTTGGAGCCATCAATTCACGCGAACAATGGGAGAAAATTGACGGGTACATCCAGTTGGCCAAAAAAGCCGGCAACGAAGTTATCCAGCCCAAATGCCAACTTCCAAAAAAAGGATTCTGGACACCTCCCACCGTTGTCGCCGGATTGGCACAATCGAGCCGATTGGTGAGTGAAGAAATTTTCGGACCTGTACTGGCTGTGCAGACCTTCCGCACATTGGACGAAGCGGTCGAAAAAGCCAACAACACCCCTTACGGATTGAGCGCCGGAGTATGGACTCAAAAGGGAGCAAAAATATTTGAAGTGAGTACGCGATTGCGGTCCGGAATTGTTTGGGCGAATACCTACAACAAATTTGATCCAACTTCACCTTTCGGTGGCTACAAAGAAAGTGGATTTGGTCGCGAAGGTGGTATGCACGGATTGGCTCCTTACGTCAACATTAAATAATGAACACATGGAAAGATTAAACGTCTTGAAAACTTATAAGCTATACATCGGAGGTGCTTTTCCGCGTACGGAATCGGGGCGCTATTACAAGGTCACCGATAAAAAAGACGCGGTAATTGCGAATCTATGTACTGCATCGCGCAAAGATTTCCGCAATGCAGTTGTAGCTGCGAGAAAGGCACAAAAAGGCTGGGCCGGACGTTCGGCGTACAATCGGAGTCAAATTCTGTATCGCATTGCAGAAATGGCCGAGGGCCGAAGCGATCAACTGATTCATGAGTTGACATTAATTGGTTTCTCACCTGCCAAAGCCAAGACCGAAGTTACCGAAACCATCGATCGACTTATTTATTACGCGGGATGGTGCGATAAGTATCAACAAATCGCCGGAGCGATCAATCCAGTAGCCAGTTCGCATTTCAATTTCAGCGTTCCCGAACCCACAGGTGTTGTCAGCATCATCGGCACAGAGCGGCATCCACTGCTCGGCATGGTGACCGAAATCAGCGCGGCAATCGCCTCGGGGAATACCGCCATTTACCTGGCTCCAAACAGCGCTGGACTTCCAGCTATGAGCTTTGCCGAGATCTTTCATACCAGCGATGTTCCAGCTGGCGTGATCAATATTTTGACAGGCAGCATCGGCGAATTAAAAAGCCATTTCAGCTCGCACATGGATGTAAATGCCCTGGTCATTTGTGATACCGAAAAAGCGAATTGGAGTGACGAAATGAGTGCAGCTGCAGAAAATGTAAAACGAATGGTATTCCGTTCGACCGATTACATGAAAAGTGGAAAATCATTGACAACCATCACCGATTTGTGTGAGATCAAAACGACGTGGCATCCAATTGGAGCTTAAAAAACAAACGAATAATGACAGATTTAATGAACGCGGCATTGGAAGCCGTTTTTGCAGGAGGAAAGGAAATTTTAGCCGTTTACAATACGGACTTTGAAGTAGAAACCAAATCGGACGATAGCCCGCTGACCGAGGCGGACCGCCGTGCGCACCACGCGATTAAAAATATTATTTCACAAACGGGACTTCCCATTTTGAGTGAAGAAGGGGCCGAAATTCCCTACGAGGAACGCTCTTCTTGGTCGAGGTTTTGGTTGGTCGATCCGCTGGATGGAACCAAGGAATTTGTGAAACGAAATGGGGAGTTTACTGTAAACATTGCGCTCATCGAAAACGGGACACCCATTGCAGGGGTAATTTATGTACCGGTTCTGAAAACGCTCTATGCCGGAGTAGTCGGACAGGGTAGCTACAAATTGGAAACCGAGAATCCATTGACATGGGACGAGTTGAAGGAAAGCGGAATTGCTCTTCCGATTCGAGAAGATCGCGATGCCTACGTCGTTGTAGGAAGCCGAAGCCACATGAGTCCTGAAACGGAAGCCTACATGAACGAAGCGGCTGAAAAACACGGCAAAGTAGAAGTCTTAAGCCGCGGAAGCAGCCTGAAACTCTGCATGGTTGCCGAGGGAAAAGCCGATGCGTATCCGCGCTTTGCACCCACTATGGAATGGGACACAGGAGCCGGCCATGGCATCTGCAAAGCAGCGGGATTCAGCGTAAACAAACATCCCGAAAACACGGAATTGCAATACAATAAAGAAAACTTGTTGAACCCTTGGTTCTTGGTGATTTGATTGAGGATTGGGAAAAATGGCTTACCCTGACAGTCATCGCTTTGCTGATTGTCAATATGGTGCGAGAATGGATTCGGCCTTCGCTGTCGTTCGTTCTCGGCGCTGTGGTTCTCGTATTGTCCGATGTCATCGAAATGGGAGCCCTACTCAATGGTTTTTCCAACAAGTCGATATTGACCATCTTCGTTCTGATTCTCATCACGGCTACCTTGCGCGATAACTTCAACGTAATCGGCCAGCTCGACAAACTGTTTCGACGCGCCCGATCGCCTAGAGGTTTTATTTTTCAAATGGGACTTGTGGTCGGTGGGCTTTCATCAGTACTCAACAACACACCCATTGTCGCACTGATGATTCCCTACATCAACAACTGGGGAAAGCGTCAGGGCATTCACCCATCCAAATTCTTAATCCCGCTGAGCTACATGGCGATAACGGGAGGAATGATTACGCTGATCGGAACGAGCACCAACCTTGTGCTCAACGGCTTTTTGGAGCAAAACAACGAACCCTTACTCGGCTTTAAAGACTTTTTACTTCCGGGTTTATTGGTATCGGCAGGCGGTTTGCTCTTCTTCGTGACCGTGGGTGGAATTTTTCTACCCGACAAACAGGAACCCCTCGAACAGTTCTCTGAAAACGTTCGAGAGTACGTCGTTGAAACGCATGTGCGACCCGATTCCAAACTCATTGGAAAAACTATACAAGAAGCCGACTTACGCACCTTGCGCGGGGTGTACCTCTTGGAAATTATTCGGCAAAAAAATGTCATTTCCCCCGTATCGCCGGATGAAGTCATTCAAACCGACGATAACCTGGTATTTGTAGGCAACACCGAAACCATCATCGACTTGGTGGACAGCGACAACGGAATTTACGCCAGCGAGCACAGCGATCCGGGTGTGGGGAGCAAACGCGAATTGGTCGAAGCGGTGATTCCGGCCAATTCAGATCTGGCCGGTCAAAAAGTTCGCGACACCAATTTCCGCGACCGCTTTGAAGCAGGAATATTTGCCATTCACCGAAACGGCGAACGCCTCAGCGGAAAAATCGGTGATATTCGACTGCAGTCGGGCGATTTGCTATTGCTCAGCGTAGGAAGCTTTTTCAAACAACACATCGGATCATTTCGGGATTTATACGTGGTGAGCGAATTGGACGTTCCCGCATCGGGATCAAAGGTGAAAAATGGAAGTTTTTTTGCCCTTTCCATCGGAACCATTGCGTTGGGCATTGCAGGAACCTTCTCGCTATTCACTTCCTTCCTACTGGTACTTTTACTGATGTTCATTTATCGTTACATCGACTTTACCAAAGCAAAGAAAGAAATCGACGTTGATCTTCTGCTCCTTTTGGTATCCGCCTTGGCGCTCGGAGAAGCACTCATATCGAGCGGTGCTGCAGAAATGCTGGGTAATTTATTGATCGATTGGACCAGTGGCAGTGGCGTGTTGTGGACCACCATCGGGCTGTTCGTTCTCACCCTACTGCTGACCAATTTTGTCACCAATCCAGCTGCCGTGTCCATCGCGTTTCCTCTGGCCTATTCGCTGAGCCGCGAAATGAATGTACCTGGAGAAATGTACTATCTAACCATCGCCTTTGCCGCTTCGTGCGCATTCATAACGCCGATTGGTTATCAAACCAACTTGATGGTATACGGACCGGGAAGTTATCGCTTTGGCGACTTTGTACGGGTTGGTTTACCCATGACCGTAGTTTATACAGCGATTTTTATATCCTATCTCACGTTTAAATACGATTTGCTGACATGAGTAAAAACGAAAACATCGTGTGGCACGACCACGCCGTTGATCGCGAGCAACGCGAAAAACTCCTCGGGCAGAAGGGAACAGTGCTCTGGTTCACCGGACTATCGGGTTCGGGAAAATCGACACTGGCCGGTGCACTGGAACAAAAACTGCACGCCGAAGGAATCGCCACGATGCTGTTGGACGGCGACAACATTCGGACGGGACTCAACAGCGATTTGGACTTTTCCGAAAGCGGTCGAGTAGAAAACATCCGCCGACTTGGAGAGGTTTGTAAGCTCTTTGTGGATAGCGGAATCATAGTTCTTACGGCATTCATTTCTCCTTTTCAAAGCGATCGCGATTCGGTTCGTTCCAAAATGGATGCGGATCGATTCATGGAAGTATTTATCGATACACCCCTTGAAGTTTGCGAGCAACGCGATGTAAAAGGTTTATATAAAAAAGCGCGAGCGGGAGAAATCCCCAATTTTACTGGAATCGACTCGCCCTACGAAGCTCCTGAAAACCCTGAAATCCGCATTCAAACCGCGGATATTTCGGTAGAAGAAGGTGTAAATCAATTATTAAAAATAATTTTGCCTAAAATAAAGCAGTAATGCCCAGTTATCATTTAAAACATCTCAAAGAACTCGAAGCGGAGGCCATGTTTGTCATCCGTGAAGTGTTTTCACAATTCGACAACCCCGCTATTTTGTTTTCTGGCGGAAAAGACTCCATCGTGCTGACCCACTTGGCCAAAAAGGCCTTTTATCCAGCGCGAATTCCTTTTCCATTGGTGCACATTGATACGGGACACAACTTTCCAGAGACCCTCCAGTTTCGCGATGATTTGGTCGAGAAAAACAACGCTCAGCTCATCGTTGGCTACGTAGAGGAATCGATCAAGCAAGGGAAAGTAGCCGAAGAAAAAGGGTTCAACGCCAGTAGAAATGCGGCACAAACCGTTACCCTTCTCGATACCATCGAAGCCCATCAATTCGATGCGTGTATGGGTGGTGCTCGCCGCGACGAGGAAAAGGCACGCGCCAAGGAGCGTTTCTTCTCGCATCGCGATGAATTCGGACAGTGGGATCCTAAAAACCAACGTCCGGAGTTGTGGAATCTGTTCAACGGAAAGAAAAGTTACGGGGAACACTTTCGCGTATTCCCTATTTCGAACTGGACCGAAATGGATGTTTGGCAGTATATCTTGATGGAGAACATCGAGCTACCATCGCTGTATTTCAGTCACGAGCGGGAGGTTATTCGTCGTGGAAAAACCATTTTGGCCAACAGCGATTATTTGAATTTACGTCCGGAAGAAAAGCCCGAGCGAATGGTCATTCGTTTCCGTACCATTGGTGATTTAACCATTACAGGAGCGGTAGAAAGCACTGCGACTACGCTAGAGGAAATCATCAATGAAGTAGCGGCAACTCGCGAAACCGAACGCGGTGGACGAGCCGATGACAAGCGGAGCGAAACCAGTATGGAGGACCGCAAGCGCCAGGGTTATTTCTAATTGAAACACAAACACGGAACAAAGCAAGAAAGATGAAAAATTATCTCGATATGGAACTATTGCGCTTCACCACGGCCGGAAGCGTTGATGATGGAAAAAGTACATTGATTGGCCGACTTCTTTTCGATAGCAAAAGTATTTTCCAAGACCAATTGGAAGCGGTAGAAAAGAGCAGTAAAAACAGAGGTCACGACCACCTAGATTTGGCCTTGTTGACCGATGGGTTGAAGGACGAACGCGAACAGGGAATTACCATAGACGTTGCCTATCGCTACTTCGCCACGCCCAAACGCAAATTCATCATCGCCGATACTCCGGGACATACGCAATACACGCGCAATATGGTTACGGGTGCGAGTACGGCAAACTTGGCACTCATTCTTGTCGATGCGCGCAAAGGCGTGATCGAACAAACGCGTCGTCACAGCTACATCGCTTCGCTGCTTAAAATCCCTCACATCGTCATCTGTGTCAACAAAATGGACTTGGTGGATTACCAACAGGAGCGTTTTGATGAAATCGTTGAAGAGTATAAAGACTTCGCTGCAAAATTGGAGGTCAGCGATATTCGCTTTGTACCGATTAGCGCCTTGAAAGGTGATAACGTGGTCAACCGATCGGAAAACATGGATTGGTACCAGGGCAGTACCTTACTCAATACGCTGGAAACAATTCATATTGGAAGCGACTACAATCACATCGACGGCCGTTTTCCGGTACAAACCGTTATTCGTCCACAATCGGATGAATTCCACGACTTCCGCGGATATGCGGGGCGGGTTGCCGGCGGTATTTTCAAACCGGGCGATGAAATCGCCGTTTTGCCCAGCGGGTTTACCAGCGCGATAAAAGAGATTTATTGTGGGGAAGAAACCACTGGCGAGGCTTTCGCGCCAAAATCAGTGACGATGACCCTAGAAGACGACATCGATATCAGCCGCGGTGATATGATTGTTCGGGTAAACAACCAACCCCGTCAGGAGCAGGACATCGATATGATGATGTGCTGGTTCAACAACAAACCGATGGTTCCCGGTACAAAATTCACCCTAATGCATACCACCAACGAGGCCCGGGCCATGATTAAAGAAGTGGTTTACAAGGTCGATATCAACACGTTATCCCGCGAAGAAGACGACAAAAACATAAAAATGAATGATATTTGTCGTGTGCGGATTCGCACAACTAAGCCACTTTTTGTAGATTCCTATCGCAAAAACCGAATTACCGGAAGCGTGATCTTGGTCGATGAAGGGACGCACGAAACGGTGGCGGCAGGAATGATTATTTAAAACCCAACACATGCAAAAACTCCTCATCCTATTCATTGTGTTAGCGGTGTCGGCTACGAGCTGTATTGCTCCCAAACGACTCAAGTACATCCAGCAAAAAGAAAAGGCGCTGGCCGATACGAGTTTTCAAAAGCTGGACCGACCAGACTATCAAGTGCAGGTCAACGATATCTTGAGTATACAAGTACGATCGGCAGATCCCGCAACCAACGAGCTGTTTAATATTCAAAATATGCGACAGAACGGTGGGCAAATGGTCAACGATGCGATTTTGTACCTCAACGGTTATTCGGTAGATCTGTACGGCGATATTGAAATGCCCGTACTGGGAAAAGTTCATGTCGTCGGCTTGACGCTCTCTGAGATCAAAGATTTGGTTCAAAAACAGCTCAGCGATTACTTTACGGAAGTGTTCGTTTCGGTTCAATTATCCGGATTGAAGTTTGCCGTTGTGGGCGAAGTTACCCGACCGGGTAAGTTTGTCGCTTACCAGAACCAATTGAATATTTTCGAAGCACTGGCCATGGCCGGAGACATTACGTTTGTCGGAAACCGAAAGACCGTGGAAATCATGCGGCAGTACCCGGATGGAATTAAAATATTTCGCATCGACCTGACGGATAGCCAAGTGGTGAACAGTCCGTATTACTTCATTCAACCCAACGACGTAATCAACGTCAATCCGCTTCCGCAGAAAAGCTTTGGCATCGGTACGGAAGGATTTACGACGTTGTCCAACACCCTTTCCATCCTGTCGAGTACCATTCTCATCATCAACCTCTTATCGAACTAAGCCATGAGTGAAAACCAACAACAGCCGTTCTGGCAAGAAGATGACGATGGAATAGATATCAAGCGGATTCTATACCGAATCCTTTCCATATGGCCCGTTTTGATATTCACTATCGCCGTAGGGTTGAGCTTGGCCTACATCTACAACCGCTACACCAGCGAGCGTTTCCGTACGCATAGCTCACTGATGATTGGCACGGAAAACAACTCCAAAAGTGCCAGCGCGGAGGCGATTATGACGATGATTGGGTATTACAATCCAAGGTTGAATTTTGAAAATGCTGTGGTTGTACTCGAGTCGCGAGGTATGGCCGAGCGCACCTTACGTCAACTGGATTTTGGAACGCGGTATTACAATGTGGGACGAATCATCACCAAAGAAACCTACTCCGATCGTTCCATTACGGTTATTCCCGACAGTACACGAGCGCAACCCGGAAAAGGTATCATTCGGATTATCATGAAAAGTGATGCCACGTTTGATTTGATTTTTGAGGGCTCTTACGAGCCGATGGATATTGCTCGCGATCAAGTGGCGGGTGGTCGTTTTACCCTAAACCAAACCCTGAAAGATCAGCGATTTGGCGAATGGATCGAAGGAGAGCAATTTCGGTTTAAAGTCATCAAAGAAAAACTCATCGGTACCGACCGAGAAGTGGAGTATTTATTTGAATTTATCGAGAAAAGCTCGCTGGTGGGATACTATCAGAGAAACTTGAAAGTAGAACCACTTGCCGAAGGAGCAGCGGCGATAAAAATGACCTTGGAAGGGCCTACGCCCGATAAAGATCAGGAGTACCTGAATATGTTGGCGAAGGTTTTTGTAGATGAAGGTTTGGCCAAGAAAAGAGAAATCGCCGACAATTCACTGGCATTTATTGATAATCAACTCCGGCAAATTACCGACTCCCTGTTTTCTACCGAAGGACGCCTCGAGGATTTTCAGGTGAGCGAACAGGTCATGGATGTAAGCTCAGAGGGTCAGGCGTTGTTTGAACGCCTCAATGAACTCGAGACCAAAGCCGCGGCGGAGAAGATGAGTCTCAAATACTACAACTACCTCTTGGATTACGTCCAAACGCAAAAAGACTTCAGCGCGGTTATGGCTCCGGCTACAATGGGTATTACCGATCCATTACTCAACAGTTTGTTGCAGCAGCTCTCAGCGCTTTATGCCGAGCGCAGTTCGCTTAAACTGACCTCTACCGAGCGGAATCCGAGGATTATCAATGTCAATAACCAAATCGAATCGCTAAGCGAGAGTTTGGTCGAAAACCTGAAGAACCTCATCAAGAGCAGTCAGCTTTTTGTCCGCCAAATCGAAGAGCAAATTGACGACCTCGAAGTGGAATTGGCGAAGCTACCGGATACGCAACGCAACTTGGTCAATATTCAAAGAAATTATAAGCTCAACGAGAGTCTGTACCTATTCCTAATGGAAAAACGTTCAGAAATCGCACTCACCAAAGCCGCCTACACGGCCGACAACGAGGTAATTGACGAGGCCGTTACCGCCAGTAGCCCCATTTTCCCAAATAAACGCGGAGCTTACGCCATCGGATTAATGCTCGGGCTCGCACTCCCCATTGGGTTTATCTTTTTGAAAGACTTCTTGGACAGCAAAATCCGGACGGTCGAAGAACTGGAATCGGCGACCAAGATACCGGTCCTCGGCACTATCGGTCACAGCGAGCGCAAAACCAATTTGGTTGTGTATGAAAGTCCAAAATCCATGGTTTCAGAAAGCTTCCGCAAATTGCGTTCGAACCTGATGTACTTGTTGAAACGCGACACGGAAAAGGCAAGAACTATATTATTCACTTCGAGCATTTCGGGGGAGGGAAAAACGTTTTCGGCCATCAATACAGCGAGTGCACTGGCACTGGGAAATAAAAAAGTCGTCTTAATCGGGATGGACCTGCGCAAGCCCAAAATCTTCATGGATTTCGATTTGGAAAACGACCTGGGTTTAACCAATTACCTGATCGGTCAGGCCAGTGCGGATGAAATCATCAACTCGACCAAGGTGGACAACCTCGACCTCATCAGTTCGGGACCAGTTCCTCCTAATCCGAGTGAACTGCTCATGGAAAAAGCGCTGGAAGATCTCCTCGAATTATTGCGAGATCGGTACGACTACATCATCATGGACACGCCACCCGTAGGCTTGGTTGCGGATTCGATGGAACTTATGCGCTTTAGCGAAGTCAACATCTTTGTAGCCCGTCAGGGATATACCGAAAAAGGACTTCTCAAATACATCGACGACCAATACCGCAGTGGGACGGTTAAAAACATGCACGTAGTCCTCAATGACTTTGAAGTTCCGAAGGGGTATGGATACGGGTATGGATACGGATATGGGTATGGCTACGGATACGGTTATGGATATGGCTATTACGACGAAGACCGCAAAAAGAAAAAGTGGTTTAGAAAATAGCTCGGGGCTTTGACATTCGATAGTCGACGTTCGATAGTCGATAGTCGGGAGTCGGGAGTCGAGAGTCGAGAATCGAACACCGAACACCGAACACCGAACCTCGAACACCGGCTATTGCGATATGCCAAAAAAAGTTATTCTTTTGCATCTACAAAAACCCGGAACACGATCAGCATGAAAACACTGAGAATCAAAATATTAATGGAATCTCCGTCGATTGGAGGCAAAGTGAAAGTCAAAGGATGGGTTCGGACCTTCCGGAGCAACCGTTTTATCCACATGAATGACGGATCGACGGTATCCAATTTGCAGGTTGTTGTTGATTTTGAGCAAATGGATGAATCGATGCTCAAGCGCATTACAACCGGTGCTTGCATCGGTGTAGAAGGAACTGTGGTCGAAAGCCAAGGGAAAGGGCAATCCATCGAGATTCAAGCCGATAAAATTGAAGTGTACGGCGATGCCGATCCAGAAAAATACCCGCTTCAACCCAAAAAACACTCCCTGGAGTTTCTTCGTGAAATTGCTCATTTACGTCCACGTACAACCACCTTTGGTGCAATCATGCGGGTTCGTCACAACGTATCGTTTGCTATCCACCAGTATTTTCATGAGAAGGGTTTTTACTATATGAATACGCCTGTGATTACAGGTAGCGATGCCGAGGGAGCCGGAGAAATGTTCAAGGTGACCAACTTCGACCTCGATCGCGTTCCCAAAACCGAAAATGGTGAAATCAATTGGAAAGAAGACTTTTTTGGCAAGGCAACAAACTTGACTGTAAGCGGTCAGCTCGAAGCTGAACTCGGTGCTATGGCACTCGGAAAAGTTTACACTTTTGGTCCGACTTTTCGCGCTGAAAACTCGAATACGACGCGACACTTGGCAGAGTTTTGGATGATTGAGCCCGAAGTTGCTTTCAACAATTTGAAAGACAACATGGACCTCGCCGAGGATTTTCTCAAGTATGTGATCAGTTACGTCTTGATGCGTTGTCCCGAGGAAATCGAATTCCTCAACCAACGTCAGATCGATGAAGAAAAAGGCAAACCGCAAAATCAACGCAGCGAGATGACCTTGAAGGAGCGTCTTCAGTTTGTTGTCGATAACGAGTTTGTGCGCTGTTCGTATACGGAAGCCATTGAGATCTTGCGCAATTCAAAACCGAACAAAAAGAAAAAATTCCAGTACGTCATCGAAGGATGGGGAGCTGATTTACAAAGCGAGCACGAGCGTTTTCTCGTCGAAAAACACTTTGGTTCGCCGGTGATTCTATTCGATTATCCAGCGAATATCAAAGCCTTTTACATGCGTCAGAACGACGATGACAAAACGGTTGCCGCCATGGATATCCTTTTCCCGGGTATTGGCGAAATCGTTGGTGGATCGCAGCGTGAGGAGCGCTTGGACATGCTGAAGAAGAAAATGGCCGACTTCGATATCGAAGAGGAAGAAATGTGGTGGTACCTCGAAACACGTCAATTCGGAACGGCACCACACGCCGGCTTTGGATTGGGATTGGAACGTCTGGTACAGTTCGTTACAGGCATGGGAAATATCCGCGATGTAATTCCATTCCCAAGAACACCAAAAAATGCTGAATTCTAAGTACATTTACCGTTGGAACGGTTTTTGACGAACCTACAAAAACAACGGTATTTCGATGCTTAAACAGAGTTTACAACAAAAGCTACAGCAGAAATTATCTCCGCAGCAAATCCAGCTGATGAAGATGATTCAATTGCCTGTGCAAGCTCTGGAACAACGCATTAAGCAAGAACTGGAAGAGAATCCCGCACTTGAGGAATTCCTGGGCGAAAGCAAACAAGAAAGTACCGAGCTCGACGATTACGAAGACCACGACAGCGACTTTATCGATGCCGACGACATCAACATCGATGCGTACCTGAGCGATGACGATGTGCCGAGTTACAAGTACCAAACCAACAACTACAGTGACGACGATGATGAACCGCGATTTCAGCATGCGGCCACCAGTAGTTTTCACGAAAACCTTTTGGATCAGCTCAATACGACGGTCGCTTCTCCGGAAATTCGGGAGTTGGCCGAGTACTTGATTGGCGCCATCGATGAGGACGGATACATCCGCCGCGATTTGCGCGATATAGTTGATGATTTGGCCTTTACGCGGAATATTTTTACCGATGAATCCGAGCTAGAAAAAGCATTGGAGGTCATTCAGCAGTTCGACCCAGCGGGGGTTGGGGCACGTGATTTACGCGAGTGCTTGATCTTACAGCTCGACCGCAAAAGCGTTTCGAGTGCCGTGGTCAACGCAATTACCATATTGGATGAATGCTTTGAGGAGTTTACCAAGAAGCACTATACCAAAATCGAAAAGAAAACCGGAATTGCCGGCGATTCACTCAAACATGCCATTGACGAAATAACCCGACTAAACCCGAAACCGGGAGGTTCATCAGCTGGGGGAACGCGTGCCATTCAGACGGTTATTCCAGATTTTATGGTTTCCATCGAAAATGGCGAAGTACAATTGGCACTGAACTCGCGCAATGCGCCGGACCTCAACATCAGTCGGGATTACCGCGATATGTTTAAAACCTTCCAGGAGCGACGAGAAAAAGCGAGTAAAGCAGAAAAAGAGGCCGTGATGTTCGTCAAGCAAAAATTGGACTCGGCCAAGTGGTTTATCGACGCCATTCGACAGCGGCAAGAGACCCTTTACATGACCATGTCCGCTATCATTGAACACCAAAAAGATTTCTTCTTAACGGGCGATGAACGCAAACTTCATCCGATGATTCTGAAGGATATTGCCGAAAAAATCAACATGGATATTTCCACGGTATCGCGGGTAGCGAACAGCAAGTTCGTGCAAACACCTTATGGGACTTTTTCCTTAAAAGAGTTCTTTAGCGAGTCGATGAAAAACGAGCAGGGCGAAGATGTGAGTACGCGTCGTATCAAATCCATTTTGGAAGAATTGGTCAACAACGAGGACAAGCGCAAACCCATTACCGACGAGAAGTTGGCCAAAGCACTCAAAGAAAAAGGATTTCCGATTGCCCGACGCACGGTGGCCAAATACCGCGAGCAGCTCGGTATTCCCGTTGCCCGTTTACGCAAAGAAATATAACCCATGCGCCTACTGGCACAATTCATATCGGTGATTTTTCACCCGTTGATCATTCCCACACTCGGCGCGACGTTCATCGCCTATGCCGATCCTATTCCCTTTCGCAATAACTTGCTACTTTCTGTTCTCGCACTGGTATTTACCGGTACGTATTTGTTGCCCCTTATCAGCATCCTCGTTCTGATTCGCTTGGGCTTGGTCTCCAACCATCACATGCCCGACCGGCAAGAGCGGAAATGGCCACTTCGGATGAGCTTATTTTTTTCTGCACTCACGTTTATGGCCTTGGAGTTTTTACAAATACATCCCATACTCACGCGTCTGATGCTCGGTGTAACCATGAGCATGTGGGCCGCACTGTGGATATCCAAGACTTTCAAAATCAGTCTACACATGACCGCCATGGGCGGGCTGGTCGCACTCGTCTTGGCCGAGAGCATCCTCAACCATTCGCTTTTCTTCAATGAAATAGCGCTCGCGCTGCTAATCGCTGGAAGTGTCGGATCAGCCCGACTGTACCTTCAGGCCCATGATCCCGTTGAAGTGTATTCGGGGTTCTTTATGGGCTTTACCCTGATTATGGCGAATTTGTTGATTTTTTAATCGGGAATCGGGAGTCGGGGCTTCGACGGGCAAGCCTTCACTCTAGACCCTCCGTTTACTGAATCGGTACGACAAGAATGAGTTTTGGCTTGCACAGCTCAGCCACCTTCCATTTTTTGCTCGGGAGTCGAACACCGAAAATCAGTGAACAGTGATCAGTGAACAGTGAACTGGCGTGACCAGTCACCGGTGACCCGTGACCGGAAAACAGCAAGAGTGTGAGTTTTGAGCATACAGGTTCGGAGAATAGTAAACTGGTACACTGGGGCTTCTTGTCAAACTCAGCCAACGTGTTTAGTCATCATCATCTCGAATCCTGGATTACGGATTACGGATCCCGGGTAACGGGTACCGGGTCTACGGGTCTACGGGTCTACGGGTAACGTATTAAGGAGTAAACGACAGTCCAATCGTCATGGATTGCACCTCGAACGGCACATCGTCCTCAAATACATTGTTCAGCGGCATGAATGCGTAAACAGCCCATTTTCCGTAACCGATTCGCCCTTGCAATCCATAGCGGAATTGAGATGCAACATCCAGATTTTGGTTTTTCACCTTTAAATCATCCGTAACATATTTGGTGTAATTCCCAATTCGCACTCCGACTTTTCCACCGGCATAGATTCGGAAAAATTTTCCTTCTTCATTTGGCTTGGTCCGAAAACGAAGTTCAAGTGGAACGTCCAAGTAGGCCGCTACAAATTTATTTCGGTTATAGTTTACAGAATCAGGAATGAGGTTGCTCACATATACGTCGTTTGCTTTATCAGCTGTAAAAGCCAGATTGGTGTAGGTGTTATGCCATGCAAAGCCCAAACCGTAGGCGAATGTAAATTGCTTCTCGTCTGAAAGCTGATTGTAAAAAGTGAATCCAATGTTGTGTGAATAAACTTCGGATGTCAAAGCGTCATCGGTCGGCATCCAAATTTCAGCACCGATATCAAAAAACACGTTGTCATTGGTAAAATCCTCCGCACTCTGGGCCATCGTCAAGGCCGATGCGGTCATCATTAGAAGGGAATAGTAAAGCTTTTTCATGTTGTGTGGATTTGTTAGATGTTATAAATGTAGTGTTCTTGGGGAAGAATTGCAATGGGGTTACTACTGGTTACCGGTTACTAGTTACTAGTTACTAGTTACTGGCCTACGGGTCTACGGGTCTACGGGTAACGGGTAACGGGTAACGGGTAACGGATTTCGAAAAACACAATACATATTTAAAATCCCACGTTTTATATACGAGAAAGAGGATGTTGACTCCGTAACCATTAAATCTGTTGCATATGAATCATCGACATCCACACCGCCGAAGTTTGGAAAGAAAACGGACTACTTTTTTCTTGATCGGACTCATCGCTGCACTGGGCAGTGCCATCGCTGTACTCGAATACCGAACTTATTACGATCCCGTACTGAAAGTCAGTGTCGGACCGAGTGAAGAAGTGTATCAACTTCCGCCGTACACGTTTTTCCAGGAAAAAGAACAAAAGAAAATGGCCATGGATGCTCCGAAAAAGGATCCCACTCCTGATTCCGAGCCCGTGCCTGACGATAAAAAAGTCGAACCCCAAAAAAAGAAAATTGAAATCGGTGCTGATGACCCTGACGATTGGGGCTACGATGAGCCAGCAGAGAAGGTTGAAAAAGCGCCAACTGTCATATGGCAGCTCGTTCAGCGCGCTCCGATTTTCCCAGGTTGTGATCCAGATGCTTCGTACGAAGAATCCAAAGCGTGCTTCGAGAAAGCCATGTGGAACTTCATCCATGAAAACACGGATTATCCCAAGATCGCCAAAGAAAATGGTGCTCAGGGAAAAGTGTATGTCAATTTCATCATCTCATCAACGGGAGATATTAAAGACATCACCGTGGTTCGGGGCGTGAATAAAGACCTGGATGCCGAAGCCGTCCGTGTAGTGAAATCGCTTCCGAAAATGATCCCAGCTACCCAGCGGGATAAGCCGGTGAACTTGTCTTATACGGTACCGATTAATTTTAATTTGAAGTAGGGATCGAGAGTCGGGAATCGAGAGTCGGGAATCGAGAATCGGGAGTCGGGAGTCGGGACAAGCCTTCACTTCATACCCTCCCTTCTATGATTTGAAACAACTAGAATGAGTTTCGGCTTGCGAAGGTCGGGAATCGGGACTCGATATTCGATAGTCG